>Ga0310695_10000006_pt1 | contig 474441 bp, 370 predicted proteins | sample RumenRJG_04DNA_FD_203882 | JGI IMG/M metagenome (GOLD analysis project Ga0310695, IMG submission 203882) | Bovine rumen microbial communities from Lethbridge, Alberta, Canada - RJG_04 (v2) (version 2) | ecosystem: Host-associated > Mammals > Digestive system > Stomach > Rumen | place: Canada...
GATTACATTGATTATTATAACAACAGACGGATTAAGTTAAAATTAAAAGGACTCAGCCCTGTTGAATACAGAACTAAGTCCTTTAAGTCCGTTAGTTAAAGTGTCCAATAATTGGGGTACACTTCACCGTAACGGAAGCCCGTTTTTTTATGGCTTTATGCCTCGACAACCGCGATGATGTCGGAATTCTTCACGATGAGGAAATCCTCGCCGTCAACTTTCACCTGCGTGCCGGCGTATTTGTCGTACATTACGCGGTCGCCGACTTTTACGGTGATTTTGTCCTTCTCCGTTCCCGGTCCGACAGCCTCGACTGTCGCCGTCTGTGTTTTTTCCTGAGCAGTCTCAGGGATGATGATTCCGCTGGCTGTCTTTGTCTCGGCCTTCTCCTGCTTGAGAAGAACGCGGTCTGCGAGTGGTCTGAGTTTCATTATGAATCCTCCGTATCTGTTTTATTATTTTTGTGTAGCAAAATGACACAGAAAAAAGACGGAAAGCGCCATAATGTGGCATATTTTCCGTTCCTTTTTGTTTTCACAATGAAAAATAATAAAAATACGTCCAATCGGCAAAGGAAAAACGCTGAATTCCGCAAAAATCTTTCTGTTCTTGAACTTGGCACGGAATTTGCTCTTTATATTTCGAAACCAATTTTGCAAGGAGATTTTTATGAACCAGGACAGCCTTTCAATGTATCTCAACGAAATCAGGAATATCCCGCTCTTGAGCGCAGATGAGGAAGCGTCGCTCGTAAAGGAAGCGGCTGGCGGGAACAAGGCAGCCAGGAACAAGCTCGTGGAGTCGAATCTCCGTTTTGTGGTGAAAATTGCCAAGGAATACGTCAACCGCGGAATTGAATTCGAGGATTTGATTGACGAGGGGAATGCCGGGCTCATTCAGGCAGTGAATCATTTTGACCCGAATGCGGGCGTCAAGTTCATCTCATATGCGGTCTGGTGGATTCGCCAGTCGATAATGAAAGCATTGTACGAGTTCGGGCATGAAATCCGCCTTCCGATGAACCGTGCGAACGAGCTCGTCAACATCGAGAAGGCGCGGAAGCTCATCGGCGAGAACAAGAGCGAGGCCGCTCAGGCAAAGGAAATCGCCGACATGCTCGGAATGGACGAGGGCATCGTCAGGAATTTGATGAGCGTGAGCCGGGAGATGAAAAGCCTCGACAGAAATGTGCGCGACGATGCCGGAAGCGAGACGTTCGGGGAACTTATCGCGGATGACAAATACAAGACGCCTGAGGACGAGACGATGGAGAACGCCCTTCACGAGGATATGGAGGAGGTTCTGTCGAACCTTTCGCCGAAAGAAGAGCGCATATTGCGCCTCCGCTACGGATTCGACGGCCGCGAGCCGATGTCCCTCAAGGAGGTCGGCGATGAGATTGGTCTTACCAAGGAGCGCATCCGCCAGATTGAGAAGCACGCGCTTTCGACAATCCGCCTTCCGTCGCGTAGCCGGAAAATTTCCGCCTACGTCGCGTAAAACATCCAATAAAAAAACGCCGCCCATTGGAAAACGGGCGGCGTTTTTTTCACTTTAGATTCTGGATTCCGACTTCTTTTTCCACGCAGGCGAATGCGTCCATTCGCGCCTGTATCATGATTTCCCTGTCGCGCGACGGGTCTGCAATCTTGAACGAAAGCTCGCCGCTTTGCGCCGTTCCCGTAATTTCCCCAGGCCCGCGCAGCTTCAAATCTTCCTCGGCGATTTTGAATCCGTCTGTCGTCTCGTAAAGCACTTTCATCCGCGCGATTCCGTTTTCCGTAATGTCCTTCCGGTAAATCAGGAAGCAGTACGATTGCGCATCCCCGCGTCCGACGCGCCCGCGCAGCTGGTGAAGCCCCGCAAGCCCGAAGCAGTCCGCCTGCTCGATGACGATGCACGTCGCGTTTGGGACGTCGACGCCGACTTCGACGACCGTCGTCGCCACGAGAACCTGTATCTCGTTTTTCCTGAAATCGTCGAGAATCCGCGCGGTCTCGTCCTCGTCGACTTTTCCGTGCACAAGCCCGACCTTGAATTCCGGGTAGATTTGCGTCCGCAAAAATTCGTACATCTCCTCGGCGCTTTTCATTCCCTTTTTGTCGTCTTCTGAAAATTCCCCGCTTTCGATTGCCGGATAGACGAAATACGCCTGATGACCCGCGCGAAGCTCGCCGCGGACTGCTTCGTATGCGTTCCGCTCGTTTCCCTCACGCGTGAGGAACGTGCGGATTGGTTTCCTTCCGTTGGGCATCGTTTTTATCGTCAGCACGTCGAGGTCGCCGAAAACGGTCAGCGCGAGCGTTTGCGGAATCGGGGTCGCGCTCATCATAAGAAGGTTCGGTTCCCTGAGCGTCGCGTCCGCGCTGTCGCGTCCTTTTTGCAGGATTGCCGCCCTCTGCACGACGCCGAAGCGGTGCTGCTCGTCGATTATCACAAGGGCGAGGTCCTTGTAGACGACGCTTTTGGAGAAGAGCGCGTGCGTTCCGATAACGATGTCGATGTCGCCCTGCGCGAGCGATGACAGAAGCGGCTTCCGTCCCTTAGCGTTGATGTTCCCCGTGAGAAACGCGACTTTCACGTTGAGCGAGCCGAGCGTCTTCGCGGCGTTTTCCGCGTGCTGCCGCGCAAGAAGCTCTGTCGGTGCCATGAGCGCGCATTGACCGCCGTAATCGATTACCCTGAGCGCGGCGAAGAACGACACGAGCGTCTTTCCGCTTCCGACGTCGCCCTGAAGGAGCGCGCGCATGGAGAACGGACGCCCGCCGCTTTTTCCTGCCGCGGAATAGTTCCTGTCGATGTCGATGTTCATCTGCGTTATCACCGATTTCTGGTCGTCGGTCGGGGAGAAGGGAAGCCGTCCCAAAAGCTCAAGCTGCCGCGGCGAGAGCGTCTTTTGGAATTCCTCGTCGCTGTATTTTTTCTGCTCGTCAATCTCCGTCAGCCCCGTCTCCTCGTTCACTTTGGGGATTTTCCCTTTGTGCATCAGCGCAAGGTGCGCGATTTCCTTCTGGAAAAGAAAAAGCTCCTCGTATATGAGCGTCCGCCTTGCGTCCATCGCATCCTGAAGCGTTTCCGGCAGATGGATTTTTTTCAGCGCGTCCTGCTTCGTCATGAGCGAGCGCTTCTGCGCGATTTCCGGCGGAACCTCGTCGTCGATTCCGATTGCGTATTGGGCGATTGCGCGCTCGATGAACGCGCTTATCTGCCTGCTCGAAAGCCCCTCCGTCTGCCGGTAAATCGGGATGACGCGGCTGTTCGGAATCGGATGCGTGACGAAATCGGCGAGCCGCCCGCCCTCGCTTATTTTGACCGCCTCGAACTGCGAGCTTTGCAGCGAATTGTATTTTATGGAGAAAATGCCGTCGAGCGCGATAATCATCCCGTCCCTGAGCGATTTTTCGAGCCACGGCCTGTTGAACGCGACAAGCTCGGCCTGGGCGCTTCCGTCCGTCACGGTGAGCTTGAGCGTTTTCATCGTGCCGTAGCCGAACCAGCTGTGCTCCGTAATCTGCGCGATTGTGTGCGCTTTTGCCTGCGAGCCTGATTTTGCCGCGGAAAGGCATTCGAAAAGCGTGACCTTCCTCGTCCTGTCGTCGTAATCCCTCGGATAGAAATGGAGGATATCCGCGATTGTGAAAATGTTGAGCCGCTTGAGCAGTTCCTCCGTGGAACGCCCGACTTTCGGAATCGTTGTGACCGAATTCAGTATTTCAGAAGATTTCATGCCGTTTTTTAATGAAGCCCGTGCGGAAATCCCCGTCATTTTCCGGTGCGGGCGGGTTCTCGTGTTCCGTTCGGCGGAAGCCCGCGGGGAAAGGCGTCCGCCGGAAAATCCGTCAGCGCGCCAGCAGCATAAACAGCCGCTCCGTCCCCGTTCTCAGCACGATATAGGAGACCGCCAGCGCCACGAGCGATATGACGAGCGCGCCCCTGAACGAAATCGAGCGCCCCTTGTAGAACGGCGCCGCGATTCTGAACAGCATCGGCGAGATTGAGCGGTCGAGCGTGTCCCAAATCGTTCCGTATGTCGATTTCGTCATGAAAAGGACGATGAGCCGTATCGCGATGACGACAATCAGAAGAATGAGAATCGACGAGATGATGTTCCAGACGAGCGAGAGCGCGAGAATTGCGATTGTCTTCGGCGTTATCGCGTTTGCTTGCGACAGCGAGCCGAGAACGTATGAGATTCCCCACAGCACGCACAGCGCCACCGCCGCCGAAAAGTCGAACCCCGCGAACCTGAGCGGCAGATGCCGGAACAGGTCGAGGAACGGGTCGCATATCCGCGAGAGCGTCCGCCCGAATTTGCTGTAATTTGCCTGCGGAATCCACGTCATGAATATCCGCACGAAACATACGAACGCGTAAACAGAAACTACCGTCGATGCGTAGCGAAAAAGTGCGCTGAAAGCCATTTTTTGTTCTCCTCCGGGACATATATATCGTCCCGTATTTCATTTTTTTCAAATTTTCCGGAATTTCCGCTTCCGGAACACAAAAAGTAAAAAGCCGGACGCGCTGCCGGTTACGGTAAGACCTTTTTCGTCCTCATACCGTCCAGACGTTCTTGACGAGCGGATTGTCGCGCAGTCGTTCGAGGTATTCTTTTCCCGCCTGCGCAGTGATTTTTTCCGACGCCTTTATCATGTACGATTTTCCCTCCGAATTGACGTGTATGAAAAGCGAGCAGGGACCGGAACTGCCGAAGAAGAATTCCTTGAGGTCGAACAGCATTTTGTCGTTCGCGACATTGTCGGCAACCTGTATGTGGACCTCCGTCACGGCCCTTTCCTCTATCTTTTCGGGCAAGTCGATTTTGTCCACGATGAACGACGGCTTGTCGCGCTTCTCGTCCGTGCTGACTTTGCCGATGAACGCGTAGACTTTCTCGTTCACAAGTTTGTCCTTCACCTCGTTCCACGTGCTTTCGAAGAACGTGAGGTCGAATTCGCCGTTGAAATCCTTCGCCTTCGCGAAAGCCATGTTCTTTCCCGTCTTCGTCGTATACGGGTGCAGGTCGGAAAGCATTCCCACCGCGATGAACGTCTTCCCCACGAACCTGTTCTGCCACGATGACTGGCCGGAACTCTCGAAAGCCTTCCGCGATGCCTTCTCCGACTGCGTGACCTGCGCGATGTTCGCCGAGCTTAAATTCGCCTTGTCGAAAGCGCTGCGGTACTCGTCGAGCGGATGGCCGGAAATGAAGACGCCGATGATTTCCTTCTCCATGTTCAGCTTCTCCAGGTTCGAGATGTCGGGAAGCTCCCTGTACTTGAAATCCGAGTACACTTTCTCGTCCGTGCCGCTGAACAAGTCGAGCTGCCCGTTGTCCGAGCCCGTCGTGACGTCCTCCGCATACGTGAACGCGGCGTCGAGGTTTTCGAGAAGGGTGGGGCGGTTCTTGTCGAGGCCGTCGCAGCCGCCGCACCTGATGAGAACTTCGATTGCCTTCCTCGTAATCGGAAGCTTGCCCGTCGCGTCCTTCCTCGACACGATTCTCTTGAGGAAATCGATGAAGTCGGTGAATTTTCCGTTCTCGTTGCGCTCGTCCACAATCGTGCGCGCCGCCGCCTCGCCCATTCCCTTGATGCCGAGAAGCCCGTAGACAATCTCGCCGTTCACGACGTCGAAATACACGTCCGATTTGTTCACGTCAGGCGCGAGGACTTTTATCCCCATGCGGCGCGACTCCGCAATGTAGAACGGAAGACCGTCCGTCGTCGAGATTTCGTTTCGGAGGTTTGCCGCCATGAATTCGGCTGGGTAGTTTGCCTTGAGCCAGCCCGTCCTGTACGCGAGCACGGAATACGCCGCCGCGTGCGATTTGTTGAAGCCGTATCCCGCGAACGGAATCATAATCTCGAAAATATCCTCGGCGTGCTCCTTCGTGAAGCCCTGCTTTATTGCGCCCTCGACAAATTCGACTTTTTTTCCCATGAGGACTTCCGGCTTTTTCTTTCCCATCGCGCGCCTGAGCATGTCCGCGCCGCCGAGGCTGAATCCCGCAATCCGCTGCGAGACCTGCATGACCTGTTCCTGATAGACCATGACGCCGTACGTTTCCTTGAGAATCGGCTCAAGGCACGGGTCGGGATAATGCACCGTCTCGGGTTTCCATTTTCCGTCGATGTAGTTCGGGATGTAGTCCATCGGGCCGGGGCGGTAGAGCGCGTTGAGGGCGACCAAATCCTCGAGTTTTTCCGGCTGGAACTGCCTGAGGATTTTCTGCATTCCCGGCGACTCGAACTGGAAGACTGCGACGCTGTCGCCTCTCTTGAAAAGGTCGAACGTCTTTTTGTCCGTCTCGCTCACGTTCGCGCAGACAAAATCCGGCTCGCCTTCCTTCTTGTGCCTGTTGATGATTTCCTCGGCGTAGCGGATGAGCGAGAGCGTCTTCAGCCCGAGGTAGTCGAATTTCACAAGCCCGCACGGCTCGATGATGTCCATCGTGTACTGGACGCCCACCTCGCCCGTCTTCGAGTCCTTGAATACCGGCGCCCAATCGGGGAGGGCTGTCAGCCCGATTACCATTCCCGACGCGTGGAGTCCCGTGTTCCGCTTGCAGTTCTCGAGCTTGAGCGCTATGTCGAACAGACGCTCGTATCTCGGGTCGTGCCGGTATTCGGCAAGCTGGCCGCCGTCGGGGAATTTCTCGTTCGGCGGGTCGAAGCAGTTCTTGAATTTCGCCTTGAGGTTCGTCGAAACCTTGCTCTTGAGCATGTTCACTTCGGGAATCGGGATGCCGAGAACGCGCCCGACGTCCGCGATGCAGTTCTTCGGCTTGAGCGTTCCGAACGTGACGATGTGCCCTACCTGCGGTTCCCCGTACAGGTCGCGCGTGTGCTGGATTATGTCCTGCCGGTAATCGAAGTCCATGTCGACGTCGAAATCCGGCATCGAGACGCGCTCCGGATTCAAAAATCGCTCGAAAATCAGCTTGTAGCGGAACGGGTCGATGTCCGTAATCGTCATGCAGTACGCGACGAGCGATCCTGCGCCCGAACCGCGTCCCGGCCCAATCGGAATGTACGGCTTTGGGCGGTCGTTCACGTTGTCGTACGTCGATTTCGACCAGTTGATGAATTCCCAGACGATGAGGAAGTAGCCGGAGAAGCCCATCTGGAAGATTACGCCGAGCTCGTATTCCGCACGCTCGCGGATTTCCGGCGTGATTTCCTTGTAGCGCATCCGCAATCCTTTCTCCACGATGAATCGCATGTAGTCGTCCTGGTTTTTCGTGTAGTCGTCGTGCTTCTGGAATTCCTTCGGAAGCTCGAACCGCGGGAGGCACGCCTTGAGTTCCGGCGTCGTGTACTGGTGGATTGTCAGGTTGCACATGTTCGCGATTTTTATCGTGTTCTCGTACGCTTCCGGCAGCTCGGGGAAAAGCGCCCGCATCTCTTCCTCGGTCTTGAAGTAGAATTCATCCCTGCCTTCGACGCCCATTTTCTGATGCGGCTCGTCGAGGAGGCGTTTGAAGCCGATGCACCTGAGCGCGTCCTGCGCAATCGCGTCGTCCTTCTCCACATAATGGATGTCGTTCGTGACGACGAGCGGGATGTCCAGCTCGTGCGCCATCTTGATGAGCTTCTCGTTCACGAATTTCTGCTCGGGAATGCCGTGGTCCTGAAGCTCGATGTAGTAATGGTCCGGCCCGAAAAGGTTCTTGTACTTGAGCGCGAGCTCCTTCGCCTCGTCGTCTTTTCCTGCAAGGAGCAGCTGCGGAAGCTCTCCCGCGATGCACGCCGAGCAGCAGATGAGCCCCTCATGGTATTTTTCGAGAAGCTCGAAGTCGATTCTCGGCTTTCCGTAATAAAGCCCCTCCGTGAACGCGATTGACGAAAGCCACGACATGTTCTTGTATCCCGTCTGGTTCTCGCACAGGAGGATGAGGTGGAAGTAATGCGCGTGCCTTCCGCCTTCCTCGCCCGATTTTGAGTATGGAACGTCGTTCTTTTCGGTGTGGCTTCCGTACGCGACGTAGAATTCCTCGCCGACAATCGGGTTGATTCCGTTCACGTGGCACAGCTTCTCGAAATTCAGCGCGCCGAACATGTTCCCGTGGTCCGTGAGCGCGAGCGCGGGCATGTTCAGTTTCTTCGCCTTCGCCACGAGGTCGTCGATTTTCGCGCACGAGTCGAGCAGCGAGTAGTCCGAATGCACGTGCAGGTGCACGAAGTTCGCGACGGGCGTCCCTTCAGGCGCATCCTCGAATTTATGATAATCAGCCATAATGTTTCCTTTCGTCGTTTTGTTTGATGTTTCCTGATGATTCTAGCAAAAAACGACATCGTTTTGCACAATTTTTTGCGCCGTGACGCGGGTGGAAAATTCATTATTTTGCGGTAAGTTTCTCAACGGATTCTGATAGCGAATCGGAAATTGTATTTTTTTTGATTGACCGCATGTTTTCTGCTTTGCCGGAAATGAGGAAACAGTCAACTGATATTTCTTTTCGATTAAGAATGGAATAAATCGACTTGAATTCAAGCTTTTCGCTTTTGTGAGGTGGAGCGTCACCGATAAGTATGATTTTTTTCTTGCTGTCACTTCTCCAATCGAATCCGATTGTGCACGCATAAATTGCTTCGCAAACGGCTTCTTCATAATCCCCGCCACCTTTTACGGAAATATTTTTCATGGCTCGTGAAAAAGAGCCGACGGTCTTAAGAAAGCCCATGTTTTTTACAGGAAGATTTTTGAAGTTGAATTCGTCGCCGTAATCTTTGTAAAAAAGAAGCCCGATTCGTGCGTCGCTCAATTGTTTTGCCTGCTTCTCGAATTTGGGAAGCCAATTGTTCCTCAGTTCCGAAAAATCGCCTTTCATGCTTTCCGTCGCATCTATTGCAAAAACTATGTCGATTTTCTCGGATTTGTCGAGCGAATCGATGTTTTCGTAAAGTTTTTCTTGAAGCTCTGACGGCGACTTCGCATGGAAAACGGTTCCGCCTGTTTTTGAGGAGATTTTATAGAACGATTCTTCTGTTTCCCAATCGGAAAGAACAAGAGGCATGATATTGTCTAATGTGTTTCCTCCGATGTCGCAGTGCTTTTTCTCAAAAGTACGAATAGAAACGGTCATTCCGTTCCGAAATTCGCATTCGTCTTGAGTTTCTATAACGTATCCATAATACATTTCTTTGGGAATGTAGATGTGGAAGCATTCTCCGAAAAAAATTGTTTCCGTTGTCGATGAAATCAGCGCATTTGGTGTTTTTTCCATCATACGATTCCTGATTTTTCCGTAAACCAGCTTGATTTCGTTTCCGTTTATTGAATTGAATTTCTTTGCCCGCATAAGCGAAAGGTCTGGGTCGTTGTAATTGTCGTTTTCGATGAGCAAAGAGATGCTTTCTATATCGTTTTTTTTTCGTACAAAAAGATGTGCGCCTCTTCCGTCGTCAACCATATGGTGACTGTCCTCCGGAAGAACGAGAATATCTTCTTCTGATAATGATATATCGCATACTTTGTTCATTTTTTGAGAGTGCGTATTTTCTTTTGCGAATATCTGCGGAAGAAGAACAAGAAATATCAGAATCAGGATTTTTTTCATGTGGAATCAAAAACGGACGATAAAAAAGCCCGCGTCATTGGCGCGGGCTTTTTGCCGTATTAGGTTGAAAAATGAGGATTACTCCTCAACGACCTCATCAGCAGAGTATGTCTTTACATACTTCCATGTTCCCTTCAGAGATGTGTTCGCATAGACGTTCGCATAAACTGCTCCGTTCTTCTGCATTGTTGATGCAGAGGCGACGGTTCCGTCTTCGCTGACATATCCGACATCCGCTGCGGAAATTGTGACAGTTTTCTTTGCGGTAACAGTGCCAGCTGTAATCTGCTCTTCTGTTACAGCACCGTCGTAAATCTCTACAGTATACGAACCGTCATAAGTACCATCAGTTGCTTTGTTCATGTAGACATTTGCTGTTACGGTAAGCTGGTTGTCTGTTATGGTCGGCGTGAATGAGTTGGAAGAAGTCAATGCGACGTATTCTTTTTCAACAGGGTCTGTTCCTGTTGCAGTGGTCGTCGCTCCGAAGTTGCTTGCAGAAAGGTCTACAACGTTCTTGTATCTTGAAACATAGTAAGCAACTTTTCCTTTTGCTGTGTAGTCATAGTTGAATCCGACTATGAAGAATCTGCGCGGATCTTTCGTCGCTCTTGCAGAGTTTGTTTCGAGATCCCAAATGTATCCCATCGCTCCGCCATTTCCATCGGCTACAGAAGTGTCGATCGTCATCTGGCAGATTGCACCGAGGTGCTTGAAAGTCGTCGTTTTGTATCCGCGGCTTACCGAGTCAGATGAATTCGAGTACTTGATTGAATAGTCGTTGTTTGAGCCGGAAATCATTTGATTTTCGTCATCATCTTCCTCATTTGAGCACGATGCGAGGAACCCAGCTGTCGCAAGCAATGCCGCTGTAGACAGTGCTGCCAACACTTTCTTTGAAAGTTTCATAATAATCTCCCTGAGCCTTCCGTATTTGCGCGGGGACGCCAAATCCGCTTTGCGTGCGCAAAAACCGCTGACCTTTGCGTTTCTTGCGCGTGGATTTCAGGTATTCCTTTGCTGAAAGACTCTGTGATAGAGGGTAACACAAAAAAAAAGGATTTGTAAAGTTTTATTCAGATTTTTTACAGAATGATGGAGCCGTCCCGTCCTTAGGTCCAAGCATTCTATGAATGGAGCTGTTCGATAACTTTGTTGCCGCTCAGGTCGACGGGTTCAAAATAGCCTGTTCTGAAACTGAAGTTTTCCGAACAGGTTTGCTATGGGCAAAAATGTGGTTGCCCGCGCCCGTCCTTCAAGGGGCTTTCGGCTTTTTCCGCTTTTTTCTATAATCTCGCATTATGAATACTAAACGAACAGTTGATGAGACAACGCTTGAGAATTTGTTGTATCTCTCACGGCTTTCCCCGGAAAGCACTGATATGGCGACGCTTAAGAAGCAGGTGGATGAGATAGTCGGCTATTTCGACATCCTTTCAAAGTACGACGACAGCGAGAATCCCTACGATGCGTATCCGTCCACCGATGCAGAGAAATTGCGCGAGGATGAAATCGTTCCCGGCCTTGAGATGAAGGACGTCAAGAAGATTAACGAGGCGGAATTCATGGACGGCTATTTCCAGGTTCCGAAAGTCCTCGGCGAGGGCGCGTAAAAATACTGCTCGGGAATTTTCCTGCGCCGCGTCCTGCCGCTTTTTGCGGATTTCGAAAATTGACGATTTGATAGGGGATTTTTGCTATGATAAACATTTCGAATGATTCTGTGTTCAACCTCAAGCCGATTCCGCTTTCGGATGTCCGCGGGGAGCTTCCCGCGATGCTCATTCCGGGAGAGCAGATTGTCGCCGCGTTCAGGACGGTGCGCGACCAGCTTTTGTTCACGGACAAGCGCATAATCAGCGTGGACGTTCAGGGACTGACGGGAAAGCGCAAGTCGTACACGTCGCTTCCGTATTCGAAAGTGCAGTTCTACACCGTTCAGACGCCCGGGCTTCTTGAGCTTGTCGCCGATTCGGAGCTCGAGCTTATGTTTACGAACGGATTCACCGCGAAGTTCGAGATAAAAGGGAATTTCGACATCCTCGGTCTTTGCAAGGTTATTTCGCAGTTCGTCCTGTAAAGGGAATGTCCCGTTAGATTCCGCCTGCGTTCTGCGATGGCGGACATTTTTTTGAGAAGGAAGGAAAAATTTATGTTCCATACAATAGAAGAGACCGTCGCGGCGCTCAAAGACGGAAGCACGACTTCCGCGGCGCTCGTCAAGGAATCGATTGACACGTTCGAGAAGGACAAGGCGGGTGAAAAGCCGCTCAACGCGTTCCTTGAGATTTACGCGTCCGCACTCGAAAAGGCAAAAGCCGCCGACGAGGAAATTGCGGCGGCGCGGAATGAGGGAAAACTCGACGCGCTTTTTGCGGAGAAGCCGCTTTTGGGTGTTCCGTTCGCGAACAAGGACAACATCTCCGTGCGTGGCGAGCGCCTCACCTGCTCGTCGAAAATCCTTGAGGGATACCGCGCGCCCTACGATGCGACCGTCATTTCCCGTCTGGAGAAAGCGGGCGCGATTCCGCTCGGGCGCTGCAACCAGGACGAATTCGCGATGGGTTCTTCCACCGAATATTCGATTTACGGCGCGACGAGAAACCCGATAAACCGCGACTACGTTTCAGGCGGCTCATCCGGCGGCTCGACCGCGGCTGTCGCGGCCAACCAGTCGCTTTTCGCGCTCGGAACGGAGACGGGCGGTTCTGTCCGCCTTCCCGCAAGCTACTGCGGAGTCTACGGTCTCAAGCCGACGTACGGCGTTCTTTCCCGCTGGGGAGTCGTCGCCTACGGCTCGTCTCTTGACCAGGTCGGAATTATCGGGCATACGCCCCGCGACATCGCGCTTCCGCTTTCGGTGATGAGCGGAGTCGATTTCTACGATGACACGAGCGCGGATTTGCCCGAATCTTCAAAGCTTAAGAATCTTGAGGCGTTCTCCGATTTCGCTTCTCTCAAAATCGCCGTTCCGCGCCAGTTCGAGGAGACGAAGGGTCTCGACGAGGACGTGAAGAAGGTTTTCGAGGGCGTGAAATCGTGGTTCGAAAAGAAGGGCGCGAAAATCGAGAGCGTCGACTTGCCCGTTCTTGACGCGTCAATCGCCTCATATTACGTCATCGCGCTTTCCGAGGCGGCGTCGAACCTTTCCCGCTTTGACGGCGTCCGCTACGGCCGGCGCGTTGACGAGGGCAAGGGCTACGACAACCTCTACGTCGACACGAGAAGCGACGGTTTCGGCCCGGAGGTCAAGCGAAGAATCATCATCGGAAACTATGTCCTTTCCGAGCAGTTTTCCGGCGACACGTACAAGAAGGGAATGAGCGTGCGTGCCCGCATCCAGCGCGAGGTTGCCGCTCTTTTCGAGAAATACGACCTCATCCTCTGCCCGACATGCCCAACCGCGGCGTTCCGTCTGGGCGAGAAATACGACGACCCGCTCGCGATGTATTTGAGCGATTTGTACACGGTATTCGTGAACCTCGCGCGCATTCCGTCCGTCTCCGTTCCCGCCGGATTTACGAGCGCGGAGAACAAGGCGTCGTCTTCAATGTCCGTCGGAATCCAGTTCGCCGGAAAAATGTTCAGCGAGGCGAAAATCCTCTCGATTGCACAGGCGTGGGAGAACGAGCACGCAGGCTGCGGTATCCCGGTGAAGGAGTAAATCAAAATGGCTATAGACAAATATGAAATCGTAATCGGCTGCGAAATCCACACGCAGCTTCTGACAAAGACGAAGGCGTTCTGCGCCTGCGAGAACCGTTACGGCGGAATGCCCGACACGCGCGTCTGCCCTGTCTGCCTGGGGCTTCCCGGCGCCATGCCGCGCATTTCGAAAGGCTACGTGGAGCTCGGAGCCGTCGCGGGACTTGCGCTGAACTGCGACATCGCGCGCTTCACGAAATTCGACCGCAAGCACTATTTCTACCCCGACCTTGCGAAGGGCTACCAGATAACGCAGTACGACATCCCGCTCTGCACGAACGGACACGTCGACCTGCCGATGAGCCACTATCCGGCAGATTCGCTCGAAGGCGGCTCGAACTACCGCCCGAAGAATTTCAAGGGCGAGGACTGCATCGTCGAATCCAACGGAAAAAAATACCGCCGCGTCAGAATCGAGCGCATCCATCTTGAGGAGGATGTAGGAAAGTCCCTCCACCTGCAGGGCGCGCACTCGTACATCGACTACAACCGCTGCGGAACCCCGCTCGTGGAAATCGTCACCAAGCCGGACATGACAAGCCCGGAGGAGGCGGCGCTCTTCATGCAGACCGTCCAGGAAATCCTCCGCTACGTCCGCGTGACGAACGGAAACCTCGAAGAAGGAAACATGAGGTGCGACGCGAACATCAACTTGAACGTTTGGGAGGACGGAAAACTCTACCACACGCCGATTTCCGAGATAAAGAACCTCAACTCGTTCCAGAAAATCAAGGACGCGTGCGCATATGAGGCGAAGAGGCAGCTTGAGGAATTCATCAACGACAGGCAGGAATTCAACGCCGGCTTCAAGGTCACGATGGGATGGGACGACGCGAAGGGAGAGACCGTCGTTCAGCGAACGAAGAATTCGTTCGTCGACTACCGCTTCACGACCGAGCCTGACATCAAGCCGTTCACCGTGGGCGACGACCTCATCGAGCGTGCCCGCTCCCGCGTAGGCGAGCTTCCCGAGGCGAAGAGAATCCGCCTCAAGAACGAGTTCGGGCTTTCCGACTTCGACGTGGAGACGCTCACGTCGAGCCGCGACCTTGCGCTGTGGTTCGAGGAGGCGGCGAAGGGCGCGAAGAACGTCAAGAAAGTCGCCAACTGGATTCTCGCCGAGCTTCTCGCCGTCCTCAACGAGAAGGGAATATCGATTTCCGACGTCAATATAACGCCCGCGCACATCCGCGACCTCGTCAACGCAATCGAGGACAAGAAGATTTCCAACGCGCAGGGAAAGACCGTCTTCGCGAAGATGCTCGAATCGGGAAAGATGCCCGCCGAAATCATCAAGGCCGAGGGCATGGAGACCGTAAGCGACACCGGCGCAATCGACTCTATCGTCGCCAAGGTAATCGCCGACAACCCGAAGGCCGTAGCCGACTTCAAGGGCGGAAAGACGAATGTCGTCGGCTGGCTCATGGGTCAGGTGATGAAGGCTTCCGGCGGCAAAGTCAACCCGAAAGTCGCGACGGAACTCGTGAAGAAGCAGCTTGAGGCGCTGTAGAAGCGGTGAATACAAAAATCCCGGCAAATCATGGACAAAAAAATTCATGACGTGCCGGGATTTTTTTGTTTAGCATGAAAAATCTTTTACAAGCGATTCAGAAGCTCAATTATCTCTTTCTTGATTTCGCTTTTCACGTTTGCAACAGATATTTCATATATGTCAGGAAAGAATTCTCGTGGACTCACTTCAAGTGCGTTTGCAAGTCTTATAAGAGTCATTGCGGATGGTTCTTTCTTTCCAGTTTCTAGATTCGCAATAAAACTTTGCGACATATCAGCTCGAATAGAAAGCTCAAACTGTGACAATTTTTTTGAATTTCGAATGTTGCGAATTGAATTAGAGACATACCTGAGCATTTCTTCGTTTGTCATATTTCAAAATAATAATGCTTTATAGGACATGCTTTTAATACTCTTTAATATATTCTAATGCTTTACAGAGTATTAGAACCGTGTTATTCTTCAGAGAAAGATAATTCGTCATTTATAAAGGAGGAATTGAAAAATGACCGTAACCCAAATCGCTGAAGAGCAAACTTGTCAGATTGGAACTGTCGTAAAACGACTACAAAGTGGAGGAATTTTTCGTACTCAAGAATCAAGGAAGCTAGAAGACCAAACCGTCAATCCTACTTATGAAGGCGATATTGTACCTACAAGCAATGGTGATTATGAGTGGAATGGAAACTCACAAACAGGAAGAGCCATCACCTCTATAGCCAGAGGAAACTAGATGTAATTACAACGGAGGTCGTATGAAATATCTTGAAAGCATGGCAAACGCATTGAACGTTGATTATGAAAAGTTCATTGCAGTATCAAAGGCTTGTGGTATTTTGAAAAAAGATGGTTTTCCAATGAAGAAGTACATTGATGAAGGTTATTTTAACCCAGATGGAACTATTGCGGACTATCAAGCCCTCAAAGAACTCTATTCTGAAAAATTGGCTGCATATATCCAAGGAGGTTTTTAAATGGCAAATGACAAAACTCTACTGACTCAGGTAGATGGTTTAACTACGAAACAAGCTCTAGAATTGCAATTCAAAATCGCAGCTGCAAAAAGGGAAACTGCACCACAGGCAAAAGGTCAATCTGCTATTATAGATACAAAAAAGCTTAATGGCAAAACTCTAAAAGAGATAGCGGAAAAAGGAGATTGATAAATGAACATGCATATAGGGGTCTTAAAAGAGGGGGATGAAGTCCTTTCTGTAGCAAAGGAGTTTATCGCTGTAAAACGAAAAAATCATGAAGTAGATTTAATACCTCTCGTTGACGACCCAAAATTTGGTTTAAGGATTGACATTGAAAAAATTGTGACGATTGGCTTTGGCGAAAATGAAATTTCCGTTGAAACAGAAGACGGCGATTTAGTGACTAATTTTTGAAGGAGAATATTATGACTGATAAAAATCCCGACTCACTGAAAATAGCCCTTATGAACAAAGGATCTGAGCTTTCAGATAAAATAGCGAAAGATAGCGGATATAAAAGTGAACGCGGTGGAAAATCTATTGCGGAAGACCTTTATAAGGTTGGTGTAATATCAAAAGAAACGAAAGATGCTGTTATTGACGGTGTCGATAAAAGAAATGATTTGGGGCATATCTACGGAAAGCAGAAAACAGACGTTAGCACAAATATCAGCGAATCAGACGTTGCAGATTTTTCAAATGCAGTTGATACAATTAGCGAAATATTAAAAGACGATATTGATATTACGTTTTAGTCAGGCCCAAATTCAAGTTTTGATTTTAGGAAAAGATTTCTTGTCGGCCTCCGCTCTTCCATAAGCTACAATAATCCCGATGATTTTGAATCCTATTCAAGAACGCCGGGATTTTTTTTGCTACTGCAAAAATTCCTTATCCCCACCCAAAAAAAATCGCAATCGCTTTGGCATCTTGGTTTCCGAACAAATCTGAAAGCGAGCAAATGTTTGCAAGTGCCTTTTCAACAAACTCGAAATCCAGACAATGACGAAAAAACGCCAATTTGGGACAAATACAAGAGGGATGTTCGGAACGAAAATCTGGTTGAGTTTGTGATTAACAAAATCTGATTTTTCTTCTTACGCTTGTCTGAACGAGTGCGCTTTCAAAAGCGTTGACAGAGGTAGTCATTACAATATAATCAAAACTACAGCTTCAGAAATTCTCACAATCTGGGGATAAATGCAATAGATAGGTGGAATTTATGACAGGTGTTTTTACGGTTAGACCGAGCGAAATCACAGACGATTTTGTTAATATGCTCAAAACATTTTTCAAAGACAGAGAACTCGTCATCAGCACGAAAGACGATGACGAAACTGACTATCTGCTTTCAAGCAAAGCAAACAAAGCAGCCCTTTTGCAGTCAATCGAGGATATAAATCGACATAGCGATTTGGTTTCGTTCAAAGAGGCGGATTTGTGATTGTTTCATTTACTCAAAAGTCGCTTGCAGAGTATCAAACTTGGGCAACGGATGACAGAAAAAAATTCAAGAAAATAAACGATTTAATAAAAGAAGTCTGTATCATTACGATTAAAAACTTGTGCAAGTGACAGGTGCGCTAGTGAAAGATTCGTCACTTTCACTGTCATCCGAACAAGACAAAACGGTTCCAGAAAGTAGTGTGAGTGCGAAAACTGCCGCAAACAAAACAGCGCGCTTCAAAGCAAAATACTTTGTTGCGCGCTGTTTTGTTCTGTCTTGGGCGAAAACTGTTTCGAAAAAAGCGGTGAAGCTATTGCTATTGCTGCCCCAGTTTTCTGAGGGCGTCGTAAAGGGAAAGTCCAGACTGAATCAGGGCTGCAAGCTTTTTGATTCCTTCCGCATTGCCTTCGGCCCTGCCTTCTTCTTTTGCCAGCTCCTTTGCTTCTTCCAGGTTCGAGATTCTGTCCCTTTCCCGGACTTCGGCGTGGTACTGGGCAAGCCACAATCCTCTGTCGGAACTGATTGATGACAATACGCTTTGTGCATTCATGATACCATCCTCCTTTTCCGTAAGATTCTTTACCAAATCGGAGCTGTTCCTGTTGTCGGCGTTCTTGAGGAACAGCGCCCGCTTTGGGCGTCTGTCAATTTCCCATCACGCAATGCGAATCTTGTCGAATTCCGAATACGGTTCGAGCATCTGTAGCATAAAGTCGTAAGGCGTCATTGATTTCAAATCTCCAGAAATCACGTCCTCGAATATGGCAGCGGAGGCTCCGCTCACGAGTTTTACGCCTTTCTCGTTTTGCGTCACAGGAAGATGCGCGTTCCGGGCGGCGACGTTCCAGAACACGATTTCTGGAAGTTTATAGCCTGCGTGCTCGAACTTCTTTTTGATGAATTCAAAAGAAGAATCCGTTGAAGAGCAGCAGTCGAATTCCATGTCGGAAACAATCAGAATCCGCTCAATCATTTCCTCTTTTGGGATTTCCGCATTTTTTGCGACGTCAAGAATGAGCTGGTAGACCTTTGCAATATCCGTGTTCGAAACGTCGTCGAATTTTTTTATGAAGTCGAGCTTCTTTTTTAAACTGTCGCAGTTTTCGGGAATCTGAATCAGCTCCGGCTTTTCGCTGAAAGTGATGAAGCTGTTCTTGTACGCGCCCTCAAGCTGCTCCGCAAAAAGAAGAGCCAGCGACGTTGCGATGTTGATTGGCGAAGGCTCGCTCGTCCTGTACATCGAGCCGGAACCGTCGCGGACTACGATTGTCCTTGAGTCGAAACTGCCGCGCTCTAGAGATTTCCAGCTGGCTTCCAATGGAAGTTCCTGTTCCTCTGTCAGACGCTCTGCGTTCCATCTGTTGAAAGGCTCGACAATCTGGTAGGGGTACAGAGTTTGCGTGTTGAGTTTTACCATCTCCTCTTCGGGAATTTCCTCGCCGCGGGATTTTTTTTCCTGCTGCTCGACAACTTTGTTCAGAAATTCCTTGTAGCGTTTTTCGTCGTTGCGCATGAAAGCCTTCCTGTAGCGGAGCATCGCCTGGCTCGGCTGTTTTGAGTAGTCGAAGGTGTAGTCCTTGCGGCGAAGGTTGTCCTCGATTATTTTGATTTCCCTGCGAAGTGCGGAACATAGTTTCCTGTATTCAACCGCCTTCATTCCGAGCGCCGCCATCAGGATTTTTGCGTGCGCGACGCTTTCTTTCGACGATGTGTTGATTGAAGGAAGCCACTTCCCGAGGAGACTTACTTCTTCTTTGTTCTCCATCGCTTTTTTGTCTTTCTCAATCTGATTTTTTATCAAGGCGATTGCCTCGTCCTGCGCTGGCGTTCCGAAAAGAACTAGAAGGTCGTCGTAGCGGCCGTATTCAGGAACCGCGTAAACGACCTGTTTTGCCACGTCCGGAGAAAACTGGGACAGTTCCTTCAAAAGTTCTCGGAAACTGTTTCGTTCGCCAAGCCCGCCTCTGATGTTTCTCATGTAAAAAAGAATCTTGATTGCGAGTAGAGGATTCTCGGCGTAGGCTCTTGCAAAAAGTTTTTCCAAATCGGGAAGATTCCGTCTCATTCCGCCGCACAGCGAGAAGAAATCAAGGCAGGCAGAGCCCGAAGTTTTGTAGGCAATGTCGCCGTTTTCAGTTCTGGTGTGATTCAACAACTTGCTGATTGCTTGCAACGCATTCATTTTTTTTGCCTCCCAAAAAAAATTGCCGCCGGCAAACAAGATTCTTGTATGGAATCGAACCATTTTACACCGTTGATTGCTGTTTGAATCTTTAAATTTTGCCAGCGGCACAAGGCACATTTTTTTTCCTAGTGCTCTACCTTCTGAGCTACAATCCGCAAAAGCGAACTGGCGGGGGTCGAACCCGCGACACCTGGGTCGGTAAAAGTTTTGCTGTCAGTGCCTTTATGTTTTTTACTTTACCACGAGCGATTCGGACAATCACGGAAAAAAAGGTGCGAAAATCAATGCGATGCTTTTAAATATTCAACGCTTTTTAGCAGAAGATGAATTTCGAGAGCCGGTGCAGGACGAAAATGGCGATGCAACAGCCCATGAGGACGTATGTCGATATCTTCTTGGCCTGCGGTTTCTTTCTTGAAGAAGAAAGAAACCGGATTCTTCACTTGTTTTGCGAAGAATCCGGTTTTTTGTTGCGGAAACGCCGGCCGCTAGACCGTGAACCTGTCCACCTGCTCGCCGATGTCGCTGATTGACTGTTTCATCACGCCTGCGATGTCGCCTAGAGCCGAGCCTGCGTCGTTAATCTTGCCCGCGTTCAAGCTCATCTGGGACATGCTTTCTTTGATTGTGTCGGTCTCGTTCTGGAGGGTGCCGACATCGTCGATAATCGTCTGTGAATTCGCCGTCATCTTTTTGGACGCGCTCTGAACCTGCCGCGTGCATTATGCGCCTCCTAATTTTTGTATGTACATTGTGTATTCGTACCGACAAGGAAAAACTGTCAAGTGCCGTTTGAACTGCTATACTATGGTGAAATTCGAAATAACTGAATTTTTTAGATAGTCATATAATTAGGAACACTGTTATGAATGAATTTTTCGGAAAGAATAGGGCGGATGACTTGTTTTTGATTCAAATCCGCTTGTTTCGTCTTGCTCAGGCAAAATGGAATGTCGACGAAGAAAAATGCAGCAGCATTTTCAACAAGTACAAGGTCTATGATTATATTGGGACTTGCTATGATTTTTTTCACATTCAAGGTGATGATGCAAATCTTTTGGACATCGAATCTTATCTAGTGAACAATGGAGCGGCAATATGATTTTGACTAATGGAATAACGCTGTACCATGCAAGCTACAAACCTGTAGAAAAAATAGATTTGTCGCTTTGTGCTGCCGGAAAAGATTTTGGAAAAGGATTTTATGTTACGACTGACTACAAACAGGCTTGTCGCTTCATAAGGACTTCAATTGGAAAGGCGTTGAAAAATCATGTGGCAGATGTGAAAAGTGATACCGGATATGTTTCTGTGTTTGAGTATGGACAGAATTCGGCCACTGAGGTCAATTACTATGAATTCAGTTCTGCAGACGAGGATTGGATCCACTGCGTGGTTGCTCATAGAAAATTCGGTATATTAGATGGCGAGCTTGAGAGATGGAGAAACTACGATATCATCGCGGGGAAAATAGCAAATGATTCGACAAACCAGGTTCTTACGGCTTATATAAATGGATTTTATGGTGAAGTCGGTTCGTATGAGGCAGATGAAACTGCCATCAAATTCTTGTTGCCGAACAAGCTTTCCGACCAAATATGTTTCAGGACGGAAAAGGCTCTGGCAAATTTGACTTTTAAGGATTGTAAAATCGAAATACTGGAGGGATGACATGGTGTTGAGCAAGTATGAATACAGCATGGAGCTTCTTGCGGCAATGGCTTGCAAAACGATTGCGGAGCGGCATAAAATCGCGCCTATAGTTGCGTTTGATAGTTTTATAAAATCGCAGACCGCAAAAATGCTTTTTGATGAGAGAACCGCTTTTTGGTGCAATGGTCCTGATTACATCGCAGATGAATATGAGCGTGAAAAAGCAATATGAATCCTGACGCCTCTTCATTCTCCTTCCTCCGATTCGCTTGAACGCGAAAAAATGATAATCTTTGTGCATGAACCAGATTCCTTCTCCTTCGCGAAAGCGGCTCGTGACCCTTTCGCAGATTCTTTCCTAGCTTGAAGAAGAAAGCAAACGGATTCTTCACTTGTTTTGCGAAGAATCCGTTTTTTTTGTTGCGGAAACGCCGGCCGCTAGACCGTGAACCTGTCCACCTGCTCGCCGATGTCGCTGATTGACTGTTTCATCACGCCTGCGATGTCGCCTAGAGCCGAGCCTGCGTCGTTAATCTTGCCCGCGTTCAAGCTCATCTGGGACATGCTTTCTTTGATTGTGTCGGTCTCGTTCTGGAGGGTGCCGACATCGTCGATAATCGTCTGTGAATTCGCCGTCATCTTTTTGGACGCGCTCTGAACCTGCCGCGTGCTGTCCTTCATCTGTGAAAGCGCGTCGGTGATGAGCGTCGAGCCCTCGCTCTGCTCCTGCATAGCGGTCTTAATCTGATGGACAAGCGTGTCGGTTGAGCGGACTTCGCTTGCAAGGTCGGCAAATCCCTCGACGCCCTTTTCCGTAGCCTCGACGACTTCCTTAATCTTGCTCTGAATCTCGGAAAGCTGCTCGCCGATTGTCGCCGACTGCTCGCTCGACGTTTCGGAAAGCTTCCTGATTTCGTCGGCGACGACCGCAAATCCCTTTCCTGCCGCGCCCGCGTGCGCCGCCTCGATTGCCGCGTTCATCGCGAGGAGGTTCGTCTGCTCAGCGATTGATGCGATAACCGCGTTCGCCTCGCTCAGAAGGTTCGACTGGTTCTCGATTTCGCTGATTTTCTGCTGCAGCGCCTCCTGCGATTTCGCGCCGTCCTCCGAGCTTTTCGCAATCTTTGCGAACGAGGACGCCATCTTGTCGACGGAGCGGTTCACCTCGCTGATGTTTCCGACCATCTCTTCGACCGCGCTCGACGCTCCCTCGACGCTCTCGCTCTGGGTGCCAATCAGGTTCTCGAGCGACGTTATGTTTTCCAGGATGCTTTCCACGTTTGCTGACGTCTGCTCGACGCAGGAGTTCTGGCTTCTCAGGTTGCCGTCAAGGGCGTGTATTCCGCCCGTGATGAGCTCGATTGCGTCCATGGCGGCTGCCGTCGTTCCGCCGAGCTTTTCGCCCGCGAGCGAAAGCGAAGATTTCGAATGCTTCATGCTGCCGATAAGGGCCTGCAGTTTTTCCGAATAAAGGTTGAAGCTCTCGGCAACTGCGCCGATTTCGTTCTTTTCGTTGATGTTCAGCCTGTTCGAGAGGTTCCCGTGTCCCTCCGCGATTTCCTGCGCGTTCTTGCTGATGTCGTCTGCCATGTTTTTGAGCGGGCTGAGTTTCCTTTTCATAAAGAACGCAGTCGAAAGCGCGAAGAACAAACCAAGGACGACGCAGATGATGAGCGATTGCGTCATCGTCTGCATGAAGCTTTTGTTGACAGTCTTGAGCGGGCAGCAGACCACGATTTCGTAGTCCGTTTTTTCGTTGATGATGGATTTCGTCAGGTAAAATTTGTTGTCCATCATGATTTTGCCCTCAGTCTCATTTGTCTTTATGTATTCGGCAAGCTCGGGAATGTCGAGGTCGTTGATGTTCTTGAACGCCGCGCTCCTGCTTCCCGTGTCGGCAAGGATGAACCCGTCCTTCTGGAGCATGACGACGGAAGCGCCCTCGCCGAAATCCAGCGTGGAAAGAATGCTCGTCAGCTTTTCGAGAGAGATGTCAAGCCCCGCGTTTCCGATGAAATTGTTGTCGAAATCCGTGACGCTGCACACGATGCTGACGACCAGAGTGCCGCTCGTCGTTTTGTACGCGCTCGTGATTACGGGATTTCCGCCGCCGTTCGTGGCGTCCTTGTACCACTGGCGGCTTCTCGGGTCGTAGCCTCCCGATTTTGAGTGTGAGAGGTTCGTCGCGTAGCCGCCCCATTTCGTGCCGAAAAAAACTTCCGACGTGTCCTTGTCGATGTTCGAGAATTCCTGTGCCGTGGCGCGGATTTTCAGCTCCGTCGGGCTTTTCTCGTATTCGGAAATCTGAATCGTTCCAGTCTCGTTTATGAACGAATGGATTGTTTCGTCAGCAGATTTTACAGACTCCGCTGTGCAGAAGAATTTGACGGAATCCTCTTTTGCCGTGAAAAAGATGTTGATTGAATTGGAAAAATCTTTCAGGACGTTTTCCGCCGACGTGTAAAAGTCGTACATCGCCTTTTTCTCAAACGAAAGTCCTACGACAATTTGCGAAATGCCGATAACCAAAAGAATTATAATGAACTCGCTGAGCGCGAATTTGCCTGCCAGTGACATTTTCTTCCTTGTTTTCATACTGTATCCCCCGGAGTGAAAGTAAAATCTGACTTTTTATTATAAGATATGTCCGTATAAAATGTTGATTTAATAGTCGCGGACAAAGAAAGTTTTTATTCCGCTGCGATTCGTACAGAATCTTAGAATATCATTTATACCTCAACCAACACTGTTTTTGACGGCGCTTTAGTATACTGGTTTTCATTTCAAGAAGCTATTGCCCGAGGCGCTCTTCAGCCGTTTTTCTTTCATGAAAAAAATTGCTCCGGACGCGCATGTTGTCCTATAGTTAAGGCAAGGTATGCGGAGCGGAGGAGAGAATGACGGAGATGCTTTCGAAAAAAGAGGTTGCGGAGATGCTTTCGAAGATGGAGGGGAGCGGCGGCGGAACGCGCGTTTCCGACGGGGATGTGTCGGAGGCTTCGAGGCGGCTCGTCCGCGATATGGGCGCGTATTTTTTTTCGGCGCTCGATGTCCCGTGCTATTTCGGGAACGGAATCGGGGGCGCGGATGTGGACAAAATCGATTTCGGTGACTTTATCCGCTCGATAAATTCGCGCGCGATTCTTACGTCGGCTTCGTTCGGGGGCGTGCGGGCTTTTGCGGAAATCGACCCGCTCCTTTTCGGCGCAATGTTCTATGACCGGGCAATCAGCTTCCTGAACGGCGAGCTTGAGGATGCGTCCGGCGAGGAAGAAAAGTTCATTGAGCGCCTTTTTGAGAAAATCGAGCGGAGCGGGTTCCATGAATACGGAAAAAAGCAAATCGCGGAGATGGAGCGCACCGCGACGAAACCGGTTCTCCTCATTCTCCAGCGCGATTTCTCCGCGTTTTTCGATGTTCCCGTGCCCGATGATTTTCGTACGGTGCAGTATCCGTCCGAGTTTTCGGAAATCATCGCGCCCGAAACGTCCGGCGTGCTGATTTCGGTTGAAAGCAAAATCGGCGAAAGTTCCGGCTTCGTGGAATTTTTCCTGCCCGACACGCTCCTGAAAAAAAAGAGCGGAAATTCGTGAGATTTTTTTAAAAAAAAGTATTCGGCTATTGACAAAAAAAACGAAGATACTATATAATCTTTCTCATTCGCGGGGATGGTGGAATTGGTAGACACGCTAGCTTGAGGTGCTAGTGGCGCAAGCTGTGCCTGTTCAAGTCAGGTTCTCCGCAATACGGTTTCGGATTTTTGATGCGAAACTTCTTGACAAATCAAGAAAATGAGACTAATATAGTTCTCACTTTCGGGCGACTAGCTCAGCTGGTAGAGCAACAGACTCTTAATCTGTGGGTCCGGGGTTCGATCCCCCGGTCGCTCATTTTTTTGCGGGAATAGCACAGTGGTAGTGCGCCACCTTGCCAAGGTGGATGTCGTGGGTTCGATCCCCATTTCCCGCTCTTGCGACCCGATTATTTCGGGTCTTTTTTTGTCTTTCCGGAATTTCCTTCGGCCTTTTTCCGTGATGGGGCGTTCTCCATCAAACAGGGCGAAATCTACCGGAGAAAGCGCAAACGTGTTAAGCAAGCGCTTCAAAAGGTGTATAATCCGATTCAAATGTCTGAAAATGCAAAAATATTGTTTTCAAAAATTACCGGGATGTACGGGACAATCCGCCGTGCGCGCGGGTGTTTCCTCTATACGTCGAAGAACGTCCGGCTGACGGACCTGTATCAGGCGGGCGGGCGCGCAATCCTGGGGTGGGGGAGCGGCGGCGCCGTTTCCGTCCTGAAAAACGTTCTGGAGCGGAAGCTTACGGGGATTTTCGACACGGATTTTTCCCCGATGTACGGCGCGGAATCTTCGAGGCTTTCGAAGGCCGTGTCGGAGCTTCTCGGCGGTTTTGACGACAGGCGCGTGTTCGTTTTCAATTCGTGCGGGCAGTGGGGGAATCCTGCTGAATTCGCGGAGAAGGAATTCGGGATAAAATGCGTCCGCTTCGTTCCGTGGAATCAGGATTCTGCCGATTGGCGCGAGGAGCTCGCCGTGCTGGTCGAGCCTCCGTTCGCGTGGGATGAGGAATGCTTCGTCATCGCGCTTGACCGTTCTGCCGGCTTTGACTGGGAAAAACTTTCTTCCAGGGCGTACCGGATTCCGTCCCCGCTGTGCGCCGCCTACACGCGCGCAATCTACGATTTGATACGCGCGCTTCAGGAGCGGAGCGAGAAGGACTGGTTCCGTTACGATGCCGTCCTGTCGAAATACTGGACGCGGAAGGGCCCGTATCTCATCCCCGCCGTTCCCGCAGAATCGTACCGCGATTTCATGCTCCATTGCGCGGAATGCGGTCTTGTTGTTTCCCCGGACTACGAGGTGCCTAGCATCGTTCCTTTCGGCGCGGACAGGGGGAATTTCTCCAAGTTGAAGAACAATCCTTTTGAATGGTGATATGGGAATAACAGAATCCGAAATACTGCTCGGCATCGTGAAGGTCGTCCTCGGCGGAATCGCGGCTTTCCTTGCGATAATGCTTTGGAGCCGTACGCGCGAGCCTTCGTGGATGTGCGTCGTCGCGGGCGCCGTCACCGGATACGCGGGAATCGTCTACGAGCTTCTCGTAAAGCTCGGCATCGTCATAGCGCGCGATTTTGTCGTGCCGATGACGGGCGTCCTCGTGTCCTCGCTCGTCTTTACGGTTCTTCCGATGGTTTTTGTTATTCTGGCGCTGGTTCTTATGCTTTTTAAATCGAGGTGAAAAATGACGATTGGCGAATATTGGGACAAATTCCTTGCGGAATCGAAGCAGAATCCTGACGAGGTCGGTTTTTCCGGCGAGCTTTCGTTTGCGGAGCGGGGTGTCGTTGGGAACGAGCAGCTTGCGCTCGTTCTTTCCGGAAAGCGGACGGTGACGTTCACCGCGTTCGATTCGTATGCGATAAACAGGGAGCCGCTTCCCGTTTCGGGAGAGGTTTTCATCGTCGAGGACAAGGACGGAGAGCCGCGCGGAATCGTGGAGGTCACGGACGTCAGCGTCATCCCGTTCGGTGAGATTACGTGGGAGCTTGCGCGGCGCGAGGGCGAGGACGAAAGCCTTGAGGAATGGCGCGAGAAGCAGCGCGATTACATGGAGGACGAGGCGGCGCTCTGCGGTTTCGAGTTCACCGATTCGAGCAAGGTCGTCTGCGAAGTTTTCCGTCTTATCTACCGATAATAAATGCAGCTGCCCGGGAACGCGCTTTTTCGGAGACGTTTTCGGGCTGTTTATTTTTTTGTGTTCCGGCGCGGGAAAAATTTCCGGTTCCGGGACGAGGAGTTTTTAGGATGGCTCATAAGGCTGCGAAATTTTCTATTTTCTGGTTTATGCTGAACCTTGCCGTCGGCGTGATGCTTGCCGTCGGCGGAATCTGGGCTTTGCAGGGCGGCGGCGACTTTGCCGCGCAGGCGCTCAGCCATGTCGCAAGCGGCGATGTCGGCAGGATTGTCATCATCGCGTTCGGCGTCGTGGAGCTTCTTTCCGGGATTTTCATTATCCTCCAGTGCTTCATCGCGAACGGGTTCGGCAGGCTCGGATACATTCTGAAAATCATAATCTGCGTGATTTGGGCAATCGCAATCGTGATAGCCGACATTCTGAACGGCAACTTCGGCGATTTGCTCGGTTGGCTCTACACGTTCGCGTCGCACCTTATCGTTCTTGCGGCGCTTCTCGTGACGAGAAGCTGATTTGCTCCGGCTTTTGCGTTCTTCCGTGAAAGCCGTGCGCGTACAAAAAAAATCCCGGACGAGGATGTTCTCCAGTCCGGGATTTTTTTGACCCTAACACGAGTCGAACGTGCGACCTGCTGCTTAGGAGGCAGCCGCTCTATCCAGCTGAGCTATAGGATCGAATGAATGAATAATATATCAAAACCGATTATTGTTCAATAGTCGAAGAACTGCCGGCCAATAGACCTGTTCTGAAACTGGGGCTTCCGAACAGGTTTAATAACCGGAAACAGCCCGTCTCTTTATCACGCGAGAATGTCGGGAAGCTTTTGTACGTCCTCGGCGCCTCCGACGAGAATTCCGCCCATGCCGAGCGCAATCGGAAGCTTGAGGTCGATGTCGAACCGGTCGCCGACTGAAATGCAGTCGCTCGGGCGCACTTCCTCACCGATGTCCTCCGACGCCCAGCCCATCGCCGTCTCGAGAAGCTTCCTCGACGGCTTCGATTCCATGCACGTGTCCAGCCCCGCGATTCTCGGAATCAGGTCGGCGATTCCGATTACCTCAAGCGTGCGCCTCGCAGGCTCCACGGGATTGTTCGTGACGCACACGAGGGCGAATTTTTCCTTGAGTTTCCGTATCGCCGCGATGAGCTTCTCGTCCCTTTTCAGGTAGTCGGCCGGATTGAAAAGCGTTTTCCGCCATTCGATGCTCGTCTCGATGGGGATTCCGAACGACGTGAGCAGGTTTCCGAGGCTGATTTTCAGCCCGCCGTGCTCCGCCGCCCATTTTCTCCTGAAATCGGCGACCTTTTTCCGCGCCTCGTCGGCAGTCATTCCGTTGAGCGCGGCGTAGTGGCGTACCTGCGCGTCAATCTGCTCGTGCGCGTATTCCGGGCACGTGTAGAGCGTCGCGTCTATGTCGAATATCAGGGCTTTCGGTTTTTCCGGCAGATTGTAGATTTCCATTTCGTTTTCCTTCCTCAAAAAATCGTTCGTGCTGACCGTTCACATCCCGCAGAGGACGAAGCACGCCTCGTCCATGTCGTCGTAGTCGCCGAGCGCGAGCCGTGCCAGGACAAGGTCCCCGATAAGCTCCGCGTCGTTGCAGAACGGGACGCGGATGTTCATGCCCGCCGCTTTTTCCTTTCGCGAAATCCACTCCTTGTCGAGGCATTGTCCGCCCGTCATCGCAAGCTCGTCCGGGAACAGCTCCCCGTTCGATTCGGCGGCGTTCCGGAGCTTTTCGATTGCCGACGAGAATTCCTCAAGGAGCGCGTCAGGCGACTCGTCTTTCCTGCGCCCGCTGTCGGGAATAAGCGCGCTCGCGTTCCACAATCCGGGAATCGCGCTCGGGAGCGTCCTTATTCCGTCGGCAAAAATCGGCTTCGACGTGCAGAGGTTGATTCCTTCGCTTGAGCCTGCCCGGTCGCATAGTTTTCCCGGGTAAATCGTCCCCGTTCCGATAAGCGCGACGACGAAATCGGGCGCGCCGGCAAAAACGAGCGTGCCCTCAAGCAGTCCCGTCCCGATTGCGGCTTTTTCGCAGATTTTTCCGGCGAAGCTGCCCATTTTTTTGAACGGCGGAAGCTTTGCGCGCTCATCCGCGTCGAACCCGAACCGGCGCAGCTCCTCGTCGCTCCAGTACGCCTTTTCGAATCCTTTCGCGGGAAGAATCGTAAGCGCGTTTCCTGTCAGGAATTTGATGAGGAATTCCGGCCCCGACATGACGGAGGATGCTTTTTCCCATTCGCCCGGGAACACTTTCCGTGCGGCAATCATGCGCGGGATGTAGAGGGATTCTGTTTTCGGGCTGTCGCTTTTCGGGGTGGGGGCGTTCCACAAAAGCGTCGCGAGCGCGTCCCCGTCCCGCTCAAGCACGAGCGTCGGGCCGTTCCCGCTGACGCAGATTGCCTCGATTGCGGCTGATTCGTTTTCGCTTTTCAGCTCCGCGACAGCTTTTTTGAGCGCGGAAATCCATCCGCCCGCGCCGCTTCCTTTTTCGAGCGCGACGCGCGTTTTTGCCTCCACGGTGCGCCTGTCAGAAAGGAGCGCCGCCTTGAGCGATGTCGTTCCGATGTCGATGCAGAGAATCGTGTCAGTCATGGCGACATTGTACCGTATTTGCGGAGAAAATTCCGTCGGTAAGCCGCCGTGCGCGCCCGGAAATTACCGGCGGATTTCCGCTGTTTTTGTGGCCGCGTTGAAGGCGAAAACGTAGGCGCCGCTTTCTTCCGGCGTGAACGAGAAATTCGTTCCGACACCCGTCGCATCGTCTGCCGTGAACGGCTCGTTCAGATTGACTGTCCCGGAACTTCCCGACGGTCCGAACGAATGCGACCAGTCGCCGAATTCGTCGAATTTGAATTCGTATGCGAGCTCTGCAGTGAGGTTGGCGCTTGCGGAGAATTCGCTCCCGTCGTAATCCATTTTCGTCGCGTCCCAGTCGTTCATCGTTCCGCGCAGGTACATCGTCGGCTCCGCGTCGTAGTCCCAGATGTCGAGGACGTTTTCCCTTCCCGCGGATGAGAAATCGTATACGCGGATTTCGTGCGGGCTGAAATTGCGGAGGACAGCGCAGCCTGAATCGTTTTCGATGTCGGCGTTTTCGTCCCCGTTTCCTACGATGAGCGAATAGCCGCCCCGTTCCGAAACGTCGAAGCCGGAAATCGATAGTTCTGCCGCGCTTTTCCTTGCCAGATTCGCGACGACGAGCAGTTCCGTGCTTCCGTCGGAAATCGTGTACGCGAGCGCACCGGAATTCTCGCTTTCCAGCACGCTGATTTTTCCGTTCGCGAACACATCTTTGTATTCCGCGGATTTCCGCAGCGCGATGAGCGTTTTGTTTATGGAAAGCACTGAATCGCCGCCGCTTTTCTGCGTTTCTGCCTTTGTCCAGTCGAACGGCTGCCGGAGCCTGAAGTCCCCGTCTTGCGTTCCAGATTTCTGCGCGATTTCGTTTCCGTAGTAGATGAACGGGACTGTCGGGCGCAGGAGCGAGAGCGATGTGGCGAGGATTATTCCCGTTTTTCCGATTGTCGTCTCGCTGTCGCCGAGCCTGTCTGCATATTCGTCGTGGTTCCCGAGGAACGTGCCGTAGCTTTTCGATTCGTCGGGGTTCCCGAAAATTTTCGGCGAGTCTTCCGCTGCCTGTTTCGCGATTTCCCCGAGGACGGCTTTCCCTTGGTCGAAGTCGAGCACCATGTTGAATTCGTCGCCGCTTCCGAAATACCCGTCGAGCTTCGTCCTGTTCCCTTCAATCCACGCCTCGCTGACCATGAATTTCGGGCTTTCGTATTCGTCAATCACGCTCCTGAGTTCCTTGAACCATTCGTGCGTTTCGTCCGTGTCCTCGCGCGATTTTTCCGTCTCGACAAGGTACCTCGCCGCGTCGATTCTGAGCCCGTCGAACCCCTTGTTGAGCCAATACCGGACGACGTTCTTCATCTCCTCGCGCACCTCGCGGTTCCTGTAGTTCAAATCGGGCTGCGTGTCGGCGAACGCGGCGTAGTAGTATTTCCCGTTCTTCTTGTGCCATGCGCTCGCGCCCCAGGTGTTTTTCCAGTCGAGCGCGGTCTTGCTCCACACATACCAGCCGCTTTTTCCGTTATCGCCGTTCGCGGAATCGACGAACCAGCCGTTGCTGCTTGACGTGTGGTTCGGAACGAAGTCGAATATGATTTTCATCCCGCGCTCGTGGCACGCTTTTATGAGCGAGACGAGCTCCTCCTCCGCGCTTTCCGCCGTGGCGTTCCCGCTTCCGAAAAATGCGTTCACTTTGTAGAAGTCGCTCACGTCGTAGCCGTGCATGTTGATTTTCGCGCTTTCTTCGTTCGTGCTTCCTTCGTACGCGCATTCCCAGAACGGGCTGAGCCAAATCGCGTCGCATCCGAGGTCGTCCTGGATGTAGCCGAGGCTTTCCTCGATTCCTTTGAAGTCGCCGCAGTTTTTGGAGCAGTCGTCCCCGTCTGAGTCCCTGAACGACTTTATCCATATGTGGTAGAAGACCGAATTCCGCCACCAGTTTTCCGAAAGGCCCTCGCTCTGGTTTTCAGTTTCCGGAAGCGCGACGGGGCTTTTGTAGTTCTCGTCGCCCGTCAGCGATGTCAGGTCGATTTTTTCCTCGGTGTAGTCGTCGTTCCTGATTTGGCACGACGAGAAGAGCGCGATCGCGGCAAAAAATGCTGATGTGATGATTTTTTTCATGATGTACCCGGTTTCGTTTTTTGATTTTCTTGTACGCCTATTCTATTCCCGCATCGGCGGTGCCCGCTTGTCCGATTTTCAGTTTCGTTTGTAGGATTTTCTCAAAATGCCGGAATTCCCGCGCGGACAAAAAAAGGCTGCCCAATAAGTGGTGCACGGTGCCGTTACGAAACGCGTTCGGCATGGCACTGCTTTTTGGACAGCCCACGGGTTTGTTTTTGCCCCCGCCGGAATTTCTGGCGGGAATTCGTTTTTTATTCGGCCTGCTCAGGCTTGTCAGTCTTCTCGTTCGAGTCGGACTTCTTTATGAGCTTGTCGATAATGTTGCGGTTGTCGAGGAGGTCGGAAAGTCCCTGGTTGTGGTGGATTCTCGTGATGACGTTCGCGAAAAGCCCCGAGACGTTCGTCGAGATGAACCATTCCTTGTCCTTGAGGTTCGAGTGGTAGACGGCGTTCGTTCCGATTACGCGGTAGAACAGCCCGTCCTTGTACGCCTGGTCGAAAAGCTCGATAGCGTTTCCCGTGAAGAACGGAAGGGAGATTGCGGCGATGACCTTCGTCGCGCCCTGTTCCTTCAGGAAGCCCATCGCCTTGAGAAGCGTGCCGCCCGTTCCGAGCATGTCGTCGGCAAGGAACGCGACTTTGCCCTTCACGTCGCCGAGAAGCTTTATCGACTTGATGTTCGTGTTCTTCGCGTCCTGCGTCACGACGGAGTAATCGCGCTCCTTGTAAATCATCGCGAGCGGAACCTTCAGGCCTGACGCGTAGAACTTGTTCCTGTCGATTGCTCCCGTGTCCGGCGAGACCACGACCAAATCTTCCTTGTTCGGGCCGGTGAGGTTGACGACTTTCGTAAGCTCGCGGATTATCTGGTATGAGGCGTGCAGGTTGTCGAGGTACGTCGTGTTGAACGCGTTTACGATTTCGCGCGAGTGGATGTCGAGCGTGACGACGCGCGTCACTCCCTTCATCTCGTAGATGTGGCTGAGGAGGGATGCGGTCAGGCCTTCGCGGCTCTTCTTCTTGTGCTGCCGAGAGTAGGGGAACGCGGGGACGACGAGCGTTATCGATGCCGCGCCCGCCTGCTGCACCGCGTCAATCGTGACGAGGAGCGTCATGACGTGGTCGTTCACGGAGAAGACGACTTCGTTCTTTCCGCCGTTCATCTTTATCGGCTCGTGGTTCTCGACGTCCTGGAAGATGTAGATGTCCTTTCCGCGGACGCATTCGAGAATCTCCGCCTTGACCTCGCCGTTCGCGAACCACGTGAAGAGCGTGTCCACCTTGAATTTGGGAACGCGGTACTGGTCGGTCGAGCCGCGCACTACGAGGTCGCTCGTCGCAAGGTCGTTCCTGAAATTCATGTCCTGGACGAGCTTGTCCTTCTCGATGTTGTACCTTTTCGCGATGACATCGGATTTGAGCGTGAAGCGATGCTTGTACATCTGCCTGAGATGAGAGATTACCTCGTCTGCGAAGATGGCTCCGCCCGGACAGGCGATGACGCCAAGGTTTGTCGGTTCTGAATATGGCATTTTAGAATCCTTGTTAGTGAATTTTGGGAAAAAGATGATTCATTTTATATTTTTCGCAATATGTCGTCAATTCACTGAAAACAATGGAAAATGTTGCGCTTTTTTGCGGTTCTTTTTCATTCTTTGCGGATTTGTAGTGCGTTTCCCGAGAACAACCGCGGGGAATTGTGCTAAAATCTCCGCATTATGATTAGACTAGTTGCATTCCTCGGGAATTATGGTCAGGAGTATGAGCTGACAAGGCACAACGTCGCGTGGCAGTTCGCGTCGCAGCTTCCTTTTTACGGACGTTTTTCATGGCAGCAGAAATTCAGGGGCGATTACGCGTCCGTGGAGACGGAAACCCTCGCGCAATGGTTCGCGGAAACGGGCGTGCTGTCGAAGAAGGACGGAAGCGCGCCCGCGGTTCCGTCCGGCGCACCCGACAAAATTTTCTTCCTCAAGCCGCTCACGTACATGAATCTCAGCGGCGAGTCCGTCGGGGAGCTTGCGCGGTTCTTCAAGATTGAGCCTTCCGAGATTCTCGTCGTCCACGACGAGCTTGAGCTTCCGATTGGGACGGTCAGCCTGAAATGGTCGGGCGGGCTCGGCGGGCACAACGGGCTCCGGTCGATGAGGAGCGTTTTCGGGACGCAGGATTTCTGGCGGCTCCGGTTCGGGCTGACTAAGCCGGTCGGGCGCGACATCGCCGATTACGTGCTTTCGAATTTCACCCCGGACGAGCGGATAATCCTCGCGCAGGAATTTTCGCAGACGAACGAGATGCTCGCGAAATTCCTCCTTTCGACGGACGAGAACCAGAAGCGCATCCTCCAGTCGTGGTCGAAGCGGAAAATCGTGGAGGCGGAGAAGAAATGAGCGGGTTCGAGAATCTTCTTTCCGTTGTCCGCGCCCTCCGCGGCGAGAACGGATGCCCGTGGGACAAAGCGCAGACGCCGCTTTCCCTGCGCCGCTACATGATTGAGGAATGCTTCGAGACGATTGACGCTATAACGCAGGGCGAGCCGTCCCACGTCAAGGAGGAGCTCGGCGACCTTTTCTTCAACGTCCTCCTCGACGCGTGCATTTACGAGGAGAACGGCGATTTTACCGTGGACGAATGCCTCGGCTCCATCGCGGAGAAGCTCGTCCGCCGCCACCCGCACGTGTTCCCGCGCTCCGAGGGCGCGTCCGAAGCAAACGATGACCTCGGGCGGCAGTGGGACGACATAAAGGCGAAGGTGGAGGGGCGCGGCGACGAATGCGCGCTCGCGTCCGTTCCCGACGGGTTCCCGCCGCTCCTGAAGGCGCAGAAAATGCTTTCGAAGGCGGCGAAGCGCGGGTTCGAGTGGGAGAAAATCGAGGACGTGCGCGCGAAAGTCGCCGAGGAGATGCGCGAGGTTGACGATGCCGCAAAAAGCGGCGACGGTTCCGCCATCGAGGAGGAAATCGGCGACCTTCTACTTTCCGTGGTGAACTGGGCGCGATGGCTCGGCGTCGATGCAGTCTCCGCGCTCGACCGCGCGAACCGAAAATTCAGCAGCAGGTTCGGCTACGTCGAGTCGTCGATGCGCGCGCAAAAAATCGCGATGGACAAGTCGAGCCTCGGCGAGATGATGCGCTTGTGGCGCGAGGCAAAAAAGGAGGGGCGGTAAGGCGCTTCCCGCGGACGGGGCTATGATGACGGCTGGCTCTGTTCCCCGTATATGCGGCACGTTTTCCTGCCGCTTTCCTTCGCCTCGTAGAGGGCTTTGTCGGCGTTCTTGTAAAGCTCGTCGCTGTATCCCCCGTCGGAGTAGGCCGCGCCCGCGGAGATTGAGACTTCCCCGAGGTCGCCGAGCCGTTCTGCGAGCTTTTTGTTGACTATGCTGATTTTTTCGATTATGCGTTTTTGAGCCGCCGGCTTGAAATTCTGCAGGATGACCGCGAATTCGTCGCCTCCAATCCGCGCGACGTAATCGTCCTTTCTGAACGTCTCTCGCAGTATCGTCGCGATTGACCGCAGCACCGTGTCGCCGCCGGAATGCCCGAACGTGTCGTTTATGCGCTTGAAGTTGTCCATGTCCACGAGCACGAGCGCGATGTTCTGCCTTTTTTCCGTGGATGTCGCGCAAATCTGGTCGAACGCGCGCCTGTTCAGAATTCCCGTCAGCGCGTCGTATTCGGCTTTTTCGAGGAGCGCACGCTCGTTCCTCGCCTTGATTTCGTATATCTCGTTGTACGATATGGCGAGGTTCCGCAGTTCCGTCGAGCCGATTATGTTGAGTTTCTCGTCGTTCTTTATGGCGTGGAGGAATTTCTTCAGCGGTGTTATGACGAGCGACGAAAGGACGGTGAAAATCGAGAGGTTCATGACGAGCAGTATGATGAAAAGCGTCCGGAGTTTTTTTATGTTGCTTCCGAGGGTGCGGGCGTTTACGCCAAGCTTCTCCTTTATCTGTTGCTCGATTGCCATCATCGTGAGCTTGCAGTTCTCGTTTATCCTTGTCTTGTAAATCAGGTATCCGTCCCCGAAAAGGTTTCCCACCGCAAGTTCCTGGATTTTATCGGCGGGGATGTTCCTGTCGGCGGGGCGTATGTCTATGCTTCGGAGCCGCTCCGGCATCTTTATGCGCTCGTATTCGTCGAGAAGCTCGTAGGCGAGGCGCATAGCGTACAGCTCCATGTTTATGAGGCTTTCCGCCTGCGTTATCGCGATTTTGAGCCGCTGGTAGGCGATGTCCTTCTCCGAGCAGACTTTGAGAAGCTCCGCCATCGCGGCTTCCTTCCGCTTCTTTACCGTGATTTCCGCGATGTAGTTCTCCGCGTGCTCCACCTTGTGCGTGATGACGAACAGCCGCGCCTCCTCGGTGAGGTCGTTGGAGCATTCCATAATCTCGTTCGAGCTCCATTCGCATATGATGAATTTGTTTATGGCGTCCTGGACAATCCTGAATTTTTTGTTCACGTTTCCCGATATCAGCAGCGTGAACAGGAACACGATTGCCGTGAGGACCGTGAGGAATGTGTTGAGGAAATTGATGTTTATGCCGTTTGCAGCTGATTTTTCCATAAACGTGCGAATCCTTCCGATGTTTTATTTTCCGAGCTCCAGTATTTTTTCGTAGAGCGCCGGATATGCCCGGCTTTTTTCCTCAATTATGTCCCTGCAGGCGTTCTGCCAGGGCGTTTTGTCGGGCACCTCCGTGACCGTCCCTCCCTTCGCCTTTATCTTGGCGATGGCGTCCGCGTTTGCCTTGTCGAGCGTCTGCCTGCAGAAATCCTGCGCGTATTCTCCCGCCCTGACGATGATGTCCTTCTGCCGCTCGTCGAGCGAATCCCACGTCCCCGCGTTTATGATTACCTGCCCGGCGCCAATCATGTGCCCGTCGAGGAGAAGGTGCGGCGCGACGATGTTGAACGAATTCGAAAGGTAGTTCGAAATCGGGTTCTCCGCGACATCGACGGCTCCCGTGAGAAGCTCGGCGTACAAATCCGTGAAATCGACTTTTTTGCCGACCGCGCCGAGCGATTGCGCGAGCGACGTGAGGATTTCGCCCGAGACGCGGAACTTCATCCCCTTCATGTCCTCGACGCTTTTTATCGGGACCGTCGCGAACAGGTGCCGGAATCCTTCCTCGATGTAGAACAGCCCCTTTATGCCGAGCCCTTCCTCGTACGGCTCGTCGAGAATCTCCTTGGCGACGTCCGACCGCGTGAACTTCCAGAAATGCTCGTCGTTCCTGAACGTGAACGGAATCGAAACGAGCGCGGATTTTTTTCCGCCAATCTGCGACAGGTTCGCCGGCCCGCGCATCATATGTATGGAGTTGTCGTCCGAGCGGATTATGTCGAGGACCTGCTTCTCGCTGCCGAGAATGCCGGAGCATTTCAGGTCTATGATGATTTTTCCGTCGGACAGCTCCTCGACTTTCCTCTTGAACGCACGGTCCGTGCGCCCGGCAACGGTGTCCTCCGGGTTGACTTCCGCCATGACGAGCGTAAGAGGCGTTTCTTTCGGAGCGTTTTCCTTTCCTCGGCAGGAGATGAAGGAAAATGCTGCTGTTGAAGCTATAATAAGAGCAAAAATCCTGGACATTGCGTTCCTCTTCGGAAAGCCATCAAACCGCCCGTATGGCCGTCTTCGCGGAATGACTGCCGTTCCTTATATTTCCGATAGAAATCCTTTGCAAACTGATTTTGGAGACGACTTTTCCAAATACAGATTATTTCGAGTTTACCATATCGCCGAGAATCTTTCAAAAGCTTAACGGCACATTGACATGTCAGTGTCGCAAAATTCATAATTTTAGACGGCAAAAATCCCTATCTGCGCGCATATGAAAATCGTCGCGAAAAGCGTCAGCGCCGACGCGAGCGTCGTCCACACGACAAGCTGCCCGGCAAGCTCCGCGTCGTTTCCCATTTCGGCGGCCATCGGCACGCTTGAGACCGCGATGGGCGTCCCGTACAGCGCAATCAGCGCGGGAAATTCGAGCGAGCGGAATCCCGCGGCGTATGCGGCGCAGAGGCAGACTGCCGGGCAGACGACGACGCGCATGAGCGTTCCCGTCGCGATGAGTTTCTTGAGCTTCGAGACTGCCGAGAATTCGAAATTCCCTCCCAGCGCTATGAGCGCGACCGTCGAAGCGGCGGAGCCGAGCGATTTTACCGTGCTGTAGATGAACGGGATGTCGCGGCTTATCAAAAACAGTTTCCGCCCGTCGGATTCCGGTATAGCCTCCCGTACCGCAAGCACTACAATTCCCGCGGCGACGCCTTGTATCAGCGGGTTTTTGCAGACTTTCAGCGCGATTGACAATGCCGTCCTCAGCTTTGAGCCGCCTTTTTTGTCGCCAACGAATACGGAAAGCGCGATTGTCGCGAGCACGTTGAAGAGCGGAATCGTAATCGACGAAAGAATCGAGGCGATTTTGACGGGCGTCTTGTCCTCCCCGCACAGCGACATGGCGAGAGAGATTCCGATTATCGCGTAGTTCGAGCGGTACGATGCCTGGAGCAGGACGCCTTTCTGCGTGTCGTCCTTTGTCGATGCGACCGCGACGACGAATCCCACCGCGTAGAAGGCCAGTATCGAAAGAATCGCGAACAGGACGACCGGCGCGCATCCGGCGATTTCCCCGATGTCGCCGACGTTGTATACATTGCAGAAAAGCAGGCACGGAAGCAGGCACCTGAAGCTCAGCTTGTTCAGCATCTTGAAAAAATCCTGGGGCAAAAGCCTGATGCGCTTGAGCACATATCCGACGCAAATGAGCGATATAATCGGGAAAACTGCGTTGCAGGTGAAAAGAAGCTTCTCTAACATGTCAGCATTCTACATCTTTTGTTTTGTTCGTTCACCCCGTTTGCGGACAAAAATGCGGATTCCGCAACACTTGGGGAAAAAACGTGTCTAAGACGGTGCAATGCTCATGCAAAAACTAAAAAACGGAGAAGAAAAATGAACGAATTCAAGCAGTTCCACGACGAGTCGGGAAAATTCAACTTCCAGACGATGGTTTATTTTTGCGAGGCGAACGACAACAAGAACCTCTCGCTTTATGATTTGCTGAAAATATCGTCGGATGCCGCCGTCGAGGATTACAACCAGCGCGGGATGAGCCGCGACGCGTTGAGCAGGAACGGGTACGCAATCCTCGTCAGCCGCGTCTCGTACCGCTTCCACCGGCTTCCGCGCGAGAACGAGAAAATCGTCCTGAAAACGTGGGAGGAGAAGCCGGAGCCGCTCCAGCTCGTCCGCGCGTATGAATTCGAGTCGATGGACGGGGAGAAACTCGTCAGCGGCTTGAGCTCGTGGGTCGTCGTGAACCCCGAGGGACACCGCATCATCCAGACGAAGAATTTTGCGATGAGGAAGGCGCCGGATTTTTCGACGGAGCACGACTGCCTCAAGTACGGAAAGATTCAGCATCCTGACGACATGGTTCTCCTTGACGAGCGCATCATAAAATATTCCGACCTCGACGGGAACGGCCACACGAACAACGCCCGCTACGGCGCGTTCGTCGCCGATGCCCTTCCGAAGGAACTCCGACGCGTCGCTTTCACCGATTTCCGCCTGAACTACGCGAAGGAGGCAATGCTCGGCGAGAAGCTGCAGGTGTTCGGGAAGCTTGACGAGGAGGCGAAAAAGCTTTCCGTCGTCGGGCGTACGGAAGGCGGCGTCTCGTTCGAGGCGGAGCTTTTCTACTAGAATCGCTTTCCGATTGCGGCGCGTTTTTGAAGGCTCTGCCCGGATTTCTCGCGTCATCCCGAATCTGCAGGCATGGCAAAATCCAAATCAACCGATTTTTAGGGCGCGCCGCTATTCGAGAATGTATCCGACCGCGTTCGAGTAGTATCGCTTTTTGTCGTTCGGGCCGTATTCGCTTGCATCCGCAGCCGTTATGACGATTCTCATTCCGTCCTTGTCAATCAGGAGGGGCTCCTCTCTGTTCTCCACCGCGAGAAGCTCGTCCGTTATGTCGACGTAAATTCCGCCCGCCGTTATGGTGAAGCGCGTTCCGTCCCATGACGAGCCGTCGATTTTCCGGATGCGGCTGAATCCACGGACGTTTATCCACTCGTTTTTTTCAGCATCGACAAACGTATGCTCCCGCGATTTTGAATAGTCCGGTGGCTCGAATCCGAAATCGTTCGCGGAATGTATGTTTTCGAGCCAGCCGATTCTTCCTTGCACGTTACTGATTTCTCCCCATGCGTCGTGAATCAGCGTTTTTTCCTCGTCGGAAAGCTCCGCGTCCGTGCGCCCGACGTCGATTTTCCCGTCCCGCAGGAGATTATGCGCCTTCAGGACGCGCTCGATTCTCGACGCCTGCTGGAATTCGGGAAGGTCGATTACGTTCACGCGGGGAAGGCACGCGAATATCATGAAGAACGCGAGGATGAGCCACGACCATTTGTCGATGTCGAACGCGCGGAAATTCGAGATTATCGCGCCGAGAATGCAGAGAACCGAGAAGATAATGTAGAGGAGGCTCGCGTACCGCGCCGTTGTCAGCCCGTATGCGCCGACCCTGATTCCCCATGCCGCGCACTGCACGATTACGAGCGGGACGAGCGCGTACGCCCCGTATTTCCTGAACGCGCCGACTGCCTTTCCCCCGAACGCGCCGAGCGTCATCCTCAGCTCGATGAATGATGCCGTCGCAATCGAGACGAAGATGTTTATCATGTTGCTCGGCATTTTGCGTATAACCGCCGATTTGAGGAGATATGCGTAGAGAACCGCGATGTATACGGCGAAAAGCGGAAGGAGCGCGTTTTTGTAGGAGAACAGCACTGCTTTTGGAATCCTGATTTCCTCGTATTCTTTCGTCTCGCCTTCCGCGAGCATCGGCATGAAAACGAGGAATGCCGAGCCTGCCGCCGCCCCGACGAACAGTCCCTCGTCAATCGAGCCGAAAAGCGTGTTTATCGCCGTCAGTATGATTTCGAGCGACGCCGATACGCATCCCGTGATGATTCCCGCGACAGAGAGCGATGCGCTCAGGTGCGCCGCCGCCTTCTCCCGGTGTTTTTTTGCGGCAAGAAACCCGCAGGCGAGCATCACCGCGCATATCGTCGAAAAATAGGTGAGCGGAAAATACGGCTCGTTGTCGTATTGCGAGCGGCACCAGACGCAGACAGGAACGAAAACTGCCAGGGAGATTGCGTTCGCCGCGATTTTTGAATTTGGCTTTTCCTTCAGCGCGCCCGCCGCCATCGAAAGCATGACCGCCATAACCTGCGACCACATCGAAGCGAGCGTGAACGGCATGAACTTTTCGATGTCGTCGGAAACGAACGTGAGCGTCGTCACGGCCGCCCCGATTGCCCCGATTATATAGACCGCCGGGAATTTCCTCGCGCCTGCGGCGATTTCCGATGGCGCCGAAAGAATCGCGCCCCTTATGCCCTTTTTGTTTTTGCCGTTTTCTTTTTCGTCCATGGCGACGATTATACTGCGAAAGAGGGAAGAGGGAAGGGGAAAGCGGAAAGTGGAAAGTGGAAAGTGGAGAGCGGAAAGTGGAAAGTGGAAAGGGGAGAGCGGAAAGTGGAAAGCGGAGAGGGGAGAGAGGAAAGTGGAAAGTGGAGAGGGGAGAGCGGAGAGCGGAATGCAAAAAAATCCCGTCTTCGTGCAGAAATGAATCTTCTTACAGGGTAAATTCTTAAAGGGTTATAATACTTAAATTAGAAATGGAGGTCAGTATGAAAACAAAATACATGTATTCTGCGGAAAAATGGAATGGTGGTTGGATAGGGATTTTACTGTATGATAAAAACTATAAATCGCACGGTAATGTAGAAATTCTGCATTCTGAAAAAGAGCTTGCAGACTTCCTAAAAAACTATCCGAAGACTGGTGTTATGTATTGTGATGACGAATCTAAAGATGAGGCAAAAAGAATCTGCGACTTATTTAACATTGAGTTTATTGACTCTTAATTATCTAATTTTATCATCAAGTGTATCTACCTTAGAATCTATCCAGCCATCGTATCTATTACATAGAATGTTTGGTGTATCTCCTGCTCTAAACTGCTCTGGCAGTTCGTCCCAAATTTCTTGATTAAACTGGTTTCTAAACGCCTCTTTTTCACAAAGTTCCTCAGTTTGAGTTGAAGCACATCCAATCAAACCAGCGGCAAGCAAAGCTGCCGAAACAAAAGCGATAAGTTTTTTCATTTTTAATCCTCCTGAAAACAACTTTAATAAACTGTACAAAAAAAGTATCATTGCAACAATTTTTTATTCGTTGAGCAGACAGAGTTTTTTGCTATAATGGCAAGCCTAAAAACCTAAAAGGTCTTGGAATGTCAGAATCAAATCTATCAGAAATAAAAGAAATCACCGTGCTTTGCAAAGTGCTCGACAACTTTGGCGACATAGGCGTTGTTTACCGTCTCTGCCGCTCACTTTCGGACGTTAACGGCTCGCTAAAACTGAATCTTGTGGTGAGCGATTTGGAAACTTTTAAAAGAATGGCACAAGAAATAAATCCGGAGCTGAGTTTTCAAACGTACCGAGGGTGGAACATTTTTGACTGGAACGACGCGGAAACGTGCACAAAATACTTTTCAGAAAATCCGCCGACTGTCGTTTTGCAGACTTTCCAGTGCGGGCTTCCGGACTGGCTTGACGAAATCATTTACGGCGAAGAATTTTCCGCGTCAAAAAAACTTTGCAGAATCGTGAACATCGAATATCTTACGGCAGAAAAATGGGCGGAGGACTTTCATCTTTTGAGGGGGGCGGCAAGGACTGCAAGCGTTCGGAAATACTTTTTTATGCCGGGTTTTACTCCAAAAACGGGCGGACTCATTCTGGACAAAAATTTTACAGAATGCCTCAAAGACAAAAATTACCGGAAAAGCAAAATCGAATCCCTGACAAAATCAATTCCGTTTTCAGACGAAGATTTCAAGATTCTCGTTTTTTCTTACCCAAAAGATTTTTCATTCTTTTTTGAGGCGGTTAACGAGTTTTCACAAAAATCCTCAAGAAAAATTCACGTGTACGTGGCTCCGGGAGCCGGGCTTGCCTCGTTCAAAAAAACGGAATCCGAATATCAAAAGGCGAATTTCTGCGTGGATTATCTTCCGTATCTGAGCCAGGAAGCGTGGGACGCTTTTCTGTGCTCGATGGATTTTCTTTTTATCCGCGGCGAAGACTCGTTCGCACGGGCGGCTCTTTCAGGAATCCCGTTTTTGTGGAACATCTACCAGCAGGACGAGGAATTTCATCTCGTAAAGCTCAAGGCGTTCCTCGACATTTTGAACTGCCCAAAAATCAACGAATTTTCATGGCTCTACAACAGGAATTTCGGGCTTGAATGCGGTCCGGAAGCAATCGACGCGTGGGGAAATATTTCCGAATGCAAAAACGAAGCGGACGCGCAGAAAAAAATGGCGGAGCTTCTCAAAGCGATTCTCTTCAATCTTGACGGGATAAAACCAGCGTTCCGAAATTTTTCGAAAAAAACGCTCGATTTGGGAAATCTCTCGGAAAAGCTGCTGGACTTTTTGCCATTGATAAAATAGCGGGTTTTAAATATAATCAAGCAAACGTCTTTAATGAAAGGAATTCAATCATGGGTACAATTGTTACAAATGAAATCAAAGTCGGCACAGCTTTTATGTGCGAAAATGAACCGCTCATCGTTCAGAAAAAGCTTGGCCAGAAGGGTGGCCGCCAGGGTATCACAGTCAATCTCCGCGTAAAGAATATTGTAACAGGTTCGACAAAGGACCTCGGTGTTGATGCCGGCGATAAATTCCAGGAAATCGAGCTTGAGAAGAAGGCCGTGAAGCTTTCTTACGTCGACGGTGAGGATTACCACTTCATGGACGAGAACTGGGAAGAAGTCGTCCTCTCGAAAGAGGATTTGGGCGACAATGCCGGTTACATCAAGCCGTCTGAAGCGGAAGGCGACGATGACGACTACGCCCTCGAAATCACATACTACGAAGGAAAAGCTGTTGGTATCGACCTCCCCATCAGGATTACGCGCAAAATCACTTACTGCGAGCCTGGAATCAAGGGCGACACGTCAGGAAAATCATCAAAGCCCGCTACATTGGACACGGGAATCGAAGTGATGGTTCCGCTTTTCTGCAACACTGATGACCGCATCGTCATCGACACACGCGACGGCTCATTTGTCGAGCGCGCGAAGGACAAATAATCAATCTGAATATGTCATCGGGGCTGTCCGGAAATCGTGCAGGCGCATGTTTCCGGCGGTCTCGGTAACAGCGGAAACGCCCGGGCTGGAAAATGTCCCGGGCTTTTTTTTGCCGTTTTGCCTATTCGAGTGACTCGATGTAGTCGAGCAGATGGTTCACGAGGTCGCCGTTTGCGAGAAGCGACTGCGTGAAATTCATGAACCCGTCGGCAAGGCTTATAGCGGCGGCCGATTTCAGAAGCTCGCGCAGATTGTCGGAAGCCGCATCGCTGTCCGGTGCCGACGTCGTGTTGTACCATTTCCAGAAAATCGAGAGAATCGCGAAGTCCGCGCCGCAGAAATGGCGCCTCATCCGCTCGAGGAGGGCGTCCACTTTGACGAGCTGGTAATCGTCATCCTGAACTGGCGCGTGCCAGACGAACGGCTTTCCCGAAAGGCAGGCGCGCGCGAGCGAGTCTTCGCCCCGCACGAACGAGAAGTCGGCCGCCTTGATGAGCGCGTCCCACTGCTCCTGCGGGAGGAACGGCAGCTCCTCGACCTCGAACGGCTTGTCGGCTTCCGTCCACGCTTTCATGAACGGGCTGTGGTTCTTGCTGTTCGCGAGGAGAATCCGCACGGGTTTTTTCGTCGTCGACTGGAAATCGGAAATCGCCTTTACAATCGAGGTGAAATCGCGCTCATACGAGGAGACGAGAATGTCGAACGTCTTTCCCGTCCCGACGGAAAGCTGCCGCGCGAACTGGCTTTCCGCATCGTGCGCTATTATCAGGCCGCCCGTCTTTTCCGTGAACCCCGGCATGAAATTTATCTTGTGGACGCACGCCTTGCGCGTTCCGCTCTTGAGAAGGTGGAATTCCTCCGCGTACTGCTCTGCCGTCAGGTTGTCGATGCTCACAATCTGGATTGTCTCGGTGAAATTCTTGGAGAAGAGCCGCTTTTCGAGCCACGCGGGGCGGCCGCAGTGGAAGCATTCGAGGATGATGCCGAGCTTTGGAGGAATGATGATGTCGGCGTCCCATGCGATGAGCTGCCAGGTCGAGCCGTTGAACACGATGTCCTGCGTCTTTTTTAGCGGATCGACAGCCCTGCATATTTCATGGAACGAGCCGAGGTCGGAGACGACAAGCGTCAGGTGCATTTCGGGCCTGCATTCCGAAAGCTTCTTTGCGAGCCTGTATACGATGCCGATGTCGCCGAAATCGTCGGCAGCCCTGCAAAGAATCATCACTTCGTTTTTATCCATGTATTTCTCCGTTCCTTTCCGATTGAGCCTATCGTAACGCCTGCCGCCATAAAGTGCAAACGGACTTTTTAGAATCGGGGCCGAAATTGCATCTGCGGAAAACAGCGGGTCAGAATCTGATTCCAAGCCGGAAATTCGGGGCGACGGACACTCGCGTGCTTCCGATTCTGTGCTGCCCAAAATCGCATTCCCGCCTGCAGTTCTCGAACGCGTCGTCGTTCTTTCCGTCTATCCGGAAATCGAACCCCGCCGCGGCGAAGAACTGGAATCGCCGGTACGGTTTGTACGAAAGCGAGAGCCGGACCGACGGAACCGCGGCGACGAATCCGTGCTTGCCGTCGCCGCCCGTCCGCCAGAAAAGCCGTGCGAGCGCGTCTGTTCCGAAATAAATGCTTCCGAAAATGCATTCCTGATGCCCGATTCCCGGCGCAAACTCGGCGCACTTGTTCATCGTCAGCGGCGACTGCGACGTCGTTGCGAGCGCGTATATGTCGTGGCACCCCGCGAGAATCCCGAAACCGAATGCGGCGTCCGCGTTGACCGTTATTTCCGGCTGAATCAAAGGCGTCCGCTGCGGGTATATTTTCGCGCGCCGCACCGTTTTCCGCATCTCATTTCCGGAAAGCGTTTCCGCCGCGACCGTTTCCTGCGCCACGGTGACCGCGCCCGCGCCGAATTCGTATGCGCGGAACCGCGACGGATGCAGTTTCGTCTTCGGGCACGTTTCCGTGTGGACTCCGCAAGCATCGTACTTTTCGATTTCCGTCGGGATGATTGCGGGAATCAGCCCCGCGTTGTAGACGACGACCGTGAAATCCTCGTTTGCGGGGAATCCGATGACTGTTTTGTTGAAGAACGAGAATGCCGCGACGGGATTTCTGATGCTCTTGAACTGGACAAGCCCGTCCTTGATGAGCGCGAGCCGCTCGCCGTTTTCGTCGAAGACCGCCGCATCGTAATGACGACCGAGCGAAATCTGGCTGCTTCCCATCTCGGAGAATGCCTCGCTCCCGTCAAGCGCGACCATCCACGCGAGGTACGACTCGCAGGCGTGCATGTCGACGAGCGCGTCCGTCGTGTAGTTTATGAGCCCGTCCGTCTCTTCGTTTATCATCTCCGCGATTGCCGCCATCAGGAACGAGCTTCCCCCTGACGCGCCGATATCCTCCGGCGATGTGTCGGTCTCCGTTTCATCGGCGGGAAAATCCTCCTCGTCCCCGATTTCAGCCTCGTCTTCGGGAAACACTTTGAGGAAAATGGACTCTGCCTTTTTCCTGAGCCCGAATATCGGCGCGTAGTATTCCGGGACGTCGTCGTACAGCGAGGTGAGGACGCGCGAGACCTGCGCCGGGATGAACGGGCCCGTCCTGAACGGGGAAAAGTCCCGCCCGAGGAATCTGCGGTAGATTTCGTTCATCCGCGGGAGGAATTCGTCCTCGTACCGTTCCTTTTTTGTGTTCCACGCGTTGACGAGCGCGCGCATCCGCCCGAATTTGCGGTATTTCCAGCCGTTCCTGTTCGGCGGGACTGTCGGAACGATGTCCTCCGCGTTGATGATGTTCCATATGAAGCCGAATTTTTCGTCGCCGCAGTTTTCGTCCGTCGTCACGTTGGGGCTTGCGAACGTGAAATCGTAGACGCGCGCCGTGTCGAAAATCCCGTCCGCTGCCATGCGCGCACCGAGAAGGTTCGCGATTGCCGCGCCGCGCGAATGGCCCGTAATCAGGAAGAACGCATCTTTCGCGGGAATGCCTTTTTTCAGGAGGAACGTCATCAGCGCGTGATGAACCTGCTCCGCCGTGACGGAAAAACCCTCGTGGGTCGGAATCGGCTTTTTCGATTTGTCGCTTATGTTGAGGTTGGAAATCCATTCGTTCGCGTTGAGCGGCGTCCCGCGGATTGTCACGAACACGAGCGGGAATTCCCCATCGTCCGTCTTTATCGTCCTCGATGCGATGCTGAACGCCGCTTGGTCGTTTCCCAAAATCGGTTCGCCGTAGTCGATGTCGTAGTGCATCTCGATGTCGGAGAAATCGACGCCGAGCATCGCGTAAATGTCTTCGATGATGTGCGGCTTTCCCGCGCTGTAGTCGTCGTACGCGACCTCTGAAAGAACCGCCGCAATCCGCGCAATGTCGTGGTCGTACTCGAACGAGGATTTCCGCCCGAACCATTCCTCGTTCCAGCCGACGTCGAGGGGAACCGGCTCCTCCCAGACGGTTTCAAGTCCCGCGATGGGGAACGTTTTTCCCGCCGCGAGCGATGTCGCCAGCGCGAAAAGAAGCAGAAATGATGCGCGCGAGAATGCCGTCCGCATGTTCCCTCCTCAATCGAGCTTCACGGAAAGCTTGACGTATTCGCCGTCCCTGTAGACCGTCACGCTCACGGTGTCGCCCGGATGCTTCGATTCGAGCGCGCTCATGTAGTCGGCGTACGTCGCGACCTGGACGGAATCTATCTGCGTGATGATGTCCCCGCCCAAGTTGAACGAATTCGAGCGCGAGTAGCGCTGCCTGACGGGGAACGTTCCTCCTCTGAGCCCCGATTTTTCCGTGGAGCTTTCCGCCGTGACCGCGCTCACGAGAATCCCGTTCGTTATGCGCACTTTTGAGAGACCCGCCGCCTGCCCTGCCGCTGAATTGATGTAGTTCGCGATTGTGCTGGACATCTGCACGGGCGTTATCGCGATTTTTCCCCTGTTGACCTTGCCGAACTGAATCAGGTCGTTGACGACGCGCTGCGCCGTGCTGACGGGAACGGCAAATCCGAGCCCCGCCGAGCTCCCCGAATTCGAGATTATCATCGTGTTTATGCCTATCATCTTCCCGTTCGAGTCGAGGAGCGGCCCGCCCGAATTTCCGGGGTTTATCGCGGCGTCGGTCTGAATCATGTTCCTGATTATCACGTTCGAGCTTTCCTGAATCGGGCGCCCGAGCCCGGAAATTATTCCCGTCGTCATAGTGCGCTCGAGCGCGAACGGGTTTCCGATTGCGATGACTTTCTGCCCGACCTTGAGGTTGTTGCTGTTCCCGAAGTCTATCGTTCGCAGCTCCTTTCCGTTCGGGTCGAATTTGAGGACCGCGATGTCGCTTTCGACGTCGGCGCCGACGACTTTACCCTCGTATGCCGAGCCGTCCGCGAGGGAGATGTTTATCCTGCTCGCGTTCGATATCACGTGGACGTTCGTCACGACGTACCCGCGCTTGTCGATTATCGAGCCGGAACCGCTTCCGCCGTCCTCGAGCATCGGCTCGAAAAGCCAGTTGTACGCCATTTCCTGCGTCGTTATGTTGACGACTGCCTCGTTGCATTTTTTGTACACGGCGATGTTCTGCTGCTCGTCAATCGTGTATTTCGTCTCCGCGTTGGCGATTGTGGAGACCCGCGAGAGCAGGTTCTCGTATTTCTGCGAAAGCTCCGCGATTTTCTCGTTCTGCAAATCGGCTTCCGTCTTTTCGGGGACGATTTCGCTTTCCGCGGGAATTTCTGCGATTTCCGCCTCCGGAATTTCCGCATCGTCCGCCCCGTTTCCGCCGTTCCTGCCCGCGATTGTCAGCGGCACCGCCGCGATTGCGGCACCGGCTGCTATTCCGATGAGCGTGTTGCGCACCATCTCTCGTCTTGAATACAACTTCATGGGTTCGATTATAAAAAAAAGCACTCCGTCGATGAAGTGCTTTTGACGGGCGCTTTCCCGCGTTTAGAATGAAATCGTGTCGCCGACTTTTATTCCCGCGCGCGTGAACCATCCCTGGGGGACTTCGAGCGCGTACCGCACGCTTACCGTGCTGGAGACGTCCGCGAGGCTGTACGGCGTCATGTCGAATATGTCGCGGATTCTCATCGACGAGTCGATGTACGCGATTGACAGCGGGTGGGGCGTGTTCTTCATCCAGAACGAGAGAATCTGGTCTTTCTCGAAGACGAAAAGCATTCCCGTCCCGTCGGGGATGTCCTTCCGCTCCATGAATCCGCGCTGCCTCGTCTCGTACGTGTCGGCGATTTCTGCCGTCACGGACACGCGCGTGCCGTCTGTCTTTTCGATTGTTATGGTCTTCGCGGGAAGTTTTTTTGCCGAGCATGAAAAAGCGAGCGCAAACGCCATAAAAATGACGGCGGCCGCCGATTTTGCGGTTCTCATCTCAAAGCCCCTTGAGGAATTCGTCTCTTGCCCGCTCCGCCGCAGTTTCCCGCACGGTCGCCGATTCCTTCTTCTGCTTGAACGCTTTAGCGTCGACGTATTTGAGCGAGAGCGGCTTTTCGAGCGAGAGCGTCACGGAATCAGATTTCCATACCGATTTTTTTGGGGAAATTTCGTCGGGAATTCCGTATTTTTCGCAAAGCTCCTCGAATACGGAATGGTAGTCCACCATCTCCTCGTTCAGGTTCAGCGTGATGACGGAAAGCTTTTCGTCCGAAAACTGGAACCAGCACCGCTCGAAGAACGAGTACACCGCATAAATCGTCGGGTCAGTCTCTATGACGGTCTCGTGGCTGCTCGGGGAAAGCGATACGTCCCTGTCGCCCCGGTACCCGAACTGGTGGTCGCTTTTGAGCGCGCTCTTTACGGAATCGACGTCCATCCCGAGCTTCACTTTCCCGTATCCGGAAGGAAGAGAGGCCGCCTGAAAGCACGCAATGAGCAGCGATGATGCCGCTATAATCAGTTTCCGCAAATTCATCGTTAGTCCTTGCCCCGCCTAGTGCTGCCGTTTGAGGAGGTTCTTCCTGTACGTCGCCGCGTAATCGATGAGCGTGGAGCATTTCTTTATGAGAATCTTGTTGTTCACAATCTTGAAGAAATTCTGGTTTATGAATCTCTTGCTGTTGCGCGCCTGCTCGAGCTTCGTCAGCCCGCACATCGTCGCGATGTCGTTCGTGGTGAAGTTCGTCTGATACGGCTGCGCGAGCTGTTCCTCGGTAAAGTTGAGCTTCTCAATCTGGAGCGAGAGCATGTCGAGCATCTTCTGCACCAGGTCGTCCCTGATGAGGCTGTTCGAAAGCTGCCGCTGCATCGCCCAAAGCCTGTCGGAGAACGTCGTCGTGATTTTCGTAATCATCGCCGGGTTCGTCTCCGTTATCTTTATGAAGTTCGACATGCTGACCGCGGTGAGCTTGCAGTTCTCGTTTGCGATTGCCGACGCCGAGCGCAGGTCGTTGTTCAGGAGCGCCATCTCGCCGAACATGTCGCCCTGCTTCAGTATGGCGAGCGTCACCTCGGTGTCGTTCGTGACCTTCGAGATTTTTACAGAGCCTTCCTTGATGATGAACATCTCGGAGCCTGGCTGGAAGTCGGAGAAAATCATCGTTCCGCGCGGATAGGTGCGCTCCACCTCGTTCGTCGGCTCAAGGTAGACCGCCTTCGTCCCGCTTTTCTTTATCGCGAGGAACCGGTGCTTCGCGTCCTCAAGTCCCGGACCGGGAATGTTCAGCTTCAGGTACTGGTAGTAGGCGAACAGCGCGACGTCTGTCTGGTCGTCGTTGTCGTAGTGCTTGGCGAGGCTGTAAATCATCTCCGCCTGGTTGTCCCGCGCCTTCTTGTTCGTCGTCTGCTGCATGAGGATTTCGTTCAGCGCCTTCATCCTCTTGGAGAATCCGCGGATGATTTTGAGCGCGACCGGCGTGTTCAGCTGAATCAGGTCCGGGTACTGCGACTTCCGCACGAGAATCGCGCTTACGTCGGTCATCGCGATTGCCGTCTCTATCTGGGTTTTGTTCGACATGCACGAAATGACGCCGATGAAGTCGCCGGGACCCATCATGTTGAGGCTTTTCTCGCTCGACACCTCGTTGGCGTGGGTTACGTAAACCTGCCCGCTTTGTATTATGAAAAAGAAATCCGACTGTTTGTTCTCCTCCACAAGAAGATAGTCACCTTTTTTGAAGATTTTCGCTGAAAGTTGCAGCCTTGGTTTCTGTGTGTTCTGGATTGCTGGCATAAAGCTCCCCGTATTTTTTTTTATAAAACCCGTCCGGCAGCAAGGCATCGGACTGGCCTATTGTGAACCGTGCAAAACAGCGTTTTCCATCGGCTCCCGTATTTATTCCCCCGAACAAGCCGGCGGATTGACTTTTTCCTGCGCATTCCGCACGTCTATCAAAGATAAACCCAAAACCTATATTTTTGGATTTTTTCTAAAATCTGTATCCGCGCTATCGATTGCTCTGAATATCGGCATTTTTGTTTTCTCCATTTAGGACGGCTTTTCGCTCACGCGAACACGACCTCGCACTCAAGCTCGATTCCCGTTTTCCTGCGCACTTCCTCCCTGACAAGCTCAATCAGGGAGCGCACGTCCGCTGACGATGCCGTTCCGTTCGGGTTGATTATGAAATTCCCGTGGAAGTCGGCAACTTTCGCGCCGCCGATTTTCGTTCCCTTCAGCCCGCACTCGTCTATGAGCTTCCCCGCGATGATTTCCTTTTCCGGGATGTTCTTGAATATGCTTCCCGCGCTCGCCGCCATGAAGTGCCCGCGCGCCGCCCGTTCCCCGAGCGCCTCCTGATAAATCCGCGTCATTTCCTCGTCGCTTTTCGAATCGTCCTTCTCGAGCGTGAAGTCGGCGGAGAGGACGAGCTTTCCTCGCTGGAACGGGGAGCGCTTGTAGCCGAAATCGATTTCGCTTTTCGTGTATTCCTTCAGCTTCAGGTCGTCGAGGTCGAGGTAGCGGACGGAAACGAGCCTGTCGCACGCGCTGAACCCGAAGCATGTCGCGTTCATCGAAACCGCGCCGCCGACCGTTCCCGGCAGCCCCGAAAATTTCTCGACGCCGAGCAGCTTCTCCTTCTTGCAGTGCGCGCAGATTGCGCCCCACGTGAGCCCCGCGCCGAACCTGAGCGTGCATTCGCTTTTTCCGATGCTCATAGCCTTCCTGTAAAGTCCCTGCGCCGCGCTTTCGACGCGCTCGATTCCCCGGATTGTCTTTGTCGAGATGACGGCGAAGTCAATCTTGTCGCCCGCGATGACGTTGCTTCCTCCTCCCAATATGAAAAAGGGAATTCCCCCCTGCGTGCAGTAAGTCACCGCGAACACAAGCGACTCCTCGTCCTCCGGCTCGAGGAATATCGGGGCGTCGCCGCCGACGCGCATCGTGGTGTGCTTGACCATCGGCTCGTCGGTCTTGATGTTCCCCCTGAACCTCGCCCTGAAATAGTCGTTGAAAGAAATCTGTGAAACCATGGCGTCCATTATAACGAACATTTCGAGAATCGTAATCGAAAAGCCGCCCGCGCGCCCGTTTTTTTTGCGCCCCGTGCCGGCATTTTTGACGCAGAATTTCGGATTGCGGCGGCCCGCCACGCGCGTTTGCGCCCCGTGCATAGCGATTTTTTTTTGCGATTGATGTAGAATCATCATCCGACAAACGATATTACGGCGGCTTCTTGAACAAACGGAGATGGCCGCCTTCCGGAGGAGATAAATGGCACTGAGACTGTACAACACGATGGGAAGGAAGATGGAGGAGTTCAAGCCGATTGTCGAAGGGCATGTCGGCTTTTATGGATGCGGCCCGACGGTCTATAATTACGCGCACATCGGGAATCTCCGCCCCTACGTTTTTCTTGACATCCTTGACAAGACGCTCACGTATTTGGGCTACGACATAAAGCACGTGATGAACATAACTGATGTCGGCCATCTTACGGGCGATGCCGACGACGGAACCGACAAGATGGTGAAGTCGGCTGAGGAACGGCATCAGTCCGTGCTCGAGATTGCACGCTTCTACACGGACGCGTTCCTTTCCGACATCGACGCGATGAACATCCGCCGTCCCGACGTCATCTGCAAGGCGACGGAGCATATTCCCGACATGATTGAGCTCATCAAGAAAATCGAGGCGAACGGGCACACGTACATGGCGGGCGGAAACCTCTATTACGACATCTCGACGTTCCCCGATTACGGGAAGCTCGCCAACCTCAACCTGGACGAGCTGAAGGCGGGGGCGGGCAGGCGTGCCGTCTCCATAATCGACCAGAACAAGCGCAACCCGAACGATTTCGTCCTCTGGTTCACGAAAAGCAAATTCGAGGACCAGGCTATGACGTGGGATTCCCCGTGGGGGCGCGGATATCCGGGCTGGCATATCGAATGCTCCGCCATGAGCATGAAGTACCTCGGGAAGCATTTCGACATACACACGGGCGGAATCGACCACGTTCCCGTCCACCACACGAACGAGATTGCGCAGTCGGAAGGCTCGTTCTCCGCGGAGGAGCGCGCCGAAGGCCCGTGGGTCAAGTATTGGCTCCACAATGAATTCCTCGTCATCGAGGGCGGGAACAAAATGTCAAAGTCGTCGGGGAAATTCCTCCGCCTCCAGACAATCCTCGACAACGGATATGCCGCGCTCGACTACCGGTTCTTCCTGCTCGGCGGGCATTACAGGAAGCCGCTCGCGTTCTCGTGGGGCGCGATGGATTCGGCGAGGAGCGGCCGCGAGTCGCTCAACCAGCGCGTCGCGAAGCTCATCCAGAAGGCGAATGCGGAGGAGAACCTTTCGCTCACGAAGGAGAATTTCCGCCAGGTCCTGTCGGCGATAAAACCGACCGTGACGGACAACATCGACCGTTTCCGCGAGGGGCTCGAGAACGACCTTGCGACGCCCGTCGCGCTGTCGGCGCTGCAGAAGGAATCGAACGGGAAGGGAAGGAAAGCCTCCGAGGCGCTTTCGAACATCCTCGTGATGGACGGAATCCTCTCGCTCGACGTCATTCCGTGCGCGTTCGACGCAATCGAGAAGCAGGCATCTGCGTCAATTCCCGACTCGCACGAAGGAGACCCGGAGGCGCAGGAGATTGACGCGCTCGTGGCGAAACGGACGGCGGCGAAGAAGGCGAAGGATTTTGCCGAAAGCGACCGCATCCGCGACGAGCTTTCCGCGCGGGGAATCGCAATCATCGACACGCCTTCCGGGGCGGTGTGGAAGCGCGTCTGAGCCGTTTCTGTAACCACCGTATCGGAAAATGGTTCTTTAGAGGATTTCAAAAGTGGAAAATCAATCGACGACGGAGAAATCGTACAATGCCGCTGATTCCGGCGACTTCCGTGCGATTTACGACGCGACTTTCAAACTTCTGTACACAATCTCATTCCGCATAGTCTGCGAGGAGGACGCTGCCGAAGACCTCGTTCACGATTCGTACATAAAGGCGAACGAGAAGGGCATGGTCTTTCCGAGCCTCGACGACGCAAAATTCTGGCTCATACGGGTCGTGAAGAATGCCAGCCTGAACTATGCGATGCGAAAGTCGAGGGAGAGGAAGGCGTACCACAAGGCTTTTTACGAGGACACGCGGAAAGTCGAGACGGGCGAGCAGAGCGTCCTGAAGGAGGAGGCGAAGAGAAAAGCCGTCGAGGCGCTCAACAGCCTTCCGAAGCATCTCCGCGAGGTTCTCATCCTCAAGGAATACGGGAACCTGAACTACAAGGAGATAGGGAAAGTTCTCGGCATTTCCGAGGGGAACGTGAAAGTCAGGGTTTTTCGCGCGAGGGAGAAACTCGAGAAATTCATCGGCGACGGCGATTCGGTTTTTCTGAGCTGATTTTCAGAAAATGAGCCGCCTGCGGGAAATCGTTTTTTCCGGGCGGCTGTGTTTTGAAAAGGTTCTGTCCGGATTCGGTGGATACATGGTTTCTCGTGTCATTCCGAATAGATTTTTTGGAAACAGAATCAAAATCAACCGTCTTTTCAGACGGAAGTTTGAAAAAAGTAACGGAACCTGTCCGGAAGTTTTTCCGGCAGTCTGATTTCAAAGTTTGCGACGGAAGGATGCGCTTCCGGACGTCTCTATTGAAAAAAGGAGTTGCGATATGGCATGTCACAAGGATTTGCATTCGGTTTACATCGACGGGGAAATGCCCGATGCGTTCGTCGGGAAATACGAGTCGCTTGTCTCGTCCGACCCGAAAATCGCTGAGGCTCGCGAGCGTATGGTTCGCGTGCACGAGCTTCTGAAGGAGGATTCCGACGACGTTTCCTCCGCTGTCAGCGACGAATTTATGGAAAAAAGTTTTGAGCGGCTTCAGAGCAAGATGCGCCATTCAAAAACGGTCCAGTTCTCGCGCCCGAAGAAAATTCCGTCTGCGGCCATTCCCGTCTCCGTGTCGGCTGCCGCCGCCGTTTTCGCGTGCGTCTACATTCCTTCGAGCATGAAATCGTACGAGGGAATTTCCCATCCTGTCGAAATCAGCGCGATTGCCGGAAGCGAGCTTACTCCGCTCGACGAAATCGACGTGAAGATAGACGGGAACATCCACAGCGAGAAGCTTCCGGAGGTTTTTGCCGCAGTTGCAAAGGACGTGAAGTCGTCTTCCGCGCCGTCCGAGCAGCCGTCTGCCGTTTCCGATGACGCGGAAAGCGCGGATTCGTCCGTGCAGAAGACCGTGCGCGCGTCCGCCGTCGTGTCGAACAGCACGCGCCGGTTCAGCTCGAGCATGACGTCCGTCGATGTTTTCCGTCCGAACTTCATCAATTCAGACGAATGAGCATGAAATTCTCCCTCCTTTTCAGAAAATCGCCTGCGTTCAGGACGCTTTTGTATGTGTCCGTCATCGGCGCGGCCGTTTCCGTGTTCTCCCTTGTCGCGGTGAATTCCCGGCGCGTTCCCGTAATCGCGTCGCTCGACCCGCCCGTCGGTTCCGCGGGGGACATCCTCACCATTTCCGGGGAGAACTTCGGAATCCTGAGGGAATCTTCCTTCGTGGAGATAGCGGGAAGCCGGATTACTTCGAGCGGCTACATTGAATGGAGCGATTCCCTCATAAAAGTCGTAATCCCGTCGAACGTGCAGGACGGTCTCGTGTCCGTCGTGACGGGCGAGGGACGCTCGAAACCGGGCTTTTTCGCGAACTCCTCGGGGATTCCCGTCGTGGCGCCGCCCGACACGAGCACTTCCCTTCCTGTCGTCTCTTCCGTCTTGCCCTCGTCCGCATTCATCGGCTCCGTCGTCACGATAACGGGGACGAATTTCGGCTCCGTGCGCGGCTCGTCAAGCGTCGTTTTTACGGCGAACAGGAGCGGCGAGGCGTCCGATTCCGCGGACAGTTTTTCGATTCCCGCCGACGAGAGAAGCTTCGATTACGAGTCGTGGAGCGATTCCGAGATAAAGGTGAGGATTCCTGACGGCGCGGCTTCCGGAAACGTCTTCGTGCGGACGGAGAAGGGCGTGAGCGGTACGAAGCGGCTCGACGTGAAGTCCGCCGGGACGAAGAAGGTGTTCTCCGGAAAAACATACGTCGTCAAGCTCGACGAGGACGTCGATTCGATCGACTCGAAGAACGCGACGAACATCACGCTCCGCGTTCCCCGACCCGTCGTATCGTCCTTCCAGCCGTTCGTGGAGATGAACGAATGCGTTCCCGAGCCGCTTATCGCGGATTTCAACAATTCCGTAATCCACCAGATTGAGCTGCAAAAGTCGCGGCAGAACCAGAGCTACAAGCAGAAATTCTCGCAGTCGTTCGTCGTGACGACTTTCTGCGTCGAGACGGAGCTGAATCCGCGCAACGTCAAGGCGTACGACAAGGAGCGCGTCCTCTACCGGAAGTCCGTCGCGCCCGACCAGCTTGTCGAGAGCGCCGACAGCGCCGTCGTGGAGATGGCGCGCGCGATTGTCGGCAAGGAGTCGAACCCGTACCTTCAGGCGCGCGCCGTCTACGATTACATGCTCGCGAACTACACGGTCCTTCCCGGAATGCGCCCGTCCGATTCCGACCCGAAGGAGCTTCTTTCGTGGAAGCGCGGCGACGCGTACGATTTTGCGATACTGTACACGGCGATGCTGCGCTCGCTCGGCATCCCGTCCCTTCCCGTCGCGGGAATCCTCGTCTCTCCGAACGAATCGTCTGAATCAGGCGTTTCGGTGAGGAACCATTGGTGGTCGGAATTCTACATCGAGGGATTCGGTTGGATTCCCGTCGACGTCGCGCTCGGAAACGGAATGGAATTCGACTCGTTCAGGGCTATTCCGAACAACGACGTCGCCTCGTACTATTTCGGCTCGATTGACAACCAGCACGTCGCCTTCTCGCGCGGCTGGAACGAGGTGAAGCAGTCGCTCGTCAACGGAAAAATCGTCTACCGCCCGCGCACGTTCGCGTTCCAGTCGATATGGGAGGAGGCGGGCGAGGGAAGCGTGAACTACAGCTCGCTGTGGAACAACCCGATTGTCCAGGGAATCTACTAGCATTTTCGCTTTTTGAATTTCCGGAACCAGATTTGTCCGGGAAATCTTTTCAACGTATTGGAGGAAAAAATGTCAACAAAAGTTTTGTCAGTCGGCGGCTCGATTGTCGCCCCCGAGTATCCTGATGTCGAGTTCGTCGGGAAATTCGTCTCGATGGTCAAGGAGTTCCTTTCGTCGCATCCCGAGGACAGGCTCATCCTCGTCGTCGGCGGCGGCGGACCTGCCCGCATTTACCAGAAGGCGTTCCGCGACGTGACGGGGACGCCCGCCGATTCCGGGACGGACGATGCGGATTGGATAGGAATCATGGCGACGCGGCTGAACGCGCAGTTCGTCAAGGCGAGCTTCGGTTCGCTCTGCCGCGAGCCTGTCGTGACCGACCCGACCGCATCGTCGAAATTCGAGGGGCGTATTCTCGTCGCCGCGGGATGGAAACCTGGATTCTCGACGGACAACGACGCCGTCCTTCTTGCCGAGAAATTCGGGGCCGACACGGTCGTGAATCTTTCCAACATTGAGAAAGTGTACACTGACGACCCTCGGAAGAATCCCGAGGCGAAGCCGCTCGACGAGATTTCGTGGGATGAATTCAGGAAGATGGTCGGCGACGAGTGGGTTCCCGGAAAGAACTGCCCGTTCGACCCGATTGCGAGCCGCAGGGCGCAGGAACTCGGTCTTGTCGTGATTTGCGCCGGCGGAAAGAACATCGGGAACACGAAATCGATTCTCGAAGGAAAATCATACGTCGGAACGACAATCCGCTGATTTTTTTGCGGAATGTGTGCCGGATTTTGGGGATTTGCTCCCTGAATCCGGCTTTTTTTTGCCCGAGAGCTATTCAAGCCGCCTCATCAGCGCGTCGAGCTTGTTCCCGTAGTCGGGGTCGGTCGCCCATGTCTTTGTCAGCCCGAAAATATCGTCGACAAGCTTCGTTTTGTGCACCCAGTTGTACCTCGGGTCGACAAGCTCCTGCCGGAGGGGAACGTCCTCTGTCGTCGCGTATGCCTGGAGGTGCTGTATGTGCGCGCGCACGCCGAGCAGCTCCGTCTCGAACGTCTCGCCCTTGTGCTCCGCGTCCATCGAGCCGAGCCCGCAGAAATTGTTCATGTCCTCGGTGACGAGGTTCCCGAACCTGAGGAATCCCGTCTCGTGGCACATCTGCACGAACGCGACGTCGGAATTTATTCCCTCCGCGTTCGCTTCCTGGACGTAATACGATGCGAGCCGCTTCACTTTTTTCTTGTCGGCTTTCCTGTTGTTCTTCATGAAGAACTTGTAGAGCTGTTTCGGCGTTTTCTTTCCGGTTCCGATGAGGTTCCTCGAAAGCGCCCGCGGATTTTCTCCGTTCGCGTCCACCCGGGACGACACGCACGAGAAAATGGTCGCGAGCGAGATGAGCATCAGCGCTTTTAGGATTCGTTTCACGGTTTTGTTCATGCAAAAAGTCTAAAGATTTTTCGGAAAAATTGTAATCGGCGGAGTGTCCGCGATGAATTAGATTGTGTATGAGAACAAGAAAAAACAATCTTCAGATAAGGGAGCTTACCCTTAAGAACGGTATGTCGTTCCCGAGCGACGAGGAGCTGGTGATGCTCGTGATTGGCAGCGGGACGAAAACCGTTCCCGTCGAGCGCCTCGCGGGAAAAATCCTGTCCGTCGTCCTTTCGAGCAATCCAGAGGAGCTGGTCGGAAAGCTCCAGCTCATAAACGGCGTGGGGCAGAACAAGGCGCTCTCGATAGCCGCGGCACTTGAGCTCGGAAGAAGGATGAACCGCAGCCCGCAGGGGACGATAGGCGAGCCGCGGGATGTCGTCCCGTTCATAAAAGGATACGCCGTCCAAAGCCAGGAGCATTTCATCTGCATAACATTGAACGGCGCGCGAGAGATTCTGTCGATCCGCGTCGTCTGCGTCGGGACGGGCAACATGGCCGTCATCCGCCCGTCGGACATATTCGCGGAGGCGATGAAGGAGCGGGCGTCCGCGATAATCGTAAGCCACAACCATCCGAGCGGCTCCCTTTCCCCGTCTGACGATGATATAAAAACAACGCGGCGGCTCGTCGATGCCTCGGAAATTCTCGGGATCGCGCTCCTCGACCATATAATAATCGCGCGCGGAGGATATTTCTCGTTCGCGGAACATTCCATGCTCAGATGATGCGTTCGGCATCTCGCGCTTCCCGGACGGAAATCAGACGTCGAGGTTTCTCAGCTCGGCAAGCGCGATTTTGTCGTTGGGGTCGTATTCGAGGACTGTCTGGAAATAAGCCGCCGCGACGGACGGGTTCCCCTCCTTGAGCGCGAGGAAGCCGAGGTTCGAGATTATCTTTGTGTTCTCTCCGTCTTTTGCTAGCGCTGACTCGAGAGTCTTCTTCGCCCCCGCAAGGTCGCCTTCCTCCATCTGGCAAATCGCGAGCTCGTTTTTCGTGTCGCTCGTGTCGCCGCCCTCAAGCTGCATCGCCTTTTCGAACGCCTGCTTTGCCGCGCCGTAGTTTCCGAGGCGCCGCATTCCCCAACCCAGCATGAACCACGCGTTCCAGACGTCCGGGTTCTTCTCTATGAATTTCCTGATTTCCTCAAGTCCTTTTTCCTCCTCCCCGCGGGAGATGAGGTCGTATGCGGCGTTGAAGTGGTCGTCCTCCATGTTGCGGTTGGCGATGTCGTCGAGAATCTGCTGCGCGCGGTTTTTCTTGTATTCGCCGTTGTCGCCGAGGTCCTCCTCCTTCATGTCGCAGATGAGCGCGAGGTATGTCTCGAAATTGTCCTTCGCCTTCCTGAAATCGCGCTTCTTGAGGAAGAAGAAGCCGGCGTTGAAGAATGCGTCCGGCATGGCAGGCTCCGCGTTGAGCGCGTCCGTGTAGAACCTGAGCGCGTCCGCGTCGTATGCGTCGGCGTCCTCGATAAGCCCCGAGCGCCTGTACGAATCGGCGCGCTGGTCGAAGAATAGGGCGGTGTTTAGGACGGTTACCATGTCCTCGGGGTCAAGCCCGCGAAGCGCGCTGAATATCTCCTCGGCAAGCTCGAAATCCTCGTTCTTCGCCTTGAGAATGGCGGCTTCGGTAAGCTCCTTCCGTATGTTCGGGCGCGCGTCCTTCAGGAACGTCCTGTAATATTGGATGTGCTCGTTCGTGGGGTCGTACGCCATGACGGTCAGAATTCCAGCGAGAATCTGCTCCTCCGTAAGCTCCTTCATGTTGAAAGAGCCGGGCGCGTCCGATTCCTTTTTCTGAACCGGAAGCGGAATCGTCGGGTCGATGTGCATCGCCTTTGCCGACGGCTTGAAATCATCAGGAAGCTGTATGAAATAGATTGATTCGAGTGGTGAAGTGGGATTCATGTTTTTCTCCGTGCGTAATAGTAAACCTGTCCGGCACAAAAGATAACGGACAGGCAGAGTAAAGAAAAGACCCCAGTGAGTGGGGTCTTCGTGCGTTCCTTCTTGTTTTGTCCGTTATCGCTGCATCATGTTGAACTGCGCCGCCCGCTGCTGCGCTATCTGGTCGCTTGCAGACAACTGCGCTTTCCGCACCGTCGTGAGGTAATCGTTGACGTGGATTTTGTATGAAAGCGGAACCTGATATTCGTCGAATTTGATGCTTGCCGAACAAATGTCCTTGCGTCCCTCGATGGGGTCGGCGGACATAATCGCGCCCTTTATGGAAATCGTTTCGGACGGCTCGTCGAACTGGAGCTTGAGCTCAGCATCCTTGTTTATCATGAAATTCGGGATTCCAATCAGGACGACTTTCGCGCCTGAAAAGGACAAGTCCCTTACAATGCAGTTGCGCGGCACGCCTTGAATGACGACGATGCATTCCTCTTTCATGAGCTTGAGCTTGCGCTTGCTGTCCTCGTTGACGATTATGCGCTCCTCGCGCCTTCTTATCGCGTTCGTGTTCGCCTCAAGAAGCTTTCCGACAATCTCTATGAGGTCGTCCGGCGGCCGCTGCGTGAACTGGAGCGTTATCTGCGCAAGCTCGTTCGAGTTGTTGTACGGTTTCTTCTCCGTTACTTTCGTGGCGATGAAGAAACTGATGGGCTGACCGTTCTCTCCGAAGAAGGAGAATTTGAGATGTACCGGCGGCGGCTCCTTTCCTGCAATAACCTCGAAACACTCGTCTTTTGTGCTGACGATAATCTTGGCCTTTTGGAAAGACGTCGAATTCAGAATGCAGGGACGGAATTTCATGTCGTCCTTGTCAGTGTATTTTATCTGTATCTGCCTCGGGTCAAGCTTGAGAGTTCTTATTATGTCTTTTGTAAAAGTCACTTCCGTATCACGATATTGGTCGTAATATTGCGTAAGCTTCTGGCTAGTAACGATTCCCATGTAAAGGATGATAAACCATAAAAAACTAATCGTCAATTGAGGTCTTAAGCTCATCCCGCGCCAGATAAGGCAGGCGAGAGGATTGACGCCGTTCTACCGGAAACGGAATCCCATGTATGCCGCGTTTTTCCTGAGCGACTCCCGCACTTTCACGGTGTTGCCCTCGCCGTTTTCCGCGAAAAACGACGTCGAGCCGCCGCCGTCGAATTCCATCGCGTCCGTCGCGCCGAGCTCCCTCATTATTTCCGCGCATTGCGTGTAGGAAAGTCCCGCGCTTGAGAATCCTTTTTCCACGGCGAGGATGAAAACCGTCTTCCCGTCGTCCGCGATTCCGATTGCGCTCCTTGCGTCATAGCTCGTGTGGCGGAATTCCATAATCTCGCCGTCTTTCAGAATCGTGAAGAACCCGCCGAACGCGAATTCCGCCACGCCGAACGCGCTTTCCGACTGGCTTTCCACGATGCGCGCCCTCAGTCCGGAAGAACACTCCTCGAAGATGACGGCGCTGTACCGCCCGATTTCACCGGACAGTTTTTTTCCGTCCGAAATGTGTATTCCGAGAATGCGCTTCGATTTCGTGTACGGTGTCGTGTTCACGGCGACGGACGCGCCTGTCATTTTCAGGAACGCGCCGAGCGATATCGCGCCGTTTTCCCCGCTTTCGTCCGGATACGCGACGATTCGGGCGTTTTCGTCGAGCGAGATTCTGGCGAGCGAATACCGGACGCCCTCGCCGCTGACCGACGCGACTTTCGGGTTCCCTTCCCCGAGCCATGCGATTTCTGGCGGATTGAATTCCCTCGTAGAGTCCGTCGTCGTGCATGAAAGCGCGGCGAGCGCTAGCAGGAGGGCTGCAATCCGAAGTGGTTTAAAAAAACGTTTTTTCATAATGGTTTGTGCGGCGGAAAGTGGCGCGCCGTTTTAGTCTTTCCGCGTGCAAAAAAAACAACCTCCAAGGAAGTCTTGGAGGTTTCCGCTTGTTCGTCAGATTTTATCCGAGCGAAACATCGCCGAATCAGTAAGCTGAGCGCGAGTCGTGTGACTTGCGGCTCTTCTTCATCATCTTGCGCTGAAGTGTCTTGTTCTTGCGGTTCTGAATCGTCGAGGGCTTCTCATAGTACTCGCGCTTTTTGTATTCGCGGATGATGCCTTCCTTCTCAACCATTCTCTTGAAGCGTTTGATTGCCTTCTCAAGGTTCTCGTTCGCATCGACGTTGATTGTTGCCATTTGTTCTCACCTCCCGACCCGGATGTTTCCGTAAGTTTTGAGAGTATGGCAGAAAACGGGACATTGTTCAAGGAACTGGGCGAAAATTCGGTGAATCTTTCAGTTGTCGTTCCGCGCCGCCGCGTCCTGCTTCTGCTTCTCGATGTTGAGCTGCATGACGAAGCTGATGAAGTGGTCCTCAAGCGTCTTGTGCGGCCCCGGAATCTTGAGCCTGTTCCTTACGCGGGCGTTGTCCCGCCGTATCGAATACTGCTGGAAGAAGTCGCGGTAATCTTGGCTCAATTCGGTCATGACCGACTCTCCGAGGTAATACGACACTTCCTGACGTCCGATTGCCGCTATTCCCTTCTCGCGGAGAATCGATTTGAGCTTGAGAATCTGCTCGTACGATATGCCGAACAGGAATTCCTCCATCGCCATTTTCACGTCCTCGTCCTGGAGACGCGAGCCGATGAATTTCGACCACTGGTCGTCGAGCGAGAACGTTATCGTGAAAAGCTCGCTCGTTCCCATCATCGTTCCGAACGCGGGCGCGAGTTTTGCCCTCGCAATCCAGACCGCCTGAAGGACGGGCGCGATGTCGTCGATGTTCTGGTCGGCGCGGTGCTCCCACAGAAGAAGGAGCGCCGATGCGAGCTGCCGTCTCGCGTCCATCGAAAGGCTCGTGTCGCGGATGAGGTTGAGGTAGACGTCCTCCGCGAGCAGAAGGAACATCATCGAAGTCGTCTCCGCGTGGATGTCGTTGATTATCTCGTCGCCGAGTTTCGCCTCGCGCGCGAGCTTGACGAGATTCGAGAACGTGTGCAGCTTTGCGACGAGAAACCCCTTGCCGAGCGTCGCTTTTGACGGAAGCTGGAGCGTCGTGTCGCCCTCCCTTGTCGAATTCACGAGGGATTCGATGAGCGATTGCGGCGTCCGTTCCCTGTTCGCGATTTCCGTCCTTTCAAGGAGCGACGGGAATTCCGCGATTGCCGCCGCGAGCGACTTCAAGTTCTCGACTCGTTTCCTGAAATATTCCATGTGGTCGATGTGCGTCGCGCCCGCATCCTTTGAATTCGCGAGCATCTCGTTGAGCGTGTCCACCAGTTTCTGCTGTTTTGCCGTGAAGACGACGATATCCGTGTCGAACGCGTCCTGGCGTTTTTTCGGCTTCTCCTCGTCCGGGAAAAAATATCCCAAATCGACTGGCTCAAAATCCTCTTCTTTCATTTTATTTCCCCACCTTGTTTACGGGGAAAAATTATACCATATAAATTTGAGCGAATCTTAAAACAGCCTAGATTTTTTGTGCGTGTTTAGTCGGAATCATCCTTTTTTTTGCATGAAAATGACAATTACGCTGTTTTTTTGCGGATGTAAATTGAATGGGCCGTTCTGCCGAATTTAGATGTATGAGAACAAGACTATTTTCGCTTTTGGGGCTTTTGTTTGTATGCGGCATCGCTTCTGCCGCCGACCTTATCGTGCGCGGCGGCGACTTGCGGCTCGAGTACGTTCCCGAATCCTGCGCCGAGGGGGAAGGTTCCGGCGTGCAGGTCGACGACAAATTCAGCGAGATTTCCGGATTCCATCTATATATAAGGAAGAAGGCTGACATGGAATCGGTTCTTTTGTGCGACACGACGAAAGACCCGAACGGTGAGAACGACAACTATTCCTACCGCGCCACCGAATACAATCCGGTGAACGGCGACGAGGTGACGTATCTGAACGGGAAAGTCCTCGTCTCCGAATACTCGAAATACCGTCTTGCCGACTCAACCGCGGAAAACGACGAGGAATTCGGCGAGGCGTTCCATATCTACATCCCGAAAACGCTCGTGTACGGCTATCCCTGGACGCGGAACGGAACCGTTCAAATCCAGAAGGGAACGTTCATAAACGTGCGCTCGTTCAGCAAGAAATACGCGGATTATTCGGGCGAATTCATGGACAACCCGTTCATGTTCGACCTGCACGAGCCGGAGCCCGGCGCGCTTCCGCCCGCCTACGTTCCCGTGCTGACGGACGCGTACAACCCGGACGCCGCCGCGAGCTTCAACGACATCGCGGAATTCTCCGGCGGGCAGATGGTCGTCTCCGACCTCGACAAGCTTTCCGACGACGTGATGGATTCGATTGAGCGCATCTCCCCGAAGGAGAACATCGACATCGTGTTCGCAATCGACGCGACGGGAAGCATGAAGGACGACGTGAAGGTGCTTCGGGACATATGGCTTCCGCATCTTGAGAAGACTCTTTCCCGCGAGGAAGTCGCCCGGGAATCGTTCGGCGCGGTGCGGTTCGGGCTTCTCCTGTACCGGGATTACGGCGACGACTTCAGCTACAAGAAGCTTCCCGTGAAGATGTTCGACTTTACGGACGACATCGAGACGTTCCGGAAGAACATGAGCCGCTTCGTGATAAACGGAAGCGAGGGCGGCGACCTTCCCGAGGCGGTCTACGAGGCGCTGTTCGCCTCGCTCGACTTCTATTCGTGGCGGAGCGGCGCGCAGAAGAAGATAATCCTCATCGGGGATGCGGAGCCCCATCCGGAGCCGCGCGGCTCGAAAAAATACACGAAGGCGCTCGTCTCGAAACTCTCAAAATCGAAGGGCGTCGTCATCGACACGATAATCGTTCCCGACAACAAAGCAGACCGCGGGCGCTGGTAGGGCGCATCCGCAGAAAGTGTTCCGTCTTCCGGCGGGACATTTTTTTTGATTCGGAATAGAATGTGCGCGTCCGGCGGACGGTGTTTGCCGGGACGACTTATCAGGCGCGCGGGAAAATCCTGTTCGCAATCTCAAAAAACACGGAGTTTTTTATGGTAAAGGTTTTCATCGACGGAAAAGAAGGAACGACTGGGCTGAAGATATACGAGCGTTTCGCGAAACGGAACGATATCGAGATTCTCCAGATTGACGAGGACAAGCGCAAGGATGCCGATGAGCGGCGCAGGCTTATCGATGCTTCCGACTACACGTTTCTTTGCCTTCCCGATGCCGCCGCTGTCGAAAGCGCGTCCCTCTGCACGAACCCGAACACCGTCATAATCGACGCGTCTACGGCGCACCGGACAAATCCTGACTGGGCGTACGGTTTCCCCGAGCTTTCTCCCGAATTCAGGAAGCGGATAGAGTCGTCGAAGAGGATAGCCGTTCCGGGATGCTACGCTTCGGGATTCATCGCGCTCGGCTATCCGCTCGTCAAGTCGGGGATAATGCCCGCCGACTATCCCGTGACAATCCACGCCGTATCGGGATATTCGGGAGCCGGAAAGAAGGCGATCGCGCAGTACGAGGCCGAGGGACGCAACCCCGAGCTCGATTCCCCGCGCCTTTACGCGCTCACGCAGAGCCACAAGCATCTTCCCGAGATGAAGAAAATCGCTGGGCTTGCATTCGAGCCGATTTTCAATCCGTATGTCTGCGATTATTTTCAGGGAATGACCGTCACGGTCGGTCTCTATTCCCGCCTTTTGTCGAAGAAAGTCACCGCGGCTGACGTGCGAGAGATGATGGCAGAGCATTACGCCGGCTGCAATTTCGTCACGGTCGCGCCGCTCATGGGCGAGGGCGTCCTTCCCGAGCAGTTCATTCCCGCGAACACGCTTGCCGGAACGAACGACATGCAGATTTTCGTCTACGGAAACGACGACAGAATCATGCTCACAAGCCGCTTCGACAACCTCGGAAAAGGCGCGAGCGGTGCCGCCGTCCAGTGCCTGAACATTTCGATGGGAATCGACGAGACGACAAGCCTGCGTTAGGCGCTTGCGACGTTCACGCGTTCCAAGTTCGGCTTGGTCGGAGCAAGCGCACGCAACTCCCCGCGGTGCGGGGAGTGCGCCCTGGTGGGGGTGCGAGCGTGGATGAGAATGTTTGCGTTCGCGGTTTGGGCTTGCATGTTCCATTTCCGTTCCAAGTTCGGCTTGGTCGGAGTAAGCGCACGCAGCACGTGCGGGGCACGTGTGCGCCCTGGTGGGAATGCGAGAGGGGGAATGATTTATCTCGTTCTAAGCAGCGCTTGTTCCTTTTCGCGTTCTAAGTTCGGCTTTTTCGGAGCAAGCGCACGCTCCAGAGAACAGCTACAAACGCGCGTAAAACAAAGCGTTCTACATGGTATCCATCAAGGCGCACCCCTGCGGCCCCCGCAGGGGCTGCGTACGCACGCTCCGATGAACAACGATAAACGCTTGTTAAACAATGCGTTCTTCATGGTATCCACCAAGGCGCACCCCTGCGGCTCACGCAGGGGCTGCGTACGCACGCTCCGATGAACAACGATAAACGCTTGTTAAACAATGCGTTCTTCATGGTATCCACCAAGGCGCACCCCTGCGGCTCACGCAGGGGCTGCGTACGCACGCTACAATGAACAACGATAAACGCGCGTTAATCATCGCGTGCGTCCGTTCCTTTTTTCATTTCCGATTGTTATAATTTCACTATGAAAAAATCAACTACATTTTTTGCGATTGCAGCCGCTGTGCTTGCTTTCTCGCTTCCTTCGTGTGAGTCGAATGCGCCCGTTCCGGATGACTTGACTTCCAAGCAGCTTATTCAGGGAGGTCAGAGCGCGTTCGAAAAAGGGCGGTACAAAGTCGCGCTCCGCTACTACAACGCCGCGCTTGAGCGCTTTGGGGATTCCGACACGGCCGTTTTTGTCGAGGCGAAATACGAGATTGGCCACATCTACCAGCAGCAGAAAAAATATGAGTTCGCGAGCAACGTTTTCAGCGAGCTCCTCGAACTTTACAGCGTGACGATTCCGGGGCAGCTTCCCGGGGAATACCGGAAACTGTCCGAGCTGGGACTAGAGCAGATAAAGAAGGCACAAAAATAGGCGCTTGCGCTTGCTTGTTCTTTTTCCGTTCTAAGAAGCGCTTGCTTGTTTCTTTTCCGTTCTAAGTTCGGCGTTGTCGGAGCAAGCGTTCGCCGGCACGCGCTGAAGGCGCGTGCCTACCATGGCGGATGCGCGCGTGTTGATGGGGCTTTTCCCGTTCTAAGAAGCGCTTGCTTGTTCTTTTTCCGTTCTAAGTTCGGCGTTGTCGGAGCAGGCGTTCGCCGGCACGCGCTGAGGGCGCGTGCCTACCGTGGCGGATGCGCGCGTGTTGATGTGGCTTTTCCCGTTCTAAGAAGCGCTTGCTTGTTCCTTTCCTCGTTCTAAGTTCGGCGTTGTTGTAGCAAGCGTTCGCCGGCACGCGTTAGGGCGCGTGCCTACCGTGGCGGATGCGCGCGTGTTGATGGGGCTTTTCCCGTTCTAAGAAGCGCTTGCTTGTTCCTTTCCTCGTTCTAAGATTGGCTTTGTTGGAGCAAGCGTTCGTCGGCACGCGCGGGGGCGCGCGTACCTCCCTAGGCGAGGCGTGCGCGTGTTGATGTGGCTTTTCCCGTTCTAAGAAGCGCTTGCTTGTTTCTTTTCCGTTCTAAGTTCGGCGTTGTTGTAGCAAGCGTTCGCCGGCACGCGCGGGGGCGCGCGTACCTCCCCAGGCGAGGCGTGCTCGTGTTGGCGGGGATTTTCCCGTTCTAAGAAGCGCTTGCTTGTTCCTTTTCCGTTCTAAGTTCGGCGTTGTTGTAGCAAGCGTTCGCCGACACGCGCGGGGGCGCGCGTCTCCCCAGGCGAGGCGTGCGCGTGCCTACCAAGGAGGTAAGCACAGCGTGCAGGGCGTTCTTCTTCTTCTTTTTGGGTGAGTGCCGTTAAGCACTCACCAATCCGTTTGTTGATATCGCCACGAATTACTTTTTCCGCTGCTTGTGCTATGATGAGCGTAATAACAAGGAGGAGAAAATGCTTGTAGTGTCATACGCAGATTTTTTTGCGAATCCTTCCCAGTACAAAAACGAAGCCGCCGTTTCCGGGCTGAAAATCCTTCCGGAGAAAAAGCAGAAGAAGCTTTCCCGCAAAGTTCAGGAGAAACTGAATGCTCTTAATGCAATTATTGGTCTTATTCCGCCGGAAGTGGATGCTGACGCGTTATTAGCAGAGCGCAGGATGTCAAAATGAAGATTCTGATAGACACGAATGTCATTATTGACATAATAAACAACAGAAAAGAATTCGTGCAGGATTCATTCGCTGCATTGCAAGTTGTGCTCAAAGAGCATAAGGCATGTGTATCAACAACGACTGTCACAGATGTTATCTACATAACGAAAAAGGCTTTTGAAGATTCCGAAAGTCAGAAGCAAACACTTTCTGTATTTTTCTCAAAATTAAAGATTCTTCCTGTCACCAAAAAACAAATAAAACAGGCATTCTCCTCTCCGATGAAAGATTTTGAGGATGCTGTTCAGGCGTTTTGTGCGAAAAAGGCCGGTGCAAAACTAATCATAACCCGAAACACAAAGGACTATGCGCTTTCCCCTGTAAAAGCAATCACGCCGGCGGATTTTCTGAAAATGCGGCAGATGTGATGAAAACTGCATAAAAAAAGCCCGCCCCAATTTGTGTGCACTTCAGCTTGCTATGAAAAATCCGCTTTCGTCATTCACGACCGGAAGCGGATTTTGTGCTAGAATACAACCGATGAGCAAGAGCAAGAGCGAAAAGAAGCCGAGAACGGTAAAGAAAATCGACCCGAAGATGTGGGAGCGGATACAAGGCTTGCGGCTGATGGATGACGACTTCATGACAATCGTATTTTCGGGCGACAACAAGCTGACGGAGTTCCTTCTGCGTATCCTTCTCGACCGGACGGATTTGACCGTAAAACAGTCGTTGACGCAGAAGGAAAAACACAACATTTTCGGGCGTTCGGTACGATTGGACGTTCTGGCGGTCGATACAGAGGGCAAGCAGTACAACATTGAGATTCAGCGTGCTGACAAAGGTGCGTCGGAGAGGCGTAAGGTAAGGACGCAATTGGCTGGCTGATGCACGACTTCCGCGAATCTAATGCGGACAAAATGCACTATGCCGAGATTGCCGAGCGCGTGCGGTTCCATAAGCAGGAAGACGGGGAGGTGAACACAGTGTGCAGGGCATTTGAAGAGTACGGAAAAGAAAAAGCTGCGGAAGCAAGAAAAGAAGCTAGAGTTGAACGCAATGTAGAAGTTGCAAAAAAACTGCTTCAAGATGGCTCAATGTCGCTTGAGCGCATTGCTGACATCGCTGATTTGCCGCTTGAGCAGGTACGGAAACTTGCCGAGCAAATCCAACATCAGTCATAGCTTGCTATGAAAAATCCGTTTCCGTCACTCTCGGCCGGAAGCGGATTTTTTTTGCGTCTTCGTCTGGCGTTCTGTTGAAATTTATGTGTTTTGTTTGACGACTCAGCAGTGTCGCACTACAATTCCCGCATGCAAAAAGTGCTTGACATTCATACTCCCGCATCCACAATCTTGACAAACAACAAACAACAAACAACAAACAACAAACAACAAAGAACAAAGAACAAAGAACAAAGAAGGCATAGCCTCTTTTCTCAATACAATCAACTCAATTTATCAATTCTCACATAAAAGCCTATATTGGTATGACTTTAGTCGTAACGATATAGGCTTTTTTATATCAATTTTGGAGGAGAAAACAATATGGCTAAGTATTCGCTTAGGGACAATCCGCTGACAGAAGACCCGAACGACAAGCTGGCAGCACTTGAGGACGTGAAGAGCCTCACGAAAGAGGAAATCATCGACCGCATTCTGAAGCGCGGCAACACGATGACCAAGACCGATTTGCTCGCGGCAATCAACGCCTACGAGGAAGAGTGCGCGATTATCACCGAGGAAGGCAACGCGATAAACACGCCGCTTTTCAACACCTCGCTCGCGATTCAGGGCAAGTTCGACAACGGCGATGATGTTTTCGATTTGCGTCGCCATACGCTCAAGGTCAATGCAACTGCTGGCTCTGTCTTGAAGGAAGCTGCGGGCAAAGTGAAGCTGACCAAGGTGCAGGGAACGGCTTCTGCTCCGTGGATTACGGGCGTTCGCGACACTCTGGCGGACGCGGAGGACAAGAGCGGAAACCTCAAGGCGGGGAGCGTCATCGAGATTACGGGCGCGAAGCTCAAGTTCGACAATGCGGACAGCGAGCAGGGCGTGTTCTTCATCGGAGAGGCTGGCGAAATCCGCTGCACGCAGGTGGTGGACAACAAGCCGGCAAAGGTTCTTTTCGTTTTGCCAAAAGACACAGCGGCAGGAAGCTACACGCTTGAGGTTCGCTCAAAGAACACTGGCAACAAGACCGACGGCAAGACGCTGAAAAAGGGTGCGTTCGAGAAGAGCGTTACGGTAGCGTAGTACTGAGGACTCCAGTAGCATAGTACTAGGGTGGCTAGTAGCGTAGTACTAGGGTGGCTAGTAGCGTAGTACTAGGGTGGCTAGTAGCGTAGTACTAGGGTGGCTAGTAGCATGCTACTGGGGTGGCTAGTAGCGTAGTACTGGACGGAAACAACAAGCAACAGCCGCGCGGGCTTTAAGCGCAAAGGAGTTTTTTATATGAGCGCAAATTACGGAGAATACGAGTTCAATTTCTCGACGAAGGACGGAGAGAAGGACGAAGCAAGGGCAAAGACCGCCTTTGATTGGTGCGTGAAAGAATACGATTGGTTCGAGGAAGACGGCTTCTATCTTTCCGGCAATTCCATAAAGATGGACGGAAACTACTGCTCCGCGCTCGGAGACGAGGGCAACGAAGACGAGATGAAGGAGTGGCTTACGGGCATGGCGGAAGCTTCTGGAGCGGAGGTGATTTTCGGCTACTATATTTCCGACCACACGGAAAGCGCGGACGAATTCTACTGGAAGGAAAAATTTTCATACGTAGACGGCAAGTGTTCGGTGAAAGAAGTTTGCACCGAAAGGAGCGAGGACATCATTAAGGAGGCATCCCCTGCAGAGACTGTCGTGATTCCCGAGGGCACAACGAAAATCGCCGAAAGTAAGTACGAGAACTACATGTCGCTTTTGTTTGTTTCGATTCCGTCAAGCGTCACGGAAATCGGCGAGAGGGCGTTCGAGCGTTGCGATTTGCTTGTTTCGGTGAAGTTTGGCGGGACTGTTGCGCAGTGGGAAGCGGTGAAAGGAAAGTTGAACCTGTGCAAGTACCTTAATGCAAAGAGCGTGAAGTGCGCTGACGGCGAATGGCAGAAGCCTGTTGTCTTTGTGGAGAACGGCGTCGCCGTAGAATGCCTCGACAGAAATGCGACGAGCGTGACAATTCCCGAGGGTGTCACGAAAATCGGCAAGAGTGCGTTCTATGGCTGCGAGTCGCTTTCGTCAGTGGCGTTCGGCGGAACGGTTGCGCAGTGGGAAGCGGTGGAAGAAAAGCAGGAGCTTCTTAAGTACATTCCAGCATCAAGCGTGAAGTGCGCTGACGGCGAATGGCAGAAGCCTGTTGTCCATGTGAAGAACGGCGTCGTCGTGGAATGCCTCGACAGATATGCGACGAGCGTGACAATTCCCGAGGGCGTAACGGCAATTGGCAAGAGTGCGTTCGATGGCTGCAAGTCGCTTTCGTCGGTTGCGATTCCGTCAAGCGTCACGAAAATCGGCGAGAGGGCGTTCTCTGGCTGCGAGTCGCTTTCGTCGGTTGTGATTCCGTCAAGCGTCACGAAAATCGGCGAGTTTGCGTTCTGTGGTTGCAAGTCGCTTTCGTCGGTTGTGATTCCGTCAAGCGTCACGAGAATCAGCGAGGGTGCGTTCAAGGTGTGCACGTCGCTTGCGTCGGTAGAGATTCCCGAGGGCGTCACGAAAATCAGCGGGAGTGAGTGGAGTGGTGCGTTCTCTGGCTGCGAGTCGCTTTCGTCGGTTGTGATTCCGTCAAGCGTCACGGAAATCGGCAAATATGCGTTCGAGAGGTGCAAGTCGCTTGCGTCGGTGGAGTTCGGCGGGACGGTTGCGCAGTGGGAAGCGGTGAAAGGAAAGCAGGGGCTTCTTAAGTACATTCCAGCATCAAGCGTGAAGTGCGCTGACGGAGAATGGCAGAAGCCTGTTGTCCATGTGAAGAACGGCGTCGCCAAGAAATGCCTCGACAGAAATGCGACGAGCGTGAAGTGCTCTGACGGCGAATGGCAGAAGCCTGTTGTCCATGTTGAGAACGGCGTCGCCGTAAAATGCCTCGACAGAACTGCGACGAGCGTGATAATTCCCGAGGGTGTCACGGCAATCGGCAAGGAGGCGTTCTATAGCTGCAAGTCGCTTGCGTCGGTAGAGATTCCGTCCAGCGTTACGGCAATCGGCAAGGAGGCGTTCAATGGCTGCAAGTCGCTTTCGTCGGTTGTGATTCCGTCCAGCGTCACGGCAATCGGCAAGCAGGCGTTCTCTGGCTGCAAGTCGCTTTCGTCGGTGGAGTTTGGCGGAACAGTTGCGCAGTGGGAAGCGGTGGAAGGAAAGTTGAACCTGTGCAAGTACCTTAATGCGACGAGCGTGAAGTGCTCTGACGGCGAATGGCAGAAGCCTGTTGTCCATGTTGAGAACGGCGTCGCCGTGAAATGCCTCGACAAAAATGCGACGAGCGTGACAATTCCCGAGGGCGTCACGGAAATTGGCGAGGATGCGTTCTCTGGCTGCACGTCGCTTTCGTCGGTTGTGATTCCGTCAAGCGTCACGAAAATCGGCGATGCTGCGTTCAACTGCACGTCGCTTTCGTCGGTTGTGATTCCGTCAAGCGTCACGGCAATCGGCGGTGATGCGTTCTATGACTGCAGGTCGCTTGAGTCGGTTGTGATTCCGTCAAGCGTCACGAAAATCGACGGTTTTGCGTTCGCTGGCTGCGAGTCTCTTGCGTCAGTGGAGTTCGGCGGAACGGTGGCTCAGTGGAAAGCGGTGGAAAAAGATGACAGTTGGAACGCTGGCATTCCCGCATCAAGCGTGAAGTGCTCGGACGGCAAGTGCTTCGAAGAGAACAACGAGTGCTTCGAAGAGGACGACGAGTACTTCGACGATGACGACGAGGACTAAGAGGACGGCGAGGCGGAACTGTAGCGGAAAATGAGAATGAACCTTCCGTCCGTGCTTACTGCATGGGCGGAGGGGAGGGGAAAACAGAAATGGGTGAATGGAGCAGGGAGCTTACGGAGCGCACGAGGGGCGCGGGAAGCGGCGACATGATGAAGAGCCTTGACGGGCGGTACGGGATGCTGATGGAGGGCGGCGGAAAAATACGGATTGTCGCCGTGGAGCTGAAGAACTACATGCCATGTCCCACGGACAAGACAGTCGCCGAATACTCAGGCATCGACGAGATGATTCGCGACGGCTGGGCGATAGACTAGGCAAAACAACAGCCGTGCGGGCTTTTAGCGCAAAGGAAAGATTTGTATGGCGGACATTTTGAATATTGAAGACGGCGTGCTGAAAGAATGCACGGATAAGGATGTGGAGAGCGTTGTGATTCCCGAGGGCGTCACGGAAATTGGCGGTTGTGCGTTCAAAGGCTGCGAGTCGCTTGCGTCGGTAGAGATTCCGTCAAGCGTCACGGCAATCGGCACGAGGGCGTTCTATGGCTGCACGTCGCTTTCGTCGGTAGAGATTCCGCCGAGCGTCACGGAAATCGGCGAGAGTGCGTTCTGTGGCTGCACGTCGCTTTCGTCGGTGGTGATTCCCGAGAGCGTCACGAAAATCGGCGGGGATGCGTTCAGGGGCTGCGAGTCGCTTTCGTCGGTGGAGATTCCGTCAAGCGTCACGGAAATCGGTGGGGATGCGTTCAAAGGCTGCAACATCAACGAGCTTTCGCATCCGTGCCTCACGATAAAGGGCGGACTTGTGGTCGAGGAAAGCAAGCTTTTGTACTGCGCAAGCCAGAGCAGCTCGATCACGATTCCGGAGGGAGTCACGAAAATCGGCAGGGGTGCGTTCTCTGGCTGCAAGTCGCTTTTGTCGGTGGAGATTCCGTCAAGCGTCACGGAAATCGGCAGTTGGGCGTTCGATGGCTGCAAGTCGCTTACGTCGGTGGAGATTCCGTCAAGCGTCACGGCAATCGGTGGTTTTGCGTTCCGTTGTTGCACGTCGCTTTTGTCGGTGGAGATTCCGTCGAGCGTCACGGAAATCGGCGAGGCGGCGTTCAAGCACTGCGAGGCTCTTTCGTCCGTGGAGTTCGGAGGCACAAAAGCGCAGTGGGACGCGGTTTTGGGCAAAGTCAATCTCTTTAACGGCGATGTTCCCGCGACGAGCGTGAAGTGCGCCGACGGGGAATGGCAGAAGCCCGTTCTTTTGGTGGAAGCAGGCGTTGCCGTAAGATGCCTCGACAAGAGCGCGACAAGCGTGGAAATCCCTGCGGGAGTTACGGCAATCGGCGAGTGGGCGTTCGATGGCTGCACGGCACTTGCGTCGGTGGTCATTCCCGAAAGCGTTACGGCAATCGGCGGGGATGCGTTCTATGGCTGCGAGTCGCTTTCGTCGGTGGAGATTCCGTCGAGCGTCGCGGAAATCGGAGGGAGTGCGTTCTATGGCTGCGAGTCGCTTTCGTCGGTGGAGATTCCGTCGAGCGTCGCGGAAATTGGCGTTTGGGCGTTCAAAGGCTGCACGTCGCTTATGTCGGTTGTGATTCCCGAGAGCGTCACGAAAATCGACAACGGTGCGTTCGAGGACTGCAAGTCGCTTGCAAAGGTGACGCTCGGGGACGACTTCAAGAAGGTGCCGTCCGAGTGGTTCGACGACTTGAACGAGATAAACCCGAACTACGAAATCGTCTGCACGGAAGGCAGCTCAACATACAAGGCGATAAAACGAAGCTCCAAGCTCAAGCTGCACCTGAAGTCGCTGAACGTGACGAAAGAAGACCTCGAGCTGCAGAAGGCGAAGAACAAGAAGATTGCCGAAGTTCAGAAGGCTGGCGTGGACGCGATTCTCCCAATGGTGCTTGAGGGCGTGGCGGACTCCTCGTTCGAGATTCTGTCAAACACGAAGAGCGCGACGGTCGCCCTCGTGCAAGTCGGAAGAAATACGGGCGTGTTCAAGCTGGGCGCGGACAGCAGCAAGTGGACGGACAAGGCGAAAAAGGCAGCAGAAATACTCTCTGACAGCGCGAAGAGCGGCAGGGAAATATACGACGCGCTTTTGCAGACGAAACTTCCGCTCGCAGAAATCCCCGCGAAAAAGGCGAAGAACCTGACGCTCAAGGCGGGCGCGGACAAGACGGTGCGCCTGTTCTGCAAGGGCGAGGTGAAAGTGTACGGCGGCGCCGGGCAGAGGCATTCCATTTTCCCCAAGGACGTGAGGAGCGCGGAACTTTTCGGCGTCACGGAAATCGGCGCGAATGCGTTCTTGGGCTGCAAGGCGCTTGCGTCGGTGGTCATTCCCGAAAGCGTTACGGAAATCGACGATAGTGCGTTCGAGGGCTGCAAGGCACTTGCGGCGGTTGTCATTCCCGCTGGCGTTACGGCAATCGGCTGGAGTGCGTTCAAGGGCTGCTGGGCGCTTGCGTCGGTGGTCATTCCCGCAGGCGTTACGGAAATCGGCGAGAGTGCGTTCTTGGAATGCTGGGCGCTTACGTCGGTGGAGTTCGGCGGCACTGTGGCGCAGTGGGACGCGGTTAAGGGCAAAGACAATCTCTTTAACGTCTATGTTCACGCAACGAGCGTGAAGTGCGCCGACGGCGTGTGGCAGAAGCCCGTGGTGCTGGTGGAGGGCGGCGTTGCGGTGGAGTGCCTTGACAAGAGCGCTGCGAGCGTGGAAATCCCTGCGGGCGTTACGACAATCGGCTCGAGGGCGTTCCAAGACTGCAAGGCGCTTGCGTCGGTGGTCATTCCCGAAAGCGTTACGACAATCGGCTGGTATGCGTTCTGTCACTGCGAGTCGCTTTCGTCGGTGGCGTTCGGCGGAACGATGGCTCAGTGGAAAGCGATGAAAAAAGGCGCAGAATGGCACGTTGACGTTCCAGCGACGAGCGTGAAGTGCTCGGACGGCGAGGCGGAACTGTAGCGGAAAATGAGAATGAACCTTCCGTCCGTGCTTACTGCATGGGCGGAAGGGCGGGAGGAACAGAAATGGGGGAATGGAGCAGGGAGCTTACGGAGCGCACGAGGGGCGCGGGAAGCGGCGACATGATGAAGAGCCTTGACGGGCGGTACGGGATGCTGATGGAGGGCGGCGGAAAAATACGGATTGTCGCCGTGGAGCTGAAGAACTACATGCCATGTCCCACGGACAAGACAGTCGCCGAATACTCAGGCATCGACGAGATGATTCGCGACGGCTGGGCAATAGACTAGGCAAAACAACAGCCACGCGGGCTTTAAGCGCAAAGGAAAGATTTGTATGGCGGACATTTTGAATATTGAAGATGGCGTGCTGAAAGAATGCACGGATAAGGATGTGGAGAGCGTTGTGATTCCCGAGGGAGTCGCGGAAATTGGCGGTTGTGCGTTCAAAGGCTGCGAGTCGCTTTTGTCTGTGGAGATTCCGTCAAGCGTCACGGCAATCGGCAAGCAGGCGTTCTATGGCTGCGAGTCGCTTAAGTCGGTGGTGATACCATCAAGCGTTAAGGAAATCGGCGTGAGTGCGTTCGAGGGCTGCACGTCGCTTTCGTCTGTGGTGCTTCCCGAGGAATTCACGGAAATCGGCGACAGGGCGTTCAAGGGCTGCAATATAAGCGAGATTTCGCACCCATGCCTCACGATAAAGGGCGGACTTGTAATCGAGCACAGCGAGCTTTTGTATTGCACAAGCCAGAGCGCTTCAATCACGATTCCTGAGGGAGTCGCGGAAATCGGCGGGGAGGCGTTCTATGGCTGCACGTCGCTTGAGTCGGTCTCGATTCCGTCCAGCGTCAAGAAAATCGGCGATGGTTCGTTCTACGGTTGCGAGTCGCTTTCGTCGGTTGAGTTCGGCGGAACGATGGCGCAGTGGGACGCGGTGAAAGGAAAGATGTGGCTGCTTGATTACAGTCCCGCAAAGAGCGTGAAGTGTGCGGACGGAGAATGGCAGAAATCCGCGATTGTGGAAAACGGCGTTCTTGTAGAATACACTGACAAGGACGCGGCGAGCGTGGAGATTCCCGATGGAGTCACGGAAATCGGCGGACTTGCGTTTCGGGACTGCTCTTCGCTTGAGTCAGTGTCGATTCCGTCAAGCGTCGCGGAAATCGGCGAGTATGCGTTCTTTCACTGCTCTTCGCTTACGTCGATAGAGTTCGGCGGAACGGCGGCACAGTGGGAGGCGGTGGAAAAAGGCGACGGCTGGCACGAGGACGTTCCTGCAAAGAGCTTGAAGTGCGCGGACGGCGAGGCGGAGCTGTAGCGGAAAATGAGAATGAACCTTCCGTCCGTGCTTACTGCATGGGCGGAGGGGCGGAATCCCGATTACAATCACTCCGTCAGGCGAACTGCGGAACGGCCAGCACAGGCTCACCGCCCTCGTCCGCGCAGATTGCCCGCTTGTGTTGCAGGTGTGCGTCCACGATGACAGACGGCGAGCTGATTTTGAGGCAAATCAACAGCCAGTCGGGCTTTAAGCGCAGGAGAATAAAACATGAAAGATGTTTTGAAAATTGAAGACGGCGTGCTGAAAGAATGCATGGATAAGGATGTGGAGAGCGTGGTGATTCCCGAGGGCGTCACGGAAATCGGCACGAGTGCGTTCAAAAATTGCAAGTCGCTTACGTTGGTGGAGATTCCGTCAAGCGTCACGGCAATCGGCAAGCAGGCGTTCAGGGATTGCAAGTCGCTTTCGTCTGTGGAGATTCCGTCAAGCGTCACGGTAATCGGCGATTTTGCGTTCAATGGCTGCAAGTCGCTTTCGTCGGTAGAGATTCCGTCAAGCGTCACGGCAATCGGCGAGAGGGCGTTCTGGCATTGCACGTCGCTTTCGTCGGTGGAGATTCCATCAAGCGTCACGGAAATCGGCGCGAAAGCGTTCAAAGGCTGCAACATCAACGAGCTTTCGCATCCTCTCATTACGATAAAGAACGGAGTCGCAATCAGGGACAACGAAGTTTTGTGTTGCGCAAGTCAGAGCACATCTGTTGTCACGATTCCCGAGGACGTCACGAAAATCAGCGATTATGCGTTCAGTCACTGCGAGTCGCTTTCGTCGGTTGTGATTCCGTCAAGCGTCACGGTAATCGGCGCGTGTGCGTTCGAGTGCTGCACGTCACTTGAGTCGGTAGAGTTCGGCGGAACGGTGGCTCAGTGGAAATCGGTGGAAAAAATGTCCGGTTGGCACTATGGCGTTCCCGCAACGACTGTGAAGTGCTCGGACGGCGAGGCGGAACTGTAGGGGCGGCTTTGTGAGGCGTTCACAACGAGCGTTGTGAGGTGCGTTAGACACTCGTTGTGAGGAGGCGCATACGGGCGTCTAACGAGGTCGGAATCCTGCGACCGCTGCGGGCGGCTTTTCAGGACAAAACGGAAACAGACCGCGGAAAGCGGTTTGATATAAACGGCGCAAAAAGCGCAAAGGAGTAAGCACAATGAGTGCAGGTTACGGATATTTCAAAATCGAGTTCTACACGGGCGACGGTTCGGCGGACGCGGACGCGGCAAAACGCGCGTACGACTGGTGCAAGGAAAACTACGGCTGGTTCAGGGGCGAGGAAGGCGACGGCTCGGACGCGCCATTCCTGCTCAACAAGAACAAGTTCGTGCCAAACGAGGACGCCTATCCCGACGGGCTGGACATCAAATACGGCGATGTTCCCGACAATACGGCGTGGCTTCAAAAGCCGTTCAAGGCGGTAAAGGCGGCGCGTCTTGTCGCCTCAATTCATCAGGATTACAGCGAGACAAGCTACGGTTCAAACTCATATCACGAGGGTGTGTGGGAGAGAGGCAGGTCTTTCTGCTGTTACGAACTTCCCCGTTTCAATACTTCCATGCACCCGGCATACATAGAAATCGGTCCTGGTAGGGGAATCCATATTTCTGACGGCTCATACGGTTTTACCTACAGGCAAATACGGGGGCTTTTTAAAAACGCAAAGACTGGCGAGGAAATCCTCTGCGGAGAAGTAAGGCACAATGAAGACAAACGCAATGACAGAGGCGAACTCTCTGGCACGCTCCGCATTGGCGAAGCAAGTTTCCCTGTCCTTGTGGGAGACGATGATGTGTTGTTTGAAGATGGTGCGGACGAAGATAAAATAGTCAGTGCGTTCGTTTCCGCGCTCAAGAAAGTTGCGGGGTACAAGGAAGCCGTCCAAGATGAGTGGACATTCGAGGACTTCGGCACACAGCGCACGCTCTTTGACCTTTACGGCTCAAACCCGCCGCTTTCGTGCAGGAAGCACCTTGTTTCACATGACGGCGGAGAATCATGGGAAATTGACGGAGACGGATATTACAGCAATTTCAGTTTTAAGTCGGGAGAGACTGTTCCGCCGACGGAAGAGAAAGCCGAAGAATCGGCTGGGGGCGGCGAAACGATTGTCCTTGATTCGAATAATCTTGATGATGACGGTGCTTTGCGCGATGACTTTGACAGAGATTCGCTTTCGGGTGCTGCTGTTGTGGTCAGGGACTTGGCTTCGCTGGATGAGTGCTGTCCATTTGCTGAAGATTCTATGAAATCCGTCATTTTGGAGGAGGGTGTGGAGGAAATCGGAATATATTCATTCAGCGGCTGCGATGCGCTTGAATCAGTCAGTCTCCCCAAGAGCCTGAAGTCAATCGGTTATTGTGCGTTTAAAGGGTGCATATCGCTCGGCGAAATTATCTATGAGGGCACAATGGAAGAATGGAAAGCTGTTAAAGCGGATAACGAAGCGTGGGTTATTGCCGGCGGAGACAGTATTCCTTTCGAGATGATTCCTGCTGATGTCGTCAAATGCTCCGACGGCGAAGTGGAGATTGACAAGCGCCTCGAGGGAACATACGAGTATGGGGACGATGACGACGAGTAATCAGTATTATGGCAGGCACTAGGCTTCCCAAGGGCGAGCCGCCGTTCTTTATGCACATAACGCCAAAGCAGGCGGCGGCGTGGCTTTCGCACAATGAGGGCAACCGACCGCTTGACGAGAGCCGCGTTGCCGAGTACGAGCGCAAAATGCGTTCAGGCGAGTGGCGCGAGGGCGGCGGCGCACCCGTTTGGGTTACGGCGGACGGGCGGCTGGTGAACGGTCAGCACAGGCTTCTGGCAGTGGTGCGCCTCGGTCGCCCCGTGCTGCTTCGCGTGCAAATCCGCCCCGCTCCCGAGCTGTCGTGGCAGGAGGCGCACGGGAAAAAGGCAAAGGCAGGGCGTATGCCCGGCATATAAATAAAACGACGTGCAGGTTTGCACGAAGGAGATTCAAATGGAAAAAATCGAAATCAACGGAAAACCGTTCGAGCTTTATGCGAAGGGTGAGCTCGGCAAGGACTCGAACCCGATTCTTGCGGTCGGCAATCAGAAGGACTTGCTGCGCGACTATTTCAGCGAGCAGGGCAAGCCCTTCGACAATGACTGGACGACGCACCAGTTCATCGCCCACGCCATAAAGGTGGCTCGCGGCGAGGAATAGGGAACGCGGACGGCAAGGCGTACTGGCTCATGGCTGGTGCGCTTTTCTTGCGGGCTGCAACACGCTCCGCATTTTTGAGATTGTAAAATAGCGCGGGAAAACCGCGCAAGGAGTTTTATATGGGATTTAGATGTGCACGGTGCGGCACCTATGTGGGTGACAACGAGCGGTATTGGTACGGAGAAACATTATGAAAATCAGACGATTATGTATCGCGCTTTTGCTTGTCGCGGCGGTGGCGGACAACGCGATTGCCGTTACTGCGCCGAAAGCGGTGAACATCGGCTCGGACGGCGAGAGGCAGAAGCCCGTGGTGCTGGTGGAGGACGGCGTTGCGGTGGGATGCCGCGACAAGAGCGTTACCAGCGTGGAAATCCCTGCTGGCGTTACGGAAATCGACAGGTATGCGTTCTATGGCTGCAAGGCGCTTGCGTCGGTGGTCATTCCCGCAGGCGTTACGGAAATCGGCGAGAGTGCGTTCTTGGAATGCTGGGCGCTTACGTCGGTGGAGTTCGGCGGCACTGTGGCGCAGTGGGACGCGGTTAAGGGCAAAGACAATCTCTTTAACGTCTATGTTCACGCAACGAGCGTGAAGTGCGCCGACGGCGTGTGGCAGAAGCCCGTGGTGCTGGTGGAGGGCGGCGTTGCGGTGAAGCGCCTCGACAAGAGCGCGGCGAGCGTGGAAATCCCTGCTGGCGTTACGGAAATCGGCGAGAATGCGTTCTCTGGCTGCACGTCGCTTGCGTCCGTCGTCATTCCCGAAAGCGTTACGGAAATCGGCAGTTGGGCGTTCATCGACTGCACGTCGCTTGCGTCGGTGGAGTTCGGCGGCACTGTGGCGCAGTGGGAAGCGGTTAAGGGCAAAGACAATCTCTTTAACGGCTATGTTCATGTTCCCGCAACGAGCGTGAAGTGCGCCGACGGCGTGTGGCAGAAGCCCGTGGTGCTGGTGGAGGACGGCGTTGCGGTGAAGTGCCTCGACGAGAGCGTTACCTCCGTGGTCATTGGCGCAAGCGTCACGGAAATCGGCTATATTGCGTTCGATGGCTGCACGGAACTTTCGTCGGTGGCGTTCGGCGGGACGAAGAGCGCGTGGGACGCGGTTAAGGGCAAAGACAATCTCTTTAAAGGCTATGTTCCCGCAACGAGCGTGAAGTGCGCCGACGGCGTGTGGCAGAAGCCCGTGGTGCTAGTGGAGGGCGGCGTTGCGGTGAAGTGCCTCGACAAGAGCGCGGCGAGCGTGGAAATCCCTTCGGGAGTTACGGAAATCGGCGATTGGGCGTTCAAGGACTGCAAGTCGCTTGCGTCGGTGGTCATTCCCGACAGTGTTACGAAAATCGGCAGGAGTGCGTTCAAGGGCTGCACGTCGCTTGCGTCCGTCGTCATTCCCGCTGGCGTTACGGAAATCGGCGGCTGGACGTTCGAGGACTGCACGGCGCTTGCGTCGGTGGTCATTCCCGACAGCGTTACGAAAATCGGCTGGGAGGCGTTCAAAAACTGCAAGGCGCTTGCGTCGGTGGCGTTCGGCGGGACTGTGGCGCAGTGGAAAGCCGTGGAGAAGGAGCCCGGCTGGCACAAGGGCGTTCCCGCAAAGAGCGTGAAGTGCGCGGCGGCGAGGCGCGGCTGTAGGGGAAAATGATAATGAACCTTCCGTCCGTGCTTCCTGCATGGGCGGAGGAAGGAGGAAACAGAAATGGGGGAATGGAGCAGGGAGCTTACGGAGCGCAATGAAATCAAGGCTGTTGTTACTGCGATAAAAAATGCCGAGAAGGAGGCTCAAAATGGCAAAAAATAAAGCATTCACGAGCATCATGGCAGGTCTCAACGAGAGTCTCTCCTATGCGAAAGGCGACGAATCCTCTGCGAGGAAAGTGTCTGTCACTGTTTCGGAACTTCCTTCCTATAAGGATGTGGAGATAAAGGAAATCAGGGAAGAGCTGAATCTCACTCAGAAAAATTTCGCATTTGTGCTGGGAGTCTCTCCAAAAACTGTTGAGGCGTGGGAATCGGGACGAAATGTTCCGCAGGGGATAGCGCAGAGGTTTTTGCAGATGCTCCGCATTGGCGGAAAGAAGATGTTGCAGGATTTCAATGTCATCTCTGTCGCGCATTAGTTTTTGCGAAATTCGTTGAATCAACAAACACGCCCCCGCAAGGGAAAATCCTTCGTGGGAGCGTTCTGCTTTTTTGCACGTCGGAACCCGATTTATGTGAACGGTGCGTATAGAGGAAACGACGCAATCGGGCATTTGATGAGTGATTTTTGTTCGAGTAATGCGGACGAAATGTATTACAGAGAAATCGCAGAGCGCGTGTGGTTTCACAAGCAGGAAGAAGGAGGTGCGATAACTATGTGCAGGGCATTTGAAGAATATGGAAATGAAGTGAGAAATGAAACAAGAACATCGGAAAGACTTTCTTTTGCGAGAGACTTGATTCGACAAAACAAGCTTTCGCTTGAAGAGATTTCTGCGGTGTCACATTTGCCTCTTGAGCAGGTGCAGGAAATAGCGGAGCAGCTTCTGGAAAAATAGTGAAAAAGAATACGCCATTTGCGAAATTCGCTGAATCAACAAAAACGCCCCCGCAGGGGAAAATCCTTCGCGGGGGCGTGTTGCGTTTATGCGCACGTCCTGTGCGCGTCTTATTTCACAAATTCCTTTTTCAAGAATTCGAGGTCAAGCTCCGGGTACAGGACGAACTTTGAGAGGAGCGCCTGCACTCTCTTTGAGGCGGCTTCCTTCACTGACTCGTCGAGGACAATCTTGAGCTTCGCCGGTTTTCCGTCTTTTGTGACGCCGGGTTTCGTTCCCTTGAGCACCATGTCGATGATTGCGGCGACTTCCTTCATCTCCTCTTCCTTCATGCCGAGGGTTGTGAGGGCAGGAGTTCCGAGGCGGAGTCCTGAAGTGTACCATGCGCCGTTCTTGTCGTACGGCAGCGCGTTCGCGTTCACGGTCACGCCGGCCTGGAACAACGCCGCCTCAGCCTGCTTTCCGGTGAGTCCGTAGGCTTCGAAGACGTTCGCGAGCATGAGGTGGTTGTCGGTTCCGTTTGTCTGGAGAGGAACGTTCAGGTCGGCGAGGTTCTTCGCCAAAGCCTGCGCGTTCTTGACGACCTGGTGCGCGTAGTCCTGGTACTCCTTCGTGTTGGCTTCCTTGAACGCCAAAGCCTTCGCGGCCATGACGTGCGGGAGCGGTCCGCCCAAGACCATCGGGCAGCCCTTGTTCACGTAGTCGGCGAATTCCTTCTTGCAGAGAATCATGGCTCCGCGAGGTCCGCGCAATGTCTTGTGGGTGGTCGTGGTCACGATGTCGGCCCATTTCACCGGGTCCTCGTCGCCCGTGAAGACTTTTCCGGCGACGAGTCCTGCGAAGTGCGACATGTCCACCATGAGAACGGCTCCGCACTTGTCCGCGATTTCCCTGAATCTCTTGAAGTTGATTGCGCGCGGGTATGCTGAATATCCTGTGAGGAGGATGAGCGGCTTTACTTCCATCGCCTGTTTTTCGATTGCGTCGTAGTCGAGGAGACCAGTTTTCTCGTCGACTCCGTAAGGGTGCGACTCGAACATGCGGGCGGAGACGTTCATCTTGTAGCCGTGTGTGAGGTGGCCGCCGCAAGAGTAGTCGAGGCCCATGAGCTTCTGGTTTCCGAATCTCTTCCGGAGTTCGGCGAACTGCTCGTCCGTGAGGTCGTTCAATGATTTCACGCCGAGTTCCTCAAGCGTCGGTGTCTCCACCTTTGCCGAAAGAATTGCCCAATAGGCGACGAGGTTCGTGTCCGCGCCGGAATGCGGCTGCACGTATGCGTAGTCCGCCCCGAAAAGTGCCTCCGCCTCGCGCGCCGCAGTCGATTCGACGGCATCTACGTTCACACAGCCGCCGTAGTAGCGGTGCTCGGGATATCCTTCTGCGTACTTGTCGGTGAGAAGGTTTCCCATCGCCGCCTGAACAGCCAGAGAGCAGTAGTTCTCCGATGCGATGAGCTTGAGGTGGCTCCTCTGGTTCTCGATTTCGTTCACCACGTCAGCGGCAATCGATGGGTTCACAGTTGCGACCTGCTGGAGGTTCGCGACATACGCGCACATCGCGGCAGTCGGTTTTCCGCCGCAAGAAGAAAGATAGTTTTCCAAGGGTGTTGGCATCTTTTACTCCATTTTTTTGAGATTGTGGAACAGTTTACAGAAAACGGCGCTTGCTGTCCATTTTCCCGTTCTAAGTTCGGCTTGGTTGGAGCAAGCGCACGCAGCACGTGCCGGGGGCACGTGTGCGCCCAGATGGGGATTGCGCGCGTATTGGGGGATTTTGTCGTTCTAAGTTTGGTTTGCGGGGATTGTCCCGTTCTTTTGCTTGCTGTCCATTTTCCCCGTTCTAAGTTCGGCTTTCTCGGAGCAAGCGCACGCAGCACGTGCGAAGCACGTGTGCGCCCGGGTGGGATTGCGCGCGTGTGGGGGATTTTTGCGTTCTGAGATTTTGTTTGCGGGGATTTTCCCGTTATAAGTTCGGCTTGGTTGGAGCAAGCGCACGCAGCACGTGCCGGGGGCACGTGTGCGCCCAGATGGGGATTGCGCGTGTGTGTGGTGATTTTGCGTTTCAAGTTCGGCTTGCGGGGTATTCCCGCTCTAATGGGAACGGCATTCCTGCTCTAATGGGAACGGCATTCCTGCTCTAATGGGAGCGTCGTTCCTGCTCTAATGGGAGCGTCGTTCCTGCTCTAATGGGAACGTCGTTCCCGCTCTAATGGGAACGGCATTCCTGCTCTAATGGAAGTGGCGTTCCCGAAGTCGTTTTTTCATTACTTCGACTATGGAAATTGTATAATGCGGTTGCACTAGGGATGATATGGACAGGTGCTTGGGAAGGTGTGGTAAAATGAGAATGTTCTTAAAATTGTGGGCGAAGGGTGTAGCGGAGTGTTTTTATGGAAAGAAGATGCGGGATTTTTTTTGCGGTTGTGCTCGCGGTTGCGGTTTGTTTTGCGCCTTCGTCGTGCGCGCTTTTTGGGGATGATGAAAGCGGCGTTGAGGAAAGCATTGCCGAATCGGCGTTGGCGCTGACGGCATCCGTGAGCGGGAGCGTGGCGGTTTCGGGTGCGGCGCCGGGCGCTCTCCGGAGCAGTGCCGCGCGGACTGCGCTTCCGTCGCTGGGCGAGGAACTCTCGTATTCCGTGGAGGCCTCGGACGGGGGAAGGCCGTACAAGGCGGATGTCGATGCGGAAAATCTCTCGTTCTCGTTCGGGGAGCTTTCTGTCGGTGAGGGCGGGACTGAGTACACGATTACGGCGTCGGGGAAAATCGGGGATGAGACAGTGCTTTTCGGAGAAGTGAAAAAAACGCTGAAGCCCGGCGACGCGTTTTTCTGCGAGGTTCCCGTCAAGCCCGATATGGAAAGCGGGACGGGGAGCGTCAATCTCGAAATAAGCGTCGGCGAAACTGAAATAAAGTCGTGCGCGGTAAATATTCCGGGTGAGGATTGTGTCATACCCCCCCCGTATATTCTGGCGGGAAAATAACATGGAGCGCGGAACTCGATTCGGGGTGCTACGGAGCGGTGTTCAGTTTCTACAGCACGGCGGATTCATCATCCGCGGATGGCGTTCTCCTCTACGAATTCCGCGAGTCAGTCCACGTCTGCAAATCGCTTGTGACCGATTCGTGGTTCGGCTCGTCGTCGTACATCACGGACGGGAAATGCGTGATAACAAAAGCTCTCGTCGATAAGTTCGCGCTTTCGAGGATTTACGTGTCGTCGAGGAAAGAGGACAGCAAGGAGACGGGGACGCGCGCGGAGCCGTACAAATCGGTTGCCCGTGCGATGAATGCGCTCATGGATTCCGGGACCGACTATACGATTCTTGTGGACGGGACGCTTGAGGGCGCGCAGAAAATCCCGGTAACGCTCAGGAAGGACGGGAGCGGAGCGTATAAGGCGAAAACGCTTTCGATAAAAGGCGCGGGCGCGGGCGCGAAAATCAACGGGAACAAAGAAGGGACGGCGCTCACGATTGAGACGGATGTTCCCGTCACCATCGAGAACATCACAATCACCGGCGGAGAAACGGCCGGAAACGGAGGCGGAATCTATCTTGCAAGCGCCTCTTCCGTCACCATCTCAGAAAATACCGAAATCATTTCCAATGATGCGAAAGACGGCGGCGGCATTTTTAATGCTGGAACGCTGTATCTTTGCGGCGGCGTGATTTCAAAAAACACTGCCTCGAATTGTGGCGGCGGCGTGTACAGCACGGGCACGATGTTCATGTACGGCTCTGCCGTCATTGGCGACTCGTCAAAAACTACAGCCGCAACAAAAGATGAATCATGTTACTCAAACAAGGCAACAGTTAAAGGCGGCGGTATTTGTTCTACAGGAAATCTTTATTTAGGATTTTCTTCAGCGGATACAGAAGCAGTTCTTACAGGCGGTGTTTATTATAATTACGCAAAGAATTCTGGTGGCATTCATCAACAAGATACTTCTCATTCTAATAAAGTGTTTAAGTTTAGTTCCGGCTCTGTCTCGTATAACGCTGAACGGGGAATGTATGTCGGCTATGGCAAATTTACAATGACCGGCGGAACTGTCAGCGGAAATACAGCTTTGCAGCCGGAGGAAGAGAATGAAGATTCATTTAGAGGGGGCGGCATTTATGTGGGCGCTGACTGCACTGCTTTAATCAGCGGGGGCAAAATTACTTCTAATGAGGCTGCTGTAAAAGGTGGCGGCATTTTTATTGCACAATCAAGCAGTATAGTTACCATAGAAGGCGGAACAATCAGCGGAAATACTGCAGGCAGTTACGGAAGCGGAATTTCAATGGACAATGGTTCATTGAAAATGCAGGGCGGTGCAAAAATCGATTCAAGCAACGACGTCTACCTTCCAAGCGGGAAAGTTATCACAATCACGGGCGAACTGACCGGAGAAGCCCCAATCGCGACGATAACGCCGGCAGCGTGGAAGCGGGGAACGGCAATAGTTCAGGTGGACGGCGAGACCGTTACTGACGCGACAGATTTCGCGGGCTGTTTTGCCGTTACTCAGGACGGATGGGATAAATGTATTTCCGGGGACAAGAAAAGCATTTACATAACTGCGCCGATTTACGTCGCGCCGAACGGTGACGACGGGGAAAGTACGCCCGGAACGAGGGCGAATCCGTTCAAGACGATAAAGCGGGGCGTTCAGCTGCTTTCTGATGCTGTCGGTGGCGACCATACGATTTATATTGACGGAAAACTTGTCGAATTACAGGAACTTCCGGCTGACTTCTCAAAAACAACGGCAGATTCGCTCACAATAAAAGGAACAAGCAATTCATCGATGATTGATGCAGAAAAGAAAGGAACGGCACTTACCATAAAGACGGAAGTTCCTGTCAAAATCATCAATTTCACGATTAAAAACGGAAAGTCCGATTCAACTGGCGGCGGAATATATATCGAAGAGAAAAAAGCAGATGTAACGCTTGGGGACGGAACTGTTTCCGGCGGTGTCCTGATTACGGCAAACGAGGCTCAGGAAGGCGGCGGAATCTACAACAAAGGAAAGTTGACCATAAAATACGGTGTAAATATTACAAGCAACTCAGCGAAGGACGGTTCGCACTCACAGGGAGGAGGAGTCTGCAATGAGGGAACTTTTGTCATGGAAGACGGCGCGATTTCCTCTAACAGCACGGAAGTAACTACTGACGGCTACGGCGGAGGCGGAATTGCAAATATCAGCACGGCATCTTCGGTCTATATTTTGGGTGGTGCGATTGCAAGAAACTCCACGACAAAATACGGCGGAGGACTTCTCAATTATCAGGGAAAAATATTTGTCTCAGGAAACGCTACAATTGGCGGAAGCGAAACTGACAAAAATACGGCGGACGACCGTGGCGGCGGTATCTATTCGGAGGGAGGCTACTGTTATCTGGGGTATGATGGGGCAAATTCCGAAAAAGAATGGACGGGAAAAATAGCCGGAAATACGGCGGTAAAAGGCGGCGGCATTTATAGTTCATCCGCAGTCATTACAATGAACAGCGGCTCTGTCGAATCAAACACGGCTGATGAAAAAGGCGGGGCTGTTTACGAAGGAGATGCTTCCCAGCTTAAAATGGGCGGAAAAGCCTCAATTCTTCCAGGCAACGAACAAAAGAACGATGTGTATCTTGAGCATGAAAAGACAATCACCGTTTCTGGTTCACTAGAAAGCGAGAATCTTGCCGCACTGATTACAATTCCAGAAGCTGATTATACAGCCGGAACGCAAGTCCTTGCGGGCGACGCCGTATCTTCTGAATATTACAAATTCTATGTTCGAAATATAAATGAAGCTGAGGAACATCTTTTTGTGCTTGACGATGGAAAACTAGCCCCAATTTTCACATTTCCAAACGGAACTCCTTGTGGAACGCAAACTAATCCCGACGACAGTCTTGAATACAACGCTATAAAATACAGTTTTGTAGACGCTGACAATTTGAGGATGAATATTCCCAATGCTTATAAAGAAAACGCTTATGTGATTATAGAGGTTGACGGAGAAGCGCCAGAGACAGCTGAAATTCAGATTTCAGAAACAGAGACCGAAACAATAAACATTCTTGGCGACGGCTATCATACTGTCACTGTTACGCTTACAAATTACGCAAGCGAGCCTATCGTCATTGAAAAGCGGATGTATGTAAGGATAAAACCGATAAAACTCAACTATAGAAATAACGAATGGGGACAATTGGGAAATCAATGGGTCTGCATGTCTGGCTTTCAGGCTGGCACAGGACGCATGGATATTCGTGGAAGAGTGGAGTTGTTCAGTTCGCCAGGATCGTCATCTAACTCAATCATTTTTGACTATCAAAATTCAAATTATGAGATTGCCATTGAACAATGGTATCAACTTGACTGGGATTCAGATGGAAGATACTGGGAAACAACTCTTTCTTCAAAGGATGATTATGTTTGGATAGTTTTCAATCTTTGGAGAAACGCATCCACAGGCATGGGGTCGCATACCTGTCCAGGCAGAACACTTGCTCAAATGAAAAAAGTTGTGGTCGATAAATGCGGAAGCAATACACAGGATAATCTTGTTCAGTGGTGGACTTGCTGGAGCGGAAATAAAACAAACGGCTCAGGTCAAACTGCGGCGGTTATGGTCAATTTCAACATAGAGGAGCAGGATTAGTCCATGGTGGACGTTTTTTCCGCTCCTCAGCCGCGTATCCGCCTTTATGGTATAATGCCCGCATGGGAAACAGATATCTGCCGATTGGCATTCAGGATTTTGAGGATTTACGCAGGCGCGGTTTTATTTACGTGGACAAGACGGCTTTTATTGACAAAGTTGTGCGCGAGGGAAAGCCGTATTTTTTGAGCAGGCCGCGGCGATTCGGAAAGAGCCTGCTACTTTCCACGATGGAATATTTTTTTCTCGGAAAAAAAGAGCTTTTTGACGGTCTTTACATTTCCAAAACTGAAAAAGAATGGATCCAATATCCGGTCATAAAAATCAGCTTCGGGGCGGACAACTACCCGGATTTGAACTGCCTGAAGTCCCAGATAAATTTGATTCTTTCAAAATACGAAAAATTCTACGGAATTGAAGTCACGGACCCGCGTTCCGCTCCAAGATTGAATACGATTATTACGACGGCTTCTGAAAAGACCGGAAAGCAGGTCGTAATATTAATCGACGAGTACGACAAGCCGATTCTAGACGCGCTCTACACGGAATACGAGGAACAGAACCGGCAGGAACTCAGGAGTTTTTACAGCCCGCTCAAGGACTGCGACAAGTACATCCGTTTTCTGTTCATTACGGGAATCACGAAAGTGAGCCACATCAACATTTTCAGTGGGCTGAACCAGCTTGACGACATCAGTCTTTACGAAGATTTTTCTTCGATTTGCGGTATTTCTGAATCTGAACTTACGGAATATTTTACGCCGGAAATCGAAGCACTTGCAAAAAGCCAGGGACTGACTGTTGAGGAAACAAAGGCAAAACTTGCCGAAATGTATGACGGCTACCATTTTACGCATGATGTCGAAGGCGTTTACAATCCGTTCTGTCTTTTAAAATGCCTAAAGCAAAAGGATTTCGGCTCTTATTGGTTTGAGAGCGGAACGCCGTCTTTTCTGGTCAAAACACTCAAGAACCAGCCGTTGATTCTTGAGCATCTCGTAAACGGGCGGCAGGCAAAAGAGGACCACTTCAAGAACTATGACCCTGATAGCAAAAACATGCTCCCCGTCGTTTATCAGAGCGGGTACCTTACGATAAAAGGGTTTGAGAAAGAAGAACGTCTCTACACGCTGGACTTTCCGAACCGCGAGGTTGAGGAAGGTTTTTTGACTATTCTTCTTGATAAATTTGTAACGGTCCCGTACGACGATTTGGGGCTTGAAATAACTAACCTTCGAAAGGCGTTGCGCGCGCACAACATCGACAAAGCCCTTTCCATCATAAAATCGGCGATAGCGGACTTGCCTACAATCGTAAAAAAGGACATGTGCGAGAACTATTACGAGTCCGTAGTGCATCTCATGTTCCGTCTTACCGGAATGCGTGTTGTGTCGGAACTTCAGAGCGTTGCCGGACGGAGCGACGTTGTTGTGGCAACAAAAGATGCCGTATTCATTTTTGAGCTTAAGATGGACAGGGGGCAGGATTTTGAATCCGTTGCGGATGCCGCCCTGAACCAGATTGACGAAAACGGCTACGCGGACCGCTTCTCCGTGAACGGAAAGGCGATGTTCAAAATAGGCATGGTATTTTCAAGCGAAGGCAAGGGGCTCGTCGGCTGGAAAACCCGCTAAAAAATTCGGAACGCGCCTGTTGCAAGCGGCTGGAATTCCCGCTATCTTGCTTTTCCCAAGGAGTTTTTTATGCAATTGTGTGGCGTTGATATGGAATGCGCGATTTTCGACATGGACGGGACGATTCTCGATTCGATGGGCTACTGGCACACCGTGTCGAATCATTATCTTGCCGCGCACGGGAAGAAGCCGTCAGAAACGCTGTGGGACGACGTGAAACGGCTCACGCTTGAGGAGACCGCCGTTTTCATCGCGAAGACGTTCGGAATCGGGGATGCAATCGAGGACATCTGCGCCGAATTCCGCAAGATGATTTTCGAGGCGTACTCGAAATCGCTTGAACTCAAGGAGGGCGCGCGCGAATTCCTCGAAAAGCTGAAGGCCCGCGGGATTCCCTGCGTACTCGCCACCGCCACCGACAGGACGTGCGTCGATGCCTGCCTGAGCCGACTTGGAATCATGAACCTTTTTTCCAGAATATTCACCTGCGCCGAGCTCGGGACGAACAAGCGCGTCCCCCTTATTTTCGAGCGTGCCGCCCAAAGCGTCGGCGCGGATATTTCCCGCTCCGTCGTCTTCGAGGACGCGCTCCACTGCATCCGCTCCGCAAAAAATGGCGGATTCCGCGTCTGCGCCATCCACGACGACAGCTCCGACGAAATCACCGAGCCGCCTGAATCCGACTGGGCGCGCATCATCCGCCTTGCCGACAAAACGATACTCGCCTGGAACGAGCTCCTGTAGCCCATAATTCCGCACCGCACCCATTTTTCATCCCGAACCCGATTCGGAATCTCGGAATGGCGCCCGGCATATTTGAATCACTCGCCGCGGGAAGAAAAATACGCGGCGGCAAAACCGGCGACGAGCGTCGCGGCAGAAACAAGGATGACGGGGAACGGCGCGAAGCCCGGATAGATTAAGACGACGGAACCCGCGACGAGGCCGAGAATCGCCGCATAGGTGTGCGCCGGGGCTTTTTTCATGAGGAATCTGACGAGCGCGGCTCCGAACACGAGGCCTACGAGCACGCCGAGCGCGAACGGGATGAGAAAAATCACGTCGAGCCTTGAGATGGCCGCCATGACCGTCCCGTACATTCCGAGCGCGAGCAGGAGGAACGAGCCTGAAATGCCCGGGATTATCATCGCGACCGCCGCCGCCGCTCCCGAGATGAAGATGAGCGCAGCCTTTCCTGCCGTCATCGTCTGCTCCGAGTCAATTGCCGCCGCCTTTGCGGCTTCCTTCGCGCCGTCAACGTCGCCCGAGCCGAGGATAATCATCGAAAGAACGAGCGCAAGCCCGATGAGGAAGCTCAGAACGAGAAGCGGGTCGCGCTTTTTCTTTCCAGAGGAGGTGAGCTTCCTGATTATGAGCGGGATGCTTCCGATAATCAGCCCGATGAAGAAATACGTCGTCGGGATTGGGAAGCGCGAGAGAAGCTCCGTTATTATTTTCGAGAACGCGAGGATTCCCGCCGCCATGCCGATTCCGAGCGGAAGCCAGAATTTCCACGCGGCAAGTATTTTCCGCACGTCCGGCGTTATCAGCTCGATTATTTTGTCGTAGACGTTGAACACAACCGCCATCGTTCCGCCGGAAACGCCGGGAATGACGTTCGCGATTCCGAGGACGATGCCTTTCAATACAAGTTTCACAATTTGTTTCAAATTTTCCATGCGGCGAGTATAATAGATTGCATGGATTTAAAAAATATCTGCGAGCGTATCCGCGAAATTTCCGAGAAGGCTGCCGGCGGCGCAAGCGCTCCTGTCGCGTACATAAACGTCCGCGTCGGCAGAAAGTTCGCTTTCTCGGAGGCGGAATTTTCCGAGGCGTTCAGGCGCGCGAAATGGGACACGGCGATATCGTCCGCCGACATCGTCATTTCCCGCGACGATTCCTTGGACTGCCTTGTGAGAATCGACGAGATAACTGATTTTTTTGACGAGGACGGAAACTGCGACACGTTCGTCGTTCCCGAGTCCGAGGCGACAATCGGCTGATGGATTTCCCCGCGGCTTTTCGGCGCGAAAGCCTGACCCCGTGAAGGTTCGGGAAGAGCGTGATATATTAGTGGTATGAAAAGCCGCTTCCGTAAACCGCGATTTTCTCTTCCCGTGTTTTCCGCATTCCGAGCATCTGCCGCCGGGCGGAATGCTTTTTTCCTTTCATTTGTTTTCCTTCTCAATGTGGCGGGCATCCTCCACGCCGCAACGTTCTGCTGGGTCGGAGGCGACAGCGGCGCGTGGCGTAATTCCGCCAGCTGGACGGACGAGAACGGGAACACAGTTTCTTCTTTCCCTGGGCGATATGACACGGCGGTTTTTTCTTCCATAAATTCCGTGACGATTACGGATGCAATTACGGCTTCCGATGTCGGTGACATTCAGGCGGAAAATACCGATTTGACGTTCAAGGAGAATGTTTATTTTCGCGGAACAACTGTCATCGCAAACTCACTGACGATGGAAAAAGAGGCGCAGTTCCTTGGTGCGTTGGAATCAATCACGACCACGGGTGAGCAGGTTTACGCCGGAAACTGCGTTACAAACAGGGATGTCGTCCTGACCGGAGCGAAAGTTTCTTTTGAAGGTCCTATAAACAGCTGGAGTGCTGATTCAAGAAAAATCGAAATCGTTGGGGATGCAAGTTTTAAGGGGATTATCGGAGGCACGCAAAAACTTTCTTCCCTTAAAGTTTCCGGTGCGCTCACTCTTGCGGGAAACGTTTCGATTACTGCCGACAGCGTTTCTTTTGGAAGCACCGTGGACAGCGACAGCGACACGACGGCAAGGTCACTTGCAATAACTGGAAATGCTGAATTTTCCGGCGCGGTTGGCGGAACGAATCTTCTTTCTTCACTTTCGGTGACAGGCACGACGATGACATCCACTGATGTTTCTTTTAATGCTGGTAGCGGAACTCTCACTTTTAGAGGGGCTTTTTCGGGAAGCGCAACGATAAATTCTCCGGCTGTGTTCAGTGCGGGAAATACCTTTACAAACTTGACTGTCGGTAGCGGAACGCAGACTTTCGACATAACAATTACCTTTGCCGGCGGAACGACGCAGACGGTAAGCGGCACGCTTTCCTGCAATGGAACTTCCGCAAATTACGTGACGCTCACTTCGGGCGGAACGTGGACGTATTCAGGAGCGGCGAGCGTAAGTGATTTTGAATACGCTTATATAGGAAACTCCACGTCCACGACTGACCTTGGCATTACGCCTTCACCAAAGCATGTGTCCGAAAAAACGGCAAGCCCAACTACAAACTGGTTTGCCTTCAAATATTATTGGATTGGTGCGGCAAGCACTTCCTGGAGCGAGCCGACGAACTGGGCGATTGACGAAGACGGGACGATTCCTTTAGAGAGCGACGAGAACGCCCCGAGCAGCACTGACGGAACGAGCGAGATTATGATTCTAAAAGGCGGCTCGAAAACGGCAAGCCCGTACATGCTGACTTTTTCGGCGGACGCGAGCATAAAATCCCTTACCGTGAACGAGAACGCGGCCGTTGATTTTGCGGACAACGATTTTACCTGCAGCGATGATTTTAAGAACGCGGGAACAGTCCGCATCGGGGATTCGATATCATTGTCCTTCGGCACCGTTATTCCGGCGTCTGGCTCGACTGTCGAATACTACGGCGATTTTTCCGCTTCGTTCGCACCTCTGAGCGGGGTGGACGGATATGACAATTTGATAATTGACGGCACGGAAATAACAGCCTCCGCGATTGATATTACGGTGCAGAATTCCCTCGTCATCCGGAACGGCGGAAAACTCTTCTGCAAGTCGCTGGCCGTGGCTGAGGAAACGTCGCTTTCCGACAACTCGAAAATAACGAGCACGGGAAATTTCAGCTCGGACGGAGACTTGACGATTGCCGACGGCGGCGAGATTTCTTGCAACTCTCTTATGGCAAACGAGAAGACGACGATTTCTGGCACGGAGGTTGCTAAAGTTACAACAACTTATGGGCAGGAATATAAGGGAGATTTTGAGTTTGACGCAGGGAGCGTAAAACTTAGCGCGGGAGAAAGTTCTGGCACTGTTCAGTCAATAAAATTCGGCGGAAAAGTTACAGGCACGGGCGAGCTGAATATAAAAGGCTCTGCTGAACCTAACTCGTCAGACGGAACGCTCAAGTTTTTAACGGCTTCTTCAGCGACCGCGGCGGCGATTGTCAATTTTGAAAAAGGATTTTCTAGCGGCGTGAGTGTTGAGTTAAATTGCTCGGCAAGCATTAAGTCTTCAAACACGTTCACTTCTCTTTCAATCGGTGACGGAACACAGGCTTTTCCCATTGTCGTCCGCTTTGAGGAAGGCGAAACACAGACGATTTCGGTTTTTAGCTCAAAAGGAACGAGTGAAACGAACAATGTCCAACTGAAATCCACAACGGATAACTCTGAATGGAACGCCTGCTTTTCTTCGATTCCGTCTGATTCTGATTTTTCATACACGATTGTGCGCGACTCCCATTCCATCGATTCAAGCGGCACTGACAATGATTTGAATCTGATTCCCTCGGCGGCGACCGTGCTCGACTGGCAGCCGAGCAATTTGACGTGCGCATGCTGGTTCACGTACACATATTATTGGACCGGCGCGGAAGACTCGAACTGGAAGAACGCGAAAAACTGGTCCTGCAGCCCGGCTGACGGAGCCGCGGCGGCTCCGGGCTATCCTGCGTTCACCGGCGGAACGAGCGAGATTACGGTTCTGAAGGGCAGCTCAACGACGGTAAGCCCGTTCATTCTTACGCTTACGGACAATGTGAACATAAAATCTTTTATGGTGAACGAGAATGTGACCGTGGATTTTGCGACCTATGATTTTACGGCGACTTCCACGGACCCGGCACTTGCACCGTTGACGAATAACGGACTTGTCCGTATCGGCGGTAATGTGACCGTAACTGCGGCTTCCGTAGAAAACGGGGATGATTCTGCGGTCGAATATTACGGCTCTTCCTTGACGCAACTTGGCTGGGGAAGCTCTTACCGGAATCTTGAATTTAGCGACGGCGCGAGTTGCGCTTCTTCTACGGCAATTACAGTCTCCGGCACGCTGAAAATTTATAACGGCGATGGAAACGAGATTTCCCTTGCCGGCGCGAACGTCTTTTCGAATCCTGTGGAGATTGGCTCTTCGGTAGATTCGCTCGTGCAAGCCGGAAACGTCACTTTGAACGCGGCTTCGGGCTTGGAAATCGCTTCCGGGGCAAATTGCACTTCGCTTGACGTAAAATGCGGCGCCGTTCTGAAAGGCGCCGTCACTACGGAAGGCGCGCAGGAATACGAGGGCGACGCCTCGTTCTCCGGGAACGTCATCGCGGCGTCGGTCGATGTCGGCGGCGATTGCGTTTTCGGCGCGGGCGGGACGGACATCATGATTTCGACGGGCGGAACGCAGCGGTACGGCGGAAAAACGACGCTTTCCTCAAAGACGACGGTGAACGCGGGAAGCGCGGCGGTGTCGTTCGTCGGCGATGTTGACGGCGCATGTCCGCTTGAAATCGGGAACGGCACCGATTCGACTTCATCCGTTTTCTCCGGCAATGTCGGCTCGGCGTCTCCTCTCGAATCGCTCGTCGCGTACGGGGACGCGGAATTTGCGAGGACGGTCTCGACGACGGGATGCCAGACTTACAACGGGTCTCTTTCGTTTTCGGCTTCTTCCGGCTGTTCGGCGGTTGCGGGCGGCGAGATTTTCATTCGCGGCGATGTCGTCGCGGCGGGAAGCGCGGCAATCGGCTCGTCGAAGGCTGTCGTCGCGGACGGAAGCGCTGACCGGACTTGGTCGGGAACGCTCTCGTTCTGCCCGTCGGGAAGCGGCGCGTTCATCGACGTTTCGGGCGGGGGAAGCCTTTCCGTGACGGGAAGCGTCTCGTTCGGCGGGGGGCTGTACGTCTACGCGGGGGACGTTGCGCTCTCGTCCGCTTCTGTCGCGGGCGATTTCGCCGTGTTCGGGAATTCGTATTCTGCTGACGACCCGCGCTATTCCGGGGCGGACACGCGCTTCTCGTTCTACGGAATCGGCTCGCTCGAATACCAGCCGTCGTCGTTCTCGGCTTCTCTTTCGTTCGCCTCTTCCGCGTCGTTGTCTGTCGGTGGGAACATGTACGTGAACGGCGCGGACATTTCCGGCGTCTCTGTTTCTGTCCCGGACAATTCGTCTTCCCATCCGGTTTTCAATTCCGGGGATTCCGCGACCCAAAACCAGTGGGGAATTCCCTATGCCGTTTTCCTCAATTCGGCAGTTTCCGGCGTGGCGGTTTCCGGCGGATGGATTTCGGCCTCGGCCGGCGCGCAGGGATGCTCGGACGGCGGCGGGAATTCGAATGTTGCGTTCACGACGCCGTACATCGAGCGCGCGTATTCCGTCTACGACGACGTTGTCTGCATCGAATTCTCCGAGGACATCGAGAATTCGCACGGAGAGATTCGCGCGTTGGTCGAGTCGTCCCCGTCGTCGCTTTCGGGCGGGGGCATCTGGTACGACGGCGGCGCGATTGCCTTTTCGGGCGCCTTTTCCGATTCCGACTGCGCCACCCCGCTTCCGTCGGGCGATGTCAGGCGGATTTTCCTCAAGACGACCGGCGAAAAATGGAACACCGACGCCGACGGCCTGCATTCGCAGTCGCTTTCCGCTTCCGAGAATTCCACCGACAGGAGCGGGACGCACCGCGAGACAAAAATCGACATTTCGATGGTCGAGGGTGTCGTCTACGGCGCGAATGGCCACGTTATGGGGACGAATTACGGCGCGCATCTTGAGGGCGGAAGTTCCGCACCGTCATTTACCGCGACGGAGGACTGCGCGTCCCCGGTGCTCGTCGCCGTCAGCACGGGGCAGGAGAACCACGTCGGCGCGTCTGACGGGCAGAAAATGTACGACGCTCACAATTTCATCGAATTCCGCTATTCGGAGCCTGTCGATATCGGAACAATGCTGCATTCTTCCTCCTGGGTGAACGTCCGCGCGACGGTGCTGTCGTCTTCCGTCTCCTCGTCCTTCGGCGGCGCGATTTCGGAAAACGCGTCGGGCGGAATCAGCATTTCCGGGTTCGCGGACATCGCGGAGGGAAGCGTCGTGGCGGGTGTGAAATCGTATTCCGGCGGCGGGTGGAGCGGGACGGTGGACAGCGCGCTTCCGCATTCGCTCTACCGCTCGTTCGCGACCTCATCATCCGGCGCGGAGGAAAATCATACGCACCGGTTCAGGATTTGCGTCGCGGGAATCGTCGACGAGGCGAATCCGGTCGTTGTCGGCGGCACGGAATTCTTCAATTATCTCGGGTACATCGAGTCCGCGGAAACGCCGTCGGGTTCCGTGACGCCCCGTTCGAACGCCTATGTCGTCGATTCGTCGCCCAACAAAAACGAAATCGACCCGTCGGGAAGCGCGAACCATCCGCTTCCTTCCATAACGGTGAACGGTTCGTCCTCGCTCGACAGCTCCCTGTACGGTTCGTGGGACGTCTCGCACCCGACGTTCGCGCCTTACAGCACGACTGTTTCGGGCGGCTCGGCAAGCTGGGACGCCGGGGATTCTTCGGAACGGAAGTACGAGCTCATCGGCTCCGTGAATTCGAGCACGAACCCGTATCTTGAGAACATCGAAATCCATCTTTTCGACGACACGCACGACTATTCGGGCGCGTCGGCCTACAAATGGCTTTCGAGGACGGGCTGGGTTACGGGAAGCGACCGCTCAAGCGTCGAATTCAAGGCGCCGGACGAGACGGGCGGCTCGCGCGCGTTCACGCCGTCGGGAAAGGGCGGCATCAGGCGGTCGAGCCTCCACGGCGCGGAAAGCGCGTTCACCTACGCCGTTTTCGGGACTGGCGCGCAGAAGGAGTTCGGAAGCGGGATAAAGCAGGTGGTCAAGAGCAGCCTTTTCTCGTACGTCGATACGGAGGATTTCTCGAACAACATCGCGGCGGAAACGTCCGACGACGGGCTGTACATCAGCATTCCGCTCAATCCGTCGGACACCGAGCTTCCTCGCCGGACGACGTTTGTCGTGACGTACACGCCCGGAACGATGTCGTCGCCGAATTCGTTCATAACCGACCTCGCGGGAAACAGGCTTGTGCAGACGGACGGCGGCGGAACGAAGACGCTCTGCTCCGTCGATGTGACGCCGCCTGATTTTTCGCTTTCCCTCGCGCCGATAGGGACGGACAAGCTGTGCGTTTTCTTCACGAAGCCGCTTGCCTACAATTCCGTCCGGTTCTCGCTCCTTCCCGAATCGGTGCGGCGCGACTGCCTTGCCGGAATCGCGCGGAATTTCGAGATTGTCGATTCGGGGACGGGGGCGACCGAGGATGATTCGCCGTTCTCCTCCGCGGAAATCGCGCTCGATACGGAGGGCTGCACCGCAATCGTCCTGACGTTTGCCGAACGGATGACGGCGCTTTCCGATGTCGAGCGGCTGTGGATTCGCGTGAACGACGTCGTGAGCGACGTCATCGACTGGAGCGGCGGGGCTTCCGCGTTCATACAGGACGAGAACGGCAACGGAATCGTCGCGGGCTCCTGCCATGCCATAAGCGATTTCGCCGTGAATGCCGTCAACGTCCTCTACGCGCACACGGAAAAAAGCGACGACGACGACGGATGGCGCGACCGCGGAATTTACGGCGTGACCGCGGATTCCACTACCGACTACACGGCGCACGATTTCAGCGCGGATGCCGGAAATTACGGCACGGTCCTCGCGCACCGGGACGTCACGATGCAGGTCCAGCTCGTCGGCGGAGAAAGCGACGGCGTGTTCTTCGCGCCCGAGAACGGGGAGTCTCCGTGCCTTGTCCCGGATGTTGCGCGGGAGATAAAGAGCGAATGGGTCTGCGACAAGTTGAACAAGCTTTCCGGGGCAGACTGGCGGGTCTGGCTTCCGTTTCCCCTCGATTCGGTGGCGTCATCGTACAACAGCTCGCCGCTTCCGTCCCCGTCATGCACGGCGGCGGGGGATTCCGCGGGGCTTTTGTGGAATTTCGTCTTCCCCGATTCCGATTATTCGTTCTCGTCCGGCGACGCGTGCCAGTTCGTTTTCAAAATACAGAAGGGCGGCTCCGACGTGACGATTGACCACGACGGCGACCCGACGACGGATGAGATTCCGCTGTGCGCGCTGTGGATGCCGGAAGACAGGATTTCCGCGGGTGAATTCACGTTCCTCGATTTGTGGTCGTTTTCGTTGAAGGACATAAAGAAGCAGCGCGGCGGAGTCACCATCCTCAACAACGCGATAAACGCATCGAACGGGGAGAACACCGTCATCGAGGTCGATGTCCCGGAGGAGGGAAACCTCAACGTCTACGTCCTGACGCTCGACGGGAACGTCGTCCGCCGGCTATCGAAAGGACGCGCCCAGCCGGGAACTCGCTTCTTCCAGTGGGACGGAAAAAATTCCTCGGGAAAGGAAGTCGCCCGCGGCATGTATTTCGTCCGCGTCACCGGATGCGGAATCGACGAGACGCGCAAAGTCCTCGTCGTCAAATAGCCCATGCGGAAGGCGCGTTTTCCTTACGCGGGGGAAACTGTGTCTTTCCGTGCGGTTTGTTTTGCTCTATAATCGGTTTCATATGGACGAGTTGAGAAAAGACATCCGGTTCGCCGATTTCGGGCGCGTCGACTGCCCTGCGCTGAGCCCGATTCCTGGCGTGCTCAGCGACGTAAGCGAAGGCGGGCTGAAGGCGACGTTTCCTGTTCCCGTCGAAATCGACATGAGCGACATGAAAAAGGACGAATTCGAGCTTTCCGTGCGGCTTTCGAGTTTCGGCAGCGTTTCGCTCGATTTGCTCGCGATTCCGGTATGGGTGTTCAACAACAACTCCGGCGGGAATTCGTCGACGCAGATAGGGTTCTCGCTGCTTCCCGCAAAAGATTTCGGGACGTATTCCGAATACATAAAAAAAATGGACGAATCAGCCGCAATCGACGACGAGCAGGCGCAGCGCCTCCTCAATGACGTCGTGAACGAGATTCTTCCCGAAGAGACATCATGCCAGATACTTTGAAAATTCCCGGCCGCGCGTTCCTCGCTTTTCCGGATATGCGCGGCCTGCTCGTCTCAGAGCTTGTGGGCCGGTTCGGATACGGCTCTTTTTCCGATTCCGCGACAATTGAAGGGCGGACGTTCGTGAAGGAAGGCGCCGTGTGGTACGGCGATTTGCTCTACTGCCCCGATTTCGACGATGCCGTCGATGAAAGCCTCCGCGACGAGAATCCGTATTTTTCAAGCGCGACGATGCTTGAGCCGTGCGAGATTTCGTTCGGCTCGATAGGCGAGGGTGCCGCTTCTCTCCGCGCAATTCAGCGGAACTGGGCGCCATACCAGTACCAGCTTTTCCGCCGCGCCTCCCTTCTGCAGGACAAGCTTCCGCACATAAACCTCAAGGTCAGGAAATTCCCGTGCGAGATTCCCTCGTCGCAGATGGGGCTTTACACGCTGATTGGCGAGGGGCGGATGATTGCCTCCGCGAAGACGACGAGCTTCCTTCCCGCGGGGAGAATCGAATTCGAGGAGGACCATGAGAACCCGCCGAGCCGCGCGTACCTGAAAATCCAGGAATCGCTCACGCTGTTCAGGACGATTTTCGGGCGTTTTCCCGCACCGGGGGAGAAATGCTTCGAGGCGGGTGCCTGCCCCGGCGGGTGGACGTACGTCCTGCGCCTTCTCGACACCGATGTTTTTGCCGTTGACCGCGCGCCTCTCGCCGAAAAGCTCATGAACGACAGCCACGTGAAATTCCTCGCGCACGACGCCTTCATGCTCACGCCCGAGTACATCGAGGAAAATTTCGGCAGGCTCGACTGGCTTTTCTCCGACGTAATCTGCTACCCCGAGCGCCTTCTCGAATGGATAAAGATGTGGGTCGCTTCCGGCAAGGTGCGGAACATCATCTGCACGATAAAGATGCAGGGCGAAATCGACTGGACGCTGATGAAGGAATTCCGCGCGCTCCCGTCGTCGAAAATCGTCCACCTGAACTACAACAAGCACGAGCTTACCGTAATGCTCGCGCTCTAGTTTTTTTCCGCGCGATTCACAAAAGCTTGTGTGGCTGCTTTTTTTTGTATAGTTCTGTTTGCCGCTGTTCCTGAAAATCGGGGGATACGGCAGCATACAACAAAAAAAGGAGTCATAAAAATGAAAAAAATCAGGGAAAAATGAGTCGCGCTTCTTTCTGCGATGACGACGGCGACAACGGAGACTGCGCCCGGTCGCTGGTCACGGACGAGAGCATCAAGCTGCTGGACGGAAGCAAATAGGGGAGAAGTTCTTGTGGCTGCGTATACCGGACACGCGCTTGAGGCTGTCACTGTGACGAAGACAAACAATGGATTCCGACGGATTTTGTTCGTTCACCCCGCCGAATGGAGAATTCACGGTCTCGGCGACATCCTCGGGCGATTCCGAAAACAGAATGTATTTACAGAAAAAAGTCTTCAAATATGCAGCTATAAATGGACCTGTTCAGAAACTGATGTTTCCGAACAGGCTTAATGAACTTAAGCTTGAAATAATCGAAAAATGCCCGACTTCGTGCGGGACGGGGCGGGCATTTGTTTTTCAGGCTCAGCCTTTCGTCGTGTAGTCGTACGGTGTTTCCTGATAGACGTAGTAGTTCAGCCAGTTCGAGAAGAAGAGGTGGGCGGTGCTCCGCCACGTGTTCTTCGGGGCGGACGAGCTGTCGTCGCCCGGGAAATAGTTGAGCGGGATGTCTATCGGCAGGTTCTTCGATTTGTCGCGCCAGTATTCGTTCGCGAGCGTTTCCGTGTCGTACTCGAGGTGCCCCGTCATGAAAATCGAGCGGTTGTCGAGCGACTTGCATATCGTCGGGTCGCCGAATTCGTTTTCCGCGAGGATTTTGAGGTCGGCGATTTTCCGTATCGACGCTGACGAGACGGTCGTGTGCCGCGACGTGGGGACGGGGAACGTATCGTCGAATCCGCGAAGCAGCGGGTCGTTCATCTCCGTGGCGCGCGTCCGGTAAATGCCGAACATCTTTTTGTCGAGCGGGATTTTCTTTATGCCGTAGTTGTGGTACAGCCCCGCCTGCGCGCCCCAGCATATGAACAGCGTGGAGAACACGTTCCCGCGCGCGTAGTCCATTATGTCGCACAGCTCGTTCCAGTAATCGACGTCCTCGAACGGCATCTGCTCCACGGGCGCGCCCGTTATTATCATCCCGTCGTATTTGTTGTTGAAAAGCTCGCTCGACGGGATGTAGAATTTTTCGAGATGCTCGCCGCTCGTGTGCGTCGACTCATGGTTCTCCATGCGGACGAGCGATATGTTTATCTGCAGCGGGGTGTTCCCCAACAGGCGCAGGAGCTGCGTCTCCGTTGTTTCCTTCGTCGGCATGAGGTTGACGATGGCGATTTTGAGCGGGCGGATATCCTGCGTCGACGCGCGCTTTTCCGTCATAACGAAAATATTTTCTTTTTCGAGAATGCTTCTCGCCGGCAAATCTGACTGAATTCTTATAGGCATATGACATAAATATAGTAAATGGGGACGAATTTTGCTATATTTAGCCGTTATGAGCTTACAGAAAGAAAGACAAAACGCTATAAAACGGCTCAGGACATTTCTTTTCACATCAAAGACCGACATCCAGCAGTACAGGAGAAGAATAGACGAGGCTTTTTCGGAAACGTTCCTGCCGAACCGAGTGGAGCTTGAGGAGCGGACGTTCGACGGCGTTGCATGCGACGTGATACGGCCGGAGATGTATTCGACAGACAGGCTGATGATTTACGTTCACGGCGGCTCGTTCATTGCCGGCTCGCGCCTTGCGTACCGTTCGTTCGTGTCGTCGCTCGCGAACGCGTGCTCCTGCGTCGCAATCGTCCCGGAATTCCGCCTTGCCCCGGCGTTCCCGTTCCCGTTCTCCGTGAACGACATTCAGTCGGTTTTCCGGTGCGTGTACACCGAGCGGATGCAGAAGGCGTTTGCCGTGGAGGAGGAAGGCGGGGATGCGCGTATGCCCGAGATACTGATTGCGGCGGACACGAGCGGTGCGTCGATAGCGCTGGGGTTCCTGCTCAACCTGAAGGCGAAATTCAGGAAGGCGATAAAGCGCGTCATACTGTTCAGTCCGTGGCTCGACATTTCGGAGGACAACTCGAAGATAATGACAAGGAGGGGCGGAGACGATGTTTTCACGTCGGAGTCCGTCAGGCTGTGCGCGGAGAACTACGCCACCCCGGAAAAACGGAACACGCCGCTAGTCTCTCCGCTTCTTGCGACGGAGGAGCAGTTCGAGGCGTTCCCCGAAGTGTACATGCAGATGGGCGGGCGGGAGATGTTCCTCGACGAGGCGCGCGAATTCGAGGGAAAGCTTTCCTCGATGGGAATTGGCTGCACGCTCGACGTGTGGAAGGACATGATGCCGCTTTTCCAGATGGCGGACGACTCCCTCGCCGAATCGCATCTTGCCGTCGAGAAAATCGGGCGGATGGTCACTGCCCGTGACGACGAGTGATTTTCTGGTGCCGCGCGGCATCCGGTTTTTTACGTTTTTTAGGAGATGAATTGAATGGAATTGGTTTGCCCTGCAGGAAATGTTGACAAGCTCTCGTATGCTTACCAGTACGGAGCCGATACCGCATACATCGGATTGAAGCGTTTTTCGCTCAGGATAAAGGCGGACAATTTTTACGATGACGAATACGAGCGCGTCGCCGCGCTCAAAAAGCAGTTTCCCGGAAAAAGGCTCTTCTGCGCGCTGAACATCGCGTTCCACGAGGGCGACCTCGAGCAGCTCTACAAGAACATCGATTATTTCCACAAATACCCGATTGACGCGTTCATCGTGCAGGATTTGGGGCTCGTCCGCTTCCTCCAGCGCGAATTCCCCGGCGTCCACCTGCACCTTTCGACGCAGGCGTCGTGCATGAACGCAGAGGCGGTGAAGATGTACCGCGACCTCGGGTTCAGGCGCGTCGTGCTCGGGCGGGAAGTCACGCTCGACGAAATCAGGAAGATAAAGGACGCCGTGCCCGAGATGGAGCTTGAGTGCTTCGCGCACGGGGCGATGTGCATAGCGTATTCCGGGCGCTGCCTTATGAGCGCGTACCTCACGGGACGTTCGGCGCAGTCTGGGTTCTGCTCGCAGACGTGCCGCTGGGATTTCGACGTGTCGACGCTCCCGCTCGTGGACAAGCTCAACCGCGAGGGCGGGACTATTTCGGCGGAGGCCGCGAAGCAAATCGCGTCGTCGGGAATCCTTTCCGTTGAGGAGCACCAGCGTCGCGGGGAGCATTTCCCCGTTTTTGAGGGCGACGATTTTACGGCAATCCTCTCGTCGAAGGATTTGTGCATGATAGACAACCTCAAGGACATGAAGGACGCCGGGGTCGATGCGATAAAAGTCGAGGGGCGCATGAAATCCGTCTACTACGTCGCGATGGTCGCCCGCGCATACCGGCACGCGCTCGACGCGCTCGACGGGAAAATCAGCGCGGCGGAGGCGGAGCCGTTCGTCCGCTCTCTTTCCGAGGTCGCGCACCGTGAAAGCACGACGGGCTTCTACTACAACAGGGGCGACGCGGACAAGACGACCGTCGGCGCGAGCGATTCCCCGTACGTGCTTGCCGCGACGATAGGCGAAAAGCTCGATGCGGAGGCGGTGATAGGCGAGGGCGAGCGGAGGTTCGCCGCGCGCGAGGCGGAGCTTTCCGCGATGCACCCCGCCGCACGGGACGCGATTGTGCGCGACGTTGAGCTGCACCCCGAGAAAGGAATACGCACCGTCGCGCGGAGGGAGGGCTGGAACATGTACCGGCTCGGCGCGCTCAACAAAATCGACGCGGGAACGGACATCGAGCTGATTTCCCCGACCGTCCTTTCTCGCACGATTCCGGGGACGCAGTACGAATTCGTCAACCCCGAGACGGGAACGAAGCTCGACTGGGTGAACGCCGACCACGACTGCGCGCTCTACACGCCGTTTGAAATCGAGGACGGCGCGCTGATACGGATGAAGGATGCCGGATTCGTTCCCGGGGTCATCCGGACGACGGGGCGCTGACGCTTTTTGTTCCGGCTCGGTTTCGGAACGCGCTTTTTCCGATGGGTGTGATGAAAAGAATCCTTTCCGTTTTCGCGCTCGCAGCATTCGTCTCCGCCGCAGAAGGGGAGAACTTCAAGAGCCGCTTTCTTCAGGCTGATTTCTCGTATGCGACGGAGCGTGGCATCGAGCGCAGCTCTCCCGCGTTCTCGGCAGAATTCGGGATGGCGCTCGGGAAAGGTGAATTCGCGCTCGGCTCGCAGTTCTCGCAGGATTTCCTCGACTTTACGGCGCGCGGCTTCTATTTTCCGCGGATGAAAGATTCGTTCGAGGGCGGATGGAAAAGCGCGTTCGGTTTCGGCGGGACGCTCCACCGGCAGATGCAGTTCGGGATTGCGCGCGAGGACGATTTCATCCTCGATTTGGTGTACCGCATCCAAAGCGAGCGCGGGTTCGTGCTGTCGCTCATGCTCGGCGGCGGGCTGAAAAGCGCGGACGTCTACGCCGTCTCGGACGACGTCGGGAACCTGCTCGACGGGTCTCTGGAGCTTGCGCTCGATGCGGGAAAAAGATTCGCCTGCGGCGCGGAGGCGTATTTTTCGTGGGGATGCCATTCGTTCTACCGGTACCGGCTGTTCTTCTCGCCGATATACGTTTTCGGAATCGGCTACAACTTTCCGGGGGCGCTCCGCGTTTCCTGGGAGACGGAAGTCCGCATCACAGACCAGATAATAACGGCGCCGTATGTCGGCTCCGTCATATTCCGCGCGGCTGCGAGGTATTCGTTTTGAAATTCCGCTTTTCCGCGATTTTCCGGCTCGTTTTCCTGTTTTTTCTCTTTCCGTCGTGCAATTTCGGGGCGTTCTGGCTTGAATTCGGCGAGGAATCCGTGGAAAGCCGCGCGCGCGTCCTCGTCGATTTGGGCGACCTGAAGCAGAACCCGTCCGTATCCGGCAGCGTTTTCAGCTTCGTCGCGTTAACCGACTGCCATTTCGGCTCGTCGCGTGTCGGGCGCCGCGACGATGAATTTCTGTCGGCGTTCGGGGAGCTTTTCTCTTGTGCCGACGAGTCAATGCGCCCGTCTTTTGCGGTCTGCCTCGGGGACATCGCGGACGGGGGGCGGCAGGGCGAGTACGACGACTACAATGCGTTCGCGGAAAAAATCAGCGCGGCGGGAAAAAAATCGCTCGGCACGGACGAATTCTTCGTCTACGGGATTCCGGGAAACCACGACACGTACCACGGCGGCATTTCCCGCTTCATGGATTCCGTCTTTCCGCACGCCACCTATTACCGTTTTTCTGCGGGCGGCGTCTCGTTCTACTGCCTCGACACCGCGAACGGGACTCTCGGATACAACCAGCTTTCGGATTTGACGCGGCAGATGGAGAATGACGGCAGGCAGAAAATCGTCATGACGCATTATCCGATATACGCCGGCGGGAATTTCCTCATGACGATGCAGGATTCGTCGGAGAGGAACCTGCTCGTGACGCTTTTCAGGAAGAATGGCGTCCGGCAGGTGTACGAGGGGCACGCGCACAGACCGTACGGCTTCGATTACAAATCGTTCCGCGAGGATGTCCTTTCCGCGTACTTGTACGACAGCGTCTTCTATCTCGTCACCGTCGACTGCCGTTCCGGCGGGCGCGCCTCGGTCACGACAAGGGCGGTCGAATTTTAGAAGGCGCGCTCGTTAGTTGAACAGCTTCTTGAGCGAGTCCGCCGTCTTTCCGGCAGCCTTCGACGCGCTTTCCTCTGCTTCCTTGGCGGCGTCCTTCGTCTTCTCCGTCGCGTCCTTCGCCTTCTCGGAGAGCGTGTCCAGCCCCTCCTCTGCGGCGTCCTTCGTTTTCTCCGCCGTCTCCTTGACTTTCTCGGTTATGGAGCCGAGGTCTATTGAGAGCGGCTGCTTTGCCTTTTCGCTTTCCTTGTCGTTGCACGAGACGAGCGCGAACGCGAGCGCGAGCGCGATGATGGCGATTTTCTTCATTTTGATTCTCCTTATTTTCTTGTCCTGAAAAACGGCTGGTATTGGCTTTTGTCATGACGAATCAAGCTCGGAATGACAAAGTGCTTGTCGACACGATTTCAGGGCAGCGTTTTGTATTGTATCCCTCTCAGTTTTCAGGCAGCCGTATCGTCCCGCCCCACGGAATCGAGCAGCACCTGCAGAGCGCGCGGTATTCCTTCTCCTCTTCCTCCGTCGCGGCGGTGACGAAGAACGCGCAGTCGGACGGAAGGTGCTCCTCGTCGGAATCGCGTTCCGTTATGGTGAGCGCGCGGTTCGACACGCCGTTCCGCGAATCGACGATGCTGATTTCGTTTCCGGCGACGCGCCTGAACGTGTCCGCAAGGTGCGTGAAATGCGTGCAGCCGAGAATTATCGTGTCGCAGCCCTTCTCGCGGAAGAAATCGACCGATTTTCGCACGGCGTCTTCCCGCTCTTTTTCCGTCGCCGAGATGAGCCGGCGCTCGACAAAATGGACAAGCTCGGGGTCGGCGCGGAGGAAGACGTCGCAGTCCGCGGCGAATTCTTCGATGAGCTTTCTCGTGTATCCGTTGCTGACCGTTGCGCTCGTGGCGACAAGCCCGATTTTTCCGTTCCTCGTCACTTTTGCCCCGAGCTTTATCGCCGGAACCGTCCCGACGATTTTGAGCGCGGGAAAACGTTCCCGCAGGACGGGGAGCGCCTCGACGGAGATTGTGTTGCATGCGATGACGAGCGTGCGCGGGTTCCATTCCCGTATGATGAGCGAAATCGCGCCCGTAGCGCATTCGACGACCTCGCCCGGGCTTTTCTCGCCGTACGGAAAATGCGCCGTGTCCCCCAGATAGACGCACGTCGCGTCCGGCTGCTTTTCCTTGAGGTCGAGCATGTACGGGATTCCGCCCGTTCCTGAATCCAAAAATGCGAAATCTGTCTGTTCCATAAAACAAAAAATCCGTTCGACAACTATATCATTTATCATCTAAAATGGCTTCATGTATCTGATGAATATATGCAAGCGTCCGGAATGCAGGCGTTCTGTGCTTTCGGATTTTGACGATAACGGAAATATCAGGGAAAACGGCGACTTCTGCTTTATGCACCATCCCGACCAGGAGGGCATAACGAAAAAGCTCATCCGATATATCGAGTCGCACGACAAAATAGTGGGGCTCAACGCCAGCGGGGTGACGTTCTCCAACGTCGATTTCACGGACAAGAAATTCTACGGCTGCAACTTCTGCCGGTGCTTCTTCCTCGGCGTCAATGCCATGAACATGCGGAGCCGCATGAGCATATTCGATTACGCGGTTTTCACCGACTGCAATTTCCTCAGCAGCAACATAAAATTCACGAGCCTCGGCGCGGCGAAATTCATCCACGTGCTTTTTACGGGAAGCGACCTCATCCAGGACAATTTTTCCGGAATATCGGCGTTCCAGTCCTCGTTCGACGACTCCGATTTGTACAACTCGCGTTTTATCCGCGCGAACCTCGCCGACACGTCGTTCAGGAACTGCAATCTCAAGAAGACGATTTTCTACGACGTCCAGCAGACGAACGTCTCGTTCAAGCAGTCGAACACGAAAGAGGCGTTCTTCGACCAGAAGGGAAGCGAGGCTTTCAAGGGAATAATCGAATTCGGCGGGGTGATTTGAATGAAAATCTATCTTCACATGAACCTGGAGTCGTTCTCGAACTGCTATTTCGTGGTGAACGAGCTTTCGAAGGAAGCCCTTATAATCGACCCGGGAAAGATAAACGGGCGCATGATAAACCAGCTTGAGGACGGCGGGCTGACGCTGCGGGCCGTGCTGATTACGCACCATCACAAAGGCCACACGATGGGTCTTTCGACGCTCGGCAAAATTTACAATGTGAATGTGTTCGCCGCCGACAGCGGTGTCGCGTCGTCTTCCGGCTGCGTCATAAAAGGCGACGGCACGCTCGCGCTCGCGGGCATGATTGTCTCGTACTATTCGATTCCCGGCCACAGCTCCGACTCGATGGTCTTCAAAATCGGAAACGTCATCTTTACCGGCGACACGCTCCAGGCGGGAATCATCGGCTCCACGAACAACATCTACGCCAAAAAGACCCTCCGCAACGGAATCCGCTCGAAGCTCCTCATAATGTCGAACGACACCGTAATAATGCCCGGACATGGACCGCTTTCCACGATTGGAGTGGAGAAAGTATTCAACCTGGATTTGAAGTAGGCGCTTGCGACATTCCCTCGTTCTAAGTTCGGCTTTCTCGGAGCAAGCGCACGCAGCACGTGCCGGGGGCACGTGTGCGCCTTGGTGGGGTTGCGCGTGTGGGTGGGGATTTTGTCGTTCTCTGTTTGGTTTGCGGCGTTTCTGCGTTCTAAGTTCGGCTTGGTTGGAGCAAGCGCACGTAGCACGTGCGAAGCACGTGTGCGCCCGGGTGGGATTGCGCGCGTGTGGGGATTTTGTCGTTCTAAGTTTGTTTTGCGGCGTTTCTGCGTTCCAAGTTCGGCTTGCGGAGTATTTTCGTTCTGAGTTCGGCTTTCTCGGAGCAAGCGCACGCAGCACGTGCCGGGGGCACGTGTGCGCCCGGGTGGGGTTGCGCGCGTGTGGGGATTTTGTCGTTCTAAGTTTGGTTTGTGGCGTTTCTGTGTTCTAAGTTTGGTTTGCGACATTCCCTCGTTCTAAGTTCGGCTTTCTCGGAGCAAGCGCGCTTGCAAAGTCTTTTTCTTGTTTTAAGATTGGCTTGGTTGTAGCAAGCGTACGCAACTCCCCGCGGAAGCGGGGAGTGCGCCTGTGTGAGGGGGCGCGCGTGGTTTTGGGAATGTGCGGTTGAAAATGGGGGTGTGTTACGAAAGGTATGCTCATAAGGTGGCTGAGCGTAGCCGAAGCCCGTTCGTTGCCATGCAAAATTCGCTCAATGACCGTTTTATTTCAGCATATGTATCGTACCATCGTACCGTCTCCAAAAAAATGCTTTCTAATAAAATTCGATATTGAGGTTGAAGAGATTCCGTCAGGAATCTCGAATTCGTGTGCCAATATCTAAAAATGACGCTAGAAATCATGTATCCACCGAAATAAATTTTTAGTGAAAATGTATTGATTTGTTCATTTCGACTCCGCTCAATGAACGTCGTTCCTGTTCTAATGGGAACGTCGTTCCTGTTCTAATGGAAGTGGCGTTCCTGCTCTAATAGGAACGTCGTTCCTGCTCTAATGGAAGTGGCATTCCTGCTCTAATGGGAGCGTCGTTCCTGCTCTAATGGGAACGTCGTTCCTGCTCTAATGGGAGCGTCGTTCCTGCTCTAATGGGAGCGTCGTTCCTGCTCTAATGGGAGCGTCGTTCCTGCTCTAATGGGAACGGCATTCCCGCTCTAATGGAAGTGGCGTTCCTGCTCTAATGGGAACGATGTTCCTGCTCTAATGGAAACGGCATTCCCGCTCTAATGGGAACGTCGTTCCTGCTCTAATTGGAGCGTCGTTCCTGCTCTAATGGGAGCGTCGTTCCTGCTCTAATGGGAACGGCATTCCTGCTCTAATGGGAACGGCATTCCTGCTCTAATGGGAACGGCGTTCCTGCTCTAATGGGAACGGCATTCCTGCTTAATGAACGGCGTTCCCGCATAAAAAGGGATGCTGTTAGTGCATTAAACGGGACACTCTTAATGCATTAAGAGGGGCTGCGTGTTAGAATATGGCGGATTTTGTATTGGCTTCCATAAAAAACGGAGAATCGATTATGAAAACGTTCCGGAAATTTTTCGGCATTTTGGCTGCCGTCCTTTCATTTTTTGCGGTGTCGTGCTCGCTTTTTGGGGATGAGGAACCTTCTGCGGAGAGAAACTTCGTCGAGCCGGCGCTGACGGCATCCGTTCAGGGGAGCGTGGCGGTTTCGGGTGCGGCGCCGGGCGTTTTCCGGAAAAGCAGCGCGCGGACGGCGCTTCCATCTTTGAACGGCGTCTCGTATTCCGTGAAGGCCTCTGGCGGCGGGAGGACGTACGAGGAGGATGTCGATGCGGAAAATCTCTCGTTCTCGTTCGGAGAGCTTTCTGTCGGTGAGGGCGGGACTGAGTACACGATTACGGCGACGGGGACGGTGTCCGGAATCGAGGTCGTTTCCGGGAGCTGTACCGTAACGCTTCGTCCGGGCGACGCGCTTTTTTGCGAGGTTCCCGTAAAGCCCGATATGAAAAGCGGGACGGGGAACGTCAAACTCGAAATAGACGTCGGCGGGACTGAAATCAGGTCGTGCGCGATAGAACTTGACGGCGGCTCCGTTTCATCTTGCCAAGTAGATTCCGGCGGGAAAATAAAATGGAGCGCGGAACTCGATTCGGGATGCTACGATGCGGTTTTCAGCTTCTACAGCACGGCGGATTCATCATCCGCGGATGGCGTTCTCCTCTACGAATTCCGCGAGTCGCTCCACGTGTGCAAATCGCTCATGACGGATTCGTGGTTCGGCTCGTCGGCGTACATTGCGGACGGGGAATGCGTGATAACAAAAACGCTCGTCGATAAGTTCGCGCTTTCGAGGATTTACGTGTCGTCGAGGAAAGAGGACAGCAGGGAGACGGGGACTCGCGCGGAGCCGTACAAATCGATTGCGAGGGCGATGGGCGCGCTCCTGGATAAAGATACCGACTACACGATACTCGTTGACGGGGAGCTTACGGGCGCGCAGGAAATCCCCGCGTCCGTGACCACGGCAAAAGCGCGCTCGATTACGATTCAGGGTGCGAACGGGCTCGACGCGGGCGGAATGCCGAAGGACAGTTTGAACGGAAAAAATGAAGGAACAACCCTCAAAATTTCCTCGAGCGTTCCCGTGACAATCAAGAACCTCAAAATCACCGGCGGAAAAAACGCAAGCGGAACCGGCGGCGGAATCTACAATAACGGAACTTTAATTCTCAAAGGCAAGAACATCATTTACGATAATAAAGATTCAAATGGTAAGCAGAGCAATGTTTACCTTCCTTACGGAAAGAAAATTAAGATTGACGGTGATATTTCAGGAAGCAAGATTTGCGTTTCAATGGCATTTACAGATACAAATAAACCTACGGTAGCCGCTCCTGTCATATTCACAGAAGATTACGGATACGGCACGACGAATGCAAGCAGGCCAGGAGCTGTATTTATTTCTGATAATGAGTATGCAATAGGAACGACAGATTCCAATGAAGCGGCATTTATGATTTCGGGCGGTTCATTCTATACTCCGCGAGATTATGATTTCACGCTTTCCTGCACAGATTCGCTTGGAAACTCTGCGGCATGCTTATATACCGGCGTGGCAGCTACATTCACCGTTACGCCGACTGTCACAAGAAAGGAAACAAGCGGTACCTCGACGCCGCTTTACTATAATCATGCAGATAAAAAGCTTTATACAAATACGGGTCTTACGCTTACGGATTGTGATGAGAAGGTTTCCTGGACTGCAGCCCTTTACTGTTGCGGAAAAAAAGTTACGGACATTACGCCTTCAGATGTTACAGGTGGAATCAGCGTGACAATTCCTGCCATAGCTTATGATGACACATACACGCTTAAAGTAAATGCAAGCTATCTTGGCGAAACGCATGATGCGGAATGGATTTTGGATTGCTCCAGAAGCATTTCTAATGCTGCTTTCTATATCCGCACTATGACTTCAAGCGGAACTGTAGCTGTGGAAGGCTCTCCAAGCGGAGATGATTTATGGACTTTGAACAGTGCAATTAGAAATGTGGCATCCGGCGTAAAAGTAACGCTTGATTTAAGCGGAACAAATCTGACTGAATTGTATGACACTGCACATAATGCGACAGAACCGAAATCATTCCTTGATTGTACTAATCTCGTTGGAATTATTCTTCCTAATACACTTACAAAAATTGGAAACAGTTCTCTGCGCTGGTCAGGAATAACTTCCATAGATATTCCCCCTTCTGTTACAACAATAGGTGATGCAGCTTTTTTACAATGCAAAATCACGAGCATAACTATTCCAAGCACGGTAACAACATTTACTGGAACTGGCGTTTTCAATTCAACTTATACCTTACAAACTGCCGTTCTTAATTGTAGCGCAAATCTCCCTAATAACTGTTTTAATGGTTGTTCAGGTTTGACGACGGTAACAATTTCTTCAAATGTTAAACAAATTGGAGAGGGGTGTTTTAAGGGATGCACCAAGCTTACAACAATCAACTATGGCGGTACTAAAGCTCAATGGAATGCCCTTACTAAGAAGACTGACTGGAATAATAGTGTTCCTGCAACTGTAGTTCATTGTTCAGACGGTAATGTAGCTTTGTAATAACGGAGGACAGAAGATGAAAAAACTATCTTTTATTTTTTTGATTTCTGGATTTTTATTCTTTTCTTGTACAAATTTTTTGGGCGAAAACAGCGATTCTTCGGAAAGTTCGAATAATCTTTCTTCGTCAACCGTGGCTTTTAATGGAACGGTTTATTATAGCGGGGCTTTTCCTTACGAGCTTTTAGAAATCAATGATTCAGAATCTGCTTACCGCTCGGCTTCTTATAAGATTGACTCTGACTGGACATATTTTGCTACTGCCACATCTGGAAGCGACACTGTTTCAGGCACATTCGGAAGCGGAACGGAGGCAAGGACTTTTGAGATTTCTCTTGCAACAGGAAAAACATGGACAATTACCTGCGGAATAAAAAAGGGAGAGACTGTTCTTCTTTCGGACACTTTTTCTGTTACAACCTCTGTTGATGAGCCTGCCATATCCCATACTTTTTTTGTAAAACCAGGAACGAGCGGAACCGGTGTAATTGGTCTTATTATGACAGTGGATTCTTTGATGATAACGCATGTAACGGCTGAATGTTCGGACTCTGTTTGGAATAACTCCGTGACTTCAAATCCTTGTACAACAACCTCTGGAATAACAAGTATTCTTGTTGCATCTATTCCGAGCGGTACTTACGAAGTCACATTCAATTTTTATGATTCAAGCAATATCCTTCAGTACACAACAACACAATCAATAAATGTTTTTGACAATCTTACGACAAACAGATGGTATTCTACATCATCTGAAAATTCTCCAATAAAAAGCGACGGCACGTTTGAAGTCACCACGGCTTTGATTAACGCGCAAAAAAGAACAGTTTTTTATGTCGGCAATACTACTGTCACAGGAAATGACACGACCGGAACGGGAAGCCCTTACGCCCCGCTTGCAACAATTACAAAAGCCTGTTCCTTTATGACGGATTCAAGTGCTGATTACAAAATCTTTATCTACGGAACAGTTACTGGAACACAATCTGTTCCATCAAGCCTTACCGGAAAGGCAAAGTCTGTAATCATTCAGGGTTTCAACGGACTGGAAAATGGAGTGCCAAAAGATTCTTTGGATGGTAATAATGGGGGAACCACCCTCACGATTTCTACAAGTGTGCCTGTTATGATTAAAAATCTCAAAATCACAGGTGGAAATGCTGCAGAAAACGGAGGCGGAATCAGCATTGCGAGCGGCTCTTCCGTCACTATCCTGGACAACACGCAAATCACGTCCAATACTACCGCAAAAAGTGGCGGTGGCATCTTTAATGATGGAACCCTTTATCTTGGTGGCGGTGTAATTTCAAAAAATACTGCTAGTGAATGGGGTGGTGGCATTTTTAGTAACGGCACGATATTCATGTACGGCTCTGCCGTTATCGGCGACATGTCAAAAAATGTTGCCGCTACGAGCTCATCCTGCTCAAATAAAGCTGACATAAAAGCTGGAGGTATTTATTCGTCAGGAAACCTCTATATGGGTTACTCTGACGAAAGTACGGAGCGTGCGCTTACCGGCGGTGTGTGCTACAATTTCTCAAAAGATTGTGGTGGTATTTACCAGCTCAATGGGAGTACTAGTAAAGTCTTCAAACTGAATTCAGGTTCAGTCTCGTATAATGCTGAACGGGGAATATATGTCGCTAAATGTTCATTCACAATGGCAGGCGGAAGTGTCAGCGGAAATAAGGCTACAAATAATGGTCAAACAAATGGAGCCGGTGTCTATGCGGGCTATCAGAGCGATGTCGTAATCTCAGGTGGTACAATCAGCTCTAACACCGCTGGCGGAAATGGCGGCGGTATTTATCTTGCACAAACAGACAGTTCCGTTACGATAGAAGGCGGCACAATCAGTGGAAACTTGGCGAGTGGTAACGGAAAAGGCATTGCAGTCGCTAACGGCTCGTTGAAAATGAAAGGCGGGGCAGAGGTGGATTCCGGCAACGATGTCTACCTTGCAAGCGGAAAATACATCACCATAACAGGTTCTCTTACCGGCACTGTCCCCGTCGCGACGATAACGCCGGCGAGCTACAGTGTCGGAACTACCGTGCTTGCGGCTGGAACTGGCGTTGTCCTTGCAGATGAAGTTGGAAAATTCGCATTGACGAGTGATGATTACTTCATCGGTGAAGACGGAAAGCTGATAGATGGATACACTGCAGCAAAGGCAATATCATTAATTCCAAGTATGACGGAAACGGGGGTAGTAAAAGTCATCGGAGAAATTTCTTCCGAAGACATAAAAAATCTTACAACGGCTCTTAAGACTTTGAATGCAAACAATCCTGATGTCAGGATTACGCTGGACCTTTCTAGAACCACAGGGGTGACTGAATTACCCTCATATGCATTCACTGATGAGGACTATCAAAACCCTGGCTGCCTTGCGCTTGAAGGTATAGTCCTTCCTAGCGGACTTACAAAGATAGGTGAGTGTAATTTCCGCGAATGTACCAATCTTACGACGATAACGATACCAGCGGGGGTTACGGAAATTTGCGATACCGCTTTCGTAAACTCTGGGCTTTCAGGAAAGCTCTTAATTCCGGCATCTGTATGCAAGTTCGGATATGGGGTGTTTTCAGGAACAACTGTGACTTTGGAATATGAAGATACGACTTCTATATGGACAAAGTATAAATATACTGGAACTATTGTAACTGAAAATGACCCTAGTTTTTCAAGTACTCCATTTAGTGGAACGTGCCCTACAAGAGAAACTATTTCTGCATTATCGCAGGGAACGACATATTTGCAGAAAAACTGATTGCCGAGAATTAAAGCTTGCAGACCTGCGGCAAGGTAGGACAAGTCAAAAAAAGCATTTTTTACTTCTGTCGTTTTCTAAGCAACAGAAGAATATTAAAAAAAGGAGAATTTTATGAAAATCACAGAATTCAAAAGAAAGCTCGGAAAGACAATTGCAATTCTTGCAGCAATTAGCTTGACTTTTGCATCTTGCAGTGCTGATTCAGGAGACGAAAGCCGAAATCCCGGGCAAGCGACCGAAACCAAGGACGATGCCAACGCCAATGAGCAGGAAATAGAAGTAGTTCAGCCTGCGGTAACAGGTCTTTCGGCTGCAATAGGTGACGGAAAAGTCGTCCTTTCGTGGACAAATCCTACAAACGAAGAATTTTCTTCTCTCGAAATCTCTTACACACCAGACGAGACTTCTTCATCTAAGACGACTCTCACAAAAGACATAACGACTCACACTTTCACTTCTCTCACAAATGATATGGAATATACTTTTACGGTAACAGCAATAAGTTCAACAGAAACGACAGGAACTGCAACAGTAAAAGCAACTCCAAAAATAATACAACTTACTGCTCCGACAAATCTTGTTATCAATTCAATCACAGATAGCACCGAGGAATGCACCGTTAATTTTTCGTTTGCATACAATGGCGATGTAGAAATAGATGGCACAACGACCGCAATTTTGGGGTATTCAACAACAGATGATTCGTCAAAAGCTACTTACGATACAAGTTCAGCCGTTACTGTAGAAGCCGGAGAAAATACCAAAACTGCGACTATATCAAATTTTCATCCTGAACTTGGAGCAAAGTATTATTTCTGGCTGAAACTAACAAACACTGAAGATAATGTTTTAGACAGCTGCTGGTGCAATGATGCGGGATTTACATATCTTGTAGGCGGAAAGGATACAAAGTATCTGGCAAGATTTGTTTGTACTGGTGAGCCTGCTAATGAGGTTAATTCTATTGAAGGTGCTGATGGTGAATTATATGCACAAGTGGATTGGGATATGATAAAAGTGAATGGTCAATGTTACTTTATTCGAACAGATAGTCATTATATACACTGCACATTTAAATCTTTAGATGAAAATACTGGTACAGCCTATTTTTATGCAACTGCACTTGCAGGCTATTATATTAAAGATGGTCAGGCTGTTGCGTTACCAAACTATATTTCTGGAAATGAATTTGAAATAAACCCAGAAACGAACTATTGGAGATGCAAATAGGCTGGATGTCAGTTTTTTAGGCAAAAATGCCCGCATAAAAAAGATATTTTTCCAGCCGTTGCTTTTTATTATTTTTCTTCATACTGAACTGCTATTGTAAGAAAGCAGTTCAGTATCTCCCTGTCGGATAGATTCCGAAACAAGTTCGGAATGACACGGGTGTTGTTCCTCAATGGCGCGGTTTTATTGCGGGCGGTTTCCCGTGCGCTGCTCCCACTCGACTTCGACCTTGCGGTTCTCGATGTTCGGGATGCGGAGGAACGTCAGGCAGTCGGCGCGGTGAATCATGATTCCCTTGTTCTTGCTCGAATACCCGACAATCGCGTCGCCGACTTTCGGGCAGCAGCATCCGGCGAGCGTGTAGAGGACGTTTTTCGTGTTGTCGATTTTCACGTTTCCGGTGTACGCTTCGAGGAGCGCTTTTGACGCGTCCATTCCCGCGCCTTTCCGGTGCGAGCGCTTCTCCTCCTGGATTCTCCGCGACTTCCCGTTGTTCGCCGCAATCGCGGCTTCTCTCTGCGCCTCCGCCGCCTTGTCCACGAACGTCGGGTCGTTCGCCACGAGCCACGAATGGATTTTCTGCCGCGCCTTTCCGGTCTTCACGCTCTTGAGCTGGTTTTCCGTCGGGTGCGCCTGCGGGTTCGTGAGAATTTCGATTATCTGCGTGTTCTTGAGAGGCGTGTTTATCGGAATTATCTTTCCGTCCGCTTTCGCCCCCACGATTTTCTCGCCGACCGCGGAATGGACGTGGTACGCGAAGTCGATGGCGCAGCTTCCGGCGGGCAGCTGCACTACGTCGCCCTGCGGTGTGAAGACGAAAATCTCGTCGCCCAGAAGCTCTCCCTTGAGCCGCGTGAAGAACGACTCGTCCGTGAGGTTTTCCTCCTTGAGGTTCTGGAGCTGGTTGAAGATTCCGAGCGAATTCACGTCAACCTTGTCGTGGTTCATTCCCTTCTTGTAGAGCCAGTGCGATGCGATTCCGTGCTCCGCCATGTTGTGCATGTCGGCGGTGCGGATTTGGATTTCGAGCGGCTTTCCCTCGCAGACTACGGTCGTGTGGAGCGACTGGTAGCCGTTCGATTTCGGCATCGCGATGTAATCCTTGAAGCGCCCGTCCATCGGTTTCCAAAGCCCGTGCACGATTCCGATGAGCGTGTAGCATTCCGTCGTCGTCGTGCAGATGATGCGGAGCGCGAGGAGGTCGTAAAGCTCGTCCGCGCCCTTGTTGCGCTTGCGCATTTTCTGGTAAATCGAATAGAAATGCTTTGCGCGGCTCGTAATCTGCACTTTTATGCCGATTTTCTCCGCCCGTTTGTAGATTTCGTTCACGGCCTTCTCCAGATATGCGGCGCGCTCGTCCTTTTTCTGCGCGACAATCCGCTTTATCTGCTGGAAGACGTCCGGGTTCGCGTATTTGAGCGAAAGGTCCTCCATCTCGCTCTTCACGTTCTGCATTCCGAGCCTGTCGGCAAGCGGCGCCCAGATGTCGAGTACCTCCGCCGCGACGAGCCGCTGCTTTTTCGGCGCGATTGCCTTGAGGTTCCGCATCCTGTCGAGCCTGTCGGCGAGCTTGACGAGTATGACGCGCACGTCGTCAATCATCGCGAACAGCATTTTCCTGATTGAGTCCGCCTGCTGTATCGTCTTCGAATTTATTTTGAGCGATGTGATTTTTGACGTGTCGCGCACAATCGACGCGATTGTCTTGCCGAAACGCGACTCGACTTCATCGGTCGTTATCCCGTCAATCTCGAAAATCGAGTGGAGGAAGCCGCACGCGATGCACTGCGCGTCCATTCCCTTCTCCGCGAGCAGCGCGCCGACGCGCATCGGGTGGAGGATGTAGGGTTTGCCGCAACTGCGCATGATGTTCCCCGTTTTCTCAACGAGGAATTTCCACGCGTCTGAAAGAAGCGTCTTTTCGTCCTCGCTGAAATTTCCGAACGTCCGGAAAAAAGCCTCCTCAAGTACGTCCGGGTCGAATTCCGTATTGTTTGTTCTGATGTCGAAAGCCGTCGATTCCATTCAATCATCCCTCCGTGGGAAAAAACAAGAAAGAATCCCGTCTGCCCGGGCACTGCTGGGGAATTCCCCATTCTCAGGCAGAGCCGTTTTTCGGGATTCAAAACAAAAAACCGTCGTTGGCTGAAAGCTGCCGTTCTTCGGCGTATCATAGCAGAAAACTCGGGAATGTTCGCCCCAAATTCCGAAAATACGCGTCGGGAAAAAAATGCCGCCCGCAAGAGCGGACGGCATTGCGCTCGGTGCGACGGCGCAACGCTAGACTTTGAATTTGTTGACTTCCTTCCCGAGGTCGTCGATTGATGCGGCATTTTGGTGCGTCAAATCGTTGCACGAATTCATCGACTCGTTGATGCTTTCGATTCCGAGCGCCATTTCCTGCATCGATGAGGTAATTTCGTCGGTCAGCCGGTTGAGATTCGACATCTTCTCGTTCACGATGTCTGTCGCGCGCCTCATGCCGTCGCCGCCGCTCCTTACGTTCTCCGTTATCTCGTTAATCTGCTTCATCGCCTCAAGGACCTGCCCGCCGCCCTCGCTCTGCTCCTCCATCGCGCTCTTTATCGTAAGCTCCTGCCGCGAGACGTCCTGCGTGAGCGTGTAAATCTCGTTGAACTTGCTCTGAACCTGCGACGTTTCCTCCGCGACTGTCTTTATCGAATTCATGACGAGCTTGAGGTTGCTCGTTATCGCCTTGCCCTGCTTGTTCGAGTCCTCCGCGAGTTTCCTGATTTCGTCGGAGACGACGCTGAATCCCTTGCCGGCTTCTCCCGCGTGCGCCGCCTCGATTGCCGCGTTCATCGCAAGAAGGTTCGTCTGGCTCGCGATGTTCTGTATGACCTTGCTTGCCTCAAGGAGCGTCTTCGACTGCTCGAGTACGCCGTTCGTCGCCTCGACCGATTTCACGATTACGCTGTTTCCCTCGTCGGCGGCTTTTCCGAGGCGCTCAATCGACTCGTTGTTTTTCAGGAGGATGTTCGTCACGGAGCGGATGTTCGCGACCATCTCCTCGATTGCCGACGACGATTCGATGACGCTCGACGACTGCAGGTGGATGTCCTCGATGAGCGCGTCGACGGTCTTGTTAATCTCTTCGACCGATGACGACGACTCGCGCACGTTCTCTCCCTGCTGCTGGACCTGCCTGTTCACGGAGTCGATGTTCGCCGTAATCTCGTTCGCCGCCGCCGCCGTGTCGTTCATGTTGTTGGCGAGCGTCTCCCCGATTTGCGTCATCGTCTCGGAGCTTGATTTGACGTGCGAGATTGATGTCTGGATTTTTTCCATCGTCTTGTTGAAATAGTTGAACATCTGCCCGATTTCGTTCCCGCTTTTCGCCTCAAGGCGCACGGTCAAGTCCCCGTCGCCCTGCGCAATGTTCCTCATCGCCTCGACGCCCTTGTTGAGCTGCTTCGTTATCGACTTGACGACGACGATGATTAATCCGACGACGACTGCCGCGAGAATCGAGAAGATAATCGCAATCGCGTTCGTCAGGAATCTCTGGTCAGCCTGGATTTCCTTTATCGGAGCGTTTACGCCGAGGAACCAAATCTCGTCCGCGCCCTCGACTTTCAGCGGGACGTAATACGTCATCATCATCGCGCCGCCCTTCTTTTCCGTGACGGAGAACGGCTTCATGCTCGCGCGCGATGTCTTGAACAGCTCCGATTTTTTCGCGTCCTTGAAATCGTCGCTGATTTTTCCCGTCGCCGATTCGTCCTTGTCGCTCGCAATCGTTCCGTTCGCCGAAATGAGCGTCAGGTAGCCCGTTTCGTATACCTTTGCCCCGCTCAGTATGTCCATGATTTTCTGGAGCGACATGTCGATTCCGACCGTGCCGACGGCATCTCCCCGCTCGTCGTGTATGGGGAATGCGACGCCGCAGACGTAAATCATCTTGCCGCCGACTTCGTACGGGTTGGGGTCGATGAGGATTCCCTTGAGGCTTTTCTTCGGGTTTTCGTACCAGAACGAGCCGTCGTAGTCGGTAAGCTCCGTCACGCTGATGTTTCCGTTGTCGTTCGTCCAGTACGGGATGAAACGCCCGCTCGCGTCGTGGTGCGGTGCGTTCGCGTACTGCCGGTCAAGCCCGTCGAGCGCGTCTGGCTCCCAGCACGTGTACGCATCGACGAGGTTCGGGTTCGCTATGAGCGTTTTTTTCAGGAGGTCGTCGTAATACGCGCGCCTGTCTTCGTGCGGAAGCTCGTCGAAAAGCTCGAACGAGACTTTGAGCGACGTGCATGTCGCGAATTCGCTCGCGAGGATTTTTTCGGTGCTCGCCGCGTACTGCATCGCCACGGAGTGTATGTAGTTTTCGTTTACTTTCTGGAAGCCCTTGTCCAATTCTTTGTGCACGAAGAATTGCGCGGCTCCAAGCAGAATTACCGAAATAAGCCCGATGTTCCACGAAAGCTGCCTTGTCACCGTTCCGCGCAGAATATGCCTGATTTTCAGGCTCGTTTTGCTGCCCATTTTTATTGCTCCTGTTTTTGAAATATCCGGCACGGCGGAAAACTTCATCAACAAGACCACGCGGTCCCGTTTTTTCCGAAAAATGCCGATTCTGATAAGTTCAATTTTAAGAGCGTAATCATTGAAAATCAAACTGAACGTAAAGAATTTTTTCGTTCAGCCTGATTTTAGTGGTGTATGCGAAAAGGACCTCGCCTGCGCGCCGCCGCTTTGTGGGCATACGTTTCGTTGCGTTGTGGAGGAATGTCAGCCCCGCGCGAATCGCTCGACTTCGGCGAGGGTGGGGAGCGCCGGTATCGCGCCGCGTTTTGTGACGCACAGTCCCGCGACCGTGTTCGCGAAGGCGAGGTCGGACTCGATTCCTTCTTTTGTGAGGAGGAGCGGCTCGGCCACGCGTGAAAGGCGGTACAAAAGCCCCCCGTTGAAGCTGTCTCCCGCGCCTGTGGTGTCAACGACGGACACTTTTTTTGCCGCGACTATTCCGCTGATGCGTTCCCCGTTTTTTGTTTTTCCGGCATAGAAAACGCCTTTCGAGCCGAGCGTCACGAGAACGAGGGTGCATCCCGACGAAAGAATTTGCGCCGCGCCGTCCTCATATGCCGTGTTCTTTCCATATAACAGGGCGAGTTCATCCTCCGAGACTTTGACGATGTCGGCTTTCGGAATCATGCTTTTTATCGTCTCGACGGCATCTGTTCTTTTTCCCCACAGCGTTTCCCTGTAGTTCGGGTCGTAGGAAATGAGTCCGCCCGCTTTTTTCACGATGGTGACCGCTTCTTCCGTTGCGGATTTTGCCGGTTCGTCCGTGAGCGAAAGCGAGCCGATGTGGAGGAATTTCGTGCTTTCAAGAATTTCCCTGTTCAAATCGGAGACGGAAAGCTGCGTGTCTGCGCCCGGATTCCTGCAGAATGAGAAATGCCGCTCTCCGCTCTCGTCGAGGGTGACGAACGCGAGCGTCGTGTGCTGTTTTTCAGTCGTGCACATTCCCTGCGTGCTGACGCCGAGCTCCTCAAGGACGTTCTTCAGGTCTTTCCCGAACGAGTCCTCGCCCGTCATCCCGATGAATGCCGATTTTCCGCCGAGCTTTGAGACGGCGCACGCGCAGTTTGCCGGCGCTCCGCCCGGATTTTCCTCAAAAATGTTTTTTCCTGCCTCGGATTTTCCTGCGAAGGTGAAATCAATCAGAATCTCGCCCAGCGCCACAACGTCGAATTTCTTTTCCATATTTTTCTTGTCCTGTCAGTTTTCTGTCGATTCGCGGTAAACGATGTTGCTTTCGATATAGACAGTGCGGAATGGCGCGGACGGATTTTTTATCCGTGAGAAAAGAAGGTCAATCGCCGCCCGCCCCATCGACTTTCCGTTGATGTGGATTGTCGTGAGGTTCGGGGTGATTATCCTCGATTCCGGCGAGTCGTCGAACCCGCATAGATAAATTCCGTTCGGAACGGAAATCCCCATTTTCTTGAGGACCTGAATCACATCCATCGCGACGAAATCATTCGCGCAGAGAATGACGGAGGGAAGGGTCTTGCAGCTGGTCATTTTCTCCTCCAGATAATTGAGGTAATTGTCATGCGGAGGATAATCAAGCCCGCGCGATGAGCCGGTGAGGCACCATTCCGGATTGAATTCCAGATTGAACAGCCTGAGCGCGCCCATGTACGCTTCGTACCGCTCGTAGAATGACATGCAGTGCAGTTTCTCTCCGATGAAGCCGATTTCCGTTTTTCCGCGCGCGACCATTTCCTTTACGAGCGCGTATATCCCGCTTCTGTTTTCCATCAGAAGTACGTCTGCGGCGAGCGGTTTTTCCTCGAACATGACCGCCGTGTCGATGAAGACAATCGGAAGCCCCAGCGAGCAGAGCATGTGGCTGTATGCGGTGTCGAACATCTCCACGCAGAAAATTCCCGCCACTCGCTTCGTGTCGAAATTCGCGGGAAGCTTCAGCTCCTCCCTTTCTTTCGTCATGACGCGGTACATCGTAAAACCGTAGCCGAGGTGCGAGGCTTCGCCCTGCATCTCGTCGAGCATGCTTGCGGAAAAATGCGAGCCGCCCAAAGCAGAGCCGGTGATGATGACAAGCTCCTTTTTCTCCGGGTCGGAGTTTTCCGTTTCCGCCGCCTGCTGAATCGCAAAGAGCTTGTAGCCCATTTCCGCGGCTTTTTTGAGTATCGCGCTCCTCGTCGACTCGGCAATTATGCCCGTGCTGTTGATGGCTTTTGATACCGTGTTGCGCGAAAGCCCCATTTCATCTGCTATATCCTGAATCGTTACTCGTCTTGGCATATTGTCAAATGTAACATACATCAAAAAATGCGTCAAATGCACAATTTTTTGATGCACACAGGATTGCCCTCGGCGGGCAGTCCTGCGCTTTCTCTTTTTTTTAGCGGGTTGTTTTTATGCTGATGTTCTCAAATGTCGCGTCTGCCTCCGTTGTGTACAGCGCCATGTGCGCTCCGTTCACAGAATTGTAGATTCTGCTGCTCAGAACTTTCGCGTCGTCGATGTACACGATGAAAATTTCGTTTTCCGCCACGACTGTGACGTGGTGCTTTTCGCCCGGTCTGAAGCTGAAGCGTGTCTGCGCGAGCGGATCGGACGAGACGATGCTCTCGAATCCTCCGATTTTGTAGCCCTCGTAGTGGATGCAGTTTCTCTTCGTGTCAAGCGCGAGCGCGTACCAGTTCTTGAAATTCTTCTGCGGGTTTCCGAACGCGAATCCGGCGATTCCGTCCTTCCCGATTGTCACGTCGCATTCAAGGAGCATTGTTGCCGCTCTCTCTCCCAAATCGACTGCTGCTTTTTCGCCTTTCTTAGCGCGAAGCTTGAACGATGCGCCGTTCTTTTCCACCGTTCCGTCGCTCGCGCCGGCGGAAATCTCCTTGCTCTCCGGGAAATGCTCCGCGATTGTCTCGGGCATTTTGACTCCGAGCGAGCCGTCCTCGTGCTGCACGAGCTGATGGATGAGCATGTTTCCTGCCCAGCGGTATTTTCCCGTGTCGTATCCTTTGTCCTCGGAGCGTCCGAGCCATCCGCACAGGTATCTCTTTCCTTTCAGCTCCGCCGTCTTTGCCGCGTAGAAGATGAAATTCGTTCCGTCAAGAACGTTGTCTTTGGGAGCGGTGAACGGTCCGTTCATCGTTTTTCCGACGGCATAGTATGTCACGCAGTCCCAGCTGAAGAAGAGATAGTATTTGTCGCCCATCTTGAACAAATCCGGGCATTCGAGCATGTACTGCTTGTGCGGCGCATAAAGCGGCCCCTTGAACGTCCAGTTCGCGAGGTCCGTCGAGGTGAATTTCGCGACGATTCCTCCGTTCGCCTCTTCCCGTGTCGCGACAAGCATCCAGTAGCATTTGTCGTCTTCGTTCCAGAATACCTGCGGGTCGCGGAAGTCGCTGTTCGAGTATCCCTCTGGAGCGTAAAGCACCTCGCCGAATTTTTTCTCCCAGCTGATTCCGTCTTTGCTCACCGCGTGAAGGACGCATTCCTTCGGTTTCCCCTGCGCGGCGAAGCTGTCGTTGTGCCCCGTGTAGAAGCAGTGGAAAAGTCCGTCCTGCGCCTTGAACACGCTTCCCGTCCCGATTGCGACGTCTGGCTCTTTTGCGGTTCCGCACGGCACTGCGAGCCCTAAATCCTCGTATTGATAGAAATCCTCCGTGGAGAATTTGTGAATAGGGTGGTACGCCTGTATGTTGTGGTCTGTTTCGTAAAGGTAGTAGAGTTCCAGCTTCCCCTCGTTCTCGATCGGCATCACGTCGGCGACGAACGCGTCGTCGGGCGTTGGGTAGAGCGCGTAGTCCACGGCGGTGTAAGACGAAGCGTCTCCGCTTCCTTCTGTCGTGGCGCAGGCGGAGAGGAGCGCGAGCGCGCAGGCGCATCCAATCCCTGAAAGATTCCTTTTCATAATTCCCCCTTTTTTGGTTCTTTTTTGATTTGTTGTTGCATGACTTTTTTATGCAATTGTCACATGATTTTTGTTATAAATGCGACAACGTAATTTGTCAACAAAAAAGATATTTTTTTATTTGCCGACTTTTTTTGACCTGAAAAATGCGTTTTTTGATGCATGATTAAAAATTTTTGCTTGACAAATGAAAAATTCAGTTTACATTTTGAAATATATAGCATTTTTAAGTGTTACAAATGCACTAAAAAAGGAGGAGCTATGAAAAAATGTGTGGCTGGGCTTCTGCTCGCGGCGGGAGCTTTTTCGGCACAGAACGCGGTTGCCGAGACGAAGTTTATGATGGACATGGGGCTCAAACTTCCGTTTGCGGCCGCTGACATCGTGTCGAGGAATTCCGGGACGAGCACCGAGCTCGGCAAGGTCGTCAAATGGGGAGACGCTTCGGAGGATTTCCGCTTCAAGCTTGAGCGCGACAACCGCGCGGGGCTGGAGCTGAACTTCAAGCCGAAGTTTTCGCAGGAAGGCGGCGTCATCCATTCCATGGATTTGGACACTTATTTCGGCTGGTTCAAGCCCACGGAATCCACGAAAATCGTCGCGGGAACGGCTGACGAGCGGCACTGGTTCAGGGGCGGGGAGGAGCGCCTCGTCGATAAATTCGGCGAGATTGCGGTTGTCGACTGCCATGCCGACAACGAGCTTGGCGTCTATTACGGCCTCGTTACTGACCCCGTGAAAATTCTTTCGTTCACAAAAAGCGATTTGGGCCACGAGGCTGGCTCGGTCCGCTGGGACCGCTCGTACGGCTGGTCCTCGTCTCAGCTCGGCAACGGTATCGAGGGGCAGGGCACGAACGTTCAGTTCCAGTATTCGCAAGGCGACACCGGGCTTTTTGCGACGGCTGTCCTCGTCGGGAACTACAAGCCTGGCAGCGACAAGACGAAGACCATCGAATGGACGAACAGCAGCTGGGGCAAGGATGATGCCGACAACTCTGTTTCCTGGGTTCCCGAGCCGCAGTTCCGCGTTGGATACGGATTCAGAAGCGGAAGCGTTGAGCTTGTCTACAAGTCCCCGCACTTCGGAAACAATGTCGTCGCGGCGTTCTACCAGCCGCGCCTTCTTCGCGACAGGCTTTTGGGAACGGTCGGCGTGACGTTCGCGAACGATTTTGCCGACGGCTCCGCGAAATTCGGCGGCCGCGCGAACGAATTCACCGCGCTTGCGTTCGATGCCCGCGTTCAGTACAAAATCAGCGAGAAGCTCCGCGCTAAGCTGTTCCTCAACTACTCGCAGGTTCTTCCCGGAGATAAGAACGAGACGAACGACAGGAGCAAGCAGTTCGGCGAAAGCGTCTATCACTACAAGAACTACAAGGGCGAGACTGTCGGCAACAAGGTCGAGAACGGCTTCTACGCTGTCAGCTCAATCGGCTACACGCTTCCCGTCGGAATGGTGAACCTTGACGGCGGTCTTTACTGGCGCGATTTGGACAACAACGACGGGTTTGAGCTTGGCGAGAATTTCCTGTCCGTGAAGGGAAGCTGGACGTGGTGGATTATGAACGGGGTCGGCCTGTCTGTCGGCGGCGCCTGGTACCACAGAATCAACACGGGCGACTACGGAAAGAAAATCAACGGCACGGCGTACGACGGAATCAAGGACGAAATCACGCTCGGCTCGTACTTCATCATCAAGCTCGGTCTGTAAGGAGAAATCAAATGAAAAAGTCAAAGAAAGCATTGTTCGGCGCGCTTGCTGTTGCTGCGGCGGTAGGTTTCGTTTCCTGCTATACGGGTTCTGAGTACGAGGAGCCGAGTTCCAACCAATCGCAGGAAAATTCTTCCGGCGAAAACGGCGCGGCGGATTCCGTCCCGTTCAAGAGCATCACGATGAAGAAGATTGAGTCCGGCTCGTTCAAGTTCGGCGACGACACAAAGACGGTCGGCGCGTTCTACATGGCGGCAACGGAGACGACCCAGAAGTTGTACAAGGAAATCATGGGAAGCCACGAATGTTCTGCGGAAGACGACAATCTGCCTGTAGACAAGGTGAGGTTCTACGAAGCTCTCGTGTTCTGCAACAAGCTGAGCAAAAAAGAGGGGCTTGAGCCTGTGTACAAGAAGGGAGGTGAGCCGGACGCGAGCAAGTGGGGCGATGTCCCGACTTCAAACGATGCGGACTGGAACGCGATAACCGAGGATTCGGACGCAAACGGCTTCAGGCTCCCGCACAAGGACGAATGGGTGTTTGCGGCGCTGGGAACAAATGCGAGCCAGGACAGCGGAGACTACGGCAATTACTACTCGGGCTGCATCGGAAGCGACAGCTTGAGCGAATATGCGTGGGCGGGCGAGAGTTCGGCCCAAATCCACGAGGTCGCGCAGAAAAAGCCGAACTCGAACGGTCTTTACGACATGAGCGGAAACGCTTGGGAGCTGTGCTGGGATACGATGGGCGACGACAAGCGCGTCCGCATCGGCGGCGACTCTAAAGACTGCATCCCGCTTTCCGAGGCTTGGGACTATCCTAACGACGGGGACTGGGGGCAGGTCGGCTTCCGTGTCGTGTGTGCGGCTCCTGCGAACTGAAATCGTGAAGGATATGATGCCGGGGAATTTTGCCTGCGTTTTTCAAATGGCAAAGCGTCGTGTCGGTAATTGTCAAATTTTGCGAAAAATGTAATAAAGCGCACTGAAAAATGCACAAATTTTCTTGACAAATGCAAAAACTGGTTTTACACTATTTTCAAGTTTGTAAAACCAGTTTTGCAAACGCACAAAAGGAGGCACATATGAAATCAAAGACGCTGTCTTATGTACGGGACCATTGGCAGCTTTATATCATCTTTCTTCTGCCGGCTCTCGCGCTGACAATCGTCTTCCGCTACGTTCCGATGGGCGGAATTTTGATTGCCTTTCAGGATTACAATCCGATTCGCGGGCTTCTGGCGAGCCGCTGGGTCGGCATGAAGCATTTTGCGCGTTTTCTTTCGTCGCCGGATTTCCTTTCATACCTTGCGAACACGCTGAAGCTGAGCGTCTACGGGCTTCTCTGGGGATTTCCCGTTCCGATTATCCTCGCGCTCCTTCTCAACCGCGTGCAGAGCCCGTCAATAAAGCGGAACGTGCAACTTGTGCTTTACCTTCCGAATTTCATTTCGGTCATCGTTGTCTGCGGTATCGTTCGGATAATGCTTTCCGTTACGGGACCGGTGAACAGCTTCTTCGGAAGCCAAGTCAACTTCATGGCGGCTCCGGAGGCGTTCCGCTCCATCTACATTGCCAGCGGAATCTGGCAGGGCGCCGGCTGGGCTTCGATTATGTACACTGCGGCGCTCGCGAACGTGAACCAGGAGACGCGCGAGGCGGCAATCCTCGACGGCGCGAACATCTTGCAGGAAATCCGCGTCGTCGAGTGGCCGGCGATAAAGAGCATCGCGCTGATTCAGTTCATCCTTCAGGCGGGGAACATAATGAGCATCGGCTTCGAGAAGGCGTATGCCCTCCAGACCGACCTGAACCTTCCCGCCGCGGAAATCATCGCGACATACGTGTACAAGAAGGGTCTTCTTGACGGCGACTACAGCTTCTCGACGGCTGTCGGCCTTTTCAACACGGTCGTGAACGTAATCATGCTTCTCGTCGTGAACAAGACTGTCTCGAAGATGAACGAGGGGCAGGGATTGTAAGGGGGCTGAGAAATGAAAAAGAATCATCTTATAAAACTGACTGTTTTTGACAGGGCGATAATCAGATGCGGATATGGCGTCCTCGCGCTTTTCGTTGTCGCGATTATCGTGCCGGTCCTTTACATAATCGTGGCATCGTTCATCGATCCCGTCACGCTTCAGAACAAGGGCGTGTCCTTCGATTTCAGCAAGTGGACGCTCACCGCGTATGAGCGCGTCCTCTCCAACAAGGCGATTTGGACGGGATTCTGGAACGCCATCCTCTATTCGGTCGTGTTCACGCTCATTTCGGTGTTCATCACGCTTCTCGCCGCATATCCGATGTCGCGCCCGGATTTCAAGGGACGCAAATTCTTCAACGTGCTTTTCGTGATTACGATGTTTTTCGGCGGCGGTCTGATTCCGACATACCTGCTCATCAGCAATATGGGGATGATAAACACAATCTGGGCGGTCGTCCTTCCGGGCGCGTTCAGCGTGTGGAACATGATAATAGCGCGCACCTATTACAAGGGCGTTCCCAAGGAATTGCAGGAGGCGGCGTTCGTTGATGGGGCGAGCGAGGTGACGTACTACTTCCGGATTCTGCTTCCCGTCTGCACTCCGCTGATTATGGTGCTCGCGTTGTGGCAGTTCGTCGGAATGTGGAACAGCTACTTCGACGCGATGATTTACCTGAACGACGCGGCGAAGCAGCCTCTTCAGCTCGTCCTCCGCTCAATCCTGATTCAGAACCAGCCCGAGTCCGGCATGATTTCCGACATGCAGAGCACGGCGGCTCGCGCTCAGCTTGCGGAGCTTCTGAAGTACGCGACAATCATCGTTTCGAGCTTCCCGCTCCTGGCGATGTATCCGTTCTTCCAGAAGTATTTCAACAAAGGAATCCTGATCGGCTCTATAAAGGGCTGATTGCAAGATAAAAAAGGGGGAAAAATGAAAAAAAATCAGAAAATCGCTTTCGCCGCATTGGCGATTGCTCTCGGCGGCAGCCTTTTTGTGGGGTGCAAGGACAAGAACGTGTCCTTGAACAGCGGTGAGGTTCAGAAAGTCGACATCGCGTCGCTTTCGTTCCCGCTCAAGGAAAAGGCTGTCATCTCGGGACTGACGAGCTTCCCGGCGAATACGGAGTCCGACCCGAACAACAGGACGATTTTCCGCCGCCTGCAGGAAAAGACGAACGTGGAGGTCAAATGGACCGCAATCCAGAGCGACCAGTGGAACGACAAAATCACGCTGGCGATGGCGAATCCGAAAACGCTCGCCGATTTTGTCTTCAACGCGAGCTTCAACGATTCGAGCCTCCTGAAGTACGCCGACCAGGGAATAATCATCCCGCTTGAGGGGTACATCGACTCGTACATGCCCAACCTGAAGAAAGTGTTCGACAAATATCCCGAATACCGCGCGATGTGCACCGACACGAACGGTCACATCTGGGGCTTGCCGTGGATTGAGCAGCTCGGAAGCGGCAAGGAGGCGATTCAGGTAATCGACAACATGAGCTTCATCAACAAGAAATGGCTCGACTTCCTCGGGCTTGATGTCCCGAAAACGGTGGAGGAATTCGAGAACGTCCTCCTTGCGTTCAAGGCGAACGCGGAAAAGATTCAGCGGAAATTCAACATCGACGGAAGCATAATCCCGATGTCGTTCATCATGAACGACGGCGGCCAGGATCCTTACGTTCTTATAAACGGCTTCGGCGAGGGATACGGGGACGCCGACAAGGGGCGCCACATCGCGGTCACTGACGAGCGCAAGGTCATCTGCAGCGCGACGCAGGAAGGATTCAAGAAAGGAACGCAGTGGCTCCACAAGCTGTACGAGCAGGGGCTGATTGACCCCGAGGCCTTCACGCAGGAGTGGTCAACATATGTGTCGAAAGGAAAATCAGGACGATACGGCGTGTGCTTCAGCTGGGATGTCGCGAACATCGCGAACCTCGCCGACTGGGTTCCGCTTCCCGTTCTCAAGGCGGACGTAAAGAACCTTACCGCGCAGAACGGTTCGTTCACGAGCGGATTCGATCGCGGCCGCTGCGTTGTCACTGCCGTCGCGAAGAATCCGGCGCTCGTCTGCGCCTGGCTGGACCAGATGTACGATCCCTTCCAGTCTCCGCAGAACAACTGGGGAACGTACGGAGAGGACGACGAATTCGACATCTTCGTTATGGGTACGAACAAGGATGGGAAGGCGATGCTCAAGCACGCGCCGCTCGGAACTGCGTCTCCCGTCGAGGTGCGCGAGGCAGAGAGCGTGAACGGTCCGCTTGCGATTCTCGACGAGTACTACGGCGTTTACGTGACATGCCCGGACGACGCGAAATACCGCCTCGACTGGATAAAGGATTACTTCACGCCCGACGTGAACGAGAAATATGTCTATCCGAACGTGTTCATGACGCGCGAGGACACCGAGGAGGTCTCCAATATCCAGGCGGACGTATCCAAGGCAATCAACACGGCAAAATCCGACTGGGTGATGAACGGATTCACCGAGCAGGATTGGGACAATTTCAACAAGAAGCTTGAGTCTTACAAACTCGAAAAGCTTATTTCGATTTTCCAGAAATATCTGGACTCATACTATGCAAGTATGGGCAACTAAGGTTTTGTTATAGAGGAATTTTATGAGCGATTTGTTGCAGAAGGCACGGAATCACGAGGCAAGGGCGGCTGCTTCTATCGATGCAGGCGCAAGACCTGCGTTCCACCTCACTCCGTATTGTGGCTGGATGAATGACCCGAACGGATTTTCATACTACGGCGGAAAGTACCATCTGTTCTACCAGTACAATCCGTACGACATTCACTGGAACACAATGCACTGGGGGCACGCGGTCAGCTCCAACCTCCTGCATTGGAAGTACCTCCCTGCTGCTCTTGCTCCTGACGAAGCGTATGACTGCAACGGTTGCTTTTCCGGGAATGCGATTGAGCTTGATGACGGGCGCCATCTTCTTGTTTATACCGGCGTGAAACAGGAAAAAATGGAGGACGGCAAAATCCGTGACATTCAGGTTCAGTGCGTTGCCGTTGGCGACGGGGAAAACTACGAGAAATACGAGAAGAACCCCGTCATTGGCTCTTCGAAACTTCCCGAAGGCGCGAGCCGCTCTGATTTTCGCGATCCGAAAATCTGGCGGCTTTCCGACGGAAGGTTTTGCTGTGCCCTTGCGAACAGGGCGCCGGACGGAAGCGGGCAGATCCTCCTTTATACAAGCGGGGACGGATTTGACTGGGATTTCTGGAGCGTTTTGGATGCAAACGAAAACCGCTTCGGAAAAATGTGGGAATGCCCGGACTTTTTCAGGCTCGGGGACAAATTCGTTCTCCTTGTAAGCCCGCAGGACATGGTTTGCGGGGGCGAGTACAAAAACGGAAACGGAACGGTCTGCCTTATCGGGGATTTCGACGAGAAGACGGGAAAATTCGTCGAATGCTCGGATCAGACGGTCGATTCCGGAATCGATTTTTACGCCCCTCAAACAGTCCTTTCTCCGGACGGCAGGCGGATAATGATTGGATGGATGCAGAACTGGGACACATGCCCGATTCGCGAGGAAGGCTCCCCCTGGGCGGGGCAGATGAGCGTTCCTCGCGAGCTTTTCATCAGAAACGGGCGTCTCTTTCAGAAACCCGCAAAGGAATTCGATGAGCTGCGCGGAAAATCCGTCTCCTACAAGGACGTGCGCTTGTCTTCTGTGCCGACGACGCTTGCGGATGTATCTGGCCGCGTCCTCGATATGGAAGTCACGCTCCGCCCCGGCGCGGACTGCAACGTGTGCTCCGTAAAAGTCGCCGAAAGCGGGGATTTTTACACTGAAATCATCTACCGCGTGCGGGAGCGCACCCTCACTGTTGACCGCCGCCATTCGGGAAGCCGCAGGGCTTTGCTCCACGCGATGGAATGCAAGATTCTTTGCGCGTCGAGCGAGCTTCCCCTGAGAATCGTGCTCGACAAAAACAGCGTTGAGGTTTTCATGAACGGCGGAGAGCAGGCGATGACGACGGCAATCTATACTCCGCTGGACGCTGACGGAATCTCGTTCAGTGCCGACGGAAGCGCATCCGCCGATGTGGAGAAATTCTCGCTGAAAATGTGACGTGCCGGTTTCATCCGGTGCTTTTGCCGCAAGGGTTGTCCAATACGTTTGGGCAGCCCTTTTTTCGTTTCCCGCAAATTTTTCCCGCGAATCACTTCGGCTTCTCCTTGCGCGGCGGGGCCTTTGTGCGTTTTTTTTCTTCGCCGCCACAGGAATTTTATGACGGCCTTGCGCGCTCTTATTGTTGAATAGAGGTTTTCAATTATGTATAATTATTGAAAAACGTCGATAATGTTTTGCATATTTATGCATATTTTGCATAAATCGGGTGTGCGTTACGTGTTGCCCTTTTGCGGAACAGAGAGAAACCGGAGGTACTAAAAATGTCTGACAACGAGAGTTTATTCATCGGGCGGCTGTCAATGCTTGCTGAGCGCAACGACCCAATCGACCAAAACCTTTACCAGAAATTCGACGTCAAGCGCGGTCTCCGAAATTCGAACGGAACCGGAGTTCTCGTCGGGTTGACGAGCGTCGGCGATGTCGTCGGTTACGAGATGCAGGACGGTCAGAAGGTTGCCATCCCTGGAAGGCTCATTTACCGCGGATACAACGTAGAGGATTTGATTCGCGACGCAGAGAAGACTAACCAGTTCGCCTACGAGCAGTGCGTCTACCTCCTTCTTTTCGGCGAGCTTCCGACACACGAGGCTCTGGACAATTTCCGCACGCTCCTCGGCGCGAAGCGGAACCTTCCCGACAACTTCACGGAAGACATGATTATGAAGGCGCCTTCGAGCGACATCATGAACAAGCTTGCTCGCGGCGTCCTCGCGTCCTATTCATACGACGCGAACCCCGAGGACAGGAGCATTTCGAACATACTCCGCCAGTGCATCGAGCTTGTCTCCCGCTTCTCGACGCTCGCGGCATACGCATACCAGGCAAAAAGGCGGTTCTACGACGGAAAGTCGATGTACATACACAACCCGCTCCCCGAGCTTTCCACGGCGGAGAATTTCCTTCGCCTCATTCGGAACGACAAATCGTATACGGACGAGGAGGCGAAGCTTCTCGACCTCGTGCTTATCCTCCACGCGGAGCACGGCGGCGGAAACAACTCGTCTTTCACCGTGCACGTCGTTTCCTCGTCTGATACCGACACGTATTCGGCGATGGCTGCGGCTGTCGGCTCCCTCAAGGGGCGGCGTCACGGCGGCGCGAACATCCAGGTCATGGAGATGATGGACGACGTGAAGGCGAACGTGAAGGACTGGTCGAACGAGAACGAGGTCCGCGAGTATCTCCGGAAAATCGTCAACAAGGAGGCGTTCAACCGCACGGGGCTGATTTACGGCCTCGGGCACGCCGTCTACACGGTGAACGACCCGCGCGCGTCCCTCCTTCGCGACAAGGCGGCGCATCTTGCCGAGGTGAAGGGGCTGAACGAGGAATTCGAGCTGTACAAGACGATAGAGAGAATCGGCCCGGAAGTCCTTTACGAGAAGAAGGGCGACGCGAAACGCATTTGCGCCAACGTCGACTTGTATTCCGGCTTCGTGTATTCGATGCTCGGGATTCCGCGAGAGCTTTTCACGCCGCTGTTTGCGGTGAGCCGAATCGCCGGATGGAGCGCGCACCGAATCGAGGAGATTGTCGCCGGCGGAAGAATCTACCGCCCCGGATACAAAAGCATATGCCAGGAGCGCACGTACGTTCCTATTGACGAGAGATAATCCCGTCCCGCGCCCGCGAGAACAGTCCGCGGGCGTTTTTTTTGCGCGCTGATTTTCTGCCGCGCGCGGGACATTCCCGATTGCGGCGAATCGTGGTAATCTCGTCGCCATGGCTAACGATTGTGAAAGAATAGACAAGATACTCTCGCACCACGGCTTCGGCTCTCGGAAGAACGTCAAGAAGCTCATGCGCGGCGGCTTCGTCGTCGTCAACGGAAAGGCGGCGTTCGACCCGGGAATGCAGATTCGGATAGGCTCCGACACGGTTCTCGTTGACGGCGTGGAGATAAAATTGCAGCGCGACGTCTACATCATGATGAACAAATGCCGCGACGTCGTGTGTGCGAACAGGGACGGCGAGCACCGGACCGTTTTCGATTTGCTCGACGACTCCGTCCGCCACAAATTCCTAGGCGGCGACCTCCACTGCATGGGGCGGCTCGACATCGACACGGAGGGGCTTCTCATAATCACCACCGACGGCGCGCTGACCCACCGGCTTCTCGCCCCGAAGACGCATGTTCCCAAAACGTACGCCGTCGCCCTCCGCGATTCCCTCGACGAGAGCGGGAAGGCCGCCTATGTTGAGAAATTCGCGCGCGGGTTTTTCGTCGACAGGGAGGGGAACGAGGACGGGTTCGACGCGCTTCCCGCCGAGCTTGAATTCGCCGATTTCGAGATGGAGAATTCGTCCGAGAAAGCCGACTGCCTTCTCACGATTTACGAGGGGAAATTCCATCAGGTGAAGCGGATGTTCGCGCAGCTCGGAAACGAGGTCGTCTACCTCAAGCGCGTCGCGATGGGCGCGCTCAAGCTCGACGCGTCGATTCCGCTCGGGTCGTACCGCGAGTTGTCCGAGCGCGAGGTTTCCGTCCTCCGCGGCGACGATTCCGATTGAACCATCCCCGCCGGAATGCAGAAATCTCCGGCGGGGAAAATCCAGTGATTAGCAACCTGTTTGATAATAACGAAGGTATCGAACAGGTCTATTGTTTTTCAGCGCCTTTTAACGCTGTTCTTATTCCGCAAGCTATTTCGTAAGCCAAATTTACAGGAACGGCATTTCCTATCATTTTATAGGCATTGTCAGTGTCGGTATAAATGAATTTGAAATCATCAGGAAAGCCTTGCACTCTTGCAACTTCTCGAACCGTCATTCTGCGGTACAAATTTTCCTTTCCGGGGACGAATTGGCATTTGTTTAGACCGACTTTCTCCATTTTTGGCGCCTGCGGATGAATCTGGCATTGGCGACCTGATGCCTGAACAGTAAACGCCTGCTCGTCCCAACTTTTTACGCGGTTTCGGCTCATAAAAATTGGAGAATACGCACCTGTGAAATATTCATTATTGTTTATAGCTTTTGGATTATGTTTGTTCTTCGGTAAAGTTGGTACGGCGGAATCTTTTAAATCCCAAATAATGTCTTTCAGAGTGATTTTGTCCTCATCTTTTTCAGTTGAACCTTTAGGAAAGACGAAATTGATATTCAAATCATCTCTGAACCCAATATAAAAAACTCTTTTTCGTTCTTGAGCGACACCATAGTCTTTAGCGTTAACCAAAGTAAGAGAAACATTATAGCCACATTCCTTAAACATTTTTAAAATGTTTTTAACGGCTTCTGCATGTCTGTTCGCAAGCATACCGCTCACATTTTCTGCCAAAAAGAATTTGGGCTTTTTATCCTTGAGAATTCTGATGTATTCAAAAAATAATTGTCCTCGCGCATCGTTTATACCGCGCAAAGCTCCAGCCTCTGACCAAGACTGACACGGAGGACCGCCGATAATCCCATCTATCTCATCTGGAAAATCAGATTCTTTTATATTTCTAATATCGCCCTCAATAAGCCTTGTTTTGGGATGATTTACTTTGAAAGTTTCCCAAATTGTTTTATCAAATTCATTTGCAATAGGAATATCAAAGCCAGCTTTCTCAAACCCCAAATCAAGACCACCACAACCGCTAAAAAGACTTATAACTTTCATACTATGCCTCGATTTCAAACGAAATAAGTTTTGCTTCTCGTAATTGAGCAGGATTATTTGGATTCTTTATCTGAACATCTTGAATCGAAAAATGCTTGTTTTTATTTGCAAGTTCGTATAATTCTGATGTATTTTCAAAAGAATTAAATTTTTCCATGTTTATGATGCACATAAAGTTGAATTTATTTTTAGGATTTTTCTCGTAAACATAGTTGAATACAGTGAAAGGATTTTCTATTCCCCACATTCCGCGAATTCGCAAATAGGTAATGCCAAGAGGGTCAACTTTGTTGACATGACCTAATTCTTTTGTTTCTGCAAAGACTACACCCTCAATAGATTCAACACCTCTTTTAATTGTTGTTTTTATATTTTCATACGTTTCTTTGTCTGCGCAGAAATCTTCGCCATAAACAAAAGCAAGGGAATCCAATGTTTGCGTCGACTTGTTTACGACACCGACTGCATAAATCATATCCTTCACAGTCCAATCCTCAGCCTCTCTACACGCCTTGCTTATCATGGGACTGTCGGCAAACAGCTTCGCTTTCGGGTAACTTGAATTTAATGCCAATGCAGAAGTCTTGCTTTCAATTTTTTTCACTTCGATGGCGTCGCCTCCCTTGAGCATACTGTCAGGCGGATTGTTCTGGTTCCCCAAGTAGGAAAATGTCTCAGAAAGAATGGAATTTCTTTTCTGCTCGTCCTCAACGTCTACGGTATTCGCAAACAAATCTTTTATGTATTCTTCCAAGGCTTCGCCCATATTGTTCGCGCGGTTATGGCTGCTGCCCTTCCGAAGCAATTCGATTTGAGGATTTTTAACTAAATTTACAATTGCAGATATGATGTTTTTCATAAACCTCGCTCATTGGTGTGTTTTTTGAAACGCTCTGCCCGGATTTTTCGGTGGATATATGATTTTTGGTACCGGAGTTGATGGATGCGGAAACAATCTTTCTTGGAAAAAACGTTCAGCATGACAAAAACAACCGTCTTTACAGGCAGAGCCTTTTGAACCATCCCCGCCGGAATGCAGAAATCTCCGGCGGGGAAAATCCTGCGCTATTTCTTGAGCTGCTCGCGGATTGCGCCGAGAAGCTCCGAGTATTCCGTGAACGCGGGGAGGTCGGGGTAGTCCGCCTTTATCTTGTCCGTCGTGCGGAACAGGAAGCCGGCCTTGCTCGCCTGAATCATCGCGAGGTCGTTGTAGCTGTCTCCCGACGCGATTGTCTCGAATCCTATCGACTGGAGAGCGCGCACCGTGGTGAGCTTCGACTTCTCGCATCTCATCTTGTGGCTTGTGATGAATCCGTCCTTGTCGACTTCGAGCGAGTTGCAGAAAATCGTCGGCTGCCCGAGCTTTTTCATCAGCGGTGCGGCGAACTGCTCGAACGTGTCGGATATGATGACGGTCTGGCATTCGCTCCTCAGCGCGTCCATGAATTCCTTCGCGCCGGGAAGCGGGTCGATTTTCGCGATTGTGTTCTGGATGTCGCGGAGCGTCAGCTTGTGCTCGCGGAGGATTCCGATTCTCCACTTCATCAGCTTGTCGTAATCCGGCTCGTCGCGGGTGGTTCTCCGAAGCTCGGGAATTCCCGACTCCTCGGCGAATGCAATCCAAATCTCGGGCACAAGAACGCCCTCCAAATCCAAGCACGTTATGTACATTTTTCTCTCCATATGGATAAAAATCGCGGGAACATCAGATTCCGCCCCCGTCAGCCAGCAATTCTACCCGTTTGTTATGATTTTTTGAACAGTGTGCGCGAAAAGATGCTGTATGATTTTTTTGACAGTATTGTTTTTTATACACCTTTTCTTTGCGAAATTTATTGAAAGATGCTTAAGATGCGTTAAAATTCGACATTTTTTCTAAAAAATGGACTTCATTTTGTATGTTGGCACGGAAAATGCATGTAACTATTCATAACATATTTGATAAGAGCGAAAAAAATGGAGTTGAAAATGAACGAAGAAATCGAAATCTACAAGTCTTATATAAAGGAAATCCAGAAGTACGCGCTTCTCGGCGTCAAGGAAGAAGAGGAGCTTTCGCGCAGAATCGAGGCGGGCGACCAGGCTGCGTTCAGGAGGCTGGTGAACTGCAACCTCCGCCTTGTCGTCAGCGTCGCGCGGAAATTCAGCGTGTCGCACAAATTCTCCGTGATGGATCTCATCCAGGAAGGCAACCTCGGGCTTATGAGCGCGGCGCGCAAGTACCATTATTCGTTCAACACGCGCTTCTCAACGTACGCGTACACGTGGATTTTCCAGTACATGCTGCGGTTCGTGCACAACAAAACTTCCATAATCGACATACCGCACCGGAAGGAGGAGATGCTCCGCCAGATTTCCTCGCTGCAGGCTGCGTTCAACCAGAAAAACGGGCGCGACGCGAACGTCGACGAGCTTGCGTCGATGCTCGGACTCGGGCGCGATGAGGTCGCCGATGCGCTTGCGTGCTCGTATTCGTTCTCCAGCCTCGACGCGGAATGCCTTGAGGACGGGCACGAGACGGTCGGCGAGCTGATTCCCGACATGACATACAATCCTGAGGAGATGTACCTCAGCAAGGAGATGCAGGGCAATGTCGCGGATATGCTGAACGTCCTCCCCGAAAAGGAGAGGCTCGTCATATACGGCAGGTACAATTTCGCGCACCGCCAGCATCCTTCGACGCTCCGCGAGCTCAGCACGAGTCTCGGCGTGTCGACTGAAACAGTAAGACAGATGGAAATGCGGGCCGTAAAGAAACTTCGCATGGCTTGCGCCGTCTGAGTTTTTTCCATTTTTTTCTTCCTCTCGGGGTTCCGCACGTGCGGAGCCCCGTTTTTTTTGCTATATCCGAAATCCGGGCAGGGACGATATGGCGAACTAAAGTTGTCGAAAGGGCGCAAAGAGACTAGAATAAAGCCGTCCGGTTTCTTTTCCGGGCGCTCACTCATGGGTGGCGCGGGGAATTCCTCGTTTTTCCGGCGTCTCAATTTTTTTCGGGAATGACGGGTTTTAGAGAAATCCGCCAAATCGTTTTTTATGGAAGAAAAGAATTCAAATCAGGACGGGCGCACTTGGTTCAGCGAGCGCAAGAAAATGGCTGTCCTCGTTGCGGCTGTCGTCGCTATTTGCGTTGCCGTCTTCGCGTTGAGCGCGTACATATCCTCGTCGGGCGGCGGCTCGAAGGATGAGGCTCCCGTTCCGAACAATACGGAAGAAATCAGGATGATGAATCCGTTCGACGAGAAAATCGGCGGCGAGGAAAAAAATCCCGGCGTCCTGCCTCTGGAAAAAGGCGCGGAGGACGTGCCGGAGAAATCTCCGTTCGACATCCCCAAGGCGGCGGATGGCGCGCGGATTTCGTTCGTGTTCGACGACGCGGGGCAGAGCACCGAGCATTTGTCGAAATACATAGAGCTTCCGTTTCCTTTTGCCGTTGCCGTCCTTCCCGGGTTGCAGAATTCAAAGGAATGCGCCGATGCCGTGCGAGCTTCGGGCAGGGAGCTGATTCTCCATCAGCCGATGCAGGCGGAGAACCTTCAGCTTGACCCCGGGCCGAAAGCTGTCACGGCTTTGATGAACACGCGCGAGATTTCCGAAATCGTCGATTCGAATGTCGATGAGCTTGGCGGCGGCGTTGTGGGAATCAACAATCACGAAGGCTCGCTCATCACGGCGAACGTGATAAAAATCGGGGCTGTCCTTGAGGTCTGCAAAAACCGCGGGATATATTTCCTCGACTCGCGGACGACGCCGCGGACGATGGCGCACGAGGCTGCGCTTGAGCTTGACGTCCGCTTCGTCGAGCGGACCGCGCCGTATCTTGACAACGAAATCGACCGCGGGAAAATCCTTTCGCGGATATACGAGGGGCTTGCGTACGCGAACAGGCACGGAAGCGCGCTTATGATAGGCCACATCGACAAGAGCGTGGGAATCCTTCCCGAGCTTCTTTCGGAGATGTATCCGTATCTTGTGGCGTCCGGATACACGTTCGTGCTTCCGAGCGCCCTGCTTCAATAGAAATGTTCGGAAATAAACGGACCGGCCCGACAACGGGATGTTCCGGGACGGTTTAAAAAATCGGAGAGTACAATGAAAATTCTTGGAATAGAATCATCATGCGATGAGACGGCGTGCGCCATTGTCGAGGACGGAAAGAACATCATAAGCAATGTCGTGGCGACACAGATTCCGTTCCATCAGGTCTACAAGGGCGTCGTCCCGGAAATAGCTTCGAGGAAGCACGCCGAGTGGATTCTGCCGGTCGTCAGGCAGGCGCTGCGCGAGGCGGAGCTTTCCCTCGACGATATCGACGCGATTGCGGCGACGAACAGGCCGGGGCTCATGGGCTCGCTTCTCGTCGGGCTTACGTTCGGGAAGACGCTTGCGTGGGCGACGGGAAAGCCGTTCCTCGCGGTGAACCACATGCTCGGGCACATGTACGCGGCGCATCTCGTCAACGACATCCAGTACCCGTACATCGGGCTTCTCGTGTCCGGCGGGCATTCCATCATCGCGAAGGTGAATTCGTTCGACGACCTCGAGGTGCTGGGGACGACGATTGACGACAGCGTGGGCGAGGCGTTCGACAAGGTTTCGAAATTCTACGGGCTCGGATATCCGGGCGGCGCCGTAATCGACAGGATAGCGAAGGACGGCGACCCAAAATCGTTCAGTTTCCCGATAGCGAAGCTCGACAAGGGCGATGACGGGGAGCACCGCTACGACGTTTCGTTCAGCGGTCTGAAAACCGCCGTAATCCATCAGGCCGACATGTTCCTGAAAAAGGGATACGAGAAAACCGACGCGAATATATGCGCGGCGTTCCAGGAGACGGCGTGCCGGACGCTGATTACGCGGCTGTTCCGTGCCGTCGAGGATACGGGCATCAGGACGGTCGTTGCCGGCGGCGGCGTCGCGGCGAATTCGAGGCTGCGCGCGCTTCTGGCGGAGCGAACCGACATCAACTGCATTTTCCCGCCGCTCAAGCTTTGCGGCGACAACGGCGCGATGATTGCTGGCGTTGCCTACCAGTTCCTGAAGCGGGGTGACAGAAGCCCCCTCGACACGACGGCATGCGCGCGCATTCCCCAGTTCAAGCGCGGGCTTGCGAACCTCGAGCATTTCGGGCGCAGGTAGGGCGCCAAAAAAACGGCGGCAAGGATTTTCCCTCTGCCGCCGTTTTTTTTTGGCGCGGCTGTTCCGCCGTCTATTTCCACAATGAAATGTCGAACGTGCTTTCGGCCCGTTTTTCGGTCGCGTCGTCGAGGAGCGGGTAGAAATCGATTCCAGTCCTGCTCTCGACTTCATCGACGGTGCAGGCAAAATCCCAGAATTTCTTTCCCTTGCACGCGTCGTTCGGAAGGAGGAAGCCGATTGCCGCCACATCCTTCGCCTCTGCCGGGTTCGCCGCGTCTTCCTTGTCCGCGTAAAGCGGCGCGAGTATGACTTTGTAGTAGAATTGGGGAATCGAGACGTTGCTTTTCCCGATTTTCTCGTACTTCGACGCGCTCTTTTCGAGGACTGGCCCCGACACGACGTAGACTTTCCCGAATTTCTTCGTCCACGTGCGGACTTCCGACTCGAGCTTCTGCCATATTCCCCTGTTGAACGCAGCTGCCTGCGGGCTCATGTTGCTCATGTAGAACGTCTCGCTCATCGCCTTCTTGTCGAACGCCATGTCTGCCGCCGGCGTCAGATGCCCGCGGTCGTATCCCGTTCCCTTGAAGTCTTCCGGCGTGGATGAGCCCGTGCTGATTTTCGGGTCCGCGCGGAAATCGTCCGTCCTGTTCGTGTTCTTGACGAGCATGTCCGCGCGGAGCTCGTATGCCGACCATTCAGCCTGCTCGTATGATTCCCTGTAGCAGATTTCGTAATGGTCGAAATTCCGTATCTGGTGGTCTTTTCCGTTCTTGCTTCCCGCGCACATCGGGAATTCGAGCTTGTCCGGCAGCGCGATTTTTCCGGCAGTCCTCGGCTTCTGCGCCGTTTTTGCCGGCTGCTCCGCCGCTTTTTCCTGCTCGGCTTCCTTCTTTTCCTTATTTTCGTCGACGCGCCCGGCGTTTTCCTTCGCCGCCTTCGATGCGACGTCGATTATCTCGGAGATTTCTTCCGCCTTCTCCGAAACCCTTCCGATAGTCGAATCGACCGACGCCTTGAAAGCCCCGTCGTCCTTGTATTTTGCGAAAAGCAGCGTTCCCGCAATGACGAGCGCGACGATTACGACAAGGCTGAGCGGCGACTTCTTCTTCCGCCCGGTTCCCTTCCTTTTTGTGCTTCTTTTCTTTGCCATAAAATCCCCCGTGAAAACGATTTCTCGCTTTGTTGTTCAGATTCCGCTATTCTACCGAAAACCCCTCCACCATTTCACCCGTCCCGCACCACGTCGCCCGCTTGCTCCAACCAATCCGGACTTGGAACGCGCAAAGCCACTGCACTCTGGCATGGAAGGTGCGCCCCGCGCACCGGCGCACGCTTGCTCCAACCAATCCGGACTTGGAACGCGCAAAGGCCCCGCACTCTGGCACGGAAGGTGCGCTCCGCGCACCGGCGCACGCTTGCTCCAACCAATCCGAACTTAGAACGGCAAACTCCCCGCAAGCGCCCTTTCACATTGTAAAAACGTCCCAAAAGAATTAGAATCTCCGAACGGTTTATTATAAGGAAACAAAGATGAGCAAACTTTACATCCCCGATATTTACGAAAGCATCCTCGGCGAGCGGGAGACCGAGCATGCAATCATGGCAATCAAGGATTTCTTCCAGAACGAGCTTTCTTCGGAGCTGAACCTGACGCGCGTTACGGCTCCTCTTTTCGTTCCGAGCGGAACGGGTCTGAACGACAACCTGAACGGAATCGAGGTTCCGGTTTCATTTGACGTCAAGGATTTGGGCGGGCAGCGGATGGAGATTGTCCATTCGCTCGCGAAATGGAAGCGCGTCAAGGTCTCGAAGATGGGGCTTCTTCCCGATTTCGGAATCTACACGGACATGAACGCAATCCGCCCCGACGAGGAGCTGGACAACATCCACTCGCTTTACGTCGACCAGTGGGACTGGGAGATGGCAATCGACGAGAACGACCGCACCGTCATGCACCTGAAGGAAGTCGTCGAGAAGATATACCGCTGTCTCAAGCGCGTCGAATTCTTCATTTACGACAGGTGGGACAAGATAAAGCCGTTCCTTCCGCAGAAAATCACGTTCCTCTATGCGGATGACCTTCAGAGAAAGTATCCGGAACTCACGCCGAAGCAGCGCGAATACGAGGTCTGCCGCAAATACGGAGCTGTTTTTATAATCGGAATAGGCGGAAAACTTCCCGACGGGACAATCCACGACGGGCGCTCGCCTGACTACGACGACTGGATTTCCGAAACCGGCGACGGGCACCGCGGTCTTAACGGCGACCTTCTCGTCTGGAATCCAGTCCTCCAGAATTCGTTCGAGATTTCGTCGATGGGAATCCGCGTCAATGCGGAAAGCCTCCATGCGCAGCTTGCGGAACGGGAATGCCTCGACCGCGAGAACCTTCCGTTCCACAGAAGCCTGCTCGACGGCAAGCTTGAGCTTACGATGGGCGGCGGTATCGGACAGAGCCGCCTCTGCATGTTCCTCCTCAGGAAGGCGCACATCGGTGAGATTCAGGTGAGCATGTGGAGCGACGAGGACAGGGAGCTGTGCAGGAAGCACGGAATAAACCTGCTGTAGGGCTTTTTGCTGCATAACGGGATGCCTGATACGTCTGCAGCCTGCGCGCTGATGCCGGAGCGGTTCCTTTCCGAATCGCGCCCGGAGTAAAGCGCCCGGCAGGTCTGCCTATCGGTCATCCTTTTTTTTTCGCGGCGGATTTATGGGGGAATCCTGATGCAGAAGAACACCAGCACCGGCGACATCTGGCCGGAGATAGAGCGCATTGCCGGCGTCGGCGGGGAATTCACCCTCCGAGACGAGGAAATCCTGAGGCATAAAGGAAAACTCCTGAAATTCCTGCGGCAGTTTTCGCAGAAGGCGGGGGACAGCGTTTTTTTGAACATTCCCGTCAAGGCCGATGTCCTCGACATGGACGTCTGCCGGGCGGTTTCCGAGCTTTATGCGTCGCTCGACATTGAATTTGCGGGCGTTTCGCGCGGCGGAAATTATCTTTTCGACAAGAAATTCTTTTCGAGCAGGGCGAAGACGCTCAACACGCTCGGGCTCGTTTTCGGTTTCGTCATGGATTTCGCGCTCGTTCCCGGGGATTCCGTCAGGCTTTTCAGGGACAGGCTCGATTTCGCGCTCTCGCTTTACCCGAACCACGTCTCCTTTCCGCAGGTTTCCGGCGGGACGAAGCCGAAACCGACGGCGATGTTCTCGACCCAGGATATTTCGATGTGCGCGGCGGTCGCGAATGCCGTGGAGACGTTCTACAGCGCGGGGCGCGCCGTCACCTGGTTCCTTTCGTCGCTCGCGCCGCTGCGCATGACGCCGTCCGCTTTTTTCAGGGATTTTTCGGAATGGCAGGAGCTGAACAACTGCGGACTTTCCTCCTCGTGGAGGCCGGGCGATGCGTCCCACGGCGAGATTGAGCGGATGCAGCTCGAATTCCTTTCGTTCAAATTCGAGGAGAAGGGATGCCGGGAGCTTTTCGAAGTCGTCTCGAACGTCGTGCGTCTCAACGGCGCGCTTTCGCGATGTTTCGGCGAGGGGGAGGAGTGCGAGGTGGAGCTTTCATACAATCCCGACGAGCTTCTTGGCGCGGGGGCGTTCGACATAAAATCGTTCGCGGAGAATTCAATAGAGGAGCACAGCCGGGTGCGCGTGTTCATGGGCGATTACGGTCCGACGTACCGTTATTGCTGACGGGGGCGAAAAATCGTCGATTTTTTTCTTGACGTTTTTGAGCCTTCCTTATTAAGTTCATTGTAAATAAAAGCAATCCAAAGGGATGAAGTGATGAGCAAAGAATCAACGGATATGAAAGAGAACGAGAAGCCGGAGGTCGAGCGTACCGAGGCGGAGAAAGAGGCCGCGGCGAGCGAACCTCAGGCTGCGGAAGCGGACAAGGCGGAAGAGAAGAAAGAGCCGTCCGCGGAGGAGAAGGTCGCTGCTCTTGAGGCGGAGATTGCCGAGCTCAAGCAGGAGCAGCTCTACAAGGCGGCGGAGAACGACAACTGGCGGAAACGCATGATGCAGCAGAAAGATGAGGCTATTGCCTACGCGAATTCGAGCCTTCTCGGGGATTTGCTCGACAGTCTCGACAATCTCGACAGGACGGTCGAATCGGCAAGCACCGCGAAGGAGCCGAAAGCGATTGCCGACGGCGTTGCGATGGTGAGCAAATCCCTTGTCGGGATGCTTGAGAACAAATACGGCCTTGTCGCTTACGGGGCTGTCGGCGATGTCTTCGATCCGGACATTCACGAGGCTATCGGAATGCAGGAGGGGGATGTCGAGCAGGAGACGCTCGCGGCTGTCTACCTCAAGGGGTACAAGCTCCGCGACAGGGTTATCCGCCACGCGAAAGTCATGGTCATGAAACCGAAGGCGTGAGCATCGCTCAATGCCGGATATACCTGCGCGGGAAAGGTTTTTCCGGGCAGGCAGTTTACCAAATTGTAAAACATTCAAGGAGAAAATATCATGGGAAAGATTATCGGAATTGATTTGGGAACAACAAACTCTTGCGTCGCCGTCATGGAGAACGGCGAGCCTAAGGTCATCCAGAATTCGGAAGGATTCAGGACGACTCCTTCGATTGTCGGATTCACGGCGAAGGGCGAGCGCATTGTTGGTGCTCCTGCCAAGAACCAGATGGTCACGAACCCGAAGAACTCGGTCTATTCAATCAAGCGTTTCATCGGACACCGCTATTCCGAGCTGACCGGCGAGGCTACGCGCGTTCCGTACAAGGTCGTCGACAACGGTCAGGACGTTCGTGTCGAGGTTACGGAAGGCGGCGAGACGAAGAAATTCTCACCGCAGGAAATCAGCGCGTTCATCCTCCAGAAGATGAAGAAGACTGCTGAGGATTATCTCGGCGAGGCGGTTACTGACGCGGTCATCACCGTTCCGGCGTATTTCAACGATTCACAGCGCCAGGCGACAAAGGACGCGGGAAAAATCGCCGGACTCAACGTTCAGCGCATCATCAACGAGCCGACGGCCGCAGCGCTTGCGTTCGGTTTCGGAAAAGACCAGAGCAAGGAACGGACAATCGCGGTTTACGACCTCGGCGGCGGTACGTTCGATATTTCCATACTTGAGCTTGCCGACGGCGTTTTCGAGGTAAAATCAACGAACGGCGACACGCATCTCGGCGGCGACGACTGGGACCGCGCTGTCGTGAACTGGCTCATCGACGGTTTCAAAGCTGACACGGGAATTGACCTTTCCGGCGATTCTATGGCTCTCCAGCGCTTGCGCGAGGCTGCCGAGAACGCGAAGATTTCCCTTTCGAACCAGACTTCCGTCGACATCAACCTTCCGTTCATCACTGCCGACGCGACCGGCCCGAAGCATCTCCAGAAGACGCTCACGCGCGCTCAGTTCGAGCAGATGACGGACGACCTTTTCGAGAGAACGAAGGCTCCGTGTATGACGGCAATGAAGGATGCGGGCGTTTCTGCCGACCAGATTGATGAGGTTCTCCTCGTCGGCGGTTCTTCAAGAATGCCGAAAGTCCAGGAAATCGTAAAGCAGATATTCGGAAAGGAAGGCTCCAAGGGCGTGAACCCGGACGAGGCTGTCGCTGTCGGAGCTGCTGTTCAGGGCGGCGTTCTCAAGGGAGACATCAAGGATGTCGTCCTTCTCGACGTCACTCCGCTTTCTCTCGGAATCGAGACGATGGGCGGTGTTTTCACGAAGCTTATCGAAAAGAACACGACAATCCCGACAAAGAAGAGCCAGATTTTCTCTACGGCTGCCGACGGACAGACTGCCGTCACCATCCACGTCCTTCAGGGCGAGCGGCAGATGGCGAAGGACAACCGCACGCTCGGCAACTTCAACCTTGAGGGAATCCCGGCGGCTCCGCGCGGCGTTCCGCAGATTGAGGTTTCTTTCAACATCGACGCGAACGGAATCGTCCACGTTTCCGCGAAAGACCTCGGAACGGGAAAAGAGCAGAACATCACGATAACGTCTTCTTCAGGGCTTTCCGAGGACGATATCAACCGCATGGTCAAGGATGCGGAGATGCACGCAGAGGAAGACAAGAAGGCGCGCGAGGCTGTCGACGTGCGCAACGAGGCTGATGCCCTCATCAACGGAACCGACAAGAGCCTCAAGGAGCTTGGCGACAAGGTCAACGGCGCTGACAAGCAGGCGATTGACGACGCGAAGGCTGCCCTTCAGAAGGCGCTCGAAGGAAACAATGTCGAGGAAATCAAGGCGAAGACGGAGGCTCTCAAGCAGGCTTCTTACAAAATCGCTGAGCAGCTCTACAAGCAGCAGGGCGCCGCTGGTGCCGGCCCCCAGCCGAATGCAGGCGCGGCTTCCGGAGACTCGGACGGTTTCAAGAGCGCGGGTTCCGGAAAATCGGATGACGCGCAGTTTGAGGTTCACAACGACTAACGGCATCCGGTTCGGCTCATAAAACGACGAACGATTCACCCCTTCCATACGGTTGGGGTGAATTTTTTCTTTACCGGCATATGAAGAAAACAGCAGGAAGTGAAGTGAATGGCGACAAAAAGGGATTATTACGAAGTTCTTGGCGTTGACAAATCGGCGTCAAAGGACGACATAAAAAGGGCATACCGTAAGCTTGCCGTAAAATATCATCCTGACCGCAATCCCGGAGACAAGGAGGCGGAGGAGAAATTCAAGGAGGCGACCGAGGCGTACGAGGTTCTCTCCGATGACAGCAAGCGTCCGGCGTACGACCAGTACGGTTTTGCGGGCGTTGACGGAATGAACGGAGGCGGAGGTGGTTACAGCCACGCATTCAACGATTTCAGCGATTTGTTCAGCAGTTTCGGGGGCGATTTCTTCGAGCGCATGTTCGGGGGATTCGGCGGTTTCGGGGGATTCGGCGAGTCGAGAAGACGCGACCCGAATGCGCCGACGAAAGGCGACAGCCTCCGCTACGACCTTTCGATTTCATTCAAGGAATCGGTGTTCGGCTCAAAAGTCGATTTGAAGTTCAACCACGAGGAGACGTGCGAGACATGCCACGGTTCCGGGGGTGCTGACGGCTCCCGGCGCGTCACGTGTCCGACGTGCGGCGGTTCCGGGCAGATTCGCAGGAATTCCGGGTTCTTCGCCGTATCTTCCGTCTGCGGAACGTGCGGCGGTTCGGGAACGAAAATCGACAAGCCGTGCCCGAAATGCCGCGGGCGCGGCGTGAAGGACGTCCTCAAGCACATAACGCTGACGATTCCGTGCGGCGTCGAGAACGGCCAGAGGCTTTCCCTCCACGGAATGGGAAATGCGGGCGCGAACGGCGGTCCTGCCGGCGATCTCGTCGTCATCCTGCACGTCGAGCCGCACAAATTTTTCGAGCGGGACGGGTACGATTTGTATTGCGCCGTTCCCGTCACATTTGCGCAGGCGGCCATTGGTGCCGTGCTGAACATCACGGGGCTTGACGGAAGAAAAGTCGAGGTGAAAATCCCCGAGGGAATACAAAACGGCAGTTTCGTCGTTGTGAAAGGCGAGGGCGTTCCCCATGCCAATTCGACGGTGCGCGGCGACCTTCACGTGAAAGTGCTCGTGCGCGTTCCGACCCGGCTGAACGGGGAGCAGCGCCGGCTTATGGAGCAGTTCGCGGCTGTCGAGAAGGCAACGACATCGCCGGAATGCGTCGCCCTTGATTCTTTGAGGTAAAAGAGGCGGATGGTTCCCGGAAAGTTCGGCGGCGAGTTCAGCGCCTATATAAAGGACGGCGTGGACAGGCTCGCTTTTCTGCGCTGGTATCTCGGCGTCAACGGCGTCCACACGTCGGTCGTCGAGGCGGGCGGGACGAGCAATCTCGTCGTCGACTTTCCGCTGTCATCCTATGACCCGACGTTCCGGATTAAGACCGTCGTCTCCCATTACGACCGTTTTCCCGGTTCCCCGGGCGCGAATGACAACAGCGTGGCGAATTTTGCAATAGCCGATTTCGCAATCGCCCTCGCGAAAAATCCCGGGAAAAACCACAACGTCAGGATTGTCTTCACCGACTGCGAGGAGCGCGGGATTGAGAGCGTTGCTCTTACCGGTTCGTACCAATTCGCGCCGGAGCTTATATCGGGCGCGTGGAAAAGCCGCGACGTTTTCGTTTTCGACGGGTGCGGGCGCGGGGATGTCGCCGTTCTCGGCGCGCCGGGAAAAATCCCGGGGTCGGCGACGCTTCAGGCGATGGTGAACAAGCTCCGCGACGTTTCCCTTTCCCTGCTCCAGTCCTCGTGCGAGCATTGGATGGAGCTTCCCATTCCGAAAAGCGACAATGCTGCTTTCATAGCGCGCGGCGTTCCTGCCGTCTGCTTCTGCGTCCTTCCGTCAGACGAGGCGGAGCTGTATGCGAAAAGCCTTTCCGCACGAAGCATAGTCCTTCCGCGAACGTGGCGCAATTTCCACAGTGCAGCCGACAATATCGGGAACGTCGACGAGGGCGCGTTCCTCATTACGGAAAAAATCCTCACCGAAATCGCCGGTTTGAAACTGATGGCATGATGTCCCGCATTTTCAGGAACGGTCACGCAAGCGAGAACGAAAGCAGCTGACCGCCCGTCGAGAACGCGCGCTGCGTCTTCACCCCGAAAACGCTGTCGATGAATCCGCCCTCCGTGATTGTCGAGGGGCTTCCGCTTGCGGCGATGTTTCCGTCTTTCATCAATATTATGTTGTCGGCGAGTGACAGCGCCGCGTTTATGTCGTGCGCGACAAGCAGAATCGTCTTTCCCTCGTCCCTGAGCGACGAGAGCGTCCCCGAAAGCTCAAGCTGCTGCCGAATGTCGAGGAACGTCATCGGCTCGTCGAGGATGAGAATCGGGGTGTCCTGCGCGAGCGCCATCGCGATGTACGCTTTCTGCCGCTGGCCGCCGCTCAGTTTTTTCAGCTCGCGTTCGGCAAAATCCGAAATTCCCATGCGCGCCATCGCGTTCTCGGCGATTTTCGCGTCCTCCTTCGTGTATACGTGTGGGAAAGACGTGTGCGGGAACCGCCCCGCAAGGACGAGCCGACCGACAGTCACGTCGGGAATGCTCCTGCTTTGCGGGACGAATGCGATTTTGCGGGCGATTTCCCCGTCCTCGGAAAGCCCCTCGATTTCGATTGTCCCGCTCCAGGGGCGGATGAATCCGGCGATTGTGCGCAAAAGCGTCGTTTTGCCCGAGCCGTTCGGGCCGAGCACGACGGATGTTTTTCCGCGCGGAACTGTGAGCGATATGGAATGCAGTATCTCGTTTTCCGGCGACTGCTTTTCGTAGCCGGCGGTGAGTTTTTCAATTTTTATCATACGAACCCTTGTGTTTTTTCAGAAGAAGATGGAAGAAGAACAGCCCCCCGAGAACCGAGAGCATAACGCCGACAGGAAGCTCGTACGGGGAAAAAATCGTGCGCGAGAGCGTGTCGCAGAACAGGACGAGAATCGCCCCGAGAATCATCGACGTCACGAGAAGATGTCCCGTCCGCGATGACTGGGCGCTTTCGTGCGGGCAGAGCATCCGAGCGCAGTGCGGGACGATAAGCCCCACGAAACCGACGAGCCCCGCGACGCTTATTCCCGCCCCGCAGAGAATCGCCGCGAGAACGAGCGTCGCCGTCCGCGTAATCCCCACGTTGAGCCCGAGCGAGCGGGCCGTGTCGTCCCCGAGCGAGAGTATGTCGAGGCTGTTCCTCATGAGAATCGCTGCCGCGGATGCGAGAAGCGCGACTGTTGCCGCCGCCGCCATGACGTCAGCCTGAGTTTCCGCGAGGCTTCCGATTCTGAACGCGCTCCTCGCGTAGATTGTGTCCGGAAAAAGCGAATTCATCCCGTCCGTCAGCGCGGTGAGAAACGCGTTTGCGGCGATGCCTGAAAGAATCAGCGTGCCTTTTGACGTTCCGCCGGCTTTTTTTGCGATTGACGTCACGAGCACAAGCGACAGGAACGCGCCCGCGAACGCCGCGAGCGGAACGGACCACGCGGAGATGATTCCCGCCGCGGAAAATCCGACAACGGCAAGCCCCGCCCCCGCGTTCATTCCGAGAACGTTCGGGCTTCCGAGCGGGTTCTGCAACGTCGCCTGCACAAGCAGCCCCGCCGAGGCGAGCGAGCTTCCGCATAGTACTGCCGCCGCTATTCTCGGGAGCCTGACGTACGCGAGAATCCTGTATTCCGCCGATTCCCTGTCTGCGAGCGCGGAAAACAGCGATGTCGGGAAGAGGGGAACCGCGCCGACGCAGAGCGACATCACCGCGAGCGCGATGAGCAGTGCCGCGAGAAGTGCCGTCAGCCGCGCGAATTGCCCGCGCGCTTTTTTTTCGCCCATTTTTCTATTCTGAGAACGACGCGCCTATTGAATTCATCACGTCGAAGAAATGCGGGAAGCTGACGGAGCAGCATTCTGCGTTCTGCACGATGATTTTCGCGCCGTCGGGAAGGCCGAGTCCCATGCAGGCAAGGCTCATCGCCATTCGATGGTCATCGTAGCTTCTCGTTATGCCGCCGTGAAGCGCGAATGCTGGATTTTTCGAGCCGTCGGGAAGAATCGGCGAGTGGCCGCGGATGATGAGCGCGTCCTTTTTTTCCTCGATGTCGGCACCGAGCGCGGAAAGCTCCTTCGTCAGGACGGAAAGCCTGTCCGTCTCCTTCCTCCGGCAGACTTCCGCGTCCTCAAGGATGGTCGTTCCCTCCGTGAAGCATGCGGCGACCGCGAGCGCGCATATCGCGTCCGGGAACGGCGACATCTTTACGTGAAGCTCGCCGCCCGGAAGATGTTCCGTCGTGAGGCGCGATTTTTTGACGCGGAGCGTGCGCTCGTCGCGGTTCCATTCGATTTCGCCGCCTATCGATTTGAGGATTCCGACAATCGCGTCGTCGCCCTGCGTTCCGCTTCCGTCGATGTTCTCGATTGTTATCTCTGTCCCGTCGTCCGCAATCAGCGCGGCTACGAGCGGGAACGCCACGCCCTCCCAGTCGCTCGGGATTGTCGTCGAGAACGCTTTCGGATGCCTGTTTTCCTTCACTTCGATTTCCTTGAAGTCGTCGGATATCGTGCATTCGACGCCGACCGATTCGAGCCATTTCTGCGTCATCGTCAAATACGGCGTTTCCTTCGGGTTGGAGAGCGACAGCCTGATTCCGCCCTCGAGAAGCATTCCCGCTATCATCAGCCCCGATACGTACTGGCTTGAGATTTCGCCTTCCGTCTTCACCGTCCCGGATTTTATCGGCCCGCGTATGACCATCGGGCAGCCGTTCGTCCCCGGCCTCGTCACGAACGATTCCTTTTCCGAAAGCTGGTTCACTGCGTCGATTACGTGCAGAACAGGTCTTTTCCTGATTGAACTGTCGCCCGTGAAGACCGAATCGCCCGCGAACGTTGCCGCAATCGGAGAAAGGAAATAGAGGAGCGTCCCGGAATTCCCAACGTTTACGACGTCGTCGGGAAGATGGATGTCCTTTCCCGCGCCATTTACGGTCCATTCCGTTCCCGGCTCGCCTTCCGTCGACAAATTCAGGTTGACGTCCGCGCCTATAAGCGGAACGGCCGCCGCCGTCGACAGGCAATCCGCGCTCGGAAGCGGGTTCTTTATGTGCGATGTTCCGTCCGCGAGTGTCGCAAGGATAAGCGCGCGGATGGTATGCGATTTTGACCCAGGCACGACAACGGAACCTGAGAGACGTGCTTTCTTTGATATGATGTTCATGATTCGGGGATTTTACCATAATCGCGCTTGCTTGGTCATTCCTCGTTCTAAGTTCGGCTTTGTTGTAGCAAGCGTGCGCCGGTGCGCGGTGCGCACCTTCCTGTGTGGAGTGGGGCGCGTGATGAAAATTTTTCCGTTCTAAGTTTGCGCTTGCTGGGGCTTTTCTCGTTCTAAGTTCGGCTTTGTTGGAGCAAGCGTGCGCCGGTGCGCGGGGCGCACCTTCCGTGGTTGGTGGGGCGCGTGATGGTTGTGATTCTCGCGTTCTGAGATTGCGCTTGCGAAGTGGTTTTTCGTTCTAAGTTCGGCTTTGTTGGAGCAAGCGTGCGCCGGTGCGCGGGGCGCACCTTCCGGTGTGGAGTGAGGCGCGTGATGAAAATTTTTCCGTTCGGAGTTTGCGCTTGCTGGGGCTTTTCTCGTTCTAAGTTCGGCTTTGTTGTAGCAAGCGTGCGCCGGTGCGCGGGGCGCATCTTCCGGTGTGGAGTGGGGGCGAGTGATGAAAATTTTTCCGTTCTAAGATTGCGCTTGCTGGGGCTTTTCTCGTTCTAAGTTCGGCTTTGTTGTAGCAAGCGTGCGCTGGTGCGTGGAGGGCAGTTTTTGATATGTTGTAAACCTTTTTGATTGTTTTATTAAGTTGACAATCTGTTTTTATCTTTTTATACTTTCCGAAAAAAATGTGAGGCATCTGTGTTCAGCATAAAAATGCGCTCAAGTCTGGGCGGAAAAAACGGTGTCGGCGGAAAGCATATTTCAGGAGCCGAGCGGATTGTAAAATCCTGTGACGTAGAAAAAACTGTGGCTTCTCTTTTGGAGCGGGCAAGAAACCACGAGCGGGGAAAGGCAGACTTCATCAACTTAAAAATTCAGGAAGTAAACGAAAACGAGGCTGTCAGAGTTCCGCTTTTAAAAATCACTTCAAAAAAAACTTCATCAAAATCAGAAGGAAGGTCTTTTGCAAAGTCCGAGCTTTTAAGAATCGGTGTCTCAGAAAAAGCCGTAAAAAATGCCTTTGAGGCCCTTGAAAGCCTTTCCGACTCCATGCGGGGAGCAATTGTCCTTGATGCAGATTCTGGCGAACGGCTCGACAGCTTTGGAATGAGGGGTGTGCGCTGCTCAAACATGGATGTTGCCGACAAAGACGAATACGAAAAAAAACTTTCCGAACTGAATATGGCAGGTGAGCATGCGCGCGAAGCTCTTGTGCTTGCTTCAAAAGTTGCACATGCAAAAGGCTCTGTTGCAGAGCTTTGCTGGTCAGACGATCCGAATTATGTTACAGGCTACGTGGCTTCTTCAAAATTCGGCTATTGCAGGATTTCTGTAATGAAGGATCTGGGGGATTTTGTCGGCAGCAGGGTCTTTTTCGTAAAATCTTCTGTTGATTTGGATTCTTACATTGACTATTTACAAAATCAAGTTGTGCTGGTGGAAGTATGAGCAAGAATTTATTCATCACAGGAACAGGAACTGATATTGGAAAAACCTTTGTCTCAGCCCTGATTGTAAAAAAGCTTTCCGAAAAAGCAAAGTCCGGCTACTTCAAGGCGGCCATGAGCGGAAACGAGCGTGCAGAAAACGGCTCTTTGATTCCGGGCGACGCAAAATTCGTAAAAGAGAGAGCAAAAATCGGCCAGAGCCTTGAATCAATGTGCCCCTTTGTCTACGAAAATGCTTATTCTCCCCATCTTGCATCAAGAATCGAAGGAAATCCCGTGAATTTTGAAGTGGTAAAAAAGAATTTCCTTTCTTTGCAGGGTCAGTTTGATTTTCTTACGGTTGAAGGAAGCGGCGGAATCCTTTGTCCGATTGATTTTGACAAGAGTGGCAGCCGAAAAGCAATTTTTCTTGAAGACGTGATTTCTTCCCTCAATCTGGATTCTGTAATCGTTGCGGATGCGGGTCTTGGAACGATAAATTCCCTTGTCCTCACAGTCCGCTACATGGAATCAAAAAAACTCGGCATCAATGGAATGATTTTTAATCACTTTCACCCCGGAAACATCATGGAAGAAGACAACATCTTCATGTGCGAAAAACTCACCGGGCTAAAAACTCTGGCTTGCGTGAAGGCTGGGGACGAGAATCTCGACATCGACTTTGAAACTTTAAGCGAGCTTTACAAATGAAAATCTCTGAAATCAAAAATGCGCTCGATCTAATAGAAGAAAACAAAAATCTCCGCAGCGTAAAAGACTTCCGCATGATTTCGGCAACAAAAGCCGTGGACGAAAATCAGAAAGAATACACAGTTTTTTCATCGAACAATTATCTGGGGCTTACCCACGAAAAAAGCGTGATTGAAGCGGGAAAGTCCGCCCTTGCCTTTGGAAGCGGCTCCACCGGTTCGCGTCTTACAAGCGGCTCTTCATTTGAGCTTTCACTTCTTGAGAAAAATCTTGCGGATTTTAAAGGATGCGAAGATGCCCTTGTTTTTAACACCGGCTACATGACAAATCTGGGCGTTTTGTATGCCCTTGCCGACAAAAAAAGCGTTATTTTTTCCGATGAGCTGAACCATGCTTCGATTATCGACGGATGCAGAATCAGCGGGGCAAAAGTTCTGGTCTACAAACATAACGACATGAAAGACCTTGAAAAACTTCTGGCGGGGCTAGGAATCCCGGATAGCTTTCAGATTTTTGTCATCTCGGACGGGGTTTTCAGCATGGACGGCGACATTGTGAACCTTCCGGCCCTTCTTGAATTAAAAGCAAAATACAATTTCTGCCTGATTATTGACGATGCCCATGCGCTTGGAGTAATCGGCGAAAAAGGTCACGGAACTGCCGAATATTACGGGCTTGACGGAAAATCTTGCGGAATCGACATTCAGGTTGGAACTTTGAGCAAGGCACTGGCGGCAGAGGGAGGCTATGCGGCTTCTTCAAAACTAATCTGTGACTATCTTAGAAATAAATCCCGTCCCTTTATCTTTTCAACGGCACTTCCTCCATGCGTGGCAGCAAGCGCAAACGAAGCCTTAAATCTTTTGAAAGCGAACGGAAAATCTCTGGTTGAAAAACTGAATTTCAACACAGGTCTCATGCGGAATCTTCTTGAAGAGGCAGGCCTTCCGCTTGTCAAAGGCACCACTCCTATAATTCCGATTGTTCTTGGAGAAACAGAAAAAGCCCTGAGTTTTTCCAGCGAGTGTCTCAAAAACGGAATCCTTCTTTCTGCAATCAGACCGCCTTCGGTGCCGGAGGGAACTTCAAGAATTCGCCTTACAGTCACGGCTGCACATTCAGAAAAAGAAATCAGAGACTGTGCAAAAATAATTTCAGAACTTTGGAGAAAACTATGATTTGGTATCCTTACGCCCAGATGAAAACTCTCAAAACGCCTTACAAAGTCATTGATGCCCAGGGCGTTTACTTACAGACTCAGGACAAAAAACTGATTGACTCGATTTCCTCATGGTGGTGCATGATTCACGGCTACAAAAATGCTGAGCTGAACGAGGCGATGAAAGAGCAGATTGACAGGTTTTCCCACTGTATGCTTGCCGGGCTCGCTCACGAAAGCGTGGAAAAACTTTCTGAAAAGCTTGAATCTTATCTTCCCGGAGACCTTAACTACTACTTTTTTTCTGATTCAGGAAGCGTGGGCGTTGAAGTTGCCCTCAAAATGGCATTTCAGTTCAACAAAAACCGCGGCTCTAAGCGAAAGAAAATCTTCTCCCTCAAAAATGCCTATCACGGAGACACTTTCATGACTATGGCCGTGGGCGATGACGAAGACTATCACGCGGCCTTTCCAAAAAATCCCGATGTGATTCACATTCCTACCAACATCGAAGACCTTGAAAAAACTTTTTCTGCTTTCGGTGAAGACGCAATCTGCTTTATCGTGGAGCCACTCTTACAGGGAGCGGGCGGTTTCCGCATGTACGACATCTCATTTTTGAAAAAAGCCCGCGAACTGTGCGACAAATACGATGTTGTGCTGATTTTTGACGAAGTTGCCACAGGTTTTGGACGCACAGGAAACCGCTTCGTCTCGGATTTGGTTTTGCCGGACATCCTCGTTCTTGGAAAAGCCCTCACAGGCGGCTACATCGGCCACGCCCTCACCGCCACAAACAAAAAGATTTTTGACGGATTTTACGGAGACGAGCAGAGTCTTGCTTTCATGCACGGCCCGACCTTCATGGGAAACCCGGTTGCCTGTTCCCTTGCATTAAAATCAATCGAAATCTTTGAGCGTGAAAATTACATCCAGAAAATCAAAAAGATAGAAGAAATCGCAAAAAGGGAACTCCTGGGTTTTGAAGACGAGCGCATAAAAGAAATCCGCGTGATGGGTGGCTGCTTCTGCATCGAAGTAAAGGAAAGCGAGACAATCAAAGGCTTTTCAGAATTCGCCTATGAGCGCGGAGTTTTTGCCCGCCCCTTCGTCCGCTACATTTACGGAATGGTTCCATACATCATAACGGAAGAAGAGCTTGTCAAAATAACTGACACAATGAAAGCCTGGTTCAGGGAACGATAGAAAGCGACTCTGAAGGTGATTCATCAAAATAGACACGCAAAAAAAACGCGCCCGGCGTAATCCGAAAAGGACTGACCGGGCGCGTCGTTCAAACGCTCAAGGACGAGCGTCCATGAGGCTTACGCTCTCTTCAGGTGGATTGCGAATCCGCCGACCTCTTTGTCGAGGTAGACGACCTTAAGCGGAGAGGCGTTCTCTTTGCCCATCCACTTTGCGGTCTCCATGACGGGGCTGAATCCGTAGGGCTTGAGGAATGCGAGCGCGCGCTCGACGTTGTTGCAGACCATCGAGATGTGTCCGCATGTTCCGCGTCCGTTCTGCTTCATAATCTCGACCTGCTCTGAGGCGAAGATTGAAGAGTTGCCGAATTTTGAGGCGAATCCGAAAAGCTCGAACTGCTTCGCGATTTCCTTGGCCTCTTCCTCGTTCTTCGCGTTGATTCCCATGTGGTCGATGTGGAAGTTGTGCATTGCCTTCACGGCGTCCTTACAAATCTGGGTGATTTCGTCCCACTTCTCGCCCTCGATGAGCGGCTTCTTGACCATCCATGTTCCGCCCATGCAGAGGATGTTCTTGCGTTTCGCGTATTCGCCGACGTTCTCAGTCGTGACGCCGCCTGTCGGCATGAACGTGCACTGCGGGAACGGTCCGCCGAAGTCGTCGATGATTTTGTATCCGCCCTTGCGCTCAGCCGGGAAAAGCTTGAGGTGCGTGACGCCCTTGTTGATGCACGCCGTGATTTCTGACGGATTTGAGATTCCGGGCATTGTCGGGATGTTGTTCTTGATGCACCAGTCAACGACGTCGGGGTTGTATCCCGGGCTGACGATGAATTTCGCGCCTGCTTTTACCGCGCGCTCTGCCTGCTCAACGTTGAGGACTGTTCCGGCTCCGACGAGCATGTTTGGTTCTGCCTTTATCATTGCCTCAATCGCTTCTGCCGCGCATGCTGTCCTGAACGTGACCTCCGAGGCGGGAAGACCGCCCTTGACGAGCGCGTGCGCCAAATCGGCCGCCTTTGAAGCGTCCTCGATTGCGACTACCGGGATGATTCCGATGTCGCGGAATGTGTCATAAATGTCTGCCATTCTTGGACTCCTGTATAAGATTTGCTAACTTCTTAAAATGATAGAGCAAACATTTTCTTTAGTAAATGTGCGAATTGCGGAGGAATTTGTAATAAACCTACCAACAGCCGAATTTATTTTTCGCCCATGTCCGCGATGTCCCACAGCTCGATTGTTGCGTCCTGGAAATTCGAGAAGCACAGCGTCTTCCCGTCAGCGCTTATGTCAAGCCCCGTCGGCTGGTTTCCCCCGGGAATTTCCGCGGCGATTTCCATCGTTTTCGTGTCGATTGCGACAATCTTCCCGTTTTCCGGGCTTCTTTTCGTGTAGTCTGCCGGATTGTTCCTCCCGCGGCACGAGACGAAAAGGATGTTTCCCTTCCGCGCGAGCGTGTTCGGGTTTTTTGCGACTTTTGTCTTCCGCTTGATTGCGAGCGTTTTCAGGTCGATTTCGTAGACCGAGGCGTGGAACATGTCCGTGACGAACGCATTCGAGTCCGTTCCGAGGACGATGTGGCGCATCGCGGCTTTCTCCACCGAAACTTCTGCCGTTTTCGTTCCGTCCTCCGTGCTGAATTTCTGAATTTTCCCGCCGTCGAAGCACAAAACGACAAGGGCGCCGCCGTTTTCCGTGAACGCGATTCCCCTCGGTGCCGACGACGTGCGGATTTTCCGCACAACGCGCCCGCTTTCGTAATCGATGAGCGACACGTCGTTGCTGACCCAGTTCGAGACTGCGAGAAGCGATTTTTCCGCGCTCCACGAAATGACTTTCGGCCACGTTCCGCCCGTTTTTATCGTCCGCCGGTAGCCGAAGTCGGGGAGTGCGAACTCGTGGATTTCGCCCGTCGTCATCTGCGACACGAAGAACGCGTCCTTTTCGGGGATGAAAAGCCCCTCCGCGAATCCTTTCCGTCCCGCGCGCGGCGGGCTGACCCGCTTTTCCGCGGCGCTTTTTTCGATTCGTATGATGTCGAACCCGTTGTCGTCGAGGAGCGGGACGACAATCCGTTTCCCGTCCGGCGCGAACAGAACCTGCTTCGGTTGTTTCCCGCATTCTATCGTCGCAATCCGCTCCGTTCCTGTCGCGTCCGCCGCAAATGCGATTGCCGCGCATATGATAGCCGTGATTTTTCTCATGACAATGATGATACAAGAAAACGCCCTCGCCGTCCGCGATTGCGTTTTTTGACGGAGGTTTGCCTGGCTCCGGCGATTTTTCCCAAAAATGAAGGTTGTCAGAAACGCTCTTCCGCGAAGTAATCGAAGGCGGACGTTTCTGTTCCGCTGCTTCCGGCATGTTCGGCGCGAAAATCGATTTTTGGATTTTTTTTCCTTACAAAACTGAAGAACGATTTCATTTTGCGGGTGTGGGGATAATGGTCTATCGTGATTTTCAGGACTTCCTCCTTGTAGCCGAATTCGGGGATTCCCCTGTAGAAAATCAGGAATACATCGACGCGCTCCTTTCTGTATCTGTGCGCCGTATAGTGCACGATGCTGCTGATTTTCTCGTATGGGACGGAACCGGCGCGTTCATGCTTCACGCAAAAGGAATCGTCCCCGTATTCGATTTTCCAGAAGAGGGCGCTGAAAAACCTGTACAAGAAATACAGGAATATGACCGCCGCCATAAAAACGGGGCGGATGTCGATTTCGCGGATTCGTCTGATTTTGCCGGCATCGTTTGCGGCTGCGGCCGTTATTATCGAAGAATAATCCGTTTGCTCGGCGAAGAAAAAATCTCTTTTTAAAATCACGAGAACAGCCGCCGCAATCAAAATGATTCCCCAAAAAAATGCCTGGAGCCGCTTTTTAACTGCTGCCGGCGCGAAATTTCCGTTTTCTTTTTCCATTTCCATCAATTCCGACCGATGATTCGCGCGCGGAATCTACTTTCCGTACCGGTAATTTGCCACCGCAATCCAATTCTGGCCGTTGCCGGGAACTTCCTCGACTATGAATTCGACGATGTATGCTCCGGGCCTGACGTTCCTGTATGCGATGATGGCGCTCAGTTCCTGGCTGCGGGACGGGATGAAATCGACTTCCCGGTCGGTGGTATAAATCCGGCATTTCTTCATCAGCTCCTTGTTCTGCTCGTATTCCGACTCGGAGGTGAAAACGATGTAGCCTCTGTACGTGCTCTCTTCGGCATAGTCCTTCCCTGCCGTGTTGTAGATTTCATAAGCGCCGAGACACGTGGCCGCGGCAAAGAAAAGCAGGAGCGCTGCGATGCGTTTTTTCATATAATCTCCTTATGAAAAGGATACGCTGAAACAGTCGAAAAGGCTAAGGAAAAATCGCGAAGTTTTTGCTGGCGGCACGGCGCACGGTGTAACTGTCGGCTTTTTTCGGGTAGAATGGACGAATCGAAATGGCTACGGCACGAGAGGTTTGATGAAATGAAAAGTCTGAAATCACTTAACTACGGAATTGTCGGATTGGGAATAATGGGCGGCTCGTTCGCGAAGGCGATTCGTTTGAACATCCTGAGCCAGAACGGCTCCACCGGAAAGATTCTCGCGTGCAACAGAAGCACGGCGTGCCTGAGCCAGGCGCGGGCGGAGGGAATCGTTGACGAGACGTTCGAGAGCAGCCGCGTGCGGGAGATGCTCCCCGAATGCGATGTCCTGTTCGTGTGCCTGTATCCGCATGCGACGCTCGATTTTCTCCGGGACAACCGCGATTTCTTCAAGCCGGGGGCTATCGTCACCGACATTTCCGGCGTCAAGGGAATTTTTGAGGAGAAGCTTCCCGAAATCCTGCGCCCGGACGTCGATTTCATAATCGGGCACCCCATGGCGGGCGGAGAGAAGGAAGGATACGCGAATTCCCGCGCCGAATTCTTCGTGAACCACAACTACATCCTCTGCGCGCAGCCGTTCAACAAGGAGGATGACCTTGAGCTCATGCGCGCGCTCATCCGCGACATGGGGTTCACCCGCATAACGGAGACGACGTGCGACATCCACGACTACAAAATCGGTTTCACGAGCCAGCTCTGCCACGTCATCGCGAGCGCGCTTGTGCAGAGCGCTGAAAGCCCGGACATAACCGCGTTCGGCGGCGGCAGTTTCGAGGATTTGACGCGCATCGCCATGATAAACGCGCCCCTCTGGTCCGAGCTTTTTATCTCCAACAAGGAGAAGCTCGTCGCGCACATCGAGAATTTCGAGCGCGCCATGGACGAATTCAAGCGGGCAATCCGCGACGGCGATGATGACGCGCTCAGGCGTATCCTTTCCGACACGCGCGAGAAACGGCTTGCGATGGGCGCAATCCGCACAATCGTGAAGAACTAACGCGCATTTTCTGGTATACTGCTTTTTTGTGAATCGCGGGCTTCTCTTTGCCGATAATTTAAGACGGCGCGTTTTTCCTTTTCCGCGTTTTTGTTCGGTTCCGCGCGGGAACGGGAAATTTCGTCTGGAATGAGGCATGATGTTCCGCATTCTGATAAATGGCGGGGGCTGTCCGAAAAGTATTGTCATGATGAACAGTATTTTATGGAAACGAGTTCGGAATGACATTGTGCAACGAACTTATTGGATGCCCCTTCCGAACAGGGCTGGCCGGTATTCTTCGCTATCGCTCAAGCAGGAACCGGACAGAATCAATGAAAATTATTTGCTCCGTTTATCGGTTCGGGGCGTGGAATGCCGGAAAAACCGGATTCCGTGGGAGTTTTTATGGATAACAGAATATTGGATGAATCAATCAGGCGCGTTCCCGATTTCCCCAAGAAGGGAATCCTTTTCTACGACATAACGAGCGTGCTTACGAATCCAGAGGCGTTCAAGTGGTGCCTCGACAAGATGCTTGAGATATACCGCCCGAAAAAAGAGGACGGGACGATAAACGCAATCGCGTCCGTCGAGTCTCGCGGCTTCCTGTTTGCCGCCCCGCTCGCGGAGAAACTTTCCCTTCCGCTCGTCCTCATAAGGAAGAAGGGCAAGCTTCCCGGCGAGGTTTTCCGCGCCTCGTATGATTTGGAGTACGGCTCGGCGGAGATTGAGGTGCACAAGGCCGACGTTCGTGCCGGGCAGAAATTCCTCCTCATCGACGACCTTATCGCGACGGGCGGGACGCTCGATGCGGGAAAGCGGCTTATGCAGATGGCGGACGCGGAAGTCACGGAGATTTTCGGAATCATCGGTCTTCCCGACCTCAAATTCAGGGAGGCGCTCGCGCCCGTTAACGTTACGACGCTGATTGATTATCACGGGGCGTAACGTGTACTACGTTTGTATCGACCTTGAGATGGGCGAGGTCGAGCACGGGGGAGGTTCGGCGCAGTTTCCGTTGAGCCATGAGGTCATCCAGATTGGCGCCGTCATCCTCGACGACCAATTCCATTTCAACGGCGGGGACGATTCGTTTTCCATGTTCGTCCGTCCCGCCCATTCTTCGATAACGCCCGCGATTTTCGAGCTTACGGGAATTTCCGACGACATGCTCGCCGGCGCCTGCTCGTTCGAGACCGCGTTCGGGCGCTACTGCGAATGGGTGAGGGCGCGTACGGGCGGCGGAAAATTCACGACGTTCTGCTGGAGCGCGCGCGATTACGTTCAGCTCCGCGATGAGATTTCCGCGAAGGCGGGGCACCGCTCCGATTTGTCGGGGAATCTCGATACGTTCGTTGACCTTCAGCGGTCGTTCAGCGATATCCTCGGGACGCGGACTGCCGTCTCGCTTGAGAAGGCAGTCGAATTCTGCCACGAGAAATTCGAGGGGCGCGCCCATTCCGCCGTCGTCGATGCGTTCAACACCGCGGTCGTCCTCAACAAAATCGCGCGCGCGCCTGGGTTGGGCGTTTCGTTCCCGCTGATACGCGGCATGGAGCGCGGAAAAATCGAGGAGGAACGGATGCGCGAGGCGAGGGAGTCCACCGAACTTGAAAGCAGCCTCCGCTCGACGTTCGGCGCGTATCTTCCGAAGGAGCTTCTCGACAGCTTCGGGCTTTCCGACGAGAACAGCAAGGTTCAGGCGGAGAAGGAAAAATCGCTAGCTGTCGACTATTCGACTTACATTCCGATGAACAAGCTCGACCGGAAACTCCTCCGCCGTCAGGAAAAGCTCCTCAAGATGACGAAGAAGCTCCCGCTCGAAATCCAGCACCAGATTGCGAACCACCATCCGTCGCTCAAATATTCGATACCACCCTCAAAATGGATGGGCTTCTTCGTAAAAATGCTGTACCTGAAATCGGATATGTATCAGCGCTTGCGCTTGCCCGGGGATTTTCCGTTCTAAGTTCGGCTTTATCGTAGCAGGCGTGCGCGCTTGCAAGTCTTTTTCCGTTCTGAGTTCGGCTTCGTCGTAGCAGGCGTGCGCGCTTGCAAGTCTTTTTCCGTTCTGAGTTCGGCTTCGCTGCAGCAAGCGTGCGCGCTTGCAAGTTTTTTTCCGTTCTGAGTTCGGCTTCGTTGTAGCAAGCGTGCGCCGGTGCGCGGGGCGCACCTTCCCTTAAAAAAAGATTTCCCGTAAGCCAAACAACCCTTGCAGGTCGGCACGCCAGCTCCGCATCCGCACGTTCCGAGAAACGAATGACCCGCGTGAAAAAATCGCGCACCTTCCCTTAAAAAAAATTCCCGTAAGCCAAACAACCCTTGCAGGTCGGCACGCCAGCTCCGCATCCGCCCGTTCCGAAAAACGAATAGCCCGTGTACAAAAATCGCGCACCTTCCTATGGAAAAAAGATTTCCCGTAAGTCAAACAACCCTTGCAGGGCGGAGCGCCAGCTCCGCACCCGCACGTTCCGACGAATGAATGACCCGCGTGAACAAAATCGCGCACCTTCCCTTAAAAAAAAAATTCCCGTAAGCCAAACAACCCTTGCAGGGCGGCACGCCAGCTACGCACCCGCACGTTCTGAAAAACGAATGGCCCGCGTTAAAAAAGCGAGCACCTTCCCTTAAAAAAAGATTTCCCGTAAGCCAAACAACCCTTGCAGGGCGGAGCGCCAGCTCCGCACCCGCACGTTCCGACGAATGAATGACCCTCGTGAACAAAACGTGCGGCGATTGCATAAATTTACATGAATCGCTATCATCTTTGCATAAATATTCATTTTTTAGGAGCGAATCATGGCAAAGGATAAGGTCATTCTTGCGTATTCCGGCGGGTTGGACACAACGGTCATCATACCGTGGCTCAAAGAGAACTACGACTACGACGTAATCGCGGTCTGCATCGACGTAGGTCAGGGCGACGACTGGGAAGCAATAAAGGGCCGCGCGCTCAAGACAGGCGCGTCGGCTTGCTACGTTGTTGACGCGCGAAAAGAATACATCGAAGAATACATCTGGCCGGCACTCAAGGCGAACGCTGTTTATGAGGACGAATATCTTCTCGGAACTTCGACTGCCCGCCCTCTCATCGGAAAAATCCTCGTCGAGTACGCTCGCCAGGAAGGCGCGACGGCAATCTGCCACGGAGCTACAGGAAAGGGCAACGACCAGGTACGCTTCGAGCTTGCGATAAAGGCATTTGCTCCTGACCTCCGCGTAATCGCTGCATGGCGCGACGACAAATGGAACATGGACAGCCGCGACGCTGAAATCAAATTCCTTGAGGACAGGGGGCTTGAAGTTCCGATGAAGAAGGACCAGTCCTACTCCCGCGACGAGAACATCTGGCACATCAGCCACGAAGGCTTGGAGCTTGAGAAGACAGCAAACGAACCGAACTATCCGCACATGCTCAAGAACACGACCGTTCCTGAAAATGCGGGCGAAGGCGAATATGTGACAATCGAATGGGAGAAGGGAATCCCGGTCTCATTGAACGGAAAGAAGATGGACGGCCTTGAGCTGATGACCGAACTCAACAAGATTGGCGGCAGGAACGGAGTCGGACTCGTGGACATCTGCGAGAACCGCTGCGTCGGAATGAAGAGCCGCGGAGTCTACGAAACACCGGGCGGAGCGATTTTGTATTTCGCCCACCGCATGATGGACCACATCTGCCTTGACCGCGACACATACCACTACAAGCAGCAGGTTTCATTGCGCTTGGCTGAGCTCATCTACGACGGCAAAGTCTTCACGCCGCTCTACGACGCTTTGATGGCGTTCGTCGATTCAACGCAGGAGACCGTGACTGGCTGGACGAAGGTCAAGCTCGTCAAGGGACAGATTCGCGCAGCCGGCTCTGACTCCAAGTACAGCCTCTACAACGAGGACATCGCTTCGTTCACGACAGGCGAACTCTACAACCACAAGGACGCGCAGGGCTTCATCACCCTCTTCGGACTTCCTCTCAAGGTCCGCGCGATGATGGAACAGAAAGTCGGCGAAGGCCGCGCCATCGTCGAAAGCAAGAACTTGAAGAAACGCCCGACGGAGTAGTAGTTTTCTGGCGACGTCCTGTTGCCTGAAAACTACGCAGAGCCGCAAGTCGGTTCTGCAAAAATGTGGACGCACATCGTGTGCGTCCATTTTTTTTCGAAAAATCATTCCGAACTCGTTTCGGAACTTTTGCTTCGGCTTCGCTCAGCAACCGGATGCTGCAAAAAAAAACGCCCGCCGAATGTTCAGGGTTCGGGGGCGTTCGTATCATCTCGGGGTTAGTTTTTTCCGGGGATTACAACGGTGTTCCAGTTGTTGGGGTCTTCGAGAAGTCCGTATTGCCTTCCCTTGAGCAGCCTTTGTAGCTTGTAGGCGACGGTTCCTTCCTGCGTGCCGTCCTTGAAGTCGACTTTCTTTCCGTCAAGGTCGGTGAGCGATGTCATCGGGCTGATTCCTGCGGCTGTTCCCGTGACGAAGAATTCGACCGCGTTTTTCTGAACTTCCGCGAGCGAGACTTTCCGCTCCTCGACGTTCATTCCGCATTCCTTCGCGAGCGCGATGACGCTCTTCCTCGTGATTCCCGGAAGAATCGTGTCGCCGAGCTCCGGCGTTACGAGCGTTCCGTCCTTCAGGACGAAGAAGACGTTGCAGCTTGAGCCTTCCTGGAAATATTTGTGCTCCACGGCGTCGAGGTAAACGCACTCGACGAATCCCTTTACCTCAGCCTCGTGCTTCGCGATTGCGCTGATGACGTAGTTTGAGGCGCACTTGATGTAGCCCGTGCCGTTCGGGGTCGCGCGGATTCTGTTCGTGATGACGGCGCCGTCAAGACCTTTCTTGAAGTACGCGCTGACAGTCGTCGCGCAGATGACGACGTACGGCTGGCGTGAGCATCCGACGCCGATAGCGCCTTCCGAATTCATGAACGGCCTCATGTAAATCGAATCCGCGTCGGCGTATCCTGTTTTCTCCCAGTCCGCGTTGTATTTCGGAACGTATCCGAGCGCCGCGTTCCGCTTGACGAATTCGACGCTCGCCGCGACGAACTGCTCGACAGGGAAAGCCGGGCAATAAAGCCCCTTCATAGAGTTGTTGAACCTCTTGCCGTTCTCTTCCGGGCGGAAAATAGCGACTCCGCCGTCCTTCGTGGGGAATCCTTTCATTCCCTCGAAGCATCCGTAGGCGTACTGTGAGGTGTAAGAAACTGTCGGGATGCCCATCTGGTTGCGCTTGTCGAGAACTGCCTTGCGCTCGTCCTCGCCCATCGCCATAAGCTCGTCGTATGTGACTGAATCAACCTGGAACCATTCCTCGTCCCATTTTGTCGTTTCCGGATTGTAGCGCGCGATGTATGTCACGGGATACAAATTCAAAGCAAATGCCATTGTCCAACTCCTTTTTAAATGAATTCGATGGAAAATATTATACCTTTCACAACGTAGTGTCGAGAACGGGAGCCGAATCGCCGCGCCTCTTTTTTTGCCGGGCGCCTCCGATAGCGTAATCGAAGACGGCTCGATATAATGGAAGACGAATTTAATTTTTTGGAGACGGAAATGAAACTTACTTGTGGAATCGTCGGTTTGCCGAACGTTGGCAAATCGACCATTTTTTCTGCGCTGACGAAATCCCCGGCACCTGCCGAGAATTATCCGTTCTGCACGATAGACCCGAACGTCGGCGTTGTCGAGCTTCCCGACGAGCGGCTCGATTTCATGGCGGGCGTGTTCCAGCCGAAGAAGAAAATCGCCGCGACTGTCGATTTCGTCGATATCGCGGGGCTTATCAAGGGCGCTTCGAACGGCGAGGGGCTCGGAAACAAATTCCTCGCGAACATCCGCGAGACGAGCGTAATCGCGCATGTCGTCCGCTGCTTCGACAATCCCGACATACAGCACGTCCGCGACGATGCCAAGACCGAAGCTCCGATTGACCCCGAGAGCGACATACTCACGATAAATTACGAGCTGTGCCAGGCCGACATCGACACGATAAACAAGCGCGAGGAGAAGATTACGAAGGAAATCCGTGCGCTCGGCAAGGAGGCGGAAAAGAAGGTCGCCGGGTACAGGAGCGCCGTCGCGAAAATCCTTCCGCTTCTCAAGGACGGAAAGTGCGCGCGCCAGGCGGAGCTTACCGACGAGGAGAAGGCGGGAATCTACGACCTCCATCTTCTGACCGTGAAGCCGCAGCTGTTTGTCTGCAACATCGACGAGAACACAATCGAATCGGGGACGAACAAATACGTTGAGACTGTCCGCAAAATGGCCGCCGAGGAGAAGAGCGAGGTCATCGTCATCTGCGGAAAATTCGAATCCGACCTCGCGGACATAACCGACGAGAACGACAGGAAGGAATTCATGGAGAGCGTCGGGCTCAAGGAAAGCGGTCTTTCCGTTCTTGCGCGCGCCGCCTACCATCTCATGGGACTCCGTACATTCTTCACGGGCGGCCCGGATGAGTGCCGCGCATGGACAATCCGCGAGGGCGACAAGGCTCCGCAGGCTGCCGGCGTCATCCACACCGATTTCGAGAAGGGGTTCATCAAGGCGGAGGTGTATTCCGTCGCCGATTTGAAGGAATTCGGCTCGGAGGCTGAAATCAAGGCGCACGGAAAATACCGCCAGGAAGGAAAGGAATACGTCGTCCAGGACGGTGACGTTATGTTCTTCAAATTCAACGTGAAATAATCGCCGTTTCCATTTTCGATTGTCGCGCGGAAGACTGATTCTGTCTTCCGCGTTTTTTTTGCCGGAAATGCGGATTTTTTTGAAAAAAACGCATTCCCCGCAGGTATTTTCAAGGCGGAGGTTCTTATGTTTTTCGGGAAAAGATGGAAAATCCGCCTCGCCGTAGCGTGTTTCCTGCCAGCGCTTTTTTTTGCGGGGGCGGCGGACTGCTTCGCGCATTCGGGCGGAAAAAGCGTTTCGGTCATGTGCTGGAACATGGAGACGTTTTTTGATGCTGTTTTCGACGGGAACGAGTACAAGGAATTCTCGTCGTCCCGCTCCGGATGGTGCGAGTCGAAATATCGGGTCAGGCTTGAGCGGGCGGCTTCCGTCATAAAAAAAATCGGCTGCGATGTCGTCGTGCTCGAGGAGATGGAGAAATCCGGGCAGCTCCGCGACATTTCGAACCAGCTTTCGGCGACGTTCAGCAGGAAATCGGTCTACCGGCACGGCTTTTTTGCCGCGGAGGAGGGCGCCTCCATAGGCTGCGGAATCCTTTCCCGGTATCCGATTCTCTCCGCGCGCGTCCATTCCATAAAAGTCGGCGGAAGAAAAGGACGATTCCAGCCGTCGCTCCGCCCGATACTGCAAGTCACGCTCGATGTCGGCGGAAAGAAAATCGACGTTTTCGTGAACCACTGGAAAAGCAAGAGCGGGAATTCCGCGGAAAGCGAGCAGTGGCGGGACAGGCAGGAGAGGCAGCTCGCGTTTTTGATGGGAAAGTCCGTGTCGTCCGGCGTTCCCGCGCTGGCATGCGGCGATTTCAACCGCTCTATTGAGGAATTCGAAAAGCGTGACGGGGACGGAAGCGGCCCAAACGTCGTCCTCAAAGGCGGACTTTCCGTCTACTCGCCGTGGTACGGTGATGACGGCAAGATTTGCGCTGTCGGAAGCTATTGGTATAAGGGCGCGTGGGAATATATCGACAATTTCTTTTCCGCCGGCGGAATTTCCATATCCGATTTCGCGCCGTGCACCGCAGGGGAGTGGGCTGACGCCTCGTTCCGTCCGCGGCGGTACAGGATGCATCCCGGCAGCGGCTATTCCGACCATCTGCCGATTGCCTGCAAAGTGCTTATCCTGTAGGAAGGACGCAGCTACATTCCGCAGCCGATTTCGTCGTCGTCGTCCCAGCTGTCGAACATGGCGTCGGGTGCGGTCTCGTCCTCGTCCTCTTCATGCGCTTTTGGGGATTCTTCTGCGTTTTTTTCTTCTTCCGCAGCTTTTTCCGCTTCCTTCTCCGCATACGGCTGCTCCGATGCGGGGAGGGGGGCGCCTTCATGCGGAGAAGGCTCGTTCACGATGGATGAGACGGTCGGAACTTCAGACTCCTCGGTTTTCTGCGCCGGCTCGTCGTCTCCCTCGTCCATCCTCATCTGCCGGACAAGCTCCTCGTTCGCGCGGACGCGTTCCTCGATTTTCCTTCGCTCTTCGATTTCCTCGGGAGTCGGTTCGCGCTGTTCCTCTTCCTCTGCGTGCGGAGCTGGTTCCTGTTCCGGCTCGGGCTTTTTCGCTTTTCTCTCCGCGTGGACGTTTTTTTCCTCCGCCTCGTCCTTGTGCTCGTGCTCTTCTGCGGGAACATCATCGCCGCTTATCACGAGTGGGAACGGAAGCCCCTTTTTGAGGATTGCCTGCGTGAGGAAAAGATTGACTGCCGAATCGAGCGTCAGTCCCAGTTTTTCGAATATGTCGGTTGCCTTGCCGACGAGCGCTTCGTCGGACTTGAATTTAAATGATTTGGACATGCGTGAATTATAGCAGAATGCGTCCTGAATGTCGGCGGCGTTCCGTTTTTCGCGGACGATGAAAAACGGACGGGTGCGGCTTGCTCTTTTTCTGCCTTGCCCGTCCTTTCCGTCAATGTGTCGTCAGCTCATGAAGCCTTTTGGTTTTGCCTCTTCCTTTATTTTCTCCTCCCATTCCGAAAGCCCCTTCGCGTCAAGCTCCTTGACGAACGCGTCCCAATTTTCCTTCGTCAGGTTGCGGTAGCCGAGGATGAAATCCTTGATTCCGTTCCGGTAGAGTTTCTGGAGGTTGTCGTCCATCTTCTCGAATGAGAATCCGTCTATCCACGGCTTCGACTGCATCTGCTTGAGGATTTCGAGCGAATCCATCGTCTGCCCGTTGTTCTTCGTCCACAGCGGGTAGCGCTCGCGGAGCTGCTCGTCCGAATACCTGTCCACTATCCACCGCAGCTGGAGGAGATTTTTCGATTCGACTGCCGTGTACGATTTTTTCTCGTCTGCGACCTTGTCGGAAATTTTTCCGCCTTCGAGCAGGTTGTAGTTCACGCCTTCCTGCCCGTACCATATGTCCATGTAGGCGTCCGTGTACATCCATTCGAGCATTTTCGCAAGCCGCGGGATTTTTCCGAGCTCGTATGTGCGCTTGTTCACGGCGAGGAAATTCCACGTCTGCGTGTTCGTCCCGACCGCCGATTTTCCGTCAGCCCCTTTCGGCGGGTCGATGACTATCCACTCTCCGTCCGGGAAGTTGTCGTCGAACGGCTTGTAGTTGCTTTTCAGCGAGTACGCGCCGAAATTCTCGCGCATGATTCCGAACCGCCCGCTTTTCCACGCGTCCCTGAAATCGTCCTTCTTGTAGGCGCTCCAGTTCGGGTCGATTACCTTGGACGTGACCATTTTCCTGACGAACGTCATCGCGTCGAAGAATTTATCGTCGCGGATGTTCAGCGCGAAATGCTCCCTGTCGTAGTTGAACGTTCCGCAGACGCCGAATGCGCCGAAAATCGGGGAGAATCGTTTTCCGAGCCCGTCTTCCTGCACGTTCGCTTCTATGTACGCGCCGAATCCGTATGTGTCGTCCTTGTGGTTGCCGTCCGGGTCGTTGAACGTGAACGCGAGCATCACGTTGTAGAAATCGTCAATCGTCTTCGGGATGGGGAGGTTCAGCTTGTCGAGCCAGTCTTTCCTGATGAGGACGCCATCGTTTTTCGGGACGCTTGTGTTTGACGAGGGGTAGGCGAGCGCGAACGTCATTCCGTCGATTTGTGCCGCGCGCTTGGCGGACTCTGTGTAGATTCCCTTCGTCCGCTGCGGCATGAGCGGGAACATCTTGTCCACCGATGTGATTTTGTTTTGCTTTGCAAGCTCCAGCATCGTCGAGTGCGAGCACCTGAAGATGTCCGGAAGCGAATTCGTCTTCGCCGCCTGCATGATTATCATTTCCATTTCCTTCTGGTCGTACGGAAGCGCGTGAAGGATGAGGTCGATGCCGAGCTCGTTCCTGAGGCGCTCGTACAGGAACCAATCTGCCGGCGGTTCCCCCGCCTCGCTTTGCGATGGTACGTACCACATCTCGAGTTTCACGAGTTTCTGCTGCCCGTTAACACCGCTGTTTTCGCACGACAGGAATGCAAGCGATGATGCCGCCACGAGCGCGATGCGCGCTATCCTGCAAACGTTTCTGTGTTTGCCGAAAAAATGGAATCCTTTCATAATGATGAAAAGTATAGAGCATAATCGCATTAGTGAAAGCATTCCGAGCCCTTCCGCCGGTAAATTTTATGGCAGAAAAAAACGCCCGCCCAACCGAGCAAACGGTAGGGCGGGCGGATGCTTTCTAACGCGTCAGCGCGCGATTATTTTGAAAGGCGAGCTTCGAGGTCGTCGAGGCAAGCAGAAAGCTCTTTCGGGAGGTGAGAGCCGAACTTGGGATAGTGGTTCTCGCGGATGTCCTTGACTTCCTTCTTCCATCCCTCGACATCGACCTTGAGAATCTCGGGCAATGTCTTCTTGTAGTAGTCGGCCAATCCGTCTGTGTTGATTGCGCCGTCTTTCGGCATGAATCCGATCGGAGTTTCGACTGCGTTGTCTTTTCCATCGCAGCGGTCGAAAATCCATGCGAGGACGCGGCTGTTGTCGCCGTAGCCCGGCCACATGAATCCGCCCGGAAGCTCTGCGTTGTTCTCGTCCTTGCGGAACCAGTTCACGTAGAAAATCTTCGGGAGCTTGTCCTGGTCTTTTGCGGAAGCGCCGACGTTAATCCAGTGCTGGAAGTAGTCGCCCATGTTGTATCCGCAGAACGGAAGGATTGCGAACGGATCGCGGCGGATTTTTCCGACTTCAGCAGCATTGATTGTTGAAGCGGCCGTGATTTCCGAACCGACGATTGAGCCGAGGAACACGCCGTGGTTCCAGCTGCGCGCCTGATGCACGAGCGGAACAGTTGACGGGCGGCGTCCGCCGAAGAGGATTGCTGAAATCGGCACTCCTTTCGGGTCTTCCCATTCTTTCGCGATGCACGGGCACTGTTTTGCAGGAGCCGTGAAGCGTGCGTTCGGATGAGCCATTTCCTCGCCCTTGGGAGCCTTGTCCTTCGGGAACGCGTCGCGGGTGTTGCCCTTCCAGTCGACGAGCTTGCCCTTTGCCGGGTATCCGATTCCTTCCCACCAGACGTCTCCGTCCTCTGTGAGGGCGCAGTTCGTGAAGATTGTGTTCTCAGACGCAGAGACAAGAGCGTTCTTGTTGCTCTCCGCAGATGTTCCGGGAGCGACTCCGAAGAATCCTGCCTCCGGGTTGATGGCGTAGAGGCGTCCGTCCTCGCCGAACTTCATCCAAGCGATGTCGTCGCCGATTGTCTCGACCTTCCATCCCGGGATTGTCGGGATGAGCATTGCGAGGTTCGTCTTTCCGCACGCTGACGGGAACGCGCCTGTGACGTATTTGACTTCGCCCTGCGGGTTCGTGAGCTTGAGGATGAGCATGTGCTCAGCGAGCCATCCCTCTTCGTGAGCGATGACTGAAGCGATGCGGAGCGCGAAGCACTTCTTTCCGAGAAGAGCGTTTCCGCCGTATCCTGAACCGTAGCTCCATACGAGGTGCTCCTCGGGGAACTGGGAGATGTACTTCTGCTCGACAGGAGCGCACGCCCAAACGCCGTTGTCCTTCGCGCCGTTGTTGAGCGGCTTTCCGACTGAGTGGAGGCACGGAACGAAGTTGTCGTCGAGGTACTGCCAGACTTTCTCGCCGGCGCGTGTCATGATGTCCATGTTGAGGACGACATACTCTGAGTCCGTAAGCTCAACACCGCACTTTGAAATCGGCGAGCCGAGCGGTCCCATGCAGAACGGGATGACGTACATCGTGCGTCCGTGCATGCAACCCTTGTAGAGACCCTTCATTGTCGCCTTGAGTTCTTTCGGGTCGATCCAGTTGTTCGTCGGACCAGCGTCATCCTGCTTCACAGAAGAGATGAACGTGCGTTTCTCGACGCGGGCGACGTCCGAGGGGTCTGAGCGGAACAGGAAGCTGTTCGGCTTCTTTGCCAGCGGTGTCGCAAGCCCGGACTCGACGCATTTCTTCATGAGGCGGTCGTACTCTTCCTTGCTTCCGTCGCATACATAGACGTCGTCAGGTTCGCACATCGCCTTGCATTCTTCAATCCAAGCCTTGATTTTTGGATTTTTGATTTGATCAAGTGTCATTCAAAGATCTCCTTTCTTATAAAGATTTTAGCAGGATTATATTGGTTTTTGAGGGCATATTCAACGTTCCGGACAGCATCCGCCGTATCGCCCCGCGTTTTCACGGGATGCTTAAAAGTGTTGTTATAAAAATAAATCTTCTGTTATAAAGCGGAACGTTTTTGAGAATCGCGGTTTTTTATGAAGTAAAATAAATTCGCTTCCGGCGCGAATCCGAAATTCCGCCCGCGGCAAATTGAAAAATATGGAGAGAACATGAAACGTCTTTTTGCGGCCATGCTCGCATTTTCCTGCACTGTTTCGTTCGCACAGACAAAACTTTCTGTTGACGACGCCGTTGCCCTCGCGAAGGAGAGCAACGTTTCAATCGCACGAAACGAGATAACGCTCGATGCCCTCCGGCGGGCGGAGTCTCATTCGTGGAATTCCGCAAGCCCCTCTGTTTCCGTTGGGGCGCAGTCTTCCGTTCCCGTCGGCGCGCTCAGCGACAGCGATGCCGGATACACGGCGGCCCTCAGCGTTTCGGCGAGCGTTTCGCTCAGCCTTTCGGCAAATCTCTACACTTCCATAAAATCGGCGAAGCTGAACTACGAAATGGGAAAAATTTCCTTTGACGAGGCGGTGCGCGGCGTCGAGCTTTCCGTGCGGCAGACGTTCTACGGGCTGTTGTACGAGAAGGAGAACATCGCCCTGCAGGAAAGCAACCTGCAGAATGCGCGGAGGCAGTACGACTCGAACCTTCAGAAATACAACAGCGGCCGCCTGAGCGAGATAGACGTCCTGTCCGCGGAGGTGAGCTGGAAATCCGCCATACCGACGGTGGAAAGCGCGCGCACGTCATATCAGAACGACATGGCGAGCTTCATGCGCCTTCTGGGAATCGACCTCGACGAGGAAGTCGAGCTTGTCGGGAGCCTTGACGTGTTCGGGAACATGAAGGGGATAAGCCTCGACGATGTCGACATCCGCTCGGCGGAAATCGAGACGCTTGAGAAGAAAATCGAGGCGGCGAGGATTTCCGTGCTCGACAAGCGGTTCTCCGCGTACGCGCCGTCGCTCAGCCTCGCCTTCAAGCTCAGCGACGGAAACTGGTACGTCGGCGCCGACAACGCGAAGGATGCCGAAAAATCGGCTTCACTCACGGTGAGCGCGACAATCCCGCTCGACGGCGTCCTTCCCTGGTCTGCAAAAAGCGACGCCATCGAAAGCGCAAAGGATTCCATGCGCGACTACGAGCTGCAGCTTGCCGACGCGAAAACGGCGCTCCGCCTTTCCGTCGATTCGTATGTCCGCTCGATAAACCAGAGCTTGTCCTCGATAAAATCGAAGCAGGCGAACGTGAAGCTCGCCCAGCGCAGCTACGCCATGACGCAGGACGCGTACAACCGCGGCACGAAGGATTTGACGAGCCTCCAGTCGGCGAACAGCTCGCTTCTTTCCGCGCAGGTGTCGCTCAAAAGCGAAATCTACTCGCTCGCAAAAACCGTCATGAATCTTGAGAACGCAATCGGAGTTCCGTTCGGGACTTTTGTAGGAGAATGAGAATGAAAATAAGGAAATCAATCGTCGTCGCCATCGTGATTGTGGCGGCCGCCGCCGTTGTCGTCGTCGCGGAAAACGCGCTTTCTGATTCCGGCGGGAAAAAAGCCGACATGAGGCGCGGCGGAAGGGGCGACACTGTCGTTTCCGTGAAGACGCAGGAGCTGAAGGTCGAGACGCTCCACGGGTATGTCTCGACGAACGGCGAGGTCGAGTCGCAGAATTCGGTTTCGGTTTTTCCGGACATCGCGGGAAAAATCGTCGAGACGTCCGTGATGCTCGGCTCAAGCGTGAGGAAAGGCGAGATTATCGCATACGTCGACCCGAGCGCGCCCGGCTCTTACTACAAGAAAAGCCCCGTCTACGCCCCCATTTCCGGAAGCGTTATTTCGACGCCGATAAAGAACGGGACGACGGTTTCCACGGGAACGGCTGTCTGCGTAATCGGCGACATAAACAACCTCCAGGTTTCCGCTAACGTCCCGGAGCGGTACGTTTCCGTTCTCGCGGTCGGTCTGAAGGCGGACGTTTCCGTCGAGGCGTATCCGGGCGTCGTCTTCCCGGCAACCGTCACGCGAGTTTCTCCGGTGGTCGACGCGTCGAGCAGGACGAAGCAGGTAATCCTCCAGTTCGACGAGAAGGACCCGCGCGTCAATGCCGGAATGTTCGCGAAAGTCGTCCTCTTTACCGAGAATTACGACGGGTTCGTGACGATGCCGTCCGATTCGCTCGTGCAGAACGGCGACTCGTATTTCGCCTACGTCCTGACCGGAAAAGGAACCGTCTCGAAAAGGGAAGTTTCCCTCGGAAAGACGGTGGACGGAATCGTGCAGATAACGTCCGGCGTCGAGGCAGGCGAGCGCGTCGTCGTTCAGGGGCAGACGGCGCTTGCTGACGGGTCGAAAGTGCAGGACATTTCCGAAAAAACGCCGAAGAAGGTTTCTTCCGGGGGCGGGGACAAAAAGGACGCTGCAAGAAGCGGAGGAACGAAAAAATGAGCATCAGCAAGTCAACGCTTGAGCATCCGGTGCTCACCCTTATCGTTTTCACGCTCCTCCTTATAGTCGGGCTTTTTACGATGCAGAATGTCGCGATAAACCTGATGCCCGACGTCGATTCCCCGTACATCACCGTGCGGACGACGTACGCGAACGCGGGCCCTGAATCCGTAGAGAAGAGCGTGACGAAAATCCTCGAGGGGCAGCTCGTTTCCGTAAGCGGGCTGAAGAACATGACGTCGCGCTCGACTTCAGGCTCCTCCTCGATTTCGCTCGAATTCAACTACGGAACCGACCTTGAGTCGGCGACGAACGACATCCGCGACAAGATAAGCCGCGTGCAGAAAAGCCTTCCCGATGACGCGGACTCGCCGTCGATAATGAAAATGAACGCGGACTCAATGCCGATAATGCGCATCGCCGTCCGCGGAAACCGTTCCAACGACGATTTGAAGCTTATCGCGGAGGACCAGATTGTCGATTTGCTCGAGCAGGTCGACGGAATTGCCGAGGCGGATGTCTCCGGCGGACGGACGAAGATTGTCCGCGTGGAGATTTCACAGAACAGGCTTGCCGCCTACAACCTCACGATGGCGGGCGTCTATTCCGCGCTGGCAAAGCAGAACCTTGAGCTCGGCGGCGGAAAGATAACGGAGGGAACGCACGATTACACAATCCGCACGACGGGCGAATTCTCGAGCATCGAGGAAGTCAATGACACGATAATCACGACGGTGAACGGCTACGTCGTCAGGCTTTCCGACATCGGGACGGCGACGCTCGGGTACAAGGACAAGTCGAGCGAGGTCTACATAAACGGGGAGCCGGGGGTCTACGTCTCCATCACGAAGCAGTCCGGAAAGAACACCGTCACCGTCGCGAAGGCTGCGCGCGCGAAGATTGCCGAGATTCAGGAAATCCTTCCCGGCGACATCTCGCTTGAGATAATCCGCGACTCCTCGACATCGATAAACGACACGATAAACACGCTTATCGAGTCCGCCGTGCAGGGGCTTCTCCTCGCCGTCGTAATTCTCTTCCTGTTCCTCAAATCCGGAAAGTCGACGCTCATCATAGCGATTTCGATTCCGCTCTCGATTGTCATAACGCTTCTGTGCATGAACATGGCGGGGATAACGCTCAACATGATGACGCTGACGGGGCTTATCCTCGGCGTCGGAATGATTGTCGATGCCTCGATAGTCATGATTGAGAACATCTACGTGTACCGCTCGCGCGGCGCGAAGGCGAAGGTCGCTGCCGTCCTCGGCTCGTCGGAAATGATTATGTCCGTCGTTTCCGGGAACCTCACGACTATCTGCGTCTTCGTCCCGTTCCTTTTCTTCATGAAGGATTTGGGAATGTACGGGCAGATGTTCAAGGGAATCATCTTCACCGTCGTAATCGCGCTCGTCTCCTCGCTTTTCGTGGCGATTTTCCTTGTCCCCGTCCTCGCGGGCAAATTCTTCCCGCTGACGAACCGCAACGAGAAGCCCGTCTCGTTCAGGCCGCTCAGAAAATTCTACGAGATTCTCGAAATTCCGCTGACGGCTCTGACGGCGCTGTACAAGCGCGCGCTGAAATCGGCTCTCTCGCACCGGCTCGTCACCTGCATAATCTGCATCGCCGTTTTTCTCTGCGCCATAGGCATCGCGCCGACGCTCAGAATCCAGATGATGACGGGCGGCGGCGACGACAGCGTGACGCTGAACGTGACGCTTCCCATCGGAACGACGCTTTCCGAGACGTCGAATGTCCTCAAGACGTTCGAGAAAATCTGCCAGGATGAAATACACGGATACACGACGCTCATAACGACAATCGGCTCGAGCTCCGCGTCGTACAAAGGCTCTATCCAGATAAACCTGCCGTCGTCTGACTCGCAGATTGACAGCGCGGAGTCGATACAGAACAAGCTGCGCGCGCATTTCGGCGACTTCACCGACGCGCGGTTCAATTTCTCCCAGGGAATGCGCGGGCAGATGACCGGCTCGAGCTTCAAGCTGCGCGTCCGCTCCGACGACCTCGATTCCGCGCTGAACGTGGCGTCGCAGGTCAGGGATGTTATGGAAAGCATTTCCGATGTCGGCGAGGTTTCGATCGACACGGAGGAGGGGCTTCCGGAAGTCGAGATTTCAATCGACAGGCAGCGGGCGTATTCGTTCGGAGTTGACGTGCAGACCGTGGCGAAGGAAATCAACTACGCGATAAACGGCGTGACGGCGACGACGTACCGCGACAACGGAAAGGAATACAGCATGGTCGTCATGTACCGCCCGTCCGACCGGAAAAGCGTCTCCGACCTTGAAAGCATATACGTCAAGGGAAATTCGGGGATGGTCAGCGTGGCGAATTTCGCGTCCGTCAAGAAAGGGCTCGGTCCCGTGACGATAAACAGGACGAACCAGACGCGCGTCGTCACCGTTACCGCCGACAACAACGGAATGCGGAACGACTACGAGGTCGAGAACGACATAAAGGACGGCATCGCCGAGACGTTCATCATTCCCGACGGCGTGACAATCGTCTACGAGGGAAACTGGAAGGACACGCAGGAGCAGGGGCGCATATTCGGCCTTATCGGCGCGATGGCGATAATCCTCGTTTTCGGCGTTATGGCGGGAACGTACGAAAGTTTCCGGGCACCGTTCATCAACCTCTGCACGATTCCGTTCCTCACAATCGGCGTCGTCTTCATCTACAAGATTTCGGGGCAGGCGTTCTCGATGATGAGCGCGGTCGGGCTTATCATGCTCGTCGGAATCGTCGTCAACAACGGAATCATCCTCGTCGATTACACGAACCTGCTTCTCGACCGCGGGATGAAGATGAAGGAGGCGTGCCTTGCCGCCGGAGTGTCGCGTCTGCGCCCCGTTTTGATGACGACGCTGACGACGATTCTCGGAATGCTTCCGATGTGCTTTTCGACTAGCGGCAGCGCGGGAATGGTCCAGCCGATTGGCGTCGCCGTCGTCGGCGGGCTTTCTTCGTCGACGTTCATCACGCTTTTCTTCATTCCCGTCCTTTATTCGCTCGTCATGCGCGAGAAAAAGACGAACAGGAGCGGCATAAAAGTCCTCCTCCCGATGAAAGGCGCGGGAAAATCCTCGGAACGCGACGACGAGGACAGCGCCCCTCGCGAGCCGAACGAATTTTCCGACAGCATGGCGTTTTGATTTTGGAGGTTCCGGAACGCGGGAAATGCGATTCCGGAATTCTTCCGCTGCATTTTATTTTTTTGAGTTCGGGGCAATCCCGGAAGGAGGAGCGATGTTCCGCGCTGAGATAATCGCGAACAATTCCGTTCAGGATGACATAATCGAGGTGCTTGAGGAAAACATTCCCGGCATTCTGTACACAATCCAGCCGCTTGCGCACGGTCGCGGCGGAAACGACTACAAGCTCGGAAGCGGCACGTGGCCGGAGACGAATTTCATCCTCGTGAGCTACATCGACGACGAGGACAAGGATTCGGTGCGCGCGATAATCGCCGCCGTAAAAAAACGATTTCCAGACGAGGGGATAAAACTTTTCTTCGTGCGCGCCGAGGACTGAAAATCGACTTCAAAATGACGCCGCTTTCGTGCAGCTCCGCCTGAGAAAATCGGGACGGTCGGAGATTCCAAAACGAGTTCGGAAGGGCAGTTTTGCCCGCGGCTGATGGTGTTTTTTTGCTGCGGGCGGCTGTTATTTCCTTCCGTGGACGACGCGGAGAAGTCCGGCGAGGTCCTTTTCGATGGCGACGTCGCGGAATCCTGCTTCCCTCATCAGTTCCGCGGCTTTTTCCGCGTTGTACTCGCCCGTCTCCATCGCGAGAAGCCCGCCCTCGTTGAGGTGCGCGAGCGATTGCGGGATGAGGTTCCTGATGATGCCGAGCCCGTCTTCCGAAAGCCCGTCGAGCGCCAGAAGCGGCTCGTTCCGCCCGTCCTTCAGCAGTTCCGCCGCCTCCCCGCTCGGAATGTACGGCGGGTTCGTGACGATGATGTCGAACGTGCCGGAAATATTTTCGAGGATGTCCGATTTCGCGAAGGAGATTTTCTGCACGGAAATCGGGTTCAGCAGCTTTGCGGCGTTCCTTTTCGATATGTCGAGCGCCGCCTGGCTTATATCGACGAACGTGAAATTCGGAATCGACGAGTATTTTATGCCGGAGTCAAGCAGCGCGCTGTAAATCGAAAGCCCGACGCATCCGCTTCCCGAGCAGAGGTCGCATATCGATTTCGTCTCGCTCGTGACAGCCGACAGCGCGAAATCGACGAGCGTCTCCGTGTCCGGCTTCGGGATGAGCACGTCCGGCGTGACGATGAATTCGTAGCCGTAGAATTCCTTTTTTCCCGTGATGTACGCGACGGGCAGCCCCTCCGTCCGTTTCCGTATTGCGGAGTCGATTTTTTCCGCCTGCTCGTCCGTGAGCTGGCTGTTGCGGTGGAAGAGAATCCATGTCCTGTTCTGCGCGAGCACGTCCCCGATGATGAGGTCCGCGTCAAGTTCCGGCGTGTCCGAGCCGGCCTTTCCGATTTCCCGCACAGCCTTCGTGCGAATTTCGTAAATGTTCATGATTTTATTTTCGGCAAAAAAGCCCCGCCTGATGGAACCAAAAAAACGGTGCGGAGGATGTTTTTTTCAGCTCAGCGATTTTGCGATGTCCTTTGCGGTCTCCGTCGCGGCAAGCCCTCCTTCAGCCGTCTCGCGAAGGCTTTCCGGCATCGCGCGCCCTACGGATTTCATCGCGTCGATCACCTCGTCGGCGGGGATGCGGCTTTTGATTCCCGAAAGCGCCATGTCCGCAGCCGTCACCGCGTTCACCGCGCCGATGACGTTCCGCTTGATGCACGGGACTTCGACAAGACCCGCGACGGGGTCGCACACCAGTCCGAGCAGGCTTTTCAGGGAAATGGCGACGGCGGCGCAGACCTGCTCGGCGCTTCCGCCCTGCAGATAGACGAGCGCGCCCGAAGCCATCGCCGAAGCCGCCCCGATTTCTGCCTGACAGCCGCATTCCGCGCCCGAAATGCTCGCCCTGTCCGCGATGACGCCGCCGATTCCTGCCGCGACGAACAGCGCCTCCGCGATTTTTTCGTCCGTCGTCCCGAACCGTTTCGCGTATGGAATGAGGACGGCGGGAAGAACGCCGCACGAGCCTGCCGTCGGGGCGGCGACAATCCGCTTCATGCAGGCGTTCGATTCCGCGGTAGCGAGCGCGTAATACATGACGCTGGACACGAACGGACCGATAAGGGCGTCGCCTTTTTTCGTGTACGACTCGTAGAGCGCGGCATCCCCGCCCGAAAGTCCGCTTGCCGAACGCAAATCCGGCTTGTAGTTTTCGGCGGCAGATTTCATCACGCCCCACAAATGCTTCATGTCGTTCTCCGCCTTTTCGCGCGTCGCTCCGCTTTCGGAGGTCTCGTCCGCAATCAGCGATTCGAAAAGCGTCTGTTTTTTCTCGACGCACGCGGCGCACCACGATTCCATGCTTTTGAACGTCATGAGCGTGCCTCCGCGTCCCGCACGTTCAGGTACGTGACTTTGATGACGCCCTCGACGCGGTGGAGCCATGAAATCGCATCGGGCGGAACGGGCTGGTCCGTTTCGACAATCATGACGGCATACCCTCCTTTTTTGTTCCTGTAAAGGTTGAGCGTGGCGATGTTCACCGATTTATGTGCGAGCATCGACGTCACTTCCGCGACGTGCCCGGGCTGGTCGAGGTTGTGGACGATGAGCGTTGGGTATTCGCCCGTGAAATTCGTCTCGATTCCGTCTATTTTGTTTATGCAGATTCTTCCGCCGCCAATCGACGACGCCTGTATCTTGAGTTTCCGCCCGTCCTCCGCGCGCAGGTCTATGACGGCGGTGTTCGGGTGCGTGCCTTCGGGAAGCGTTGCCGTGCCGAACGAGAACGAAAGCCCGTTTTTTTCGGCAACCGAAAAGCTCTGCGGAATCGAAAGGTCATCCGCCTCCATCCCCAGAAGACCCGCGACGAGCGCTTTGTCCGTTCCGTGCCCGCGCCCTGTCTCAGCGAACGAGCCGTAGAGATGGATGTCCGCGCGGGACGGACGGGCACCGAGCAGTTTCCGGCAGACGTTCCCGATTCTGACGGCGCCTGCCGTATGCGAGCTCGACGGCCCGACCATCACCGGCCCCAGAATGTCGAAGACGGTCATGAGCAGACCTTTTCCTGCCGCGCTTTTCCGAGATATGCGGCGCGGACTCGCTCGTCGGCAAGCAGCGCCTGTCCGCTTCCCTCCGCGACGATGCTTCCCGTTTCGAGAACGTAGGCGATGTCCGCCGTTTTCAGCGCCATGTGCGCGTTCTGCTCGACGAGGAGGATCGTCACCCCGCGCCTGTTTATTTCCTTTATTATGTCGAAAATCAGCTGGACGACGAGCGGCGCGAGCCCGAGCGACGGTTCGTCCATCATGATGAGTTTCGGGCGGCTCATGAGCGACCGGCCGACCGCGAGCATCTGCTGCTCCCCGCCGGAAAGCGTTCCCGCAAACTGCCACGAGCGTTCCTTGAGCCTGGGAAAAAGCTCGTAGACCCATGAAAGGTCGTCGGAAATCTCCTTCTTGCTTCGCCTTGTGTACGCCCCGATTCGGAGATTCTCCTCGACGGTAAGGTCGGTGAACACGTGCCGCCCTTCCGGAACGAGCGAAATTCCCGCCGTGCATATTTTCTGCACGGGAAGACCCGTTATGTTTGACGAGCGGAACGAAATCTCTCCGCCGGCCGGCTGGACAAGCCCGCTGATTGTCCGCAGCAGCGTCGATTTTCCGGCACCGTTCGAGCCGATAAGCGTCACGATTTTTCCTTCGGGCACCTCAAGGCTGATGTTCCTCAGCGCCTGGATGCCGCCGTAGTTCACTTTCAGCGAATCGATTTTAAGCATCGCTTTCCTCCCCAAGATACGCTGCGATGACAGCGGGATTTTTTTGGACTTCCTCGGGCGTTCCCTCCGCGATGAGCGCGCCGAAATTCAGCACGTAGATGCGGTCGGAAATGTCCATGACAAGCTCCATGTGGTGCTCGATCATCAGGATTGTCAGGTTGAATTCGTCCCGGATTCTGTGGATAAATTCCGTAAGCTCCGCCGTCTCCTGCGGGTTCATTCCCGCCGCCGGCTCGTCGAGCAGGAGCAGTTTCGGCTCCGTCGCAAGCGCGCGCGCAATCTCAAGGCGGCGCTGCCTTCCGTAGGGGAGCGACGTGCATTTTTCGTCGGCGACGTCGGAAAGCCCGAGAATCTCAAGAAGTTCCGCCGTCTCCTTCCGCTGCCGCAATTCCTCCGCGCGGTTCAGGCGGAATGTGGCGGAAAAAACGTTGCTCGTCCGCCTCAGATGCTTTGCGATAAGCACGTTGTCGAAAACGCTCTGGCTTTTCCACAGCCGGATGTTCTGAAACGTGCGCGCGATGCCGGCTTTCGTGATTTTGTCCGGCGTCGGCTCGATTCTCCCGCGGAAAATCATTCCCGCGTCTCCCGCATAAAGCTTTTTCATTTTCCCGTGCGGATGGTTTTCGATAATCTTTTTGCCGTCGAAGAAGACGCATCCGTTCGTCGGCGCATAGACTCCCGTCACGACGTTGAACGCCGTCGTCTTTCCCGCTCCGTTCGGCCCGATGAGCGAGACAATCTCGTTCTTCCGTATCGAAAGCGAAAGGTCGTTCACCGCGACGACGCCACCGAACTGCATCGTCACGTGCTCCATGCGGAGGACGCTTGTCTTCATGTCGTTTGTGCTTGCTGAACTGCTCATTTTGCCGCGCTCCGTTTCATGCTGATTTTCTGCTTTGCCGAGCGGAGCTGCCGGAGAATCCCCGAAAGCGAAAGCTCGTGCTCGCCCATTATTCCTTTCTGGTAGAACAGAACGATTGCCATGATTGCGACGGAGAAAACGACCTTGCGGAATCCCGGGCGGAGAAGCGGAATCTGGAATGCCCCGATGAACAAATCCGAGCTGTCAAGGAAGCGGAGCCACCATTCGGAGCAGGCGATGAAAAGGAAAGACGCGATGCAGCTTCCGGAAATCGAGCCGATTCCGCCGATAACGACAATCAGGAGAATTTCGTATGTCATCGCGGATTTGAACTGGCTCGCCTGGATTGTCGTCTGGAACATCGCGAGCAGCGCGCCCGAAATCCCCGCGAAAAACGAGCTTATCGTGAACGCGAGCTGCTTGTGGTGCGCGAGGCTTATTCCCATCGCCTCCGCCGCAACCTCGTCGTCGCGGATTGCCTTGAACGCCCGGCCGTACGTCGAGCGGACGAGCATCACGATGAGCGCGATGCAGATTCCCGACACCGCGAACGGAAAAAGCACCGAGCGGAAAACCGTGTATTTTCTCAGCAGGTTCGAGCCGTTCGTCAGGAACCCGAGCTTGTCCCACTGGAAAAGCGCCCGCAAGATTTCGGCAAAGCCGAGCGTCGCAATCGCAAGGTAGTCCGATTTGAGGTGGAGCACCGGAAGCCCGATGAGGAACGCGAAGAGCGCCGCGACGACACCCGCAAGGATGAGCGCGATCGGGTAGGGAAGGCAGAACTGGATAAGCCCTCCGTCGAAATACTGGTAGACCGCGCCCCGCAGGGAAACGGGAATCGTGCACACGCTGTAGACATATGCTCCTATCATCATGAATCCAGCCTGCCCGAGCGAGAAAAGCCCCGTGAACCCGTTCAGCAGGTTCATCGATACGGCGACGAGCGCGTAAATCGCTCCTTTTTTCAGCACGGTGAAAAGCATCGACGTGCGCGGAAGGACGTTCTCAAGGACGGCAAGCGATATGAAGAACAGCGCGGCAAGAACTGCGCCGAACGCGTATTCCGTTGTTTTTGTTCTATTTAATGCCAATGTCATAGTATTCCTCGCTAAACTTTGTCAGTGTTTTTCTCGCCGAAAAGCCCCGTCGGCATGAACATCAGCACGCTGATGAGAAGGACGAACGTGAACGCGTCGCTGAACGTCGTCAGCCCCGCGCCTTTTATCAGGTTCTCGCAGATTCCGATGAGGAACGCGCCGATGACCGCCCCCGGTATCGAGCCGATTCCGCCGAAAACCGCGGCGACGAACGCCTTCAGCCCAGGCATCGCGCCGACGGTCGGCGTGACTCCCGTATAATTCGAGAAGAAGAGAATCGAGCCGACCGCAGCAAGGAACGAGCCGATTATGAAGGTGACGCTTATCACAAAATCGAGCCGGATTCCCATCAGCCCGGCTGTCTCGAAATCCTTGGCGACTGCCCTCATCGCCATGCCGATTCTCGTGCGCCGGATGAGAAGGACGAGAACGCCGACGAGGACAACCGTCAGAAACGGGGTGATTATCGTCACCCGCTTCGTCATCGCGCCGAAAATCTGCACGGAATCGCTTATCCAGGGAATCGACGGATAATACTTCGTGAGCCCGCCCGTCACGTACAGCGCGAGGTTCTCGAGAAGATACGAGACGCCGATGGCGGAAATCATGACGGACATCCTCGGGGCGGAGCGGAGCGGCTTGTACGCCACGCGCTCTATGCAGAACCCGATGAGACACGTTATGAGGATTGTGCATGGAACGGCAACGAAAAGCGGCAGCGCGGAATACAAGTAAATCATGACGAGCCCCGAAGCCATGAACAAATCGCCGTGCGCGAAATTGATGAGCCGCAGTATGCCGTAAACCATCGTGTAGCCGATGGCAATCAGCGCGTATTGTCCGCCTGTTGATATTCCCGCCAGAACATAGGGCAGGTTCGTCTGTATAAGTTCCATGCCGGTAAACCCCTTTTTTGAATCGAAAATGCCCGCACTTCCGTCGCGGAAATGCGGACTCGTTTTTTAGTTCACTTTCTGAACGGCAATGAATTTCCATTTGCCGCTTGCGTTGTCCACCTGCTTGACGTAGGCAACGTCGCGGATTGCGTCTCCCGTCTCGTCGAATTTGATGAGACCCGTGATGCCGTTGTACGAGACTGACGGAAGGGCTTTTATGATGTCTTTTCCCTTCGTCGAGCCTGCTTTCTTGAGCGCCTCAAGCGCGGTGTAATAGCCGTCGAACCCCATCGCGGAGACTGCTGAAATCTCGTTGTTCCCGCCGTTGTTCGTGAGCGCCGTCGCGTTCGAGTCGAGGTAGCCGCGGAACCCGTCGACGAAATCCGTCACCTTCTTCTCGCTGCTTCCTTCCATGAAGAACGTCGTCACGAAAATCTGGACGGACGTTCCTTTTGCCGCGGCGAGGACGACGTTCGAGTCCCATGTGTCGCCGGCAAGGATCGGAATCGGAAGCCCCTGCGTGTTCGCCTGCTCGACGATGAGGGCCGCCGCCTCGATTGATACCGGCGAGAAGAATATGTCGGCGCCGATGTTGCGCGCGTTCGTGACATATGCCGCAAAATCGCTCGTCCCGTCCGGGAACGTCTCGAAAACGGTCTCGCCGCCGAGCTTCTTGAACGCCTCGATGAAATAGTTGCAAAGCCCGACGGAATAGTCGTCGCCGAGCTTTGCGAGGCAGTAGGCTTTCTTCGCCTTGAATGTGTCGGAGGCGAAATTCGCGAGGACAGTCCCCTGGAACGGATCGAGGAAGCAGATTCTGAAATAGTGGTCGTTTCCGAGCGTGACCTGCGGGTTCGTGCAGGTAAGCCCGAGCGCGGGAATGTCCGACGAGGCGAACGTGTCGCTTGCCGCAATCGACACGCCCGAGCCGTACGAGCCGAGGACGATTGAGACGCCCTTGCTCACAAGCTCTGACGCCGCCGTCACCGCCTTGTCGTTCGAGGATTCGTTGTCGACGGCGACGAGCTGGACTTTGTATTCCTTGCCGCCGATCGTGACGGAAGGCGTGACCGTGTTCGCATACTGGATGCCGAGCGATTCCTGCTTTCCGCCTGCACCGTTGTCGCCGGAAGCCGGCTCGTACACGCCGATTTTTACGACGTTTTCCTTCGTTCCGCCGCAGCCTGCGAGAAGAAGCGCGCCAACGGCGCAAAATCCGAATAAATTTCTTTTTTTCATACGCAATCCTCCGAAAAAAAAAGGCGTTTCACCGTAATGCTCCGTTTTCGGGCAACGCCCTGAAGCACTCCGGTGAAACGCCTTCGTTTTGCGGGAAAATGTAAATGGTTCCCGATGTCCGTGTCAATCGGTTTTCGTCATTTTGTTTCGGCTCCGCCCCGAAAAAGTTTGATTTGATTTGTCATGCCGAACGCTTTTCGTGCGGGCGCGGCTCAGCATCCCGCGGTTTCATTCAAAAGAGATTCCGTGTGACAACCTTCTGAAAAAATTCCGAGTCAAGATTTCTTCGAAATCCGTTCTGAATGAGGAATGCTGAGAATCATGTGTCCGCCAGAAATCCGGGCGGAGCTTTTTATTTCTGTTCGTCAAACGCCGAGAGCATCGGCTTCTCGTCCTTCCCGCGAATCTCGCGGTCGACATAGTTCTTCGTGATTCTGGCGACGAGCGGGCTGAGCGAAAGGACGCCGACGAGGTTCGGAATCATCATGAGCCCGTTGAGCGTGTCGCTCAAATCCCATGCGAGCGAGAGGCTCATCGTGCAGCCGAAGAAAATCATGACTACGAAAGCGATTTTGTAAATCACGCTTGTCTTCTCTCCGAAAAGGTACTGCCACGCCGTCGCGCCGTAGTGGCTCCATCCGAGCGTCGTGGAGAACGCGAAGAGAAGGATGGCGACCGCGATGAATTTGCCGCCCGCCGCGCCGAACACGGTTCCGAACGCTTCCCCGACAAGGCCGGCGCCCGCGTTCTGCGATACCATCGCGCCCGTCTGCAAATCGACTGTTCCGCTGGACAGCACGGCGAGCGCGGTGAGCGTGCAGACGATAATCGTGTCCGCGAAAACCTCGAATATGCCCCACATTCCCTGCTGCACCGGCTCCTTCACGTTCGAGCTTGAATGCACCATGACGGACGAGCCCAATCCCGCCTCGTTCGAGAACGCGCCGCGCTTGAATCCCCACGTGATTGCCTTCTGTATACCGTATCCGACGACTCCGCCGCCCGCCGCCTTCGCCGCGAACGCGCCCCTGAAAATCGACGACATGACGGCGGGAATCGTTCCGATATGCGCGAAGATGACGGCAAACGCCCCGATGATGTAGAGGATTGCCATGAACGGGACGAGTTTTTCCGCGACCGTGGCGACGCGCTTGAGCCCGCCGAGGATGACGATTGACGCGACGATGACTAGCGCGATGCCCGTCGCGAACGGCGGGACGGAGAACGCGCTTTCCATGTTCCCCGCAATCGAATTCACCTGGCTCATGTTCCCGATTCCGAAACTCGCCAGAAGGCAGAACGCGCTGAACATGACGGCGAGGACGGTACCGAGCGTCCTGCACCCGCGGTATGAGCCGAGCCCGTCCTTGAGGTAGTACATCGCGCCGCCTCTCCATTCCCCGCTGGCGCTCTTCCGCCTGAAGTATATTCCCAGGACGTTTTCGGAATAGTTCGTCATCATCCCGAAAAGCGCCATCACCCACATCCAGAAAATTGCTCCGGGGCCGCCCAATATGATTGCCGTCGCTACTCCGACGATGTTGCCCGTCCCGATTGTCGCCGCCATCGCCGTGCAAAGGCTCTGGAACTGCGATATGGCGCGGCTGTCGCGCGAGGTGTGCGCCGTGATGTGCTTGTCGCGGAAAATCGCGCCGATTGTTTTCTTTATCCAATAGGAAAAATGCGCGAACTGGAATCCCCTGTTCACCGCCGTCATCACGATACCGGCAAGAAGAAGCAGGACAATTCCCGCCGTTCCCCATACAACACCGTTCACGGCGTTGTTGATGTTTGTAATCATCCCAAGCATGTAGCGCCCCCTTTTTTTTATCGTCCCGCGGAAAAATCGCACGGGCAAAAAAAAGGCGTTTCCCCGGTTTGAGCGGGAAAACGCCTTCGTTTGTTGGCGGAATGCTAGTATGAACGCGCGCCTCGTGTCAAGGCGGCTTTCCTCTCGTCGGGACGTTTTGTCTTCGTCCGCCCCGGACATCAGCTTTCCAGCGACTTGAACTGCTCCTCCTTCGCGTACACGTTGAGCGCGTCGAGCATGTCGTCCATGTTCCCCATCATGAAGGAGGGAAGGTTGTGGACGGTGAGGTTTATGCGGTGGTCGGTCACGCGGTCCTGCGGGTAGTTGTACGTGCGGATTTTTTCCGCCCTGTCGCCGCTTCCGACCATGCTCTTCCGCGCGCTTGAGCGCTCCGCGTCGAGCTTCGACTGCTCAAGGTCGAACAGGCGCGCGCGGAGAACCTGCCACGCCTTCTCCTTGTTCTTTATCTGCGACTTCTGGTCCTGCTGGATGACGACGATTCCCGTGGGAATATGCGTCAGGCGGACGGCGGAATCCGTCGTGTTGACGCACTGTCCGCCCGGTCCGCCCGCCCTCATCACGTCAACGCGGACGTCGCCGGGCTTTATGTCGATGTCGGCCTCTTCCGCCTCGGGAAGGACCGCGACGGTTACGGTCGACGTCTGGAGCCGTCCCTGCGATTCCGTTGCGGGAACGCGCTGGACACGGTGCACGCCCGATTCCCAGCGGAGCGTCCCGTAGACGAATTTTCCCGTAATCGAGGTGACGATTTTGTTGAAGCCGCCGACTTCCGTCTCCTGCGCCTCCATGTTCTCGTATTTCCAGCCCTTCCGCTCGCAAAGGTGGATGTACATCTCCCACATGTCGCGCACGAAAAGGGATGCCTCGTCGCCGCCCGCCGCCGAGCGTATCTCGAGGATGATGTTCTTCTCGTCGAGCGGATCCGGCGGGATGAGCTTGAGCTTTATCTGCTCCTCCATCTGGGGCTGCTTTTCCTCAAGCTCGCGCAGCTCCTCCCTCGCCATCTCCTTCATCTCCGGGTCGTCCTCCGCCGTAATCATCATCTTGGCGTCCTCTATTCCCGTGAGAATCTTCCTGTATTCCTTTCCCAGTTCCGTGACCTCGCTCAGGTGCCCGAATTCCGACATCGTTTCCTTGTATTTCTTGGCATCCTTGACCAAATCGGGGTCCTGCACGAGCGTGCTGACGACTTTGAACCGTTCGTCCAGCTCATCGAGTTTTTTCAGTAAGTCCATGCCGAGAGTATAGCGGAAAACGCCGCCCGCTGTCATTTCCCCGCGGGGTGGTGCCGTATGGTTTTTATATGTCCTTAATTACGGAAACGCCCTTTTCCCGGAGTCCAATGCCAAAGCTTTCGCCGCGGCGCATCTTGCCGTCCGCCGTCGACATTAGATGCTGACAGCTGGGCTAGAGGCTTTTTTCTCGTCGATGGTTCCGTTGGAAATCAATGAGCGGACGAATGCTTGTAAAATCCGCGCTCCTTCTCATGTTGAAAAAGAAAAAGAACACGAATAAAATAGGCGGGTTGAATCCTCCGCCCTCCATCGGGGAACGGTTTTCTCAAGATGTTCCGTTGTGCTTGGAATTTGGCGACGGATTTTTTCCAATTTATTTTATTTTTCAAGGATTTTTATGGAAACGGTCACTAATATGAAGTTTACGCCTGCGGCAGTTCCCGTGCGTATCGGAATAGATGTCGGCTCCACAACAGTAAAGGTTTTCTGTTTGGATGAGAATGATAAGGTTCTGTACGGAGATTATCAGCGCCACAGGGCCGACATACGGAACACGATAATAACAGTCGTCACGAAAGCGCTTTCGGAAATAGAGCCGCTCCTCAAACTCGGCGAGAACCAGCCCGTTTCCGTAAAAGTCACGGGTTCCGGCGGTCTTTCCGTGTCGCAGTGGCTCGGAATCCCGTTCATCCAGGAAGTCGTCGCCGCGACAACTGCCGTGAAGAAGCTCATCCCGCAGACGGATGTCGTAATCGAGCTAGGCGGTGAGGACGCTAAGATAACGTACTTCTCGAACGGCGTCGAGCAGCGCATGAACGGAACGTGCGCCGGCGGTACGGGCGCGTTCATCGACCAGATGGCGGCGCTCCTCGACACGGACGCTCCGGGGCTGAACGAGCTTGCGAAGGGATGCGGGCAGATTTACCCGATTGCGGCGAGGTGCGGCGTTTTCGCGAAGACTGATGTCCAGCCGCTTATAAACGAGGGCGCGCGGAGGGAGGACATCGCCGCGTCTATTTTCCAGGCCGTCGTGAACCAGACAATTTCGGGGCTTGCCTGCGGAAAGCCTATCCGCGGGCATGTCGCGTTCCTCGGCGGGCCGCTCCACTTCCTCGACCAGCTCCGCGTGCGCTTCATCGAGACGCTCAAGCTGAAGGACGACGAGATAATCGCGCCGGAAGACAGCCAGCTTTTCGTTGCCGCGGGCGCCGCCTATTCTGCGGAAAAATCGTACAAGGCGATTGCGGGCGAGGCTCCGAAAGTGTTCAAGACGATAGCCCAGTTCCGCGACAGCCTGAAAAACCTCGAGGGCGCGGAGATGACGGAAGTGCAGCGCCTTGAGCCGCTTTTCGTCGACGACGAGGATTTGCGCGAATTCCGCGAGCGCCATTCGAAGGACAAGGCGAAGCGCGCGAGCCTTGCCGATACGCACGGGCCTGTTTTCCTCGGCCTTGATGCCGGCTCCACGACGACGAAGGCTGTTCTCGTCAACAAGGCGGGCGAGATTCTGTGGGATTTCTACGACGTGAACGCGGGAAATCCCGTCGATTTGGCGGTCCGCGTTCTCAAGCAGCTCTACGCGATTCTTCCGAAAGATGTGTACATCGCGCGCGCCGTCTCGACCGGATACGGCGAGGCGCTTTTCCAGGCGGCGCTTGGAGTCGATGCGGGCGAGGTCGAGACGATAACGCATTACCGTGCCGCTGAATTCTTCGTTCCGGGAGTCGAATTCCTGCTCGATATCGGCGGCCAGGACATGAAGTGCCTCAGGATGAAGGACGGCGCGATAACGTCGATTCAGCTCAACGAGGCGTGCTCGGCGGGATGCGGCTCGTTCCTCGCGAATTTCGCCAACACGATGAACCTTTCCATAAATGAATTCTCGCAGATTGCGCTTATGGCGAAGAAACCCGTCGATTTGGGAAGCCGATGCACCGTTTTCATGAACAGCCGCGTCAAGCAGGCTCAGAAGGAGGGCGCGACCGTCGCCGACATAAGCGCGGGCCTTTCGTATTCCGTAATCAAGAATGCGCTTTTCAAGGTCATAAAGCTCCGCCGCGCAAGCGAAATCGGCACGAAGGTTGTCGTTCAGGGCGGAACGTTCTACAACGATGCCGTCCTCCGCGCGTTCGAGAAAATTGCGGGCGTCGACGTTTTCCGTCCCGATGTCGCGGGGCTGATGGGCGCGTACGGTTCTGCGCTCATTGCCTACGACCAGTGGTGCGATTTGACCGCCCCCAAGCCCGGACAGGAAAAAGGATGGGTTCCGCCGAAAATCGTCTCGAACATCGCCACGCTTGAGCAGCTTGAGTCTTTCAAGGTGTCGCTTGAGCTTACGCGGTGCGGCGGCTGCGCTAACAACTGCCTCCTCACGATAAACACGTTCACCACGAGCGGCGTGAACGGCGGCGAGAGCGAAGTCCGCCAGTTCGTGACGGGAAACAGGTGCGAGAAGGGGCTTGAGAGGCACACGCTCAAGAACACGAAGAAAGTCGACGGCTCCAACAAGGAAAACACCGGCGTGGAGGAGACGGGATTTGCGCTTCCGAACCTGTTCGACTGGAAGTACAAACGTCTTTTCAACCATTACGTCCCGCTTCGCCCGGAAGATGCTCCCAACGGCTCCGTCGGAATTCCTCGCGTCCTCAACATGTACGAGAACTACCCGATGTGGTTCACGATTTTCACGAAGCTCGGCTTCCAGGTTAAGCTTTCGCCGCGCTCGAACAGGACGGTCTACGAGCGCGGAATCGACTCGATTCCGTCAGAGTCGGTCTGCTATCCGGCAAAAATCTCGCACGGGCATTTCGAGTCGCTCCTGAAGATGGGATGCAAATTCATTTTCTATCCGTGCATTCCGTACGAGAAGGTCGAGGACAAGGGCGCGGGCAACCATTACAACTGCCCCGTCGTCACGAGCTACCCGGAAGTTCTCCGAAACAACATCGACGCGATACGCGAGGACAAGGAACTTCTTTTCATGAATCCGTTCCTCCCGATATACGATTTGCCGCGCCTCCGCGAGAGAATGTTTGAGGTTCTGCACGAGCATTTCCCGAACATCGCGAAGGAGAAGGTTTTCGAGGCCGTCGATGCGGGCTGGAAGGAGCAGGAGCAGTTCAAGCTTGAGACGCAGCAGGCGGCGGAGGAGGCCCTTGAGCAGCTTGTCGTCACCGGCGGGAACGGAATCGTGCTTGCCGGACGCCCGTACCACCTCGACCCGGAGATTAACCACGGCATCCCCGAGATGATTCACGGGCTGGGGCTCGCCGTCTTCACGGAGGATTCTGTCGCGCATCTCGGCTCCGTCGAGCGCCCGCTCCGCATCATCGACCAGTGGACGTACCACAACAGGCTCTACCGCGCCGCGAATTTCGTGTCGGGAATGCCGAACCTCGAAATCGTGCAGCTGACGAGCTTCGGGTGCGGTCTCGATGCCGTCACGAGCGACCAGGTCGACGAGATAATGAAGTCGAAGAGCCGCATGTACACGCTCATAAAAATCGACGAGGGTTCGAACCTCGGTGCCGTAAGAATCAGAATCCGCTCCCTCATCGCCGCCGTACGGGCACGCCAGCGGAATCCGCGCAAAATCGTGCGGAAATCAGCCGCGTATCAGCGCGTCCTCTACACCGAGGAAATGCAGAAGGACAAATACACGATTATCGCGCCGCAGATGTCCCCGATTCATTTCAGGCTTCTGCAGAAGGCGTTCCAGTATTCGGGCTACAATTTCGTCATCCTCGACGCCGTCGACCCGAAAGCCGTCGACACGGGGCTGAAATTCGTGAACAACGACGCCTGCTATCCGTCGATAATCGTCGCCGGCCAGATGATTGAGGCGCTCCAGTCCGGAAAATACGATTTGGACAAGGTCGCGCTCATGATTACGCAGACGGGAGGCGGATGCCGCGCCACGAACTACATCGGCTTCATCCGCCGCGCGCTGAACGACGCCGGATGGTCGCACATCCCGGTCATCTCGCTCAACGCGCTCGGGCTTGAGAAGAATCCCGGGTTCACGTTCACTGCCGGATTGATTCACCGCGCGATGATGTCCGCGTTTATCGGCGACCTCCTCATGCGCGTCCTTTACCGGGTGCGCCCGTACGAGAAGGTTCCGGGGAGCGCGAACGAGCTTTACGAGAAGTGGAACGCGCGCGCCGAGGAGATGCTCAAATCGACGTCAATCATAAAATACCGGAAGCTCGTCAAGGGAATAATCCGCGATTTCGACTCGTTGCCGATTCTTCCCGTCAAGAAGCCGCGCGTCGGCGTCGTCGGGGAAATCCTCGTCAAATTCCATCCGACTGCGAACAACGACATGGTGAACGTAATCGAGAAGGAAGGCGCCGAATGCGTCATGCCGGATTTGATGGACTTCCTCTTCTACACGATTTCCGACGGTGTGTTCCGCCACAGGGAGCTTGCGTTCCCGAAGAGCGAGGAGCGCAACGCAAAAATCTTCGTGTGGGCGCTTCAGCTTTACCGGAATTACATCGAGAAGAAGCTCCGCCAGAGCCGCCGCTTCGACGCGCCGACATCGATATGGAAGATGATGGATTTGGTCGACGGAATCGTGCAGGTTGGGAACATCTCCGGCGAGGGATGGTTCCTCACCGCGGAGATGGTCGAACTCATCCATTCCGGCGCGCCGAGCATCGCCTGCGTCCAGCCGTTCGCGTGCCTGCCGAACCACATCACGGGAAAGGGCGTCATAAAGGAATTGAGGAAACGCTATCCCGAGTCGAACATCAGCGCAATCGATTACGACCCGGGCGCGAGCGAGGTCAACCAGCTCAACAGGCTCAAGCTCCTGCTGTCGAACGCCCCTGTCGGAAAGAACCCCGACGAGCTTCCGAACGGAAAAATCTGGACGCCGAAGGGCGAGGTCGAGCCGATTGTGCAATACGCCGCCGGCGCCACGTTCGTTGACGACGACCCCGTCGACGCGCCGAATTCTGTTCCGATGGCGGAGTAGGAATTCCGCCCGCGGTTTCCGCTGTTATGAAAAGTTCCGTCCCGAATGCGTTCGTGGCGGAACTTCTTTTTTTCAGCGGCACGCCTTTTAGTCCGATAATCAGAAAGAATGGAGAAGTGTTCAATGTCAAGAATTTGTTCGGTTTTGATTATGCTCGTGTCGATTGCGGTTCTGCCGCTGACCGCCGAATACAACAGGCTCGGCGTTCCCGATTCGTCCGCTATCCGCGAGAAGATAGCCGAGTCGTGGTTCTATCCGTCATACAAGAATCTGAAGGACCGGAAGCCCGAGGTCTACTCGAATTCAATCGGCCAGCGGTTTCAGGTGCGCGTCGAGCCCTCATCGGAAACCACGTTCTCCGTTGTCGTCGCCCCCGAGGTGTCGCTCTCGTACGATGTCATCGACAACGGCGTCATGAGGAAGGAGACCGTGAGCGAATTCATTGCCGACGCGTGCGGCTCGTGGATTCTTGAAAGGAACCGCGCGACGGGAAAGCCTGTCCGCATCAGGTTCTACTTCGTTCAGGACGGCGACGTGTTCATCCAGTTTTCGAGGGATTCCGCCGTCGGAAACAAAACGCTTTCCGATTACGTCATCGGCGGCTGCTATGCCGCCCGCTCCGTCCCGTGCGGAATCGCGTTCGACAGGCTCTATACGATTCCGTTCGAGGACGTGCTCGACCTTACGGAGCGCACCCTCCCGTGGCAGTACGCCGACATCCATCCGGGGCAGTACGCCACAAAGACGGCGATGATAAGCAGAATACGGAAGAAGCTCCCGTCGCTCGAATACGCCGCGTGGGGCTGCTACGACGAGAGCGGGAATCCGGTCAACACGTACGACGGGAAACCCCGCAAAAAAAATGAGGATGAGGAGAAGAAAGACGACGACGGGAAACTTTCCATGGATTCCAACGGCTTCGTGAAGTACATCGTCGACGGAATCGTCGAAAGCTACTCGGGAAGCTGCACGTACGTCGCGCCGCTTCTCCGCGAGACGGTCGCCGTGAATCCTCTCGGGTATGCGGGCGTCCGCGGGGAATCCGAGACGCTCTCTCTTTCCCTCGACTGGACGAGGAATCTTGCCGCCGCCCGCCTTTCCGTGCAGACGAAAAAAATGTACTTGTACGAGGAATCCGGCGTCGACGTGCAGATTGAGCCGTTCAGCGCGGAGATGACGGAGAAGGGAATCGTGAACCTTTCCGGGTATCTCAAGAATTCCGGGTATCGGGCGGAATTCCTGCCGCAGGTGCTTTATGTCCTCGGGGTCACTGAGCCGACGTATTTTTATCTTGCGGCAATCAGGGAGCGCATTCCCGGCGACCCGGCTACGCCGAAGGAATCTGCCGAGATTTATAAATTCTCCGATTCCGCCGTCATTTTCCCGTATTTCGACAAGTCCGGGCATTTCGCGTGCGTCGTTTTCCAGATGACGCCGTCCGGCGCGAAGGAGATGACGCTCGGCGCGTTCGTTGCCGAACACGACGGCTGCTATGTCCATCTCTCTCGCGTCCTTTCCTCGGAAGGGTTCAACCTCCGCTGATTAGGCCTGTTCGATACCTTTGTTATCGTTCAAGTCGGCGAGTTCAAAGACGTGCAGGTATCACTGTTTTGAACATCGCATTTTAAGGTAACCTGTTCTGAAACTGAGTTTTTCGAGCAGGTTTATTTTTTTCGGGGTAGTTCCGCTTTTCGGCGGGCGCGCTTGATGCGGAATCCCCGGTTTGCTTCCGCAAGTCTATCGAAAAAAAAAACGAGAAAGTGTAGAATCCTTTCACTATGAGTATTTTTACGGCGGGCGGAATCGTTCTGATTCCAATAATCATCTGCGGGCTTATCGCTGCGTTCATCGTGGTCGAGCGGTTCGTTTATTTTCGCGCAATCGACAAGCGGGACGAGAAGTTCAAGAAGGATATCGACATCTATCTCACCAGGCATGACTACCTTTCCGCGGAATCGGCAAGCTCCAATGCCGATACGCCGACTGCTCAGGTGATAAAGAAGGCGATTCAGAGCAAGAAGCTTATCGAGGCGGACATGCGCGAGATGGTTCAGTGCGAGCTCGATGTCGTCGTGCCGCAGTTTGAGCATTGGATAGTTTTTTTGGGAACGGTCGCGAACGCCGCCATGCTTTTGGGGCTGCTCGGGACGGTAATCGGCATCATCGAGGCGTTCGGCGTTCTCGGTGACGGCGGCGGAATTTTGAACCAGGAGTCGCTCGCACTCGCAATCGCGCACGCGCTCGTGACTACTGCCGCCGGATTGTGCGTCGCCATTCCGTCGTTTGTCTTCTCGTCGTTCCTCGAAAAAATCGTCGACTCGAAAATATCCGAGATGGAGCGGTTCGTTACGGGGACGGTTCTCCGTCTCACTGGCAGGATTCTATGAAGGCGCGCAGAAAAAGCCGGAAAACGCGCCATCTCGTCATAACGCCGTTCATCGACATCGCGTTTATCCTCGTCCTCTTCTTCATCGTCGATTCCTCGTTCGAACTGTCGCCCGCGCTCGACGTGAGCCTTCCGCAAAGCGAGACCGCGCTCGGCAGCGAGCCGTTCGGGCTTTCGGTCGCGCTGCTCGCCGACGGGACGGTTTTCGTCAACGGGGAGGAATCTCCGCTCGTTTCGCTTTCCGAAGCGATAAGCGCATTTGACGGGAATTTGCCCGTGGAGCTTCTTGCCGACGAGAACGCGCGGAACGGGGATGTCGTGAAGATTTTCGACGAGCTGAAGAAAGCCGGTTTTTCTGAAGTGTATCTGAGGACAAAATAATAGAAGAAATGAACGATTTGCAGAAACATTCGGCAGCCGCGGGAATTCTCGGGAGCGTCGCCGCCGTCGTCATTTTTCTCTCCGCCGCGTCGTTCCTTTCGGAAAAATTCGGAAACGCCCCGCGCGTCGTCAGAATCCATCTTTCCCAGGAGACGGAACTTTCCGACGACGCGAAAAAAGCGCTCGCCTTGTCGCGCAGCAATCCGAACAGAATAGACATCGACCGGAAATCGCTTTCCGAACAGAAATCCGATTCCCGGATAAAAGCAGAGCAGGCGTCGGCGGAAAAAGCCGCAAGAATCGCAGCTGAAAAAAAAGCCGCCGAAGCTAAGCGGATTGCGAAGGAAAACGCCGCGAAAAGAAAAGCCGAGGAAGCCGCCGCCGCAAAGCTCGCCAAGGAAAATGCGGCAAAGGAAAAAGCCCGTCTGGAAGCCGAAAAGCGCGCCGCCGCAAAACTCGCAAAGGAAAATGCGGCAAAAGAGAAGGCCGAGAAAGCCGCCGCCGCAAAGCTCTCAAAAGAAACTGCAGCCAAGGAAAAAGCAGAGAAGCGCGCCGCCGAGAAACTCGCAAAAGAAAAAGCCGCCCAGCTAGAAGCCGAGCGAAAAGCCCGCGCTGCCGCTGAAAAACTCGCCGCCCAAAAAGCCGAATCCGAGCGTATCGCCAAGGAAAAAGCAGCAAAACTCGAGGCAGAACGCATCGCAAAAGAGAAAGCCGCAAAAGCCGAGGCAGAGAGAATCGCCAAGGAAAAAGCAGCAAAAGCGGAAGCAGAACGCATCGCGAAAGAAAAGGCCGCGAAAGCGGAAGCAGAGAGAATTGCCAAGGAAAAAGCAGCAAAAGCCGAAGCAGAGCGCATCGCCAAGGAAAAAGCCGCGAAAGCTGAGGCAGAGCGCATCGCGAAAGAAAAAGCCGCAAAAGCCGAGGCAGAGCGCATCGCCAAGGAAAAAGCCGCGAAAGCCGAGGCAGAACGCATCGCGAAAGAAAAAGCCGCGAAACTTGAGGCAGAACGCATCGCGAAAGAGAAAGCCGCGAAAGCCGAGGCAGAGAGAATCGCCAAGGAAAAAGCCGCAAAAGCGGAAGCAGAACGCATCGCCAAGGAAAAAGCCGCGAAGGCGGAAGCGGAGCGCATCGCGAAAGAGAAAGCCGCGAAAGCCGAGGCAGAACGCATCGCGAAGGAGAAAGCCGTAAAAGCCGAGGCAGAACGCATCGCAAAAGAAAAAGCCGCAAAACTCGAGGCAGAACGCATCGCCAAGGAAAAAGCCGCAAAAGCGGAAGCAGAACGCATCGCGAAAGAAAAAGCCGCGAAGGCGGAGGCAGAGAGAATCGCAAAGGAAAAAGCCGCAAAGGCTGAGGCAGAGCGAATCGCCAAGGAAAAAGCAGCAAAAGCGGAAGCAGAACGAATCGCGAAGGAAAAAGCCGCGAAAGCGGAAGCAGAACGCATCGCAAAAGAGAAAGCCGCAAAAGCCGAAGCAGAGAGAATCGCCAAGGAAAAAGCCGCGAAAAATGGGACGGGAGAAGATTTGTATGCCGGAGGAATTCAGACGGTAAACGGAACTTCGTCGGGCGGAGGAACGGAGACGCATACGGAAAGTTCCGTGGCGGCGAACCTCGCTCTGAAAAAAAAGAAGGCGGCGGAACAGGCGGGAACTAAATGACGTTCCGGGGGCGGACGTGTTATTTGTTGTACGCAATCGCCTTAAAAGAAAATATTTGGTATGATTGAAATATGCTAAAGGACATCAAGGTAATCGCTTTCGACATCGACGGGACTCTCTATCCTGATTATCGCTTATACCGCAAGCTCGTTTTTTACGTTCTGCGGCATGCGAAATTCTACATGCATTTTTTGGCGGTCAGGAAAATTCTGCACAGGACGGCGCCGCTCTCTGATTTTTACGAATATCAGGGAAGGCTTCTGGCGGAGGAATTGGGGTGCTCCGTTGACGAGGCGCGGTTCAAAATCGATTCGATTGTCTATAAGGGGCTGACTCCTTACCTTGAAAAGACGAAGCCGTTCAGACACGTCGAGGAATGTTTCTCGAAAATAAAGGAAGCCGGATACAGAATCGCGCTCCTCTCCGATTTTCCGCCGTCTCAGAAAGGGGATACGTGGGGGCTGCTCAAATACTGCGATGTCGTCCTCGGCTCCGAGGAAAGCGGCGCGCTCAAGCCGTCGAAATATCCGTTCGGAATCCTTTCGCTGAAAATGAACGTCCGTCCGGAGGAAATCCTCTATGTCGGAAACAGCATCAAATACGATGTCTGCGGCTCGAAAAACGCGGGGATGAAAAGCGCCCTCATAATGTCCCGCGCGGAGATTTTTTTCAGGCGGCTGTTCGGGAAACCGTCGCGCGCGGAGGATATCGGCACGGACATTTTGTTTTCCGACTATCGTCAATTCACAAATCTTGTGCTACAATAACCCCCAAATTTCATCATCCCTGAACTTAAATTCTCGGAACGCATAGTGTTTCATTTTATAGATTTTTTGACATGTCACATTCATTTTTGTCGGGCGTTTCCATGGTCAGAAGGACCTGCCGGAATGCCTGCTTACCGGGGGTTTGGGTTTAGGCGGGATTGGGAAGGTAAAAAGTGGGCGCATTCACTGCTGTCATCGTCGTTGTAATATCAGCTGTATTTTCAATCGTCATCGTCGCGATTTCAAAAATTGTGGACAAGGACGGAAATTCCATGGACAAAGTCCGGAGGTATTCCGACAAGCGGATACGCGAATTCGAGGACTTTTTCGAAAGCAGCTCCGACAAGTTGAACGCTCTTTCCGCGGATGTCGAGACGCATCAGGCAGCGGCGGGCGCCGCCGTGAAAAGGCTCGACAGGCTCACCGAGGAATTCGACAACCAGAGCAAGACTTTCGAGGAGAAATTCCGCCAGGTAGACGATATCAGGAAGAAGCTTGACAGCTACGGGAACGTCCTTTCCGAGCTTATGCAGATGACCGAGAATGCCGAGACAAACCTCAAGCGCGTCAGGGCCGAGTCGGCGGCGCTCGAGAAGATAAGCGGGAAAATTTCCGCGCTTGAGAAATCAGCATCGTCAATCGAAAACAGACTTCCGAAAATTTCGGAAGAATTCACGAAGAAAAACAACGAAAGCCTCAAAACCATCGGGACGGAGCTTCTCAATCAGTACCAGAAGCGCGCGGACAACCTCGATTTGTCCACGAAGGATGCGGCAAAACAGTGCGCGGAGCTTCTCGACAAAATCAATTCGGACATACAGAATGCGTACAGCTCGGCGTCGGAGCGGGCATCCCATCTTGAGGAGGAGGTTTTCAAGCGGCTGCAGGAGGAGGCGAATTCCCGCACGCAGAATTACCTGAGCAAAGTCGAGATGAGCGCGCAGGAGCTTGAGAAGCAGCTTGCCGAGAAAATCGGCGCGGCTCAGCAGGCAATCGACGCGAAGACGGACGACATCGCGCAGAGCGTCAGCGAGAGGACGGCGACGCTCGAGGAGCTTCTCCGCGGGAAGACGGACGATTTCACGAACGCGTTCGACGCAAAACTTTCCGCGCTCGAGGAGGCGATGCAGCGCTCGATTACCGAGATGGATTCCCAGGTCCGCGAGCAGACGGCTTCCCTCAACCAGCAGTATTCGGACAAGACGGGCGCGCTCGTCGACCTTCTCCATTCAAAAACGGGCGAGCTGAAATCGCACCTTGCCGAGTCGCTCAATGCCGCCCGCCGCACCGCGAAGGAGCTGCGCGACGACGTGAACGGGAACGGGAAGTCGCTCGAGTCAATCCGCGAGGTTCTCGCAAAGCAGCTCACGCAGATTCAGTCGCGCTACGAGAGCCTCTACGAGAAGGCTGTCACGTCGGCTGACGAGAAGGAGACTGTGGCGTACGAGACGTTCGAGAAGCAGTCGACGGAGAACCTCAACAAGTACAGCGAGAAGACGGAAACCGCGATAAACGCCATGCACGCGGATGTCCTCAGCAAGGTGTCCGACCTCCAGTCGCTTATCGACACGGAAGTCGGCGGGCTGCAGAGCATCGTCGACCAGAAAGTCGACAGCCTCAACGATTCCGTCAACAGGAAAGTCGACATTCTCCAGCAGGTTGTCGACACGAAAATCGACACGTTCGGGACGGGCGTCGACCAGAAAGTCGACAAGCTGCACGAGACTGTCGAGTCCAAGATTTCCGACCTTACGGGCGAAGTTGACGACAAAATCGTCGACCTCAAGGATTCCGTCGATGTGCGCATGAACGAGCTTCAGAACACGGTGAATTCCCGCGTCGACGGGGTTGAGAGCGGCGTCGATTACAAGCTTTCCGAGTACCAGCGTTCCGTCGTCGACAAGGTTTCCGAACTTCAGGACGAGGTCAACAACAAGGTCGAGGGGCTTTCCGATTCCGTTTCGAGAAAGGTGTCCGGGCTTGACGACATGGTGAGCGCGAAAGTCGGCGGGCTTGAGTTCAGCGTCGAGCAGAAAGTCACCGGGCTTGAGAAGAAAGTCGAGGACAAGGTCGGCATACTGCAGAATTCCGTCGATTCGAAAGTGTCCGGGCTTGAGCGCAGCGTGGACGAGAAGGTGCTTTCCCTCGAGCAGAACGTCAACGACAAGGTTTCCGACTTGCAGGGATTCGTCGGCGACAAAGTTATCGAGCTTGAGCAGAACGTCAACGAGAAAGTCGTCGGTTTGCACGGGACGGTCGACGAGCGGATGGGCGAGCTTGAGGATGCCGTCGAGGGAAAAGTCGCCGGGCTTGAGGACAGGGTTGACGACAAGGTTCAGACGCTCCTCGACTCGGTTGACGCGAAAGTCGGCGATATGTCGTCGAGCGTTGACGCGAAGGTCGCGGGATTGCAGAACGCAGTCGACTCGAAAGTGGGAAATCTCCATCAGAATGTCGTCGACACGGTCGGCGCGCTCACGAACGACATAAACGCGACGGTCTCCTCCCTCACGCGCGACGTCGAGGAGAAGGTCGGCACGCTGCAGTCGAGCGTCGACGAGAAAGTGTCAGGGCTTCAGAGCGACGTGGACACGAAAGTCGCGAACCTCACGAACGACGTCAACGATTCAGTCTCCTCGCTCACGCGCGATGTCGAGGAGAAGGTCGGCACGCTGCAGTCGAGCGTCGACGAGAAAGTGTCCGGGCTTCAGAGCGACGTGGACACGAAAGTCGCGAACCTCACGAACGACGTCAACGATTCAGTCTCCTCCCTCACGCGCGACGTCGAGGAGAAAGTCGGCGCGCTGCAGTCGAGCGTCGACGAGAAAGTGTCCGGGCTTCAGAGCGACGTGGACACGAAAGTCGCGAACCTCACGAACGACGTCAACGATACGGTCTCCTCCCTCACGCGCGACGTCGAGGAGAAGGTCGATTTCATTTCGGGCGATGTTGACGCGAAAGTGTCCGCGCTCCAGTCGAACGTGGACAATACGGTCGAGCTTCTTTCGTACGATGTGGATACGAAGGTCACGAACCTCAGAAGCGACATCAACGATACTGTCGACGCGATGCAGGACGAGGTGAATTCGACTGTGCAGAACCTCCGCTCCGATGTCGAGGAAAAAATCGGCTCGCTCCGCTCCGACGTTTCCGAGACGATTTCGTCGCTCCAGTCGCAGGTCACGGAAAGCGTCGACGCGCTCAACAAAGCCGTCAACGGAAAAATCGACGCGCTTCAGGGCGACGTCGCCTCCCGCGTCACGACGCTCGAGAATTCCGTCGACGAAAAGAAATCCGCGCTCGAAAAATCGCTTGAGGAGACGCTTGCACGAATCGAGGAGGAGCTTTCGAAGGCATCCGAGGGCGCGGAGGGAATCGCCGCGAAAATCGCAGAGTCGGTCGAGAACCACGTCAACGACGTTTCGGGCGACATTTCCGCGAAAGTGGAGAAGCTTTCGGGCGAACTCAACTCGGAAATCGTCGGAATAAGGACGAATTCCGAATTCGCGATTGCGCAGATAAAGAAGCAGCTTGAGGACGCATCCGCGGGCGCAGAAAATGTTTCTGCCGGAATTGCCGCGGAAATAAAGGAAAAGGAAGAAACGCTCAAAAATATCGTCTCGATGATGGTTTCCGACATCAATTCGAGAATCGAGAGCGCTGAGCAGGGCGTGGAGAAGCGCGTCGGCGAATTCGAAAGCGGCGTTTCCGAACGCGTCGGCCAGTTCGAGGGCGATGTTTCGTCGCGCGTCGATTCGATTCTTTCGGATATGGAGCAGCGCGTTTCCGGAATCGGCTCGCGCGCCGATTTGCTTGAGCGCGAGGTCGGCGAGAAAGTGGACAGCCTCCGCAGCGACGTCGACGCGTCGATTCTCGGCCTTCGCGGGCGCCTCGACGAATCTCAGGACGAGGCGAACGCGCTTGCGGCCCAGATTTCCCAGGAAGTGCGCTCGACGGTCAGCGGTCTGAACGCCGACATTCTCTCGCAGGTCGACACCCTCCAGGACGAATTCGAGTCGCGTCTTTCCGACGTGCACGGCGACATTTCGAACCGCCTTTCGTCACTCGGCGCCGATGCGTTCGGGAAAGTAGCGCAGGTTCAGGACGAATTCTCGTCAAAACTCGATGAAATAAAAACCGATGTCGGCGGAAAAATCGACGAGTTCGACGCGAATGTGAACGAGCGCGTAGAAGGCATCAAGGAAACGGTCGGCGGAAAGATAGACGAGTTCGACGCGAATGTAAACGAGCGCGTTGAGGGAATCAAGGAAACCGTCGGCGGAAAAATTGACGAGTTCGATTCGAGCGTGAACGAGCGCGTAGAGGAAATCAAGGAAACTGTCGGCGGAAAGATAGACGAGTTCGACGCGAATGTGAACGAGCGCGTAGAGGGAATCAAGGAAACCGTCGGCGGAAAGATAGACGAGTTCGACGTGAGCGTGAACGAGCGCGTAGAAGGCATCAAGGAAACTGTCAGCGGAAAGATAGACGAGTTCGATTCGAGCGTGAACGAGCGCGTAGAGGGAATTAAGGAAACTGTTGGTGGAAAGATAGACGAGTTCGATTCAAGCGTGAACGAGCGCGTAGAAGGCATCAAGGAAACCGTCGGCGGAAAGATAGACGAGTTCGATTCGAGCGTGAACGAGCGCGTAGAGGGAATCAAGGAAACCGTCGGCGGAAAAATCGACGAGTTCGACGCGAATGTGAACGAGCGCGTAGAAGGCATCAAGGAAACTGTCGGCGGAAAGATAGACGAGTTCGATTCAAGCGTGAACGAGCGGCTTGAGAAAATCAGCAGCGGGGTCACTGAGCGCGCGGATATGCTTGAGGAAGGCGTGAACGAGCGCGTCGCGAACATCGAGAGGACGACGGGCGAGCAGATTTCTTCTATAGAAAACATAGTCAGCGAGAAAATCGGCACGTTCAAGGAAGACGTTACGAACAGGGTCGATTCGTTTGAAAGCGACGTTTCGGGAAAAGTCGACGAATTCCAGAAGAACGTTACGGAGCGTGTCGATACGTTTGAGGGAAGCGTTGCCGACAAAGTCGGGACAATCCTTGCGAGCATGGAATCGGAAATCGGCGGCCTGAAAAACCGCGTCGAGGATACGTTCAACACGATAAACCGCGACCTTGAGGAATCTTCCGTCGGCGCGAAATCGATTGCGGCGCAGGTTACGGATTCGGTGCGCGAGACGGTCAGCGGGCTTTCGAGCGAGGTGGACGAGAAAGTCGCGGGAATCAGGTCGCGAATCGAGACGGTCGGAGACGGAATCGACGAGAAGCTTCAGGGCGTTCGCGACGACTACACCACAAAAATCGACACGATGGAGACCGAGCTTTCCGCAAAGGCGGATTTTGTCGAAAGCGCGATATCGTCGCGGCTGGGCGTAATCGGCGGCAAACTCGACGCCATTTCTTCCGAAATCGGGAATCGGTTCGACAAAATCGGCGCGGATTTGGAAGAGAAGACGGCGGGCGCGAATTCGATTGCGGAGAACCTCAAGAACGCGTACGACGAGAAAATCGACGCGATGCAGGACGAGCTCGGCGGAAAAATCGAGGACGTTCGTGGCGAACTTTCTGCAAAATCGGACGAAATCGAGAGCACTATGGACGGCAGGCTCGACGAGCTTGGCAGAAAGGCGGGCGCGCGCGCGGATTTCATCGAAAACGATTTGAGCGCGCGTATTGATGCGCTCACGGCGGACGCGGACGCAAAACTTGGCGCTGTTTCCGGCGACCTCGGCGCGCGCTTCGACAAAATCAGCGCGGACTTGGAAGAGAAAACGGCGGGCGCGAATTCGATTGCGGAGAACCTCAAGAACGCGTACGACGAGAAAATCAACGCGATGCAGGACGAGCTCGGCGGAAAAATCGAGGGAGTGCGCGACGAACTCGTCACGAAATCGGACAACATCGAAAGCGGCATGAGCGGGCGGCTCGACGAAATCGAAAGCGGGCTCGGCGCGAGAATCGACGCGGCGGGCGGCGAGCTTTCATCGAGAATAGACGCCGTGAAAGCGGGCGCTGACGAGAGAATCGACGGCGTTTCTTCCGAAATCGAGGAGAAATTCGGAAAAATCGACTCGAAAATCGAGAAAAAAGCAGCCGGCGCGTCTGCTGCCGCAGACAATCTCGGGCGCGAGCTTGGCGGAAAAATCGACTCGATACGCGAAACGCTCGGCGAAAAAATCGAGACGGTTTCGGAAGAGGCGCATGGAAAAATCGACGAGCTGCAGAACGAGCTGGATTCCAAACTTGAATCGGTTTCCTCTGACGCGGACGCGAAACTCGACACCGTCACCGGCGACCTCGGCGCGCGGTTCGACAAAATCAGCGCGGATTTGGAGGAGAAGACGGCTGGTGCGAATTCGATTGCGGAGAGCCTCAAGAACGCGTACGACGAGAAGATTTCCGCGATGCAGGACGAACTCGGCGGAAAAATCGAGGGAGTGCGAGACGAGCTTGTCACGAAGTCGGACAACATCGAAAGCGGCATGAGCGGGCGGCTCGACGAAATCGAGAGCGGGCTCGGCGCGAGAATCGACGCGATGTCTTCCGACGCGAGCGCGAAACTCGACGCTGTTTCTGGCGACATCACGGGACGGTTCGACAAAATCAGCGCGGATTTGGAGGAGAAGACGGCGGGCGCGAATTCGATTGCGGAGAGCCTCAAGAACGCGTACGACGAGAAAATCAATGCGATGCAGGACGAGCTCGGCGGAAAAATCGAGGGAGTGCGCGACGAACTCGTCACGAAGTCGGACAACATCGAAAGCGGCATGAGCGGGCGGCTCGACGAAATCGAGGGCGGGCTCGGCGCGAGAATCGACGCGATGTCTTCCGACGCGAGCGCAAAACTCGACGCTGTTTCTGGCGACATCACGGGACGCTTCGACAAAATCAGCGCGGACTTGGAGGAGAAGACGGCTGGCGCGAATTCGATTGCGGAAAACCTCAAGAACGCGTATGACGAGAAGATTTCCGCGATGCAGGACGAGCTCGGCGGGAAAATCGAGGGAGTGCGCGACGAGCTCGTCACAAAATCGGACAACATCGAAAGCGGCATGAGCGGGCGGCTCGACGAAATCGAGGGCGGGCTCGGTGCGAGAATCGACGCGATGTCTTCCGACGCGAGCGCGAAACTCGACGCTGTTTCTGGCGACATTACGGGACGCTTCGACAAAATCAGCGCGGATTTGGAGGAGAAGACGGCTGGCGCAAATTCCGTTGCGGAGAGCCTCAAGTCTGCGTACGACGAGAAGATTTCCGCGATGCAGGACGAGCTCGGCGGAAAAATCGAGGGAGTGCGCGACGAACTCGTCACGAAGTCGGACAACATCGAAAGCGGGCTCGGCGGGCGTCTCGACGCTATTTCCGCGGACGCGAACGCGAAACTCGACGCTGTTTCTGGCGACATCACGGGGCGGTTCGACAAAATCAGCGCGGACTTGGAGGAGAAGACGGCTGGAGCGAATTCTGTTGCGGAAAACCTCAAGTCTGCATACGACGAGAAAATCAACGCGATTCAGAACGAGCTTGGCGGAAAAATCAACACCGTTTCCGCGGACGCGAACGCGAAACTCGACGCTGTTTCCGGTGACATCACGGGACGGTTTGACAAAATCAGCGCGGACTTGGAGAAGAAGACGGCGGGAGCGAATTCTGTTGCGGAAAACCTCAAGTCGGCATACGACGAGAAAATCAACGCGATGCAGAACGAACTCGGCGGGAAATTGGAAGGCGTGCGCGACGAGCTTACCGCGAAGTCGGACAACATCGAAAGCGGCATGAGCGGGCGTCTCGACGAAATCGAAAAGAACGCGAACGCGAAACTCGACGCTGTTTCTAGCGACATCACGGGGCGGTTCGACAAAATCAGCGCGGATTTGGAGGAGAAGACTGCCGGAGCGAATTCCGTTGCGGAAAACCTCAAGTCTGCGTACGACGAGAAAATTTCCGCGATGCAGGATGAGCTCGGCGGGAAATTGGAAGGAGTGCGCGACGAGCTTGTCACGAAGTCGGACAACATCGAAAGCGGCATGAGCGGTCGCCTCGACGAAATCGAGGGCGGGCTCGGCGCGAGAATCGACGCGATGTCTTCCGACGCGAACGCGAAACTCGACGCGGTTTCTGGCGACATCACGGGACGGTTCGACAAAATCAGCGCGGACTTGGAGGAGAAGACGGCGGGAGCCAATTCCGTCGCGGAGAGCCTCAAGAACGCGTACGACGAGAAGATTTCCGCGATGCAGAATGAGCTCGGCGGGAAAATCGAGGGAGTGCGCGACGAGCTTGTCACGAAGTCGGACAACATCGAAAGCGGCATGAGCGGGCGGCTCGACGAAATCGAGGACGGGCTCGGCGCGAGAATCGACGCGATGTCTTCCGACGCGAACGCGAAACTCGACGCGGTTTCTGGCGACATCACGGGACGGTTCGACAAAATCAGCGCGGACTTGGAGGAGAAGACGGCGGGAGCCAATTCCGTCGCGGAGAGCCTCAAGAACGCGTACGACGAGAAGATTTCCGCGATGCAGGATGAGCTCGGCGGAAAAATCGACACCGTTTCCGCGGACGCGAACGCGAAACTCGACGCTGTTTCCGGCGACATTACGGGACGGTTCGACAAAATCAGCGCGGATTTGGAAGAGAAAACCGCGGGAGCGAATTCGATTGCGGAGAACCTCAAGAACGCGTACGACGAGAAGATTTCCGCGATGCAGAATGAGCTCGGCGGGAAAATCGAGGGAGTGCGCGACGAGCTTGTCACGAAGTCGGACAACATCGAAAGCGGCATGAGCGGGCGGCTCGACGAAATCGAGGACGGGCTCGGCGCGAGAATCGACGCGATGTCTTCCGACGCGAGCGCGAAACTCGACGCTGTTTCCGGCGACATCACGGGACGGTTCGACAAAATCAGCGCGGACTTGGAAGAGAAAACCGCGGGAGCGAATTCGATTGCGGAGAACCTCAAGAACGCGTACGACGAGAAGATTTCCGCGATGCAGGACGAGCTTGGCGGAAAAATCGAGGGAGTGCGAGACGAGCTTGTCACGAAGTCGGACAACATCGAAAGCGATATCAGCGGAAAAATCGACGATATGCACGGCGAGCTTTCTTCAAAAATGTACGATTTGCAGGACAATTTGGGAACGCGGATGGATATCGTTCAGAACGAGCTTGATTCGAGAATCGGCAAGGTCGAGGACGATGTCGACGAGCGCGTCTCGGCAATTGAGGAAACGGTCAACACGCAGATTACCGGAATCGAGGATGTCATCGGCGAGAAAATCGGCACGTTCAAGGAAGATGTCACGAGCAGGATGAACGTGTTCGAGGGGGATGTCAGCTCAAAAGTCGAGCGTATCGTCGGCGATATGGAATCGAAAATCGGCGGGCTCAACGAGAAAGTCGAAGGAACATTCGAGAAAATCAACCGCGATTTGGACGACGCTGCCTCCGGTGCGAATTCCCTCGTTTCGAAAGTCACGCAGGACGTTCATTCGACAATCGGTTCCCTTACGGAAGAGCTTCGCGAGAATGTCGAGACGCTCAACGGCGCGTACAGCCTGAGAATCCAGAATATCCAGGACAATTTGAACGCGCATATCGAAGATGTCCGTGCGGAAGCTTCGGCAAAAGCAGACAGCGTCGCCACCGACCTCGGCGCGCGCTTTGACAAAATCAGCGCGGACTTGGAGGAGAAGACTGCCGGAGCGAATTCCGTTGCGGAGAACCTCAAGTCTGCATACGACGAGAAGATTTCCGCGATGCAGGATGAGCTCGGCGGGAAATTGGAAGGCGTGCGCGACGAGCTTACCGCGAAGTCGGACAACATCGAAAGCGGCATGAGCGGGCGCCTCGACGAAATCGAAAAGAACGCGAACGCGCGTGCAGACGAAATCGAAAGCGGGCTCGGCGGGCGTCTCGACGCTATTTCTTCGGACGCGAACGCGAAATTGGACGCGGTTACCGGTGACATCACGGGGCGGTTCGACAAAATCAGCGCGGACTTGGAGGAGAAGACGGCCGGAGCGAATTCCGTCGCGGAGAACCTCAAGTTTGCGTACGACGAGAAGATTTCCGCGATGCAGGATGAGCTCGGCGGAAAATTGGAAGGCGTGCGAGACGAGCTTACCGCGAAGTCGGACAACATCGAAAGCGGCATGAGCGGTCGCCTCGACGAAATCGAGAAGAACGCGAACGCGCGTGCAGACGAAATCGAAAGCGGGCTTGGCGGGCGTCTCGACGCTATTTCTTCGGACGCGAACGCGAAACTGGACGCGGTTACCGGCGACATCACGGGACGCTTTGACAAAATCAGCGCGGACTTGGAGGAGAAGACTGCCGGAGCGAATTCCGTTGCGGAGAACCTCAAGTCTGCATACGACGAGAAAATCAACGCGATGCAGGATGAACTCGGCGGGAAATTGGAAGGCGTGCGCGACGAGCTTACCGCGAAGTCGGACAACATCGAAAGCGGCATGAGCGGGCGGCTCGACGAAATCGAGGGCGGGCTCGGCGCGAGAATCGACGCGATGTCTTCCGACGCGAGCGCGAAACTCGACGCGGTTTCTGGCGACATCACGGGACGGTTCGACAAAATCAGCGCGGATTTGGAGGAGAAAACTGCCGGAGCGAATTCGATTGCGGAGAGCCTCAAGAACGCGTACGACGAGAAGATTTCCGCGATGCAGGATGAGTTCGGCGGGAAAATCGAGGGAGTGCGCGACGAACTCGTCACGAAGTCGGACAACATCGAAAGCGGCATGAGCGGTCGCCTCGACGAAATCGAGGGCGGGCTCGGTGCGAGAATCGACGCGATGTCTTCCGACGCGAGCGCGAAACTCGACGCTGTTTCCGGCGACATCACGGGACGGTTCGACAAAATCAGCGCGGATTTGGAGGAGAAAACTGCCGGAGCGAATTCGATTGCGGAGAGCCTCAAGAACGCGTACGACGAGAAGATTTCCGCGATGCAGGATGAGTTCGGCGGGAAAATCGAGGGAGTGCGCGACGAACTCGTCACGAAGTCGGACAACATCGAAAGCGGCATGAGCGGGCGGCTCGACGAAATCGAGAAGAACGCGAACGCGCGTGCAGACGAAATCGAAAGCGGGCTTGGCGGGCGTCTCGACGCTATTTCTTCGGACGCGAACGCGAAACTCGACGCTGTTTCTGGCGACATCACGGGACGGTTCGACAAAATCAGCGCGGACTTAGAGGAGAAGACGGCGGGAGCGAATTCCGTCGCGGAGAACCTCAAGTCGGCATACGACGAGAAGATTTCCGCGATGCAGAACGAGCTCGGCGGAAAAATCGACGCTATTTCTTCGGACGCGAACGCGAAACTCGATTCTGTTTCCGGCGACATCACGGGGCGGTTCGACAAAATCAGCGCGGACTTGGAGGAGAAGACGGCGGGAGCGAATTCCGTTGCGGAAAACCTCAAGTCTGCATACGACGAGAAGATTTCCGCGATGCAGAACGAACTCGGCGGGAAATTGGAAGGAGTGCGCGACGAGCTTACCGCGAAGTCGGACAACATCGAAAGCGGCATGAGCGGTCGGCTCGACGAAATCGAGAAGAACGCGAACGCGCGTGCAGACGAAATCGAAAGCGGGCTCGGCGGGCGTCTCGACGAAATTTCTTCGGACGCGAACGCGAAACTCGATGCTGTTTCCGGAGACATCACGGGACGGTTCGACAAAATCAGCGCGGACTTGGAGAGAAGGGCTTCGGGGGCGGCGGAGATTGTGGAGAGGCTTCAGGGCGAGCTTCAGCTCAAGGTCGAGAAGCTGCAGAGCGAGGTCGAGTCGAAGGTCGCCGGCGTCAAGAATGGCGTGGAGACGAAAGTCGATTCGCTGCAGTCGGATATGGAAGGCGCGCTTTCCGAAATGCAGAAAGAATTCGGCGACACTGCGGAGAAATCGAAGAAATTCGCGGAGCAGGTTTCCGCGGAGGTCACTGTCGCGATCGAGTCGCTTAAGAAGGATATCGACGCGGCGATTGCGGAGGGGTACGAGAAAATCGCTTCCGCGAAGGACGATGCGGCAAACGTGGACAAGAACATCAAGGCGACCGTCTCGAATTATCTCACCGAGGTCAACGCGAAAGTCAGCGAGCTTGGTTCCGCTGTCGGAAGCCAGATGGATGAGGTCGAGAAAAATCTCCTTTCCACGACGGAGCGCGCGGACGAGGCGTACGAGCGCATAAACGAGAAGATTTCGCAGGCGAACGACAAGCTTTCTTCGTTCGAGAGCGATTCTGATGCGAAGCTTTCTTCGATAAACATAAAGCTTTCCGAGATGATGGCGACGCTTTCGGAGTCGTACGACGAGAAGCAGACCGACCTCCTCGAAAAACTCGACAGCCAGCTTTCGAACTACCGGAAGAACATCGAGTACCGGTTCAAGAAACTTGAGGAGACTGGCGACGACGTCGACGACCTCGAGCGCGCGCTGCGGCAGTCCCTCGCGAACACGCAGCGGAGCGTGCTTGACGAATTCGCGGAATTCGCGAAAAACCAGAACCTTCGCCTTTCCGAGTTCAAGGAGACGAGCGCGCGCGAGTCGCAGGAAATCGCGGGAAAAATCGCGGATTTGCGCCAGGATTTGGACGAGATAAAGGATTCGGCGACGGACAACATCAGCGCGACGCTCAAGGATTTCGAGCAGGCGTTTGCGGATGACCTCCGCGTCAGGAGCGAGACAATCGACGAGACCTTGAACGGCTGGCAGAAGAATTTCAGCGACAAAATCGAGAATTTCACGACGACGTTCAGGACTTCTCAGCAGATTCTCGAGAATTCGTTCGAGGAAGGATTCAAGGGAAAAGCCGAGCTTCTTGAGAGGAGCCTCGGCGAATGGAAGGATACGCTCGACAAGAAGATTTCCGATTTCACGAAAAAATACGAGGAAATCCAGTCGGCGCTTGAGGAGCGCGTGGAGAAGGGGCTTTCCGACAAGGGAAACAGCATCGACGATAAGATAAAGACGTGGAAGCAGGATTTCGACGCCAAGCTTTCCGAATTCGTCACGTCGTACCAGGGCAGCTTCCGCGCGATGGAGGCGGATGTTTCCGGAAGCCTTCAGAAGAAGGGAATGTCGCTTTCCGACGAAATCGAGAAGTGGCGCGCGGAATTCGACGGGAAAATCAGCGAATTCACTTCCGCCTACACGAAGAATCAGCGCGACCTCGAGAACAAGGTCAACCTTGACATCGAGCGCCAGGGCGACGAAATCGACAAAGACCTCGCCGTCTGGAAGGAATATTTCGACGGGAAGCTCAAGGAACTCTCGCACAGTTTTGAGGACGAGCACGAGCGCATCCGCGGCGAATGCGAGTCGCGCCTCGAGGAGCTTTCCGCTTCTTCCGAGAACGAGCGCCGCATCATCGAGCAGAAATATACGGAGGAGCTTCAGTCGCGGCTTGGCGGGCTCCAGACGCGGAACGACGCGCAGGCGGAGCGGTTCGAGTCGATTATCGCGAACACCCAGAGCGAAATTCAGCGCAAGCTTTCCGAGGTCGAGAAAGCCGTGCAGAAGGCGGCGTCAGATTCCGATTCCGTCGTGAAGGGCGCAATCGAATCTTACGAGAGCCGCGTCGACGACGTCCTGAACAAGTCGCTTGAGAAGACCGGCGAGAAACTGTCCGAGCTTGAGGGCGGCGTCAAGGAGCGCAGTTCCGCGAGCCTTTCCGAAATCGATTCGATAAAGGGCGAATTCAGCACGTGGCGGGACAGCATCAAGCAGCAGTTCGACCAGACGAAGACGCTCTACGACTCGCAGCTCGGGTCAATCGAATTCTCGACGAACCAGAAAATCGACGAGCTCCAGTCGAAGGTCGATTTGAGCATAGAGAATTTCCGCGGCAAGTCGCAGAAGCAGCGCGAGGAAATCGAGGCGCAGATGGAGGAGCTCCGGAAGCAGGCGGAGAAAAACGTCTCCGAGTACAAGGAGAATTCCGCGAAGACTGCCGCCGAGCAGAAGCAGCGCCTCGAGGAGATGGTTTCAGGAATCGAGAAGCGCATTTCAGACTCCGACGAGAAGACTTCGTCGCGCCTTTCGGAGATAAAGTCGCAGATTCAGGAATTCTACGAGGAGAACGCTCGGCGGAGCAACGCGCTCATCGAGCAGATGGAAAGCGACGCGGACGGCCTGCAGAAGCGCATGGGCGGCCTTTCCGACGAGGTGAAGAAATTCGAGGGCCAGCTCGACGTGTACCAGAAGGCGGACGAGCTTAAGGAGCGCCTTGACGGGCAGATTAAGGATTTGCGCCACGACGTGTCCAAGCTCGACTCGTACCAGAGCAAGATGGACAGCCTTGAGGAGCATTTCAAGAACATCGAGCGCATAAACAACGATGTCGATGAGAAGCTTTCCCGCTTCAATTCCGAGCGCCTCAGAATCGACACGATGAGCCAGAAATTCGACAAGCTCGTCTCTCTCAGCGATTCGATGGACAAGAAGATAAGCGAGCTCCATTCGACAAGCGACGATTTGCAGAACATGCAGCTCACCGTGAAGGGATTCAACGAGTCGCTCGACAAGATTTCCGAGCGCTACGACAGGCTCGACAAGAAGTCGGAGATGATAGACATGGTTTCCGACGAGGTGGACAAGACGTTCCAGAACCTGAAGGACGTGGAGGAGAAGGTGAAGACCGTTTCCGATTCCGCGTCCGTTCTTCCGGAGCAGCTTTCCGACATCCAGCAGCAGGTTTCGTTCCTCATCGAGAACAAGGACAGCATAACCGACGCGCTCGACAAGGTTTCCGACCTCAAGAACATATTGACCGATGCCGAGAAGCGGGCTGAGCAGCTCCAGATTTCACGGCAGGGAATCGCGCGCAGCGAGACGCGGCTCGAGAACATTTCCCGCTCGATTGACGAGAAAATTCGCGACCTCGCGAAGTACAACGGAATCGAGGGCGACATGGAAGTTCCTCTTTCGCAGCCGTCATCGTATCCGTATCCGAACGATTTCTCTCCGCAGGACAAGGCGCGCATAATCCAGCTCAAGCGTCGCGGATGGTCGCTCGAGGAAATTGCCCGCAACATGAAGCGGAGCATTTCCGAGATTGAGATTGTCCTCGAGCTCGGGCTTGAGGAATAAGCGGACAACAAAAAAGGCTGTGCCGGAAAACGGCACAGCCTTTTTTTCTGCTGGTTTCCGCCATAAAAAGCGAAAAACAGCTGTTTTTGCAGATGCTTTACCGTTGGAGGAGGCATGTCGCCCAGACCTCGACGGCGCGGCGCTGGCCGATGTCGCCGAGTTTTTCTCCGGTCTTTGCCTTGACGAAAACCTGCTCCGGCTTGCAGCCTAAGATTTCAGCAATCGACTGGCGGACTTCATCCCTGTGCGGGAGGAATTTCGGCTTTTCGAGAGCGATTACGCAGTCGACGTTCCCGATTTCCCAACCGGCGTTCCGCACGTCCTTCCATACAGCCTTGAGCAGCTCTTTGGAATCGGCATCCTTCCATTTCTCGTCGTCAGGCGGAAAGTACGAGCCGATGTCGCCGAGCGCGCTTGCCCCGAGAACGGCATCCGTCACCGCGTGCAGCAGAACGTCCCCGTCCGAGTGGCCGTCCTCGCCCTTGTCCGACGGAATCTCGATTCCCCCGAGCATGAGCCGCCGCCCCTCGACGAGCGCGTGCTTGTCGTATCCTAGTCCCGTCCGTATTTCCATTTTGCGGCCCTCCGTTTTGTAGTCGCCCGCGAACGTTATCTTCTTGTTCGATTCTTTGCCCGGGACGACCTTCACCGCGCGGAGCCCCGTTTTCGGAACGACGAAATCGTCCCAAATCTGCGTGTCGTCGGTGCATTCCGTTTTCGACGCGCGCGCCATCCGGTGACCTTCGAGAATTTCCCTGAACCGGAAAACCTGCGGCGTCTGGACCGCGCAAAGGGAGGAGCGCACGAGATGCTTTTTTATGAACCCGTCCGCGTCGATTTCGTTTTGGGTGTCGGTCGGCTGCATTCCGGGAACTGCCGCGCCGAATTCAGATGCGGCGTCTTTTGCCGCGTTTATCGTGTCCGCCGTTATGAACGGGCGCGCGCCGTCGTGGATGAACACGAGCGGGTCCGCGTTTTCCGGTATGATTTTTTCGAGCGCTTCCAGCGCGTTCAGGACCGATTCCTGCCGCGTTTTTCCGCCGGGGACGAATAGCGCGCCGGATTTTTTTTCGGCGTTATTCCCGGAAAAAAACGCTTTCCGCGCGTCAGTCCCGTCGTCCGTCATGGGGTAGGCGACGGCGACCGCGGAGAGCGGAAGCGCGCCGTAAAAAGCATCGGCGGCCTCGGAGAGAACCGTGCCGCCGTTGAGCGGGAGATATTCCTTTTTTGTCCCCGCGCCGTTTCCTCCCGTGCCGTTGAAGCGCGATGAGGAACCTGCCGCCACGAGGACAAGAAGAAATCCGTCCGCGTTTTTAGTCTTCGTCGTCGTCATCGTCGTCGTCAGAGTCGGAATCCGATGAGTCTGAATCGGAATCGTCGTCAGAGTCGTCGTCCGAATCGTTCGAGTCGTTTTCCTCCGGATATTCATCGTCGTCGTCGTCGTCGTCGGTAATCGGCGCTTTTTTGACGACGGCAGCCCCGAGCGGCTCAAGCTTCGCGTGAATCATGCGCTCGACTTCCTCCGCCGGAATTCCGAGCGCGAACGAAACTTCGTCGATGAGGTGCTTCGTCGCGTTGTCGTAGAGTTTTCTTTCGAGAATCGGAAGCTCCTTGACCTTTGAGCGCTGGTAGAGGCTGCGCACGATGCTGGCGATGTCGTCAGCGCTTCCTTTCTTGAGGAGCTCAAGGTTCTGCTGATAGCGGAGCTTCCAGTCAGAGGTGACAGGACCGCAGTCTATTGAGAGCGAGTCGAGCGCTTTCTTCGCTTCCTCCGCCGAGACAATCGCGCGGATTCCTATCATCCCGACGTTCTGAACGGGGATGAATACGTTCATGTCGGATTCCTGAACGTAGATTTTGTAGTGCTTGACGACCTCGCCGTTGAACGGCCTGTCAACAATGTCCATCACGACGCCGACGCCCTGGCAGGGGTAGACGACCTTCTGGTTGATTTTGAATTCTGTACTCATATGCGTGATTTTATCATAAATCTTATTTGTCGAGAATAGTCAGCTCCACGCGCCTGTTCTTCTGCCTTCCTTCCTCGACGGAATTGTCGCCGATGGGTCGGCGCGAGCCGAATCCCTCCGTGAAGATGTGGTTCCGCGTGCGCACCCCGATTTCCGCCATGTAGGACGCGACGGCATCCGCCCTTTCCTCGCTCAGCATCTGGCATGAATTCTCGTCGCCCGCCGATGCCGTGTGCCCGCTGACGAGTATGTCGTTCGGGAACGGGCTGATTATCTGCGCGATTTTCCTGATTTTCTCCTTCTCGCTTTCGACGAGGATTGCGGAATCCGGCTCGAACTGAATGTTCTCGAGCGCAATCCGAAGCCCCCGCTCCGTCTTCGCGACGGAAACGTCCCTGATGCCGAGCGAGTCCACTTTCTCGCGGACTGCCTTCACGTTGTCGTCCGTCGCCGCCTTCACGAATTCCGTGACTTCCGTCACCGATTTTCCCGAGAAGACGTAGACGGTGCCGCGGTAAGTCTCTATCGAGATGCGGAACGTCTCCTCCGAATGGTCAATCTGCCCTTTGTCGTTGTCCCACCAAATCGTGACGTCCGAATATCCCATCGTCGATGCCGGCGGGTCGCTGAAATAGTTTCCTGAATCGGGGCTTTCAAAGACGAGGTTGTACCGCGCCTGAATGACGGAAAGGTTCCCCTCGTCGCGGAGGTATGTGTATTTTGCGGTGAACGGAACTTTCACCGGTTTTGCGACACCGAAATTCTTTCTGAAATCCTCCGCCTCGTAGCCGTCCGCCGTCCACGTGTCGCCCGCGCCGACTTCCTTCTCCGGAAAAATCGGCATGTCGCGCACAATCGGCATGAAATACTCGTCCGCGATTTCGAACCGTCCCGCGCTGTCCCGCCACCATTCGCTTGCCGAGCTGAACTGGTCCCAGTCGACGGAGCGGAAGAACCCGTAGTCGGAGAAGCTTTCGCTCGTCATGAAATTCGCCGTGATGAACCCGCGCCCCCTGCCGTCGGTGTCGTCGATTGAGAGGGAAATCCTGTTGAGGATTGTCATGTGCGGCATCCGCTTCCCGTTTATCCGAACGTCCTCCTCGACGCGCGATACCATGCTGATTTTGTCGCCTTTCGAATAGCGGAATCTCAGGAGCTTCTTTCCTGATTGCTGCGCGCCCGCCGAAAAAATCGATGCCGCCAGAATCGCGATGGAGAGTAGTTTCCTTGCGTTCATTTTCCGAATTCCTCCGTGCTTCGATTGGACCTGCTCGATAACTTCGTTATCGCTCAAAGGTCGACGAATTCAAAAACGTGCAGATGGCACTTTTTTGAACATCGCATTTTACGGTAACCTGTTCTGAAAATGAGGTTTCCGAACAGGTTTATTATAAATAACGCCCGCTCCTTTCTCCATAGGCATCCGGGCAAAACGGAAAAATCGGCGATTTTGGAAAATCCCTATACAAAGCGTTGGAATTTTGATTAACTTCTACCGATATATTGTGATATGGGAAATAGTTACGAGAAGCCGGATTTTTGGTCGAGAAAGGCGTTTTCCGAGGGGTATCCTGCCAGAAGCGTCTACAAATTGAAAGAAATCGACGAGAAATTCGGGATGATAAAAAAAGGCTACACCGTCCTCGATTTGGGGGCAGCTCCCGGAAGCTGGACCGTGTTCCTCCTCCGCACGTTGAATTCGCTTGGGGAAGGGGGCAAGGTCGTTTCCTGTGACCTCAATCCTCTTTCCAAGTCAGTCAAGGCGGAGAACCTCGTCTTCATTCAGGGCGATTTGGGGCAGAACGAAATCGTCGAGCGGATAAAAGGCGAGGGGCCGTTCGACCTTGTCGTGTGCGATGCCGCGCCGCTTACAACCGGGAACAGAGTCGTCGATACGGCGCGCTCCCAGGGGCTTGTCAAGATGGCGATATGGTACGCGCAGACGATGCTTAGGCCGGGCGGAAACTTCGCGGTTAAGATTTTCCAGAACGGTGACCAGCAGGCTCTCCTGAAAAGCATGAGGGAAATTTTCGCATCTGCAAAAGGATTCAAACCTGTGGCGTGCCGCTCGGAGTCGTTCGAGACATATCTGATTGGTATAAACAAAAAGTAAGGAGCGGGAAGCCTCGGATTCTGAGACGCCCTGATACCAAAAACAAGGGAATTGAAATGAAGCTTGAAAAAAAGAAAAAGTCATTTGGGACAGCGGTGAAATGCACGTCCATAACGCTGGGAATATGCGCTTTTGCCGTTGGAGTGACGGTCGTCATGACTGACCTCTCATTCCCCGAGAACGGTCAGGGTGGTTTCGAGACGCCGGGAATCCCGACCGTGACGGAGCGGGTCGTCCTCGACTCCGATTTGTCCGCAGTCAACCTCGATGCTGTTTCCGAGACTCCCGTTCAGGAATACATCGACAGGAAAAACGGCATCGCGTCCGGCGAAATCACGCAGGACGGTTCAGATGTGCTGCCTGCCGAAAATTCCGACTACAATCTTTCCTATGTTTCATACAGAGTGAAGGAAGGCGACATGATTGGAAAAATCGCGCAGAAATTCGACGTTTCTTCCGATTCAATCCTCAGCCTCAACAGAATAAACAACGCGCGCGGAATCCAGATTGGAAGCTATCTCAAGATTCCGACTATGTCCGGAATCCTCTACACGACGCAGAAGGCGGGCGAGTCCGTCTCCTCAATCACCGAGAAATTTGACGTCGATTCCAAGAAATTTGCGTCGGTGAACGGCGTCTCCGCGGAAAACGTCTTCCAGGCAGGCTCGACTGTTTTCGTTCCCGACGCGAAGCTCGATTGGGCGACCGTCCAGGAGATAAACGGCGACCTCTTCAAGAAGCCGGTTCACGCAAAATGGTACAAGTCGTCCGATTTCGGATGGCGCGCCAGCCCTTTCACCGGAAAGCGCTCGTACCATAGCGGAATCGACATGGCGTGCCCGCAGGGAACATCGGTCTATTCGGCGCTCAACGGCGTCGTGACGTCGACGGGATACAGCACTACTTACGGAAATTTCGTCATCGTGACGCACCATTCCGGATACAAGACGCTTTACGGCCATCTCAGCGCGATTCTCTGTGTAAAAGGTCAGCGCGTCGGTCAGGACACAAGAATCGGAAAGGTCGGAAGCACCGGCTTGAGCACCGGTCCGCACCTCCATTTCACCGTTTACAAGAACAACGTGGCAGTAAACCCTGCGATGCTGTGGCATTAAGCCGCATTGTTTACTCCCACCCGCTTTATTCATGGAGTGGCTTAGGGGTCGCGGGCGTGGCCCGAGTCCCCCTTTTTTTTTGTGGTGATGTAAGCCGCATTGTTTACTCCCACCCGCTTTGATTTGTGGAGCGGCTTAGGGGACGCGGGCAGGAGCCCGAGTCCCCCTTTTTTGTGGTTGAGGTAAGCCGCATTGTTTACTCCCACTCGCTTTGTTTTTTGGAGCGGCTTAGGGGACGCGGGCAGGAGCCCGGGTCCCCCTTTTTTTTGTGGTTGATGTAAGCCGCATTGTTCATCGCTACCCGCTTTGATTGTTGGAGCGGCTTAGGGGACGCGGGCAGGAGCCCGAGTCCCCCTTTTTTGTGGTTGAGGTAAGCCGCATTGTTCATCGCCGCCGCTTTGATTCATGGAGCGGCTTAGGGGACGCGGGCGTGGCCCGGGTCCCCCTTTTTTTGTGGTTGAGGTAAGCTGCATTGTTCATCGCCGCCCGCTTTGATTAGCGGAGGGGCTTGAGGATGGCGGTGGGGGGGAGTTTTTTTATTGTTTTTATGAAGAAATCGAGGTTTCCGGCGACGAAGACGGCGCAGTAGATGCAGATTGCGGCGGCGAATGTGAGGTAGAAGACGATTTGCTGGGCAGGGGAGGAGTCGCGCATCGTTATGCCGAAGAGAAGAAGAAGCGATGTCATCGCAAAGCCTCCGATTACCCATTTCGTCATCGAGATATGGTTCTCGTTTTGTGCGGAGGTGCCGAAGCCGTTTTTCATCGTGCGGGAGGCAAGCCGCTCGGCGACGGAGAGCCTTCGGACTGCGGTGCGGCATTCCCTGCACATGAGAAGATGCGCCGTTATTTTCAGCGGGACGATTTCGTTCTTGTCGAGAGAGAGGTATGAGTCCATTATCATTTCGCATTTCTTTTCGTTATTTTTCATAGAATTGCCTCAGTTTTTCCTTGAGAATCTTTTTTGCGCGGAATATGTTCGACTTCACGGTGTTCAGGTTCAGCGACGTTATCTCGGCGATTTCCTCGTAGCTGTTGTCGTAGAAGAAGTAAAGCTCGATGCAGACGGCGTATTTTTCGGGAAGCTCCCTGACCGCTTCTCGTATCGCAGCCGCAGTTGCCTTCCGTATCTCCGTCTCCTCCGGCGATTTTGTCGGGGCGGCTATGCGGTCCTCGTCTGCCAGCGGCTTGTATTCCTGCCGCCTGTTCTTCGCGTTTATCGCCGTGTTGAGGGCTATCCGCGTCAGCCATGTCGAGAAGAGCGAGCCGCCCTTGAACGTGCCGAGTTTGTTGAACGCCTTCAGCAGGACTTCCTGGACGAAATCCTCGACATCAGCGTCGTTCTTGAAGAAACTGAACCCGATTGCCTGAACGCGTTTTTTGTGGAACGAGACGAGAATCGAGAACGATTTCGAATCTCCGCCGAGCGCGGCTTTTATGAGAAGCCAATCGCGCGCCGTGGCGACTGTTTGTTCAAGAGTCTTCAGCCCGTTCTTCATTTAGTCCTTGTGGAATTCGGGGTTCACCTTGTAGAAAATGAGAAGGCTGACCCCAATCGCCAGCGGGACAAGCCCGCCGAGAAGCGACTGTACCGGCCCGTTCGTCGCCACGACGAAAATCGCGAAGAATATCGAGAGAATCGTGCCCAGCCCCGTCAGCAGAATCCCTATCAGAAGGGTGTAGGTTTTGATGTCGAACGATTTCTTTATGTAGTTGCCCGTTTTTATCTGCGCCTTGACCTCGTGGTGATGCCAAAGAAGCGAGAAGAAGATGATTATCCCGCCTATTCCGATTCCGACAATCGGGATTATCGAGATTATCACCTGCGGTATTGTATTCGTCATTCTTTTTCCTCCGTCTGATTCGACACCGTTTCCTGCGATTTGTTGCACGCGCGGAAAAAACTGCCTATTCCTCAAGGAACTGGAAGTCGTTGAAGTAGATGCGCTTTATTTTGCCGAGGACGAGAATGCTGTTTATCCTCGCCATAAGCTCCGCCTTCATCGTGTCCTCGCTCCGCGCGCGTATTTCCTTGAGCGTCATCTGCGAAAAATAATCCGTTATCGTTTTCCGAATCTGCGTGTATTTTTCCTCCATCTCCTCGTAGAACGCCCTGTCCTGCTCGTATTCGAGCCACGGGGAGACGATAAGCGTCGCCTTCCGCCCGCCTTTCTCGCTTTTGAGGACAATCCAAAGCTTCCCAATCAGGTTGAACTCGCCTTCCGCGCCGAATTTTCCGACTGACGGGTCTTCTGGCCTGTCGAATATGCGCTCGAGCCCCTCGCCCGGAACCGCGTGTTTTTTCAGCACCGCCACGGCTGTCACCGCAATCGCGGAAATCACCATCAGAATCGCGACAATCGAAAGGAATTTGTTGAGCATCGGTCTATTCCGCCTTGTACTGGCCGAGCATCGCGGAAAGCTTTTTCCCCGACTCGGATGTTCCCGCCCGTATCGTCGCATGGATTCCGTCGTCAAGCCATTCCTCCGACTCGACGATTCCCGTCTTTCTCGCGACGGAAAGGATGTGCTGCTGCTCGACGGGGATGACGTATTTTCCGCCTGTTCCCATGAGCGCGTCGCATATTTTTTCGGAAAGCTCCGCGAACCCGGTTCTGTTCTTGGCGCTGATTTTCACGTTTTCGGGGAAGAGGTTTTCGAGGCGAGACAGGACGAGAATCCTTTCCGCCTCGTCCATCTCCTCGATGCGGTCGATTTTGTTGAGCGCGATAATCCGCGGCGAATTCTCCGCGCCGATTTCCTTGAGGACTTCAACGACTGTCCTGTACTGCGATTCGGCATCGGGGTCGGACGCGTCGATGACGATGATGATGAGGTTCGCGCGCTCTGCTTCCTCGAGCGTCGACTTGAATGCGTTCACAAGCCCGTGCGGAAGGTTCGAGATGAAGCCGACCGTGTCCGTCAGGAGGATGTTCGCGCCGTTCGCAAGCTGCAGCTTCCGCGTCGTGGGGTCGAGCGTCGCGAAAAGCTTGTCCTCGACGAACGCGTCCGCGCCGGTGAGCGCGTTCAGGAGCGACGATTTCCCGGCGTTCGTGTATCCGGCAAGCGCGCATGTGGGGACGGGAACTTTCTCGCGCCGCTTCCGCTGCGTCTCCCTGTCCCGCACGACGGCGGAAAGCTCCTTCTTCACGAGCCTGATTTTCTCCCGTATCGCGCGCGTGTCCAGCTCAAGCTGCGTTTCGCCCGAGCCTTTCGAACCGAAATTCCCGCCGCGCTGCCGCGCCATGTCGCCGTAGCTGTGCGCGAGCCTCGGAAGCGAATGCTCAAGCCGGGCAAGCTCCACCTGAAGGACAGCCTCCTTCGTCTGCGCCCTCTGCGCGAAAATGCGGAGGATGACCTCCTGCCTGTCGAACGACGGCTTTTTGGAAAGCTTTTCCCAGTTTCTCTGTTTTCTCGGGTCGAGGTCGAAGTCGAATATTATGACGTCCGCGCCGATTTCCTCAGCGAGCGCGGAAAGCTCCTCCGCCTTTCCTTTTCCCATGCCGTAGGCGGGCGTTATCTCCATCCTCGTGAGCGTGACGGCTCTGAGCGTCTCCATGCCGAGCGTATCGACAAGCCCTTTCAGCTCCGAAAGGTCGTCGCCAGGCGCGCCGATAAGAAGCGCGGTCGTTTTCCGCGACTCTTCTTCCTGCAAATAAATCATTCGGAGAATATACCATTTACAGAGCCGGAAACGTAAGCCCCCGCGCCGGACGGTGCAGGGCAGCCTCATTTTTATGAAGCGGCTGCAAAAATGGGGGCGATGACGACGAGGCGTCTGCCGTAGCGACTTATGCTGGCAGCAGCGGGAAATCTCTAAAAAATGCGATGTTCAAAACGTGCTGTTTGCGAGCTTTTGAATTCGTCGACCATGAGCGATAAAAAAGCTGTCGGACAGGTCTCTTATAATGCGGGCGCCCCGCCGGATGGCGGAATTGCCCGCGATGAAAATGCAGTTTCCCGCGCCGCTCTCATCATGTTGCCGGAAAAAGAAGCCGAAAATAATAAGTAAACTTGTCCGGAGAATTCCGTTTCCGGGCATCGTTCGTGTTTGGGATTTCAAAATCGTGAGCAGATTGACAGCAGGTCAGAAAGTCGCCGTCAGCCTTCTCATTTCTTCGCTGCTGTTCGCCGTTTTTTCCGTGGCGGCGTTCGCGCGGTTGTTCGGATTCATCGAGGTGCGGTTCTACCAGCCGATGATAACGGGCGATATAGAGAGGCGGCTCGGCAGAATTTCCGAAGCGCAGGACAGATATATCGAAAGTCTCTTCAAAAGGTTCGAGTCGTTCGCATCGGACGAGGCGGTTCGGAGCTATGCGTCCCCGCGTCCCTCCGACGATTTTGCGCGGGGCAGGGAAGCGGCGCGCGCCGCGCTGATGATGGACACGCGCGCGCTCAAAGGTATCCGCATAATCGACGCTGCCGGAATAAACATCCACTACAGCTCTTTCCCTTCCGACCTGATGTCTTCGTCCGAAAGCGAGATTACGTACCGGAAATACTCCGACCTTTCTTCCGCGCCCGTGTCCCCGGAAATCCCGTACCAGTCGATTCGGGCATCGGACGCGCATTCGGGAAGGGCGGGAGCCGTCTACAAGGACGGAGCCGGAAACAGGCTCGTGCTTTCCCTCCCGTTCTACGATTCCGACGGCGCCTATTCCGGAACGATTGCGTTCTACTGCGACCCCGGCGACATAAGCCGATTCCTTTTCGAGGAGAACCTCATCGACATAACGGGATACGCTTTCCTCGTCGCCGACGGGAAGGGATTCGGAGGGTACGTTTTCGGAATGCCGAATTCCGGCAGGGCATCGCTTGAGAGCCTCATCATCGAGCAGTGGCGCGCCGACGAAAAGGAGCCTTCGGGAAATCTGTCCGTCCGCTTCATCGTTCCCGAGCTTCCCGTTCCGAATCCCTATTCCGCGGGAAAGGAGCCGGACGTCCAGGTTCTGTTCACGAAAAAAGGCGCGCGCGATGACGTCGGGTTCGTTTCGTGGATGTGCGACAGGAACGTGATGGTTTTCCCTGAGACGACGCGGGTTCTGCTGCTCGTCCTTTCGGGGGTGACGCTGTTCCTTCTCGTAAGTCTCCTCGTCAACATCAGGCACGACGACATGGTCGTCATCCGCGACAGGATCAAGCGCTTCCAGCTTGCCTTCATAACGGAATCCCTCTCGCAGAAATCGGAGCTTCCCGCGAACCTGGCGGAGCGGCGCGATGAGATAAACGAGGAGATTCGGCGGAGCCTCGGTTCGCGCGGAAGACGCCACAAAAAGGAAATTGACGAGCTTCTTAACAGAAGTTGGGACGATATATTCCGCCTTCTCGGTGTCGGCGGCGGCGATTCGCTCGATTCCGCCGAGCTCAAGCGCGTCCTTTCCGAAATAATCGGGAGCGCTTCCGTCCGTCTTCCCGTCCCCGCCCCCGAGGCGCGCGCCGTTTCCCCCGGGCAGGACGCCCCCTCCGCCAAAAACGACGAGCCCGAAGTCATCGAGGATGGCGATATTACCGAACCGATAATTTCCGGAAAACCTGCCAAAACAGAACATGCTCTCGCCGCGAAAAATGCCGAGGAAATCGAGGAAATCGACGAAGTTCCCGAAGCAGAAGACGCCGACGAAATCGAGGAGATTGACGAAGCCCCCGAAGCGGAAGACGCCGAGGAAATCGAGGAGATTGAGGAAGTCCCCGAAGCGGAAAATGCCGACGAAATCGAGGAAATCGACGAAGCCCCCGAAGCGGAAGACGCCGACGAAATCGAGGAGATTGAGGAAGTCCCCGAAGCGGAGGACGCCGAGGAAATCGAGGAAGTCGAGGAAGTTCCCGAAGCGGAAGACGCCGACGAAATCGAGGAAATCCCCGAAGCGGAGGACGCTGAGGAAATCGAGGAAATCGAGGAAGTCCCCGAAGCGGATGACGCCGACGAAATCGAGGAAATCGAGGAAGTTCCCGAAGCGGAAGACGCAGACGAAATCGAGGAAATCGACGAAGTTCCCGCCGCGGAAAATGCCGACGAAATCGAGGAAGTCGAGGAAGTCCCCGAAGCGGAAGACGCCGAGGAAATCGAGGAGATTGAGGAAGTCCCCGAAGCGGAAGACGCCGAGGAAATCGAGGAAGTCCCCGAAGCGGAGGACGCCGAGAAATCCGGCGGCGTGTCCGGGATGGAGGACGCGGCTGTCGAGGACTTTGGGGTTGCGGGAAAATCGTACAATTTCAACGAGGATTCTGTGTTCAATGAGGAGCTTGTCTTCAGCTCGCCGGAAAATGATTCCGTCATTGACGACGTGGGGAACGAGGTTGCCAAGAAATTTTCGGTGCAGTCGCCGGATTATTCGATGCTCGATGAGGATAGAAGCACTTCGGCGGATGAGGCGGCTGACGTCCAGGGGCTTGAGCAGGAAGAGGAGGCAAAGCCGTTCATGCTGACGCATTTCAGGACGGGCGATTCGGCTGACTCTCTGGAGGAGCTTTGATATGCAGGCGCTTCGTGTGCTCGTATCCTTTTTGTGCGCGCGTGATTTGATTGTGTTCCTCGCGTTCGCGCTTCCTGCGGGATTCCTTGCGGCGCGCCGTCTCCGCGTTCCTTTTCCGCTCCTTCTTTCCGGTATTTTCGGTTTCCTTCTTTTGCGCATTGCCGCGCCGTGGGCGGATGGGACCGGATTTTCTGGGGTTGGCGTCTATTTTTGCGCGATGGGACTTTCCTGCGCGACTTCCGCCGCCGTTGTTTTTGTCGCGATGCTCTTTTCTGCGGGGGCGGTCGGAAAAACGGAAATCGCGTTCTCGGTTTTCTGCGCGCTTTTTTTGTTCTGCCCGTGGAACCTCGTCGCGCTCGCGTTCGCTGCTCTTTCCGCCGTGATTTTCTACCTCGCGCGCGTGTTCGTCGAGTCGCGCTCTGTCGGGAAGGGCGTTTTCCGTCCGGTCTTTTCCGTCCCGTTTGTGCCGTTCATGGCTGTGGGCGCCGTCCTCGCGAAGCTGATGGAGAGAATCTGAATCAGAAAAAAAGCTCTGTTCGGATTTCCGGCGGATACATGATTTCCACGTCATTCCGAATCACGTTCATCATGACAAAATAAATCTGAATCAACCGTTTTTTTCAGACAGAGCGAAAATAAAAAGTGCATTTGAAAGGAGCATTTTATGAAAACAACTTCCCTGCTGAAGGTCCGCACGTATGAGTGCGATTCATACGGCCACGTGAACAACGCCGTTTACCTCAATTATCTTGAATTCGCGCGTATGGATTACCTGAACCAGATTGGGTTCGACTACAAGGGAATCGTGGATGCCGGTTTCGCCATTTACGTCACGCGGGTGGACATATCGTACAAGTCGTCGGCATTTTTCGATGACGAGCTTCTGATTGACACGGAGCCGGTGAAGCTCGGTGCCGTATCCGGTACGCTCCGCCAGAAGATTTCGAAGCGGGACGGGACGGTCTGCGCCGAGGCTGACGTGACATGGGCGTTCGTCACAAGGGAAGGCCGCCCGAGCCGCATTCCGCCGCAGTTCTTCGTTGACGGGCTTCGTCCTGCATCTGCGGAATAAGTTCCGGGCAAAAAAATCCCCGCCGGTTTTCCTTTTATGGGGCCGCGCGGGGATTTTCTTTTTCGTTTCCGTTATTTCTGAAGGAAATTCTGCATCAGGTTCACGAAAAGGTATATTTTCTTGTAGATGTCGACGGCAAGCTCGTTCAGCGGCGTCTCGGCGAATCGGTCGATTTCCTTCCAGTTCGAGACGAGCTCGCCCCGCGGCTTTTTGTAGTCCTCGATAAGGGCTTTCGTGCTTTTCGCGAAGACAATCATCGCCTTCGTCGTGTTCACCAGATACGTCTTCGCCATCGAGTTGCTGTCCTTTATCGTCGTCTTGATGATTCCCTTCGCCTCCTTGTCGCGGTCAATCCTCGGCAAAAGCGTCTTGAGCTTCGCACCGAAGTCCCCGCCCTCCTCGTTGTGCTTCTGGTCGAACGCGGATATTTTGTCCGCCAAATCCATCATCGCGTGGAACGCGTCGCTCATCGTCTGCGAAAGCTGCGGGTTCGTCCATTTTCCGCGGATGAGGACGAGGTCGGCGTACGTGCGGACGTCCCTCTTCACGAATTCGATGAGGAAGAAGCGCATGTAGTTGAGCGGCTTTGCGTACTCGAATCCGGGAAGCCCCCGCTTGAGGAACGTCTCGCTCGCCTGTTCTGTGTAGTATTTGAGGGAAAAAATGGAGGTCGTGTTGAAAATCTGCGTCAGAAGGCTGTCTATTTTTGAATTCATCTGCTCGGATTCGAGCTTGCGTATCGTTAGCTGCGCCTGCGTCCTGATTTTGTCGATGTAGCTTTCGACAATCTGCTCGTGCTTCTCCTCGATTACGACCGAATAGGTCGGGTCTTTCGTCGTCAGCTGGATTATCATCTCGATTACCTGCTCCGACCTGATTTGGTTGAGCCTCGTGACGATTTTGTTCCACTGGTTCGGCTTCATCGGCTCGACGCCCTTCATCACCTTGAACATCTGCATCATGTCGCTCCAGTCGGAGTCGAGCGGGAGCGCCCATGCCACCGTAAGGAAGTCCTTCAGGTCCTCGGAGACGTAGCTGGCGTCAATCGGGTTGAATTTCGGCGTCTTGCTGAAGTCGCCCTCCCTCATCGTGGAGTCGAATTTCTTCAGCATGAAGTAGAAATCGAACGTGCAGAACTGCTTGAATTTCATCAGCTTCGTGTAAAGCGTGTCGATTTTCTGGATTTTTTCCTTGTCGAAGTCTGCGGAAAGCTTGTCGATGTCGGTCTTTATCTGCTTTTTGAGCTGGTTGAAGTCCATGTTCCGCGACATCGTCGTGATGGATTCCTCCGTCAGCTCCTCAAGTATCCGCTTCTGCTCCTCTGTCAGGGCGTAGTCAACTACCATCATCTTGTACGAGTTCGGGTTCTGCTGGTTGTTGAACGAGAGCTGGCAGCCGACCACCGCTTTGTATATCTCGTAGAATAATTTCGGGAACGCAGGCAGAAGCTGGTCAGCGCTATGCTTGTAGAATTTCCATTTCGTCTTTGAGAGTGACTTTGCTATTTGCTTGAGCAGTTTTTTCTTTTCCGCCTCGGGGTCCTTTTTGTTGAAAAGTGAGCCGAAGATTCGCTGGAGAAACGACTCTCCTGAAGATGAGTTTGACATTCTTTTACTATGCAAAAATATCATTCTTCTGTCAATGAATCCGCATATATTGTAGAATACGGCGTATGTCCGAATCATTTTCGCAGGATACCCCGAATTCCCGGAAGCCTGCCCGCCGTCCGTCCGTCGCGCTGATTGTGTGCGCGGGAATCGCGCTCGGCGTTTTCCTCAAGCTTTTCGTCGTCGATTTTCTTCACGTGTCCGGCCGCTCGATGGTTCCGTCTATACGGGACGGCGAGACCATCGTCGTGAGCAAGCTGCGGTACGGAATCGTCGTGCCGTACGGGGACAAGCTCCTCGTGCGCTGGTCGGAGCCGTGCCGCGGGGATGTCGTCATCTACCTGTACGAGAACAAGCAGGTCGTGAAAAGATGCGTCGCCGTGGGCGGGGATTCGCTTTCCGTGTCGCGCTCGGCCGACAATGACTTGTTCGGCGAATTCGGTTATACTCTCGAAGTCTGCGGCAGCAGAATCCCCCTGAACGAGACGCAGTTCAAGAACCTGTCTGGCGTATCGTCCGTTCCGGAGGGGTACGTGCTCGCCGTCGGTGACAATTACGGGGAATCCCTCGATTCCCGGAATTACGGGTTCGTTCCCGTCTACAATATCCTTGGAAAAGTTTTATGCAAGTAAACGGATACATCAAGAAATGGCCGATGGTCGCCATAATAGCGCTGACGACGCTTTTCTCGCTTGTCATTATCGTCAAATTCGGAGTCTATTCGTTCTCCGGCTCGTCCTCCTCGCAGGGAAGCGTCATCGCCTCCTCCCCGCAGCAGAATCAGCAGGCGCCGCAGAAGGTTCCTTCCGGCGACAACATACATCGCGGCTCTATTTTCGACAGGAACGGGAAGGCGCTTGCGGTGGCGACGAACTACTACCATTTCGGCGTTACGCCGTCGGCAATCAGGAACCCGCAGATATTCGCAAAGATTGTGTCGCCGATTCTCGGCGAGACGGAAAAGTCGATTCTCAAAATACTGAGCGAGAACGCAAAGGCGAGCTTCGTCTACATAAAGAAAAAAATCGACCAGACGACATACGAGGATTTGCGCAGGATGTGCGAGAAGAACGGCTACACGACCGCCGTCGTCCGCTACGACAAAATTCCCGGGCGCGTCTATCCCGAGAACGATTTGGCGTCGCAGCTCATCGGCTTCATGGGCGCGGAGGGGCGCGGGCTTGCGGGAATCGAGTATTCGATGCAGGATACGCTCTCGCCGATGACGGGAATCCGCGGCGAGGAGATTCAGGGAAAGAACATCTACCTCACGATAGACGCGAACCTCCAGTCGCAGCTTGAGAAGATAGCGATGGACGCGATGGAGAGCACGCAGGCGGAGTCGATGATGCTCGTCGCCGCGGACGCGAAGAACGGCGAGATTCTTTCCTACATAAGCTATCCTTCCGTGAACCTCAACGAATATACGTCGGCGACGAAGGAGCAGATGATGGACCGCCCCGCCGCGGAAAGCTACGAGCCCGGTTCCGTGTTCAAGATATTCTCCGTCGCGTCGTTCCTCGATGAGGGCGTCATAAAGCCGGACGAGGTTTTCGTGTGCGACGGGACGTACGAGAAAAAGACGAATTCGGGGGAGAGAATCAGGATAACGTGCCTCGGCCAGCACGGTTCGGTGACGGCGCGCGAGGCTCTCAAGTATTCGTGCAACGACGCGCTCGCGCAGATGAGCGAGAAAATCGAGTCGGAGATTTTCCTGAAGAAGCTCCGGTCGTTCGGGTTCGGGGCGAAGACGGGCGTGGAGCTTCCGGGGGAGACGGCCGGCTCGCTGAAGAACACGAGCGACAGGTATTGGTCCGCGCGCTCGAAGCCGACGATTGCAATCGGGCAGGAGATAGGCGTCAGCGCGCTTCAGATGGTTCAGGCGGCGACGGTTCTCGCGAACGGGGGCGTTCCCGTGCAGCTTTCGTTCATCAGCAAAATCGTCAATTCCCGTGGCGAGGAGGAATTCGTCCACGAGCCAGTCCGGAAAAACCGCGTCATAAGGGAATCGACCGCTAAATACCTGCTCAACTGCATGGAGACGGTCGCGCAGAGCGGAACGGGAATCCGCTCGCAGATTGACGACGTGTCCATCGGCGTGAAGACGGGAACCGCACAGATGGCGGACATAAAGACGGGCGGCTACAGCGACACGGATTTCCTTTCCAACTGCATCGCCGTTTTCCCCGTCGAGAATCCCGAGATAATCCTCTATATCGTAATCGAGAAGGCGAAGGGCGAGACGTATGCCGGAAGAATCGTCGCGCCGGTCATAAAGAAGGCGGCGAACGTGATAATCGACCAGCTCGGGATGAGCAGGAAGGGCGCGTCGAGCCTCGCGCATTCGGGCGTCATATCGATTTCGCGGGATCCTCCCGTCGTGATAAAGGACAAGCTCCCGAATTTCAAGGGGATGTCGAAGAGGCAGATTCTTCCGCTGTTCGAGCAGAAGAACCTGCACATAAAGATAACGGGGAACGGTGGATGGGTCGTCGACCAGAAGCCGCCCGCCGGAACAAAAGTCACCAAGGATATGGAAATCGAGCTCGTGTTCGAGTAGGAAATGATGAACGAAATCTGGCAGAAGAACATAACGCTTTTTCTTTCGCGTTTTCCCGCGCTTGCCGGTTATCTCGGCGTAGGCGAGGGCAGCCTTACGGTCGGCGGCGGGCCGAACCCCGAATACCTCCTTTCCGCATCCGAGCTTGAGATTGTCCCGTCCCGCCGCGGGAACATGCCGACGGCGCGCGCGAAGGACGGCGAAGGAAAGTCGCGGATGCTCCATTCCTTGTACGACCCCGTCCGGGAAGCCGAGCAGGCTGCCGATTCCGTGAAGAAGACGAACCCGGATTCCCGCGCGTGCGCTTTTTTTTCGTTCGGGCTGGGGTATCCTGTCGTCGCGTATGCCCGGAAATTCCCCGATGACGCGCTGATAGTCGTGGAGCCGAACCCGAAGGCGTTTTTCACGGCGCTTTCCGCGATAGACTGGTCGCCCGTCTTCAATATGCGCGACGTGACGTTCGCAATCGCGACGGGTGCGGATGTCGTCGTCTCGCTTCTTGAGCGTGCCGGCGGGCTTCTTTCCGTCGCGCTTTTTCAGAACCAGGCGCACACGATGCACGCGTCCGCCTATTATTGCGCGCTTTCATCGCAAATCGAGCGGAACCGCGACAAGGAGAGAATAAACGCCGCGACGTTCAGGCGGTTCTCCGCGCTGTGGAAGAAGAACATCGGGATGAATTCCTCCGTGATAAACGCGCGCGTCTCGTCGCTGTCGGATTTCGTCTCAAAAAATAAAGAATCGCTTTCGGGGCGGCCGTTCGTCGTCGTGGCCGCGGGGCCGTCTCTTTCTGAAATACTGCCGCACCTTAAGGAAATGGGGCGGCGCGCATTCATCGTCGCGGTCGATACGGCACTCCGCTCGTGCCTCGATTATGGGGTCGAGCCTGATTTCGTCGTGCTCTGCGACCCGCAGTTCTACGCGTACAGGCATATCGCGGGGCTTTCGTCCCCGTCCAGCGTCCTCGTCACCGAGGCTGCCGTCTATCCTCCCGCGCTCCGCTTCCGCTGCCGGGAAATCGTGATGTGCGCCTCGAACTGCCCGCTTGAGATGATGGCGGAGAAGGGGCTCGTCGACGGCGAATTCGTCCGCGAGGACAGAAAGCGCGGAATCCTTAGCTCTGGCGGCTCCGTCTCGACTACCGCGTGGGAATTTGCCCGCGTCGCCGGCGCGTCCGAAATCTACATGGCGGGGCTTGACCTCGGCTATCCCGAAAACGAGACGCACGTGCGCGGCTCGACGTTCGAGGAGCTGGCGCATTCCGTCTCGTCGCGGCTTTTTCCGGCGGAGACGTTCGGCGCGGGCGCTCTTTTCGGCGCGAACATGATGTGGGCGGAAGATTACGGCGGACGGAAAATCCTCACGGACAACAGGATGAAGATGTTCGCGTGGTGGTTCGAGAGCCGCTGCACGTCGTATCCAAAGCTGCGCACCTATTCGATGTCGTCGCGCTCGCTCAAAATTCCGGGAATAACCGTGCGCACTCGCGAAGAATTTTTTGAAAATACTAAAGATTTCAGAGCCGTCTCCGAAAATTAAAATGTACCGGGTGGAGCAGAGCGTTCTCCGACATCCAGACGCTTTGTTCTGCGACGATGTGCGCAGGAATCGTAGCTGTGAATGCGGTTCCTGCAAGCAACGACGGTTCTCCATGATTGAAGGCGAAGAGTGTGTAAGGCTTTTCGCCTTTTTTTTCGCCGCCCCGCTTTTTCGCGGATGCGCCGGGCTGTTTTATTGAGATTGATGGCGAAATCTGTTATTTTTATTGGAACTGCCCGGAAAAAACGTTTTTCCGGTGGATTTATTGTTCAGGTTTGGGTATGAGTCAGAATATCGCTGAGAAAATGAATGACGAGGAGGAACCTTTTGAGAAGCCGACGTTCCTCGACAAGAACGGCCGGCTTGCAAAACGTATTTTCGCGGGAATCTTCGTCGTTTTTTTTGTCGCGCTCGGCAGTTTCCTTGCCTACCAGTATTCAATCGGGTCTTTCAAAAATCCGGATTCGTTCAGGGAATACATAAAATCTTTCGGATATTTCGGCCCCGTCGCGCTGACCGTGTTCCAGTGCTTCAAGGTTTTCTACGCAGTAATCCCCGGCGCGCTCGGATGCGTCGCAGGCGCCGCCATGTTCGGCTCTGTCGGCGGCTTCGTGTGCAACTACATCGGCATCTGCACCGGCTCGATTCTGGCGTTTCTCCTTTCTCGCAAGATGGGGTTCTCTCTCATGCGCCTTATTTTCTCGGAAAAGAAAATCCGCTCGTACAAGCGCTGGATGAACCGCTACACGAAGCATTACCACATTTTTTTGTGGATTGCCATCTGCCTTCCGATTTCTCCTGACGATTTCCTGTGCTATTTCACGGGACTGACTCAGATGAAAATAAAAAAGTTCGTCATTATAATTCTGACGGCGAAACCGTGGGCGATTCTCGCCTACAGCCTTATCTTTGGGAATCTTTTTGAATAGAAACAGCAGGTTTTTCCTGTGACGTTCTTTCACTAGAAAAGGAGAGTCAAATAAATGTTGCTTGGGGTTTACAATTACACAGTCATATTGACGTACATCGGGATGATTTTCTCGTTCGCGGGAATCCATTTCGTGTTCTCGAACTCTGACAGAAGTTTCATACTCGCGCTTCTGTGCCTGATGGTCGCGGGTGTGATGGACATGTTCGACGGGAAGGTCGCTTCCACGAAGAAGAACCGCACCGACGACGAGAAGCTTTTCGGAATCCAGATAGATTCGATGGCCGACATCATAAGCTACGGCGTTTTCCCGTCGCTTATCGTCTACAAGCTTGCAATCGGGGATGCGCAGTATCCGGTTGAGCATCCGTGGCAGGCGCGCGGCGTCATCTGCATCTGCGCAATCTACCTTCTGTGCGCGCTCATCCGCCTGTCGTATTTCAATGTCGACGAGATGAACAGGCAGAAGAAGACGAGCGAGTCCCGCCATGAGTACCGGGGGCTTCCCGTCACGAGCGTGGCGATTGTCCTTCCCGCTGTTTTCATCATCTCGTATTTCGCGGGAAGCGCGCGCCCGCCGATTCAGCCCGCGGCAATTCTCCTTATGGTGATGGCATTGGCGTTCATCTCCCCGTTCAGGCTTCCGAAGCCGGCGCTCGCGGGAAAACTCGTGATGATTATCATCGGGCTTGCCGAGCTTGCGCTCCTCATGCTCGGAAAATCTTACTGCGTCCCGACGACGGACAAAGACCCCTCCGTCGTGTTCGAGAATACTGCCGTAATCGAGGACGACGCGTCTTCCGCCGAAAACTGAGGGGGACAGCCGATGGAAAAAGAGAAAAACGCTGGCGGGAACGACGGCTCCGTCGAATTCCTGTGCAGGAACCCGTTCGGGCGCTGCATCCTTGAGACGATGCTCGCTCTCCGTGTCCCGAAACTCCTCGGGGCGTTTCTGCGCTCTCCGCTGTCGCATTCGTACATAAAGCCGTTCATCGCGAAGAACGGAATCGACATGTCGGATTTTTCCGATTATGCCGAGGTGAATCCCGCGGGAACGAAACGGTTCCGCTCGTTCAACGATTTCTTCACGAGGAAAAAGCCCGAGTCCGCGCTCTCGTTCGATGCGGAACCGTCGCACCTCATCTCTCCGTGCGACTCTCTCCTTTCCGCGTGCAAAATCGGAAGCGATTCCGTGTTCCGCGTGAAGGGCTTCGACTACGCGCTTTCCGATTTTTTCGGGACGCACGACTTTGACGGGAAATTCCTCGGCGGCGACTGCCTTATATTCCGCCTGTGCGCCACGGATTACCACCGTTTCTGCTATATCGACGGCGGCGTCCACAACGCCGGGGCGGGCGCGAACCACTTCATTCCCGGAAAGCTGTATTCCGTCCAGCCCGTCGCGTGCGAGAATTTCAGGGTTTATGCGAGGAACCGCCGCTCGTGGACGGTTTTCTCGACCGACCATTTCGGGGACGTCGCGCAGATTGAGGTCGGCGCGTTCAGCGTCGGCGGAATCGTGAACCACAAGGGAAAAAATCTTCCGGAACGGTTCGGGCGCGGTGAGGAGAAGGGCTATTTCGACCTTCACGGCTCGACGATTGTGATGCTCTTCGAGAAGGGGAAAATCGAGCTTCTCCCCGAAATCGCGTCGGCCGTAAGCGGCGGCTCCGAATTCCGCGTGAAATACGGCCAGCAGATTGGGACGAAACCGACCGCCGGCTGATGCCGAAAAAGCAGGGATTTTCCCTGCTTTTTTTTGCCGTGGAAACAAAACGATGTCTCTGATACAATTCCCGCATCATTTTTTTCAGCTTCCGCCGCAATCCAGCGACGGGCAAGGAGTTTTTCAAATGGCAAACGAAAAGAAGGCGGCGGACGAGCACGCGTGCACGCTCGACAAAATCATCTCTCTGTGCAAGAGGCGCGGCTTCGTCTATCAGGCTTCCGAGATTTACGGCGGCCAGGCGGGCGCGTGGGATTACGGTCCGCTCGGCGTCGATTTCAAGCGCAACATCCAGAACGCGTGGTGGCATTACATGACGCAGCTCCACGACGATGTTGTCGGTCTCGATTCCGCAATCTTCCAGCACCACACGACATGGAAGGCTTCCGGCCATGTTGACCACTTCTCAGACCCGATGGTTGACTGCCTCGAATGCCAGGCGCGCCACCGCGCCGACAAGCTCATCGAGGATTTCGTCGCCGCGAATCCCGACAAGGCTCCGGGAAAACCCGTCGATACGATGAGCCACGAGGAGATGAAATCGTACATCGACGCGAACATCGACTGCCCGACATGCAAGAGCAAGAACAGGAAATACACGGCTGTCCGCGAGTTCAACCTGATGTTCAAGACGTATCAGGGACCGATTGCCGACGAGAGCCACCTCATTTATCTCCGCCCGGAAACATGCCAGGGCATCTTCACCGACTTCAAGAGCATCGTCCAGTCGAACCGCATGAAGGTTCCGTTCGGCGTCGCGCAGGTCGGAAAATCGTTCCGCAACGAGATAATCTTCAAGAACTTCATCTTCCGCACGTGCGAATTCGAGCAGATGGAGATGGAATATTTCTGCAAGCCTGGAACGGAGGACGAGACGTTCGAGAGATGGCGCAACGAGCGGTGGGGATTCTACCTCAAGTATGGTATCGCCGAGAAGAATCTCAAGTGGCACCACCACGACAAGCTCGCGCACTACGCGAAGGACGCGTACGACATCACGTACAACTTCCCCATCGGATTCGAGGAAATCGAGGGAATCCACTCGCGCACCGACTTCGACCTCTCGCAGCATCAGGAATACTCGAAGAAGGATATGTGCTACATCGACCAGGACGACGGAAACAAAAAATACATTCCGTATGTCGTCGAGACGTCTGCCGGCCTGAACCGCAACTTCCTTATGTTCCTCTGCGAGGCATACGAGGAGGAGAACGTCGGCACTGACGGAAAGGACGATTACCGCACAGTCCTCCACCTCGACCCGCGCCTCGCTCCGATAACGGTCGCCGTTCTCCCGCTCATGAAGAAGGACGGAATCGCCGAGAAGGCGAAGGAAATCCAGCACCTGCTCAAAGAGGATTTCGTCACCGATTTCGATGCGTCTGGCTCCGTCGGAAAGCGCTACAGAAGGCAGGATGAGGTCGGAACACCGTTCTGCGTGACGGTCGACTACGACACAATCCACGAGAAGAAGGACGACGGCTCCGACAACCCCGATTTCGGCTCCGTCACCGTCCGCTTCCGCGACTCTATGCAGCAGGAGCGCGTGAAAATCGACGACCTCGTTCCGTTCATCCAGAAGAAAATCCGCGAGTACAAACCCGTGGAAAAGAAATAATGCCCACTGAACGCGGCTCCCGCGCGCTTTCTCCGTACCGGAAAATCCATGCGGAGAAAGCGCCCCGCAGGAGTTCGCGTCATGTGGTTCAGACGGCACGTTTCCAACGGAAACGAGCATTTTCTGAATCACATGGAGGTTCCGCAAACTCCGTGAAAAAACATGCGGAGGAAAACACGCGGCAGGACGCCGCGTCAGAAAAAATGTGGTTTGGATCGCACGTTTCCAACGGAAACGTGCATTTTCTGAATCACATGGAGGTTCCGCAGACTCCCTAGAAAAACATGCGGAGGAAAACCGCGACAGGACGTCGCGTCAGAAAACATGTGGTTCAGACGGCACGTTTCCAACGGAAACGTGCATTTTCTGAATCACACGGAGGTTCCGCAGACTCCCTAGAAAAACCATGCGGAGGAAAACCGCGACAGGACGTCGCGTCAGAAAACATGTGGTTCAGACGGCACGTTTCCAACGGAAACGTGCATTTTCTGAATCACATGGAGGTTCCGCAGACTCCCTAGAAAAACATGCGGAGGAAAACCGCGACAGGACGTCGCGTCAGAAAAAATGTGGTTTAAGCCGCACGTTTTCATAGAAAACGTGCATTGTTTGAATCACATGGAGGTTCCGCAAACTCCGTGAAAAACCATGCGGAGGAAAACCGCGGCAGGACGCCGCGTCAGAAAAAAATGTGGTTTGGATCGCACGTTTCCAACGGAAACGTGCATTTTCTGAATCACACGGAGGTGATTCAGAAAATGGATTACGTCGTTCTCGGCAAGTCGAATCTTCTCGTTTCCCGCACGGCTTTTGGTGCGATGTCCCTCAAGGAGCTTCCGTCGCAGGATGACGCGACGGCGCTCGTGAAGGAGGCTTTCGACGACGGCGTGAACTTTTTCGACACCTCGAAGGCAACTCCCGAAAGCGAGCGCAGGCTCGGGATTGCGATAGAGTCGCTGAAAATCCGCAAGGATGTGATAATCGCGACGAAAACCGCCGCCCATTCCGCCGAGGAAATCGCCGAGGATTTGGACGAGAGCCTCAGGAACTTGCGCGTCGATTACATCGATTTGTATCAGATTGAGAAGCCGGGGCTTCTTCCCAAGCGCGGCGGGGACGACGGCGTCGTCGAGAAGCTTGAGAACCTCAAGAAAGCGGGCGTAATCCGCCATTTCGGCGTCACGACGGAATCGATGGACGTGGCGCATTCCGTTCTTTTTTCCGATGTGGGCTGGGAGACGCTCCAGTATCCGTTCAACATGATTTGCACGGAGGATGTCGTCGAGCTTGTCGAGGAATACGCGAAGGCTGATATCGGCTTTATCGCGATGCGTCCTCTGTGCGGCGGAATCATTGACAACATCCCGCTCGCGCTCGGGTTTCTCCGCCGGTTCGAGAACGTCGTTCCCGTGTGGGGGGCGCGCAATTCCGAGGAGCTCGGGCAAATCCTCTACTTCACGAAAAATCCTCCCCTCGTCGACGAGAAATTCCGCAAGGATGTCGACGAGCGGCGCGAATTCTTCAACTGAAAAACGCGATTCCCGCGATTGTCGTGCAGAAGCGCGAATGCGAAAATTTTTTCTTTGCAAAATTCAAAAAATACCTATAATCGTTTTATGGCCTGTTCGTTCTGTTCGGGTCGAAAACAAAACAGTATTTCTATGAAAAAAGTCGCATAGAATACAGGAGCCTGGAATGCTTACAAAAGCGATGATTGAGCAGATGGCGGTGAACGACTCGGCTCTCGCAAACGGGAAGAAACTTGCCGACAAGGGGTGTTTCGCCAATCTGAAGAAAACGGAGGACTCGACGGTTTATTGGGGAGAATGCGCCGGAAGCGGGAAAAATCCGTACCGCACGTCTGTCGACATGTCCGACGAGAAGAAGCTTCCCGTGTGCCGCTGTTCCTGCCCGAGCAGGCAGTTTCCATGCAAGCACGGATTGGCTTTGATGCTCCTCATCGAGCGCGGGGAGACGTTCGAAGTTGACGCGCTTCCGGAGGAGATTGCCGAGAAGAGGGCGAAGGCGGAGGAGCGGGAGACGAAGAAGGCGGAGAAGGCTGCAAAACCGAAGAAGCAGACGGCGTCCTCCATAAAAGCAGCCGAGAAAAAGACGGCGAAGCAGCTTGAGGGGCTTGAGATGGCGCGGAAGATGACTGACGAGCTTATGACGTCGGGACTTGCGACGCTTTCCGGAACGTCCATTCAGAAATTCCGCGACCTTGCGACGGAGCTTTACAACTACGGGCTTCCGGGGCCGCAGCTCATCATGAACCGCATCGCCGAGTCGATGTCGGAGATACAGTTTCGCGGCGAACGGGGGGAAAGCGCCGACGCGAAGATGCTGTACTCGCAGACGCTCAGGTACTTGGTAAAACTCAACACCATAATAAAGAAGGGGTGCGCGTTCCTCTCGAAAAAAATAGAGGAGCGGACGTTCGACGACAACAACGACATCCTGTTCGAGGAGCTCGGCGGCATCTGGAAACTTGAGGAGCTTGAGAAGATACAGTCGTTCCGCGACAACGCGCGGTTGGTCGAGCTTTCGTTCGAGGTTGTCGAGGACAGGGTGAAGGACGAATTCCAGTACAAGTCGCACTGCATCGACATGGACACGAAGGAAATCTGCGCGAACATAAGCATGGTTCCCAGCAAGGTTTGGTCGAAAATCAAGATTCCGGACAGCTGCTTCGAGATGCTCCTCATCCCGCGCGTGTACAAATATCCGGGCACGAGCCGCGTGCGCTGGGACAGCTTCACGACGAGGAAGCTGACAGACGAGGACAGGCTCGCCCTGATTTCGTGCGCGGAGGAAAGCTTCGAGTCCGCCGTGAAGAAATTCAAGAACTACATAAAGAACACGCTCCACGAGAAGTCGATGATGATGCTCCTTCCCGTCGCGTCGATAGGAATGGCGGGCGTGAATTTGCTCATCGAGGACGCTGCGGGAACGAGAATCCGCGTTGCCGATGCGCCGCTCGAAAGCGGGACGACCACGAACGCGTACTGCACGACATCGTTCATCGAAAACGCGAAAATAATTCCGGTCGACATGAAAAACGTGGGGGCTGTTTTCGGGAAGATGTTCTACGACGAGCAGCTCGGGGAAATCCGCTTCCATATCCATTCGCTCATCACGAAGGAATGCGTCCTCCGCCTGATGTGACGCGAAAAAACACGACTATCGCAAAAAAGAGGAATAAAAATGAATTTGACACCGCTGAACGACCTGAAGGAAAGGCTTGAAAACGCGATATTTGCGGGAACGTCCCTCATAAAGGATGATTTCAGGCTCAAGAAGGCTTACGAGAATTTTCTTCCGCTTTCCGAAGTGAATCCCGTTTTCGCGAAGATAAAGGCGGGGATGGATGCCGTGATGGCGTCGGAAAAGGACAGCCTGAACGCAGCTATCCTCGACGCGCTCAGCCTTATCGATGCCGTCGTCTACACGCAGGCTGAGACGGCGCATGACGAGGGAAAGCTGGAGGAATTCGCTCACGAGGGATTCGCGCAATACCGGGAAATATCGCATTCATCTCTGAAAAAATGGCTCTGCCGGAGTATGAGCGCCCCGCAGAATTTAGCCTGCTATGACGACTACATTCCCGATTTCCGCTTCCTGCCGAAATTCCTCAAGCGGCTTGCCGACGGGACGGGAATGTCGGCCGAGCGGCTCAATGCCGAGGGAATTTCTTATGCCAAAGAATTCGCCTGCGCGGGGAAGACGGTTTTCAACGATTTGCCCGTCCTCAAAAAATGGGATTCCGAGACGCTCCTTCAGTTCTATGTGCTCGTCCACATGCTCGACCGGGAAAACGAAAAGCTCCTCAAGAAAATCAAGGCGATGGTTCTGAAGGAAGTGTACAACTGGGAGCGCCCGTACTACGACGAGACAATCGGGCTTATCGAAAAAAACGGCGGCAGAAGCTGCTGAGAACAAAATCAAAAAACGAATATGGCTTAATAAAAGGAGAGAAAAATGAGCGAGAATGTCCTAAGGAAATCGGCTGAGGAGCTGTACCAGGATGAACTCAACGCGCTGATTGCAAACGAGACGAACCCGATTCCCGAAGGCTGGAAGATGTCGCCGAAATCGGTTCTGACATACATCACCGGCGGAAAATGCGGGAATATGGAGATAACCCCGAAATACATCGGAAACAGGCGCCTCGTGGAGGTTGCGATTGCGACACTCGTCACGGACAGGGCGCTTCTTCTCATCGGCGAGCCTGGAACTGCGAAGTCGTGGCTCAGCGAGCATCTTGCCGCCGCGATAAACGGCGACTCGTCGAAGGTCGTTCAGGGAACTGCGGGAACGACGGAGGAGCAAATCCGCTATTCGTGGAACTACGCCATGCTCATCTCGAAAGGCCCGAGCATGGACGCGCTCGTGAAAAGCCCCGTCTACAACGCGATGGAGAGCGGAACGATAGCGCGGTTCGAGGAAATTTCGAGGTGCGCGAGCGAGGTTCAGGATTCGCTTATATCGATACTTTCCGAGAAGAGGATAAGCGTCGCGGAGCTTGGCGTGGAGGTTCCCGCGAAGAAGGGGTTCTCCGTGATTGCGACCGCGAACACGCGCGACAAGGGCGTCAACTCGATGTCGGCGGCGCTCAAGAGACGGTTCAACATCATCGTGCTGCCCGTTCCGAACAACGCGAAGATGGAGATGGACATCATAAAAAGGCGCGTCGGGCAGCTTTCGTCGTCGCTCACGCTCGGCTCGAACATTCCGGACGACAAAATTGTGGAGAAGGTCGTAACCGTTTTCCGCGAGCTGCGGAACGGGAAGACTGAGGACGGAAAGCAGAAGCTCAAGACGACGAGCGGCGTCCTTTCCACGGCGGAGGCGATTTCCCTGCTTACGAATTCGATGGCGCTTGCGGGAAGTTTCGGGACGGGAGCGGTGACGGCGGAGGATTTGGCGGCATCCCTCCAGGGCGCAATTGTCAAGGACGAGGAGAACGACAAAATCGCGTGGACGGAATACCTCGAGAACGTGATGAAGAAGCGCGGAAGCGAATGGGGCGACCTGTACAAAGCGTGCAAGGAGCTGAACAAATAATGCAGGGACCTCTGTATTTCGGTGTGAGGCATCTCTCGCCGGCGGCAGGCGTTGAGGTACGGTCTTTTCTCGATGAAGTGAAGCCGGAGCTTGTTCTCGTCGAAGGACCGTCCGACTTGAGCTACATGATAGACTCGATATGCGACCCGAACGTGAAATTCCCGATTGCAATAATGGCGTACACGGATTGCGCTCCCGTACGCTCGATTCTCTATCCGTTCGCGGAATACTCGCCCGAAATACAGGCAATCCTTTGGGCGAGGCGGAACGGCGCTGGCGTCGCGTTCATGGACCTTCCGTCGTCGTCTTTCCTTGCCCTGCCAGAACCGGACGGGATTGATGAGGATGACGACGAAGATTCCGGGCGGCAGTCCGCGGGGACGACGGAAAGCGTCTACAGGAGGCTTGAGGTCGTCACCGGCGAGAGCCACGAAGGGTGGTGGGAGCGCACCTTCGAGCAGCTCGGGAACACCGGAACGTATCGGGATGCCGTCAACACGTTCGGCAAGGAGATGCGGAAGGCGGAAGGCGGGCGCGGAAAATTCGACGCGGCGGAGACCGTAATCCGCGAGGCGTTCATGAAGCGGAAAATCGCCGACGCGATAAAAAACGGCACGAAGCCCGAGAAAATTGTCTGCGTGTGCGGCGCGTTCCATGTCGGCGGGCTCGAGACGAACGAGCCGATGAGCGACGGGGAGATTGAGAACCTTCCGTCCGTCAACAGCTTCGCCACGCTGATGCCGTACTCGTTTTTCAGGCTTTCGAGCGCGTCAGGATACGGGGCGGGAAACGATTCCCCGTCGTATTACCAGATGATGTTCGAGTCGCTCTCGAAGAAAAAGGGCGGCTCGGGCGAAGACGCGATGAACGATTTTGCGACGAGGTACATCGTCGAGTGCGCCAAGGAGCACCGTGCGGCGGGGAACATCGTCTCGTCGGCTTCCCTCATAGAGGCGTCGAGGCTCGCTCGTGTTCTCGCATCGTTCAGGGGAAGCCGGTACCCGAACAAGGACGACCTCCACGACGCGATGACGGCGACAATCGGCCACGGCGAATTCTCTGAAATCGTCCATGCGACGACGAAGGTGGAAATCCGCCCCGTCATCGGATTCCTTCCGCAGGGCATGAGCAAGACGGCTGTTCAGGACGACTTCAACAGGCAGGTCGAGCGGTTCCGGCTCGGAAAATACAAGAGCGAGGTCTCCTCTATTTTGGAACTTGACCTGCGCGAGAAACTGTCCGTTCAGTCCGAGGAGGCTGCGTTCCGCGACCTCTACGCGTCGTTCTTTTTGAACCGGCTTCTCGCAATCGGCGTTCATTTTGCGGAGATGCTCGACTCGGGGCAGAGCGGCATGAACTGGAAGGAAACGTGGTCCGTGCAGTGGACGCCTGAAGTCGAGATTCAGATTGTCGAATCTTCCCTGTTCGGCGACTCGGTTGCGAGCGCCTGCTCGCGGAAGCTGAAGGAAAGCGCCGACGAGGCATCGTCGATTGACGAGGCAACGAAGGTGTTCAGGCGTGCGTTCATGTGCGGGCTTCCCGATTTGTGCAGGTACGCGCTCCGGAAAGTCCAGGCGCTTTCCGCGGGGGACAACGCGTTCGGGCAGATTGCCTCGACTGCCGAGCAGCTTTCTCTTGTCGTGCGCTACGGCGACTTGCGGAAATTCGACACGGAGCAGCTCCGGCCGATGCTCGAGAAACTCTACCTCCGCTCCGTCCTCATCATGAGGGAAGCGTGCGGATGCAACGACGAGAACGCTCGGGATGTCTGCGACTCGATGAACGCCATCCACACGCTCCAGCTGAACCACGATTACCTTGACGAGCCGCTTCTTCTCGGCGCGCTTGAAGAGATTGCCTCGAAGGACGATTTGAACTGCCGCTGCTCCGGATTCGCGATGTCGATTCTTCTCGAACGGGGAAAATGCGATGCCGGTTTCCTTTCCGCGGAGATTTCGAGGCGGCTTTCGAAGGGAACCCCGCCGGATTTGGCGGCGCTGTGGTTCGAGGGGCTTTCCGCGAAGAATCATTTCACGCTCATCGCGCGCCTTCCGATTTGGGAGCAGCTCAACGATTACATAGACGCGCTCGACGACGAGGAATTCGCGCGGGCGCTCGTCGTCCTCAGGCGCACGTTCTCGGATTTCGGTCAGAACGAGAAATGCGGCATCGCGGAGAACCTTGGGCAGATTTGGGGCGTGGACGGCGGACAAGCCGCGGAAGTTCTCACGCAGACAATCACGGAATCGGACAAGGAGAAGCTCGGCGAGCTGTCCGGCTTCGATTTTGATGATATTTAGGAAGTGAAAATGACACAGGACGAAAAAATAGCGCGCTGGCGGCTGATTCTCGGGAAGGAGTCGGATGAGGCGCTCGGCGGATTTTGCGGCGGCTCTGCAGTCCCGCTCGACAAAAAGCAGTCGCTCATAGACGACACGCTGAGCGCCATATACGGAAAAAACGACGATACCTTGTCGAAGGGGCGTGGAAGGGGGAACGGCCCGTCATCCCCCGTCATATCGAAATGGCTTGGAAACTTGCGGACGCTTTTCGACAACGATACCGTCGTCGTCGTGCAGAACGACGCAATCGAGCGGAAAGGGCTGAAGCAGCTTCTGATGGAGCCGGAACTGCTCGAGAACCTGGCGCCCGACATGAGCATGGCGTCCGTTCTCCTCGAGCTGAAGAACCAGATTCCTGAGAAGTCGAAGGAAAGCGCGCGGCTGTACATAAAGAAAATCGTCGATAAGATAAACGAGCTTCTCTCAACGCAAATTCAGTCGGCGGTCGTTTCCGCGCTCAACAAGAAAAGCCATTCGCCGCTTCCGAGCGCGTCTGCGATAGACTTCAAGTACACGATTGCGAGGAACCTGAAGAATTTCAGCACGGATTTGGGGACGATAATCCCGGAGCATGTCTGGTTCTACGACAGGTCGGCGAAAACGAGCAAATGGAACATAATCCTCGACGTCGACCAGAGCGGCTCCATGGGCGACTCCATAATCTTCTCGTCGATAATGGCGTGCATTCTCGCCACGATGAGCAGCGTGAAGACGAACATCGTCGCGTTCGACACCGAGATAATGGACCTGACCGATTTGACTTCCGACCCCGTCGATTTGCTGTTCGGCTTCCAGATGGGCGGCGGGACTGACATTCGCAAATCCCTCGAATACTGCCAGACTCTCGTGACCGACCCGCTCCACACGCTCTTCTTCCTCATCTCCGATCTCGACGAGTACGGAAGCCGCGCGGGGCTTGTCGAAAAGATACGGGAGCTGAAGGAGTCCGGCGTCACGGTCATCGTCCTCCTTGCAATCGAGGACGGAGGGCGCGCCTATTACGACAAGGCGACGGCGGCCGCTGTTGCGGGGCTGTCCGTTCCGTGCTTCGCGTGCCCGCCCGAGCGACTTCCCGAACTTCTCGCCGCCGCGCTGCGGAAAGACGACCTTACGGGATTCGCAAAGACGGGGCAGGAGAAATAAGAATCCTGACCTCAAAAAAACGCCCGGAACTTCATCATATGTTCCGGGCGTTTTGAAATCCTATTTTTTGAGCGCCTTGAGAAGGTCGAGCGTCTCGCTTTTGTTCAGGACGCGCACGATTTTGAGCTTGTCGTTGTCCGTCTGAATCGTCAGCGGGAATCCTGACGCGTTTTTCTCGCCGATAAGCTGGACGATCGGCGTCCGCGGGTCTCCGTTTGCGTCCATGACCTGCGCGACTTTTCCGTTCGCGAGGAACACGTATGCGCCGATGGGGAAGAGTGACACGCTCTGGACGAGCGCCTTTATCACGATGTCGTCGTACTGCTTGTCGTTGTTCCGCAGAAGCTCGATTATCGCCTCGTGCGTGCTTTTCGCGTCCTTGTAATGCCTCGGCGCCGAAATCGCCTCGTACGAGCAGACGACGGAAAGAATTTTCCCGTACAGCGAGATTTTGTCGCCGACGAGCTTTCTCGGATAGCCCATCCCGTTTTCGCGCTCGTGGTGCTCGAAAACGCCGATTGATATCGAAATCGGGAAATCGTTGTCCTGGAGAATGCTGTATCCGATTGTCGTGTGCGTCGAAAGAAGCGCCCGTTCCATCGGGAGAAGCTTCCTGTCGGTGAGGTAGAGCTGCGGCGGGAGCCTAATCTGCCCGATTTCGTGGAGCAGGGCGGCGACGCCAAGCTCTATCAGCTTCGTTTTCTGCATTTTGAGCGTCTGTCCGATGCTGAGCGCGAAAATCGCCGAGCGGAGCGAATGGTTCACGATGAAATTCTTGTCGAACTTCGCGTCCTCCTTCGGCTGGATGCCGAGGATGTACTTCTTGTTTTCCTTGATGAAAGTGTTGAGCGCGTCGACAGCCTCGGAAATCAGCCCGATTTTCAGCTCGCGGTGCGTGACGAATCTCGTGTACACGAACGTGATGTAGTCCATTCCCGCTTCGTAAACCTTCTCCGCGAATTTTGTCCGCGCCTCTATGTCCGATTCCTGCTGCTCCTTGATTTTCTTGTCGCATTCCTCAACCGTGGTGATGAATTTCCTGTTCGCCTCTACCGCAACTTTGTTCTTCTCGTTCTGCTCGCCGTTCGGCTCCCCGCTCATGACCTCGTCGATGCTTACCGACTCGAACGATTCCGTCTTGACAATCTGCCGCACCTTTTCGAGCGATTCCTCGTCGCGCGTCGATTCCTTGCCGTCGGAGAAGACTTCCTTGAACCCCCATTCGACGAGGGCACTTTTCATCTTGCTGGTGAACGGCATTCCGCTGTCGAGGAGGATGAACTGCTTGTCTATGAAAACCGGCTCGGTGAATGAATGGCCGTCTTTTATATCAGTTATTTTGAATGAACCCATGAAAGTCTCCGCTTACGTTATCGGCATTTGAAGTAAAATGGTTAAGGCGGTACAATCCTACGGAAAAATCAATACCGTCATCTGGAGAGCGTATGTATTTCGATTACACCTACATCATTTTCGTCCTTCCCGCCGTCTTGCTGAGCCTTTGGGCATCGGGCGCGGTGAAATCCCGCTTCGCAAAATACGACCGGGTGAGGAGCCGCAAGGGGCTGACCGGGGCGCAGGCCGCGGAACTTCTCCTCCGCGCCAACGGAATAACGGATGTGCGCATCCGCCGCATATCGGGGGCGCTGACCGACAATTACAACCCGTCGACAAAAATACTGAGCCTGAGCGACTCGACGTTCGCAAGCACCTCCATCGCGGCAATCGGCGTCGCCGCGCACGAGACCGGGCACGCAATACAGCATCACGTCGGCTACGGCCCGCTTGTCCTCCGCGGAACGATGGTTCCCGTCGCGAATATCGGCTCGCGCTTCGGGCCGATTCTCGTCATGGCGGGGCTTGCGATGGGATTCGCCTCCGTTGCCTCGTATTCTCTCGCCCAGCTCATCATGAACGCGGGCATAATTCTTTTCTCCGCCTCCGTCGCGTTCTACATCGTGACGCTCCCCGTCGAATTCGACGCATCCCGCCGCGCGCTCAAAATACTCGGCTCGTCAGGCACGTTCGATTCCGAGGAGCTTTCCGGAGCGAGGGCAGTCCTGTGGGCGGCTGCCATGACATACGTCGCGTCCGCGCTCACCGCCGTCGGCTCGCTCGTCCGACTTCTTCTCATCGCGAACAGAAGACGGCGCTGAGATTTTTCCTACCGTTTGTTTTCTTCGTCGACGCCGAGCCCGAACAGCGCGAAATCCCCGCGCACGGGGTCGTCCGGGAACGCTTCCCTGAGCGTTTCCGTGAGCTCCTCCGCCGTTGCGAGTGTCGCCGCGCGCACTTTTCCGCTCCGCGCGGGTTTTATGAGGGAAAGGCGCGTCGATTCCTGCATCACGTGCGTGTCGAGCGGCATGAGCAGTTTTTTCCTGTCGAACCATTTCCATGTTCCGATGTCGACGGGGGAATCCGTCCTGACGAACCACCTGAGCATCATGTTGAGCTTTTTTGCCGCCGATTCCTTTGTGTGCGGGACGAGCGTGCATTCCTCGGGGAATTCACGCGCTATGATTTCGTGGAGATGCCCGTTTTTTCCGGACAATTCCCACTTTTTCCTGAAGAATTCGCCCGGCGTCTCTTCCTCCGACAGAATTTTTCCGAGCGTCCCGAAGAACAGCACCATCGCGCCGTTCGTGTACGTCCGGTAAAACGATTTTCCGCTTTCCCCGAAGAATTCTTTGTATCCTCCGCCCGTTATCCATCCCGACGGCGAGCTTCCCGTTTCCGCGAGTATTTTCTCCACGTGCGAGAGAATCTGCTCGCGCCGCCCGAACGCGAGGTTTGCCGCGATGAACGCGGCTGTTTCCTTTTCCCGCGCGTCGCCGTACCTGTGCATGAACGACGACGGGTCCCCGACGATGAATTCCTTCGTCTCGTATTTGTCCGCAAGCGCGCGGAGCTTTTCAATCATCTCTTCTGTCATGGCTCAATAGTATCACAACGCGTATCCGTATCCTCGAAAAAAAACGCGCCCCGGTTTTTCTGTTCGGGACGCGCCTTGCGTTTTTCCGCTTTTGTGACGGAACGGCAGAAAAATCCGTGCCGTTCCGTTTATCATCACTTTTTCTTGTCGAGGATGAATTCGACGCGCCTGTTCTTCCAGTTGTTCTCCGAATCCGTCCTGTTGACAATCGGCTCCGTTCCGCCCTTTCCTGCGGTGTTGAGCCTGTCGCCCTTGACTCCGTAAGACTTGAGCTGCGACTTGACGAATTCCGCGCGCTGCTTCGAGAGCTTGAGAAGTCCCGGACCGTACTGCGTCGTGTCCTGCTCCTCCTCGATTCTCGTCCCTGACTGGCTGTTCGCGTGGCCTTCGATTGTGACCTCGTAGCTCTTGAACTTGTTGAGAATTTCGGCAATGCGCTTGAGGACGCGCTCGTTCGTCGCTGCCTGCGCCGGGGTGATTCCGGACTTGACGACCTTTCCGCTCGCATCGACAACGCGCACGCCGAAGTCCGCGGCATCCGAACGGAAGATAATCGAAGGAACTGCCATCTTGAGGCGGTTTCCGACTTTCACGACGAGAATGTCGATTTCGATTTTGCCCTCGACGGTGCTCGTCATGCCGAGCGTGTCCGTGACTGTGAACGCGTACGGATAATCCATCGCCGACTGCACGAGCTCGCCTGAGTTGGAGCGTCCGTCCCAGATAATCTGTTCCGCGAGGCTTGATTTTCCGCCTGTCGTCCAGAAGAGCGGTCCTTTTTTCTCCGGGTCTTTCGGGTCGGGGGCGTAAATCTTGAGCGACCAGTCCTTAATCGGCACGATTTCGTTCTCGCGCTTGAGGCTGATGAACAAGTCGTCGTCCTCGCCGTCGTTGTCCGGTGAGAAATACTTCGGCTTCGTCTTGACCGAAAGCTTAGGCGGCGTCACGCAGCTGATGAAGACGCCCGTCGCCGTGTCGATGACGTTTCCTTTCTCGTAGACGATGCTGAGCTTTCCGATATACGCGTTGTCCGCAATGATATTTCCGTCGTCGCCCTTTCCGTCCCAGACGATTGACTGCGGGATTTTCCCGTCCGTCTTGTCCGACCACGTTTTCGCGACCGTTCCTTCCGTCGTCTCGACAGTGAATTTCCAGCTTTCGATTCCCTCGTTGAGCGAATTCCGTATCGTGAATTTCTGCGTGTCGAGAGAGCCGTTTCCGTTCGGGCTGAACGCGTCCGATTCCGCCGTGACGTACGATTTCGTCTCGCGGTTGTCGATTACGATGTTCGGGATTGTCTCCGTCGCCTTGTTGCCCGCGGCATCCTCGGAAGAGAACGCGATTGAGTACGTTCCGTCCGCGAGGAGGTTTCCTGACGCGTCGCGGCCGTCAAAGCTGAACGACTCGACGCTGCCCTTCCACGTGTACGTCCGTACAGACTCGTTCTTGTCGTTGTAGACGCGCGCCGTCCACGATTCCTCCGCGCTCGACTTCGCGCTGACGGGAACGGCGGTCTTCTTGCTGTCCGTCGCCGGCGAGAACACGGAGTAGGGCACGTTGAGCTCGATTGCCGGCGGAACGGTGTCGATGACGAATTTCTGCGACTTCGCGTGAGCCTCGTTTCCGCTTGCAGAAACGGTGTCGAGGAGCGCGATGTATGTTCCGTCCTTGCACTGCATTCCGTTCTCGTCGCCCGTGTTCGCCTTTCCGTCCCAGTTGACGACGGGAAGCTGGATGCGGCTGTCGCCCTTGCGCGAGTCCGCCCAGACTTCCTTTCCGGTGTCCGCGTCGCAGATAGAGAGCGAGTACGAGACGATGTCTGTAGATGCCTTCGGCAGAATCCTGATTTCAGCAGGCCTGTTCGGGTTGAAAGCCGTCTTGTTGAGCGCGATTGAAAGCTCCGTCGGAACCGTGTCGAGCTTGAACGCGATTTTCTGCTGCGCGCTGTTTCCTGCCTTGTCCGTCGCGCTGATTGTGTACGAGTAGTCGCCGTTCTCGGCGAGCTGGTTCTGCGCGTCGTATCCGTCCCAGACAAATTTTTCCGGCGGGAACGCGCCGAAGTCGAACTCGCGGATTGTTTCCCCGCGCGCGTTCGCGATTGTTCCCTTCCAGTTCTCGACAGGCGCGCCCGTCTCGCTCTTCTCGACTTTCTGCGCGATTTCCATATTGTCGAGGTTTCCGTCGCCGTCGGGCGAGAAGACCTTGCTGGAAGCCTGAAGCTCGATTTTCGGCGGCGTGTTGTCGAGCGTGAAAAGCGGCGAGTTGACGGGTGCCGTCTCGTAGCCGTTGAGGTACTTCGCGTTGACCGTCGCCTGATATGCGTTTCCTTCCGTGACCTCGTTTCCGGAATCGTCCTTTCCGTCCCACGTTATCGTGCTCGGCGGGTTGTCAGTCCCGTCGAATCTGCGGTAGACGGTTCCCTTGTCGTCGAAAATCTCGACGGACCATTTCACGAGCTTGTTCCCCGATTTCGGGTCGGGAACGGGAATCTTCACGTCGAACGAAATCGTCTTGATGTCGCCGTTTCCTTTCGGCGAGAAGTATTTTCCGCCGGAGAGGACGATGTTCGTCGCGGGTTTCTCCGCCGAATAGATGATGTTCGCTATCGTCGCCGGAGCCGATTTGTTTCCTGCCTTGTCCGTCGCGCTGACTTCGTACTTGTACACGCCGTCCGCGACAGGAAGCCCGTCGTTGTCCGTTCCGTTCCAGTCGAATTTAAGCGGCTCGCTGTCCGTCCAGCTTTTCTTGAAGACGACCTCGCCCTTCGCGTTGGTGAACGTTCCCGTCCAGCTGTCTTCCTTTGAGCCTGACTGGTTCACGGAGAACACCGTCTTCGCGCCTTCCCCGAAAATCTTGTCGCCCTGGGACGGCTGCGCGAGGGAAATCTCCGGCGGCGTGTTGTCGACGACGACTCTGTTTTTTGACGATGTCTTCTTGTTGTCGTTGTTGTCCGTCGCGGTGAGGTAGTACTGGTATGTGCCGTCGGGTGCGAATTCGCCGTTGTCCATCACGCCGTTCCAGACAATCTCCTTCGGGATGTCGACGGATTTCTTCGGCGTTATGAGCGACTTGAAGAATTCCTTGAGCGTGAGCTTCCCGTCGCGCTTCTCCTTGTATCCTATCGTCCTTATCGTCTCGCCTTTCTCGTTCTCGATGATGAACGTCCAGGAGACGACGTACCGCTTGTCCTTTATCTGAATCGGAACCCTGAGGGAATCCTGCACGCCGTCCGTGTTTTTCGGGGAGATGTAGTTCGTCCTGACGTTCTTTCCGGACTCAAGCACCTCCGCGACCGTTTTCGATTCGGCAAACGCCGCGCCAGAAAGAATGAGCGCGGCCGCCGATGATAGCAAAACCTTTTTCATTACTCGTCACCCCACATGATAATTTCCGGAGCTTCCTCGTCGTTGAGACCGAGGTCCACGACGACGCCTGCGCTGACCGCGTCGACATCCTCGTACAGGCGTTTCCATGCCGCGCCCGCCGTCATCTCGCTCTGCTCCCAGCCGTTCTTCGAAAGGTACGCGCCTTTCGCCTTTATCATGAAGTGGAAGCTCAGCCCGACCGACGGAAGGATGTTCTTGCAGTCGTTGCTGAATTCGCGGAGGTCGTATTCCCATGACGAGCTGAGGCGCACGAAATTGAGCGCGTCAATCTGAAGCCCGACGTCGCCCACGAAATCCTGGAATCCGGGTGCGGACAAGTCGAGCGACAGCCCGAGCTTGAATTTCTCGTGGTCGAGGAGCTTCGCCGCCACCCCTAACCTGGGCGTCGCGATTCCCGGCCACATCCCGTTATTTGATTTCTCCGCGTCCGACAGCTTCTCGCCGCTGAAATCCCCGATGTCCGCTATGCCGAGGACTTCCGTCTCGGTGTACATTTTTCCGAGGTTCGCAAGCGCGAAGCCGAAGCGCACGTCGCGCAGGAACGAGACGTCGCCGAGCCGGTAGAGCGCGCCGAGTGATGCGCTCGCGGTCCAGTCGGTCCCGTACCCGTAGAAGAGTCCGATGTTCGCGCTCGCCCCGATTGCAAGCTCGTCCGTTATGTCGCGCGCGTAGCCTGCGGTGAAGTTGATGCTGTTTCCGAGCTGCATGCGCTCGTACGGCACGAAAATTCCCTGCACGAGGAATGTCGGGACGCACCATCTTGTCGCCATCGACAGCCCGATGCTGAACGCGCCCCCAAGCGAATGCTCATCGTCCTCGCTGTCGAACAGGAGCGTTCCCGCAAGGTCGAGCGTATTGCGCTGGTTGAATCCCGTAATTGCCGGGTTGTTTACGACGGAATCCGGCGTCGTGATGAAAAGCGGGCCGCCAGCCGTCGAATTCGCGCCGGTCAGGAGCTCCGGGCTGGTTATCTTGAGGATGTTCTGTCCGCCGGCGGGCGGATTGTATGCGAACGCCCCCGCACCGAAGAGAAGCGCAGCCGCCGCTGCTGCCAATTTTTTCATTGAAAAACCTCCCAGTTTTTGTCTTGATGCCATATGATAGTAGAATTTTCGGATTTTGAGTTCATTTCTTTACATTCCCGTGCCGATATATCCAACATGGAAGTCTTCACTTATGTCGGAAGAAGGGCGTCGGCTCTGAGTTTCAGGACCGACGGCGATATAAAATACTCAAAAAGTTCAGCTTTACGTTCCGCATCAAGGGAATCGGTCAGGCCGTTCTCGGAGGTGAAGAAAGACTTGTCGCAGGCGTGCCAGGTTCCGCTGGGCTTCTCGTCGGGATGGAGCCCGCGTTCGGCCTACGTGCCGCCGCGGTCGCGCGAGCCTGTTCGGAATAGTCCGTCAGCCGCCCGTCTTTCCGTCCAGTCGATTGCGTTCGCGTTCTGCTCCCTCGCGATTTTTTCGGTTGTTCCGTTCCTCGTTTTTAATTTTCTCGACAGAAAAGTCGATTCGCTTGATTTCTCGCGCTTTTTCAGTTTTTCGGAGTCGGGGAGCGGCGACGCCATCGTTTCCTTTGCCGACACGAGCCTTGATTCCGTCATTCCCGTCGCGATGGAGCGTTTTGCGCTCGTCAAGCCTCAGACCGAGGCTGTCTTCGACAGCAACGGCAACATACTCCTTTCCGACGGGACTGTCCTCTCTTCGGCAAGCGTCGTTTTCAGCGAGCCGGTGACTTTCTCGACGTACACCGTGAAAAGCGGCGACACAATCGGCTCGATAACGTACGGGAGCGGATTGCGGAACATTTCGACGCTCATCGCGGTGAACGGGATAAAGAACGTGCGGACGATACGCGCTGGGCAGAAGCTCCGCATACCGTCGCAGGACGGGCTCGTGCATATCGTCGCCGCGGGGGATTCGCTCAACGCGCTTTCCGTGAAGTACCACGTCAGCGTGGAGGAGCTGCTCGACACGAACGACCTTTCGGGCGACGTCCTGACGAAGGGGATGGAGCTGTTCATCCCCGGCGCGAAGATGGACTACACGGCGCTCAAAAGCGCGATGGGCGAGCTGTTCAGCTACCCGCTCCAGTCTGGATGCTGGCGGCTCACCTCGCTGTTCGGAAAGCGGAAGGACCCGATAACGGGAGCGCCTTCGAGCCACACCGGAATCGACATGGCGGCGCCGAAGGGGACGACGATAAAAGCCGCGATGAGCGGGAAGGTCGTCAAGGCGATGTATTCTCCCGTTTACGGAAACTACATAATAATCGACCACGGAAACGGCTATCAGACGCTCTACGGCCACATGACGAAATACGTCGTTTCCAGGGGGCAGTACGTGGAGCAGGGGCAGCGCGTCGGGTACGTCGGCTCGACAGGATACTCGACGGGGCCGCACCTGCATTTCACCGTTTACAAGGACGGGCGCCTCGTGGACCCGCTCTCCCTGCTGAAGTGATATGACGTTCGTTTGCAACTGCAAGAACTGCGGAAGGACAATCGAGCGCGATTTCAACTATTGTCCCTGGTGCGGCGCGAAAAAAACGCTCGGGATTCCGCATTCCACCTCGGAGGAGGTTTTCAACGAGCTTGAGCAGAAGCAGATTTCCGCGCTTGAGGAACGGATTGCCGAAATATACCGCAGGCTCGACGATTTGGAGAGCGATTTTGGTTCGATGTCGCGTTCTTCTGAATAAAGCAAAACTGTTTTTCGTTTTTCTCTCCCTCCTGCTGCCGTTTTCCGCGCCGGCGGAATTGTTCTCGAATCCGCGTCTCGGCGGAAACGGGCGCGTCTCGTTCGAGGTCGTGACTGCGGGGCTTACGGGCGCGCGCACCTTGGTCTGTGCCGATGTCGCCGGCGGAGAATTCGATTTGCTGACGTGCTATCCCGAGCGGATGGAGCTTCTTTCCGGCGGCTCCGTCCTGCAAATACGGAACCAGTTCGGCACGGCGCGCTATTCGTCCGTCTCCGGCGACCTGATTTGGGTTTCGCGGACCAATTCGTTTGCGGGAAGAAAATCCGGGCCGGAGGCCGTGAGCTTCGACGGGCGGTGGGTGTGCTTCGTGCGCAGGAAAAACGCCGTCCGCGGGGAGCTTGTCCTCCGGAGCGCGTCCACCTCCGAGGAGAAAGTTCTTGCCGCGGACGTTCCCTTCTCGTTTTCGTCGGTTCCCGTAAAATGGTCGCCCGACAGCCGCATATTCGTCTACGAAGCGGGTGGGCGGCTTTTTTTCTGCGATCCCGACGCCGAGATGAAGAACCTCCAGCCCGACGAATCTTTTCGGGAGATTGGCGGCGGCGGCATAAATTCGATTGAATGGTCGTCTTCTCCTTTCGGGAGAAGCTCCCTCGTCTACATAGACGGCGACATTGTGTACCGGATAAGCGCGAACGAGATTCACACGCGCGGGCTTTACCGGAAACTCGTCGGAATAGGCTCGGTGTCGGCTCGCCTTCCGTTTTCGTTCGACCCGGGAAGCGACCTGTTCTGGGCGGACGGTGAGAGCGTCGCCGTCCTGAAATCGGGGAACGTTTTGAGCGTGTTCGGGCGCGGAGTCGATTTTTCCGCGGCTCTTTCCCCTCCGTCACTTCCCGTTTCAGACTGCGCGGTCTTCTGGTTCGGCGGGAAGCCCCTCGTCTGGTTCTGCGACGCGCGCTCTTCCTCCGTGATGCTCCTTTCCGAAGGCTCCCTCGCCACGCTTTCCCGCTCGTCGTCCCGCGTCCGCCCGTCGCTTTCCCCGGACGGGAGCCTCATCGCCCTCGCGACGGACGACGCGCTTGAGGTGCGGGACGGCTCGTTCTCGGTCGTGGCGAAGTTCTCAGGCGAGAAAATCGTCTCGTGCGTTTGGGGCGGAAATTCGTCGATTTTTGTGGGAAGCGAGAAATGCGTCTCGCTGTGGGATTTCTCGCGCGGAAAAAATGTGCGGAAGACGCTTTTTCTTTCGTCCGTCGCCTCGTCCGCGTGGGTGAGCGGGCGGAACGTCGCGCGTGCGTGCGACGGCACCCTTTTCGAATACGTTCCCGCCTCGTCGTTGTGGCGCGAGATTGATTCCTCGTCCGGATTTGCCCGCCTCGTCGACGGCTCGATTTCTTCCAGGCAGGTTCAGGACGGAAAATACCGCGTCTACGTCGGGAAAAGCGCATCCGGGCGCGACGGCGTTTTTGTCAGGACGCTTTCGGGCGACATCGAGACGCGCGACATCGTTTCGGGTGCGGGGGGCGGCTCGTACAAAGGCAGGGTGGAGCTCGTCTTTGACGCGCTCGACAGCGACGAGGGGCTCGATTTCGTCCTTTCCGTCCTCGATTTCTACAATATAAAAGCGACTTTTTTCATCAACGGCGAATTCATACGGCGGTTTCCCGAGAAGGTGCGGATGATTGCCGGGCGGAACCACATCTGCGCGTCGATGTTTTTCTCCGGCGCGAACCTGCTGGAACTTGCGAGTGACGGATACGTCGTTGACGGGGATTTCATCGCGCGGGGGCTTGCCCGGAACGAGGACGAATTCCTCGCCGCCACGGGGAAGGAGCTTTCGCTTTTGTGGCACGCCCCGTTCTACAAGGCGACGCAGGCGATGAAGGATGCGGGAGCGCGCGCCGGATACGAATACTTCGAGGCGGGGCGGTTCAGCCTCGATGCCGCCGATTATGCTGACGGGAACGGCGGGCGGTGGCACATGAAATCGTCGGAAATCGTCCTCTTCTATGTCGAAAACTCATTCCCCGGCTGCAGAATTCCTGTCACCATCGGGAAATCGTCGTCGGGAAGGGCGGATTACCTCTACCAGAAGCTCGACCTTCTCGTCGACGCGCTCATTTCCGAGGGGTTTTCCTTCTGAATCCCGCCTTTTCTCTGCTTATCTGTTTTTTTCGAGGGAGCCTTTTGCGAGCGTCCCGAAAAAACGCCCCGTGATTCCGGCGCTCTCAAGCGACCTGTCCGCGACGAGCGGAACCGTCTCGAGCGTGATTTCCCCGAGCTTGTATTTTACCGAGCCGTACTGTGCGCCGAGCTTGACGCCCCCGTACAGGTACGGCGGCACGTCGACGACGACCTTCACCGCATCGGCGCTGTCCTTCGCTGTGCTTCCGAAAAGATGCGGGACGGTAATCTTGTTTTTCCAGGCGGGAACGAGGTTGACGAATTTCCCGTCATTCCCCTTCGACGCCAGAGACGGAACGGGAAAAACGAGAGACGCGTCCTTCCCCGGCTCGTAGTCCGCGAACGTCGAGAACGCCCATTCCATCAGCTCCGTCCCGTCATGGATGCGCCCCTCGTTTCCCTGCTTTGTTCCCTTTCCTTGTCCCTGAAGCGTTATCGAGAGGAACCGCTGGCCGTTCCGCGATGCCGTGAGCGCGAGGTTGTAGCCGCTTTCGTATATGAACCCCGTTTTCAGCCCGTCGACGCCGTCGAGTTTCCCCAGCAGCGGGTTCGTGTTCGAGTGGTGGATTGCGAGCGTGTCGCCGTAGTTTTTCTGCCAGCTCGGAAGGTTTTTCTGAAGCGGATAATCGAGCGACTTGAGCGAGTGGAATTCCTCTATCGACTGCGGAAAGTGCATGACGTAAATCCGCGCGAATTCGGCAAGCTCGCGCGCTGTCGTTATGTTGTTCTCGTCGTAACCGCTCGGCTCGACGAAATACGTTTTCTTGAGCCCGAGCGCCCTGCATTCCGCATTCATCCGCGCGACGAAATCCTCCTGCGTGCCGCTTATGTAATATGCGACCGCCCTCGCCGCATCGTTTCCGCTCGCGACGGCAAGGCCCGCCATAAGCTCCCTCAGCGTGACGGTCTGCCCCTGCCCGAGGTGCATGAGCGACGCGTCCCTCGGAAGGTTCACCGCCCACGAAAGCTCGGGAAGCGGCACGATGTCGTCCATGGTGATTTTTCCCGCCTCGACTTCCTTGAAGACGATGTACATGACGAAAAGCTTCGTGAGGGAAGCCGGGGGAATCAGTCTGTCCGCGTTCTTCTCGTAAAGGACGCATCCGTTCGCCGTGTCCACGAGAACAGCCGCGCCTGCCCTGACGTCGAGCTTCGCGGGCGTCGTCCTGTACGGAAGCGGGCGCAGTTTTTCGGAGCGCTCGTCGGCGAACGCCTCGTCGAGAATCGATTCGAGCGCGGCCTTTTCCGCGTCGCTCGCCTCGCGCGCCTTCCATGTTTCCCTGAATCCCGAAGCCCAGATGTTGAACGCGCAGACCGACACGAGCGCGACGAATAGGGCAGACAGCGCGATGACAATCCTCCGCATCGCTTTTGACAATGACATGAATTTCCTCCTGATGGCGGACAGTTTCCGAATCGGCGCCGCGTCCCGTATTCCGCCCCGTTTTTCTTCGCCCGCCTTTCCAGCCGACGGGGATTTTCCGCCGATTATCCCGGCAAAATCGCCCGCCGTGTTCTTTATGCTTCGTATTATGTCGCCGGGAAAATCGTAGGGAACGGCTTCGTTGTATTCGCTTTCGGCTTTGCGCTTCGGCTTCTTCCTCATTTCGGTTTTCTGTTTCTTGTTTCCGGCTTTTGTTCCTGGCGGAATGAGCTTTTCGAACAGCTCCGCGAGAAATTGTCCCCCGCGTTTTTCATCCCCGTGTTCCGTGCCGTCGACGCGCCGTATGATGTTCCCGTGCCTGTCGAGGACGACCGACGGGTTCGCGTTCTTTATCCGCTTGAGCTTCTTGGGGCGTTTCTTCTTTTCCTCTCCGCGCTCCGTGTTCTTTTTGATGAGCTTCATGACCAGATTGTACCATTTTTCCGGGACGTTGAAAAACACGGCGCGCTGGGGCGCAAAAAAAATCCCGGATTCATCTGGTGAACCCGGGGATTGCCTCCTATTTCGTGATGCGGAAATCGTCAACGTAGCTGAACGTTATCCGCTTCCGCCCGATGCGCATGTCCGCGTATGTGTCGTTCTTGTAGAGAAGCACCTCGCTCGCTGTGCTGAACAGCGGGTCGAGCACCGTCGCCGTTATCGTCATGCTGTCCGAATTCGCGTCGTGCTGGATGTCGTAATCGAGAATCGAATAGCGGTTGTCCCTGCTCGGCGTGTAGTAGACCATCGTCTGCTCGTGCTCGTTTATCGTGATGACGACTTTTCCTGTTTTTGCGACTCCCGTGAAGTCAAGTTTCTGTACTTGTTCCGCGCCTGCGCTGAAGCCGGCGAAAATGGAGATGGCAAGAGCAGGCAGAATTCTCTTGATGCAGTTTCTTTTCATGGTGTACCCCCTTCGTCGGCCAGGACGGCAACAGTGCCGGACAGGCCGATTGCGTTTGCTCTTTTTCTGGACAGATTCCAGGCTTTTCACTTTCCGAACATTTTCTTGGCTTTTTTTTATTTATGCGAGAGGAAAAAATCGGGAGCGGCCCCGTTCAGGAAGCCGGACATGTCCATTATACCCCATAATTCGCGTTCTGATGAAAAAATCGTCGCGCAGCGCGCCGTTTGCTTTTCGCCGTCCGCTTCATTCCCCGAGCGGAGTTGCGGCGACCTTCCCGTTCGTCCTGTCGAAAACGGAGGAGGCAAGACGCGGGAATTCGGAAAGGGAAACTGCCGCATTCAGTCGGACGTTCTCCCCGAATTCCTCGCTCATCGCGCTGACGGTGAATTCCTCGAGCGCTTTTTTTACGACATTGTACTGCTGGTAGTCGCACAGGATTTCGAACTCCCGCTTCTCGACAAGCTCTTCCGTCTCCGTCGAGCCGAGAACGCCGCGCGCGCCGTCGCCGTACGCATGGACGAGCCCGCCCGTTCCCAGAAGCGTCCCGCCGAACCATCTCGTCACCGTGATGAGAATGTTCGTGCAGCCGCTTCCTTTCAGTATGTCGAGCATCGGCCTGCCCGCAGTTCCGCCCGGTTCCCCGTCGTCGCTCATCCCCATGATTTCCGCCTTCTTGCCGCAGATGAACGCGTGGCAGACGTGCGTCGCGTCGGCGTATTTCTGCTTCTGGCTTTTGAGAATTTCCCTGACTTCCTGCTGCGACGAGACGGGAAAACTTTCCGACAGGAAGCGGGACCCTTTTATAATCTGCTCGAATGACGATTGCCCGAGGGGAACTCTCATTTTTTTCTCCTTATGCCTCGATTGCGATGAGCTGCCCCGTCTTCGTCTCGGTAAGCGAGTCGTACATCACCGCGACGGAGAGTAGAATCCGTATCGCCGCGGTATATGCGTTGAGGAAATAGACGAAATCGAGAATCATGACGAGGATTCCGAGCGATTTGACCTGGCTCAAAAAAGAGATGATGACGGAAAGAATTATCGCAACCGCAAGCCTCGTCCCCGCCGCCTTCACCGCGAACACGATGAGCCGGATGAAATTCGCGCGGGAGACGGACAGGCGGAGGCTTTTCCACATCGCCCAAATCCCCGTTTTTTGTGGGTTGTCAATCCGGAAGAAAAAGGCGAACGCGAACGGCAGCGCGGCGAAAACGAATGCGAGGAGCGCGAACGCCAGCACCCTTACCGAAACTGCCCGGAACAGCGCGTCCATCGCGCTTTCGCCGCTCCGTTCCGCAAGAAAATCCCGAGCGGCGTTTGACACAATCGCGTCCGACACGAAGAAGACCGCCGCAAGGACGATGAGGAACGGGACGACGACGGGAAGCGAGAGCCGCGGCTTCCGGAACCCGTGGAAGAGGAATCCGAGCGTGACGAATTCGTCGCGCACCATCCGGAGCAGGACTGTCGCGAACCCGAAATGCAGCGAGAGCGTGACGACTGCCGCCACGATTTCCAGCGCGTAGAATGCGCCCGTCCTGATTTCGAATCCGAGAACCGCGAAGAGAAGCGCGCTCGCCGCGACCGACTGGAGTATTATCATAAGGAAAAGCGTGTATACCATTTTTCCCATATTGCGTTTTGCGACCGATTCGAGCGTTGCCATCATCTGCGCCGTAGTTTTCATGTGTACCTCCGTTGAAGAAAATCCGCGCGTTTCCTATTCGCTTTTCTCGTCCCCGAGCGGGATGGCGATTGTCTCTGGTATTCCGTTTGCCGGCGCGCCGTCGACGACGATTCCCTCGCACTCTCGCGATGAGAGGCGGATTCCGAGCGTCTTGAGCCCCTTCTCCTCGAAGTCGCCCGCGCGGAACGTCTCCTCAAGAACCGAGGCGCGCGCTTTTTTCTGGTATTTGAGCGTGAACGAGAAATCCGCGCGCGTGTCCACGTGGAGGATTTCCGCGCCGTCCGGGGCGATGAAGTAGTCGCGGTTCATAATCCACGTCGTTATGCGCGTCCTTTTTATCGATGCGAAGCCTGTTTTCGCGTCCTTGAATATGACGGTGATGAGAACCTTCGCGATTTCTTCCTTGTCCGCGAACGAGACGAACCACGCGCTTTTGTCGATGAACACTTTTGCGGGAACGTCCATCGCCGTGTACATGCCGTTCCGCCTCATGCAGATGATTTTGTCGAATTCGCTCACCTTCATGATTTCGCTTCCGCCCGAGACGCCCGTTCCGAGGTAGCCTTTGTCGTCGTACCTGAGCGGTATGCTTCTCTTCGCGATTTCCCGCGCGTCAACGGCGCTGAACCGCTTCACCGTCGTCTTCCGTTTCGTGTCGATTTTCGCCGCCTTGATTTTTTCCTCGAGCGACTCCAGGTAGGAGACGGCGTAACCGGTGAGGTTCTTGAGGAGCTTGGCGATTTCGCGCAGGCGCTTGTTTATCGCGGTGACCTCCGCCTTGTTCTTGCTCATGTCGTAGAGGGAGATGCGCCGTATCGGAATCGAAAGCAGCTTCTCGATGTCGTCTCCGGAAATTTCCCTGACAAGCTCTTCCTTGTGCGGCACGAAACCGTCCAGCACGGCTTTCTCCACCGCCGCCTGCGTTTTCTGCGTCTCGATGAGCTTGTAAATCCGCTCCTCCACGAAAATGCGCTCGAGCGTGCGCTGGTGGAGCTTGTCCGTCAGCGCGTTCCGCTCGAATTCAAGCTCGTCCTTGAGGATTCCCTTGAGCTGCTCCGCGTGGAACTGGATGACCTCCGTAGCCGTCACCTGGACGGGCATGTTGTCCTTTATGACGAGCATGTTCGCCGAGACCGACTGCTCGCAGTCCGTATACGCGTAGAGCGAGTCCACCACGTCCTTCGCGTACACGCCGCGCGGAAGCTTTATCTCGATGTTCACTTCCTTCGCGGTGAGGTCGTGTATCGATGAAATCTTTATCTTGCCGTTTTTCGCCGCGTTCTCGATTGACGAGATGAGCGATTCCGTCGTGCTCGGGTAGGGAAGCTCCGTGATGACGATTTTCTTCTCGTCCGAGATGTCGAATTTCGCGCGCGTGACGATTTTTCCCGTGCCGTCGTTGTAGTTCGACACGTCGAGGAGCCCGCCCGTCGGAAAGTCCGGGTTGAGTTTGAACGGCTCGCCGTTCAGGCATTTCTTCTCGGCGTCGATGACCTCGCGGATGTTGTACGGGAGGATGCGCGTGTTCATTCCGACCGCGATTCCCTCCGCCGCGGTGAGGAGGACGAGCGGGAGCTTCGCCCTGAAGACGACCGGCTCCTTCGACCTTCCGTCGTAGCTCGGCACGTACTGCGTCACGTTCGGGTTGTAGAGGAAATCCTTCGCAATCTGGTTGACGCGGCATTCTATGTACCTCGGCGCTGATGCCGAGTCGCCCGTGTAGATGTTCCCGAAATTTCCCTGCTTCTCGATGAAATATTCCCTGTTCGCGAGCACCACGAGCGCGCCCCCGATTGATGCGTCCCCGTGCGGATGGTATTTCATGCACCTGCCGACGACCGTCGCCACTTTCTGGAACCTTCCGTCGTCCATCTCGAAAAGCGTGTGCATTATCCTCCGCTGCACCGGCTTGAGCCCGTCCTCGATGTCCGGGATTGCCCTGTCCCGTATGACGTAGCTCGCGTATTCGATGAAATTCTTGTCAAACAAATTCTTTACAAAAGCCATTTTCTTTCCCTAAATTACGTTTTCGCGTCCGATTGTACCAATGAAAGATGAAAGTTGAAAGATGAGGGAGAAACAGCGCTTTTTTTTGTTGCGATTTCCCATCTAATTGATAGAATTCGCTTATGAAGAAATCCAGTCAAACAAGAACGGGCAGGCTTGCCCATTTCATTATCGCCGTGACGGTCGTAGTCGTAGCGGTGCTGAGCGCATTTCAGGTTTTTGTCGTCAAGGAGCGCGCGAAGAAATCCGTCGCGTCCTCGTACGAGGAGGATTGCCGCAAGATAACGGACGCATACGCGAACGTCGTCTCCATCCGTCTCAGCGAGTACATAAAGCAGATGCGCATGTATACCGAGGCGGACATAACGAGGACCGCCGACCCTGCGCTCATCCAGCCGTGGCTTATAGCGCACGAGAAGTCGCGCACGCCCGATTTCGACAGGATCGGGTACATCGACGGCAACGGTGATTTCTACAACGACCAGAACAACGTCACGAATGTCGCCGACCGCGATTACTTCGCCGCGATAATGAAGGACGGCGACGAGACGAACATCGACGACCCGGTTACGTCCAAGTCGACTGGGAAGACGATAATCCACGTGTCGAAGGCGGTCAAGGACGGCTCCCGCACAGTCGGGATGTTCAGCGCCGTTGTTGGCGTGGACAAGCTGAGCGAATTCATCAGCGGAATACGAATCGGGAAGACTGGATACGCCGTGCTTTTCAACAGCCGCGGGGAAATCATATCGACGTCCGCGCCGGCGTCGGGCGAGGAGCAAATCAGGGAGCTTTCGCTTTCGCTTCGTCCTGTCACGGACGCGCTTTCCAAAAAGCAGTCCGGGGCGATGTGGGTCGGAACGAAAAAATCCGGGCGCAAATTCGTCACGTACAAGCCCGTCGAGAATGCCAGATGGGGGTTCGCGTTCATCATTTCGGAACGCCAGGTGTACGCAACCGCGCAGGAAATAACGCTCACGCTTATCGTCGCGGGGCTGCTGCTCGGAATCTCGCTCGTCGTCGCAATCGGGCTGGGAATATACCGCTCGCTCAATCCGCTCCGCATGGTCAAGTCTTCGATAGAGCAGATTGCGTCCGGAAAGGCCGACCTCACGAGGCGCATAACGGGTTCCGCCGCGAATATGAACAACGAAATCGGCGGCGTCGTGAAGGGGTTCAACGCGTTCACGGAAAAGCTCCACGCGATTGTCTCCGACGTGAAGGACTCGAAGAACCTTCTTGAGGATGCGGGGGATGACCTCGACGCGAGCATGGAGGACACGAGCGCGTCGATTACGGAAATCATCGCGAACATCGAGAGCGTGCACCGGCAGGTGAGCAACCAGGGCGACTGCGTGTCGCAGACTGCCGGAGCCGTGAACGAGATTGCGTCGAACATCGAGTCGCTTGAGCGCATGATTGCGAACCAGTCGAACGGCGTCAGCGACGCTTCGTCCGCCGTGGAGGAGATGATTGGCAACATCGCGTCCGTGAACAAATCGGTCGACATGATGGCGTCATCGTTCGATTCGCTTTCCGAGCGTGCGAGAAGCGGTTCCGAGAAGCAGGAGCGCGTGAACGACTGCATCAGGAAAATCGAGCAGCAGTCGGAGATGCTTCAGGAGGCGAACAGCTCGATTGCCGCAATCGCGAGCCAGACGAACCTCCTCGCGATGAATGCCGCCATCGAGGCTGCTCACGCGGGCGAGGCGGGGAAGGGATTCGCCGTCGTCGCCGATGAAATCAGGAAGCTTTCCGAAACGTCCTCCGTCCAGTCGAAGACGATAGGCGACCAGCTTTCCGGCATAAAGGAATCGATCGGCTCTGTCGTCGCCGCGTCACGGGAATCGAGCGATGCGTTCTCCGCCGTCGCCAGCGGGATAAACGAGACCGACCAGCTAGTCCGCCAGATAAAAAGCGCGATGGAGGAGCAGCGCGAGGGCTCCAAGCAGATTACGTCGTCGCTCCAGTCGATGAACGACAGCACCGTCGAGGTGCGGAACGCGTCGCGGGAAATGGCAATCGGGAACAGGCAGATTCTCGACGAGGTGCGGATTCTGCAGAACACGACGATCGCGATAAAGTCGAGCATGGAGGAGATGTCCGTCGGCGCGCGGAAAATCAACGAGACGGGTTCGGCGCTCTCGGAAATCGCGCGGAAGATGAAAAATTCGATAAGCCGCATCGGAAGCCAGATAGACCAGTTCAGCGTGTAAAACGGGAAGAGGCGTCCTGGCAAAAAAAATCGGCGCGGATGGATAACGCGCCGATTTCCTTTTTATCGCGACAAAAAAATCATTTCATCACTTCGTCACCGCGGCCCATCGCGGTAAGGCCCGTCTTGACAAGCTCGAGGATTCCGAACGGCTCCAGGAAGCGGATGAGGCTCGAAAGCTTGTCCTCGCTTCCCGTCGTCTCGATTATCACGGAATTCGGGGAGACGTCGACGATGTGCGCGCGGAAGACGTTGCACGCCTGGATGATTTCCGCGCGCGCCGTTCCCGCCGCGCTGACTTTTATGAGCGCCATCTCGCGCTCGCACGTCTCCTCCTTCGCGCAATGCGTTATGGAAATGACTTCGACGAGTTTTGACAGCTGCTTTTTTATCTGCTCAAGGATGTACTCGTCGCCCTTCACGACGATTGTCATGCGGCTCTGTCCCGGATTGTACGTCTCGCAGACCGTAAGCGAGTCGATGTTGAATCCGCGGCGGCTGAACAATCCAGAAACGCGGCTTAGAACGCCCGCATGGTTTTCGACAAGCACCGACAAAACATATCTCTGTTCCATATTTTTCTTTTCTCCTCTTTTGATTCCGAAGGCAGTCCAACGGAGTTCCGATTATACCACGGAAACGCGGATTCCCGCTACTTGTTCTCCCGGTACACGCCGAGCAGCCTGACGTCCGCCGCCACAGTCTTGAGCTTTTCCATAACGTCGGAGACGTATTTCTCCGGCTCCTCGATTTCCTCGCTTATCGCAGCGTCGCCGTAGAACCAGTACTGCCACGGTTTTCCCGCAATAGGGCGGCTCTCAAGTCTGTTCAGGCTCAGCCCGTGTTTCTTGAAGATGCCGAGCGCGTCGTACAGGGCGCCCGCCTCGTTTTTCGTGCTGAACATGAACGTCGCCATGTTCGCTTTCCCGCTGATGATGTCGTCGCTCCTCGTGCCGCTTCCGACGTGGTTCGCCTCGATTACGACGAACCTCGTGTAGTTGTTCGGGTCGTTCTCGATTCCCTGGCTGATTATCTCAAGGTCGTAGATGTCGGCGTTCCGCGCGTTTGCGACCGCCGCGTTCTCGACGGAGCCTTTTTCCGCGACGAGCTTCGCGCCGCTTGCCGTCGAAACGGTGTCAATCTGGTTCCATTTGTGCGCCTTGAGAAAGTCGGAGCTTTGGGCGAGCGCCTGCGGGTGCGAGTAGACAGTGCGGATTGTTTCGAGCGTCGCGCCTTTCGGGGCGAGGAGGGAATGCTCGATTCTGAGCGTTATCGCGCCGACAATCGAGACGTCCTCGAACCGCGCTAGGTTGTCGTAGTTGTTGTAGACGGAACCTGCCGTCGAGTTCTCAATCGGAACCATGCCGAACCGCGCCTTTCCGTCAACGACGCTCTGGAAAATCTCGTCGAACGAATGGACGTGCTCCGCGTCCGCGCTTGAGCAAAAGAATTTCTCCACTGCTGATTCCGCGTACGCGCCTTTCTCGCCGCAGAAAACGCATTTCGGGCGCGAGGCCGGGCGTTCGACTTTGATGCGCCCCGATTCGATGCGGATTCCGCTCGTGAGCGGGCTTTGCGCGTTTTCCGTCATGATGTGCGCGACCTGCTTGCCGATTACGGGCGCGAGCGATTCTATGTCGCGCATTATTTTGTCGAACTGTTCCGGGTACAGCGCCTGCGCCGCGTCCGATTTCGCCTCCTCGGGATGACAATGGACCTCGACGATGATTCCGTCCGCGCCCGCAGCGACTGCCGCCAGCGCCATCGGGGGAATCTTGTCCCGGACGCCGAGCGCGTGGCTCGGGTCGACGATTATCGGAAGGTGCGTCATCTCTCGCAGGACGGGAATCGCGGACAAGTCGAGCGTGTTCCTCGTCGCCTTCTCGTACGTTCTGATTCCGCGCTCGCAGAGAATCACGTCGTTCGTTCCGCTCGAAAGAAGGTACTCGGCGCTCATGAGCCATTCCTCGATTGTGGCGGAAAGCCCCCGCTTGAGTATGACAGGCTTTCCGAGCGCGCCGAGCCTTTTCAGCAGCTCGAAATTCTGCATGTTGCGCGCGCCCACCTGATACACGTCGACGTAATCCTTCATCACCGGGATGAATTCGCTCGCGACGATTTCCGTGACGACGGGAAGCCCGAATTTCTCCCCAGCCTCCTTGAGGTATTTCAGCCCTTCCTCGCCGAGTCCCTGGAAAGAGTAGGGCGATGTCCTCGGCTTGTACGCCCCGCCCCTGAGCATCACCGCGCCCGATTTCGAGACGGCCTGCGCCGCGTCCATCATCTGCTGACGGCTTTCGACTGCGCAGGGGCCTGCGATTGAGACGAGCCGCCTTCCGCCGACGCGCACAATCTGCCCGCGCCCGTTGGGAACCTCCACAATCGTGTTGTCCGGCTTGAATTCGCGGCTCGCCATCTTGTACGGCTTGGAAATCGGTATGACTTTCGCGACGCCCTGCATGACCTCGACCTCGCGGATATCCATCGCGAGCTTCCCGACCGCCGCTATGATAGTCGATTCCTCCCCGCGGATTTCGTTCAGCTTGAAGCTGCGCGCCGCGAGCATACGCTTTATTCCCGCTTTCTCTTCGCTGGATATGTCCTTTTTGAGAACGATGACCATGGATATTCTCCTTCCGTTTTTCGTGGATTATATCGGAAATCGGTGGGGGGGACGATATGCCCGGAGTTCATCCGCCGCTTTTTGTTCTGAATTTCGCGGGACAAAAAAATCCTGATTTTTGGAGATGCATGACCTTGCGTGCCATTCCGAACGGATTTATTAGAAATTCTGTTTCGGAATCCACACGCACGGAAATCCGATTTCTTGCGAAGGCTTTTTTCTTCCCGCTACCGTACGCGGAAAGTGCGTTCCTGCTCGTCGAGGGGGAGGGGCGTTTTTTCGATTGTGTCGATGATGATGAACGTTCCGGAATCGATTTGCCCAATCATTTTGTCAATTGACGTTTTCTCGCCCTGAATTTCCATGAGGACCGAGCCGTCGTCCTCGTTGTGGATCCATCCCGTCAGCGCGTTCAGCCGTGCCGCGCGTTGCGCCGTGTACCTGAACCCGACGCCCTGGACGCGTCCCGTGAACCGTATTCTCTGCCTGATTTTTCCTGACATGCGCCGATTATAGCAAAAACCGCGGAATCATGTCCTCAAAAAGAACGCCCGGAAAAATCCGGGCATTCTTTCGTTTTATTAACTTGAGAAGTGTCATATGCGAGAGATGCGGAAACAAACTTTCTTGCGAAAGCCGTTCGGCACGGGACGCCGCATCATTTTGTCGGGTTGAAGCTCACCGTTCGCATGATGTCGCCGAAAACGCCCGCCGCCGTGACGCCGGCTCCTGCCCCGTATCCGCGTACCGTAAGCGGAATCGGCGTGTAGCGCGCCGTCTCGAACACGAACGCGTTCTCGCCGCCCTTGACGCCGTAGAGCGGGTCGTCCGTCCCGACCTCAAGCATTCCGACGGAGACTTTTCCGTCGCGAATCGATGCGCCCATGCGGAGGACTTTTCCTTCCTTGCGCAGTTCCGCCATCTTCGCGTCGAAATACGCGTCGACTTCGGGGAGGCGCGCCATGAATTCGTCGACCGTTCCGCCGATGTCGAAATCCGCGGGGAAAATCGAATTCATCTTTATGTCGTCAAGCTCGATGCTCATGCCCGATTCCCTCGCGATGATGAGCGCCTTGCGTGCGACGTCCGTTCCCTTGAGGTCGTCGCGGGGGTCAGGCTCCGTGTAGCGCAGCTCCTTCGCCTCCTTGACCGCCTCGCTGAATTTCTTCCCCTCGTCGAGCTTTCCGAATATGTACGAGAGCGAGCCTGACATGATTCCGTTGAATCCAGTGAGCGTGTCGCCGCTCTTGAAAAGGTTCTGCAGCGTGTCGATTATCGGAAGCCCCGCGCCGACGTTCGTCTCGTAGAGGAACCGGCGGTGGCTTTCGTTCGCGACGGTCCTGAGTTTCTTGTAGAATTCCATCGACATCGAATTCGCGCGCTTGTTCGGCGTCGCGATGCTCATTCCCGCCCGCAGAATGTCGAGGTAGCGCTCGGGAAGGTCGTAGCTTGCCGTGCAGTCGACGAAGACCGGGTTCAGCGGCTTTGTCGACTTGACGAATTCGATTATCTCGTCGAGGTTCGTCGTTTTTCCCGATTTCCTGACCGCCTCGCGCCAGTCGCCCGACAAATCGATTCCGTTCGCGTCGATAATCATTCCCTCAAGCGTCGATATCGCGCAGACCTTGATGTCCACGTTCTGCGCGAGAAGTTTTTCATGCTGGTCGCGAATCTGCTCGATGAGCGCGCCGCCGATTGTTCCCGCGCCGAACGCGAACACTTCGATGGGCTGCGCGGTGTTGAAGAAGAAGAGGTGCGCCGACCGTACCGCCGTGTCCCCGAATTCCCCGCCGACGACGACGGAGATGGAGCGCTCGCTCGATCCCTGCGCGATTGCCCTGATGTTGATTCCGCGGCTTGAAAGCGAGTCGAGGAATTTGCCCGCGACGCCGCAGTTCATCTTCATGTTGTCGCCGATGATTGAGACGATCGCCGTGTCCTCCTCGACCGCAATCTTGTTGAGAAGGCCGTCGCGGATTTCGAGGGCGAATTCCTGGTTGAGCGCGTCGCGCGCCTTTGCCGACTGCGACTGCTTCACGCAGAACGAAATCGTGTACTCGCTCGAAGACTGCGTGATGAGGAGCATGGAGATTCCCGCGCGGGAAACCGCTGCGAAAATCCTGCTTGCGATTCCAGTCTTTCCTTTCATGCCGCTTCCGGACACGCTGATGAGCGATGTCTTTTTGAGGCAGCTTATCCCGCGGACGGGTCCGGCGTTTTTCTCAGACTCGAACGGGCCGCGGCCGATTCTCGTTCCGCGTGCGGCGGGGTTCTGCGAGTTGAGGCTCCACGCCTCGATTCCCTTCGCCGCGAGCGGGGCGAGCGTTTTCGGGTGGAGGACTTTCGAGCCGAAGAACGAAAGCTCCATCGCCTCCTCGTACGTCATGTCGTCAACGAGAATAGCGTCCTGGACGACTCTCGGGTCGGCGGTGTAGATTCCGTCGACGTCCGTCCAGAATTCGCATTTCTTTGAGCCGAGCGCCGCCGCGACAATCGATGCCGAGAAATCCGAGCCGTTCCGCCCGAGAAGCCCCATCGCAGTCTCCCCGCCGGAATTCTTCGACCACGCGCTGACGAATCCCGGGAAAAGGAGGACGCGCGCCTGGTTCGGCTCCGCCCCGTCGCGGTACGGAGAAAGCGCGGCTGCAGTTCTTGCGTAGTCGGGGTCGCCTTCTTTCTGGTCGCCCGTCGTGAATATGAATTTGCGCGAGTCGAGCACAACGACCGACTGTTTCTTTGCGATGAGGACGGCGTTCACAATCGGAACGCAGCACAGCTCTCCCATGCCCATAATCCTGCAGTGGATTGACTTCGGGCATTCCCCGAACGTCGTCACACCGTCAAGAAGCCTTCCCAGCTCTTTGAAATTCGGCTCGATTTCGTTCATTACGCGCTCGGAGTCGAATCCGCCGAGCGTCGAGCGGAGCTCCTCGCAGATTTCTCTGTGCGTCCTTCTGATTCCGTCGATTGTCGCCGCCGATGAATTCCCCGCGACAGCGTTGTCGATAGCCGCTTGGAGCGCGTTCGACACGCCGGCCACAGCCGATACTATGACGCTGATTCTGTCGGACGAGGCACGTCCGACCATGATTTCCGTTGAATCGAGTATCCTTCTGGCATTCCCCATCGAAGTGCCGCCGAATTTGAGAGTAAGCATGGTTTTCTCCTGGATTTTTTTGAGCTTTTCTTCCTCATTTTTTGATTAAATAGAAAAACTTGTATCGAATTGTAATGGAATCGAGAAGGTTGTAGCAAGGGCGCGCGCGCTTGCATACCGTTTCGGGTTCTAAGTTCGGCTTTGCTGTAGCAAGCGTGCGTCGGTGCGATGGTTCGCACCTTCCGTGCCCGGGGGGCAGTTGCATACCGTTTCGAGTTCTAAGTTCGGCTTTGTTGTAGCAAGCGTGCGCCGGTGCGCGTGGGGCGCACCTTCCGTGCCCGGGGGGGCAGTTGAGGGGCGTTTGCCCGTTCTAAGATTGGCTTTGTTGTAGCAGGCGTGCGCCGGTGCACGGAACATGAGTATATGTTCCGCGGGAGCACGCTCCGATGTGCAAAGACAAACGCTAGAAAAACAAAGCGTGTCCCAAGTTCCCCGAACAGGGTGCAGAACATGCGTGCGTGTTCTGCGGGAGCACGCTCCGATGAATAAAGGCAAACGCTACTGAAACAAAGCGTGCTTCAGTTTCTCAGAAATGGGTGCGGAACATGAGTACATGTTCCGCGGGAGCACGCTCCGATGAGCAGTGGCAAACGCTAGAAAAACAAAGCGTGCTCAGTTGGCCAGCCAGATTCTTCCTGCGTTGAGGTTCCAGCGCTCGTTGACGTATGCGTCGAGGGCTTTTGATGCTTTGAGGAATCCTGCGGCGCCTGTGGCGAGGACGTAATCGGCTTCGGGTTTCGCCAAATCCTGGGAGTGGCGGCGCGACGCCATGTCGATGAAATACTTCGGGATGTCCTTGACGGGCTTCTGGAGCATGTACGCCATGAATTCGTTCCGGAGCAGATATTCGTCGCTCGTGTCGTAGTTCAGGCTGGGCGTGACCTGAAAATACCGCGTAAGGTATTCCCGGCAGCCGTCGTCGAGCAAATCGTACTGGCGGTAGACGAAGTCGCGGAAATCCTTGTCGCTGAAGAAGATTCCGTGCCAGCCTTCGTGCGCGAGAAGCTGCTTCCTCAGGTACGGCTGAGATTCCTGCGAAATCGAGATTATCGCGCCGCGCCCTTCAGAGACTCTCCCGTCCTTTTCGATGACGATGACGCCGTTGTCGCAAAGGATTTTCTTCAGGAGAAGCTCCCGTTCGTTCAGCGGGAATTTTTCCACGCGCGCCTTCTCGAAGAATTCCGCGAGGTTTTTCGCCTTGTAGTCGTGCGCGTTGTATCCGTGCTTGTCGGCAAGGAACGTGTCCGGGTAGAGCGTTCCCCGGTATCCCGCCTTCTCCACGAAATAGGCGAGCCGCCTGAAAAAATCGTCCTGAATCGAATACGTCGCGATGTCCATAAGGAGCACGCCGGGAAATCTGTCCCACTCGAACAGCTCGTAATCCGTCCCGCGCCAGTTCTTCCTCGGCCACCAGACGACAAGCCCCGGGTCCGTCTTTATCGGCTCCGTCTTTCCTTCCGCGATGTTCCGCCGCGTGAGCATGAGCGACGAAATCTGCCCGGCATTCTGCGTCAGGGAAATGTTCCCGAACGGGTTTTTCGCCGCGCTGAGGGGAATCAGCGACGTGGACGAGGATTTCGGTTTCCTGACGTAGAATTTCTCGCCGTTGAACGCGATTTCCGTCGCGGTTTTTCCGTCCGCCGCCGCCTTGTCCGAGAAGATGAACTCAAGCGCGGAAGAACTGACGGGGAACGTTTTTTCCGCGCCCGTCGTGTCGATTCCCCTGCCGGACGCTTTTTTTATGTCCGCCGTCCCGCCGTCCTGCCCGAACGCAAGATGCGGGATGCTTCCGCTCAAGTCGTATCCGAGCGACTGCACGCCGACGGAACATTCCTCCGCCCTGACGCCGCCGTCGCTCATCACGAAAAATCCGCGGGCGTCGCCGCTTCTCGCGCAAATCGAGACCTTCAGCTTTTCCTCGCCCGCTTCCCCGAGCGTTCCCTTCACGGTCGCGCGCGCGGGAATCTCCTTTATCGTCTTGAATTCGCCGTCGCCGAGGATGCCGAACGCGAACTTCCCGCCGGATTTTTTCTCCGATTTGCCGATGACGACCCCGAGCGAGATGAATCCGCCGTCGTTTTTTGTGAGCGCGCTGATGTTCTCCTCGCTGAATCCGAACAGCTGTGTTTCCGCGCCGCCGCTTTTCACCGTGCGCGTCATCATCGTGCGCTTCGCGTTGGCGTCTGTTCCGTCTGCCGCCATCATGGGAATTTGTGCCCTTTCCGTGCACGAGGCGAGCGGAACTGAAATGAGAAAAGCCGCTGTTGCCGCGAGCTTTGCGAATGTTCGTCTTTTTTTGTTGGGTTTCATAATCGTCGTTTAAGAATATCGGAAAAAAACGCGCCGTGTCGAATCCCGCGCCCGTCCGCGCCAACCTTTTATAGATTTTTCCGGTGTGTTAAAATCGCTTCTTATGCTGTTGCGAAAAATTGCGTTTGCGCTTTCTTTGTTTCTGTCCGTCTCGTCGTCAGCATTTTCTGCCGAAGACAAAAAATGCGGTTTCGATTTCTATTATGTTTTTGAGGGCGCCTATGATTTCGCGTCGGAATTCAGGACGGGTGGCGACCATTTTTCCCTGATAAACGGGCTGTACGGGGGAATCGAGATGCGCTCGTCAATGCACGCCGACTACAAGCTTTCCCTTCCGTTGGGGCAGAACATGCTTGTCTCCGACTCGAACATCACGTTCGGCACCGTCCTAGAGCTGTCTCCCATAACGGTAAAGCCGGGCGTGAGCGTCTCGCTCAATCCGTTCCCGTTCCTGTCGTTCTCCGCGGGCGCCGAAATCGGCACGGGATGGAACATGCTCTCGTTCGAGGGAATGTGCGTCTTCAACAAGAATCCCGACGCGCCGAAATACGATAGGCTCAATCCGTTCGACCGCTTCTACTACAATTTCTGGGCGCGCGGGACGTTCATGTTCGACACCGGCGCGATAACGGGCGGCGACTGGAGCCATTTCCTTTTCGTCGCGACGTGCACAATCTTCAACAACGGGCTTTCCGGCTGCGGCGCAGGCGACCTCTACAAATGGCAGGCGACCGGAAACTACGCGAGCGGGCTTCAGTATCTGGCGTCGTTCGTAATCGGATATCAGATGCCGCTCAGGCTGTACCGCGTCGGCATAATGTCCGATGTCTCCGCGCATTTCAATTCGTCCGATTTCGGCGAATTCGACAAGACCTACGACGGTTCCTTCGTTTTCATCAGCGCGTCCCCGTTTGCCCAGCTGCGAATCACCCCGAAGGACAACCTGTATCTCCTCGCCGACATAAAAAGCCGCCGCTCCTTCTCCGAACCTCGCATCGACGCCCCTTCCGAGCCGTACCTCCACACCGTCGGCCGCGAATGGTTCCTCGAGCGCATCGGCATCCGCTACGAGCACATGTTTTGAGGAGAGTGGAAAGTTGAAAGTTGAGAGTTGAAAGTTGAAAGTTGAGAGTTGAGAGTTGAAAGTTGAGAGTTGAGAGTTGAGAGTTGAGAGTTGAGAGTGAGTCACGCGCAAAAAAAACTTGGAACGAGCCCCCGCCAAAACACACGCGCCCAATCCACCAAGGCGCAGCGCCAGCCTGCGCAAACCCGCTCCATGAAAGCCTGACTTAGAACGAACTAGATAATGCGGGTTCCCCAAAGCAGAAAACCAACCGCAAAAAAAAACTTGGAACGAGCCCCACCAAAACACACGCGCCCACCCACCAAGGCGCAGCGAAGCCTGCGCAAACCCGCTCCATGAAAGCCTGATTTAGAACGAACTAAACAATGCGGGTTTCTCCCGCTCCATGAAAGCCGAACTTAGAACGAACTAAACAATGCGGGTTTCTCCCGCTACATGAAAGCCAGACTTAGAACGAACTAGATAATGCGGGTTCCCCAAAACAAAGAACCAACCGCAAAAAAAACTTGGAACGAGTCCCCACAAAAAAAACGCGCGCCCACCCGCCAAGGCGCAGCGAAGCCTGCGCAAACCCGCTCCATGAAAGCTGAACTTAGAACGAACTAGATAATGCGGGTTTCTCCCGCTCCATAGAAGCCTGACTTAGAACGAACTAAACAATGCGGGTTCCCAAAAACAGAAAACCAACCGCAAAAAAAACTTGGAACGAGCCCCGCCAAAACACACGCGCCCAATCCGCCAAGGCGCAGCGAAGCCTGCGTAAACCCGCTCCATAGAAGCCAGACTTAGAACGAACTAAACAATGCGGGTTTCGTTGTACGCAAGAATGAACGGTCCGACGCCTTTTGCGTCGTCTTTTACGATTGGCTCGCTCATGTAGTATTCGAAGCTTCCGTCGCGGCGGGGAGAGGTTTCGGGGCCGAGGCCTGCGACAAGGCAGATTCCGCCGAGTCCGAGCTTTCCGTCCTCCGTCGTGAGGTAGCGGTCGCAGATTCCGTTGAACGCCTTGAGACCCGCGTCGCGGAATTTCGTGTCGTCGAGAATCTTCGTGCGGAATCCTTTCATCATCGAATACGCGAAAATCGCGCTTCCGCTCGTCTCAAGGTAATTCGCTCCCTCGTTCTGTCGGTTGGGAACCTGATACCACATCCCGCTTTCGTCCTGGAACGCGAGCATTGCCGTCTGAAGGTCGCGGAACATCGATTTGAGGTGGTTCCAGTTTTCGCTGCCGCGGTCGCTCGCTTTGTTGAGCGTGTCGAGCATCGCCATGCTGAACCATCCGAGAGAGCGCAGCCAGAAGTTGCGGCTCAGTCCCGTCTCCTTGTCCGCCCAGAACATTTTCCGCTCGCTGTCGTATCCGTGGAAGTATAGCCCTGTCTTCGGGTCTTTCATAATCCGCTCGACGTTGAAGAACTGGTTGTAAATGTCTTCCCTGTTCTTCGAATCGTTGAACGTCGTCTCGTACTCCATGTAGAACGGCAGCCCCATGTAAAGCCCGTCGAGCCACACCTGGTTCGGGTAGATTTTCTTGTGCCAGAAATTCCCCTCCTTCGTGCGCGGCTGGTTCTTCACCTGGTCGTAGAGGTTTTCGAGCGCCTTCCTGTATTTTTCCTTTTTGGTGATTGAATAGAGGACGAAAAGGTTCTTTCCGCCGTTGATGTTGTCGATGTTCCATTCGTCTTTTTTGTATCCGTCGATGGAACCGTCGTCCGATATCCTGAAATCTTCGTAGTAGTCGGCAAAATCAAGGAATTTCTTATCCCCGCTCGTGTCGTACATCTCGAGGAGCGCGAGAATCATGCATCCGTCGATGTAGTCCCATCCGGATTTCTTTCCTGCTTTCGCCTTCTCGATGTTCCATACGGGAATTTCCGCCGTCGATTTCGTCATCAGCTCGTCGATGTATGTGTCGATTACCTTGGTGTCCATTATGAACCTCTTCGTCTAGTAAAATGAAGTGTGATTTTTTATAATAGTCGAAAACCAGCCTAAAGTATAGAACGATTGTTTGCGGAAAGGATACGCGAGCCGCGTTCTGGAAAAAATTACTCTCAAATTAAGGAAGATAAAATGTCTGACTCGAAAATCGAATTCAAAAACCTCGTGTTGTCCGCCATCGATTCCCTCAAAAAAGAGAAGGGCGTCGATTTTGATGCGGCACTTTTGGAGAAAGCCGCCGTCGTGAATCCGCCGAAGCCCGAGATGGGCGACCTCGGGGTGCCGATGTTCGTCTTCGCGAAACCGTTCGGAAGCAACCCTGCCGCGCTTGCCGGAGAAATCGTCGGAATCATCTCGTCGAACCAGGAGCTTTCGGCAAAAGCGTCGGCGATAGGCGAAATCCTCGCAGTCGGCCCTTATGTGAACGTGAAGCTCGACAAATCCGCTTCCGCCGCCTCAATCCTCTCAAAAATCGAATCCGAGGGCGACAAATTCGGAACTCTCGGCTCCGACGGAAAGCCTTTCCTGGACGGCAGGAAAGTGATGATTGAATTCTCCTCCCCGAACACGAACAAGCCGCTCCATCTCGGCCACTTGAGGAACGACGCCCTCGGCGAGTCCGTGTCGAGAATCCTCAAGAAGGCAGGCGCGGAAGTCTTCAAGGTGGACCTCATCAACAACCGCGGAATCCACATCTGCAAGTCCATGCTCGCCTACAAGCTCTTCCACGAGAAGAACGGCGACACCCCGGAAAGCCTTGGCATGAAGGGCGACCACTTTGTCGGCCAGTGCTACGTCGAATTCGACAAATATTTGAAGGGCGAGAAGGGGAAGCCCGAGACCGCCCACCCGGAAGCCCAGGAGATGGCGGAGGAGATGCTCAGAAAGTGGGAGGCCGGCGACGAGGAGACGAGAAAGCTCTGGGAGATGATGAACAAGTGGACGTTCGACGGCGTGAAGGTCACATACGACAGGACGGGCGTTTCGTTCGACAAGTTCTATTTCGAGAGCGAGACCTACCTCAAGGGCAAGGACGAGATTTTGAAGGGGCTTGAGAAGGGCGTGTTCTTCAAGGCCGAGGACGGCTCTGTGCGCGTGGACGTTACGGAGGCCGTTGGAAAGGGCAAGGACGGAGAGGACCACGAGAAGGTTCTTTTGAGGAAGGACGGAACGAGCGTCTACATCACGCAGGACATCGGAACGGCGATTTCAAGGCACAAGGACTGGGCTTTCAACCAGTTGGTCTATGTCGTCGCGAGCGAGCAGATTTTCCACTTCAAGGTCCTCTTCTACATTTTGAAGAAGCTCGGATTCGATTGGGCGGAGAAGCTCTACCACTTGAGCTACGGTCTCGTGAACCTCCCGAACGGCCGCATGAAGAGCCGCGAGGGAACTGTCGTGGACGCCGACGACCTCATCGACTCCCTCCGCGACGACGCTCTCAAGGCGATAAAGGAGAAGGGGCGCGAGGAGGATGTTGGCGACGCGAACGAGGTTGCGGAAAAAGTTGCGCTTGCCGCCTTGCACTACTATCTCCTCCAGGTCTCCCCTGTGAAGGACATGATTTTCAACCCGGAAGAATCTCTTTCGTTCAACGGAAACACGGGACCGTACCTGCAGTACATGGGCGCGCGCATCGCATCGATTTTGCGCAAGGCTGACGAGGCCGGCGTGAAGGCGATGGCTCCGGCTGAAGCCGCGAAACTTTTGAGCGCGGCCGAGGAATGGGATTTGCTCAAGAAGCTCGGCGAATACCCTGAGACAATCCGCCGCTCCGCCGAGAATTTCGACGCTTCGGTCGTGACAGGCTACATCTACGACGTGGCGAAGCTCTTCTCCAAGTTCTACCAGGAGTGCCCGATTCTCGGCTCAACCGACGAGAACTTGAAGAGGGCTAGGCTCACATTGGCGTCCGCAACCCTCCGCGTCCTCAAGGAAGCGATGGGGCTTGTTCTGGTGCCGTATTTGGACAGGATGTAAATTCCGATTGATATGAAAAACTCCAGCGGTCAATCATTGAAGTGCACCGCTGGAGTTTTCTTTAATTATGAGGGGCTGTTTGTTGTCAATGAACTACTGCTTTGTATCCTCTTTGCTGCAAGAGTGTACACTTCGTCGTCGGTGCGTACCGATATGACGATGATTTTCATGACTTCATTTTCGCGCACAAGACGATAAATAACCCGAAGTCCTAACCGTTTTAGCTTGATTTTCAGAAGTCCAGACAGGTCGTTGCCACCTTTGTTTCCGAGAGACTTTCCATATCCGCCTTCTGATTGTGGAAGAGGATTTTGGCTTACTTTATCGATTGCCTTTGCGACTTGTGTTTTTTGAGATCCGTCAAGGTTGTCGAAGTCCTTTTTAGCATCCGACTCGAATACTACGCTCCATTTTTTCATTCGAACTCAATCTCCGTTTCATCAACAGAATCCAAGTCTGCTTGTGTAATTCCCGCCTCCGCAAGAACTTGATCGAACGGAATGTATTTTTTTTCTGTGTTTCGATATTCCCGTTCAAGGGCGGTTGCCGCAAGCTCCAAATCCTCAATCTCTTCAAGAAGATTCTTGTATTGGTCAAGGCTGAGCATGACACATTCCGGGGCGTTGTCGCTTATGATGAATTTCACCCCATCATCCTGAACCTCGCTTATGATTTTTTTTGCCTCTCCCTTGTTGAATCGGCTTATCGGAACAAAAGAATTCAAAACGGTTTTTGCTTTAAGAAATGCTGGCATAGGAGCCTCCTTAAAAATCTACTATATTATAATCAGTTTTTTTTCGCTAATGAATTTTGTCTTTTTATCGTTTTTTTTTCGCCGTTGCTTTTGTCCTCTTGTATTCTGCCAGTTGCTCCAAATCATCATACTTGCAAAAAAATCCTCCAGCCGTTCCGTGCTTTTCATTGCGCGGTACGCTGGAGGATTTTGTGCATTTTTCGCTTTATTTTGCGTTGCGCGCGATGCGGAAGCCGATTCCTGTCAATTTCTTTGATGGAGGCTCGTCGTTGTAAGCCGTTATCTTGCACGCTGCGGCGGAAGTCGTGTACGCTCCGCCACGGATGATGCGCTCGTTGTCGTCGCCGACATTGTAGACCCACTCGTAGACGTTTCCGCTCATGTCGTAAGCGCCGATAGCGTTCGCGCCCTTCTTGCCGACTTCGTGGGAGCAGAAGCCCGGAACTCCTTTTTCGCCTTTCGCGCTTGTTGTCTTTCCGCTAGGGTTGTATGCGTACCAGCCGACTTTGTCCAAGTCTGCGCTAGTTGCGGCCTTGCCGTCGTATGATGGAGAAGACGCGCCGCTGAACGAATAAGCGAAATCTTTTTTGGCTGGGTCGCCGCCGCGGCAGGCAAGCTCCCATTCCTCTTCGCTAGGAAGGCGGAAGCCGTTCGCTTTCTTGTTCCATGAAACATCAGCGTCCATTATGTGGCCGCCTTCTTCCTTCTTGACCTTGATTGTGTAGGCTTCCTGCAGTCCCTCTGCCTTGCTCAAAATGTTGCAGAAGTTAATCGCGTCGTACCAGGTGACGCCATCTACAGGGCGTCTTTCCTGCGTCTCGCCTTTTACGAGCGTGTCCTTGCGGTTGCCGGAAGGTTCTTTGTCGAATGTGTTCTTCTGGCTTCCGATGACTGCCGCGTAGAATTCCTGCGTGACCTCGTATTTTCCGATGTAGTACGGAGCGATGTTCGCGCCCTCGTCGATGAGACCCATCTCTCCGAACTCGGCTCCTTTTCCCTTTATGCTTCCGCCCTGAACTAACGCCATCGCGGAATTGCGGATTAACCTGCCATTGATGAAAAATGAGGAATTGGCTTCGGTTGCCTGACTTGAATTCCCGCTGTTCTTTCCGGTTTCTTTTTTCCACGCTTCGTATAGGCTGTATGCGGCGTTGTAGGCTTTTCCGTTCTTTGCATCTCTGAAACCATTCTTCACACTCTCTTTGAAATATCTCCCTGCATGCCCTTCTGACTTTACAATGTCGAAGAACCCATTGATATCCGCTTCGGCTAATTCCGTAGGCTTTACACCGGTTGTAAAGTTCCCTGAGCCGAACTTGTAGCCATACTCGTAGCCAGCAGAGCCGGAAACATCTGCATTTGGAAGTTGACTGCTAGACCCGCCTCCTCTTGACCCTCTCTGCGCCGGAATCGTGGAAACGAAACCCGCCCCAAGAAGCGCGGAGAGCGCAATGACCATAATCTTTTTCATGTGTTTCTCCTTGGCAGTTTCTCTTCTTGCCGGAAGTTTGGTTTGCGACCTCATTGAAAGTCAGAGGTCTGTCATTTTTTCACTTTCTTTATGTCAATGCTCTTCAGTTTTGACTTGGAAGAAGCGATTGTCACTTTGATTTCGCTCGATGTGGCGAGCTTCTTTTTGTTCGCGTCGGACACGGTGTACGAGAACGAGCCGGCTTTTGCGAACGAAACGGTGAGCGTGTAGGTCGTCGAGCCGTTCGAGGTCGCGCCTTTTGTGACGCTCTGGATTTTCGCGCCGCAGGTGTTGGTCGCGAGCGCGATGTTCGATGTGGAAACTGAAAGATTCCCTTTCACGGTGAACGTCGTCTCTGCTGTGGTGCCGGACATTTTCGCGGAACTGTCGCAAGTCACCGTCACCGCGCTCTTCGTCGCCTAGAACATGAAGTCGCTGTTCGACTGGGAAAACGCGCTTTCCGCCGCCATAAAAAACGCCGACGCGACAAGAACCGCCCTGGCAGATTTAAAAATCTTCTTCATAAAATATCCTTGTGTGCTTTTGAAAACTGTCATTGCAGAACTCGATTCTGAATCAAGTACTGCAAATGACAGGCGTGTCTTATTTGTACGGGTTCGAGAACTTCGGAACCACTGCTGATTTTCCGTCCTGTGCAGCCTTCACGCCTTTCTCTCCGCCTTTCTTGAAGCGTTCGATTTCCGCGCTGTCAGTGTAGCCGCTGTTCTGCGCCAATTTTGTGTAGTTGATTTTTGGGGTCACCTTCTTCTTTGCCGCGGCCGCTTCCTTCTTCAGCTTCGTGTACTCGTCGTAGCAGATTTTGTAGCCGTTCGCTTCGGCCTTGTTGAGCCTTCCCGTCTTGACTCCTTCCATGTAGTCGCCCACAAGCGCGCTTGTGTATCCGAGTTCGCTCGATTTTGCCGAGGCCCGGCTTTTGTAGGCCGATTCCTTTTCTCCAGCCGCCGTCTTGAATCCGTCCTCGTAGCCTGCGTATTTTGCCTGCTTTATTTCCTCGTTGCTCGGAGTCGGCGGCTCATAACGTTGCGGTATTCCATCGCTCATTGGCTCGCAGACTTCCATTGTCGCGACTTTGCCGGTTGTTCCGTTGAAAGTGATAGGCACGTAATTTGCGTCATTGTCTACAAGCCAGAATTTCAAATTGCCGCGAGCGGAAGTCAAAGTGAATTTTGCGTTGTATGTGTTTGCAGAGGCGGTATCCCTTGTAACGCTTGTGATTTTCACGCCAGCAGGATTCTCCTCAAAACGGAAACTGTTGACTGTCGGAACAAAGTCTCCCTTTGTAGTACGGATAGGAATTTCTCGGTCGTAAAGAGTTCTAAACTCTACAGTAACTGCGTTTTTCGTGCTTGCATTTTCGCCTTCCACTCCGCCTGACCTTGTCGCCTGGTCGCCGCGTCCGGTCGCCGCGAATGCCGCGCTTCCTGCGAACGCGAGCAGCGCAAGTGCCGAGATTGTCTTGAAAATCTTCTTCATCTGTTTCTCCTTGGCAGTTTTGCTTCTTGCCGGAAGGTTTGTTTTTTTGTTCAGTTCAGTTCAAATTCGATGATTGGTTCGGGCGGGCAGATGTCGTAGCGGTTCTTCGCATTTTTTTTGGGAAACGAGAGGATTTGTGAGCGCAAAATCGTCTTCATGTTTTCTCCTTTCGTTTTTGTGTTTTCTTCAAAAAAAAATCCGGTTGTTCAATTTTTCTGCACATGGCGTTTTGAATTTTTTGGTAAATGAATCTGATTATATCATGGGCTATCTATATTCCAACAAAAATATAAGTAAATGTTAAGAAAATGCTCAGATATGCTCAAGAAAAGCGGAAAAATCAAAAATTCTGTTTTTTGCCGATTTGGCGGTTCCGTCGTGATACAATAGACGGGACGGGGGCGTAATGAAAAAGAAAAAGACGAGCAGGCGGAAGTACTTCAAACGGCATATTCTCCGCGTGCTGCGCTCTCCGCTGACGTACTGCTATATCGCGCTTCCGTTGTTCTTCCTCGCGCTTATACAGATAACGTATGCGGCCGAGCGCGGAAAATCGATGTCGAGCCCGATTGACGGCTACTGGCATTTCGTGGTGGCGTTCACCGCGGGGTATTTCGATTTCGTCGTGAAAACCGGAATCGGGCGTCTGTGCAGCCTGATAATGCTCATTTCCGGAATACTGCTTTTCAGCACGTTTACTGCGAAGATTGCGTCGGTTTTTATGGACATTCAGCTGAAGAAGGACAGGGGGCTTGGAAAAGTGAAGAATCTCAGCGGACATTTTCTGCTTTGCGGATGGAGGAACGGTTTTGAGGGAATCCTCGACGCGGTTTTGAATTCGAATCCGGAGATAACGCCAGACCAGATTGTCCTTGTGAACGAGGCGCCCTACGAGGCGATTGAGCATGTGCGCGCGCAAATCCGCTTCAAGGGAATCCACTACATCTCGGGCGACTGCTCCGACGCGGACGTGATGAGGCGCGCGCTCGTGAAAAGCGCCGAGCGGGCGCTCGTCATCGCCGACAGGTCGCGGAGCGGCGGCTCGCTTGTCGATGTCGATTCGCGCACAGTTCTTTCCGTCCTCACGCTCAAGAACATGAACCCGTCGCTGTACGTCGTCGCCGAGCTTTCCGACGCGAAATTCGAGAGCCATCTCCAGCTCGCGCACTGCGACGAGGTCATCCTCACGACCGATTACGAGGACGCGCTTCTCGCCACTGCTTCGAGCGGCATGGGGTACTCGAACGTCATCCGCGAGCTTATCGGGGACGACGCCGATTCGGGAATCTTGATAGAGAACATCCCGGCGAATTTCATCGGGCGCACGTACGGCGATTTCGCGCGTTCCGTCTACGCTTCTGGGCGCGACCGCTCGATTCTGGTGGGGCTTCTCCTCAACACGGGGAATTTCTACCAGCGGAGGAAGGAAGCCGTCCGCGAGGCGCAGAAAAATCCGGACGTGAAGACCGTCGTCGGCAACCTCATGAAGGTGAAGACGCTGAAAAGCAACGAGCCTGTGCTCGCGCCCGACGATTCATTCGTCATCCAGCCGAACACGAAGGCGATTTTCGTCAAGGGAAAGGAAGAGCTGTAGGAAAGTCAGGAGGAAGCGATGGCAAAACGGCAGAAATTCGAGGACGTGCTTCCCTGGCTGGTCGGGATTGAGCTTTTCGACACGTTCAGCATCGAAAGCGAGGATGACAGGCGGATTCTCCGCGTCGTCTACGACAACCTTTCCCCGCGCTCGTTCAAGGCGGGCGACGTCATAATCCGCGAGGGCGAGGTCGGCGACGATTTCCACATTCTTATAGAAGGAAGCGTGCAGGTTTTCAGGGATACGCCGTCCGGGGACACAATCGCGCTTGCGGAGATGGGGGCGGGCGAGCACGTTTTCTTCGGGGAAGGCGCGCTTCTCGGCTCGGACAGGAGAACGGCGACCGTAAAGGCGAAGACGGCGTGCCGGACGCTCGCGCTGAAAGGCTCCACGTTCTCCGCGCTGTCGAACATCGAGCCGCGGCTGGGGTTCCGGGTCTGCTACTGCCTCGCGCGCCGGCTGAAATTGTCGCTCCTTCAGGCAAACCTCGACATAACGACGCTGTACGAGACTCTTTTCCGCGAAATCGAGGGGAACTGCTTCTGATTCTTCCTTTTTTGCTCTTGCTCCGATGACGCGCGTTTTCCGTGAACAGAAACCGATATGTGTGCTATCATTGTGCGCATGAAAAAACAACTCCGCTTATTTCCGAATAACTGTCCATGCCGAACCCTTTTCAGGAGCGCGCTGTGAGCGACTCTCTTTTCGTTCGGAAATGCGTGAAAAGCCTCGGCGACTATTTCGTGCCGATGGCATCGCGCGGCGGGAATTTCGTCCATTTCTCGCGGATTTGCGGCTGGAGCGGGGACACCGCGCTGTTCGTCTCCGAATTCTGCCGCGATGCCAGAACGTGCGGGTGCGTAATCGACGGTCGCATACCGAATCCTGACGGCGGCAACATCGCTTTTTTCGAAGAGCATTTCGGAAAGAATTTCCGGATAACGGAGGATTCCGTCTCGTCAAATCTTCCGCGCTGGCTTCCTTCTCTCAGGAAAAACGTTGTCCCGCTTCTTTCCCGTTCGATAATCCGCTCGCTTTCCGTCCTGTCATCGCAGGGGAAACCCGAGGGGGCGGTGAGGAGCGCGTTCGTCAAATTCATGTGCTGGCTCTACTACAGATTCCCGCTCGTCGTCAGTTCCCTCGGCTCATCGCGCGTCCCGAAGATAATCGCGTTCGGGGACATTTCCGCGCACGAGCTTCTGTTCGTCCATGCGCTTGTGGGCGCGGGCTGCGACGCTGTCCTCGTGTGCGCTGACGGCGGCGCGTCGTATTCCCGGCTCGACCCGTCGTCAACTTTTTCCGACGCGATTTCCGGCGGGACGGAGCCGCTTCCTGATGGTTTTCCAGATTCCGTCTTGCGCGGCGCCGGGCCGTCTGTTTCCTGTGCGCCCGATTCCTGCGCCTTTCGCGTCGTGACGAACGCCTATGACATCGGCGACGGTTTTTGCGCCGTGGAGACGGATGTTTCCGCGCGCGGTTCGGGCGAAAACGAAATCAGGAACGTGTTCTGCAGGATTGACGGCGCCGAGGACAGGAGCCTTTACGAGGGAAAGCTTTTGTCGTTCAGGCGCGGAATCGAATCTCGCGGCCGCAATATCGTTGTCGTTGACGGGGAAATCCCGCGCGCGACGACCGAGGAAATCGCAAGGATAAGGCGCGGCCGCGAGGATTCTCCGGCCGCGATTGCGTCGGCGCTGTCGTCGTCCATCCAGTGGGGCGCGAGCAGGGAAATCGAGTCGATGATGAGGCGGGCGTTTTCCGAGACGGTCTTCGCGGAATCGAAAAAAGGATGCGCCGGAAGCCGTCTCGTGAGCCGCGCGGTTACGCTGTGCTGCTACGTCGCGCGGTATGCCCCGGCTCTTTTCAGGAACATGAAGCTCCCGTCCGTTTCCCTTTTCATACAGTTCGGGGCGGAGGGCGGCGCGACCGAGGCGGCGTTCCTGTCGCTTCTTTCCCGCCTTCCCGTCGACGTCCTCGTCCTGCGCCCCGATTTGAATTCTCCGTGCGATTTTTCCGGCGTGGAGATTGCCGCCGTCAAGAACGCGGAGAGCGTTCCTCTTTCGCGCTTTCCCGCCGGCGGGGATTTTTCGCGCGTGGGGACCGTGGCGTTCCGTGCCGAGCGCGACCTTGACGGGATTCTCTACACGGGGACGGGATTGTTCCGCGAGAAGCAGCATTCTCGGGCGGAAGCCGTGATTTTGCGGACGACAGCGGACGAGATTCCGATTCTGTGGGGAGAGGAGGCGCGGTTCCGCCCGAATTTCCGCGTCGACGGAGATGTCGTCGGCATTCCCGTCATATTCGCGAAAATATCGGGCGTTGACGGCGGCGACGTTGGGCGCTACTGGAGAACAATCGGCTCCCTTTCCGGCAATGACGCGTTCGTCGTCCGCGGCGCGCCCTTCATAAAGCACGGGTCGTTCAGCCCGATGGCGCGGTTCGCCTCCGAATTCTATCGTGACGGGCGGCTCCGGGTCGATTACATAAAGGCGCATCCTGATTTTCCGTACAGGATTCTGCGCGGGGAAATGCAGGATTTCATCCTCGAGAAGCTTTCTCTCCTCATCGAGCGGAAACTCGTGCGGGGAATCGGGGAGAACGGGACGGAATACCTTGCCGTCTCGACAATACTGAACATGCCGGGCGAAATCGTCAGGCTGTTCCAGAATTTTGATTTTACGAAAAAAAGCCCTAAATTCGTCTACGTGAACGCGGGCGAGAGCGAGATTTCCGTCGAGGATTCGATTCTGTCGGCATTCCTCGTGGTTTGCGGATTCGACGTCGTCTTTTTTGTCCCGACGGGATACAGGAGCGTCGAGGGCAATTTTCGCGATATCCTTCCCGATGAGCACGTCGTCGGGGATTTCGTCTGCGGGCTTTCCGTTCCGGATGAGTTTCCGGCAGACGTTTCCCGTGCAGCGCGCTCGATTTTCGGGAAGTTTTTTAGGAGGAGGTGATTTATGGCACTTGATTTCGGGCGGAATGAGGAACGCCTGCCCGTCGAGGACGATTCGGCCGTAAGGACGTACGACATTGTCGCGGACAGGAAAAGCCTCGGCAAGGCGCTTGTCGGTTCGGCGGAGGTTGACAGCCTCGTCAGCCGCATTGAGGTCCACAACATCGACACGATTGTGAACTTCGGGGCGGAGGCTGCCGGCGAGATTGCGAAGGCGTCCGATGCCGTTCTCGGCGGGATGAGCGTCGCGAAAATCGACGAGACGAGCGAGCTTCTCGGCACGCTCGCGAAGATAATGGACAAATTCGACATCAACGAGATAAAGGCCGACCCCGGTTTTTTGAGCAGGATGTTCGGGAACCTCAAGAAGCAGATTGAGAGGATAATGGCGAAATACCACACGCTCGGTGAGGATGTGGACAAAATATACGTCCAGCTCAAGTCGTTCGAGGCGGAGATACGCGAGTCGAACAAGAACCTCGACAAGCTTTTCGAGGCGAACGTCGAAAGCTACCATCAGCTCGTGAAGTACATCCTCGCGGGCGAGCAGGCGTGCGCGGAGCTTGACGAGTACATCGCCGCCCGTCGCGCCGAGCTTGATTCCACCGGCGACAACTCGCTGAAATTCGAGATTCAGGAGCTTGAGCAGGCGCGCCTTATGATGGAGCAGCGGACGCAGGACCTCCGCATGGCAGAGAACGTCGCGATGCAGTCGATTCCGATGATAAAGACGATGGAATTCAGCAACTTCAACCTCATCAGGAAGATAAATTCGGCGTTCATCGTCACGCTTCCCGTTTTCAAGCAGGGAATCGCGCAGGCAATCCTCCTCAAGCGGCAGCGCATCCAGGCGGAGTCTCTCGAGGCGCTCGACAAGCGCACGAACGAGATGCTCGTCAAGAACGCGCAGAACACCGTGGAGGTTTCGACGGCGACGCTCCGCATGGTTTCGGAAAGCTCCATAAAAATCGAGACGCTCGAAAAGACGTGGCGCACGATAACGTCCGGGATAGACGAGGCGCGCAGGATTGGCGAGGACGCGAAGAAAAAGCGCGAGGAGGATATCGTCCGGCTCGACGCCATAAAGCGCGAGTTCATGCAGAAATTCAACGGTAAGCAGTAAAAAAAGGAGGAATGCATGCCGGTAAGTTTGGTGAAGGGGCAGAAGGTTGACCTGACGAAGGAAAACCCGTCGCTCAAAAAAGTTATGGTCGGGTTGGGATGGGACGTCAACGCGTTCGATTCCGGCTCGCAGTTCGATCTTGACGTCTCCGTTTTCATGCTCGGCGCGAACGGGAAATGCCCTTCCGACGGCGAGTTCATCTTCTACAACAATCTCTCGCACAAGAGCGGGAGCGTCGTGCACAAGGGCGACAACAGGACGGGCGACGGCGAGGGCGACGACGAGCAGGTCGATGTCGATTTGCAGAAAGTCCCGCCGAACATAGAGCGGATTGCGTTCACCGTCACGATTTACGAGGCTGAGAAGCGGCGGCAGAACTTCGGGCAGGTGTCGAACGCGTTCATCAGAATCGTCAACGATGCGGACGGCGCGGAAGTCGTAAGGTACGACCTCGGCGAGGACTTCTCGATTGAGACGGCGCTTGTCGTCGGCGAGCTGTACCGGAACGGCGCGGAGTGGAAATTCAACGCGATTGGAAGCGGGTTCAGCGGCGGGCTTGCGGCGCTGTGCGCCCATTTCGGAATCGATGCTGCCTGATTGATTCGTGTTTTGGCTGCGGGGATTCCGCGGCAAGGAGGAATATATGCCAATATGTTTGAAAAAAGGTGAGAAGGTCAGCCTCACGAAGGACAATCCCGGGCTGAAGAACGTTCTTGTGGGATTGGGATGGGACGTCAACGCGTTCGACACGGGCGGAAGCTTCGACCTTGACGCGTCTGCCTTTCTTCTTACCGACTCGGGAAAAGTCTCGGCGCAGGAGGATTTCGTGTTCTACGGCAACAAGGAGCACAAATCGGGCGGCGTCGTCTACATGGGCGACAACAGGACGGGAGCGGGAGATGGCGACGACGAGCAGATTAAGCTCGACCTCTCGAAGATTCCGCAGGCGATAACCCGCATCGTCTTCACCGTCACGATTTACGAGGCGGAGGCGCGCCGGCAGAATTTCGGGCAGGTGTCGAACGCGTTCATCCGGCTCGTCGACGAGAGCGCGGGAAAGGAAATCGTGAGGTACGACCTCGGCGAGGACTTCTCGATTGAGACAGCCGTCGTCGTCGGCGAAGTGTACCGGAACGGCGCGGAATGGAAATTCAACGCGATTGGAAGCGGGTTCAGCGGCGGGCTTGCGGCATTGTGCGCCCATTTCGGCATCGAAGTCGCGTAGGAGGTTCTCGTGGCAGTAAGCTTGAAGAAAGGTGAGCGCATAAGCCTCACGAAGGACAATCCCGGGCTTGAGAAGGTAATCGTCGGGCTCGGATGGGACTCCGCGGAAAAAAAAGGCGGTTTTTTCGGGATTCTGTCGCAGCCGCAGCAGATTGATTGCGACGCGTCCGCGCTCGTTCTGAAGGGCGGCCGCCTCTGCGGGAACGCCGACATCGTCTATTTCGGGAATTTGCGCCATGCGTCGGGAACTGTCGTCCATCACGGCGACAACCTTACGGGCGACGGCGCGGGCGACGACGAGCAGATTTTTATCGACCTCGTGCACGTGCCCAAGGAATACGACAGGATTGTCGTCGTCGTGAACATCTACCACGCCGTTGAGCGAAGCCAGCATTTCGGCATGATTCGCAACGCGTTCATCAGAATCGTCAACGAGAAGACGCGCGCCGAGCTTTGCCGTTACAACCTCACCGACGATTATTCGAAAATGACGGCGATGGTTTTCGGAGAGCTTTACCGCGACGGAACCGAGTGGAAATTCGCGGCTGTGGGGCAGGGAACGACAGACCCCGGGCTTGCCGAGCTTTGCAAACGGTACGTGAATTAGCGCCGGAGCTTTTCAGACCGCTATGCCCGGATTTCCGGCGTCATTCCGGACGTTTTTTTAAGAAAGCTGATTCGGAAATCGATGCGCGCGAAATACATGTATGCGGAATCTGTTCGGCATGACAAAATAAGGTGCCCGGACTCGTTTCGGGCACCTCCTCTTTTTGGAGATACTGATGAAATTTCTTGTAATATCGGACATACACGGAAGCGAAGGCTGCCTGAAAACCGCCCTCGCTTCCTTCCCCGATTTCGACATGCTCGTCCTCTGCGGCGACTACCTCAACCACGGCCCTCGGAATCCCCTTCCCGAAGGCTGGAATCCCAAAGGCGTCGCGGAAATCCTCAACCCGCTTTCGGGGAAAATCGCGTGCGTGCGCGGGAACTGCGACGCCGAGGTCGACGAGATGGTTCTCTCGTTCCCGTGCCTTTCCCCGTACGCGAACATATTCGCCGGCGGGGGCAGGATTTTCGTCCATCACGGTCATCTGTATGAGCGGGAACGGCTTTTGTCGTGGCTTCCCGAGAAAACGGTAATCGTTTCGGGGCACACGCATGTCGCGCTTCTTGAGGAGGACGGCGGGCGGATTTTCTTCAACCCCGGCTCAATCTCCCTTCCGAAATGCCCCGAGGGGAAAACGTGCGGGACAATCGAGTCGGACTGTTCCGGAATCCGGCGTGTCGCCCTCCATTCAATCGAAGGGAAGCTGCTGCGCGAGATTCGTCTATAGCCCGAGCAGCTTCTCCGCGCTGCCGAACGCGGTGTTCTCGTTTATGACGGCGCCCGCGCCCGTGAAAATCGGGAGGAATTCATCGACGAGCTTTTTGTTCCTGCCGTATGATTCCTCGTCCTTCGAGGCGTAGAGCGTGCTGAGTATGAAATACACGAGCGGCGTTATGTCGCATTTCGCGGTTTTCGCGGTCATCGCGCGCTTCGCCTTCGCGGGGAATCGCTCCAGATACTGGCGGAGAACGCCGAACTGAGAGAAACTTATCATCCTGTATACGGCTGAATTCGGGATGTCGGTGGAAATCGACGTTCCGTCCTTGTATCTCATGCCGAATTTCGCGAACCCGAGCGGCTTGTCCACGTCCGCGCCCTTTTCGACGAGAAGGCGCACCGTCTCCTCGTCCCCTATTTCCGCGGCAAGAAGGAGCGCGTTCGTCGCGGTTCTGTTTCCCGTGTCCTTCGAGAACGAGTCGACGTCCGGCGTCAGCTCGACGAGCCGCTTGATTATTCCCGCGAGCGCGTCCGATTTCTGAGGAAGCTCGTCGTCCTCCCCGAAAAACGCGCTGAACATTATCTTTCCCAGCCCCGACTTCTCGTATGTCGAGCGCATCTGATGGAAGATTTCGAGAATCTGCTTGTTGCGCATTTCCTCGGGAAGCTTGTCCAAATCCAGTTTCGCGACCATCGACTCTGCCTGAATCTGCACGATGTCGTCGGTGAATTTGCCTGCGCCCGATTTTATCGTCCCTTTTCTCTGTATCGCGTAGTAGAGCGGGGAAACGCCGTTTATGAGCCGCTTCGAAAAATCGCAGCCCGCCGCCGCCGCTATGAACGCCGCCTCGTCCGCGTCGTTTATCGATTTTAGGAGCGCGTCGTCCGTTTCCGCCGATTTCTTGTAGTCCGATTTTGCTTTCGTCCGCGCCTTCACCTCGTCCACGAACATGTCCGGCTGGAACTGCACCCAGAACTGCTCCTTCGCGTTGAATTTGGCGAAAAGCTTCCGGAAGAACGATTCCGTGTCGGGCTTCGCGAAGAATCCCCTCATCGCGCCTTCCGTCCAGAATTTCCGTGCGGATTCCTCGTCGCCGATGTACATGAAGAACGCGAATCCCTGCTGGAGGAATGCCGGAAGGTCGTCGGAAATGGCGGACGCGTCCTTTATTGACGAGAGCGCTTCAAGCGCCCCGAGAAAATTGTCGCACGATTTTTTCCCGTCGTTCCGCGCCACCGCAACGAACGCTCGGAACCATGCCCCGTAGAATTTTCCGCTGTCCGGCGCCGATTCCTCCGCCTGCGCGAAGAATGCCTCCATCTGCGCGTCGTCCCTGTTTTTGTAGATGTGTTCCCGAAAAATCGAGCCGCACAAAAATGCCACCGTCTGCGCCTTAATAGAATCGAATTCCGTCATTTTTAATTTCTCCGTATTTGAATAGACCTGTTCGATAATTTCGTTATCGCTCAGGCCGACGAGTTCAAAACAACCTGCTCGGAAACTTCATTTTCCGAACAAGTTTGATTTTGTTGTGCCCGCAAAAACATCCCGCCCTTTGCCGTTTTCCGGAGACTGCCGATGTTTCCGCAATCCCCGCCGGACGAACCTCAATCCACCAAGGCGCACGCCCTGAAGAACACTGATTGACGCGCGTCAACAAAGCGTGCGCCGTGCGTTAATTCCACAGAATTTCCGGGTAGTATCCTGACGAGATTTTTTCCGCGATGGCTGCCTTCACGATTGCCTTGTCCTCGGGGTACGTCATCCCGAACCAGCTTTCGTCGGACGTGAAGACTTTTATGCGTCCCTCGCCGTTCTTTATGATGTCGCTTGCCGCGACGGGGAGGAGCGCCTCGGCTTTCGGCATGGAAAGCGACGTTTTCTTGAAGTCGTCCCAGTATTTTTCGAACCGCTCGAACGCCTTGGGGCTGAACCCGAAGAGGTTCATGCTTACTGTCTCGTTTCCCGTCATCTGGATGGTTTTTCCGTCCAGCTCGGAAAGTATCGAATCCCCGCTGAAATTCTCTCCGCCGTAATAGATTTTCGTGTTCTCCACAATCGTCTCAAGGTATCCGTCCTTTGTCGTCGCGACGCCGCGGCTGACGGAGCCGTTCCTGCTCATCGTCTTTCCGAGCGTGTATCCGACCATCGCGTGCTCTGTGCAGTCGTTCCCGATTGACGAGAGGTATTTTCCGAGCGTCTGGAACCCGTTCCGGCCGTAGTAATCGTCCGCGTTTATGACGGCGAACGGCTCGTGTATCCTGTCCTTCGCGCACAGCACGGCGTGAATCGTTCCCCACGGTTTCGCGCGCTTCGCCTCCGCCGCGATTTTTATCTCATTTTCGGTGAGAAGCGCCTCCGGCGTCTGGAAAACGTACTCCGCGTCGAAGTTCGCCGCAACCCTGTCGAAAAGCCGCTCGCGGAAATCCTTCTCTATGTCCTTTCGTATGATGAACACCGCCTTTCCGAATCCCGCGCGCATCGCGTCGAACGTCGAGAAGTCGAGGATGCACTCGCCGTTTTTCCCTACGGCGTCAATCTGCTTCACCCCGCCGTATCTGCTTCCCATGCCAGCCGCGAGTACCAAAAGTGTTGGTTTCATTTTTTTTCTCCTAGTTTTGTTTTTGTTTGGAGGATTCCGCCCGTGGCGTCCTCCTGAAATGCATAAAAACTGCACGGAATGTTCATCCTTCCGGCAGTTTCGTTTTGTTTGGTTCGATTTCCCCGAAAAATGCAGGGCGATTTCCGGTTCTCGTAAAAAAAAACGCGTTTTGCCCGACCGCGCTTTCCTACTATAGCACCGAATCGCCGTATGCACAAACAACCGCCTCCGCCCTCGTTTTTCGGAAAAGTCGGCAGGGAACATGCGGTCTGTTTTTCCCCAGCGAATTCGCCCGTGCCGCAGCCTGCTTCCGTGAATCGACAACGAGTGTCAAATTCGGTAGAATCGGAATCCGCTTACAAATAAACGAGAAATCGAGGTCGCATATGATTAGACTGCGTGGCGCAATCACCGCAATGGTCACTCCGATGAATTCGGACGGTTCGGTGGATTACGAGGGGTTCCGGGGCAACGTCATCTTCCAGCTTGAGAGCGGGATAGATGTCATAGCTCCGTTGGGAACTACTGGCGAGACTCCCTGCCTTGAGGAGGATGAGGAGGATAAGCTCATCAGGATTGCCGTGGAGGAGGCCCGGAAATATTCCGAGAAATCCGGACGGAAAGTTCCCGTGATGATTGGCACGGGCAGCAACAACACGAAGGATGCTGTCCGCTATACGTCCCGCGCGAAGGCTCTTGGTGCCGATGTCGCGCTCGTCGTCACGCCGTACTACAACAAGCCGAGCGACGAGGGCGTGTTCCGCCATTTTGAGGCAGTCTCGAAAGTCGGAATTCCCGTGCTCGTCTACAACATCCAGGGGCGCACCGGAAAGAACATCCCGACGCCGCTGCTCAAGAAAATCGCGTCCCTCCCGAACATAATCGGCGTCAAGGAAGCGAGCGGCAACATCGACCAGATGATGCACGTAATAAAGGAAATAAAACTTGAGAAGCCCGATTTCGCCGTTCTTTCGGGCGACGACTCGCTCACGCTCCCGCTTATCGCGCTCGGCGGCGACGGCGTCGTGTCCGTTGTGTCGAACATTGCGCCGTCTCTCATCGTCGATATGGTGCACTCCGCCCTTGACGGAAATCTTGCCGAGGCGCGCAGAATCCACTACAGGCTCAGGCCGTTCTTCCGCGCGGCGTTCATCGACGGAAACCCAACGTCAATCAAGTACGCGATGAATTTCAAGGGCGGCGCCGGTCTTGCTGCCGGTGCTGTCAGGCTCCCGCTCGTGGAAGTCCACGACGAGGCGAAGAAAATCATCGAGTCCGCGCTCAAGGAATGCGGAATCTAAGTCGAGCCAGGAAAAATCGGTCATTTTGGCGGTTCGGGCGGCGTTCAACGGACGTTCCGCCTGCCGCCGTGAGGAGAAAAAATTATGTCGGATAAAATCAACGTCGGAGTTCTTGGCGCAACCGGAATGGTCGGTCAGCGCTACATCAAGCTTCTGGAGAACCATCCGTGGTTCGAGGTCACCTATGTGGCGGCAAGCCCGAGAAGCGCGGGCAAGAAATACAAGGATGCCGTCGCGAACCGCTGGCTCATCGGGGCGGACATTCCCGCAGCCGTCGCCGACCTCACCGTAGAGGACGCGAACGACGCGAAGAAGGCGCTCGGAAAGTGCAAGTTCGTCTTCTCCGCGCTTGAGATGGGAAAGGACGAGATAAAGGCGCTTGAGGCTGCCTACGCCGCGGAGGGAATCCCCGTCGTCTCCAACGCCAGCGCGAACCGCTGGACGGAGGACGTTCCGATGCTGATTCCGGAAATCAACTACAGCCATCTCGACGTCATCGCCGAGCAGAAGAAGCACCACGGCTGGGACAAGGGTTTCGTCGCCGTGAAGCCGAACTGCTCGCTCCAGACATACATGATGCCGCTCTACGCCTTGCAGAAGGCGGGCTATCCCGTCAAGCGCATGATTGTGACGACGCTTCAGGCGGTCAGCGGCGCGGGCTACCCGGGCGTGCCCTCGTTCGACATGATTGACAACATCGTGCCGTACATCGGGGGAGAGGAGGAGAAGACCGAGAAGGAATGCCTCAAGATTCTCGGAAGCGTGAAGGACGGAAAAATCGAGAACGCATCTCTCCCCGTCGTCTCCTCGACATGCACGCGCGTTCCGGTCATCGACGGGCATACGGCAAGCGTGAACCTCGAATTCGACCTTCCCGAGGACAAGAAGCCGAGCCTCGACGAGATTCTCCGCGTGTGGCGCGAATTCACGTCGCTCCCGCAGGAACTGAACCTTCCGAGCGCCCCCGTCCATCCGATTGTCTACCGCGAGGAGGACAACCGCCCGCAGCCGAACCGCGACCGCGACACCGAGAAGGGAATGGCGTGCGTTCTCGGACGCCTCCGCAAGTGCAACGTGTTCGACGTGAAGTTCGTCGCGCTCAGCCACAACACCAAGCGCGGCGCCGCCCTCGGCGGAATCCTCAACGCCGAGCTTCTGAAGGCAAAGGGATTCTTCGACGCTCTCTAAAACCTGCCGCGCGCATTTTTTTTGCGTGCGTACGCGGAACGTGCAGCAGCATGTTCCGCGCTTTTTTTTGCGCTCCGTCCCGATTTCCGGCAGATTTCCTGCGTCCTTCCCGACCTGCTTTCGAAAGAAAGATTGTTGCATCATCCATACATCCGCAAACAGAGATTCCGAATCAAGTTCGGAATGACAAAACCTTCAGTACATGCCGTATAGCGAAAAACAGCCCCGCAACCGCCCTCCCATGCACGGAAGTCGCGCTTCTGCGCGCCGGCGCCCGCTTTCTCCGACCAAGCCGAACTTGGAGCAAAAAAAATCCCCGCAACCGCCCGCCCGGGCACGGAAGGTGCGCTTCTGCGCACCGGCGCACGCTTGCTCCGATGAAGCCGAACTTGGAACGAAAAAAATCCCCGCAACCGCCCTCCCGGGCACGGAAGGTGCGCTTCTGCGCGCCGGCGCACGCTTGCTCCGATGAAGCCGAACTTGGAACGAAAAAAATCCCCGCAACCGCCCTCCCGGGCACGGAAGGTGCGCTTCTGCGCACCGGCGCACGCTTGCTCCGACCAAGCCGAACTTGGAGCAAAAACCAGCCCCGCAACCGCCCGCCCGGGCACGGAAGGTGCGCTTCTGCGCACCGGCGCACGCTTGCTCCGATGAAGCCGAACTTGGAACGAAAAAAAGACCCGCAAGCGCATTTTGTGGTAGGATTTATTTCATGAAGGAAAAAATGAGGAAAGCGCTTTTTTTGATGGCGTTTCTTGCGCTGTCGGCGGTTGCGGCATCGGAGAACTGGTATATCTGCCTTGCGTCGTTCATGCACGAGGACAAGGCTGACGCGCTGATTTCGGCGCTTGACGGAAAGGGAATTCCTGCGGTGAAGTCGGAATTCGTGAAGCCGACGGGGGAGAAATTCTTCCGCATATTGTTCGCGCAGCTTTTCCCGAACCTCACGAAGGCGCAGCTCAAGCGGGACAATCTCCGCGCGAATCCTGCCGTCCTTGAGCTGGGGCTCGACGGATTGTGGTGCTGCCGGGTTTCCGACATCGGCTCCCTCGACAACTCGAATCCGCCGGAAAGCGAGAAGCAGGTCATCCTCGTCCTCATAAACGGCGTTCCGTACAAGCGGCTTGAGATTGACAGGAGCGACAACAAGCTCATAAAAGTGAACATACATATCGACCGCTCGCACGCTGCCGATATTCCCGCGCAGAAATCAGGGGCGTCTGGCGTTCCAGTTCCGGATTCCGTGCCGCCTGAAAATGTCGCGGAAGTCGAGGTTCCCGTCGCGAAAAAAAGCGCCGCCGCCGTTGTTCCGCCTGCCCGCGAGGAAGGCGTGAAAGCCGCGGAAGAGAGCGCGGAAACTCCCGTCGTGCTTCCCGCGGAAAATGATGCCGCTTCGGAGATTCCTGCCGAGGAAAGCGGGGCGGGCGGCGCTCCTGCCGAAAGTGCAAGCCTGCCGGAAGCGGATGCTCGAATCGCTCCCGCCGGCGACGAGGGAGAAATTCCTTTGGAGGAGGAAAGCGATGCGGCTCCCCTGGAAGAAGTCGCCCCTCCGCCGGTTCCCGATGATGGGAATGCGGAAAATGAAAATCCCGCCGCGGACGGTGGCTTTTCTGATGAAGGTGCGGAATCCCCGTCCGAAATGCCGGAAATCCTGCTGGATGGCGGGGATGCCGGCGTTTCCGGTTCCGATTCGTGGTGATTTTTCGCCTCGCGGAGATTTTTTTGCCGAATCGGATTTTTTCTATTAGATTTCAAACCATGGACACAGAGAAAATTTTGCAGAAAGCGTTCAGCGACAACAAAGGCGCGCTGGCAAATCCCGGTGATTTGCTGAACGTCGCGATGGAATTCCAGCAGCTCCTGATGATTTACGAGAGCGCGATAAAAGTCGTCAAGACTCGCTTCGAGATTCTGCAGGACGAATTCGAGGCGAAGCACGAGCGGCGCCCGATTGCGACCATTTCGAGCAGGATAAAGGAGCCGATGAGCATCGCGGAGAAGCTCCAGCGGAAAGGGCTTGCCATAACGCTCGACAACATGGTGTCCAAACTGAAGGACATCGCGGGAATCCGCATAACGTGTCCGTTCATTAGCGATGTCTACCATGTTCTCCTCATGCTCAAGAACCAGAGCGACATAAAAATCGAGGACGTCAAGGATTACATAAAATTCCCCAAGAAGAGCGGCTACCGGAGCCTGCACGTAATCGTGTGCGTGTCCGTCGATTTCAGCGACACGCAGCGCGTCGTTCCCGTCGAGATTCAGATACGGACGATTGCAATGGATTTCTGGGCGAGCGTCGAGCATCAGCTTCACTACAAGAAGGACTACAATCTCCCCGCGAATGTCGATGACGAGCTCCGCGCCATTGCCGACACTATTGCGCAGACTGACGAGCGGATGCAGAGCATCGCCCGCCACATTCCCGGATTCGTCGATTACACGTCCGTCTCGGAGGAGATAAGCGCGCTCAAGGCGTATTATGCGCACGTTATAGAAACGCTGGAGATTTGATTTATGGCAGGGTATCTTTTTTTCGATGTCGAGTGCGCGAACTGCTTCGGCGGGGTGGGGAAGATGTGCTCGTTCGGGTACGTTCTTACGGACGAGGAATTCAACGTCGTCGAGAGCGACGATATCGTGATGAATCCGGAATGCGAGTTCGACTGGTATCTGTTCAAGAACAAGGACGACATAAAGCTCGCGTATCCGCAGGAGCATTTCAGGAGCCAGCCGAATTTTACCGCTTTCCACGAGAGAATCGTTGACCTGCTTTCGAAGCGTGGCGCGAAAGTGTTCGCGTTCGGCGCGCTCAACGATATAGGGTTCGTCGTCTCCGCGTGCGAGCGGTATTCGCTTCCCGTGCCCGCGATTTCCGCGCTCGATTTGGAGCGCGTCGTGAAATCGGACGACGAGATTTTCGGGAGCCTCGAGAAGCGGTGCGCGATTCTCGGCGTCGACAACTCCGACCTCGTCGCCCACAAAAGCTCCGACGATGCCGTCATGACGATGCGTCTTCTGCGCGCGTACTGCTCGCGCGAGGGGGTCTCCGCATCGGACATTTTCCGGAAAAACGGCGGGAGCGTGTTCACCACGGCGCGGTTCTTGAAGAAGCGCGAGGAGAGAAAACGGAAGAAGGAGCGCTGCAAACAGTATCAGCGCGGGAGGCGCGGCGCGCCGAAGACGGGAGGCGCCCTTGACCGGCGTCGCAAAGATTCGCGGACGATTTCGTTCGACGACTAACGGGCGCATTCCGTTCGATTCTTGGATGATGGCGTTCTTTTTTTATAGACGAATAATCCTAAATTCATTATTTTAGTGATAACGATTTTTTAAAATATAAGGAGTAGTTCAAATGGCAGTTAAAGTTGCTATCAATGGATTTGGCCGTATCGGTCGCTTGGCGTTCCGCCAGATGTTTGGTGCTGATGGATACGAGGTTGTCGCCATCAATGATTTGACGAAGCCCTCTATGCTCGCTCACCTTCTCAAGTATGACACCGCTCAGGGCGGATACTGCGGAAAGGTCGGTGAGAACCTCCACACTGTTTCTGCTGATGACGAGGCTGGAACAATCACTGTGGACGGAAAAGTTCTCAAAATCTACGCTGAGAAAGAGGCTAAGAACTGCCCGTGGAAGGAACTCAATGTTGATGTCGTCCTCGAGTGCACCGGCTTCTACTGCAAGAAAGAGCTCGCTCAGCAGCACATCGATGCGGGCGCTCGCAAGGTCGTAATTTCAGCTCCTGCTGGAAACGACCTCCCGACAATCGTCTACAACGTCAACCACAAGACCCTCACAAAGAATGACAACATCATCTCTGCGGCTTCTTGCACGACGAACTGCTTGGCTCCGATGGCGAAGGCTCTCAACGACTACGCTCCCATCCAGTCAGGAATCATGTCTACAATCCACGCTTACACTGGCGACCAGATGATTCTCGACGGCCCGCACCGCAAGGGCGACCTCCGCCGCGCTCGCGCTGGCGCTGCGAACATCGTTCCGAACTCAACGGGTGCTGCGAAGGCTATCGGTCTCGTTATCCCGGAGCTCAACGGCAAGCTCATCGGTTCTGCTCAGCGCGTTCCGACACCGACCGGCTCAACGACGATGCTTTTCGCTGTTGTTAAGGGCAAGGACATCACGAAGGAAGGAATCAACGCTGCGATGAAGGCTGCTGCTACAGAGTCTTTCGGATACAACGAGGATCAGATTGTTTCTTCTGACATCATCGGTATGCGCTTCGGCTCACTCTTCGACGCTACTCAGACGATGGTTTCTAAGATTGACGACGACACATATCAGGTTGAGGTTGTTTCTTGGTACGACAACGAGAACAGCTACACCTCTCAGATGGTCCGCACAATCAAATACTTCTCTGAGAACTGCTAAGTCCTTGTCTGAGAAGACATCAGCCTGAAAAGGCAGAAGCCCCGCGCGTTTTCGTGCGGGGCATTTTTTTTGCGGAACCGCGTCATCGGCTTTCGATGAGCTCGAGCGCCTTCTTCTGGTCTGCATCGTGGACTGCCGCCTTGATTTTGGCGAACAGGCATTCAAAAGACTCCGGCAGCGCGCACTGCTCGATTTCCGCGACAATCATGTCCGCCATGTCGAAGTCGAACGCGGACACGACTTCGCGGAGCGCGCTCAGCGCGTCGGAGATTTCGTCGTCGGAAAGGACGGGCAGCTTCTTGTCGCCGTCTTTTTTCTTCGCGCAGAGGGGCGCAAGCTTTTCCGAATAGCTTCTGTAGAATTTCAGGATGCCGGGCGTCTTTTCGGCGGCTTCTTCTGCCGCGCGCTCGTCGCCTTTCTTCGCCCTGTCGCCGAGCTTTTCCGCCTCCGCCGCCATTTCGGAAAGCTCCGTTGCGCCTAAAAGACGCGAGCAGCTTTTGAGCGAGTGGACGATGATTGTATAGTTGTCCCAGTCTTTTTCCCGCGCGGATTCCTCGATTTTTGCCGCCCTCGAATCGATTGTGCCGGCGAATTCCCTGACCGCCTGGAGAAGGATGTCTGCGGAGCCGCAGTTCGAAAGCCCCGCCTCCGCGTCAATCCCGAACGATTCCGTCCACAGCTCCGCCGTTCTCCGCTGCTTTCCGCATGTCCGTGCAGAAAATCCGTCTGTTCCCGGCTCGATGACGAGGTTTTCCGGAAGGACGCGCCTTATGGTCCGCTCAAGCGACGCGGGATCGACGGGCTTTTGGAGGAACGCGTCGAATCCCTCGTTTACGTACATCTGCTCCGCGCCGTGAAGGGCGTTTGCGGTAAGGGCGATGCACGCGGTTTTCCCGTTCATCCCCGCGTCGTCCGATTTCATCGCATGGAGGAATTCGATTCCGTCCATTTTCGGCATCCTGTGGTCGACGAGGATGACGTCGTATTTCTTTTTCCGCGTCATCTCAAGCGCGTCGAACCCGTTTTCCGCCGTGTCGATTTTGATGAGCGTGTCCTTGAGGAGCCCCTTTATCACGGTGAGGTTCATCGGCGTGTCGTCCACGATGAGCGCGCTCGCCATGGGCGCCTGGAAATGTTCCTCGCGTCTGTTGTCCGCGCGCTCCGCCGCCTCCCGCAGCTTCCCGAAATCCCCGAGCGGCTCGCTGCTCCTTACGCCCTGCCTGACCTTGAACGAAAAGTCGGAGCCTTTCCCGTATTCGCTTTCCACCTCCAGCTTCGAGCCCATAGCGTCAAGGAGGCTCCGCACGATGCTCATTCCCAGCCCCGTCCCCTCGATGGAGCGGTTCCGGCTTTCGTCGAGACGCTCGAACGGGGAGAAAAGCCGCTCCATCTCCTCCGCCTTTATGCCGATGCCCGTGTCGCGTACCTCGACGCAGAGGAAAATGTCCCCGCTTCCCGCGTCTTCCGCCGTGATGCTCATCGTCACGGAGCCTTTTTCCGTGTACTTTATCGCGTTCGTGAGGATGTTCAGGACGCACTGCTTTATGCGGGCGTCGTCTCCGTTCAGCACGCGGGGGATTTTTTCGCTTGCGGAGACGATGAATTCCAGCCCCTTGTCCTCCGCGCGGTAGGAGACCATGTTGATGATGTCGCCCAGCATGGTCGCGACGTCGTAATCCGCGCGGATTATCTCCATTTTGCCCGCCTCAATCTTTGAGAAGTCGAGGATGTCGTTGATTATGGAAAGGAGCGATTTCCCCGAGCTTTTTATGTCGCGCGCGTAGCTTCGTATCGCGCTTTCCGTGCTCTCGCGCAGAATCATCTCGTCGAGCCCGAGGACGGCGGTAATCGGCGTCCGAATCTCGTGGCTCATGTTCGACAGGAAGCGCGATTTTGCGGTGTTCGCCTCGTTGAGCGCGACGAAATCCCGTTTTATGCGCAAGAAAAGCTCGTTGAACGTGATGGCGAGCGAATCGAGCTCGTCGTGCTTTCCCGTGACGTGCAGGAGCGTGCCGAGATTTGACGTTCCGATCGATTTCGCCGCCTTCGTCATTCCGACAATCGGGCGGAGCGTCCGCTTCGCGATGAGGAGCGCGGACAGGTACGAGATTATGAGCAGCGGCAGGCAGATGAGAGCCGCGACTTTCGGCGCGAACGACAGGAAATCATCCGTCGCGTCGTCGCCCGAATTCGCGACCTGCAGTATCAGCTTATCGCCGCGCGCATGTATGCTTTTCGTCTTGTACCATACGAAAAGGTCTCCGTCCGTGTAATATCCCTTTTCCTTGTAAGTGCGCGTCCGTCCTCCCGTCTGCGGAAGAATGGGGAGGAGAAGGTCGTTCGTGGCGATGATTAAGTCTTTTTCGGGATTGTATATCGTGTACGTTATGTAGTACGGAAGCTCGATTTCCGCCTCGTGGATGGAATTTCCGGCTGCCAGCGATTCCTCGATTTTGGTGAGCGCGAGCATGAGCTCGTTCTTTTTTCCCTCTCTGATTCCGTGGACGAGAAGCAGCGTCACGACAGCGGAGATTATCGCGACGATGAGCGCGATGACGGCAAAAAACTGCAGCGCGATTTTCTGTGCAAGCGATTTCATTTCGTGTTTCCTGTTCCTTTTTCGTCGAATTCAATTTTGTATCCGGGTTTTATTCCTTTTATGACCGGATTTGCGATTTTCGTTCCGCCGATTGATTCAACGGAGCTGAGCGAGAGTGTTGAGTCGATGCCTTTCGGAAGGGCTACTTTGCATTCGATGATTTTTCCCGTCCTGCTGAATTTTATCAGCGCCGCGTTCTGCAGAGGATGCCCGTTTACCGTTATTTCATCCGCGCGGACGGATTTCGGCGATATTTTCTTGTTGAACAGTATCTTTACGGATTCATCGTTCGCCTGCACGTACACGACGAGGAATTCCCCGCTTTCCTGTTCCTGTTGCCCGGATTGCGGGAAGTTCCTCTCCCTTTCCCGCTCGCCTTTTTGCGGCGTGTCGGGGCGCCTTTGTGGGTGTTCCTGTCCCGCGCGATGTTCCGGCGGTTCTTTTTCCGTCCGGGGTTGCGCGAAAAGCGCGGATGAGATGGATGCTGCCGCAAAAACAAGGAAAAGAATCTTCTTCATTTGAGATTGGATTATACAGCCGATTCCCGATTTTTTTTAGTTCTGCGTCGGCGGAATCCACGCTTCGGCATGGCAAAAAGGCAATAAACCTGTTCGGAAAACTCTGTCTCGGAACAGGCCTGCTGATGCAGGAATTCTGAGCGTTTTATAAGAAAAAGTCTGTATTGTCCAAAAATTGAAATGTTTGTGTTATTACGACATTTGATATGATTCGGATTATTCAAAAAGCGTTTTCAAAAGTAAGGAGGAAACATGAAAAAAGTGCTTATGAGGAGGGGACTAGCCGTCGCCGCGGTCGCCGTGATGGTCATTGCCCAGGGGTGCTCGTCAAGTTCGGATGATGATGGCGATTATCCTGCCGGCAATCCTGCCGTCGTGCAGCCTTCCGCGGTTGACGGCCTTGGAGGCGCAGCGGGAGCTGGTGGCAGCATTTCAGGTACGACAGGCGGCTCTGTAAAATCGAACGCAGGCGTCTCAATCATAAAGGCGCAGGGATGGCTCGAAAGCGGATATGTCACATGGGCTGACACCGCCGAAAGCTACAATGTCTACTACAAATCCTCAGACGCGACGGAATACACTCGGCTCGATGCACCTCTCATCAGAAATTACGGCTCGTATGTCCGCGCCGATATCCTCGGTCTTGCAGCCGGCGATTACGACGTAAAAATTCACGCAGTGAACGACGGAACGGAATCAAGCGAGTATTCAGAAGCTTCAATCAGCGTGGCGAGCCATGACAGGAGCGGATTCGCGTTCACGGGAACGACGACTCCGGGTGCGTACAAGGCTGACGGAACGCTCAAAGAGAATGCCGTGGTAATTTATCTTACCGATGAAAACAAAGAGTCTGTTTCGCTGGATGTCATCGTCGGAAACAAAAATAAGACGGAAACGAAGACCGGCATCATTGAAATTCTTCTCGGCTACAAAAAGGGATATGAAACTCGTCCTCTTGCAATCCGCGTCGTCGGAACTGTTTCCGGCTGGAGCACTTTGACAAGCACGAAAGACACAAAAGGCGACCTCGTGATTTAGAACGGCAACAAGACTGTTGGAATCACAATGGAAGGTGTCGGTGACGATGCCGTGGCAAATGAATGGGGATTGCGATTCAAAAATGCAAATTACTGTGAGGCAAGGAACATCGGCTTTTTGAACTGCTCTTCTGACGAAGGCGACAACATCGGATTGCAGCAGGATAATAACTACATCTGGGTTCACAACTGCGATTACTTCTACGGAAATGCAGGAAGCGACAAAGACCAGGTGAAAGGCGACGGCGCGCTTGACTGCAAAAAATCAAACTATGTCACATTCGCTTACAACCATTTCTGGGACAACGGAAAGTGCAACTTGCTTGGTTTGAGCGAGGGAACAAAGAGCTATGAGAATGGAGCATACTACATCACTTATCATCACAACTGGTATGACCATTCTGACAGCCGTCATCCCCGCACTCGCTACTATAATGCGCATGTTTATAATAACTACTATGACGGAAACGCAAAGTATGGTGCCGGCTCAACACTCGGAAGTTCCGTCTTTATGGAAAGCAACTATTTCAGGAACTGCAAGAATCCGATGATGACTTCTATGCAGGGAACGGATGTCTATGCGGGAGATACTAAACGAGACCCTGCAAATTTGGGAACTTTCTCCAAAGAGGACGGCGGTGTAATAAAAGCATACAACAACTACATGGAAGGAAAATATACGTTCATTCCGTATGGCGCAACGTCGTATGTTGCAAAAGGGGCTGAAGTCACCGCGTCTGAGCAGGGAATTGATACGTCTGCTGATTACGATGCGTATGTGGTTTCAAACCGAAGCGACACCGTTCCGAACACGGTCGTTTCTTATCAGGGAAGCAACTACTACTCGAATTTCGACACTGCAAGCGGATTCTATGCTTATTCTGCTGATGAACCTGCTGCTGCTATGGAGAATGTCAAAAAATATGCCGGCCGCGTCGAGGGCGGAGATTTCACATACACATTCAATGATTCTGTCGAAGATACGAATTATACGGTAATCGCCGACCTGAAATCTGCTGTTACGAACTACAAGACGAAGCTTGAAAAAGTCTACGGAACAAAATGGGTCTATGACAGTTCTTCCAGCGGAAGCTCGGAGGCCGGCGAATCCGGCGGCACGACCACAGGGGAAAACGTCGCCGTGACAGGTGTTTCTCTGAGCAAGACGGCGTTGGCTCTGAAAGCCGGAAATAGCGAGACACTCACCGCGACAATCGAGCCTGCAAACGCCACGACACAGGATGTTACATGGTCTTCCGACAACACGGGCGTCGCAAAAGTTTCCGACGGAAAAATTACGGCTGTTGAGGAAGGAGAAGCGACAATCACCGTGACGACGAAAGACGGAAGCTTTACCGCTACCTGCACAGTGACTGTGGAAGCGATTCATGCAACTGATTTGACGCTGAGCAAGACGACTCTTGAGCTGACTGCCGGAAAGACAGAGACAATCACAGCAACTCTGGATCCGACCGACGCGACAGATTCTGTTACATGGTCTTCAGGCGACAAGGCAATCGCGACCGTGGACAAAAATGGAAAAATCACTGCGGTAGCCGAAGGCACCGTGACGATTACTGCAAAGGCCGGCACGATTGAAAAAACATGCACTGTTACTGTTACTGCAGCCCCAGCCGACGATTTGAGCGGGCTTGTTGCTCTTGCAGCTGGAACGTACAGTTTCAAGACTGGTGATAAGAACTTCTCTAAGCTGAGCGCAGGAGTTTCACAGACAGCTTTGGGAATCACTGTTACTTGTACAATCGATTCTAACGGTGCAAACTTGAAAAAGAATGCTGGAGCAGTCTACTTCAAGATTGATTCTGGAAAGACGATTTCATTCTCGGATTCGGAAACAAAAGGTGCCGCGCTTTACACTGTCAGCGAAGACGGTACAGTTTCTGAAACTGCCATAACAAATGAATCAACTGCGCCAAACTACAGCTACACGCTTTCTGCCGGAACTTACGCAATAAAAGGAACAACTTCTTCAAGCGCGAAAATCGCTTCTATAACAGTTGAGTAACCTGCGCTGAGCATCTTCCCGGCGCTCAACTCCGCGTGAAAAAATAGACCTGCTCGGAAACTGAATTTTCCGAGCAGGTCTAATGATGATTCCCCTGTCCGCACGAACGCGGGCGGGGGAATTTTTTATGGAGGATGTTCCGTTCGGGGCAAAAAAAAACGGAATCCGTTTGGATTCCGCTAAAGTCGGGCTAACCGAATTCGAATCGGTGACCCCAAGTCCCCCAGACTTGTACGCTAACCAGCTGCGCTATAGCCCGATGAATGAATGGAGTATAGCATAAAAAGATAATGAGGGGGAAGTGGTTTTCCGAAAAAAAAACGCGGTGATTTTGTCAAAGAAGTTTTTGGCTATCCCTTCAAAAATCGGCGCGATGTTGTAAAATCATTTTTTATGAATGACAACGAAGATATTGAACAAGAGAATGTAGTTTCGGGGCTGCCCCGCGCAGATGAGGCTTCCCCGTCGCCTGCGGAGCCGTCTCCTGAAAAAGGGCGTGCGGCTTCTTCTTCGGGGCGCAGAAAGCCGCTTCCGGTCAGGATACTTATCGGCATCGCGGTTTTTCTCGTCGCGGTCGTGCTTATGGTGGTCGTCGCGCTGTCCTTCTGCGCGTTCGACAAGCGTAAGACGATATCGATTTTTCCGAAAAACTTCAGCGTTTTTGTCGGGACTGATTCTGCATACGGAACCATGGAGCCGATGCTCGACTTGCAGGCGGCGGACGTTTTCCTCGCGACGCCGGAACTTCGCTCTGTTCGGCCTGCGTTTATGATGCTGCGCTCGTCATCGCTCAGGCGCAACCCGGTGGTGAAGGCTGTCGCCTCCCGTCCCGTGAAGCTTGCGCTCTACGAAAACGGCGACGGCGCGAAGAATTTCCTTGCGGCAATCGACCTCGGGTTCCTCTCGGCTTTTTCCCGCGCGCTTCCTGCCGTGTTCCCGTTCGCGTATCCGAGGCTGTCTCAGGCGCTTTCCGAAAACGGCGTCTCGCTTTCGTTCGAGAAGGACGGCGTTCTTCAGCATTTCAAGTTTTCGTCGGGCGATATGACGGTTTTCTTCGCGCCCGTGAAGAATTTCGTCGTGGCGTCCGATTCGCTCGACGTGCTCTCGCTTTCTGTGCTCGCCGAGAACGGGATTTCGTATTCCGATGAGCAGCGCAGGATGATGGAAAGCCCGTCTGGCTCGCTCCGCATCGTCGCGAACGCGCAGAAGCTTGCGGGTTCCTTCACCAACGAGGGCGACATCCTCGGTTCGATGGTGTCGCTTCTTCCGTACGATTCTCTTTCCGAGGTCAGCTTGCGGGTATCTGATTCCGACATCGTCGTTGATGTGAGCATCCCCGTGTCGCCGTCTGCCGACAATCCGACGTCGCTCGACTCGCTCGTCACGAAAAAATCTTCCGTTCCGGCAGTCGTGTCGAAGATGACGGACATCGTCCAATATTATACCGTCGTGAACGCGGGCACGCTCAGCGAGCTGCAGGCCGCGCTCTTCCCGATTCTTCCCGTGAAGGATGCCGGTTCGCTCTGGTCTAAGGCGAACGCCGCCTGCAAGCTTGCATTTTCCATGGACATAGACGAGATGCTTTTCTCGTGGACGGGGAAGGAGCTTGCCGCATTCGGCATAGAGAACCAGAACGACCCGGTTTTCGCCCTCCAGGTTGTCGACGAGAAGAAACGGCAGCAGGTTTTCGACAAGCTCGTCTCGTCTGTCTTCGTAAAGGACGACAATTCGCTCATCCTCGGCGGCGTCAGGCTTCCGAAAATCAAGCTTCCCGCGTTTTTGGGAGGGCTGCTCTCTCTCTTCGGCGTGTCGATTCCCGAGCCGTATTTTATGGTCCTCGACGGATTTATCTATTTTTCCGAAAGCCCCGAGTGCCTTTCCGCGATTTTCTCGAATTCCGCGTCGGGAAAGCCGCTTATGAAGTCGGAAGGGTGGGGAACTGTTTCCGACGGAATCAGGAACGAGGCGACGGTCTCCCTTTTCTACGACCTCGAGCGCTCCGTCCCGTTCTTCCTCCGCTCGAACGAGTCGCTCTCGCAGGTGCTTGAGCTGTACACGATGGGGCGGTTCGACGCGAAAATCGTTGACGGCGGAATCAAGCTCGTCCTTCACGCGAACGCGCGTAAGCCCGGCGACCTTCGTTCCGTTCCCGGCTTCCCCGTCTCCGTGGACAAAAGCGCGTCTGTGGCAAGCTTCATAGCCGACGACGCGAAGAATCCTTCCGCCGTGTTCTGGACGGAGCGCGGCGGCGTGGGGATGCTCGACCTTTCGAGCCTTGAGCAGCGCCGCGCGGAGAAGGTCGGGAAATGCGAGGTTGCCGTTGCTGACGGCGTGAAGGGCGGCGCTGTCTGGGCGGTGAACGCGGACGGGTTCGTGTATCTGTGCGACAAATCGATGAACCTCCTGCCGAATTTCCCCGTCGTCATTTCCGACAAGGTTGTTCCCGGAATCGTTCCCGCCGACGGAAGCCTCGTCGTCCCGCTCGAAAGCGGCTCCCTCGTCGTCGTTTCCCCGGACGGCTCGACCGCGCGGATTGACATGCCGGAGATTTCCATAAAATCGTCCCCGGCCGTCCTCGGGAACACGCTCTGCGTTTACGACAAGTCGTTCGTCGGCGGCGTGTATTTCGTCGACTTGAAGAAGCTCGAATGCCTCAACGCGGAAAGCCCGCTTTTCGTCGACGGAATCGCGTTCGGAAGCCCCGCCCTCGTCTCGTCGGGGAAGAAAACGTACGCCGCCTTCGTCACGCAGTCGGGGATTTTCTCCGTGTGGGACAGCGCGGGCGATGTCGTCATGCAGAAACAGCTCGACGGCGTTTTCAACTGCCAGGCCGTTGCGGGAGACTCGTGCTTCTATGTCCTTTCTTCGGACGCCGTCCTCTACAGGATTGACCTCCGCGGCAACGTCCTTTCGGTGCGGATTCCCAGAAGCACCGCGAAGAACGCGTTCGTCAGCGTGAGGGATTCCGGCGGAAAGGGAAAGCTCAACGTTTTCGTGAATGCGGATTCGAACGTGATGTACGGTTTCAGCGGTGAGCTTGAGCTTCTTCCCGGCTTCCCGATTTCCGGTTCCGGCCGCCCTGTTTTTGCGGACGTGAACGGGGACAAAACTCTTGAGATGCTCGCGATGACGATGGACAGGAAAATCGTCGCGTGGAAAATGAGGTGATTTTTATGGATTTGAGAATAAAGTCGTTTTTTGCAGCCGCATTCGCGCTTCCCTTCCTTTTTTCGTGCACGACGCTCCAGCAGGACGTGAACATCGAGCAGGTTTCGTATGACGATGAGGTCGTTTCGTTCGAGAGGCGCTTTTCGGAGATAGACGCGGAATCCCTCGTGCCGGATGCCGACGTGAACGGGAAGCTCCTCCGCGAGCAGCGCGTCGATGATTTTCTGGAGGACATATCGTTTGCGATAGACAATCCTTCCGTGCAGAAGGCCGCGCGTGCCCGCCTTCTTGCGCTCAAAGGTGAGGCTGAGCTTCTTTCGGGAAGTAAATCACGCGCGAAATCGCTGTGCGAGGAGTCTTCGGCGTCGTACAAGGGCGACACCCGGAACGTGATTCTCTCGTACCGGCTCGGTGCTTTCGAAAGCGGCTACAACATCGAGGACAGCGCGCCCGTTGTCTCTGAGAAGCCGCTGCTCACGCTCGAGCGCGCGATTTTCTTGTTCAAGGAAAAGTCGTATTCCGATTCGGCGGCGAAATTCGACGAGGCGTTCCTCTTGCTCGACCCGCTCTACGGGGATGCGTACCGGGAAATCAGGGACCTCGCGTGGAATTTGCGGAACGCGGAATCTGGCTCGGATTCGTTCGGCCTGATGACGCTCCAGGAAATCAGCGTCATGCAGATGCTGAAAATTGCGCGAGACAAATCCGATTTCCTCTACAATTTCACGGGCGGGAAGTCGCTCGGGGACAAGGCGTTCTTCAACAAGGTTTCCGCCGCGGGGCTGCTCTCTCCCGTCTCGAAGCCGCTCGATTCGGAGAATGCGCTCGGAAGGGACGATGTCGTGACGAAATTCGTGACGGCGCGCTTCTTGTGGAATCTCCGCGCTGCGAAACGGAATGCGGCGGATGCCACGAAGTATTCCGCGCGGCTGAAGAAATCTCCGGTCGGGGACGTTCCTGCCGACAGCCCGGATTTCGATGCCGTGCTCGGCTGCGTCGAGAACGAGTACATGTCGCTTGAGGACGGGCGGAATTTCCGCGGCGACAGGACTGTCAGCGCGGTGGAATTCTCCGATGCCGTGTCGAAAGTCGAGTGACTGTTCCCGCGTCATAATTAGAAAATCTTGACATTCTTTTGATTTATTCCGTACTTGAAAAATTATTTCCTTTACTTTGAATGGTGGATGATTTATCATGTACGCATTATTTTTATGATTTTTCATGTCTAATGGAGGGATAAAGAAAAATGATTAAGACTGTGAAAGACATCGACCTCAAGGGGAAGAGAATCGTCATGCGCGTTGACTTCAACGTTCCGATGAAGGACGGAGTCGTGCAGGACGACACACGCATCATGGCTGCGCTTCCGACTATCAAGTACATCTTGGAGCAGAAGCCGCGCAGCCTCGTGCTGATGAGCCACCTTGGCGATCCCAAAAAGGACGTGAAGAAAGCGCAGGAAAAGGCTGAGAAGGCTGGAAAGACCTGGACCGATGCCGATTCCGAGAAATTCATAAATGGAAAGAACAGGCTCGCCCCTGTCGTGAAATATTTCGAGGAGAAGCTCGGCTCTCCCGTAACGTTCCTTCCCGATGCGCTCGGGCAGAAGGCCGCGATTGATGCTCTCCCCGAGGGCGGCGTCGCGATGCTTGAGAACACTCGCTTCCACAAGGAAGAGACGAGCAAGGATGCCGCGGAGCGCGACGTTATGGCAAAAGAGCTCGCAAGCTACGGCGACATCTTCGTGAACGATGCGTTCGGAACGGCTCACCGCGACCAGGCGTCTACCGCTTCAATCGCGAAGTTCGTCGGAACGAAAGTCGGCGGATTCCTCATGGAGAAGGAAGTCAAGTACATCCAGCCGATGGTGGAGAATCCGCCCAAGCCGCAGGTCGCAATCATCGGCGGCGCGAAGGTTTCTTCAAAAATCGCCGTCCTCGAATCTCTCCTCAAGAACGCGAGCGCCCTCGTTATCGGCGGCGGAATGGCGTATACGTTCCTCAAGGCGCAGGGACACAAAGTCGGAATCTCTCTCGTCGAGGATGATTTCATCGACACCGCGAAGAAGCTTCTTTCCGATGCTGCCGCAAAGGGCGTGAAGATTGTTCTTCCTGTTGACCATGTCGCTGCCGACAAATTCGCTGCGGACGCTGCTCCCGTTGCTGTTGACGGAGTTGATATTCCCGACAACCTCATGGCGATGGATGTCGGCCCGAAGACAATCGAGCTTTACAAGGAAGTCCTTTCTACCGCGAAGTCAATCGTGTGGAACGGTCCTGTCGGCGTCTTCGAATTCGATGCGTTCGCGAAGGGTACTGCGACTGTCGCGCAGCTCGTTGCCGATGCTACCGGCCGTGGCGCTATGACTGTCGTCGGCGGCGGTGACTCTGTCGCGGCTGTCAACAAGTTCAATCTCGCGAGCAAGATGAGCCACGTTTCTACGGGCGGCGGCGCGTCGCTTGAATTCCTCGAAGGCAAGACCCTTCCGGGAATCGCCTGCCTCGAGACAAAATAACAAAGTCTCCTGACTTTTGTCCGGCGGAATGTCGTTGCGGCATCCCGCCGGGATTTTTTGCGCCCGCGTTTTTTTTCGGGCGGATTTTTCTTTTTGAATACCGTTTTAATGTGTAAAAGGAGGTTGTATGCGTACAAAATACATTGCTGGTAACTGGAAGATGAATATGGACCGCGCCGGAGCCGTCGATTTGGCAAAAGCGCTCGTTTCTGAGCTCAAGGGGCTTGACGGTTCTTTCATGATTGCGCCGCCGTTCGTTTATCTCGATGCTGTCGCTTCGGTGATAAAGGGCTCCAACATCAGACTCGGGGCGCAGAACGCTGCCAGCACTGAGAATGGTGCGCACACTGGAGAAGTCTCTGTCGCGATGCTCAAGGATATCGGCGTTCAGTCGGTTATCCTCGGACACAGCGAGCGCCGTGACGCCCAGAACGAGAGCGACAAGCTCATCAACGAGAAGATTCTCGCGGTGCTCAACGGCGGACTCGAGGTTGTTCTCTGCATCGGCGAGCAGTATTCCCAGAGAATCGCCGGGGCTACCGAGGAAGTGTGCGGAAAGCAGGTTCGCGGCTGTCTCAAGGGGCTGACACCCGAGCAGATGAAGAACGTCGTCATCGCGTACGAGCCGGTCTGGGCAATCGGAACGGGAAAGACCGCGACCCCGGAAGAGGCGAATGCTGTGCATAAATTCGTCCGCGGCGTCCTTGCCGAGATGTTCGGAAACGAGACTGCCGAGAACACGAAGATTCTCTACGGCGGTTCTATGAACGACGGAAACGCGGAGGCTCTTCTCGCGCAGCCCGATATCGACGGCGGTCTTATTGGCGGCGCGTCGCTCAAGGCCGACAAATTCTCAGCTATTTGCCGCTTCTCCGTAAAATAACGCATCCATTTTGTTCGTGGGCATCTTGCTGCTGACGGGCGAAGAACGCGCGGGTCGCCGTATCCGCGCTTCTCGTTTTTCTGTTTCTGTTGATTCAGTCGTCTTTTTCGGATAGTATTGTTGCCTACGAATAAAACATTTGGAGTAAAAAATGGGTGCTATTAGCGTAGTTCTTTTGGTTGCTTTTGTTATCATCTGCGTCCTTCTCGTCCTTCTCGTCCTCGTTCAGGACAAGGACAACAGCGGAATGGGCGGGATGCTCGGCGGAGGAAATTCAGCCGCATTCGGATCTCATTCTGCTTCTGTTTTGACGAAAACAACTGTGGTATTCGTCGTACTTTTCTTCATCACGACATTCTCCCTCGCTTTCTTGAACAGAAAAACTTCATCGAACGACGACCTTGCCGGCGTCGCTGCTGAGGCGGGCGTTCTTTCCGACAAGTCTTCGGACGCGTCTTCATCTGATTGGTGGAAGAATGACAACGCGGCCGTCGAGCAGGAGCCTGCGCAGCCCGTTTCTGAAGAGGAGACGGCAGCCGCTGATTCTGCGGAGCCGAAAGCCGAGGAAGCCCCGGTGGTTGCCGAATAGTGGTCGCAGAGAATTAAGGAGGTCATTTTATGGTGCTTGGACAGATTTTTCCGAAAGAAACAGTTGTCGTGAATCTTCAAAGTACGGAAAAAGATGAACTCTTTGAGGAACTCGTCGAGGCCATTCATTCTCATGTTCCCGGATTGGACAGGAATGAAGCTCTTGAGAACCTGCGCGAGCGCGAGGCAAAAATGTCGACAGGCATAATGCACAGCATTGCTGTTCCTCACGCGCTGATTTCCAGCGTCAAGGAGACTGTCGGCGCAATCGGAATAAGCCGCGACGGAATCGACTATGATGCGCTTGACAAAGCACCTGTTCATGTCGTGTTCATGATAATCGGGGCGAGCGGGGAGACGGAGCACCATATTCAGGTTCTCAAGCAGATTGCGACCGTTCTGCAAATTCCGGGTTTTGTTGACAGAATTAGGAAATGCGAGTCTGCAGGGGCTGTCCATGAGCTTATCTGCAAATCCGAGGAATCGGTTTCCGAGTGATTTTGAGACGGCGTTGAGCCGTCTTCTTCTATTTTAAAAGGAGTTGAGAATGGCAGGAAATGAAGTCGAGGTCATAAGTCACCTTCTGGAAGTCGAGCAGGCGGCGGTAGCTCTTACGACGGAGGCTCAGACGGAGGCGGACAAGCGGATTTCCGCTGCGCGCGCGAAAGCCGATGCCGAATTCAAGGCAGGGTTCGACAAGATTATCTCCGATAACGAGCGCGTCTTCGAGTTCGAGCGCGAGAAAATCTCGGCCGATTCCGAGCGCTCCGTAAAGGAATTCAAGGATAGAATCGAGGCTTCGGCGAAGGATGTTGCGGCGTTCAATTCTTATCTTGAAGAAATTTTGTTTGCTTAATTTCGCAAAATGGGCGAAAATTGAAGCCGGTCTTGCACATCCGCGCCGTTCCGTGCGCTACGGATGGATTGACCGGAAACGTACGGCAAGGAATGTCGGATGTTAGGACTGCGGAGCTGATTCGTGGCGTTTCGGCTGTGATGCAGTAAATCTGCGAAGCAAAGTAGCAGAAATCTTTTGCGCAGGTGCGCGGGGATGATTCCGAAGCAATTATCGTTGAATGTATCGAGGTTATTTTATGGATAATTCTGCTGCTTCCGCTTATGTTTACGCCAAGGCAGGCGGTATACTTGCGAGGTCATTTGTCGGGCAGAATGCTTCCAGGCTTTTTTCTGTAAAGTCTCTTCGGGATTTGCATTCGCTTCTTTTTTCTGGCGAGGTTCCCTCCGTTCCTGAAATGATGCTTTCGAAAATCATAGAGGAAAAGGCTGAGGAGCAGTTCATAAGCCAGTTCGTCTCTCTTATAGAAAATTATTCGCATCCTGCGGAAATACTCGTCGCGCTGCTCAGGTTTTATGATTACGACAACCTGAAGGAAATCGGCGCGGCTTTGTGTTTCGGCGAGAGCGCGCGCCCACACATAACGGATATAGGCTCGTTCTCGATGCTCAATTACGATGCGTGGCCGAACCTGAAAGCCATAACGGAGAATTCCCCCGTGTCCTGGTATTCCGAGGCGCCGAAAATTTCCGAGCAGCAGAGCGCCGATTCGAGGCTTGACGGGCAGTATATCCGCTCTTTGTGGTCGACCGTCGAGAAAATCCCCGAAAGCGAAAGCGGCGTCGCGAAGCTCATACGGGCGGATATTTCGGCGAGGAACATACTGTGGGTTCTCCGCCTGAAGGTTTATTACAAAATGGCTCCCGAAGAAATCAGGGAAAAACTCGCTTTTGCCGACGATTCGGCGCGTCGCGGCGACGTGCTTGCGGGCGAGGCGCTTTCGATAATCGACAAGGACGTCGGTTCGTTCGACGATTGGAAGGACTGGAAATACCGCCGGCATCTCAATCCGCACGAGGACGGAACCGTCTGGGAAATCGATCCTACATGGGTCGAGAAATCGTTTAGGCGGGAGCTTGGCGCGATGGCGATGCGCTCGTTCCACAAGGAGCCGATGAGCGTCCTCAGCATGGTCGCGTGGTTCAAGATAAAGCAGAACGAGCTTGACAACATCAGAACCGTAGCGGAGGGATTGCGCCTCAACATTGAGGAGGAGCAGATGCTCGATGTCGCGGGGATGGCTGGCGGGAAAAAGTCGAAGTAGCGAACAGGGCGGGATTCTAATAAAGGAGAGAATATGGCAAGGACAACTCCCATGCGTTTGGTCGAACTTATGGTCTTGAAGCAGGATGTCGGTTCGGTCATTGAATTTTTAGGAAAAAAAGGAAATTTCCAGTTCCAGTCGAAGCGCTCCGAGGCTTCGCAGAAATCGGAATCGAAAAAGGATAACGCCGATGGCGAGGTGCTGCAGAAACTTCAGCAGGCGCGGTCTTTTCTCTGCGTCGATGTTCCCGTCAGCGAGAAATGCTTGGGCGCCTCGTCGCGGCCTGATGACGGCGACAGGGAGCGCGCGCAGAAAATCCTTGACGACGTAGATGCGTTGCGCATGAAGGAGATTTCCCTTTCCGAGGATTTGAAGCGCGTGAAGGATGCCGTCGATGAGGCGCATTCGTTCGCGAACCTGAAAGTTCCGTTCGAGGAACTCGACCATCTTTCGTTCCTCACGATACGGATTGGGCGCGTCGATTCCGTATCGCTAGACGAGATGAAATTCTCTTTGGGAGAGCGTGCCGTTGTCGTCCCGCTTTCCGATTCGGCTTCTTCCGACAAGTCGAAGGTGCTCGTCGCGTCCTCGAAGAAGGCTCGCTTTTCGATTGATTCCGAGCTGAAGAAATTCGGCTTCATCGGAATGGAAATCCCCAAAGATTTCAAGGGAATTCCGGATGACGTTCTCCAGGGCCTCGAGACACGGCTTTCCGATACGCAGAAAGCGTTCGATTTGGTTGAGGAAGAGAAGCGGAATTTCGCGAAAACGCATTTTGACATGCTCAAATCGCTTCTCGTCTCGTTCACCATCGGCTCGCAGATAATCGAGAAGCAGAATGCGCTCGAGTCGACGAACCTCGTCTACCGCATGACGGGATGGATTCCCGAGTGCGACTGCCATGACATGATGAAGGAGCTCGACACGCTTACGGACGGAAGAATTGCCATCCGCGTGTACAACCCGAGCGAGGTTCCGTCCGTCATAAACGGAAGCGAGAAAGTTCCGGTGAAGCTCCGCCACGGAAAGATTGTCAGCGCGTTCGAGCGGATGATTTTCAGCTACGGCTCGCCGCTTTACGGGACAATCGACCCGACGCCGTTCGTGGCCGTGTTCTTCACGGTTCTTTTCGGCATAATGTTCGGCGATTTCGGGCAGGGGCTTGTTTTCATACTCGTCGGAATCCTGCTTGCAAAGAAAATCCTGAAATTCGGCGGCTGGGGACGGTTTGCCCCGATTTTCATGTGCATCGGAATATCAAGCTCGATAATGGGATTCCTTGAGGGCGAATTCTTCGCGAATACGGAAATTCTCCGTCCCGTTTCCGCGGCGATAAAAGGCGCGTTCGGCGTTACCGACCCGAAGGCGCTTGAGGAACCGCTTTTCAGCCTTGAATTCTGGGAGGCGGAGAATCCGATTGTTCCGATTTTCATGATTTTCGGAATAACCATCGGTCTCGGGTTCGTCATAAATTCGATAGGGCTGATAATAAATTTCTTCAACAAGCTTTCGCAGAAACAGTTCGGGCGCGCGTTTTTCGGAAAGACGGGGCTTTCCGGCGCGTTGTTCTTCTGGTATGTCGTCGTGTTCGCCATTCGGATTGCGGCGCTCAAGCATTCTCCGTGCGCGGCCGATTGGATTATAATCGGAACGACGCTGTTCCTTTCCGCGTTCGGCGAGCCGTTCGAGCGTCTTGTAGACGGCGAGCGCCCCGTAATCGAGAATGGGTTCGGCGCGCTGCTGATTGGCGGCGTCGTCGAGCTGATTGAGGTCGTCTCGACATACCTGTCGAATTCGATAAGCTTTGTCCGCGTCGGCGCATTCGCTCTTGCGCACGCCGTTCTCGGCTACATAATATCGTCGATGGTGGCGCTTGCGCCTCCGCCGGCAGGAATCGCGATTTCCGTGATTGGCAACGCGATTGTAATCGTTCTTGAAGGTATGATTGTCGCGATTCAGGTCATACGTCTTCAGTATTACGAGTTCTTCTCGAAATTCTTCAACGAAACTGGACGCGAATTCAAGGCATTCGCGTTTGAGTATAAATGATGTTCCGGGTGCGGGGCGTCAAAAAATTTTGTGAGGTGACAAAATGAATAAAAAGGTCCTTTCAGTCGTAGCTGCGCTCATCTGTTTTGCAGTCGCAGGAGCATTCGCCGCGTCAAACGGTGAGGCTGTGGAGAATGAGGCGCAGGCAGTCGAGACGGTCGTTCAGACGAAGAACGCTCCCGAGGCTGCTCCTTCTGACAGCGGTGCGGTAAAGTATATCGCGGCGGGGCTTGCGGTCGGTCTTGCTTGTATCGCAGGCGGACTCGCGGTCGGAAAAATCGGTGCGGCGGCAATGGGCGCGATGAGCGAGAACGCGGAGCTTTCCGGAAAGGCGCTTCCGTTCGTTGGTCTTGCCGAAGGAATCTGTCTGTGGGGATTCCTTGTGGCCCTGCTTATCATAATCCTGTAAAGCGGGGAGCTGGGGAACTTTGGAATACTTTGTGATTGGCGAGCGCGAGATTGTTCTCGCGTTCAAGCTCGTTGGTGTTGATGGGAGCGTTGCCGTCAATAGGACTGAGGCGCTCGATTCGTTCAACAGGATTACCGGGCGTGGCGGAACTGCGTCCGTGCCTGTCGATGAGCGTCCCAAAGTTCTGATTCTGACGGAGGAGGTGTCCTCCATGCTTGAGGATGAGGTTCTCGATTGGCAGAAAAGGGCGCAATATCCTCTTGTCGTTGAGGTTCCGGGCATTCAGGGGCATCTTGAGGGGCGAAAGTCCCTTACCGATGCCATCCGTGAGGCCGTCGGAATTCAAGTCTAGGAAAGGTGGCGTTTTCCAGTGGAAAAAGGAACCTTTTAATTGATTTTCTTTGGGAAGTGAGCATTTTATGGAAGAACTGAGATCTACCGAGATTCTTGACAAGGAGATAGAGTCCGATGCAAGGAAGAAGGCCGAGAAAATCCTGAAAAACGCGGACGCTGAGTGCGGGCGCATCCTGTCCGATGTCGAGAACCGTGTCAAGGAGGCCGCATCCCAGAAGGCTGAATTCTACAAATCGAAAATCGAGCAGTTCAGGAAGAATGTCGAGGCGGCTGTTCCTCTTGAGAAGGAGCGCTTCCTCGTCGATTTCTATGCGAAATCGGTTTCAGCCGCGTTGAACGACTATCTCCGGTCCATCGGGGCGGAGAGACGTTTGTCTTTGATTGGAAAATCGCTCGAAAAGAAGTTGACCGTCGTTTCGGGAAAGAAGATACATGCGTTTGTGTTCGGAATCGGCAGGGATTCTGCATCCGCGCTTTTGGAGAAGTCGGGCGTGTCGCTCAGCTCTGTCGCCGATATTTCGTTCGGGGAGTCGGGTGAGGAGCCTGCCCTCGGAAACGAAATCCACGAGGGGATTATCCTTGAGAGCGAGGACAAATCCGTGCGCGTTCGCCTTACAATCGATCAGATTGTGCGGGAGCTTCTTGATTCCCGTTCTATGGAACTTGCCACGACGTTGTTCGGAGGAGCATTGCCAGAATGAGCGCAATAAAAGGAAAAATTACGAGAATTTCCGGTCCTATTGTGTATGCCGAGGGACTGGACGGCTGCGGCTTGTACGACGTGGTTGATGTTGGCGACAAAAAAATCATCGGGGAGATAATCCGCCAGAACGAAGGAATGGCGACGATACAGGTCTACGAGGATGATACCGGCATGAAGATTGGCGAGGAGGTCGTGTCGAACGGTCGTCCTCTGTCGCTGCGGCTTGGCCCAGGGCTTGTCGGAACGATTTACGATGGAATCCAGCGTCCGTTGGAGTCGATGTACGAGAATTCCGGCGCGTTCCTCGTTCCGGGCGAGCGTACGGAGCCTATCGACGAGAAGAAGAAGTGGGCGTTTGACGCGAAGGAAGGAATCGCCGAGGGATGCGCGATAGAGCCGGGCATGGTTCTCGGAACCGTGCAGGAAACGGCGTCGATTCTCCACAAGATTATGGTTCCGCCGCTTATCCGCGGAAAGACGCTCAAGACGTTCGCTGGTTCCGGCGAATACACCGTTGACGACGTTATCGGGACGACCGAATTCGGCGAGGAGCTGAAGCTTTCCCATTATTGGCCGTTGCGCCGCCCCCGTCCGTTCTCGAAGAAGCTCACGGTCAGCCAGCCGCTTGTGACGGGGCAGCGCGTCATCGACGTTTTCTTCCCGCTTTCCAAAGGTGGTACTGCCGCGATTCCGGGCGGATTCGGAACGGGAAAGACGATGACGCAGCACGCGATCGCAAAATGGTGCGACGCCGATTTGATTGTGTACATCGGATGCGGCGAACGCGGAAACGAGATGACGGACGTTCTGACGGAATTCCCGACCCTTATCGACCCGCGCACGGGACGCTCGCTCATGGAACGAACGATTCTCATCGCCAACACGTCGAATATGCCGGTCGCGGCGCGCGAGGTTTCTCTTTATTCTGGAATAACGCTCGCCGAGTATTACCGCGATATGGGAATGCACGTCGCGATAATGGCAGACTCGACGTCGAGGTGGGCGGAGGCATTGCGCGAGCTTTCCGGCCGAATGGAGGAGATGCCCGCCGAGGAAGGATTCCCCGCGTATCTTCCGACGAGGCTTGCTGAATTCTACGAGAGGGCGGGGCGCGTCACCTCTCTTTGCGGCGAGGAAGGTTCTGTTTCCGTAATCGGTGCGGTCTCGCCTCCGGGCGGCGACTTTTCCGAGCCTGTAACGCAGCACACGAAGCGCTTTATCCGCTGTTTCTGGGCGCTCGACAGGGAGCTGGCGAACGCGCGCCATTATCCTGCAATCGGCTGGATTGAAAGCTATTCCGAATACGCCGACGAAATCCGCGAATGGTGGGACAAACTCGACCCGCGCTGGGCCGAGGTCAGGCTTTCGGCGCTCGAGCTTCTCAAGAACGAGCAGCGCCTCCAGCAGATTGTCCGCCTTATCGGTCCCGATGCTCTTCCCGAGGAGAAGCGCATTATCCTGACCGTCGCGGAGATGATAAAGAACGGGTTCCTGCAGCAGTCGGCGTTCGATGCCGTCGACGTGTATTCCGTTCCGGAGAAGCAGATTCAGATTCTTCTTCTCATAATGAATTTCTACGAGCGGGGAATCGCCGCGATAAAGGCGGGCACGCCGCTTTCGAAAGTCGTGTCGCTTCCGGTCAAGGACGAGATTGTCCGCCTCAAGTCTTCCGTCCCGAACGACAAGCTTGAGATGATACACGAAGTCCAGCTTCATCTTGACGAGCAAATGGGAAACCTTGAGCGCTCATACAGAAGATAACCTATGATAAGGCGCGCCGAAAAATACTCGGCGCGCTTTTTTTTGCGGACGGGCTTCCCATGCAGAAATAGAGATGAGACTCAAAAAAATAAAGGAAAGAAAGGGGCTTATTTTACCGATACTATTATGATTTTCTTATATTTTTTTTAGATTTATTTAAATGGTTTTTTTTGTATGAAGAAAAGTGAAAAAGTTGATGAAATGAAAGTAAAAAAGCCGATAGGCGTAACTTTGGCCGCAATATTCGGCATCGTCGTCCTCGTCTCGCTCGGCGTCGAGACGTTCATATCAAGCTACTTGATGGGGCAGGACGTCCAGATAACGGCGGAGAACAACAACCTGTCGCTGAACACGCGCGCGGCGGGAACGGTGGAGGACAAATTCCAGACGATACGCTCGAACGTCTTCCAGCTCCTCGATTTGCTCGGCGTTGTCGGCGGAACGAGGACTGCTGCAATTGCGCGGCAGACGGAGACGTTCTTCTTCGAGCGCAACACCGACATCGCGTGCGTCTACGTTCTTTCTCCGGAAAGCGCGAATTCCGTGAGCGCGGGTGACCAGAGAATCCTGAACAACCAGTTTTTCATATCCAACGAGCTTGATTCGGCGGTCGTCGATAAGTTCGTCTCCCTCAACGCCTCCGTCCTTGCTCGCTCGTGCGGCGGCGAGACAATCGCCGTGAACGCGTCCCCCGTGTTCGGGATTCCCGCGATGTCCCTTTTCTTTCCGTGGAAGGAGAACGGCCGCGACCAGTCGTGCGTCGTCATTTTCTCCATAGAAAGCCTTTCCGACATACTCGGGACGAAATCCGAGAACACGACGTTCCTCATAAACGATTCCGACGAGCTTCTGAGCCATCCTGAAAGCGAGCGCATCATTGCTGGGGAAAGCTTCAGGAACTACGAGCTTGTCAGGATGATGCGGCAGAACAACGAGAACAACGACGATTCCCGTCAGGTGCTTTTCGAGATTGGCGGCGACGGGAAGCCTTCCGAGCATTGGTTCGGCGCGTACGAGAAAATTTCGATTGCCGATATCGTCGTCCTCACCGTCGTCTCGCGCGACGTCATAATGGGCGCGGTCAACAAGACGTTCCGCAACAATATATTCCTCATGGGCGTCGTCTTTTTCCTCACGCTTATAATCGCACTGACGTACTCGAAATTCGGGATTGCGAACCCGCTGAAGAAGCTTTCCATCGCGACGAGCGACATCCAGAAGGGCGAATTCGATTCCAAGTCAATCGACTGGCTGAACACGAGGCGGAAGGATGAGATTGGCGTCCTGAACCGCGGTATGGTTGACGAGCGCCAGTTCCTGAACACGTTCGCGAAATTCACGAACAAGGGCGTCGCGAAGGCAATAGCCCGTAAGGAAATAGACTTCGAGCCGCACCTCAAGGACATCACGATTTTCTTCTCCGATATCCGCGGCTTCACGGCAATTTCCGACGGATTCAAAAACAGGTTCGGGAACGATTCCCCGCGCGAGATAATCGGGTTCCTGAACGATTACATGAGCCGCATGGTCGAGTGCATCACGCTGAGCCACGGCAACGTCGACAAATTCGAGGGCGACGCTATCATGGCTGTATGGGGAATCCTCCGCGACGACAGCCTTGCGTTCGAGGAGCTGCCCGACGGTTCCCCCGAGAAGGAGAATCTCCGCCGCATCCACGAGGAGCACGCGCGCGAGGACGCGTACAACGCCATCCGCGGGACGATTGCGATGAGGTATTCGCTCATGAAATACAACAAGGATGCCGTCGCGTTCACGAAGGCGCATGAGAACGAGCCGCTCGCGAAATACAAGCCGCACATACGAATCGGCTGCGGTCTGAATTCCGGGCGCGCCACAGCCGGCATCATGGGAAGCGAGGACAAGATGGAGTACACCGCAATCGGCGACGCCGTCAACTTCGCGTCGAGGACGGAAAGCTCGAACAAGCCGTGCGGAACGGACATTCTGATAACGGAAGACACATACGCGCTTCTCCGCGAGCAGATTGAGTCCGGCGAAATCGTCGTCGAGAGAATCCCCGTTGAATTCGAGGTGAAGGGAAAGGGCGCGCAGCATTTTTACGGGGTGGTGAACCTGCCGCAGTTCGACATCGAGGAATTTTTCCGTCAGGCGAACCCGGATTTCGTCGCCGACGAGGAGTGCATGAGGGCTGTCGGCAAAAACGGGCCGAAAACGCTGAACGAGGTTCGGAATCTGCTCGGCATTCCGATTCCGGATTTTGAGAAGGTGAATTTGAATGAAGAAGAGAACAAAATCCAGGTCAAGCAGTAGCCTCTCGCAGTATAGGAGCGTCTCGTCGGCGTTCCTTATTGCCGTTCTTGTCTGCCTCGCGGGCGCGTCGTCGAGTTTTATGCTGTTCACGCGCAGCTTTTTTGAGACTCTTTCGAAGCACGAGGCTCCGATTGCGACGATATCGTTCAAATACAAGACGGCGCAGCGGAAATTCATCGACATTGCCGTTTGGGACAGGCTCAAGCAGAAATCCGACCTTTACAACGGCGACACCATCCACACGTCGAATTTGTCGCAGGCGACGATAACGTTCATCGACGGGAACGAGATGGTTCTTGCCGACAACACGATGGCGCAGATATTCCTCCTTCCCGAAAGCTTCTCCGCGTCAGTCCTGAGCGGTTCCGCATACGTCGAGACTGCCGAGTCTGCCGGGTTCGTCCTTGAGTCGTCCGGAAAAAAAGTCGCGCTCGAGACGAACAGCGCCGTGAACATCGAGAAAGGCGCCGGCGGCGACATGATGCAGGTGTATTCGGGCGGCGCGTCGATTTCCGATGAAAGCGGGACGTTCATGAGCGTGGGCGAAGGCTCTGTCGTCTCCGTCGGCGGCTCTGCGCCAGATGCATCCGCACCCAGGCTCAGCGTGGAGAATCCGCGCCCGAACCAGAATTATCTTTACCATTCCGAGGGCGCGACAATCATTCCGTTCAAGGCGAAATTCTCGAATGTCGAGGCGATGACGAAATTCGTCCTTGAAATATCGTGCGACAAGAATTTTTCGACGGTCGTCGAGCGGAAGGAATTCCTCGCGCTTGAAATCGACAGCCTTTCCGTCTCGCTCGGCGGCGGCATCTATTATTGGCGGATTTTCCCGGCTGATGAGGGAAGCTCATACAGCTCCGTCACGGTCTCTGGAAAAATCCGCGTCATACAGTCGATTCCGCCCGTGCTTCTCGCGCCGGCGGACGGGTATACGTTCAATTACAGGAAACGCCTTCCCGCTGTCAGGATGATATGGTCGGAATCGGCGGCGGCTTCGTCGTACAGGCTCACGGTGTCGAAATCCGCCGACTTCTCATCCCCCGTCGTCGAGATGCGCTCCTCGACTCCGTCGTGCATCATCTCGACGCTTTCCGAGGGAACGTATTACTGGAAGGCGGAGCCGTTCTATTCCGTCAACAAAATCGGCTTCTCCTCGTCGTCTGAGACGGGCGTTTTCAGAATCGAGCAGAAAGGCGCGCTTCCTGCCCCCTCTCTCTACATCCCGACGGACGGCTCGATTATCGATTCCGGAACGGACGCGAAAAGCACGCTTTTTTCGTGGAGATTCGAGAACGAGGCGGTGAAATACAAAATCGAATTCTTCAAGGGCGATTCCTCCGTCGCGGAGCGCACCGAATACGCGACGGACAACTTCATTTCGGTGAACGGTTCCGAATTCGCGCAGGGAAAATGGTCGTGGCGCGTCTGCCAGGTCGACAACGAGAACAACGAGTCGGCGCCGTCGCAGAAATCAGCCTTCTACTCGATGGCAGGGAAGCCTGAGCTTAAGGTGATTGAGCCGGCCGACAACTACAGCGTTTCCGAATCCCTCGTGCGCGATATGGTTTTCACGTGGAAGAAAGTCGTCCCGAACGGCGTCTCGACGGAGATGGAGATTGCTGCCGATTCCGGGTTCAGCAACATCGTGAAGGTCGTTCCTGCCGACGGATATTCTGCGGTGGGCATATCGCTCGACACGGGCGCGTATTTCTGGCGCATCCGCGCGCATTCTCCGGGCGGGGACTTCGACCTTTCGACTCCCCCGCGGCAATTCTCCGTGATAGGAAATCTCGACGCGTCGACGCTCATCGACCCTGTTGGACGGGCGGTCGCGCGCGATACGCAGCCGTATTCGTTCAAATGGGACGAGGTTGACGGCGCGGACTACTACAAATTCTCGCTCAGGCGCATCGGCGACGGAAAAATCCTCTACGAGGACACGGTGTTCGACACGTCGCTCGACATCGATATGTATTTCGGGGAGCATTTCATCGACAAGGAATCGTACCATTGGGAAGTCCAGGCAAAGGCGAATGCTGTTCCCGGCGTCGTCAGCCGCCGCAGCGGAAAACTTGCCGAGGCGAATTTCCAGCTCGTCAAGCTCAAGCCGGTCGAAATCACGTCCCCGCGTCAGAACAGCGTCATCAACGGCGTCGACGCGACGCTCAAAAAGGTGCAGATATCGTGGACGGCCGTCGATGAGGTCGCCGAGTCGCAGATTGTCGTCTCCCGCGTGGAGGCGGACAGAAGCCGTCGCGTCGTTTACAAGAATCCGACGGACAAGGAGCGCGCCGCAGGAAAACTCAGGACGCTCAAGAGCATCCTGATGGAGAATCCCGACATAAAGCGGGGCGGAAACTACGAGGTAATCGTCTACGCGAAGACGGTGGACGGAATAGACATCTCGAACACGGACGACAAGAGAATCGGGCGTTTCCGGATTCTTCCCGTCGAGCCGCTTCCCGCCGCGGAGAACCTGGGCGTACATCCGAATGTGTTCGGGCTTGAGTACCTCAAGAACCGCAATAACCCGAGGAAAATACGCCTCGACTGGAATGCCGTTGAAAATGCCACCGATTATGTTATCCTCGTAAAGGATGCTCGCGGCAGGCTTGTCCTCAAAACGGAGGTCGAGGGAAAGAATTCATACGAAATAAACTGGCTCAATCTCGTCCGTGCGCATCAGGGCTCGTTCTCGATGAGCGAGCTTTATAACGGGACGTTCTCCTGGTCGGTCGAGGCAGTCCGCCGCGTCGATTTGGACGGAGACGGGGAGAACGAGACAGTCCTTCAGCCCGGCAGCGTCGTGGATTCGTCATTTGTCGTCGAGATACCGGACGTGAATCCTGTCAGCGGAAAAGGAGCGAGGAATCCTTATGGAAATTAGAACCGCATTTTTTTTGGGCGCAGTTCTTCTCCTTTTCTCCAATCCTTTCGCCTTCGGGCAGAATCAGCCCGATTTCGCGCTTCCGTCGGAGGAGACGTCGTCCGACGGAGAGAGCGGCGACGAATTTGAGATAGAGGACGATTTAACAGTCGAAAGCTCATGGCAGGAGCTGGTTTGGGACGAGCTGGATTCCGACAGCATCCTCCGCTACGATATCGTCATAGAAGGGTTCGACGAGAAAAATGCGGAATGGACGGCGGTGCGGACAATCAGCACGGACGGCAACGAGACTCGCCTGATGATTGAGCCGAAGCTTTCCGCCGGAAAGTACCGGTACAAGGTCGTTTCTTACAATCTGATTGGCTTTCCGTCCGCCGAGTCGGGGTGGAACGAATTCGACATCTACAAATCGTTCAAGCCGCAAATCCGTTCCGTCTCCACCGCGGTGAACAGAAGCTCCACGATATACCTTGAGGAGTACAACGACGGAATCCTGAACGTCAACGGGCGGAATTTGTTCGGCACGAAGGACGCGAACCCGTTCAACTACACGAGCTATTTTCTCGTCGGCACCACGGGAAAGAACAGGCTCGTCATCGTGCCGGAGCTTCTCGAGAACAGCAGCGACAACAGGAAGATAAAAGTCCACTTCGACATGGACAAAATCGACGTGGGGACGTTCAATTTCGTGGCGACGGACGCGAGCGGGCGGTCGAGCGTCCTCAACGACGACAACAGGATTTCCGTGAAGTTCAAGAAGCCGGTCGATATCGACGTTTCGGGCGGATATGCTGTCCCGATGAATTTGTTCGACGATACGCTTCCGTTTTATCTCGACACGAAAATATGGCCTGAAAGCCTCCGCGCGAAAGTTTCGCTTCTTCCATTCAAGCGCAGATGGGGGTATATTGGTGTTGGCGCTTCCGCGTTCTACATGCGCATACGGACTGAATTCGACAATTACGAGATTGACGGGAACATGTACGCCGCGCATCTGAATTTCACTTTTCAGAAGCCGATTTTCCGCAAGGTGGGCGAGTACATGCGCAAGCATTTCATGACCGTCGAGGCGCGTGGAGGCATCGGCATGACTTCTTTCGCGAACGTGCTGTTCCATTTCCCGCACGGAATCGATTCGGAGCCGCTCAACAGCTCGAATCTCAGTTTCGATGTCGGTGCGGGCGTGCAGGTGTATTTGATGGGGCGGCTTTTCCTTGAGCTGGACGCGGATTTCGTCGTCGCCCTTGTTCCTGATATGAGCCTCGGGATGCTCGTCCCGAGCGTGTCTGTCGGATGGCAGTTCTGATTTTTTTCGGGAGGGAATGTATGGTTCGGAATGCTCTCGTCGTTTTTGTTCCGTTGCTGGCGCTTGTTTTTCAGTCGTGCGGATTTCGGGAGCCTGTAAAGGAATTCTTCAAGGAATACACGGAGACGGCTTCAATCGAGGCCCATGCGATAAATCTCGACGACGTTCCCGTCGACAAGGACGGCTACAAGTGCATTCCGTCGGCGAATATGACGTCGATTTCATTCTTCATGAGAAACCCGCAGAACTACATCATCAACTTCGATTATAAGATGGATGACGAAAACGTGCAGAGCGTCTCGCAGGGCGACGGGTATTTCGTCATGAGACAGGAAAGCGCCGACCTTACCGTCATGGACCTTTCCCTTGCCGTCGATTTTCTCCGCGAAATCGATTGTGGCGGAAACCTTTCCTCATCTATTTCCCTGACCGAGTCGAAAACGCTCCGAGTGTTCGACCCGTATTATTTTTCGTTGCGGTGCAATTCTGTCCCGGAGCCAGTCAGGAATCTTACCGTCCTCCAGAACAATTCGACGAACACATACGTTCTCGCGATGAACATGCCCGACATGAGCGGAATCCACCGCGACATAAAAAAGATAACGATTGACGGCGAGTCGTTCGACGTCAGCCTTTCTTCTTCTCCGTCTCCGTCCGACACCGGGCTTCCGGAACGGTTCCTCACGGAGTTCGACGATTCGGCATGGGGAAGCGGTGCGAACGGAATCTCGTTCAGCGGGAGGGACGGCGAGCGCGCGGTGTATTTCCAGACGGACAAGGAATTCCAGACCGATGAATATTTTTTCGATGTCACGGTCGAGGATGAGGCGGGGCTTTCCGTGTCGTCCAAGGTTTCCGACCATTCCAAGCAGCTTTCCGACGTCGTTTTCGAGGCGGACGACCTTTCCACGCTTGAGACGGACGATTACGGATACGCGCACATACTTGTCGACGCGCCGACGGAGACGGTTGACGGCTCGCCTGTTTCCGATGTCACCGTCTATTGGCGGCTGTACGATGCGGGCGGGAACCTGAAAACGCAGGGAAGCGGAATCGGGAAGGCTGATATCGGTGTCGCGACGGGAAAATGGAGAATCGAGACATGGGCGCACAAAGTCGGCTACATCGATTCGGCGACGGTTTTCAGCGATGTGTCGGCTTCCGGATATCTGTTCGTCAAGCCGTCGTTCGAGGGTATTTCAGACGGAAGCAGGATGTATCCGTACACGACGTTCGAGGATGCCGTGAATGCTGTCGTCTCCGCGAACCTCGATTACCTGCGCGTCGAAATCCTTGAGGATGTCGAGCTTGCCGAGGAATTCCGCGTGGAGCCGTTCAATGCGGAGATACGCGCGCACGGAGCATTGACGCTTTCCGGAACAATCCGCATTTCCGGCGGACATTATCTCGTCGTGAATTCCGACATACTGCTCGGCGAGATACAGATGGAGGAAGGCGCGCTCATAAAGACGCGCGGCGTCGGTGCGTCCGGGGATGTTGTCGCGAACGTCGTTTACAATGGCGACCTCGTCGAGGATTCCGTTCTTATGGAAGGAGTCGATTCGGATGTGACGCAGGAGCTTGCCGACCGGTTCCTCCTCAAAAACAGGGGTTACTACATCAAATCGCTCGATGTGGGCGGCGTGCTCAAGGGCGTCGTCGGCGTGAGCGGCGTCAAGGTCAAGGTCGATACGGCGGAAGGCGCGTACACGGTCTCCGTTACGGGGCTTGACGCGGCGGAGGCAGGAAGCACGCTTTCGGTTTCGTCAATTGCGGATTTTGAGGGCAATGATGTCGATGTGTCGCGCGTCACGAAGATGAAGGTCTACGCCGACGGAATTCTCGTAAAGGAATCGAACGGAAGCAGCATCGTTCTCGACTTGGAATACACCGGCGCGTACAAATACTCGCTCGAGGTCATATTCTCCGACAGGAATATAGAAGTGTCGGCGCAGTTCCCGTTCGAGATTCATGAGTGACAGGAGGAGATTATGGGAAAACAGTTCGTGTTCGGTTCAGTGTTGTCTAGGATTCTTCTTGTCGTTGCGGTGATATTTCTTTCGGCATCGTGCTCCGACATCGGGGTAAGCGCCGGCGCCTCCCGCGTTGAGGTGTTCGTCTCGTCGCAGGCGGCGCGCTCCGCTTTTCCCGTCCTTGACGGAATCGACGTGTCGTTTGAGGTCACGGCTACGAACGGCACCCGCACGGAAATATCGACCGAGCCGACGGAAAACGGCGCGTACCAGCTCGGGATTGAGAGCGGCGAATGGAGCATCGATATAATCGGAAAAAGGCAGGACAACGGCGAAGCGATTCTTTACGGGAGCGACACGATTTCCGTTCCCGCGACAGGATACTACAGCAAGACGATTCCCGTCGTGTTCTTCCAGTCCGGCACTGGAAGCGGAAGCGTGAGCCTCACGGTCGATGCCTCCGCGGTTTCGGCTTATTCAATGGGAAAACTCGTAATCGACGGCATTGGCGAGCGACAAGAGCTTGTTCCCTCTGGCGGAGTGTATTCGCTGCTGCTTGATTCCGTTAGCTCCGGCGATTATCCCGTTACGATGAAGTTTTTTTCCGTTTCGGACGAATTCCTCTTCATAATTCCGGAGCGGATAAGCGTACGGCAGAACATGACGACCGAAAAATGGTTCAAAAACGGAGGCGAGCCGTACATCAGCACCACGTCATTCGTCCTGAGCGACTCCGTGATAAAGGAAATCATCAGCACGCAGTTCTTTGTGAAAGGAAATGGCGGCTCTCTTTCTGCGTCGGCGTCGGATTCGGGGAGCGGAAACTGGAAGGAGCCTTTTGAGTCGCTGGATGCGGCGGTAAAACGCGCGGAGATTCTTGGCGCGGAAAACTACACGGTTTTCATCGACGGAACAGTTTCCGGCGGGGGAACAATATCGTATGGCAACGCAAAAATCTGCGCGTATCCCGGAACGTCCGCTTGCGGAATCTCGGGCGGAATAACGGTTACGGCTTCAGGTGGCGACGTTTCATTCTCCGGAATTTCGATTACGGGCGGCTCTTCCGGCGGAATTTCCGTTCCTGAAACGTCCGGTGCCGAAAAAATATCGCTTTCGTCGGTCTCCGTAAAAGACAACGATGGGTTCGGGATAAACATATCCAACGGCGCGGAGCTGTGCATGTCAGGCGCTGTCACCGTCTCCGGAAACTGGTATTCTGACGGAAACAAAAGAAGCGAAAAGAACGTCGTCCTTCCCGCGGGCGGAACGATAAAAATCGCGGGAGAGCTTTCATCGTCATCAGAAAAAATCGGAATCACGCTTGATGAAAGCGACGGGCCTTCTGCCGGAAGCTCATATGTTTTTACGGACGGATTCTCGGCGAATGCGGGCACGTCCGCAAAACCGTGGTCCGTTTTCAAAAGCGACAACGGAAAATTCACCGTCGTCTGGAACGGCGATTCGTCCGAGGGCGCGTTCACGAAAAACGGCGGCGGAATCAACGCCCAGTCCGACAAAATCGAGATTTTGCTGACGGATGCTTCGGGGAACGAGCTTTCTTCATCCGTAATCAACGAGGGCGATACGGTTTCCGCAAAAGCCGAAATCGACGGGGATGAAGTCGAATCCGGCGTCACGTGGTCCATGAAAATTCTTTTCCACGGTTCCGAGGTGAAATCCGTTTCGGAAAATTCGATATCGTTCGATTCTCTGAAATACGATTCTTCGACCGCTTTCGATTTTGCCGACGGGAATGTGTTCCAGCTTCTTGTCATCGCGACCTACAACGAAAAAGATTTCTCCGTTACGAAAGAATTCACGGTCACGCAGCCGTAGCGGAATGCCCGGTTTCGGCGCGTCTGTCCGGCATCTTGCCTTTTCCGGATATGATGTTTCCGAACAGTTTTATTGAAAAATCGGCTCTTTGAGGATATTCTTGGAATGGCGAGGATTATAGAAATATGAAAGGTGTTGAATACAAGGGATTGTCTTCCGTCGATGGACCGATTGTCGTGGTGAAACGGAGCGAGGATGTTTCTTACAACGAGATTGTCTATGTGCGCGACAAATTCGGCGAGAAAAAGACAGGGCGGGTCATAGACCTTAACACGGAAACTGCCGTCGTTCAGATTTTCGGCTCGACGACGGGGCTTGATTTGAACGACACTACGGTTGAATTCCTGGACGAGCCGATGGAGCTCCGCGTTGGCGAGGGGCTGCTCGGCCGCATATTCAACGGTCTTGGCGAGCCGATTGACGGCCTTCCTCCGATTGTGTCTTCCACGAAAATCGACGTCAACGGAATGCCGATAAATCCGTATGCGCGCGTTTATCCGAGGGATTTCATTCAGACGGGAATCTCTTCCATTGATGGTATGAACACGCTGATTCGCGGTCAGAAGCTTCCGATTTTTTCGGGGAACGGCCTCCCGCACAACAAGCTTGCCGCACAGATTATCCGCCAGGCAAAAATCCGCAATTCGGACGAGCAGTTCGTCATGGTTTTCGCGGGAATGGGAATCAAATACGACCAGGCGCAGTTCTTCATAAAATCGTTCGAGGAATCGGGCGTTTTGTCCAAGGTCGTCATGTTCCAGTCGCTCGCCGATTCTCCCTCAATCGAAAGAATCATCACTCCGCGCTGCGCTCTGACGGCGGCGGAATATCTGGCGTACGAGAAGAACATGCACGTTCTTGTCGTGATGACGGACATGACGAATTATTGCGAGGCGTTGCGCGAGATTTCGACGACGAGAGGCGAGGTTCCCGGAAGAAAGGGTTATCCGGGCTATCTGTATTCGAATCTTGCCGAGCTTTACGAGCGCGCGGGAAAGATTAAGGGAGCGACCGGCTCAATCACGCAGATTCCGATTCTTTCCATGCCGAACGACGATATCTCGCACCCGATTCCCGACCTTACGGGGTACATCACCGAGGGACAGATTGTCCTTGACCGCGAGCTTTCCCAGAAAGGCGTCTATCCGCCTGTCTCGGGGCTTCCGAGCCTGAGCCGCCTTATGAAGGACGGAATCGGCGACGGCATGACGCGCGAAGACCATTCCGCGGTTTCGAGCCAGCTTTTTGCCGCGTATTCGAAAGTTAAGTCGATACGAAACCTCGCGGCGATTATCGGCGAGGAGGAGCTCGGAAAGGAGGACAGAATGTACCTCCGGTTCGGCGACGCGCTTGAGGGGCAGTTCTTCACGCAGGGCGAGTACGAGAACCGCTCGATTGAGGAGACGCTCGACCTCGGCTGGAAGCTGCTCAAGATTCTTCCGCAGAACGAGCTGTACCGAATAAAGCCGGAGCTTATCGAAAAATACATGCCCAAGGACTGATGCACACGAATCCCGTTTTTTTGCGCGATGCAGGAAGACGGGATTTTTTTTGCCGATTTTTCTCAAAAAAAATCACTTTTTTTTTGTATTTTTTTTGAAAAGCCGTTGACACAAATTTTTTAAATCGATATATTATACACATCACTTGCGAACAACGCTAGCGATAAACAAAAAATAAAAAATGCGGGGTTAGCTCAGTTGGTTAGAGCATCACGTTGACATCGTGGGGGTCAGTAGTTCGAGTCTACTATTCCGCAACTCAAGAGGTTCCGATTTTCGGAACCTCTTTTTTTGTCCGCGTAGATTTTTCATTTTTGCCGCTGATGCGTTGACCCCCTTTGTTTCTTTCTTCATTCTTCCTGCCGGCTTTCAATCGGATTATTTTCAATAGTCAACTTTACTAAAATGAAATACAGGTTTACTATTCTGTGCAAAAAAGAGGTGCAAAAATGGATTTGATGAAATTGGCGGATGAGATAATCGGCGGGAGAAGACTTTCCGAAAACGACGACCTTTCGTTTTTCGTGACGTGCGGCATCGACGAGCTTTGCGAGGGGGCGGACAAAATACGCGGGGAATTCTGCGGCGACAGGGTCGATTTATGCTCGATAATCAGCGGGAGAAGCGGGCTTTGTCCGGAAAACTGCAAGTATTGCGCGCAGAGCGTCCACAACAAGACGGATTGTGCCGTTCATCCCTTTCTTCGCGAGGACGAGATTGTGGAGGCGGCGCGGCGCAACCAGGAGGAGGGCGTCGACAGGTTCGCAATAGTCACGGCGGGGCGCGCGCTTTCGGGGGAGGAATTCGAGAGGGCTGTTGCCTGCTACGAGCGTATGAAGCGCGAGCTGAAGATAGGGCTGTGCGCTTCGATGGGTTTCCTCACGCGGGAGCAGTTCCGGCGGCTGAAAAATGCGGGCGTGACGAGCATTCACAACAACATCGAGACGTCGAGACGGTTCTTCCCGAACATCTGCACGACGCACACGTTCGACATGAAAATCGCTACGATAAGGACGGCGCAGGAGGAGGGGCTTGCGGTCTGCTCCGGCGGCATCATCGGGCTTGGCGAGACGTTCGCGGACAGAATCGACATGGCGCTGACGCTTTCCGGGCTTGGAATCCGCTCGATACCGATAAACGCGCTCATGGCGATTCCGGGAACCCCGCTTGAGGGGCAGAAGCCGCTCTGCGAGGACGAGATAATCCGCACGCTCGCGATGTTCCGCTTCGTAAATCCGGAGGCGAACATCCGCCTTGCCGCGGGACGACGGCTCATTTCCGGAAACGGCCGGCGCGCGTTCGAGTCGGGGTGCAGCGCGTCGATAACGGGAAACATGCTCACGACAACGGGAAGCACCATTCAAGCGGATATCGCGATGCTCGAATCCATGGGGCGGAAGGTCGGGCGGGGGAGCGGCTCGTCGTGCGCTCCGTCATGCTGCCCGTGCTCTGGCAGAAAATAGCCGGGATACTCAACGAAACGATTGCATTCTGCTATAATCTCCGCCATGTTCGAGGTACGGGTCAACACTGATTTCGCGGCGGCGCACTTCCTCCGCGACTACAACGGGAAGTGCGAGAATCTGCACGGTCACAATTACAAAGTCTATGCGCATGTCCGCGGGAATGCGCTTAACGAGGGCGGGATGCTCCTCGATTTCACGGAGCTCAAGCGTGCCCTAAAGTCTGTATGCGCGCGGCTCGACCACACCAATCTGAACGACATGGAGGTCTTCGACCAGAATCCGAGCGCGGAGAGAATTGCGAAATTCATCTTCGACTCGATTCTGGAGATGATTCCGTCGCTGGTGAAAACGGACGGGGACAAGGCATTTTTGCAGGCGGTCGATGTTTTTGAGACGGACACGAACCGCGCCCGTTATTCCGTAGATTGAATTTGCGCCATCGGTTCCGGCGGTTTGGGACTGAAATCAATTGGGGAAAATCAAATGAAAAAAATCGACATATTCGACTCGACGCTCCGCGACGGCTCGCAGGGCGAGGGGATAAGCTATTCCGTTCAGGACAAACTGAACATCGTCCGCGCCCTTGACGAGCTGGGCGTCTCGTTCATCGAGGCGGGAAATCCCGGCTCGAATCCGAAGGACATGGAATTTTTTCAGGAGGCGAAGAAGCTCACGCTCGCGAATTCGAAGCTCGTGGCGTTCGGCTCGACAAGGCGGAAGGATTTGTCCTGCCGCGAGGACGCGAACCTCCAGAGCCTCCTTTCCGCGGGCACCGAGTGGGTCTGTATTTTCGGGAAGACCTGGGATTTTCAGGTGACTGACATTCTGCACGCGACGCTCGACGAGAATGTCGAGATGATTCGCGACACCGTGTCGTATCTTGTAGGCGAAGGGCGCAAGGTCGTCTTCGATGCGGAGCATTTCTTCACGGGATACGCCGCGAATGCTGAATACGCGCTCCGCTGCCTCGGCGCTGCCGTCGATGGCGGGGCGGAATGCCTCTGCCTCTGCGAGACGAAAGGCGGCGCCATGCCGATGGAATGCTACAACGCGACGAAAACGGTTGTCGAGAAGTTCGGCAAGAACCCCGGCGGAATTTCCGTCGGAATCCACACGCACAACGATTCGGGGCTTGCCGTGGCGAACTCGCTCCTTGCAGTCGAGGCTGGCGCGACGCACGTGCAGGGCGTCCTTCTCGGGTTCGGCGAGCGCACCGGAAACGCGAACCTTTCGACGATAATCGCGGATTTGCAGCTCAAGCTCGGCTGCTCGTGCATTCCCGAGGATTCGCTCAGGAACCTCACGCCGATATGCAAGCGCGTCGCCGAAATCACCAACATCGCGCTCAATCCCGGAATGCCCTACGTCGGCTCGAGCGCGTTCGCGCACAAGGCGGGAATGCACATCGACGCGGTCATAAAGAACCCGTTCGCGTACGAGCACGTGGAGCCTGACAGAGTGGGGAACGAGCGCGTGTTCCTGATGAGCGAGGTCGCCGGGCGCAGCATGATTATCGAGAAGGTGCAGAAATTCGACAAGTCGATAACGAAATCAAGCCCCGTCGTCCAGGAAATCGTCACGCGCGTGAAGGAGCTTGAGCACGACGGCTACCAGTTCGAGGGCGCGGACGCAAGCTTCGAGATTCTCGTGCGGAAATCAATCGGAAAATACCAGCCGTTCTTCAACCTGCATTACTACAAGACGAGCGGCGAATTCCCGCGTTTTGCCGACGGCCAGTGCGCGTTCTGCCAGGTGAAGCTCGACGTCGACGGAAATGTCGTCGTCACGGCGGGTGAGGGCGACGGCCCTGTCAACGCGATGGACGTGGCGCTCAGGAAGGCGCTCGAGGAATTCTACCCGAACGTCGGGCAGATTCACCTCACCGACTACAAAGTCCGCGTCCTTGACGGAAAGAGCGCCACCGCGTCGAAGGTGCGCGTCCTCATCGAGTCGAGCGACGGAAGCAGCACGTGGACGACGATGGGCGTTTCCTCCGACGTCATGGAGGCAAGCTACATAGCTCTCGTCGATTCGTTCGAATACAAGCTGATAAAAGATTTGGAGCGGAAATTCTCCAAGATTCTGTGATTAAGGGCCGCCGGGAAGATGTTTCCGGCGGCTTTTTTTTTGCGGGCGAAATCGGCGCCAATATTGAAAATGGCTTGATTTTTTCGGGGGGGGGTGGTATATTTCTTTCTCGTGGATTTTCACGAATCTATGAGGAGTTTTTTATGAAGAAGAAGATTCTTGCAGGACTCGCCGCGGCTGCTGCTGCCATCGCGTTCTCTGCTTGTACATCTGTGGTTCCTGTTCAGGGAAACAACCAGCTTCCTGCGAACGGCTACAAAATCCTTGGCCGCGTTACGACGAAGACCAGCTCGACACAGTCGGGATACACGAAGCTTCTTGCCGAGGCTCAGAAACAGTATCCGGGCGCTGACGACGTTGTGAACATCCTCGTCGACAAAAAGACGACGATTTTCCTTATTTTCGTCTTCCAGACATACGAGATGTCTGCGCTCGCGGTCGATTACGACTGATTTTCCCTTTCCGGTAATTCCCGGAAAGCGTTTCGCGTCCCGTTTGGGGCGCGTTTTTTTTTGTGCCCGGAAAATCGTTCCGCAAAAAAAACACCTGCCGGGGATTTCCCTCGGGCAGGTGCCTGCGCGTCTTTTCGCGGGAATCGCTACTTCGCGCCGTACTCCGCGTAGTATTTGTCGATTTCCGCCTTGATTTCGTCGGTGATTATTTTCCTGTCGCCGTTCGTGTGGAGCGCGTCGATGACGTCCTTCATCGAAACGATTGCGCGCGCGGGGAATCCGTATTTTTCCGAGATGACCTCAAGCGCAGCCTTGTCCGAATCGGGTGCCTTCTCCATCCTGTTGAGCGAGACGATTTCGCCGACGATTTTGATTCCGCCGGGAACCGTTTCCTGCGCCTTGATTTTCGGGTATGTTTCCTCGATTGACTTTCCGCTCGTGGTGACGTCCTCGATAATCACGACGCGGTCACCGTCCTTGAGCTGGTAGCCGAGAAGCCCGCCCTTGTCCGCGCCGTGGTCCTTCGCTTCCTTCCTGTCCGCGCAGTATTTGATTTCCTTGCCGAACAGCTCCGAATATGCGACGGCAGTGACGACGGCGAGGGGGATTCCCTTGTACGCCGGCCCGAAAAACGCGTCGATTTCGTCGCCGAAGTTGTCGTGGATTGCCTTCGCGTAGAATTCGCCGAGCCGTTTGAGCTGGCTTCCAGTGACGTATGCGCCCGCGTTCATGAAAAAGGGCGACTGCCTTCCGCTTTTGAGCGTGAACGAGCCGAATTTGAGAACGCCGCATTCGACCATGAAATCTATGAATTCTTTCTTGTAGTCTTCCATATTTTCCTGTTTTCCGTTTCGATTCCTGAAAATGGCGGATGATGCGCGCGCCGGAATCCTTCCGCGAAAGAAATGCCGGCGCGCGGTGCGCCTATTTCATCAGCTCAGCGTATTTCTGTGCGAGACGCGCTGATTTCTTCGCCGCAAGACCGCAGTAGTTCGCCGGATTCTCGAAGAACGACGCGGGGTTCTCTACGCCGAGCTTCTCAAGCTGCGCCGTGATGTCCGCGAATTCCTTCTCGTGCGTCTTCAATACCTCGAAGAACGATTTGCCGCTCTTCTCCGCCTCGAGCGTGATTTTCCTGATGACCTCGTGGCCGTCGTTGTAGCCAGCCTCGCCGAGGAGTATGTACGCCGGCTCGGCAAGGACTCCGCCCTTGACCTTTCCGCCCGCGCCCGCGAGGTTCCTCGCCATTCCGTCCTTGTCCGCCTGCAGACCCGAGACGACGCTGTTCATGCGCGCCACCGCCATCGTGAAGCCGGAAACGTAGTCGGAGATGAAGCGCTGGCTCGCGCTGTTCGTCAAATCGCGCTGGTGCTCGGAAATCTGGTCCATGTAGAACGTGATTACGCGCGGGCACATCGCCTTCCACAGCGACTTGACGTGCTCGCTGTTCCACGGGTTGCGCTTCTGCGGCATGGTGGACGAGCCGACCTGCGTCGACGCGAAATATTCGAAAACCTCGCCGATTTCGCTCCGCTGGAGGTTCCTGAGGTCGTCAGCGAGGTTCGCGATGATTCCGAACGCGACGTTCATCTCCAGGAGGAGGCGGAGGACGTGCTCCGGCTCGACAAGCTGGTTCGAGTACTCGCTCGGCTTCAATCCCAGAAAACCGGTGTAGATGCGCTCAAGCTCCTCGGGATCCTTCACAATCATCGACGGACCGTTGTACGAGCCGACGGGGCCGGCAAGTTTTCCGACCAAATCGTCGGAAAGCTGCTCGATTTTGAGGATTGACTTTCCGAGTCTCGCCACGAATTCCGCAATCGACCAGCCGAACGTGATGGGGACGGCGTGCTGGCCGTGGGTGCGCCCGACCTGCGGCGTCGCAGCCTCGCGCTCGGCGATTGTGCAGAGATGCTTCTCGAGCGTCTTGAGCTCGGGGAGGACGACGTTCTTCGTCACGTCGCGCATGCGGCATGAGAGCGCGGTGTCGAGGATGTCAACGCTCGTCGCGCCCAGATGGATGAGCGGTCCGATTTCCGCGCTGACCTTCGTCTTCATCACGTTGACGAGCGCGCGGATGTTGTGCTTCGTCTTCTCTTCCTCGGCGTAGACTTCCTCGGGGTCGATGTTCTCGGCGACAGAGTCGAGCGTCGCGGCGATTTCGTCGGTGAGCGTGCCGCGGACCTTGAGGTGAGCTTTCACGAGGGCGGATTCGCATCTCGCGCAGGAGCGGATGGACGCCTGCTCGGAGATGTACCTGGAGAGCGATTCGAACGCCGCCTTCTCGGAAAGCGAGTAGCGGTGGTCGATGCAGGAGAGGTTCTCAAAAATATTTCGTGTTTCCATGCGCGGAAGTATACCGGATTGCGCCGGTTTGTTCACCGTTCGCGGCGTTTTCAAAAAAGTTGCCGGCGACTTTGCGGGATTTATCAAATATAATAAACTTGAGCGGCAGTTTGGTTGCCTGGCAATTTTGCTGCTTTCGTTTAAAAATGTTTGTATTTACAGAGGTCGAAGCATGGAGAATGATTTTTTTAAAGTCGCATATGTTGCCCAGAAATACGGGCTGGAATTGAAATATAAAATAAGGGAAAAATTCGAGGGCGATTTGCTTGGATATCTGGCAAGAATCTACGAGAAAAATTCCTCGGCGTTCATCGTGTACAGCGATTTCGCTTTCGTTTGCCTTGATTTTCATGACATTGACGGAAACATTCTCTACGCCTTCTTCACGAAGAACAGATATCCCGACAAGCAGCCGTGGTTTTTGTCGGACATAAAGACAGAGGATGAAATAGCTGAATTGTGCAGCCCGTCAGGCTCCTCCTCGGACGGCGACGACGGCGCGGATAAAAGTTCGCGCGGAAAGAGGCGCATCGTCCAGCGCGTCGTGACGGTGTTCGAGGACAAAACCCTGCGGACAAATACATCGGTGAAGGCTCTTGTCGACAAATACAGAAAGGAGCATTCCGGGGGCGGTGAGAAGGACGGCGTTGTCTTTGAGCGGATGCTCATCCAGGCAATCATCGAAAACGACTCCCCGAACAGCATAAACAACGATGAGTCGCTGCTCGACGCCATCTGCGTGGACGATTACTACGATTCCGGGATAGACGGCATCTGCATCCGCGTGAACGGGCACATCGTCACGAACAAGAAGCTTCTGGATTTCATCATCGCAAGCGACAAGGGAATCCGCTCCGCCGAGATTATCCTCATCCAGTCCAAGTGCAAGGACTCGTTCGACCTCAAGGAAATCAGCGTGTTCATCATGGGAATCCAGAATTTCTTGGACAGGGAGTCCACCAGAAAACTCAACCCGAAAATTCTCGCCTGGTTCGACATCAAAAACGACATCCTTGCGCGTCCCGAGGATTGGACCGAGCTTACGCACATCGAGGTCCGCCCGTTCTATGTGGCGGCGAACGCGAAATGGACGAATTCGAGCGAGGTGCTCGGCTCCTTCGAGACGCTCAGGAAGGCAGCCGAGCGCATGGAGAACGGAATCTACAGCATATCGTCCCCCGTGTTCGTTGACGAGGAGCGCGTGCTCAAGCTCTCTGCGAACGATAACGAGACTTTTTCCGTCCGCATAAAGCTCAACGGGACGCCGCTCCAGCTTTCCGGGGACGAGGCTGTCATGGGCTGCGCCGCCATGATAAACGCGACGGAGCTTCTCAAAATCCTCACCGACGAGACGACCGGAAATTTGAAAAGGGGGCTTTTCGAGGAGAACGTCCGGGACTATCAGGGAAACACGGGCGTGAACCTTTCCATAAAAGAGACGATACGAACGGCTCCCGAAAGCTTCATTTTGAGGAACAACGGAATCACGATTCTCTCGAACAGGCTGGAGTATCCGACCCTGGATTCCGTGCGCATCACGAACCCGCAGATTGTTAACGGCTGCCAGACCTGCTCCGTCATCTACTACGCCCACAAGGAGGGGCTGGACATCTCGAATGTGAAGGTTTTCGCCCGCATCATAAGCACGAACGACTCCGAGACGATAAATTCGATTGTAAGCGCGAACAACAACCAGAACATGGTCCACGACATGATTAACGAAATCACTAAGTCGTACCACAAGAAGCTTGAGGTGTTCTTCCGCAACTTCGAGGACACGAGCGAGCAGAGGCACGTCTACTACGAGCGCCGCTCCAAGTCGCTTGCCGGGGAGAACATCTGCGCCTACCAGAAATGCTCGTTCAAGACGCTTTTGCAGAGCGCCGTCGCGGTGTGGTTCGATTCCCCGTTCGATGCGATGGCTTCCGAATACCAGCTTCTTCCGCTGTACCGGGACAGGGTTTTCTCCGACAACCACAGCGAAATCTGCTATTACGCGAGCGCGAGCCTCTACTCGGCATTCGAGCGGCTCATCTATCAGGGCAAGCTCGATTCGAAATTCCGCAGCGCGAAGTCGTATGCCTGCTATCTCGTCAAGGAATCGCTCGGCTCCGGAACGGTCAGCATGAACGACACCAAGAAATCGGTCTCGCTTTCCCGGTCGATTCTGTCGCTTTGCAAGCGTGACGCGGAGCTGGAGGACGAGTTCAACGACGCGCTGCTGGTGTTCGAGAAGGCGGAGGAGCTGTTCACGAAGGCAAACGGCGGAAAGAGGATGGGAGATTTCCTCAGCAGCCATAAAATCATGTCGTACCTGCGCGATGCAAAAAAGGCGCTCGGGGTGCGCACGGAGGAGAAGTCGGACGAAAACAATACGGGCACTTATTCGGGGCGGATTGCCAGAATCGGCAGGGACCGCTACGGCAGGTACTATCTTTTCATCACGCGCAGCACCGGGACGGTGTTCGCCCACGAATCGTACAGCGAGTCTGTTTCCTTCGCATGTCTTCAGAACGGGCAGAACGTCGTCTATGAGCTTGGCCCGGATGCGAACGGCAAGGAGGTCGCGAAGAACGTCCGTGCGTGACGCGCGCGGGAGATTTGTGTCATTTTTGTCAAAAACTTTTGAAAAAAGCATAGACCGTAAAAAGCATTTGCTTTATGATTCGAATTTATGCGTGGAACCTTGGGTTCCGAGATTCTCGCACAAGTGAAAAAAGGGACGAATGGGTTCGGCGGAAAAAGCGGCTGCTGCCGGACTGGGAAACAAAATCTTTCACTTTTAATCGTGCCGCCTGTGGACGGGCGGCTCATTATCAACTAAAAAGGTGGTTTGGGACATGTTCAATCGTTCTGACTACATTTCCGATTCCGAGTGGAATCGTTTCTTGGAGTTCTCAAAGGATTTGGAGACTCCGAATGTTGTTATCAATCTCCATCAGATTAAGTACAACTTCATCAAGCTGCGCGACTCCTTCCCTTTCGCGCACATCTATTACGCCGTCAAGGCGTGCCCGGGCGAGCCTGTCCTCCGCCTTCTCAACGAGCTTGGGTCGAATTTCGACATCGCATCGCGCTATGAGCTTGACCGCGTGCTTTCGCTCGGCATAACGGGGGATCGCATTTCGTACGGCAATACCATCAAGAAGGCGAGAGACATCGAGTATTTCTATCAGAACGGCGTGCGCATGTTCGCAACCGACTCAAAGGACGACCTCAGGAACATAGCGAAATTCGCGCCGGGCTCGCGGATTTTCGTTCGTATGCTCGTCGAGGCGGGGCAGAGCGCCGACTGGCCGCTTTCCCGCAAATTCGGATGCCATCCCGACATGGCGTACGACCTTCTCGTTCAGGCGAAGGAGCTGGGGCTGACTCCCTACGGCGTCTCGTTCCATGTAGGCTCTCAGCAGCGCGACATCGGAATCTGGAACGAGGCTATCGCGAAGGCGACATACCTTTTCTCTTCGCTAGAGGAGGAGGAAGGAATAAAGCTTTCGATGATTAACATGGGCGGCGGTTTCCCGGCGCACTACATTCAGCCGACGAACCCGCTTTCCGATTACGCTTCGGAAATCACGCGCTACCTTCACGACGATTTCGGCGACGAGATTCCGATGATTGTCCTTGAGCCGGGACGCTCCCTTGTCGGCGACTGCGGAATCCTCACGAGCGAGGTCGTCCTCATCTCACGCAAGAACAACACCGCGCTCCAGCGATGGGTCTATCAGGATTCGGGAAAATTCAACGGCCTTGTCGAGACGATGGACGAGTCCATAAAATATCCCGTCATCTCCGAGAAGGATGGCCCGGGCGAGAAAGAGGGCGAGGTTATCCTTGCCGGCCCGACGTGCGACAGCGCCGACATCATGTATGAGAACATCAAATACAAGCTTCCGCTCTCGCTCAAAGCCGGCGACAAACTCTACTGGCTTTCGACGGGCGCATACACCGGAACGTATGCCAGCGTCGAGTTCAACGGTTTCCCGCCGATAAAAACGTATTACATGGAATAGCATTTTCCGCATGATTCCTTCATCCCGCATTCCAAAGCGAAGTGCGGGATTTTTTTATGCGCGCATTCTGCTTTATGAAGCGCGCTCCATGCTGGAGCAAAAATAGCTTTGAAAATTTGTCGCTTGCAGAACAATTTCTAGGCCGAATGTCGAGTTTTGCTATTTTTGTAATTCGGCTCCGCTCTAATGGGAACGGCATTCCCGCTCTAATGGAAGTGGCGTTCCTGCTCTAATGTGAACGATGTTCCTGCTCTAATGGGAACGGCATTCCCGCTCTAATGTGAACGATGTTCCTGCTCTAATGGGAACGGCATTCCTGTTCTAATGGGAACGATGTTCCTGTTCTAATGGAAGTGGCGTTCCTGCTCTAATGGGAACGGCGTTCCCGCTCTAATGGGAACGTCGTTCCTGCTCTAATGGGAGCGTCGTTCCTGCTCTAATGGGAACGTCGTTCCTGCTCTAATGGGAACGTCGTTCCTGTTCTAATGGGAACGTCGTTCCCGCTCTAATGGGAACGTCGTTCCTGCCTTTTTGCTCCGCCTTATTGTGGATGTTCAGAAAGGCGCCGCCCGGTTCTTTTGTTGCGAAACTCGAATTTTGGCCTTCCATACAATGCCGTGAATAATTCGTGGCGGGGGCGGGGAGCCGTTTTGGGTGCGGTGTGTTAGAATGTGGCGGGGGTTGTGTTGGCTTCCATTAAAAAAGGGGAATCGATTATGAGAGCGTTTCGGAATTTGTTCAGCATGTTTGCGGCTGCCGTCATTTCATTAGTTGCGGTGTCGTGCTCGCTTTTTGGGGATGAGGAACCTTCTGTGGAGAGAAACTTCGTCGAGCCGGCGCTGACGGCATCCGTGAGCGGGAGCGTCTCTGTTTCGGGGGCGGTGCCGGGCGCTCTCCGGAGCAGTGCCGCGCGGACTGCGCTTCCGTCGCTGGGCGAGGAAATCTCGTATTCCGTGGAGGCTGCCTCGGGCGGGGTGAGGACGTACGTTGCGGAAGTCGACGGTGAGAATCTCACGTTCTCGTTCGGCGACCTTGCGGTTTCCGAGGGCGGGACTGAGTACACGATTACGGCGACGGGAAAATCAGGCGGCGTGGCAGTGCTTTTTGGCGAGGTGACGGAAACGCTTCGTCCCGGCGACGCGTTTTTCTGCGAGGTTCCCGTAAAGCCCTATATGGACAGCGGGACGGGGAACGTCAGCCTCGAAATAGACGTCAGCGAAACTGAAATAAAGTCGTGCGCGGTAACAATTTCGGGTGAGGATTGTGTCATACCCCCCCCCGTATATTCTGGCGGGAAAATAACATGGAGCGCGGAACTCGATTCGGGATGCTACGATGCGGTTTTCAGCTTCTACAGCACGGCGGATTCATCATCCGCGGATGGTGTTCTCCTCTACGAATTCCGCGAGTCCGTCCACGTCTGCAAATCGCTTGTGACCGATTCGTGGTTCGGCTCGTCGTCGTACATCACGGACGGGAAATGCGTCGTCACGGATGACCTCGTCAAGAAATTCGCGCTTTCGAGGATGTACGTGTCGTCGAGAAAAGAAGACAGCAGGGAGACGGGGACGCGCGCGGAGCCGTACAAATCGGTTGCCCGTGCGATGAATGCGCTCCTTGATAAAGATACCGACTACACGATACTCGTTGACGGAGAGCTTACGGGCGCGCAGGAAATCTCGGATACGCTCACAACAGAAGCAGACGGAACATACAAGGCGAAAAGCCTTGTGATAAAAGGCGCGGGCGCGGGCGCAAAAATCAACGGGAACAATGAAGGGACGGCGCTCACGATAAGGACGGCTGTCCCCGTCACCATAGAGAACCTCACGATTACCGGCGGAAAAGCGACCAACGGCGGCGGAATCTATCTTGGAAGCGGCGCGGACGTTACGCTTTCAAATTCCGCCGTCGAAAAGAACGAGTCATCGGGATATGGTGGCGGAATCGCCGTTTACTGCGCGACGCTTGCGATAGACAAAAGCACCATAAGCAAAAACAAGACGACTACCCAAAACGGCGGGGTTGGCGGCGGGGTTGCGCTTGGGGGAAGCGACACCGTCACAGCGAAAGTGTCCATGAACGAAGGTTCTGTCATCAGCGGAAACACGGCTTATTCAAATAAAAACGGAGGTGGCGTGGCTCTGTACATCGGAAAGTCAACGTTCACGATGACAGGAGGAGAGATAAGCGGAAACCGCGCGTATTGTGGCGGCGGGGTAGACCTCTGCAACGATGCCGAGTTCATCATGGAAGGCGGGAAAATTTCCGGGAACAATGCGACCCACTCCAGCGGAACCGTCTATGGCGGCGGGGTTTACATCCGGGGAAAAGGCTCTTTTTCCATAAGCGGAGGAGAGATTTCTGGTAACAAGGCGAAAGATAGCGGGGGAGCCGTGGCGTTTGAAGGGGAATGCTTCGGTACGGTATTCACGATGACAGGCGGGAAGATAAGCGGAAACGAAGCTCCCTGCGCAGGCGGAATCTACGCCAGGAACGGAACTGTAAGCATCACGGGCGGCGAGATTTCAGGGAACAAGGCTACAGGAACGAGCGGCGGAGGCATTTACTGCGGTGGACCTTTCAAATCAGACCCGGCAGAGAACGGAACTGTCACCGTTGGCGGAATGGCCGTCATAAAGGGAAACAGCGCGAACAAATTCGGCGGCGGAGTCTTCGTCGAGTACGGGAAATCGTTTGCATTTGAAGGCGGAACAATCGGCGGAAGTTCAGGGGAAGACGCGAACGCTGCTGAGCAGGGCGGCGGAATCTATGTTTCGGGAAGCCTTGCGATGACAGGCGGGCTTGTAAAGGGCAACACCGTGACCGAGGATGGAGGCGGCCTTTATGTCTCCGGAACGACCGGGCTTTCGGGCGGAAGCATTGAATCAAATTCCGCGGCGGGAAGAGGCGGCGGAATCTTTATGAACAACGGAAGCCTGACACTCGGAAACTCAATCTCAATTCCTGCGGGCAGCGGCAAAAAGAACGACCTGTATCTCATTTCAGGAAAAACGGTTGCCCTTTCAGATTCGCTGGCTTCCGGCACTGTCGCGACAATCACGCCGCAGGAATATGCAGACGGAACGCCGATTCTCTCCCTTTCGGAGGCAATCTCCACGACGATTGAAGCGGAGCGTGCAAAATTCAGCATAAAGCAGCAATCTGAGCAGCTGGAAATTTTCGACATCTCGAATGAAGGGTACCTTACGAATGTCGTTTTCTCTTTTGACAGAGTATTCCCGAACGGAACTGTTTACGGAACGGAAGTCCACGAAGATAAAACATATATCGCAATCAAATACAGATACACTCAATACGACAGTCTGAGCATGAGCATAACGAATCCGTTCGCAGACATGGGCTGGTCCATGGAATTCAATCTTGACGATGTATCCACCGACCCGGCAAGCGCGACAACCCTTTCTGACGGCTACCACACGCTGAGCGCAACGCTTTCAAAGGGGAGCGAGAGCGTAACGGCAGTAACAAGAGTACGGGCAATGATTAAGCCTGTAACGGTGACAGTACCAAAAGTGAAAGGCTTTATAACAAGGGGAGACGGTTATAGGATTTCTCTTAACGTATATTTGTATATACAAGGAAAAAATGGTGATGAGTACACGCAAGAGCAGACAATTGCGCATTGGAGTGGAGTATATGATACCGATTTTAACTCAGAACCTGCAACGAACAATGATCCAGTCATCCTTACAGCCAAAGACAGTACGTTCTACTTTTATACATCTCAAGCAGTCGATGAATGGAATACGAGTGGTCCTCTTGGATTGATAAACAGGGGATACGAATATACGACTCGCACTTTGGCGGATTTGAAAAAAAGCAAATCTTTTGATTCGCAATGCGTCAACTCTTCTGGCAATAAATGTTCTGACAGCGGCAAACGCGCGCACTACTGGTTCACCGCAACTTTAGACGACTCCGACTGACAATTGCACGGCAGTTTTCTGCGCTGAAAAAGACTTTGTGGGCTTGGTCTTGGTCGTTGAGTTTTATAGTAAACCTGTCCGGGAACTTCCGTTTCAGAACAAGTTGCTTCGAAATGCGATGCTCAAAAAAGTGCTGTTTGCGCGTTTTTGAACTCGTCTATAGCTTGTTTTCCTCCTCCTCATCGTCTATTTGCCGCAAGCAAAACAACGTATTTGCCCTTTGCCCATAGTCTATTTACCCCTTGCGCATAGTCTATTTACCCCTTGCGCATAGTCTATAGGCGCATGGTAAATAGTCTATGGGCACAACTCCCAGGAAGGTGATTTTTTTTTTTTTTAGAGCTATCATGAAACTGTCTATTTTATATAGTCGATTAACTTGATACATTCTTAACGGCTTTCATAGGAAAGTTCGTTTCAGAATCTGTAATACAAAAGATGCTGAAACAAGTTCGGCATGACAATCTTTTTCTAGTTGATCTACTATAAAAATGCGTTGCGCTAAATTAAGGATGATAAAAATTGAATCAGTCTACTTATAATTCTTTAAGAGCACATATTTGGAATATTGCAACAGATTGTTTGGTTGATGTTTACGATGTTGGTGATTACAGAAAAATTATTCTTCCAATGTTTGTAATTCGCCGTTTTGATGCAGTTTTGGAACCTGTTCACGACAAAGTTGTTGAAATGCGTAAACAGTTGGAAAAACTCGACGACAAAAGTGTTGATATTGAACCTGCTCTCTGCTCTGTTGCAGGACAGGCATTTGTAAACTCCTCTGATTTTACTCTTAAGGATTTGAAATCACGCACAAGCCGTCAACAGCTTAAGGCAGACTTTATCAACTATCTTGATGGTTTTTCAAAAAATGTCCAGGACATTATCGACAAGTTTCATATTCGTTTTGAAATTGACCGCTTAAGTGAAAATGACCGCCTTGGCCTTTTAATTGAAAAACTTGTTGACCCAAAAATCAATTTGAGTAATCAGCCTGTATTGAATGAAGACGGCTCTGTAAAAATTGAGGCTCTCGATAATCATTCGATGGGAACTTTGTTTGAAGATGTTATCAGACAGTTCAACGAATCTACGAATGTTACTGATGCGGGACGGCATTTTACACCGCGCGATATTGTAAGCCTCATGGCAGACCTTGCTTTTGTTCCTGTCCAAGATAAAATCCAGTCCACAGCATATCGTATCTATGATGGTGCTTGTGGAACTGGCGGTATGCTTACCGTTGGAGAACAGTGCATAAACGAACTTGCCGAGGCCAACAACAAGAAAGTTTCCATTACTCTTTTTGGGCAAGAACTTGCTGATGAAACTTTTGCAATTGCCCGTTCTGATATGCTTGTAAAAGGAGAAGGCTCACAAGCGAACAATATCCGTTATGGCTCTACAATTTCCAATGACCAGTTTGCAGGAGAGGAGTTCGATTTTGAACTGAGCAATCCGCCATTTGGAACAAGCTGGAAAAACGAACTCAAGGCTTGGGGAGACATCAAAAAAGAAGATATTTCTGACGGTCGCTTTATTATCATGCGTGAGGACGAAAAAGGAGAGCTGGAAGAGTTCTCTCTTGTTCCTGATATCGGCGATCCACAGATGCTTTTCTTGGCAAACAATATCAGCAAGATGAAGAAGAATACTGAACTTGGAAGCCGTATTGTTGAAGTTCACAACGGCTCATCTTTGTTCACAGGCGATGCTGGTAGCGGAGCAAGCAATCTGCGTCAATATATGTTTGAAGATGATTTGGTAGAGGCGATTGTCGCTCTTCCAGAAAAGATGTTCTACAACACAGGAATCGGAACGTATCTTTGGATTCTTTCGAATAAAAAAGATTCAAAACGAAAAGGAAAAGTTCAGCTGATTGACGCGACAGAAATAAAGTCTCCGGTCAGAAAAAATCTTGGTGAAAAGAATGCCGAACTTTCAGAATCTGACAGAAAAAAGATTCTGGATTTGTATATGAGCTTTGAAAAGGCTGATTCCAAATATTCAAAAGTATTCGACAACAGGGAGTTTGGATATTGGTCTGTTGATATGCTTCGCCCTTTAAGGTTCAAAGTAGAACTTACAGATGAAAATTACTCTGACTTCAAGCTGAACGAAAAAGACGAGGCTCTTGAAAAAATAATCAAAACGCTGGTTTCAGAGTTCGGTCCTTCTCCAGTTATGGACTACAACAAAGTTCATGGCCGAATTGTCGAACTTGCAGAAAAAGCGAAGGTCAAGCTCACAGACAAACGCATTAAGGCATTTAGAAACTACTTCACGGTTACTGACGAGAACGCAGAACCTGTAAAGTCAAAAGAAGGATTCGAAGCAGACAAAAATCTTACTGACACAGAAAAAGTTCCCTTGCTTTATGAAGGCGGAATCAAAGCTTTTTATGGAAATGAGGTGAAACCTTATGTGCCAGATGCTTGGATTGATGAAAAATCGATTAAGGTAGGCTATGAACTCAGTTTTACAAAGTATTTCTACAAGCCGATTGTGCTTCGCGAAGTTAAAGACATAATTGCCGAAATAAATGAAATTGAAAAAAATACGGCAGGTCTTTTGGAATCTATAATTGGAGAATAATTATGGCGAAAATACAGGGCTTTAGAGTTAGAAATTATAAAGCATTAAAAGATATTTCTTTCGGGAAATTATGGAATAACAATGAAGAGCCTTTGACAACGTTGACTGCCGTAATTGGAAAAAATGGAGCCGGAAAAAGTTCAATTTTTGATGCTTTTGGTTTTATAGCAGACTGCTTAAAAAACGGTGTTGAAGAAGCCTGCGACAAAAGAGGCGGTTTCTCAAAAATTTTCTCGAAAGGGCAATCTTTGGACGAGTCAATAAGCTTTGAAATCTATTACAGGGAAGAGGAAAATGAGAATCCTATAACGTATGAATTTTCTGTAAAACTGGATGAATTTGAGCGGCCTTTCATTTATAAAGAGCGGTTAAGGCAGCGAAGAAAAGGACAACATAAATTTGGACAACCATTTTCATTTCTGATTTTGAACAGCGGTGTCGGCGTTGTATGGAAAGGTGAAACTCTGGGAAAACAAATCGAGGAAGATGATAATTCTCTTTTCAATACAGATGAACTTATTTCAGAAATTGAGTCTGGAAAAAATACTGAAGAAACTAATGAGACGGAGGTTATCCGTCTTGAAGATACTAGGCATTTGGGAATCACAACTTTGGGAGCATTAAAACAGCATCCGAGAATTATTTCGTTCAGAAAATTTGTTGAAAGCTGGTATTTAAGCTATTTTTCTCCTGATTCAGCACGTTCTTTGCCATTGGCTGGAGTCCAGAAGCATCTTGATATTCATGGTGACAATCTTGCAAATGTTGTTCAGTTCATGCAAAGAGAACAACCAAAAAGATTCAAGCATATTCTTGAAAATATCTCACAAAAAATTCCGGGACTTTTACGGATAGACACTGAGCAATCTTCTGACGGTCGTTTGCTTTTGAAATTTTTTGCTCAAGGATTTGAAAAGCCGTTTTATGCCCAGCAAATGTCGGATGGAACTTTGAAGATTTTTACCTACCTGCTTTTGATGGAAGACCCGGAGCCACATTCTTTCATCTGCATTGAGGAACCAGAAAATGGGCTCTACCATAAGCTGTTGGAACTGCTTGCGAAAGAATTTAGGGAATATGCTTCTTCAAGAAAAAATTCTTCGCAAATTTTTATAACGACTCATCAGCCATATTTTGTGAATGCGTTGAATCCAAATGAAGTTTGGATTCTTGAAAAACAGAATGACGGATTTTCAAAAATCACCAGGGCCGACAAAAAGCCTCTTGTAAAAGAAATGGTGGAAGAAGGGCTTGAGCTTGGCAACCTTTGGTACAGCGATTATCTTGATTAGGAGCTTTAAATGCATTTTGAATTTCTTATAGAAGATAAATCCGGTGAGGAAATGTTGAAGATTCTTGTTCCTAAAATGATAGACACTCAAATGCATACATTTAAAATTCATTCATATAAGGGAATAGGAACGATTCCAAAAAATCTGAAAACGACTCAAGACGCCGCAAAAAGAAGTCTCTTGAACCAGCTTCCAAAATTGCTTTCTGGTTATGGAAACGCTTTCCAGTATGATTTGGAAAATAATGTGGTAATTCTCGTTTGTGATTTGGACAACAAGAACAAAGAGCAATTTCTGAAAGAATTAACTGATGTTCTTGAATCATGCTTCATTCAACCGAAAACGAGTTTTTGCATTGCTATTGAAGAATGTGAGGCATGGTTTTTAGGAGATTTGGATGCCGTAAGAAAAGCATACCCAAAAGCCAAAGAGCAGATTTTGAGGAATTATAAAAATGACTCTATTTGTGGGACATGGGAAGTCCTTGCCGATGCAGTTTTTTCTGGTGGCAGCGCAAAATTGAAAAAGCTTGGGCATATTGATGAAGGAACTCAAAAATCGGTTTGGGCGAAAGCGATTGCTCCGTTCATGAATGTCGAAAACAACAAATCGCCGAGCTTCAATTTTTTCAAAAGCGAAGTGGAAAAATACTGCCGCTGAAAACAAAGGAGAATTAAATGAAGGAATATCCAGAATATAAAGAAACTCAAGCATTCGGTATCTCAAAAATTCCAATTTCTTGGCAGGTTCAACATGGTTTTGCCTTGTTTGAAGAAAATAAAATAATTAATAAAGATGGTAGGCAGACTTTATTATTACAATTTAATTATGGTGAAATAGTTCCAAAAAAAAATCAGGATGCTGAAATTGACGATAAAGGAACATATCTAAAATATTCTGTGATAAAACCTGGGTATATTTTAATAAATGGTTTGAATCTTAATTATGACTTTGTATCACAGAGAGTTGCTGTTACAAATTATGAAGGGGCGATTACCTCTGCTTACCTTTCATTTAAGTGTCGTAATAGGGAAAACTTAGATTATATAAAATATTTGCTAAAGGGATTGGATGGAATAAAGTTATTTCATTCCTTAGGTTCTGGATTACGTCAAACCTTGACAAGCAAGGAAGTGTTACAAATGCAACTTCCCATTCCACCCATCTCCGAACAGAACGCAATCGTCAAGTATCTCGATTACAAAACAAAGCAGATAGACGAATTTGTCTCTGCGAAAGAGAAAGAGATTGAGTCCCTTCAAGAGTTGAAAAAAACTTTGGTTGCAGATGCTGTTACTAAAGGTATCTCTGGAGAAGAACTTGTTGATTCTGGAATTGAATGGCTTCCAAAAGTGCCAAAAGGGTGGGCTGTTCATACTCTAAGACATTTGCTCAAAGCGTTTAGCGAAAAAAATCATTCAGAAATGCAGTTGCTCTCTGTTACTCGTGAATTGGGGGTTATTGTAAGGGATGTTGAAGATACAGAAAGCAATCATAATTTTATACCAGATGATTTAAGTAACTACAAAATGGTAAAAAAAGGGCAGTTTGTAATCAATAAAATGAAAGCTTGGCAAGGTTCTTATGGGGTATCTGATTTTGATGGAATTGTTAGTCCTGCATATTTTATTTTTGATTTAGATTTTGAAAATAAAGAATTTTTCCATTTGGCAATCAGAAGCCGAAAATATGCTGATTTTTTTGCTCGTTATTCAGATGGAATAAGGATTGGGCAATGGGATTTATCAATGCTTGATATGAAAAATATACCTTTTTTTGTTCCACCAATCGAAGAGCAAGAGAAGATTGTAAAGTACTGCAAAGATAAAGTTCGGAATATAGATACGCTGATTACTTCCATTCAAAAGCAAGTCACTTTGGTAAAGGAATTGCGTACAAAACTCACTGCGGATGTTGTTACGGGGAAGATTGATGTGCGGGACGTTGAGATTCCTGCGTAAAATTTAGGGAGAAGACAGATGCCTACAAACACAAAAGAAAACGGTTTTGAAACATTGATTGTGAACTACCTTGTGGAGCATAACGGCTTTGAGCAGGGAACAAATGACGATTACAACATCAAATATACGATTGATGAAAGCCGGTTGTTCAGGTATCTGGAAGATACACAGAAAGAAAAGGCATCAGCTCTCGGTATTCTTTCTGGAACGGACAGAACAAAGTTTCTTGAACGGCTTAACAAACAGCTTTCAGAAAAAGGCGTTATAGAACTTCTTCGTAAAGGCATAAAATACAAGCATCTTACCCTTGAATTGTTTCAGGTTACTCCTACAAAAGGAAACAAAACAGCAGAAGAACTTTACAAGAAGAATATTTTTTCTGTGACAAGACAGCTTCGCTATTCATACAAAAATGACAAGCTCGCCTTGGACCTCGCGATTTTCTTGAACGGACTTCCGCTTATCACCTGTGAATTGAAGAATAATCTGACAAAACAGGATGTGCAGGACGCTGTTGCCCAGTACAAGAAGGACAGAAAACCAGAAAATGACGGTCTTTTGTTCAGTTTCAAGCGTTGTATGGTTCATTTTGCTCTTGATGACAATGAAATTGAAATGTGTACGGAACTCAAAGGAGAGAAGTCATATTTTTTGCCATTCAATAAAGGCTACAACGACGGAAAAGGGAATCCACCTAATCCTAACGGTATAAAAACTGATTATTTCTGGAAAGATATTCTCACCAAAAAAGAACTTTCAAATATCATAGAAAACTTTGCACAGGTTGTGGAAGAAAAAGATCCCGACACAGGAAAAGTTTCTTATAAACAGATATTTCCACGGTACCATCAGCTGCAGGTCGTAAAGTCTCTTCTTGCAGAAAGCAAAATAAATAAGACTGGAGCAAGATATCTTATTCAGCATAGTGCAGGCTCTGGAAAATCAAACTCAATTGCATGGCTTTCTCATCAACTTGTTGGTCTTAAGGATGAAAACAATCATTATATTTTCGATTCCGTAATTGTCGTAACTGACCGTATAAACCTTGATAAGCAGATAAAAAATACAATCAGACAGTTCATGCAGGTAGGTTCGACAGTTGGCTGGGCAACTGATTCAGGAACACTAAAAATACTCCTTGATGAAGGAAAGAAAATCATTATTACAATCGTTCATAAGTTCCAGTTTATTCTTAAAGATATTACTGACGATTACAAGAACAAAAACTTTGCGATTGTAATTGATGAAGCCCATTCCAGCCAAAATGGAAGCCTTGCGACACAAATGAACATTGCTTTGTCAGGTAATCAGTATGAAGACGATGATGAGCTTGAAGATAAAATCAATAAGTTGATAGAAGGCAAAAAGATGGCAAAAAACGCCAGTTATTACGCTTTCACAGCGACTCCTAAAAACAAGACCTTGGAAATGTTCGGGAAGCCAGTTGTTGATGAGCATGGAAATCCCGTTCTTAATGCCGACGGAACAAGGAAATTCAAGCCTCATTATGTCTACACTATGAAGCAGGCAATAGAAGAAGGCTTCATTCTTGATGTATTAAAGTATTACACTCCATATCAGAGTTACTATAAAATTGCAAAAACTATTGAAGATGACCCGATGTTTGATAAGACAAAAGCACAAAAACGTCTTAGAGCTTTTGTTGAAGGACAAGAATACGCTATTAAAGAAAAAGCTGATGTTATTGTAGAGCATTTCTGCACTGAAACATATAAGAAAATTGGCGGACAGGGACGGGCTATGGTAATTACAAGCAGAATTGAACGAGCTATAGAGTTCTATTTTGCAATAAAAGAATCCTTGGCTGCAAGAAAAAGTCTTTATAAGCCAATCGTGGCATTTTCCGGCAAGGCGACATACAACGGTGTAGAATACGACGAAGCGAAGCTGAATGGTTTTCCGTCAAGCAAAATAGAAAAGACATTCAAAAATGACCCTTACAGGATTCTCGTCGTTGCAGACAAGTTTCAGACAGGTTTTGATGAACCTCTTCTCCATACAATGTATGTTGACAAGCAGCTTTATGATATAAAAGCGGTTCAAACATTGTCACGCTTGAATCGTTGTCACAGTCAGAAGTTTGATACTTTTGTATTGGATTTTGTAAATGACCCAGATGATATAAAAGAGGCTTTTGACCGTTATTACAAAACAACAATTCTTTCCGGCGAAACTGACGTGAATAAACTTAATGATTTGGTTGACGTTATGGAACCAATGGAGGTTTATTCAGAAGAACAAATCACAAAGTTCGTTGATTTGTATTTGGGAAATGCTCCACGAGAAAAACTTGACCCGATTCTTGATGTTTGTGTTGAGAACTTTAAAAATCTTGAAATAGATGACAAAATTAAATTCAAGGGCAGTGCAAAATCTTTTGTCCGTACATATAATTTCTTGTCTTCTATTCTCCCTTATGGTTCTCCAGAATGGGAAAAACTCTCAATCTTCTTGAACCTTTTGATAGGAAAACTTCCAAAACTTAGTATAGATGATGACACCGACGAAATCTATAAGGATGTAAGCCTTGAAGGTTATAGATTGGAAGCGCAGACAACAATGTCCATAAGTCTAAAAGATGAAAACGCAGAACTTGAACCTGTTCCAGTTGGAACTCCTGTTGGAGGCAAGGGGGTAGAAGACTTGGATTATCTTTCGCATATCATAGCAACCTTTCATGATATTTGGGGCAATTGCGAGTGGACTGATGAAGATAAAGTAAAGAAACAGATTCAGGAACTCCCTGCGACAATCAAAGAAAACGAAGAATACCAGAACGCAATGAAACATTCTGATGCACAGAATGCTCGCGATGTTTGTGAGAAAATTGTTAAGGAACAAATACAAAAATCTCTTTCTACAGGTCTTGAGTTATACAAAGCCTTCTATGGAGATATGAAAAACAAGAATGGTAAATCATTCCAGAAATGGCTTCTTGATATGGTATTCAATGCTACTTATGAGACGGATGGCGGAGTAAGAATATAAGTTGCGTTCCAGCGTCGATGGTGTTACAAAAGGTATGCTAATAAGGTGGCTGAGCGCAGTCGAAGCCAGTTTATCCTCATAAAGGAAGCTGTCATTTCGGCTTCGCTCAATGACCGATTTTTATTTCAGCATACTTTTCGTAACACCTCCTTTGTGTTTTCGACAGGCTCAACCATCGTTTGAGGGGATAATTCTGTCAAGGGAGAATGCCGCCGTCCGGGAACTTCCGTTTCAGAACAAGTTGCTTCGAAATGCGATGCTCAAAAAAGTGCTGTTTGCGCGTTTTTGAACTCGTCGACCTGAGCGATGACTAAGTTATCGAACATGTCTAATCGTTTTCCCGAGAATTTCTCCCTGCCTCTTCATTGAACCTGAAAAAAAAATCGGCAGGTGGCCGGAAAAATCCGGTTCCTGCCGATTTTTGCGCTCAGCGATTTATGCGAGGCATTTGTCGAGCTCGTCGGATATCGCCTTCTTGTCGAGGTTCTGTCCGATGATGCAGAGCTTTATCATGCGGTCGCCGACTTTCTCGTCCCATTCCTTTGCGATGTCGGGGTTTGCTGCGAGAATTTCCTTGCGCTCCTTCTCGCTTGCCGTCGCAATCCACTGGCCGCTCATTCCTGCCTGAATCTGCCTTCCCGATGTCTCGAAGACGTACGCCATGTCGTTGTCCTGCGCGAGCCACATGAGACCCTTGCATCGGATGATGTTCCTCGGCCATCTTCCCGCGAATTCGTCGAGCTTGTCCTGGTCGAACGGGCGGCGGCGGAAATAGATGAACGTTCCGATTCCGTATTCGTCCTCGTCCGCGCCGGAATCGCCCTCGTGCTTGTGCTCGTGGTGGTGGTGATGGTGCCCGTCGTGGTCGTCGTCATCGTGATGGTGCTCGCAATGCTCGTCGCAGTGGTGTCCTTCCTCGCCGTGCTCCGGATTGTGCTCGTGCTCGTCGTGCTCGTCGTCGTCGCCTTCCTCAAGCTTCTTGCACCAGCCCGCGCTCGCGTAGACTTTCTCGAAGTCGAACGCGCCCGTTGAGAGAATGTCCGCGACGGGAACGTCTCCGCGGCTCGTCTCGATAATCTTTACGCCGGGATGGAGCACCTCGATGACCTTGCGCACCTTGCTGAATTCCGCCTCGGTGACCAAATCCTTCTTGTTGATGATGAGCGTCGAGCAGAATTCAATCTGCTGCACGAGGAGGCTTTCGATATCCTCGTCGCCGATTTTATCCTTGTTCAGGAGCTTGTCTCCGCCGGCGAATTCGTCCACGAGGCGCGCCGCATCGACGACACCGACGACGTTGTCGAGCTTTCCGTTCTTTATCATCTCAAGTTCCTGCGCAATCGGCATCGGCTCGCAGACCCCGGAAGCCTCAATCATGATGTAGTCGTATTTTCCCGACTTGATGATGTTTTCGATGTTCTGCGCGAGCGCGCTTTTGAGCGTGCAGCAGATGCATCCGTTCGTGAGCGGGACGATGTCGCTCGTGTCGGTGATTTTCGCGCCGTCGGCGATGAGCTTGGCGTCCACGTTCACCTCTCCGATATCGTTGACGATGACCGCGACCTTGTAGCCTTCCTGATTTGAGAGAACCTTGTTGAGGAGCGTCGTCTTTCCGGCTCCGAGATACCCGCACAAAAGCGTCATTGGAGTGAGTTTCTTTGCCATTTTAGCCTTCCTTCAAAAATTGGTGTGATTTTGTGTACAGATGAAATAAACCGTTCGGAAACTTCAGTTTCAGAACAGGGTGCTTCGAAATGCGATGCCCAAAATTGAGCTCGTCGACCTGAGCGATAAAGAAGTTATCGAACAGGTCTAATATATAAAAAAAAACGACGCTCGGCAATTTAATCGGCGGGACGGGCTTTTTTCGGAAGACGCAAAAAAAATCCCCCGCGCTTTTCCTTCGCGGGGGATTCCTTTTCCTAAGTTCCGTCAGACCTCGAAGTCCATGCAGGTGCGCGACTTCGTGTACGGGCGGACTTTTCCGTCGGCGACCGCGACGTGCGCGGGGTGCGTCGCGTAGTTTTTCAGTGCGTCCGCGCTATCGAAAAGCGAGTCGAGCATCACGTCGGCGTTCGATGAGGGGAGGGGAACCGCGTTCACCTTTATTTCCGCAAGCCCCTCGATTTTTCCCTTCAGGCCTTCAAGCCCTTCCTTGATTCCCTTCTTTACGGTTTCCTTTTCTTCTGCAGAAAGCCCGTCCTTGAGCTGCCAAAGAATCACGTGTCTTACCATTTTGTTTCTCCTCCAAACTGCATTAAACCTGTTCGGGAACTTCCGTTTCAGAACAGGTCTATTTTTTTCCGCGGGGAAATCGAAAAATTCCCCGCGTCCTGTCACATTTTCCTGAACGACGTGCGCTTGTCGAAGCCGTGGTTCACCGCCTTGTCAACGTCGGTAAGCCCCTCGCTTTCCATGGAGCGGTCGTTGCTTTTTGACGACAGATATTCCTCGATTCCGAGAAAAATCTGCTCGGGCCGGATTACCGCGGGAATTCCCGTCTGCGAGAGAATCGGGATTTTCGTTTTGTCGCAGAGCGGCATGAAAAGCACGTTCGCGAGGTTCGCGTTGTCCCAAGATTCCGCGCCGTTCGCGTCCCACGCGCTCACCATGCGCCTCGTCCGCCTGTTCCACCATTTCGGTTTGAGCGTGAAGAGGCCGAGCGGAACTCCGTTCCATCCGTAGTTCTTCCGCGCGCATACGACCGTCGGCGTGAAGTCCGAAAGAATTTCGCGCCTCCTTCCGTTCTCGTCAAATCCTTCGTTGTGGACGAGGTCGTCGAGCCGCATGATGAACAGGTTCGTTCCCGCGACGAGGGCGATTTCGTAATGCGCGCCGCTTTGCTCATGCCGGTACGATTTCCATGATTTTCCGCGCCGTTCGATGTCGATGTCGTATTCGACTATGCCCTTGAGCTGAACTTCCGCGCAGAATCCGCTTTTCGTCAGGAATTCAGAATTCCTCCTGTCGAAGAGTATGCTGTCGTCTGAAATCTCCGTGTGCGACAGCCAGTCGTAGTAATCCTTGTTCTTGTCGATGATTCTCACAATTTCTCCGCATTTTCCCTGAAACTCCGTGCAAAATCATCTTCTTTTCCATAATTAGCCTCCTTTTGAAAAAAAATCAGTTTGAAAACGGCGGGAGCGTCAGATGCCGAGCTTCTTCTGGCTTCCGTATATCGACTTGTTGAAGTTCGCGAAGAACGCGACCGAGCAGACGATTACGAGCGCCGGAAGGTTCTCCGCGCCGAAGCATTCCGTCCCGATGAGAATAGGCGCGAGGAATGTGTTCGTCGCGCTTCCGAAAATCGCCGAATATCCGAGCGCCGCCGCGAATTCCGGGGGAAGCCCGAGAAAACCCGCGACGACGGCGCCGAGGCTTGAGCCAATCGTGAAGAGAGGCGTCAGCTCTCCGCCCATGAAACCCGCCGACAACGTGAGTATAGTCAGAACGAGCTTGAGAATCCAATCGTACGCGTAGATTTTTCCGCCCGTAAGAGCCGCGTGCGTTATCTCCGTCCCGAAGCCCGAGTACCGCCCGTAATGGAGCGCGATGAACAGTATTCCGAGGATAAGCCCGAACAGCCCCGTGCGGATTACGGGATTGGGGATGAGAACCGGAAGGAATTTTTTCGTCCTCCGCAGCGTCGAAGCGAAGAACGCCCCGACCGCGCCGAAAACCGGGCCGAGCACGGCGAGCTTCCACAAAAGGTCGAGCGTGAATTCCGGCGCGTGGATTGCGACGTGCTCCCCGCTAAGCCCGCATGCTTTCGCGACGAAATAAGAGGTGAATGCCGCGATTGTCGCGGGGAAAAGCGATTTGTATTTCAGCTCGCCGCAGACGAGAACCTCAAGCGAGAAGAATATCGCGGCGAACGGCGTCTGGAACAGCCCCGCAAAGCCGGCGGCGATTCCGCAGATGACGAACGTGTCGCGGGAATTCTCGAACAGCTTGTTCCTCGAAAGCCTGCTTCCCGCCTGGTCCGCGAGCGTCGCCCCAATCTGAACCGCGACGCCCTCGCGCCCCGCGCTTCCTCCGCACAGGTGCGTCATCCAGCTTGCGATTATGACGAGCGGCGCGAGCCTGAGCGGGATTGAGCATTTTCCCTCGGCGGCATCGAAGACGAGCGTCATGCCGCGCTCCGTTCCCTTTCCGAATTCCTTGTAAATCAGCGCGATGAAGACGCCGGCGAGCGGAAGAAACGCCGTCCATCCCGCTGGATTTTCGAGCCGCGCTCCCGTGACAGCCATCAGCCCGCGCCCGAAAACGACCTCGATGAAGGCGACGACAGCCCCGAGCGGGAACGCGATAAGCGAAAGCACCGCGACAACTTTGTATTCTTCTATTGAAGATATTACGCGTTTTTCGTAGGCGACAATCGGATTGTCGCGCATGTTTTCTTTTTCTTTCATTTTGATTTTGATTCCGGCGTCCCGCTAGCGGAGCATGTCTTTCGTTATTTTGTAGACCGAGCCGCAGTTGTGGCATACGATTTCAATCGGCTCGGGGTCGTTGGCGATGATGTCGTCAAGCTCCTTTTTCGGGAGATGCTTTACGTGCTCCACGTAATTTTCGAGTGAGCAGGGGCAGTCGAAAACGATGTCGCGGTTGAGGACGGCGACGGGGTTGAATTCCCGGAACAGCCCGTAAATCGCGTCCTCCATGTCCCCGCCGTCGGCGAACCATTTTCCTATCGACGGCATCGCCTTGAACGCGTTCTCCGCGCGCCTGATGAGGTCGTCCGCATCTGAATCCTTCGTCTCCGCGCCGGAATTTGCGGTCTGCGCGGAAATCTTCGACTTTCCGCCGGCGTTCGGGACGTACTGTAGGAACATGCCGCCCGCGCCGATGACGCGCCCTTCTTTGTCGAACTGTATGCTCGTGTTGAACGCCGTCTTCGTCTGCTCGGACTGCTGGAAATACCATGCCAAATCTTTCGCGATGTTCCTGTACTGAATCTCGACGGTGCCGACCTGCGGCTGCCTCATTCCCTCGCCGATTCTCGATATCGTGACGGTTCCGTCTCCGAGGAACGGCGTCAAATCCCAGTTTTCGAGCGGCTTTTCGACGGGAATCCTGTTCTGGAGGAGGAACCCCCTGACGTATCCCGTGGAGTCCGCCTCGACGCTGAATCCCGCCGCTGGGCCCATCGTGTCGTAGCGGAACGTCAGGTGCTCGCGTCCTTTCATCGTCGGGATGAGCAGCGCCCCGCAGAGAACAGCCTGCCCGAGGACCATCGTCTCGAGTATTCCCGTTTTCTGGTTCGCCCTCATCTGGTTCACGAGGCGCGTGCCGTTGAGGAACGCCCCGCGGAACTGCCCGTCTGCCATGACGAACATCGTCATCTCGTCCTTGTGGATTGAATCCAGGTGTTTCTGGAGTTCTCCGTCTAAAATCTGTGCTTTAATCATATTTTTCGATTATAATGAAAAAAACTCATCTGAAAAACGCCTGCATCAGACAGGAAAAAATAAGGAAGGAAAGAAAAAAAATGAAGAAAATATACGTGGGCAACCTGAATTTTGCGACCGGAGAGGAGCGCTTGCGCGGCATTTTCTCCGGTTTCGGGAGCGTCTCGTCCGTTTCTGTCCTCGTGGACAAATTCACGGGGATGTCGCGCGGGTTCGCGTTCGTGGAGATGGACGACGACGAGGAAGCCGCCCGCGCTATTTCCGCCGTCGACGGGACGGACATCGACGGGCGCAAGGTGCGCGTGAGCGAGTCCGTGGAGAAGAAGAGCCGCCCGCGGAGCATGAACAGGGCGCGCGCGAAAGATTTCCGCAAGGATGCGGCCCCGCGCGACGACGAATTCTGAGCTTTGTGCCGATAAATAAAATGCCGCCTTTTACGATTTCGACGGCGGGATAAAAAAATTGTGGAGTTTGTATGTATAAAAGTCGAAGACGAATTGCATTGATTGCGATAAACCTCGTTGCCGCAATCATTTTCTTCATCATCGCGGTCTCCGTGGCGCCGCAGACGAAAATCAACGATTACAGGACTCATTCAATCGTGTTTCCCGTTTTCGTCACCGCGATTCTGTTCGCCATACTGACGTTCGCGAGCGTGTCAATCTATGACAACTTCAAGCTCAAGGTTCACAAGCGCGTCATGGAAAGCGGCGGGACGGCATACTTCACCGAATTCATCAACAAGCTCCGCTTCTGCTATTCCCCGGCGGATTTCTACAAGATAATCGGGGAAATCCTCGAGAAGAGGGCGGACTGCTCCGTCTACTACATCGAGCGCGCGGCGAACTATACGCTCTACAACAGCCCGAACAGGATAACGTCCGGCGAATTCAACCAGAACCGCAGCGAATTCATGGAGCGGATGATTGAGAACTACCAGCTCAACTGGCCCGACGGAATCTATTTCTTCACGGAGGACGGCGGCCTCATCTCGAACTCGAGGCACGCGCGCGGGTTCTTCCTCGTGAGCAACTGCGAGCATTTCTACGTGATGTGCAGCTACCTTTATCTTTTCGACGACGAGATTTACCCGAAGCTGTACGAGGAATTCGTCCGTTTCCAGAACCGTTCCCGCATCATCGAAAGCCTTTCCGAAATCTCCGACCTCACCCGCGAATGGTCGCAGCTTGCCGATACCCAGCGCTCGTTCCTCCCCCAGAAACTTCCCGAGGTTGAGCGCGTGTCGTTCGCGGCGTACTTCCGCCCGCTCATAAACGTCTCGGGCGACTATTACACGGTTCTTCCGATTGACGAGACGAAGACGTTCGTCATGCTCGGAGACGTTTCCGGAAAGGGAATGGCGGCGGCGCTCATCATGGGACTCGTCATGAACACGGTCAAAATCCGCGAGAACAAGGAGGATTTGGTCGGGACGCTCAGGGCAATCGATGCGTCGATAAAAAGCATGCACCTGCTCGACAAGTATACGGTTCTCTTCATGGGCATCATCGACACGGAACGGATGCGCATCAGGTACATAAACGCGTCGATGAGCGACCCGATTATCATAACGAAATCACCGGACGGGTACAGGATAAAGCCCCTGTCGTCGAACTGCTCGATTGTCGGAATTATCCCGCTCGACGACGACATCCAGGTGGCGGAGCAGCGGCTTTTTTCCGGCGACATGATTCTGATGGCGTCGGACGGCGTTTCCGAGGTCATGAACAAGGACAAGGTGGAGCTCGGCGACACGCAGCTCTATACCGACACGATAAAGGCGGGCGCGGGAAAATCTCCGCAGGAATTCATTGACGATATCGCGAACCTCGTCATCTCGTACAACGGGGACACGCGCCTTCACGACGATGTGACGATGCTCGCGGCAAAAATCGGGCAGACAAAGGCGTAAGGAGAATCTTGAAAATGGTCTACGGTGTTCTTAATTTCGTTCTTGCCGGGCTTTTGATGTGGCTTTCGTATTTCGTCGATAGGAAAATCGAGAACAAGGCGATAAACAATCCTATCGTCGTCATGAATTCATGGCTTGCGTTCGCGTGCGTCGCGATGGGGGTCGCCGTCATATCGTCGCTTTCGATGGCGCCGGAGAGAATGACGACGTTTATGGGAAAGTGCATGTACCTGTGCATGGGAATATACGCGCTCCATTTCTGCGAGTACTGCATATTCTTCCCGTCGTTCGACAGGCCGGCGGGCGCGAAGGTCGGCTTCTGGATTGGCGTCGCGTTCTGCGTGTGGGTCGTGTTCGCCAAGATTTACGCCGTCAACATAACGTCGTTCCTCGGTCTCCGCATCGACGCGAAATCGATGTTCACGGGGGTGCTGACGAACTATTTTCCGTACAGCTGGTACAATTTCTACGAGCTTTTCATGACGTTCTGCCTTCCGGGGCTTTCGATAATAATAATGCTTCTCCGTTCCGAGAACAGGACGAGCCGCCTCGACCACCAGAAAACTATCATAACGGCGGGCGCGCTTGTCCTCTCGTGGATTTGCATGAAGCTCGTCCTCTCCGCATCCGAGCGCGTCCCGCTTTTCTCTTCTATTGTCCTCTGCGGGTTCGTTTTCGCGCAGGCGTTCATCGTCATGGCGGCGGTGCAGAACTTCCTTTATGACTGGTATTATCTCGTCGGCGTTTTCCTCAAGCTTCTCGTCTGCTATGTTGTCCCGTCGCTTTTCGTCGGGCTTATGTTCGCGCTGCTCTGGAAGATTCACTCGACGTCGCCCGTGAAATTCACGCTCGCGCTGTCTGTCGTTATAGCGGGCGCACTTTCCGCGTCGTACGAGCTGGGGAAGCTGTTCCGCACGCACGGCGGTTTCCGCTCGAACCAGTACGCCGCGCAGTTCGAGGAGGACCTCGCCGCGATGGACTACAGCGACGATCCGTCCGCAATCATGAAGCAGATGAACGACGTGTTCTCGAAGAACATCGGCATGGCATCCTTCCGGTGCCTTATCGACATGGGAAACGACGAGATTTCTTCCGTCTACGACCCCGAGGGCGAGAAGCCGCTCGTCTACAACGTCAAGGACATCCTTTTCGACACGCTGCTCAACATGAACGCGCCGATTGTCCTCAAAAGCTCCGTCGAGAACGGCTACCACTTCCTTTCCATAAAGAAGGAGCTCCTTGAATTCTTCAGGCGTACGAAAACAGACGCGCTCATCATCCTGAACGAGGGGCGCCACATCCTCGGCGCGATTCTCCTGGGCGCGAAGTCGGGCGGCAACATCTACACCGATTACGATTACGAGATTTTCTCGAAGCTCTATTCCTATTTCTTCGTTTTCGGCTATTACATGAAGAACATCGGAAACCAGGAGATTGTCGGAACCGTCAACCGCGAAATCCACATGTCCGAGCAGATTATCGAGTCCATCCAGCGCAACATGGACCCGATAAAGAACAAGAAATACGATATCGGGCATCTTATGATTCACGCGCACAACATCGGCGGCGAGTTCATCGACTTCATCAAGGTGAGCGAGGACAAGCACATGTTCGTCATGGGCGACCTGAGCGGAAAGGGAATAAGCGCGTCGATGAGCATGGTCATCGTAAAGTCGATTATCCGCACGTACATCGCCGACTCGACGGATTTCAAGGCGCTCGTCGAGAAGGTGAACAAATTTATCCGCTTCAACCTTCCGAAGGGAACGTTCATGGAGGGCGTTTTCGGGCTCATCGATTTCGCGGACAACACAATGTACTACATAAACTGCGGTGTTCCCGCGATGTTCCTCTACACCCGCGCGTACAACAACGTAATCGAGGTGCAGGGCGAGGGGCACGTCCTCGGCTTCGTCAAGGACATCTCGCCGTACATCAAGGTGAAGAAAATCAAGCTCAATCCGGGCGACGTGCTTATGACGTGCACCGACGGGCTTGTCGATTCCCATTCGATGCGCGGGGAGCAGTTCGGGAAGGACCGCGTGCAGAAGACGCTTATGGAGAACACGATGACGCCGTCGCAGAACATCGCCGAAATCACCTACGGAAACCTCGTCGAATTCGTCACGACGGAGCTTGAGGACGACGTGAGCGTCCTCGTCATCCGCCTGCTGCGGTAGCACACAAGGAGCATTTTATGGAGCAGCTTTCGATAAAAGAGAAGAACGGCTCGAACTACGTCATGTACGAGCTTTCGGGCAGCCTCAATTCATATACGGCTTCCGAATTCCAGGAAAAGGTGTACGCCAACATCCAGGTGACGAACGTCGTCGTCGATTTGTCGCAGGTGACTTCGATTGACTCGACGGGAATCGGAATCATCATGGCGGGATTCAACGACGGGGAGGAGTACGGCACGAAATTCTACCTGATGAACCCGTCTCCGGCCGCGCGCGTCGCAATCGAGGATACGGGCTTTTACAGCGTGTTCTCGTTCATCCACTCCGTCACGGAAATAGGCTGATGAGATTCCGCCCTGCCGCGTTTCTTGCGCTGTTCGCTTTGTGCGCCGCTCTGCTTTCGTGCGGGAAAACCCCGGTGCGCTCGGCGCGCAGAATCAACCCCGAATTCATGAAGCTTTCCCGCGTCTTCTCCGCCGTCAGCGCGGAATGCCGGGACTCCGTTCCCGACGGAAGCCCGTCCGAGATGATAAACGACATCCACCGCGTCGTCTCTTCCGGCTCGCGGAACTTTCTTTCCTCATCGGAAAAAAACGCCGATTTGATTCCGCTTTCCGCGCGTGACGAGTACGGCGTTTCCTCTGACGGGATTCTCCTTCGGAAGGCTGCCGAAAAGTCGCTCAGGGAAATGGGAAAAAAGGCGAAGGATGACGGGGTTTCGCTCGTCGTCGCGGGTGCCTGTGACGACGGAGGATGCGCCGCCGATTTCTGCGACGGGTTCGTCTGGCTTTCGGAAAACGCGCCGTCGTTCGGGTGGGCGAAACTGCCGTTCGAGAACGGCGCGCGCTTCCGCTTTATCGGAAAGGAGGCGTGCGCGTTCTGCGACAAATGGTTCGGCGGCTCCGTTCCGCTGATGATTGAATTCGTCTCCGCGTGGAAGGCCGCAAGCTAAATCGCGTGGGCGTCTTTTCCGCCGCCGACTGAATCCATCGAAATTCCGAACTGCTCCGCCGGATGGTGGCCCGCGTGCCCCGCAGGCTCGACGTGGACCATGATATCGTAGACGTCCGGAATCGCCGCCTTTACTGCGTCCTCGACCTGTTCGGCAATCTCGTGCGCCTCGTGCACCGTCATCCCTGCGTCAACCTCAATGTCCAAATCGATGTCGTAATGCGACGAAATCTTCCTTATCCTCGCACGGTGCGGGTTCGACACGCCCGCGACTTCCATCGCCGCGCGGAAAAGCGACCGGTAAAGCTCGTCGTCGGTGTTTCCGTCCATCAGCTCCCTGTTCGTTTCGAGGAAAATTTCCGCCGCGCTCTTTATGACGCAGACGCTGATGAGAAGCGCCGCCACCGGGTCGAGCACGGGCAGCGCGAAAACCTTCGACAGAACGAGACCGGCAAGGACGGCCGCCGACATCAGTATGTCCGACTTCATGTTCTTCGCGTTCGCCATCACCATCGGGCTCTGGCTTTTCTTCCCCAACGCGAACTGGCTTGCCGTCAAAAGCGATTTTCCCGCAATCGATATTGACGCCGCGATTATCGCAAGCGCGTCCGATTCCGGCGGCTCGATTTCCCGGAAATGAAGCAGCTTTCCCGCCGACGAGAGGAGAAGCTGCGCCCCCGCAAAGAAAATCACGAAGCTCAGAATCATCGTCGCGACCGTCTCTGCCCGCCCGTGCCCCCACGGATGCTCCTTGTCGCTCGGCCGCGATATTATCCGGCTTATGAGAATCGTGACGAGAGCTATCAGCGAGTCCGTCGCTGAGTCGATTCCGTCGCCCATCACCGCAAGGCTCCCCGACATCGACGCGAGCGAGAGCTTTACGGCGCACAACGCGAGGTTCCCGAAAAGCGCAATCATCCCCGCGAGTTTTATGTAATAAGTGCGTGTCCTTTCCATGTCGAAAATGATAGCGCCGTCTTGCCGGTTAGCGTAAGGAAAAAGCGATTAGTCTGAATGAACTTTGCCTGGCAAGCCCTTTCGTAACACCATACACTGCTCATCTTACGGTCGTACCGAACAGAACGGACAGGCTCCGAACGAAAGTGCAGGAAGTGAATGCCGAAACACCGGTTGAGATTGGATTTCTGTTTGAAATAATCGTTCTTGAGCAGGAATGGAAAATCGTCGTCCAGGGATTCGCCTTTGGCGTGTTCGGAACGAACCTGTATTGGCTTGGTGGATGGGGCGACTATGCCCCTTTGACGGCGGGCGACGAACACTCTTTCCGCAAAGTCACGATTTCTATTTCATCATACTTTTCGTGCCATCGTCCAATCGTTTTCCGGGCATCGCAAAAAAAACCGCAGGATGTTGCCTGCGGTTTTTTTCATTTTCGCGCGTGCTTTACTTCACGACCACGTTCACGAGTTTTCCGGGAACGACGATGATTTTTGCGACCGTCTTTCCGTCGGTGAATTTCTTGAATCCGTCGGTCTCCTTCGCCATCGCCTCAAGCGTCGCGCTGTCGGTGTCGGCTGCCGCCTCGAATTTGGCGCGGAGCTTTCCGTTTATCATGACGGGGAATTCCTTCGTGTCGTCCTTGCAGTAGTCCTCGCTGAAGACCGGGTACTTCTCGTACGCGAGCGACGTGTCGTGCCCCAGCTTCTGCCACAGCTCCTCGCCGAGGTGCGGCGCGTAGGGGGAGAGCAGGAGGACGAATCCTTCCCACATCGCTTTCGGAATCGAATCGAATTTCGACGCCTCGTTGATGAAAATCATCATCTGCGAAATCGCGACGTTGAAGTCGAGGTTCGCCGTGTCTTCGGTGACTTTCTTCACCGTCTTGGCGTATGTCTTCCTGAGCGATGCCAAGTCCTTGTCGAGCTTGCCCGTTATGTCGATGTCGCTCATCGGCCTTTCCGAAAGGTTCCAGATTTTGTCGAGGAAGCGGTTCACGCCAATAAGCCCCTGCGTGTTCCACGGCTTTGAGACGGTGAGCGGCCCCATGAACATCTCGTACATGCGGACGGAATCGGCGCCGTAAGTCTTAATCATCTCGTCCGGGTTCACGACGTTCTTGAGCGACTTCGACATTTTTGCGACGACGCGCTCAAGCTCCTCCCCGTCGTCGTTCGCGAAGAATTTCCCGTCCTTCTCGGTGACGGCATCGACCGCGACGAGCGATTTCGTTTTCCTCTGGTATGCGAACGATGTAATCATTCCCTGGTTGATGAGGCGCTGGAACGGCTCCTTCGTTGAGACGACGCCGCAGTCGTAGAGGACTTTGTGCCAGAACCGCGCGTAGAGAAGATGGAGGACGGCGTGCTCGGCTCCTCCGACGTACAAATCGACCGGCATCCAGTAGCTTTCCTTTTTGCTGTCGCAGAACGAAAGCTCGTTGGAGGGGTCGATGTAGCGGAGATAGTACCAGCAGCTTCCCGCCCACTGCGGCATCGTGTTCGTCTCGCGCCGTGCGTCTCCGCCGCATTTCGGGCATTTGCAGTTGACCCATGATTCGATTCCGGCAAGCGGGGATTCTCCCGTTCCCGTCGGCTGGTATGACTTGACCGCGGGAAGCTCGAGCGGAAGCTGCTCCTCTGGGACGGGAACCGTTCCGCAGCACGGGCAGTGCACGAGAGGAATCGGCTCGCCCCAATATCTCTGGCGCGAGAAAACCCAGTCGCGGAGCTTGTAGTTCACCGCCTTCTTTCCGATTTTGCGCTCCTCGAGGAATTCGAGCATTTTCGCGATTGCGTCCTTTTTGTTCAGCCCGTCGAGGAATTCCGAATTCACGTGGATTCCGTCAGCCGTCCACGCCTCTTTCTGGACGTCAACCTCGCTCTTGAGGACTTCGATTATCGGAAGGTTGAATTTCTTTGCGAATTCCCAGTCTCTCGTGTCGTGCGCCGGAACCGCCATGATTGCGCCCGTGCCGTAGGAGATGAGGACGTAGTCGGCGACCCAAATCGGAATCGCTTTTCCGTTCACCGGGTTTATCGCGTAGCTTCCCGAGAACACGCCCGTCTTCGTCTTCGCAAGGTCCGTTCTCTCAAGGTCGCTCTTCTTCGCGGCGTCCTCGCGGTATTTCTCGACCGCCGCCTTCTGCTCCGCCGTGGTGAGCTTTTCGATTAAAGGATGCTCGGGGGAGACGACCATGTATGTCGCGCCGAACAGTGTGTCGCACCTTGTCGTGTAGACCGTGAGCTTGTCGCCCGTCGCCTTTCCGTCCTTGTCCGCAATCGCGAAATCGACCTCGGCGCCCTCGCTCCGTCCAATCCAGTTCCGCTGCATCGCTTTCACCGATTCCGGCCAGTCAAGCCCGTCCAAATCCTCGATTAGCCTGTCCGCGTATGCGGTGATTTTGAGAATCCACTGCCTGATGACCTTGTGCGTGACCTGCGCGCCGCATCTGTCGCAGTGCCCTTCCTTGACTTCCTCGTTCGCCAGTCCCGTCATGCACGACGGGCACCAGTTGATCGGCGTCTCTGCCTCGTAGGCGAGCCCTTTCTTGTAAAGCTGGAGGAAAATCCACTGCGTCCATTTGTAGTAGTCGGGCGTGCACGTTTTTATCTCGCGGTCCCAGTCGTAGCTGAATCCGAGCGCCTTTATCTGCTCGGTGAAGTGCGCGATGTTCTTGAACGTAGTCTCGGCGGGATGCGTTCCCGTTTTTATCGCGTAGTTCTCGGCGGGAAGGCCGAACGCGTCGTAGCCCATCGGATGGAGGACATTGTATCCGTTCATGCGGAGAAAGCGCGAGTAGATGTCCGTCGCCGTGTACCCTTCGGGATGCCCGACGTGGAGCCCCGCTCCTGACGGATAGGGGAACATGTCGAGGATGTATCGTCTTTTCTCCTTCGGTACCGATTCGTCTTCGACCGCGCGGAACGTCTTGTTGTCCGCCCAATATTTCTGCCATTTCGGCTCGATGTTTTGGAATGGATATGCCATTTTCTGTGAACCTCGTTTTTGTGGAAATGCGTTTTGAAGTGTACCATTTTGCGGGCTGTTTTGGAACGGATGCGCCCGGACGAGGATTCCGATGCCACGATTCCCGTCATGAAGATGCTTTTTGTGGATTTTGCGTGATTGCGTTCTGAAAAATAAAGGAGGAGCTTACTTTTTGTAATGGGGTATTTTTACAAAAAATCCATCCGATTTCTCGGATGGATTTTTCCGACCCCTGCTGGGCTTGAACCAGCGACACACGGATTAACAGTCCGTTGCTCTACCGACTGAGCTAAGGGATCTTATTTTGTTCCGCCATCGTGCGTGGCGTGATAAAGAATATACACCATCGCTCATTTTTATGCAAGCGGAAAAATGTTTTTGATGAAAAAAAACAGAAAACCGTCAGAGCTTCCCGTCCTTCCTGAGCGCCTCCATCATGCGCATCTTCTCGTCGAAGCTCCCGCCGGTGAGAAGCTCAAGCCGCCGTCTTGCGTCCTTCCTTCCCGAGTTGTCCTGGTACGTGCAGGTGCATGTCATACGCCGCCAGCCCATCTCCTCCGCGCGCTCCGAAATCATCCCGACGGGGCAGTAGGCGAGGGGGCGGATTATCGAGAGCGGGTATTTCTCGTAGCGGAAATTCGGCGTCATCGTGCTGATTTCGCCTTTCTCCATCATGTTCATGAGGAACGTCTCGAGGATGTCGTCGAGGTGATGGCCGAGCGCGAGCGTGTCGAACCCGTTTTTTATGGCGTAGTCGAGAAGTTCCTTGCGCCGCTGCGTCGAGCACCACCAGCAGTTCATTTTGCGTCCTTCCTTCACGCGCGCGAGCGTGTCCACGGGAATCGTCGCGACTTTTATTCCCCACGACTCGACAAGCGAGAGAAGCTCCCCGTTGAATTCCGGCGCGAAATCGGTTTTGACGTAGGCCGCCTCCACCGTGAAGTTCGTGCCGCGTCGCTTCATCCTGTTCGAAAGGTATTCGAGGAGCAGCGTGGAGTCCTTTCCGCCTGACGCGCCGACGAGAATTTTCCGCCCGTCCCCGAAAAGGTCGAAGTCGAACGCCGCCTTGTCGATGAGGCTGAACAATTTCGGTTGCATTTTCTCTTTTCCTTAATTCAGCGCGCTTTTCTGCGCGATTCCGTGGAATCGGTGAATCCATTTCCCGGAGAACCAGTACAGCCAGAACGCCGCGCTCGTCACGCACCACGTCAGCGGGTAGCTCGTCAGCACGGTGTTGACGGTGTGGACGCGCGGGACGACCACGAAAAGCCACGCGACGCGCAGGAAGCAGATTCCGAAAAGCGATATGACCATCGGCTTGAACGAGTCGCCCGCGCCCCTGATGATTCCCGAGAGAATTTCAATCGAGATGTAGGTGAACCACGTCGGCGCGAGGAAGCGGAGCATCGAGACGCCCTCCGCGATGACGCTCGCGTCGTTCGTGAAGAGGGCGTAGCACTGCTTTGCCGTCGCGATGAAAAATGCCGCCGATATGAGCGTGAACGCGAGCGTCATCGACAATGATTCCGCCATGCACGATTTTACCCTGTGGAATTTCCCCGCGCCGAAATTCTGCCCGGCGAACGTCGTGACGGCTATTCCCATCGCGTTGACGATTGTCCAGAAGACGGCGTCGATTTTCGAGAACGCCGCCCATGACGCGATTGTCGTCGTCCCGAACGAATTTATCGCCGACTGGATTATCAGGTTCGAGACGCCGTAGAACGTCGATTGTATTCCCGCGGGAAAGCCTATTCTCAGCATTTTCATCAGAAGCTGCGGCGAGAATCCGAGCTTCCGTATCCTGAACGAGAGGCTGTCGCTCCTCTTTTTGAGGAAGAGCAGGGAGACGAGCATCGATTCCGCCTGGCTCGCGACGGTCGCCCACGCGACGCCCTTGACGCCCCAGCCGAACAGCACGACGAAGAGCAGGTCTAGCGCGATGTTCGTGAAGACCGCCGCGATGAGAATCCACAGCGGCGTTTTCGAGTCGCCTGCCGCGCGCATTATCCCCGACGCCATGTTGTATACGAACATCGGGACCATGCTGATGAAATATATTTCGAGGTAATCCATCGAAAGCCCCGTTATGCTCTCGGGCGTGTTCATCGCCCCGAGCACGAGCCCGCTCGCCGCGAATCCTCCCGCCGTCATCGCGAACCCGCCTGCAAGCGCGAGCGCGAGCGACGTGTGGACTGCCTCCGAGGTCGCCCTGTCGTTCCTCGCGCCGTACAGATGCGATATCACTACCCCGGCTCCCGACGTTATCCCGACGAAGAAGCCGATTATCACCGTAAGGTAGACTGCCGTTCCGCCTCCGACCGCGGCAAGCGCCTCCTTTCCCTCGAATTTTCCGATTATCACGGCGTCTATTGTGTTGTAGAGCTGCTGGAAAATAGTGCCTATCAGAATCGGGAAGAAGAACGCGAGGAGGGATTTCCAGATTTTTCCCTCCGTTATCGGATTGAAAGATTTTTTTTCCATCTGTTCCTTTCTTTTTATTTATGGAGATGCTATGAAAAGTTTGCTGAAATAAAATTCGCGCAGACGTTGTGGTGGCATACCGTTCGTAACGCCGCCCAGAACCTGCATCAACCGTTTTTCAGACGGGGCATAATAATAAAGCCGCCCGAAGACCTTTGCAACCGCAAGTTCCGGACGGCTTTCACGTGTCAGACCGTGAACTGGTCCAGCTTGTCCCTCATCTTTGCCACGCTTTCGACCGATTCACGCGCGAGGTCCGATACTGTCTGCGTCGCCGAGCCGATTTCCTGCATTCCCGCCGCCATCTCGTCCATGCTGCCGAGAATCGTCGAGGAAATCTGCGAGACCATGCTCATGTCGTGCGCGACGTTGTTTATTCCCTCGTTCATCTGCCGCGCCTTGTCCGTTACGTTCAGCGACTGCGATTTTATCTCGCCGAGCGACTCGAACACGAGCTTCGATGCCGTCTGCTGCTCGTCCATCGCGTTCTCGATTTCCCGCATTATCATGTCGGTCGATTCGAGCTGCGTGACGATTGCGCCGAATGCGGTCTGGGAATCCTGCGACAGGTTCACGACGTCCTGTATCGATGACGAGATGCTTTTCAGCTCCGACGCGATGTTCTTCGACTGCGCTCCTGAATTCTCCGCGAGCTTCCTGATTTCCTCCGCGACGACGCTGAATCCTTTTCCGGCCGCCCCCGCGTGCGCCGCCTCAATTGCCGCGTTCATCGCCAGAAGGTTCGTCTCGCCCGCAATCTGCGTGATGACCGCGGTCGCCTGAATCAGCATTTTGGACTGCTCGGAAATCTGCTTGACCTTCCTGTCCACGTCGGTTAGTTTTCCCTGCCCGTCGTTCACCGTCGCCCCAAGCGTCCTGAAGCTTCCGCCCATTTTACCGACCGACGACGTGACTGCGGAGATGTTCCCGAGCATCTCCTCGATAGCGGCGGAACTTTCCGTTATGCTCTGCGTCTGGCTTTCGATGAGGAGCCCGAGCGATTCGACCGTTTCCGCGGACGATTCGAGGACGCTCGACGTGTTGTCCACCGCCGACGCCTGGTTCTCCGACTGTTTCCGCACCGATTCGATGTTCGCGAGAATCTGTGCCGTCGCCGCCGCCGACCCGTGCGCGCTCGTACCGAGTGTGTCGTTCACGCCGGACAGGTTCTTCTCCGCGTCCTTCAGCTCCGAGACGATTTTCCGCAGCAGGCTGATGAATTTGTTGACGCCGTTCCCGAGCTCGGAGAATTCGTCGTTCCCCTTGACGGGAATCCTCTGCGTGAGGTTCGCGTCGCCGGAGGAAAGGTTCGCCACGGCTTTGTTCACTATCGTGAGCGGGCGGGTAATCTTCATGTATATGAGCGCGATGATGCCCGAGAGGAGGAAGAACGTCGTCACGAGCACCGCGAGCACGAGCGGCGCGAATATCCTGTTCGCCACAAGCTTCGCCGAGTCGAGCTTCTTCGCGATGAAGAACGTCGTCATGAATTCGCCGCTTTTGTTGGCGAACGGGAAATAATTTGCGATGTATGTCGTCCCGTTGATGGTCGTCGTCATGAACGTCGATTTTCCCGCCATGGCGTTTTTTATCGGGGCGTCGTTTTCTATCGTCGTCCCGCCCATCCCCGAAAGGCTCGTGTACGCGCGCCGTGTCCCGTCGAAAATCGTGAATTCGCTCATCGTGTACGTTTTCATCGTATCGACGAGCTCATCCCCGGTCGCGCACGCGCTCAGGACGACCGCGCCGAAAATCTTCCCGTCGTTGATGAGGGGAGCCGCCGTCATCGCGTATATGTCGCCGCCAACCTTCGCGAAATCGGAGAAATTCCTCCCCGCGAGCGCGCCCGAGACGATGTCGCTCCTCTCCGTCGTCCCGTATTTCACGTCCGAAACCTGCTTTCCGTTCACGTCGAAAAACGCGATGCTCTCAATCTCGAAGAATTCCTGCGCGCTGTCGATGACCTGCTCAATCGTCTCCTTCGAGAAGCCGCTTTCGGGATACGATTCCTGCATCGTCGAGACGACCCATTTCTGCGTTTGCGTCGTCGTCGTGAGCGTGTAGTCCATCTCCTCGCTCGCGACGATTGCCTGCGCCTCGACTTCCTCCTGGAAAAAATCGCTGAGCCCCGTGCTGAGGCGCACGTTTATTATCAGGAATAGGATTGCGGAATAAACGACGATTCCGCCCGCCAGTGTAAGACACAGCAGTTTTGTTACTGATTTTTTGCTTGACATGGAGTCTCCTTGTTGTGAACGAACGCCAACGTGCTGGAAAGTGAGTTGGTGCTTGGTTTCCCCGTTTTTGGGAATAATCTTAGGCTCTGCCTGCAAAAACGGTTGATTTGGCCTTTGTCATGCTGAACAGCTTTCGCAAGAAAGCGTGATTCTGAAAAAGGATTTCAAGGAATCCGTTCGGAATGGCACTTGAAGTCATGTATCCGCCGAAAGTTCTGACAGAGCGTAATCTTATTCTATAATTCTCGATATTATTTTCCAAAAAATTACTATTTTCAACGGCGTCCCGCATCCGCTTCGTTTTGCCGCTCTCTGCCCGAACGATTTTTTTCGTTTTTTTGAAAAAAAAATCGTTCGGGCTGTTGACAAAAAAAAACGCTTAGTATATATTCTTTTCCATCACTCATTGATGCGGTGTTAGCGAAGCTGGTTATCGCGCTGGCCTGTCACGCCGGAGATCGCGGGTTCGAGCCCCGCACATCGCGTCCTTTGATCCCTTAGCTCAGTCGGTAGAGCAACGGACTGTTAATCCGTGTGTCGCTGGTTCAAGCCCAGCAGGGGTCGCTCAAAGCCATCCGAGAAATCGGGTGGCTTTTTTCATGTGCGGAGGTGTTCGATGGTTCCTGCCGATTCTTTTTCCGATGGCAAGCGCGCGCTGAGAAAGGAGATGCGCCGCGCCGTGTCGGTTTTCGTCTCTGAAAATGATGCTGATGCCGTTTCCGCGGGGATATGCCGCCGCCTCGTCTCGTCGCGCGAATTCGCCTCCGCCGATATCGTCCTTTCTTTTGTGGGCGGTCCCCTCGAAATCCGCACGGACGTTCTGAACGAGACGGCGCTTTCTTCAGGGAAAACGCTCGCGCTTCCCAAGGTCGTCGGGGAGGGGATTATGGAATTCCGGGTCGTGTCGCCGACGGTTCCTCTTTCGGCGCAGCTGTCTTCCGGGGCGTTCGGGATATGCGAGCCGGTGGACGGACTTCCTGTTCTCAGCTTCGCCGGCTTGTCCGGCAAAAACGTCCTCGTCGTCGTGCCCGGCGTCGCGTTCGGGAGGGACGGGACGAGGTGCGGGCACGGAAAGGGATTCTACGACAGGTATCTTTCCGCCCTTGCCGAAAAAATCCCGGCGGCGCGCGCCGTCGGGCTGTGCCTTCCGTGCCAGGTCGTGGAGAGCGTTCCCTCGTCCCCGCTCGATGTTCCGGTCTCTGGCGTTTTCTTCTGATTTTCCCGCGCCTTCATGAGTCCCGCGAGTAGATTCTGACGGGCGGTATCCCCGGTATGAATTTCGTGATGACGAGGATGTAGTCGGCTGCTGTCGCCTCGTCGACCGCCTCGTACTGCTCGAGGTACATGTTCGGTTTTCCGAGCAGCGCGCCCTTCTGCACGAGCTCGGCAGTCCCGCGGGCGGTCCCGCTTTCCGCGAGGTTCGCCACAATCCAGCCGTTCTCGATTTTCGACAGGAGCGCGTTCTTCTCGTAGTCGATTATCCGCACGCTCGTGCGTTCCTCGGTGCCGTTTTCCGTCTCCTCCATTATTTTCGTTATCTCCGTCTCGTCGTTGACAATCTTCGCAAGCTCCGCCTTCAGCTCCTCCACGGATTCCCGGTATGCCTTGTCGATTGCGCCGGCGCTTTTCGCGTTCAGCGCCGTTATCCGCGCGAACGGCATGTCGAATTCCGCCCCGGACGAGACGACCTTCGTCGTCGGCTCGCTCCTCGCCGCCTTTGCCTCCATCCGGGACGATATTTCCGCGAGCACCGCGTCGAAAAGCGCGCGCTCCCCCGATTTCATGTCCGGGGTGGGGATGATGAAGAGCACCGGGTCGAGGAATTTCGTCGTCGGAATCAGCACCGCGGGTTTCGGCCCCGCCTTGTCCGCGCTCACGTCCGTCAAGAAAAGGTGCCGCAGCTGCATCCGCTCCGCCTTCTCGACCGCGGCCGGCGCGCCTATCCGCGTGCCCTTCCACGCCGTCTGGGCGTTCGTGCCGAGCGCGCCGAACGCGCTGTCGATGGTGCGCGCGAACGTTTCGTCGACGGAAAAATCGCCCGCGATTACAATCGAATAGCGCGAAGAGTCGAGCATCGCCGGATAGTTTTCCATAATCTCCGTGTAGGAAAGCTTCCGCGGCCTGTCCGTCCTGTCGTCGAAGAGCAGGGGGATGTCGCTTCCCTTGTAGAGGATTCCCATCGCCCTGCACGTCATCTGGAAGACGGACGTTCCAGTCTTGAGCCGCCACTGCGTCCGCTCGTCGTAGCTCACCCCGTCGGCGAGGGCGGGCGGGATGTCGCCGTAGATGAGCGCCTCCGCGACCGCCGAGACCGTCTGCGCGAAATCCTCCGCGGAGAACGTCACCGTGATGACGGAATGCGTCGCCTCCGTGCGCGCCCCGACCCCGTAGATTCCCCGCGTCCGCCCGCCGTAATGGAGGTCGTCGAGCGCGTTCCTCATGTTCACGGCAATCGCGTCGGCAAGGACGGACGCAAGCCCCGGGGCATCATGCGCGAACATCAGCTCGCCGCCGAATATCGTCAGCGACAGGCACGCCGTGTTCGTCCCCGTCTTCTTCACGACGACGGGAATCCCGTTCGGCAGCGTGAACGTCCTGAAGTCGCGCGTGTTCTGTTCGACGAACCGCCTTGCGGAGAGGAACGTCTCCTCCTCCGGCTGCCCGATTCCGCCTTCCTCGCGCATCTCGTTCGCGTCCGATTTTTTCGATTTCGACAGCGACGCCGCGAGCTTCCGGTAGAAATCCTGCCTGAACCACGCGCCGTCCTTTTTCGTCACGACGCGGAACCCCATCTTCTCGAACGCCTTCCTGTTCTTCGCGAGTGATTTCGTGCCGACGATGGCGAAGACGAACGGCTTCGACGACGAAATCGTCTCCGCCAGTTTTTCCGCCGCGAGCGATTCCAGCGACGAAAGCCTCCTGAAAAGCGTCTGCTCCGGCATCCCGTCCTTCATGAGCGAGTCCCAGTCGGCGAGCGTCCCCATGAGCTCGGAGGACGAGTCGCACATCGTGACGAACGACGACGTGTACTGCCTGACCTGATATTCGAGCGCCTCGGCGGAGAAATACGCGTCCTTCCTCCCGCAAAGCCTGAGCATCTCCGCGACCTGCTCGGGCGGAGTCGTGCCCGGAACCGATTCGAGGAGCGCCTGGATGACGAGCCGCGACGAGCCGCGACGCTGCACCGACGACGCGTTCACGTATTCCCCGCCGCGTATCCCGAGCTTCTCGTTCGCGACAAGCTCCGCCTTCAGCAAGCTCGTGAACGGGTCCTCGAGCGTCACCGCCGCCATGTCGCATTCCGTCTGCGGGATTCCCGCGTGCTGGATGACGAGCTGCGTCATGTCTGACGAGAATTCGTCGTCCGCGAGGACGAACAGCCGCGCGCCGTCGTCCTTCGTTTCCGCTGCCTTTTTTTCGAGCGGGGAGGTTTCCTCGCGCCTTTCCCCGTTCCTGAACCTGCCGAAGCTCCTCCTGGCGAACGTCTCCGCGCTCGCCGCCGTTATGTTCCCGCTCACGAACAGCACCGTGCGCTCCGGCACGTAGAAGTCCCTCGCGATTCCGTCGAGTACCGAGCGCGATTCTGAAAGGGAGTTCCGCGTGAAGACCGCCGCGTCCGCGCTCGACTCGTGCTTCCACGGGGACGACCTGAAGACTCTCGCCTCTATCGCGGCGTTGATGAACCCAGCGCCGTCCTCCGCGTACTCTGCGAGGGATGCCCTTTCCTTGCCGATTTCCGCGCGGAGCTTCCTGTCGGTGAACGAGAGCGGCTCGAGCACGGAGGAAAGCTCCTTCATCGTCCGCTCCGCGTCCCCCGGCGCGCACGTCGCCGACACGGAGACGCCGTCCGCGGTGATTTCCGCGCCCTTCAGCCGTGCGTAAAGCTGGAAATATCCCGCGTCCTTCTCCGTCTGCGCGCTGTATCCCGCGTTGACCCTCGCCTCCATCCTGACGAGCGCGCTCGACGTGTCCTCTATGAGGTACATCCTCATCCCGTTCTCGAACGTCATGAACCGTATGTCGTCCGCCCCGAACGCCGCCGCGGACATCTCCGCCGCGACGGCGGCAACTATAGCCAAAACAAATTTTCTCATCGCGCGACATTGTAGCAGAACGCGCATTTTCCGCCTTCCGTTTTTTCAACAAACGCGCGCAATGTTCCGAAACTAGAACAGTATGATAACGATTTCGACTGATTTGCAGTCAGGCCAGCTTCCGCCGCTCGACGCGAGGCTCCTTTCCGGAAAAAGGCACCTGACTCCCGATGAGATAGATATACTGAGCGCGACGAACACCAATTCCGACGATACATGGATGAACGTATGGGTCGACGAGCGCGGCTTCGACTGCTCGCTCGTGCGGAACAACGAGATACGCGGGTATCTCGTGCTCGGCGTGCTCCGGCGCGTGAACCTCCGCTACCACGACCTGTGCCTCTGCGCGGGGCTCTACGGCTCGAACGTGGAGAACGTCGTGCTCGGCTCGGACGTGTGCGTGCGGAACGTCGCCTACTTCTCGAACTACATAATCGACGACAAGGTAATCCTCTTCAACATACAGGAGATGAGCTGCACGAACCACTCCAAATTCGGCAACGGAATCCTCAAGGAGGGCGAGCCGGAGTCGAACAGAATCTGGATAGGCGTCGGCAACGAGAACGACGCGCGCGCCGTCCTTCCCTTCGAGTCGATGATTCCCGCCGACGCGTTCATCTGGTCGCGCTACCGGGAGGATTCCGCGCTGATGGCGCGCTTCAAGGAGATGACGGAGGACATGTTCCCGCGCACCGCCGACACGAAGGGCTTCGTCGGCTCGAACACCGTCATAAAGAACACCACGCTCCTCAAGGACGTCAAGGTCGGGGAGAACGCGTACATAAAGGGCGCGTTCAAGCTGAAGAACATAACGATACTGTCGAGCGAGGACGAGCCGAGCCAGGTGGGAGAGGGCGTCGAGCTGGTGAACGGCATCGTCGGCTACCGCGCCCGTATTTTCTACCAGGCGGTCGCGGTGCGCTTCGTCATCGGGCGGAACTGCCAGCTCAAGTACGGCGCGCGCCTCCTGAATTCCGTCCTCGGAGACAATTCCACGGTCTCGTGCTGCGAGATTCTGAACAACCTGATTTTCCCGTTCCACGAGCAGCACCACAACTCGTCGTTCCTCATCGCCTCCACGGTCTGCGGGCAGTCGAACATCGCCTCCGGGGCGACGGTCGGCTCGAACCACAACTCGCGCTCGCCTGACGGGGAGCTTTTTGCCGGGCGCGGCTTCTGGCCGGGGCTCTGCTCCGACTTCAAGCACAACTCGCGCTTCGCCTCGTTCGTCCTCGTGTCGAAGGGAAGCTACCAGAACGAGCTGAACATACCGTACCCGTTCTCCCTTGTTGCGTCGAACGGCTCGAACAAGCCCGTTTCGGTAATCCCCGCGTACTGGTTCCTCTACAACATGTACGCGATTGCGCGCAACGGGCAGAAATTCCTGAAGCGCGACGGACGGCTCGTGAAGGTGCAGCACATCGAGACGAACCCGCTCGCTCCCGACACGATTCAGGAGGTCGTCTCGTCGATAAGCCGCATAATAGAGCTGACGTCCCGCTACCTCGTCTCGCGCGGGGACGGGGCGGCGTCGGGCGCGATTACCGAGGACGGGCGGCTCCAGGTCGCGAAGGACTTCCTCCACAAGAACCCGTCCGCGTCGTTCGTCCTGCAGGATATGGACTGCCAGAGAAAATTCGGGGCGAACATACTCAAGCCGGTGAAGGCGTACAAGGAATACCGCAAAATCGTCAAGTATTTCGCCGTCTCCGTGCTCATTGACTACTGCGCCGCCCGCCGCATCCCGTCCTTGAACTGGCGCGAGATTGAGCGCATCGCCGAATTCCCGCTCTACACTGAATGGGTGAACGTCGGCGGGCAGGTGGTTCCGCGCGAGAAGCTCGGCGAGCTGTTCTCCCTTGTCAAGTCGCGCGAAATCGACTCGTGGGAGGCTGTCCACGCGTTCTACGACAAGTGCGAGGCGAAATACCTGACGTACAAGGTCGCCTACGCGATTTACCTCCTCGAATTCCTCTACTCGCGCCCGTTCCTCGAATTCGACGCGTCCGTCTTCGACGACATAGCCGCCGACGTGACCGCCGTGAGCGACGAGATGTGCTCTTCCGCGTACGCGTCGCGCCGGAAGGACTACGAGTGCTTCTTCCGGAAAATCACGTTCAGGAACGACGAGGAGATGCGCGCCGTCCTCGGCACGCTCGAGGACAACGAATTCCTCGCCGACATGAAGAGGCGCACCGCCGAATTCGACGCGCGGCTCACGGTGATATTCGGCGGGCTCCGGTGATGATTCTCCGGGGCGTCATGTCCTGACTGTGACGATGCCCGCGGCTTCTTCGTCTGGAAAAAGCCCCGCCTCCGACAATTGAACAAAATGCCCTTATGGTCTATCATGCTGCGCATGAATCGTTTTGCATTGCTACTATCAGAGCTCGAATTCCTCAAAATCGGCTGAAAGGCTCGGGCACTGCTTTCCAATTCATAATCGTTGAGAAATTAAGACCTGTTGCCTCCGGCGGCGGGTCTTTTTTATTTTCGCATTCAAAAAAGGAGAATCTGTATGAACGCATCGAAATACAAGCCGTTCGAGGGGGCGCCGATTGTGGGGCGTCAGTGGCCGTCAAAGCGGATTACGAAGGCGCCGATATGGTGTTCCGTCGATTTGAGGGACGGGAACCAGGCGCTTATCGACCCGATGGGAATCGAGACGAAGCTCAAGTTCTTCGACCTTCTGGTGAAAATCGGGTTCAAGGAAATCGAAATCTGCTTTCCCTCCGCATCCGACACGGAATTCGATTTCTGCCGGAGGCTTATCGAGGAGAACCACATTCCCTCCGATGTCACGATTCAGGTTCTCTGCCAGGCGCGCGAGCATCTCATCCGGCGCACGATGGAGGCGATAAAGGGCGCGCCGAGCGTCATCTTCCACATCTACAACTCGACCTCCCCGGCGCAGCGCAAGTACACGTTCGGGAAGACGAAGGATGAGATTGTGCAGATTGCCGTCGAGGGCGTGAGGTGCATCAAGGAGTGCATGAAGTCCTTGAGCGAGGACGAGAGAAAACGAATCCGCCTCGAATATTCGCCGGAGTCGTTCTCCATGACGGAGATTGACTACGCGATTGAGATTTGCGACGCCGTCGGGCGCGAGTGGGGAATCTCGCCCGAGCGGAAGATTATCTACAACCTTCCTTCCACCGTCGAATGCTACACGCCGAACGTCTACGCGGACAGAATCGAGTATTTCGCGTCCAAGGTTGCGAACCGCGAGAGCGTCATCATCTCGACGCACTGCCACAACGACCGCGGGACGGGCGTCGCCTCGTGCGAGCTCGGGCTTCTCGCGGGCGCGGACCGGGTCGAGGGCTGCCTTTTCGGCAACGGCGAGCGGACGGGGAACCTCGACATCGTGACCGTCGCGCTCAACATGTTCAGCGAGGGCGTCGACCCCGAGCTCGACTTCTCCGACCTTCCCTCCGTCGCCGACGCGTACCAGGAATACACGAAGATGGACATTCCCCCGCGGACGCCGTATGCCGGCGGGCTTGCGTACACGGCGCTTTCCGGCGGGCATCAGGACGCCATCGCAAAGGGGCTTGCGGCGCGCGCGTCGATGCCGGCGGACGCGGTCTGGGATGTCCCGTACATCCTCATCGACCCGCACGATATCGGCAGGCAGTACGAGGGCATAATCAGGATAAACAGCCAGAGCGGGAAGGGCGGCGCGTCGTTCATCCTCGAGCACAATTACGGGTACAGCATTCCCAAGGCGATGCAGCCGGCGGTGGGGAACCTCATCAAGGCGGAGTCCGACAAGGCGCAGCGCGAGCTCAAGGGCGAGGAGATTCTCTCGTTCTTCGAGGAGAAATGGATTCGGAATCGGGCGCGTTTCGAGATTGTCGACATCGCCTCGACGCAGCTCGACGCGAACAGCGAGAGCGGCTCGGCGGAGCATGTCTCGTGCCGCGGCGTCATACGCGTCGACGGCGAGAACGTTGCGTTCGGCGGCAGGGGAAACGGCCCCCTCGACTCGTTCGTGTCGGCGGTTTCCGGCGTCGTGTTTCCCGTGTTCAACATCACGGCGTTCCACGAGCATTCGGTGGGGCAGGGAAGCGGCGCGGGCGCGGTTGCGTACGTGCAGATTGAGACGGGCAGCGGGGAGAAATTCTGGGGCGTCGGGAAATCATCGAACGTCGGTCGCGCCGGAATCGAGGCTGTCGTCTCGGCGATGAACCAGCTCGGCTGACATCTTCCCTCGTCGGGCAGAATCATGGTGCGGCGGTCTTTCCGCCGCATTTTTTATGCCCGCACAAAAAAAGGCGGCGGCATTCGACGAACGCCGCCGCCCCAAAGGAGAGGAGGATGCAGAAAACAGATGCTCCTGTAAAAGAGTCGGTCATCTGTGAAAAACTGCAGTGATTGATAAGAAAAACTCTTGCAATCAAAAACCTAAACACATATATATAGTGCCCGTTACAAGAAATTTCATGTTTTTCCGCATTTTTTTATGAATTTCCTCGAAAAAATGCGGCGGTGCCCGAAAATATGCTGATTAGGGCTTATAATAGACTTGTTCGGAAACGGGGACTGATGCGTCCTGAACCGCGGTTTTTGCCGGTTTTTCGGAATGCGTCCGGAACGGCATATTTTTTTGGTTGGTACTGGCATGCTTCCTGCGCTGCCATCCATAATGGTTTCTTTGCATAAAAAAAGTTTCGGAGAAAACATGAGAATTCGGCACCAGCTTATTGTAAGTCACACGGCGTTGACGTTCGGCGTAGTCTTGGTCCTTGCTTTTTCCACAATCATTTCGCACCGGAAGACGATTCAGGACAAAATCGAGGAAATCTCAAAGCTTCAGGTCGAGAATGTGAACGGCCATATCGACAACTTCCTTTTGACGGCGCAGAAAACGATTGAGGTCGTCGCCTCGTACATGCAGAGCCTCGACGAGTACGACAGGAATACGGTCGAGAATTTCCTTGCCGCGCAGGTCGCCGGAAATTCCGACTGCTCCATGCTCTATGTCTCGAGCTCCGTCCCGACATGCCGGGGCGGGTTCACCTTCACGGACAACCATTGGATTCCGCCGTCCGATTTCGACGAGAGCTCTCGCTCGTGGTTCAAGAACGCGAAGAATTCCCTCGGGACAATCGTGTTTTCCGATCCCTATGTCGACGAGCAGTCGAAGGGAATCGTCGTCACGCTTTCCAAATCGTTCAGGAACAGGTACGGGGAATTCGCCGGCGTCGTCGGAATCGACCTGAAGCTCGACAAAGTCGTCGCGATGGTCGGGAACGTCCGCCTTACGGAAAACGCCCGGTCGTACATGATTGACTCGAAAGGCGTTTACGTCACGAACGACGACGTGAAGAAAGTCGCGTCGGAGAATTTCTATTCCGAGCACGGGTTTTCCGAGCTGGATTCGAAAATACCGGCGGACGAGCCGTATATAAACCTCTCGGATGGAAAAAGGTATTTCGCCGCGCGGAAGATGTCGAATCTCTGCGGGTGGAAAATCGTCACGTTCGGCCCCCGCTCGGAAATATACGCGGAAATCAGCCGCAGCGTCGGCATCATCCTCACCGATTCCGTGCTTGCGCTTGTGGTGTCGATTGTGCTGTCGCTCGTCGTCTCGTTCGGAATCACCGCCCAGCTCAAGCGCGTCGCGAAGGCGCTTACGCAGATTTCCGGCGGGCACGCGGATTTGACGAAGCGGCTGGAATTCAACTTCAAGAACGAAATCGGCGAAATCGCGCGCGGCTTCAATTCGTTCGCCGAAAAAATGCAGCAGATTGTCATCGAGCTGAAGAAGTCGAAGGAGCTGCTTTCCGATGCGGGCGAGCGCCTCCAGGGCGGGACTGCGGAGACGTCGGACGCAATCGGGCAGATTCTCGGCAACATACAGAGCGTGAACGCTCAGATTGGGAACCAGGCGGACGGAGTGAACGAGACTTCCGAAGCCGTCAGCAGGATTGCGGACAGCATTCAGGCGCTTGAGACGATGATAATCGGGCAGTCAGGAAGCGTGACGCAGGCGAGCAGCGCCGTCGAGGAGATGATTGGCAGCATCTCTGCCGTCAACGCGACCGTCGAGAAAATGGCGGATTCGTTCGACGTCCTGCAGGGCGACGCGCAGGCGGGAACGATGAAGCAACAGACCGTCAACGAGCGGATAACGCAGATTGAGGCGCAGTCGAAGCTTTTGCAGGAGGCGAACGCGGCGATATCGGCGATTGCCGAGCAGACGAACCTCCTTGCGATGAACGCCGCGATAGAGGCGGCACATGCGGGCGAGGCGGGAAAGGGGTTCAGCGTCGTCGCGGACGAAATCAGGAAGCTTTCCGAGACGTCGAGCGAGCAGTCGCGGACAATCGGGGAGCAGCTTATGGGTATCCGGACCGCAATCGAGCAGGTCGTCTCCGTCTCCGTCGAGTCGAGCGACTCGTTCAACGCCGTTTCCTCAAAAATCCGAGACACCGACGGATTCGTCCGCCAGATAAAATCCGCAATGGAGGAGCAGCACGAAGGCTCGCAGATGATTATCGAGGCCCTCCACAAAATGAACGACATCACGCGGAACGTGAAAAATTCTTCGATAGAGATGGGCGACGGCAACAAGGTGATTCTCGACGAGGTGCGCAAGCTCAAGGATTCTTCCGAGTCGGTGAACGTTTGCATGGGCGAGATGGGCGCGAGCGCCGTCAAAATCAGCGAGACCGGAAAATCGTTGAAGTCGATTGCCGAGCAGATGAAAAACGCTATCGGCGCGATCGAATCCCAGATAAACGAATTCACCGTGTGACGGCGCCGCCGTGCGGGCTTGCCTCAAAGTCCCGGGGCGCCTTCCCCCGCATTCAGCCTTGAAAAAAATCCGCAATCCTCTAGAATCGACGTCATGACAAAAAAAGGTTTTTTCGCAGTCGCGGCCGTTTTTGCGCTGTCGCTCGCGGGGGCTGCCGCCTCATCGGGCACGGGCATAGACGGGCTGTTCAGGAAGACCCTGCCGAACGGGCTTGAGGTCTTCGTCATGGAGAACGATTCCGCCCCGCTCGCATACGTCGAGATTGCCGTCAGGGCAGGCGGCGTCTCGCAGGTGCCGGAGAACGCGGGGTTGTTTCATCTTTACGAGCACATGATGTTCAAGGGAAATTCTCGCTACAAGGACCAAAAGTCGTTCATGGCGGCGATGAATTCGCTCGGGGTCGGGGAGTGGAACGGCTCCACCGGCGTGGACCGCGTGAACTACTATTTCACCGTTCCGTCCGACAAGGTGCGCGACGGCATGGAATTCTGGTCGCTTGCAGTGCGCAGCCCGAACATGGACGAGGGCGAGCTTGAGAGGGAGAAAGGTGTCGTCCTTTCGGAGATAAGGGGTGATTACACTTCGCCCGCGGAAATAGCGTATGCCGCCGTGAGCAGCAAACTTTTCCCGTCGTGCCCGTGGCGGGTCGATTCGGGCGGGAATCCGCATGCAGTCGAGAACGCGACCGTCGCGCAGATGAGGGAAATCCAGGAGGAATTCTACGTCCCGGAGAATTCGGCTGTTTTTGTCGGCGGGGATGTCTCCCACGAGGAGATTTTCCGTTTCGCGGAAGAAATTTTCGGCGGCTGGAAACGCTCGCCGCGCGCGCAGGCCGGCGTCGTCGTCCCGCCGAAAAACGTGTCGGATTCCGTCGTCAAGCTCGTCTACCCGAACGAGACTACGTCGGATTCTTTCGTTCTTGCACAGTACATGCTCCGCGGTCCCGACGGCCAGTGCGATGCCGGGGATACATACGCCGCTGACGTCTGGTCGGAGATTGCCAGAAGCCCGGACGGACTTTTCAAGCGCATGATGGTGTCGAACAAGAAGCTTTCGATTGCCGATTCCGATTACGTCGGTGCGGGCTATCTTACGGCGCGTGCGAGCGGGAGAATTTCGTTTTCGGCATACATGAAGAACGAGGGGAATCCGGCTGAGAAGGCTGATGAATTCCTTCGCGCTGTGACCGTCGATGCCGTCGGCGCGATGCAGGAGCCGTCGTCAGGATTCACTTCGGGAATTGATGTCGTTGAGAGGCGCCTTTCCGACTCGCGTGTCTACGAATTCGAGAGCGCGGAGGGCGTGCTTTCGGGCATTTCGGGCAGTTTCGCGAGCTGCGGCGCCGATTATTTCTTCGGCTACGACAGCTGCATGAGGAGCGTCACGGAGGACGATATACGCTCGTTCGTCTCCTCGTACATCGCGGGAAAGAACGGCGTGCTGTTCGTCTCCGTAAGCCCCTCCGTCTTTGCGCGGTACGAGAAGAACTTCCGTGACGGCGGCTTCGAGGTCGTGACGGCAGAAAATGCGTTCTGGTGGAATTCCGAGGGGAAATGAATATGAGATGCAGGTTGTTTTTTGTCGCGGCGGCTCTTTCGTGCCTCGCGTTCGTTTCGTGCGGCACGACGAAGCCGCTGGGGAATTCGTTCTATGAGCGGAATGTTGGTGATTTTTCCGAGCGCGTCTTGGGCAACGGCATTCCCGTCGTCGTGAAGAAGAACGCCGGGAGCCGGATTGATGTCGTCCGCGTCGTCTTTGAGGGCGGCGTCCCGCTCGTTCCCCGCTCGCTGTCGGGCGTCGAGGAGCTTACCGTTGACCTCATGGTCCACGGAAGCTCGAAATACCCGTACCAGCAGATTCAGAAAATGTGCTACGACAGGAGCTTCGCGGTCACGTCGTCGAGCGGGAAGGATTTCTCGTCGGTCTCGCTCACATGCATCCACCGCGACCTCTCCGACGCGCTCGACATACTCGCCGACGGAATTCTGAACCCGCTTTTTTCCGCGAAGGATTTCTCGCAGGCGCTGACCCTCGCGGCGGATTCCCTCCAGTCGAGGAAGGCAAGCCCCGAGGGTGCGCTCGGAATCGCGGTTTCTGAGGGAATCTTTGCCGGGCATCCGTATTCGTCCACCGTTTCCGTCAACGACGAGTCCGTCTCCCGGCTCAAGCTCGACGACGTGAAGAGCCATCACAGGAAGCTTCTCGACTCGTCGAGGATGAGCATCGTCGTCGTCGGGAACCTTTCCGACGGGGAGATTGATGACCTTGCCGGAAAACTCGAGGGATATTTCGGCTCTATAGAAAACGGCGGCTACGTCCGTCCCGAAATCCCGCAGGTCGGAATTCAGGGCGGGAACATAATCGTTCCGTGCGCGGCTGCCGGCGAGGTGGGATACATCGAGGGGATGTTCCGCTGCCCGGAGCGTGATTCTCCCGACTACATTCCGTACGTCCTCGCGACCATGTTCCTCGATGACAGCCTTTTCGATGTCGTTCGCGAGAGGAACGGCGCGGTGTATTCCGTCGGGAGCGGCGTCGTCGGCGCGCGCCGCCTTTTGGGCGCGGTTTCGCTCTACAAGGCGACGAAGGCGGAGGGGCTCGGCGGGATGGTGCGCGAGGCAATTTCCGCTTTCCCGAAAAGCGAGAAGGAGATAAAGGCGCGGCTCGACATGTACAAGAACAAGTACATAACCTCGATATTCGAGAATTCGAGGAGCGCGGGCGGGATTGCGTCGAACATAATTTCGAGCATGATGTACCGCTCGTCCCCGTCCGAGTATCTCCTTCGCCCGTCGCAGGTGCGCGCGGTTTCCCCTTCCGACGTCATGGCCGCCTACAGGAAGTACATCGAGCCGCTTTCCCGCGAGGATGCCGAAATCCGCTGGGTTGTCGTCTCCGGCGCCGGTTCCGCGGAGAAATTCGAGCTGTGATGCTCCCGCGCGAAAAAGAAAGCCGCGCGTGTTTCCTTCATCCGTGAAATACGCGCGGCTTTCCGCATCTTTCCTTCTTTATCTATTCTATTCCTCCGCGTCCTCCGCGGCGGGGGGCGCCTTCGCTTCCGGTTCGGGGGGCGGCGGCGCCTGGAAGACCATCGAGTCGTAGTCCGTCCTGTCGATGGGGCGGTTCAGTATCGTGTTGAATATGTCGCGGAAAAGGCTGTCGGAAACGTATGTCCTGATTAAGTCGAGCGCCGCTTTTCCTGTGTCCATCTTGAACATGGCGATTGCGATGAAGCTGTTCTTCATCGGCTTTATCATCTTTATGTCGAGCGAGATGGGAATCTGCCTGCTGTTCAGTATGATTTTTGCGTTCCTGATTTCGTTCTTGTCCCTGAGCGCGGCGACATTTCGTGCGGGAAGCTCTATCGCGATTCCGACGGAGCTTATGTCGAGTATGCGGAGCTTGTGCATCTTGTCGCCCTCAAGCCAGTAGATTTCGCTCGAGTCGTCCTCCTCGCAGTTCGCGCGGACGTATTGCCTCATGCCCTTCGCGTCGAGCTTGTCGAGCGTCCTGACGATGTGCTTGAGTACGTCCTCCTTCTCCTCGTCGATGCTTTCGAACCCCGCCTCAAGGACAAGCCCGCCCTTGAACTGGTCAATCTCGTTCTGCTTGAGCGTCGCGTGGACGATTCCGACTTTCACGCCCTTGAATTCAGGCGACTCGTTCAGCGTCCTTATGAGGTTTTTCCATCCCGTGTGCGAGAGCTGGTAGTCCGGCGTTATGAAGCATATCGAGTCGGGGAATTCGGAAAGAAGGTTCTTGAGAACCTTGTAGTCGTTTATGAAGTACATCTCGTACTCCATCGTAAGGAGGCGGCTTTTTATGGCTTTTATAAGGGGCTGGTTCTGCGTCACGAAGAAAACTTTCTTCCCGTTCACGTCTTTGTTCTCGTTTTGCGTCATTCGTCCGGTATCTCCTTTGATATCCTCTTACAATCCTCTGAGATTATAGATTATACATGAAACGGCGGAGTTCTTTCCATAATAATTTTTCGGGGCGCCCTGCGGGAACGGCGGGGGATGAAAGACGGGGCGAAGCCGGACTCGGATTCGCCCCGTCCCGTTTATATTGAACCTGTTCGGAAACCTCAGTTTCAGAGCAGGTTGCCTTAAAATGCGATGTTCAAAACGTGCTGTTTGCGCGCTTTTGAGCTCGTCGACCTGAGCGACAAAGTTATCGGACAGGTCGATTTTAGATTGAGCGAATTTTGTCGCGGATGGCGAGGATTCTCGACGGGGAGACGGAAAGCTCGTCGACGCCCATCTCGACGAATTTCTCCGTCAGCTCGATGTCGCCGCCCAGCTCGCCGCAGATTCCGACCCAGCATCCGTGCTTGTGCCCGTTTTTCACGGTCATCTCTATCTCGCGGAGGACTGCCGGATGGTGCGCGTCGTAGAACGGCTCGAGCTTCGCGTTCTGCCTGTCGATTGCGAGCGTGTACTGCGTGAGGTCGTTCGTCCCGATTGAGAAGAAATCGACTTCCTGCGCGAGCTCCTCGCTCATCATGACGGCTGCCGGCGTCTCTATCATGATTCCCTGCTCGACGTTGCCGTAGGGGATGTTCTCCTTGTTGAGCGAGTAGCAGACGTCGGCGGAAATCTTCTTGATTCTCCTCACCTCGTCAACGGAGATTATCATCGGGTACATTATCGCGATTGTGCCGAACGCCGAGGCTCGGTAGATTGCGCGGAGCTGCGTGCGGAACAAATCCGGGCGGTCGAGGCAGATGCGTATCGCGCGGAATCCCATCGCGGGGTTGTCCTCCTTCTCTAGGTTGAAGTAGTCAGCCTGCTTGTCCGCGCCGATGTCGAGCGTGCGGATGATGACTTTCTTTCCCTTCATTTTCCGCGCGACGTTCTTGTAGGCGACGAACTGCTCCTCCTCGGTGGGATAGGTGTGGCGCCCGAGGTAGAGGAATTCGCTCCTGAAAAGCCCGATTCCCTCCGCGTCGTTGTCGATTGCCGCGTCCGCGTCCGCCACGGAGCCGATGTTCGCGTAGACGTTGATTTTCCTTCCGTCCTTCGTCACGGATTCCTTTCCCTTGAGCTGCTGGAGGATGGCGAGCTTTTCGAGGCTTGCCTTCATGAGCTTCTCCTTCTCCGCGAGCGTCTCCGCGTCAGGCTCGATAATAAGCTCCCCGGCGAACCCGTCGACGACCGCGAGCTTTCCGTTCCATTCTGCGTCGACAGCGATTCCGGCGAGCGCGGGAATGTTCATCGTGCGCGCGAGAATCGCCGTGTGCGACTGCGACGAGCCGTATTTCGTGACGAACGCGAGGACTGCCGATTTGTCTAGCGCGACCGTCTCCGCCGGCGTGAGGTCGTCGGCGCAGAGGATGCTTTTCCCGTTCGCGCCCGCGCTTTCCTTGCCGGAGCCGTTCGAGCAGAGTATGGTGACAATCCGGTCTGCGATGTCCTTGATGTCGGCGGAGCGCGCTCTCATGTACTCGTCTTCCATCTGAGAGAAAATCTTGCTTATCGTCTCGCCGCTTTCGTGGACAGCGTACTCCGCGTTCGCCATGTTGTCGCGAATCGTCGAGTACACGCTGTCGGTGAAGTCGTCGTCCCCGATGAGCATCGACTGCATGTCGAAAATCGCCGCCGCCTCCGCGCCGACTTCCTCGACCGCCTTCTTGTAGATGTCCTGGAGCTGCCTTACCGCCTCGTCGCGCGCCTCGTTGTACCGCGCGATTTCCGCCTCGGCGTCCTCGATTTTCCGTAGGGACGTGTCGTTCTTGGATTTCTCCATGAGCTTTATCGTTCCTATCGCTATGCCTTTGTAAATTGCTTTGCCGTTGTATCTTTTCATGCCTTCCATATTAGCCTTCCGAAACATACGTTGTCAAACTTTTTTAACTGACTTTGACTGCTTTTTTTCAAAAAAATGAAAGTTTTTGATTGACTTTGAAAGAATGTGAGCGTAAACTGCTTTTATGTTATCGGAAGAACGTCAGAACATGATTGTAAGCCTCGTGAACGAGAACAAGAGCATGACGGTGCAGATGCTCATGAAGGCTCTCGACGCTTCGGAATCGACCATACGGCGCGACCTCGGCGAGCTTTCGTCGCAGGGGCGGCTGGAGAAGGTTTACGGCGGCGCGATGGCGAAGAACGTCGTGTTCTCCGGGCGCGATGTCCTCGTGAACGAGCGCAAGGCCTTGAATTCCGTGGAGAAGACCGCAATTGCCCGGTATGCCGCGTCGCTCATCGGCGATGACGATTTCGTGTATCTCGATGCGGGGACGACGACGGAGGCGATGATTCCGTTCATAACGGCGAAAGGCGCCGTTTTCGTGACGAACGGATGCACCCATGCGCGCAGGCTTTCCGAGTGCGGGTTCCTCACGTATGTCCTCGGCGGTGAGATGAAGGCATCGACCGACGCGATTGTGGGGGAGGACGCGGTGATTTCGCTGTTCCGATACCACTTCACGAAAGGTTTTTGGGGGACGAACGGAATCAGCCGCACGAGCGGGTTCAGCACGCCCGATTTGAGGGAGGCGCTCGTCAAGCAGATGTCGATGAACAGGACGCAGGAAAAATACGTTCTCGGGGACGCGAGCAAATTCTCGAACATTTCATGCGTGACGTTCGCGGATTTTTCGGATGCCACCGTCATAACGTCCGCTCTCCCCGGGGAGATGTCGTCGTACCGCGCGTGCGGAAATGTCGTCGAGGTCGGTTCTGACGGCGTTCCCGTTGTCAAAGAATAGAAGGAAGGAGGAAACGGAATGATTTACACGGTGACGGTAAACCCGTCGTTGGATTATGTTGTCGATGTGGACGGGTTCCGCACGGGGACCGTCAACAGGACGAAGAATGAGACCGTCTACCCCGGCGGAAAAGGAATCAACGTCTCTATCGTCCTGAGAAACCTCGGGGTGGTGAACCGCGCGCTCGGGTTCGTCGCGGGGTTCACCGGCTCGGAGATTGAGGCGATGCTTTCGCGCATGGGCGTCGACAGCGATTTCATCCGCGTCGGCTCGGGACTTTCCCGCATAAACGTGAAGCTCCGCTCTGACGAGGAGTCGGAGATAAACGGGCAGGGGCCTGCGCTGTCCGAGGCCGATGTCGGCTCTCTTTTTGACAGGCTCGGCGCGCTTTCCGACGGTGACACGCTCGTCCTTGCGGGAAGCATTCCCGCGTCGCTCCCGAAAAGCTTCTACAGCGACGTGATGGCGCGCCTTTCGGGGCGCGGGGTGCGGTTCGTCGTTGACGCGACGGGCGACCTCCTCAAGAAATCGCTCGAGTACAAGCCGTTCCTCGTCAAGCCGAACAACCACGAGCTCGGGGAGATTTTCGGCGTGGAGCTTTCGTCGCGCGACGATGTCGTTCCCTACGCGCTGAAATTCCGCGAGATGGGCGCGCAGAACGTCCTCGTGTCGATGGCGGGGAAGGGCGCCGTTCTTGCTGCGGCGGACGGAAACGTCTATCAGGGCGATGCGCCCGCGTGCCGCCTCGTCAATTCAGTGGGCGCGGGCGATTCGATGGTCGCGGGATTCATTGCCGGCTACGCGAAATCGTCTTCGTACAGGGATGCCCTCGTCACCGGTCTGTGCACCGGAAGCGCGAGCGCGTCTAAGGAATGGCTTGCGACGAAATCCGACGTCGACGCGATGATTTCGTCCTACGGCGGGCTTTCGGATTGATTTTAAAAAAACGGCGCGTCTTGCGTTTCTTCGCGCGCGCCGTCTCTTTATGGTGGGGAAAGAGAAAGGAGGAACTATGAGAATCAAAGATTTGCTCAATCCAAAGAGCATTTGTCTCAATGGCGAAGCCAAGGACAAGAACGACGCAATCAACAAGATGGTTGCGCTCATGGCGAACAGCGGGGCAGTTTCCGATGTCGAGGCGTACCGGCGCGGCGTGCTTGTCCGCGAGGAGGAGAGCACGACTGCGGTCGGTGAGGGAGTTGCCATTCCTCACTGCAAGAGCGACAGCGTGAAATTTCCGGCTCTCGCCGCGATGACCGTTCCTGCCGGTGTCGAGTACGATGCCCCGGATGGAGAGCCTGTCAGGATACTATTCCTCATCGCCGCACCGAATTCAAAGGACAACGTCCATATTGACGTGCTGAGCAAGCTTTCGGTGCTGCTTCTCGACGAGAATTTTACGGCGGATCTCCTCAAGGCGAAAACCGTGGAGGAATTCCTCGCCGTCGTGGACAAGGCTGAGTCCGCGAAGGATGAGAAGGACGCTTCGCAGGAGAAATCATCCGGATTCCCGCAGGTGCTTGCCGTCACGGCATGCCCGACCGGAATCGCGCACACGTACATGGCGGAGGAGAACCTCAAGAAGGCTGCCGCGGCTGCCGGCGTGACGATAAAAATCGAGACGCGCGGCTCTTCTGGAACGAAGAACGAGCTTACCGATGATGAAATCGCGCACGCGTCTGCGATAATCGTCGCGGTCGACGTCAACGTCCCGATGGGAAGGTTCGACGGGCGCAAGGTCATACAGTGCCGCGTCTCCGACGGAATCAGCAGGAGCGCGGAGCTTGTCTCGCGTGCGGCAAAAGGTGACGCGCCCGTCTTCTCCGCGTCCGCGTCCGACGTTTCTTCTTCCGGCGCGGAAAAGAAAAGCGCTGGCGGGACGGTCTACAAGCACCTCATGACCGGTGTCTCCCACATGCTCCCGTTCGTCGTCGGCGGCGGAATCCTCATCGCGCTCGCGTTCCTCATCGACGGAATCTACTGCAAGATGAACGGAATCACTCCTGACGGGACGTTCGGCACGATGACGGCTGCCGCTGCCTTCCTCAAGGGAAAAGTCGGCGGGGTCGCGTTCGGCTTCATGCTTCCCGTCCTCGCGGGATTCATCGCGTTCTCGATTGCCGACCGCCCCGGCCTTGCTGTCGGATTCCTCGGCGGTGCCATGGCTGCGAACGGTACGTCGGGATTCCTCGGCGCGCTTGTCGCCGGTTTCTTCGCCGGATACACCGTGCTCTGCTTCAAGAAGCTCTTCTCGTCGCTTCCGAAGAGCCTTGACGGCCTCAAGCCCGTCCTGATTTACCCGCTTCTCGGAATGCTCGTCGTCGGTCTCGGGATGAATTTCATAGTCGAGCCTGTCGTCGGCGCGATAAACGGATGGCTCAACGCGGGGCTTAACCGCATTAGCGGAGCTAGCGCCGTACTCTTGGGCCTCCTCCTCGGCGGAATGATGGCTGTCGATATGGGCGGCCCGGTGAACAAGGCTGCTTACGTCTTCGCGACGGGAATGCTCGCGGAGGGTCACTACAACATCATGGCGGCGGTAATGATTGGCGGAATGGTCCCGCCGATTGCAATTGCGGCGGCTACGATTCTGTTCAAGAGCAAATTCACGGCGGAGGAGCGCAAGGCGGGTCCCGTCAACTTCATCATGGGGCTTGCGTTCATCACCGAGGGCGCGATTCCGTATGCGGCCGCAGACCCCGCGCACGTCCTTCCGTCATGTATCGTCGGAAGCGCAATTGCGGGCGCCCTTTCCATGCTGTTCGGCTGCACGCTCATGGCACCGCATGGCGGCGTGTTCGTCTTCCCCGTCGTCGGGAATCCCGTTGCATACATAATAGCGCTTCTTGTCGGTTCCGCTGCCAGCTGCCTCATGCTCGGCATCCTGAAGAAGAAAGTCGCATGATTGTCCGGCGCGTCCGGGAAACCGTTTCCGTTCGCGCCGTTCCGTATATTTTTTTTTGAGTTTGGAGGATTTTGTTCATGAAGAAGTTCGATTACACAATAACTGACGCGCTCGGAATCCATGCCCGCCCCGCAGGCGAGCTCGTGAAAGTCGCGAAGGGATTTTCGTCGAAGATTACGCTCGGATGCAACGGAAAGGAAGTCGACGCGAAGCGCATGATTTCCGTCATGTCGCTCGGCGCGAAGCAGGGCGCGCTCCTTTCCGTTTCCGTCGAGGGCGAGGACGAGGAAGCGGCGTGCGAGGCGCTCTCGTCGTTCCTTTCCGGAAATCTCTGATTTTTTTCTTTGAGGCATCCCGGGCGCTCGTTCGGGATGCGGAATTCGGGAATCCTCCGCGCGCGGCAGGGTTCCTTTTTTTTTGCTGTTTGAAAAACTGATGTATGGGAATATAATTTTTTGCTATGGAAGAACGGACTTTAGATGATTTCTCCGGAAGCGGAAACATGTTTGAGGGCAGTATGCTTGAGGGCAGATGCGGCTATTTTGACGACAGGAATTCTGTTGAATTTTTCATTCCCCTTCCCGATGAAGGCAGGGACGGTGACGAAAAATACTCCGGCGGGCTGCCTTCTCTCTTCGACAGCCTCCTTTCTGGCGGTTTTCGCCGCTCGGGAAAATTCGTCTACAACGCTGTCTGCCCCGGCTGCAAGCAGTGCGTCCCGATTAGGATTCCCGTCCGGAAATTCGCGTTCTCGAAAAACCAGCGCCATCTTTTGCGGCGGAATTCCGACATTGAGATGCGCGTCGTCACGGGCGCGGAGGACATGATTACGATGGAGAAGGCCGACCTTTTTTCACGTTATATGGAGCGCCACGAGAAGACGGAGCCGTTTTCCCGCAGCAAGTCGCTTGAGGTCCTTTTCGACATGAACGGAATCGAGAAGTTCGAGAAGCCGTTCTACCCCGGGACGGTGAATTTCGATTACCGGTTGGACGGGAAGCTCGTCGGCGTCGGAATAATCGATTTGGGGCGGACATCCCTTTCGTCGTGCTACTTCTACTACGACATCTCCGCCGACATGATGAGGCGCTCGCTCGGGACGTACTCGATCCTCAAGGAAATCGAGTACTGCGCCGCGAGCGGATACGATTTTTATTATCTCGGGTATTACATATCGAAATGCAGGGCGATGAGCTATAAAGGAAGGTTCCTTCCGCACGAGCTTCTCATTGACGGCGTGTGGAAGGAGCAGTGCGAGCAAAATTGGGACGTCTAGCCGTCAGAGCGCGATTTCGTTGTAGTCGGTGCGGTCGGCCGGGCGTTTTGCAATCGTTTCGAAGAGGTCGTTCGTCAACTGGCTTGAGATGTACGCCCGTATCGTGTCGAGCAGCTTCTTTGGAATTCCCATGCGGAACATTGCGATTCCGATGTATCCGTTCCGCCCGGGCTTTATCATCTTTATGTCGAGCGCGAGGCGGTATTCCTTTTTGTTGAGGATGAGCGTGCAGTGCTCTATGCCCGTCTTCCCGTTGAAAACATGGTGGAATTTTTCCGGGATGTCGATCGCGATTCCGACCGAGCTGATGTCGAGCACGCGCATTTTGTACATCGTGTTTCCTTCCGTCCAGAAAATCCCGCTTGAAGAGTCGCTTCCGCAGTTCGCGCGGACGTACTGCCGCATTCCCTTTGCCTGGAATTTGTCGAGCGTCTTTATGATGAACCGGAAAACCTCGTCATCCCCGTCATCTACAAGAATAAGCCCCGCCTCAAGCGTAAGCCGCGCCTGGAACTGGTCGAGCTCGCTCTGTCTCATCCCGTCCGAGATTATGCCTATTTTTGTCGAGCTGTACTCGGAGTCGCTGTTCAGCGATATTATGAGGTTGTGCCATCCTTCCCGCTTGAGTTGGAAATCCGGCGATATGAAGCAGATTGAATCAGGATTTTCGGACAATATGTTCTTGAGAAATTTGTAGTCCTCGATTATGTAGAATTCGTATTCGAGCGTGAGAAGCCTGTCTTTTATGAGATTTATCAGCTTGCGGCTCTGCGTAACGAAAAATACCTTCTTTCCGAAAATCTTGCTTTTCTCTTCCTGCGTCATGCGCTCCTCCTTGATACGCGCCCCGTCCGGCCGGTTCCCCAACCCGAATGCGCATTTTGCCGTGTCTTATGCAACAAATAGTGTCAAGCATTATAACATGGAATCATCCTTCATACCTTTTTTATTCGCATTTTTCTCCGCGCCAATACAGAAAAATCCCCCTGCAGAAAATGCAGGGGGATTCGTGTGCCCGCTCCCAAGAGCAGGGATTAACGCGCGTCAATCAAAGCGTGGTACATTCCACCCCAAAAAGCGCACCCCCTGCAAAAAAATGCAGGGGGCTGCGTGCGCCCGCTCCCAAGAGCAGGGATTAACGCGCGTTAAACAATGTGTGCGCACATTCCACCCCAAAAAGCGCACCCCCTGCAAAAAATGCAGGGGGCTGCGTGCGCCCGCTCCAAAGAACAAAGATTAACGCGTGTTAATTAAAGCGTGTGCACATCCCACCCCAAAAGGCGCACCCCCTGCAAAAAAATGCAGGGGGCTGCGTGCGCCCGCTCCAAAGAGCAGAGATTAACGCGCGTTAATTGATGCGTCCGCACATTCCACCCCCAAAAAGCGCACCCCCTGCAAAAAATGCAGGGGGCTGCGTGCGCCCGCTCCAAATAGCAGAGATTAACGCGCGTTAATTGATGCGGGCGCCTTATTCCCACCCGAATGTTGCCGGCGGCTTGTTCGTGGCGTCGAAGTAGAGCGCGTCGACGAACGGGAGGGCGGCAATCTTCCTGGCGATGCTTTCGAGCACGTCCTGCGGGAACCACGCGAACCGCGCCGTCATGACGTCCTCCGAGCAGACGGGGCGCAGGACGAAGCTCGCGCGGTCTTTTGCGGAGGCGTACGGAAGGTCAATCGTAAGGTGCTGGAAGATGTCGTTGTACATCCCGCGCTCGTGCAGCTCCGTGAGAACGATGTTGTCCACTTCGCGCAGCTGGTCGAGCCTTTCGCGCGTGCAGTATCCTTCCTGAATTTTCATGTCGCCGTCCTTTATGGCGGGATTCTTGTAAATCGTTATGACAGTCCTGTTGAGGAAGCGCGCGCTGTTCGTTATCGCGCTTGAGGCTGCCTCGACTTTTTCGCGCACTTTCGGGACGTGGTAGAATCCGCCGCCGTTTTCCGCGAACGTGAGGCATGCCGGGAACCGGTACGTCCTGAAATCGCCCTGGACGCCGACAGAGCGGACGGGAAGCACGCTCCGTTTCATCGATGAGGTGCAGTCCGCGCAGAATTGCGTTATCGGAACCTTGTCCAGCTCCTCCTGCGCCGCCTTCAGCTCCTCCTCGTCCTTTCCGCTGAAAATCCCGTCCGAGCAGAGGACGTTTATGGAAAGTCCCGGGCCGGGGAACGGATGGCGCATGACAAGCTCGTCCTCAAGCCCGAGCTTCTTTCCTATCGAGCGGACCTCGTCCTTGTACAAATCCTTCAGCGGCTCGATTATCATTCCGGCGGCGATGAGTTTCTGGATTCCGTCGACGCGGTTGTGGTGCGTCTTTATCGTTTTCGAATTCTTCGTCCCGCCCGACTCGATGATGTCCGGATAAAGGGTTCCCTGCGCGAGCATCCACTTCGACTCGTCGAGGTTCTGCGCCTTGACGACGGCGTCCCTCACCGCGATGAAATTCTCCCCCACCGCCATCCGCTTTTTCTGCGGGTCGGTCAGCCCCTTTATCGCGGAAAGGAAGCTTTCCGACGCGTCCTCGACGATGAAATTGTTGAACCCGTGCGCCTTGTACGCTTTCTCGACGTTCTTCGACTCGTTCTTCCTCATGAACCCGTTGTCGATGTGGAGGCCGAGGACGCGCTCCTGGCCGAGCGCCTTGTTGAGGAGGGCGAACGCGACGGTGGAATCGACGCCGCCGGAGAGGAACAGAAGCACGTTCTTGTCATTCGCGTCGCGCTTGATGTTCTCGATGATTACCTGAAGCACGGTATCCTCGTCCCAGTTTTTCTCCATCCCGCAGATTCCCGCGAAATTCTCGAAAATCCTGTTCCCTTCCGGCGTGTCCTTGACCTCGCAGTGGCATTGGAGGGAATAGCGTTTCCGCTTCGAATCCTCCACCGCCGCGAACGGGCAGTCCTTCGTCGTTCCGATTACCGTGAACCCGTCCCCGAGCGAGAGGACGCCGTCCTGATGGCTCATCCAAACCTGCGTCGTGTCGGAAATCCCCGAGAAAAGCGGCGATTCTTTTCCCGCGCCGGTTTTTTCCAGGTGCGCGATGCCGAATTCCCCGACTTCCGCCTTGCCGACTTTTCCGCCGTAGCTTTTCGCCATGAGCTGATGTCCGTAGCAGAGCCCGAGAATCGGAATCTGGAGCGAAAGGATTTTCTCGTTGAATTCAGGAACGTCGTCCTCGTAGACTGACGACGGACCGCCCGACATTACGACGCCCTTCGCGTTCTCGAACGCGTCGAGACCCGCCGACGGAAGCGCAATCTCCGAATAATAGCCAAGCGCGCGGAACCTTTTTGCGATGAGGTGCGCGTACTGCGAACCGAAGTCGAGGACGACGATTTTCTCTCGTGACATATTTCTCTCCATTTTTCGGGCGGCATACCGTGCCGCTCCGTTCTCTTTCTGCCGCATTGAGCCTTCCGGAAACGAATTTGCCGGACGCGCCTATTATACAGAAAAATCGAAACGTGTGCGCGGGCGGAGAAATGTCAGTCAGCCCTTACGCCGACAAAAAGGTGCGCCGAGGATTCTTTTCCCGCTTTCGGCTTTCCGCTGCCGCCGTCATCGTTCTCATCGTTCGGAAAGCCGCGGTATTCGTCGGTGAAGAAGCTTCTGAGCTCGAACGATGTTGGGCAGAAGCCTGACGGCGTTTCTTCCGTCGTCAGAAAAACGCTTGCCGCGTAGTTTCCGAATTCGCCTGTTTTCCGTTCCTCTTCCTTCCACGCCTTGTCGAGCATGTCGTAGACGGCGCCGATTGAAGGGTAGAGCGCGCCTCCCTCAAAAATTCCGCTCCCGCCGAATGTGCCGGTGAATTCCTCGTAATGGTCGGGGCGCTCTTTCTCATAGGAGATTGTCCCGTCCGCGTTTGCCGTGACCTTTATCGTCCCCGTGTCTGACGAGCTGTCTCCTTCTTCGTACGAAATCCAGTAGCTGAACGAGCGCGCGCCGGTTTCATCCTTCCATCCGGCTTTTTTCCGAAGGAATGTCGCGCGGTTTTCGAACGAGATGTCCCTGATGAAAAAACTGTCGCCGCCGTATCCTTCCGCGCCCGATGTTCCGATTCCGCGCGAGAGTGAATGCGGGTACAGGACGCCGTCCTTTTCCTTGTACACGGCGGAGCAGCAGTCGTATTCTCCGGTGCTTCTCTTTCCCGCGCAGAGCGAGTTCTTCCATACGCCGTCGAAATAATCGTAGAGCGCGCGTATCGAGCTGAAATGGAAATCGGCTTTTCTGCTGTCGCCCGCGCAGTTCGAGGTGCAGGCGCCGGTTCCGTCGGTGACGACCGTCAGGAATTCCGCGCCCACGTCGCTGTCGCCGAAGCTGTATGTATAGGAGAACGTGTAGTTGGGCGGTTCTTTCCACGCGTTTTTGTTCGCGGTGAACGTGGCGTATGATTTTTCCTGCTTCTCGCCGTTTATGTATTCGCCCGTCTCCTCCGTGCACGAGGCCGTCAAAAAGGCGAGGAGGGACGCGGATGCAAGGAGAGCGCAGAGACGCGCGCTGAAAATAGAGGAACAGTTCGTTTTTTTCATAATGCCGATTATAAAAGCGAAAAACGACGCGCGCAAATTGTTTTTCTTTGTCCGTGTGAAGTTCCGGAATGCGGCTTGCTGTGCCGGCCGGCGTTAACCTGTAGTGTTGCGGTATGAGAACTAGCTGTAAACGTGCCGTATAACACATAGCGCGGTACGTCAATACACGGAAATGGGGAGCGTATACACGACTATGAGGGGAGCATGCTCTAGCTAGAGTGCGCTTTCAATCTAGTTAGGGGGAGCAGCCCGCTTAGATAGAGCGGATTCATGGACCGCCTTTTAGACAGGTATGGACAGAACCGCTTCTGTTCATGCGCGGGACATTCTGTCATCAATCTTTTGCTCTGTCACACAAACGGCAAAATAGCATTCGTCGATGCCAAGCCCGGCTGCGATTTTTCGGGCGCGGTTATTTGATGAGCGCGTGCTCGCGTTTCTTTACCCGCGCGATGAAATCCTCGACGCTCAAGACCGGCGTTCCGAACGCGACCCCGCCCACGCGCATTTTGCCCGCCGTCTTTTCCTCCGCCGCGAAATCCGCCGAGTGGATGTCCGAGCCGCTCGTCTCGATGAATCCGTATTCGGCGGCGTAGAATTCGGCAAGGGCGTTCTCGCTTTCCCTGTTCCCCGCGTTGTACACTTCCGCGCCGTGGACTTCCCGCGGATGGAGGTGGATTGCCTCGTTGTAGTGCCGCAGCCTGAACGGGTGCGCCTGAATCATCAGCCCGCCCGCGCCGTCAACAGTGCGGAACAATTCCGCGTGCGTCATTCCCTCGATTTCCGGATGCGCGATGAGGAATTCTTTCGAGAGCCCGTAAATCAGGTAGTCGTCGCCCTGAAACGTCTGCTCGATTCCGAAAAAGACCTTGAAATTCCCGCCGTCGTCCCCGTTCAGCCGCTTCGCCTCCGCCCGCGCGTTCTCGTAGCCCCTGGCGTAGAGGCGGATTCGTTCCTCCCAGTCAAGCGCGCGCGGCACCGTCGTGTTACCGCCGAAGAAATGGTCGGTCACGAAAATCCCGTCGTAGCCGAGTTTTTTGTATACGGGGACGTACTCGGCCCCGCGTGAGACAGCGCACGCGCTTGCCTCCGCCGTGTGCAGGTGCGTCTCGTACTTGAACAATTTTCCTTTCCCGCTCATGCGCCCATTCTAGCCGTTCTGATGCGCAAATGCTATTGCCGCAGAATGCGGGGCAAAAAAAAACGCATCCGTTTTTGGATGCGCCTTTCCGGAACCTCTACACCTTGAACTGGTCGACCTGCTTCCCGATTTTGATGATTGACTCGTTCACTTTTGTCGAGATTGTGTTCAGCGTCGCGCCCGTCTCGTTGATTTTCCGCGCGCCGATTTTCATCTCCTCCATGCTCTGCGTCATTACCATCGTCGCGTTCTGGAGGTTCCGCACCTCGTCCAGAATCATCCTGTTTCCCTTCTCCATTTCCGTCGACGCGTTCCTGACCTCGACGGTGCTGTCGTTCATCGTGTGGAGCGTTTCGGTAATCTGCTTCGAGCCTTCGTTCTGCTCCTCCATCGCGGCTTTTATCTGCATGACGAGCGCGTCCGTCTCCTCGAGCTTGTTCGAGACCGAGTCGAACGCCGAGCTTGCGTCCGTGGAGGCCACGACGACGTCGTTGATTGATTTCTTGATGTTCTTGAGCTGCGCCCCGATTGTCTTCGACTGGTTTGACGACGTTTCCGAGAGCTTCCGTATTTCGTCGGCGACGACGGCGAATCCCTTTCCCGCCTCGCCCGCGTGCGCCGCCTCGATTGCGGCGTTCATCGCTAGAAGGTTCGTCTGGCTGGCGATTGCCGCGATGGCGACGTTCGCCTCCTGGAGCATCTTCGACTGGCTCTCAATCTCGCGCACGCGGTCGTTCACTATTTTCTGCTTCCCGAATCCCGAGCGCGAGTCCGTCCTCAGCTCGCCGAACGACGTCGCCATCTTGTCCATCGACGAATTCACCGAGGAGATGTTCCCTATCATCTGCTCGACTGCCGCCGAAGCCTGCGCGACGCCGCTCGACTGGTTCTCAATCATCTTCTGGAGCGACTCGATGTTCGACGCAATCTCGTTAACCGCGCCCGCCGTCTGGTCCACGCTGCTTTTCTGGTCCTCAATCTGGCGGTGGACGCTCTGGATGTTCGCGATGATTTCCGTGATTGAGCTTGCCGTGTCCTGCGACACGCTCGCCATGTCGTCGCCCGTCACGACCAAATCGTCCTTCGAATTCTTCACGTCGCCGATTATTTCCTGGAGGTGCGCGCTGAATTTGTTGAATCCCCTCACGACGTCGCCTATTTCGTCGTTCGCCGTCGATTTGAGCCTGCGCGTCAGGTCTGCGTCCCCCGATGCGATGGCGCCGATTGCGGAGCTGACGTTCTTGAGCGGCTTTATCGAGTGTTTCACGACGACCATGCCGACGATGAACGAGACGATAAGCGCGACGATTGAGATTCCTATCATCGCGCGGAGAAGGACGGAAATCCCGCTGTAGAAATCGCTGTAGGGGGCGAGGCACACTGCCGTCCATTCGCATCCGTCAATCGGCTGGTAGGCGATGGCGATTTTCTCTTTTTTGATTTCGTCGTAGTACACTTCGGCATCGCTTTCGCCCGCAAGTATTTTCTGGATGATGGGCTTGAAGCCCTCTGAAGCGCCATTGGAAAGGTGGACCGTGTCCTTGACGTAGTTTTCGTCCTGATGGGCGACATAGAATCCTGTTTTTCGGCTTATGACGAACGGATGCGAGCTTTTCCCGACCGTGATGTTCGCGACGGTGTGGCACAGGGCTGTCGCATCGACGACAGCGTTTACTTCGCCTATCTGGCGTCCGGACCAGTCATAGAATGGAACGGCATAAAACGTGCACAGATGGCCGTTCGATGCGGACCAGTTTGGATCCATGAGGGCGTTTTTCCCCTGCATCGAAACCTGAAGGTATTCGCGGCTGCTCATATCATTGTATTTTCCTGCAGAACCGTATCCTTTCCCCGTGATGTCCCAGCAGCCGATTCCGTAATAGGTGTCGTCCCCTTCGCCGACCGCATGGGCAATCACCCATTTGTCGTGCAAATCAATGTCCGGGTCGCGCATGTCGGGGACTTTCGCGATTGTTTCGAGCATCTTGAACTCGCGCCCGTTAATCATCTGGATTCGCGCGGATACGGTCTGCGCCATGTTGAGGTTCCCGCCCTCGACCGCTTTCGTAAGTTCTGATTTCGATTGCAGGTAGCTGAACGTCGCTATCGTTGACGCTGTAAGAAATATAAGCCCAAGCAGTGCAAGCTCGATTCTAGTTTTTATGCCCATTTGCGTCTCCTTGTGTAAGCATGTGATTGTGAAATTTAAGTCTAATTATATCATGGTTCTGCGGACTGTCGTACTCAAAAATAAGAACTTGCTAATCTTCGAATTTGGACTTAGCATTATTTCGTCTCGTTTTTGAAAAAACGAGGCTGATTTTACCCCAATTACTTCGCTTTGGAGCATTCTTTATGAGAAAACGGGCTTTCGTAAAAGCAATTTTGGCGGCTTCGTCCCTTCTGCTTTTTTCCTGTTCCGGAAAAAGAGTCATTGATGAGACAGATGTTCCTTCCCACCACGTCATAATCACCTACCTGACGACGGGAAACAAACCCCATGACAGCGGAACGTCGGAAATGCTCGAGAAACTGAACGAGCGGCTTACGAAACTCGTGAACGCCGAGCTGGTCATTTACTATATTCCCTGGAACAATTACCAGACGAACTACAACCTCAAGCTTGCCGAAAAGGACGGCTCCATCGATTTGATAGGAACGGCGACAGACTGGCTCGACGCGTGGAAAAACGCCAGCCTCGGGAATTTCATGCCGCTTTCCGACGATATGCTCAAAAAGTACGCGCCCAAAACGTGGGAATCCGTGTCGAAGGAGCATTGGGACGTCTGCCGCATGAACGGAAGCATCTACCTTATGCCGGAGGACAACTACACGCAGTGGACGAACCACGGTTTCATGTACCGGCTCGACTGGGCGCGGCAGGCGGGGCTGAACGGCGTCCACAGCTGGGAGGATTTGACCAAGTATCTTTCGTTCGTCAAGGAAAACAAGGGCGTGATTCCGTGGGACAGCGACGGCTCGTCGAGCACGTTCCAGGCGACGGGATATATAAGCTCGAAATCCGATTTCATAATCGCGGACGGAATAACGTCGACGAACATGTTCGGCACGCGGAAAAGCAACCTCAAGAAGATTTATTCCCCGTTCTTGGAGGGACGGGAGCTTGTCGATTACGCGAAGCTCATGCGCGAATGGAACTTGCGCGGGTTCTGGAAAGAGGAAATCCTGACGAACAACATGACCGGAAGCAACGACAACCGCGAGGAATTCTGCGCGGGGCTTACCGGAATCGAGCAGCACCACACGCAGACGTGGTACACGCAGGTCTACAACAAGCTCAAGAGGCAGGTCCCCGGCGCCGATTCCGGTTTCTTCTGGTTCGGCGAGGAATCGCAGAACGTCGTCTACCAGACGATTACGCACGGCGCGATGGCAGTTTCCGCCGCGTCGAAGCATCCCGAGCGCGCGCTCATGGTGTACGACCTTCTGCGGAACGACAAGGAATGCTACGAGCTCATCAATTACGGAATCGAGGGCGTCCAGTTCAGGCGGAATTCTTCCGGATACAGGGAGCCTGTTCCCGGCTCGCAAGGAATCGTCACGAATTACTGGTGGGGGAGGAACGACGACCTTGAGGTGCGCGACACGGCGACGGCATGGGACGTGTTCGACGAGATAAATGCGGTGTACGACAAATGCAAGATTGATTATCCGTTCAGCCAGATTGTATGGGATTTGTCTAAGGTCAGCTCGGAGCTTGACGCCGTTTCCGACATATACGGCCAGTACATGGGGAATATCTGCTACGGCCAGAACCCCGACCCGGAGGCGTATGTGGCGCAATTCAGGGCGGAGCTTAAGGAAGCGGGCATGGAGAAGATTATCGCGGAATTCCAGAGGCAGCTGGACGCTTTCTATTCGAACGGAAAATAAGGGGCTTGAACTATGAAACGCAGCAGAAAAATCAGTCTTATTACGGTCCTTACGATAACAATCGCGCTCGTGTTCCTCGTGCTTACGAGCGTCCAGCTTATCCTCGTGACGAGCTACTCGAACAAATCGACGGGCGAGAGCTACGGCGAGAACTGCGGCGAAATCGCGCAGGCGTACTCGATGATGCTCACGAACCGCCTGAACATGTACCTGCGCGAAATCCGCTTTTACGTCGAGTCCGATGTGGTGCAGAGCCTCGACACGGAAAAAATCATAAAATGGATGTGCGGGAGGAACGAGAAGAAAAGCGCGAACATCGACGCCATGTATTTCTGCACGCCCGACGGCAAGGCGTACCGCGACGACGGAACCGTCTCCGACTGCAGGAACGAGGAATTCTTCAAGGCGGTCATCGACGAGGGAAACTACGAGTACGTCAGCAACCCCAAGATGGACGCCGTCATAAAGAAGCCGATTTTCTACGTCGCGCATATCGTAATCGTGAACGGGAAGAAGCTCGGCGTTTTTGCGGGCGTCTATCCGCTGAGCACCATACAGAAAATGGTGAGCGACATCCAGCTCGGCGAGACGGGGAACGCGTGGCTGCTTGCCGGCGACGGGACGGTGATTATGTACCCGGAGAACGGGTTCGCCATGAAAAGGAATTTCCTCAAAGGGCTTTCCTCTGAGAACGCCGATTTGCAGGCGATTTCAGAGAAGATGGTCGGAAGGAAGACGGGCTCCGGCTGGATACGGAATCCGATGACGAAGAAAAAGGAATTCGTGACGTATACGCCCGTCCACAATACGCCGTGGAGCCTCGGGTTCAACATCGGCGAGAGCCAGATTTATTCTGCGGGACATTCGATACGGAACATCATGATGATTTCCTTCGGCGTGATTGCGTTCGTCCTCATGTCGATTACGGGATTCGTCCTCGTGAACCTTCTGAGCCCGCTCAAGAAAGTCGAGCAGACGATTATCGAAATCGCCTCCGGAAACGCGAACCTCACGAAGCGGATTTCCGTCTCGTCGAACAACGAAATCGGCGAGATTGTCATGGGATTCAACAAATTCACAGAAAAGCTCCAGTCGATTGTCTCCGAGCTGAAAAAATCGCAGGTGACGCTCGTCGATGCGGGCGACACGCTCTCTCGCACGACGATAAATTCCGCGGACGCAATCGAGAGCATCAAGAACAGCATAATCGAGACGACTTCCGGGATTCAGGAGCAGTCCGTTGGCATAAACGACACTTCGGCGACCGTGAACCAAATCGCGTCGAGCATCGATTCCCTTGAGAAGATGATTTCCGAGCAGGCGGAGGGCGTGGCGCAGGCTACGGGCGCCGTCGAGGAGATGATTGGCAGCATCGATTCCGTGAACAGCACCGTCGAGAAGATGGTAAGCTCGTTCAACATACTTTCGCTGAGCGCGCAGGACGGATTCTACAAGCAGAACGACGTGAACGAGATGATTCTGAAAATCGAGGCGGACTCAAAGCTGCTTCTTGAGGCGAACAAGGTCATAGCGAACATCGCGGGGCAGACGAACCTCCTCGCGATGAACGCGGCAATCGAGGCGGCTCACGCGGGAAATGCCGGAAAAGGGTTCAGCGTTGTCGCCGACGAAATCAGGAAGCTTTCCGAGAATTCATCGCTGCAGTCGAAGACGATAGGCGAGAAGCTCGGGCACATCAGGATGTCGATCGAGAACGTCGTCTCCGCCTCGAAGCAGACGAGCGCCGCGTTCACCGCCGTCACGAACGGAATAAGGAGCACCGACGAGCTCGTGCAGCTCATCCAGAACGCGATGTCAGAGCAGAAGCAGGGCTCTTCGCGGATAATCAAAGCCCTCCACGCGATGAACGACAGCTCGGTTGAGGTCAACTCCGCGTCGAAGGAAATGTCGAACGGGAACCACTCAATCCTTGAGCAGGTCAGCAGGCTGAAGAGAAGCTCGACGAAAATGCAGGATTTCATCAATTCGATGGACGAGAAAGCCGCGCAAATCGACAAGAGCAGCTCCGAACTTATCGACATATCATCGAAGGTCAGCGAGACGATAACCCAAATCGGCTCGCAGATAGACCAGTTCGAGGTCTAGCATCCCGCGTCCTGCGGGCTGCTTGCTAAAGTTCGCACCGCCGCATCCGTGCGGCTATGCGCGTGCAGATTTTGCGGTGCGATGTTTGCTTTTCTTATTTTGAAGTTTTGTTGTTGTACGAGGCTTTGATGAACTCGTCGCATCTCGCGTCCTGCGGGCTGCTTGCAAAGTTCGCACCGCCGCATCCGTGCGGCTATGCGCGTGCAGATTTGGCAGTGCGATGTTTGCTTTTCTTATTTTGAAGTTTTGTTCTTGTACGAGGCTTTGATGAACTCGTCGCATCCCGCGTCCTGCGGGCTGCTTGCAAAGTTCGCACCGCCGCATCCGTGCGGCTATGCGCGTGCAGATTTTGCGGTGCGATGTTTGCTTTTCTTTTATTTTGAAGTTTTGTTCTTGTACGAGGCTTTGATGAACTCGTCGCATCCCGCGTCCTGCGGGCTGCTTGCTAAAGTTCGCACCGCCGCATCCGTGCGGCTATGCGCGTGCAGATTTTGCGGTGCGATGTTTGCTTTTCTTATTTTGAAGTTTTGTTCTTGTACGAGGCTTTGATGAACTCGTCGCATCCCGCGTCCTGCGGGCTGCTTGCTAAAGTTCGCACCGCCGCATCCGTGCGGCTATGCGCGTGCAGATTTGGGGTGCGATGTTTGCTTTTCTTTTATTTTGAAGTTTTGTTCTTGTACGAGGCTTTGATGAACTCGCGGAACAATGGGCCTGCCTTGTTCGGACGGCTCTTGAATTCCGGGTGGAACTGGCCGCCGACCATCCACGGGTTTGTCGGAACTTCCACAACCTCGACAAGATTGCGCTCCGGGTTCACGCCGGCAATGACGAGACCCGCGTTCTCAAGGTCGCTCCTGAATGCGTTGTTGAATTCGTAGCGGTGGCGGTGGCGTTCCCAGACCGTTTTCGTTCCGTATGCCTCAAGCGTCTTCGTGCCGTCTTTCACCGCGCATTCGAATTTTCCGAGGCGGAGCGTTCCTCCGAGAATCTTTCCGTTCTGGTCGGGCATGAGGTCGATGACGGGATGCTTCGTCTCCTTGTCCATCTCCGTCGAGTGCGCGTCTTTCCAGCCGAGCACGTCGCGCGCGTATTCGATTACGATAATCTGCATTCCGAGACAGATTCCGAAATACGGGACGTTGTTCTCGCGGCAGTATTTCGCAGTCAGAATCATTCCCTCTATTCCGCGCGTTCCGAATCCGCCGGGGACGATTATTCCGTCGGCGTCCTTGAGCCTGTTCCTTGCCGTTTCGTCGTCCGTAAGCTCCTCCGAGTCGACCCAGTCGATTTCCACCGCAAGCTCGTTCGCGATTCCGCCGTGGATGAGCGACTCGACGACCGAAAGGTACGCGTCATGGAGCGCGACGTATTTTCCGACGAGCGCGATTTTCACTTTGTCCTTCGGGTTGTGGAAGACGTCCACCATCTTCGACCATTCGGAAAGCGCTGTCGGGGGCGTCTCGAGCCCGAGAACCTTGCAGACGGCATCGCCGATGTGCTCGCTTTCGAGCTGGAGCGGGACGGCATAGATTGAGCGCGCCGTCGTGTTCTGAATGACGCAGTCCTTGTCGACGTTGCACAGGAGGGCAAGCTTCTCGCGGGTCGCGTTGTCGATTGTCTCGTCGCAGCGGAGCATGAGAATGTTCGGCTGGATTCCGAGTTCCTGAAGCTCCTTCACGGAATGCTGCGTCGGCTTCGTCTTGATGTCCTTCGCCTTATTGAGGTACGGGACGAGCGTCAGATGAATGTAGCAGCAGTTCTCCTCGCCGACCCTGTATTTTATCTGCCTGATTGCCTCGATGAACGGGAGCGACTCGATGTCGCCAATCGTTCCGCCGATTTCCGTGATGATTACGTCCGCGTTCGTCTCCTCGGTTGAAAGAAGCATCCGCCTGAGAATTTCCTCGGTCACGTTCGGGATGACCTGGACTGTCCCGCCGTTGTATCCGCCCTCGCGCTCGCGCTGAAGGACTGTCATGTAGACGCGTCCCGCCGTCGTGTTCGAGCTCTGCGACAGCGACGTGTCGGTGAATCTTTCGTAGTGCCCGAGATCCAAATCCGTCTCCGCCCCGTCATCCGTGACGAAAACCTCGCCGTGCTGGATTGGGTTCATCGTGCCCGGGTCGATGTTCAGGTACGGGTCGAATTTCTGGTTGACGACAGAAAGCCCCCTGCTTTTGAGAATCAGCCCGATTGATGCCGCCGCGATTCCCTTTCCAAGCCCGGAAACGACGCCTCCCGTGATGAAGATGTACTTCGTCTGCTTTGCCATTTGAAAAACTCCGATAAAAAAATTGCCGTATAGTGATTCCCGAAAAGGGAATTGCCGCAAAGGAACCGCAATGCCGCGTTTCCCCGCTTCCATAAAATAAAGGCTCTGCTGAAAACAGTCAGAGCAAAAATAAAAAAGACAGAACCCGAAAAAGTCCTGTCCCTTTTCCCATAGGCCTGCCCGGCAACAACGCCGCCCAGACTGACGGAAATGAGAACGCAAACCAGCGCCTTTCATTCCCGCGTTTCAAAGCCGCCCGCCCGGAAAACAGAGCTTCCCGAACAAGCCTAATCAATCCGATTGACCGATTATAATTTTTATTCGTGTGTTAGTCCATGCGTTTGCTTGGTCTTTTGCGCGTTCTCAGTTCGGCCTGGTTGTAGCAAACGCTCGCCGGCAGCGGCGCACAGCGCCGCGGCCTACCGACGCGGGGTTTTTCGTGTTGAAAAAACGCGCGCACAGAAAAAAACAACAAGCGCAATCCCGCAACGGTAGGCGCGCGCGCCCCGCGTACCGTTGCACGCTTGCTCCGAGGGACTCAAACTCAGAACGCGAAAAGTTTTGCAAGCGAAAGCATCGACGCGGGATTTTTTGTTGAAGAAAACCGCGCGCACAGAAAACCAACAAGCGCAATCCCGTCACGGTAGGTGCGCGCCCCCGCGCACCGTCGCACGCTTGCTCCGAGGAACTCAATCTCAGAACGCGAAAAGTTTTGCAAGCGCGTGCACCGTCGCACGCTTGCTCCGGGGAACTCAATCTCAGAACGCGAAAAAGGTTCGCAAGCGAAAGCATCGACACGGGATTTTTGTTGAAGAAAAACGCGCGCACAGAAAAAACAACAAGCGCAATCCCGCAACGGTAGGTGCGCCCCCGCGCACCGTCGCACGCTTGCTCCGGGGGACTCAATCTCAGAACGAGGGAAGGTTTGCAAGCGCGTGCACCGTCGCACGCTTGCTCCGGGGAATTCAATCTCGGAACGCGGGAAGGTTCGCAAGCGCGAGCGCCTTTGTAAGGATTTTCCGCGCGGCGGCGTGGTTTTTCATTATGAGGCGGTTCATCTCGTCGGCGCCGATGACAATCAGCTTCGACTGGATTTCGGCGCGGGCGGAAGATTTTCTCGGCAGGTGCGCGAGGCATTCCGTCTCTCCAAAGAATTCGCCCGGTTTCAGGACGGCGCTTTTTCCGTCGCGCTCCACCGAGACAATTCCCTCGGCAATGAAGTACGCGCATTCCGCCTCGTCGCCTTTTCTGAAAATCTCGTCGCCGGCGCAAAAGTCGCGGACACGGCGTGGGCAGGCGAGGAAATAATCCGGGCGGATGAAAAGGCGTGCCCTCGCCGAGCCGAAAAATCCCGCCTCGTCCTGCTTCGGGAGCATGTAGAGCGTCCCCGTCAGGATGTCGCCGAAGAACTGGCAGACGAACATGAACTGCGCGAACGCGAGGAAGAACGTGAAGAAAAAGTATATGTCCATGAGCATGATTATCACCTGCCCGAGGAAGCCGTAAATCAGGTTGTAGTTCGCGACGTTCAGGAAAAGGTGCATGATGCTCCTGAAAACGAAGAACGCCGCCGTGCACAGGAAGGACGAGAGCGCGCACAGCGATTTTTTCGGGCGGGAGCCGGGAACTGTCCGGTAGAGAATCAGAAGGACGGTGAAAATCAGGATGTTTGGGAAATACCGGATGAAATTCGTGATGAGGATTCCGTTGAAGAAGAACGACAGCGCGGGAATTTTCCGCAGGAAGGATGATATTATCGGAATTTCCGTCACCGTCTGGATGAGCATGCAGGCGAACATGACGGCGGCCGTCACGATGATGATGAGCGCCTCGACGACGAACGTGAATCCCTGCGTCGCAATCGCCTTTCTCTGCGCGTGCGTGTGGAAGATGTTCTGGAGCGAGTCGAACACGGACGCGAAGAACCGCCGCGCGAGCCAGAATATCGATATGCCGATTAGTATCTCGAACAAGTTCACCGTTTTGAGCGACTGGACGGCTTTTATCACGGAGTCTATCGAAAAATAGTTCCCGAGCTGGGGAATCAGCGCGAACACCGACTCGACGACATCGGGCGACGCGTGGAGGATGCGCACGAGCACGACAATCGTCATCAGGAAAACGGGGATGAATGAGAAGAGAAAGCTGAACGAGCATGCGCCCGCGTACGACAGGAGCCTGTTCTTTATGAAAAGCTCGACGGTCAGGCAAACGCACTGCGAGAACGTCCTGATGGTGATTCTCCTCGGCTTTTTTTGTTTAGGCATGTTTCCATTTTAACGAAGATTTGGTAGAGTGTCCGCCGTCCCTTTTCGGGATGCCGCAGTTCGGAACCATCCTGCGGCGAAAAAAAACAAAACTATGGAGATTTGAAATGCGTTCAGAATCTGAACTCTCTGGCGTCACGCTTCTCGGCGCGGGAAAAACCGAGTACGCGTACGACTACAATCCGGCTCTTCTTGAGCGGTTCCCGAACAAGCATCCCGGGAACGATTACATGGTCACGCTCAACTGCCCGGAATTCACATCGCTCTGCCCGAAGACGGGGCAGCCCGACTTCGCGGAAATCCGCATCAACTACATCCCCGACCAGTTCATCGTCGAGTCCAAGTCGCTCAAGCTCTATCTTTTCAGCTTCCGCAATCACGGCGATTTCCACGAGGACTGCGCGAACATCATCATGAAGGATTTGGTGAGCCTCCTTGAGCCGAAGTACATCGAGGTCGAGGGAATTTTCACGCCGCGCGGGGGAATTTCGATTTATCCGTTCGCGAACTACGGAAAGCCCGACACGCCGTACGAGCTGCGCGCGCGCGAGCGCCTGTTCTCCGCAATCGACCGCCGCCGTTGATTCGGGCGGGACACGCGCGGCCGGCGTCTTTCCCTGATTTTTTTTGCCTGCGCCGATGATTTTCCGGCCAGGCTCTTTTTATGATTTTTGCTCTGCCCGTATTTCCCGTGCCGTTATGTGACGGGCGCGAAATCAGCCTTTTTCCGGGCAGGGCCGTGATTTTTTAGGAGTTTTTATGTCGTTTATCAATGAAATTCTAATGCTCGCGTCGATTTTCGTGTTTTTCGGCGCGCTTGTCGGGTTTTTCCGCTTTTTCGGGAAGGCGGGAATCTACGCGTGGACCGTCATCTGCACGATTGCGGCGAACATCGAGGTTCTGATTCTCGTGCACGCGTTCGGGATGGACACGACGCTCGGGAACGTGCTTTTCGCGTCGAGCTTCCTCGCGACTGACATAATGAGCGAGCTTTACGGGAAGAAGGAGGCGAACCGCTGCGTGAAAATCGGAATCGCGGCGAACATCGCGTTCATCCTGATTTCGCAGAGCTGGTTCCTCTATCTTCCCGCGGGCGACGACACGATGTCCGGGCCGATACGCACCGTCTTCTCGAACACTCCGCGCGTCATGCTTTCGAGCCTCTTCGCCTACGTCGTCTGCGAAATCTACGATGTCTGGGCGTACCATTTCATCTGGTCGAAAACCGAGAAGATGACCGGCGACAAAAGGCGCTTTTTGTGGCTGAGGAACAACGGCTCGACGCTCGTCAGCCAGCTCATAAACGTCGTCGTCTTCAACATGCTCGCGTTCTTCGGCGTTTTCCCTGCGTCAGTCCTCGTGCAGATTCTGGTTTTCGGCTACCTGATTTTCATCGCGACGTCGCTCGTCGACACGCCGTTCCTCTATCTCGCGCGAAAAATCGCCGAGAAGCATCCGGAGCTTCTTGAGAACTAAAGCCGGACGGATTCCGCAGAGAACGAAACAGCCCGCCTTTTGGGATTTTCCCATCAGGCGGGCTGTTTTTTATTTCCGGTATTGCGAAAAATCAGCGGACTAGAAATCCGCCAGCTTCGGGGCGCGCGGGTAGGGGATTACGTCCCTGATGTTCTGCATTCCCGTCACGTAGAGAAGGAGGCGCTCGAAACCGAGTCCGAATCCCGAGTGCGGGACCGTCCCGAACTTGCGCAGGTCGAGGTACCAGCTGTAGTCCTCGGGCTTGAGTCCGAGCTCGTTGATTCTGGCGAGAAGCTTGTCGTAGCTTTCCTCGCGTTCGCTTCCGCCGATGATTTCGCCCAATCCCGGGACGAGGACGTCCACCGCCTTCACGGTCTTCCCGTCGTCGTTGAGCTTCATGTAGAACGCCTTGATTTCCTTTGGGTAGTTGTAGACCATGACCGGGCATTTGTAGATTTTCTCGGTGAGGTAGCGCTCGTGCTCCGTCGCAAGGTCGCAGCCCCAGTACGGCTTGAACTCGAATTCGTCGGCGTGTTTCTCAAGCTCCGCGACTGCCTCCGTGTAGGAGACGCGCTTGAACGGGGTCTCGACGACGTGCCTGAGCGTGTCGATGACGCCCGGCTGGATGCGCTTGTTGAAGAATTCCATGTCGGCGGCGCATTTCGTCAGCGCCCAGTTCAGAAGGTACTTTATGAATTCCTCCTGGATGTCCATGTCGTCCTCGAGGTCGAAGAATGCCATCTCAGGCTCGCACATCCAGAACTCGGCAAGGTGTCGCGTCGTGTTGGAGTTTTCCGCGCGGAACGTCGGCCCGAACGTGTAGACGCGTCCGAGCGCGGTTGCGAGCGTCTCCGCCTCAAGCTGCCCCGAGACCGTGAGGCTCGCCTGCTTCCCGAAGAAGTCTTTCGAATAATCGACGAGCTTTGCCGCGTCCTCGGGATTCATTCCCTTCGCGCCCTTCTCGACGGCGATTTTCGCGAGCTTCTCCATTGAAAGCGTCGTTATCTGGAACATCTCGCCCGCACCCTCGCAGTCGGAGCACGTGATTTCAGGCGTGTTTATATAGTAGAATCCGCGCTCCTGGAAGAACGTGTGCAGCGCGAACGCCATCTGGCTTCTCATGCGGAACACCGCGCCGAACGTGTTCGTCCTCGCGCGAAGGTGCGCGTTCTCGCGGAGAAATTCCATCGACGCGGCTTTTTTCTGAATCGGGTAGTCGCCCGGGCACTTTCCGAGAACGACGAGCGTCTCGACGTTGACCTCGACAGCCTGTCCCGATGCCGGCGACTCGACGAGCTTGCCCGTCGCCTTGATTGACGCGCCCGTCGAAATGTCGGCGACGGCGCTTTCGATTGATTCCGCGTTCGACGGGTTTGACGGGTTCGTCCTGTCGAACGTAAGCTGGATTGACGCGAAGCATGAGCCGTCGTTCACCTGTATGAAGACAAGGTTCTTTGAATCGCGGATTGTCCTGACCCAACCGCAAACCGTGACGGTCCTTCCGTCCGGCGCTGATGTGAGTATGTCCTTTATAAGTTCTGTTTTCATGGCGACGATTCTAGCAGATTTCCCTGTTTTGGAGAATGCAGCGGCAGCCGCATTCGTTGCGCGACTTGTTTTCCTGCTGGGTGGAGCGGCTGTGGTCCGCCGAGGAACTGCGTTCCGCGGCTCCGTGGTGGGGATTTGTCGCGTGGATTGGATTTTTGTGAGGTTGTTTTTTTTTGTTTGCGGATTTTTTGGAGTTATGAACCCGCATTCGTTGCGCGACTTGTTTTCCTGCTGGGTGGAGCGGCTGTTCGACCGCCGAGGATGCGGTGCATCCGCGGCTCCGTGGTGGGGATTTGTCGCGTGGATGTGATTTTGGGGAGGTTGGTTTTTTTGTTTGCGGATTTTTTGGAGTTATGAACCCGCATTCGTTGCGCGACTTGTTTTCCTGCGGGTTGGAGCGGCTGTTCGACCCGCCGAGAATGCGGTGCATCCGCGGCTCCGTGGTGGGGATTTGTCGCGTGGATGGGATTTTTGTGAGGTTAGGTTTTTTGTTTGCGGATTTTTTTTGGTGATGCAGCCGCATTCGTTGCACGACTTGTTTTCCTGCTGGGTGGAGCGGCTGTTCGACCGCCGAGGATGCGGTGCATCCGCGGCTCCGTGGTGGGATTTTGCGCGTGGATTGGATTTTTGTGAGGTTGTTTTTTCTGTTCGCGGATTTTTTTGGTGATGCAGCCGCATTCGTTGCGCGACTTGTTTTCCTGCGGGGTGGAGCGGCTGTTCGACCGCCGAGGAAGTGCGTTCTGCGGCTCCGTGGTGGGGATTTTGCGCGTGGATTGGATTTTGGTGAGGTTGTTTTTTTGTTTGCGGATTTTTTTGGTGATGAACCTGCATTCGCTGCGAAGCCGCTTTTCATCACTTCGTCTATAATGCGGTTGCCCTGTTACGTGGGGCTTTTCATGTATCGGTTCGATTTGTAAAATACGGGGAGAGAAATTGAGCCAGTTCGGGAAACATAAGTTTCCGAGCGGGGCATTATTAGTTGTGGGTGGTTTTAGGTCTTCGTGTGGGGAGCCGAAATTTTAATTATGACAGCGATTCGTATTCTTTTTGTTTGCCAGGACAATGTGACTCTTTCTCCGATGGCGGCGCAGATTTTTATCCATCTTGCGCGGAAAAGGCAGGTTTTCAACAAATTTGTCGTCGATTCCGCCGCTGTTGATTCCGATGCGCCCGAGGGCGTCATGATGGATTCCCGCGTGAGGGAAATCCTCGCGAAGAACGGAGTCGATTCCGGAAGCCATTCGTCCGTGCAGCTCGACCACAGCAAGCTTGAGAAATTCGACTGGATTATCTGCATGGATGCGAGAAGCCGCAGGATGTGCTTCGACAGGCTCCACTCGAACGCTGTCTATGTCACTCCGAAAGATGTCGTCCGCGTTTTCAGGACCGACCCGTCCTCGCCCATGTCCCTGAACGGAATGCTCAAGCCCCGCGTCTGCTGCCTCCTCGATTTTACGCCCGCCCCACGGGACATCATCAATCCCGCACCCTCCGGCGACTACCGCTACGCGTTCAATGAAATCGCATCAGGATGCCGCACGATAGTGTCGCTCGTGTCTTTGTGACGCCACAAGCGCGGGCGGTTTTATTGTCCGAGTTTTCCCGATATCGTGAGTATCCCGTCTTTCTCCTTTATCCTGAGTTTTCCGGTGTAGGGCTTTTCGGCGCTTTCGCTCCGCTTGTCCGCGGTGAATTCGATTTTGTCCATGTCCGGCGCCGCGCTTTCAGGTTGTTCCGTGCGGAATTCCTCCTTGGTGACGAAGACGCCGTCCTTCTGCTCCATGATTCCCTCGGCAATCGAGAACGACGATTCCGTGTCGAGCCGCCCTTTTCCGTCGCTCTCGATTCGGTAGAAATTCCCGCGGTGGTTGAACGTGACGGTGATTTTCCGCGGGTTTTCGGCATCGTGCTCGACGCGAAGGGAATCCTTCCCGACGAGGCTGAAATCGGACACGGGGAAGAGGAGCAGCGCGCGGAGCCCTTTCGGCATTGTCTGCCTTTTCTGCTGGTCGAACAGCAGCGTTCTTGTCGTCTTCGTCGAGCGCTTCATTGATGCTCCCGTCGCCGCGTCGAATCCGTCCCGCGTCTTCGTTTCAGACGATGCTCCCTCAATCGTCAGCGTGAGCGAATTCCGCTCGTCCCTGTTCCTGATGTTCATCCTGAAATCGATTTTGAGGGAATCTGCCGCCGCTTTTGACGCGAGCATTGCAAACGATGCCGCGGCAATCAATGCCTTTTTCATTTCCTGACTGTCCCGAGCACGAGGCAGAGCGCGAATGCCGCCGCGTTCACGATTACGATTGTCGCCCCGCTCGCGCTTCCCATATACCACGACAGCGCCAGCCCCGTCACGCACGAGACGAGCGATATCGCGACGGAAAGCGCGATGTACGTCCGCGCGTTCCGGGAGACGAGCCTGCTCGATGCCGCGGGAAGGACGAGAAGGCTGTTTATGACGAGCAGCCCCGTCCACCGTATCGATATCGTGACGATTGCCGCCGTGAGGAGCGCGAACGCCGTTTCGACCGCAAGCGTTTTTATTCCGCGGGAGCGCGCGAACGTCGTGTGCAGGTTCGTCAGGAGCATCTTGTTGTAGAGCGCGACGAACGATATCACGAGCAGGATGAGCGCGACGAGAAGATGGAGGATTTCCTCCGGGCGGATTGAGAGGATGTCGCCGACGAGATACCGCTGGTATTTCGCGAAATTTCCCGTGGCGCTCAGAAGGACGATTCCGAGCGCTACCGACGTCGAAGAGAATACGCCGATTATCGTGTCCGCGCTCGATTTTCCCTTCGTCTTCACGATTATTATCGCGAACGCGAGAAGAAGCGAGAACGCGACCATCGTGACCATCGGCTCCCGTATCCCGATGATGACGCCGAGCGCGATTCCCGTCAGCGCGGAATGCCCGATTGCGTCGGAGAAGAACGCCATCTGGTTCGAGACGACGACGCTTCCGAGCATTCCGAACAGCGGGGCTGCGACGAGTACTGCGAGGAGCGCGTTTTTCATGAATGCCGGCTCAAGCCATGAGAACGGCAGGATTGTTCCTAATGCGGAATACAAAGCGTTCATATCGTTATTCTTCCGAAAGTTTCGATGAATTTCGCGTCCGAATAGACGTCTTCGGGCGTTCCTTCCGCGGCAATCCCGCGGTCGATGAAGACGACCTTGTCGGCGTGCTCCGCGACGAGGTCGAGGTCGTGGCTGACGAGCAGAATCGTGACGTCATAGTCGTGGCGGAGCTTCGACACAAGGTCGTAGAAGTCCTTCAGCCCGTTCCTGTCCACGCCGCTCACCGGCTCGTCAAGTATCAGGATGTCGCAGAGCGGGTGGATTGCCAGCGCGAGCATTACCCGCTGGATTTCCCCGCCGGAAAGGTCCCCGGCTTTTTTGTCCGCAAGGGATTCCGCCTTCGTCGTCGAAAGTATTTTTTCGACAAGCTCCCTGTCCTTTTTGCGCCTCGGGAGCCATACCGGATAGTTCGACACGCAGCTCAGGACCAAATCGGAGACGGAGACGGGCGAGCCCGGCGCTATCGCCAGTTTCTGCGGGACGTATCCGAACGACGGTTTCTTCATCGATTTGATTTTCAGCCCGCTCGGCGTCGTTCCCCGCTCGTAGAGAACCGTGCCCGTGTGCGGTATTTCGTCGAGGAGCGCGCGCAGGAACGTCGTTTTTCCCGCGCCGTTCCTGCCGACGATTGCCGTCAGCTCGCCGCACCGTATTTCGAGGTTCACGTCGTTGAGAATCGTCTCCCCGTTCGACTTCACGCCGAGATGCTCGATTCGCGTGAGGCAGACGTGCGGGTAGAGCGAATTCCTGTGCAGGTTCAGGTTCGTCATTGCAGCGCTTCTTTGAGTGTCATCATGTTTTTCCGCATCGCCTCGATGTAGGAGTCCTTTCCTCCGTTTCCGGTGACGGCAGGGTCAAGCTCGTAGACTTCGCTTCCCGTCTCGCTCGCGATGATTTTTGCGGACGCGCCGGAATACTGTGGTTCCGCAAAAAGCGGGATGGTGCGCCCCGTTTTTTCGTTCGCCTCTTTTATGACGGCGACGGTGTCGCTGAGCTCCTTGGGGCTCGGTGCCGTTCCCGGCTCGCGTTCGATTACGCTGGCGATGTCGAGGTTGAATTCCGCGGCAAAATACGGGAACGCCTCGTGGAACGTTATGATTTTCGAGCCTGCCGCCTTGTCGAGCGATTCGTGCATCTCCTCCTGAAGGTTCTGGAGCTTTTCGATGTACGATTCGGCGTTTTTTGAGTAAATCTCCGCGTTCTTCGCGTCAAGTTCGCAGAGCCTGTCCGCGATGTTCCTGACCTCGTAAATCGCGCCGGCGATGCTGACCCAGATGTGCGGGTTGTCGTCCACGGTGAGGAATCCCTCTCCCGCCACAATCGTGGAATCCTTCTTTTCCTCAAGGACTTTGTCTATGAAGTCCTCCATGCCGAGCCCGTTCACGACGATTATGTCGGATTTCGAGATTGCCTGCATGTCCTTCGTCGTCAGCTGGTAGTCGTGGAGGCATCCCGTGTCGCTCGGGGCGAGCATCGATATGTGCGCGTCGGCTCCGTCGCATATGTTTTCGAGCATTACGAAAAGCGGATAGAACGACGCCGTTATTGTCGTCTTTCCCTGCGTCGCTTTCTTGCTGCACGATGACAGGAACACCGGCAGCGCGAGAATCATCAGAATTTTTCTAATCATGAGTGAATTATTGTTGCAAAAAGGAAAGTTAGTCAACGCGCTTGCTTGGTCGTTTGCGCGTTCTGAGTTCGGCTTGGTTGGAGCAAGCGTGCGCCGATGCGCGGGGCGCATCTTCCATGCCGGGGGGCGATGTGTGCCCGAGACGTTGCGTGTTCCGAATGCTAGAACAGTTGCGCGTTCTGAGTTCGGCTTTGTTGGAGCAAGCGTGCGCCGATGCGCGGGGCGCATCTTCCATGCCGGGGGGGCGATGTGTGCCCGAGACGTTGCGTGTTCCGAATGCTAGGACAGTTGCGCGTTTCGAGTTCGGCTTGGTGGGAGCAAGCGTGCGCCGATGCGCGGGGCGCATCTTCCATGCCGGGGGGCGATGTGTGCCCGGGACGTTGCGCGTCCTGAATGCTAGGACAGTTGCGCGTTCCGAGTTCGGCTTGGTGGGAGCAAGCGTGCGCCGATGCGGGGGCGCACTGTTTGTGGGGGTGGGTTAGTGTGCGGGGCAGGATTCGTGGGGGGAGTCGGCTTTTGCGGTGATGGTGCCGGCGGATGGTTTCGAGAAAAGTTCCCTCATCGTGCGCCAGCCGAGTTGGGCGCATTTTACGCGGGATGGCATGTGCGAGATGTCCCGCAAAAGCCCTGCCTCGTCAAGCTCCTCAATCTCCTCGTCGCTCGCGCTTCCGCGTATCATGTTCATGAATGTTTCGGCGAGATGGAGGGCTTCGTCCTTTTTCCTTCCTATTATGAGGTCGAGCATCATGTCGACGCTTGCCTGCGATATCGCGCATCCGGAGCCGGTGAACCCGCCGTCGAGGATTGTGTCGCCGTCCGTTTTGAGGAAAAGCGTTATGTTGTCTCCGCAGCTCGGGTTCACGCCGTTCAGCTCGAGCGTCGCGCCCTCGATTGCCTTTTTGTGCGCCGGGTTTACGTTGTGCTCGTTCAGTATTTCCCTGTAAAGTTCCTTGACTTCCATTTTTCCTCCCGAAAAGAATAAACCTGTTCGGAAACCTCAGCCTACGAACAGGTTGCATTGAAATACGATGCTCAGAATCGCGCTTAGCGCACGGTTTTGAACTCGTCGTTCTGGGCGATGGCGAATGTATCGGACATGCCGCGTTTTTCGCCCCGTCATGTCCGTTTTGCTTTTGACAGCGTTCGGAAAAGCCGTACGCGTCCTACTCCTGGGCAGTTATTTCCTTGAAGTATTCCGTGTAGTCCTTTCTCCCGTCCTTCGTGAACGCGATTGCCGTGCGGGGATGCTGGTTGAACAGCCCCGTAAGAAGATACTGGATGTCGTATCCCCATTTCGTTCCGGAGTCGCGGAGCGGCCTCATGTACTTTTCGATGAAGTCGAGCGCGGGGTAGATGTTGTACTTCGGGTTCTTGAGGAATCCGAGGAGAAGCTCCATCGCGCAGTTTCCGGCGCCGCGTCCCATCTCGGCGTATGTCGCGTCGAGGTAGTCGACCCCGTCGCCGCATGCCTCAATCGTGTTCGCGAACGCGAGCTGCTGGTTGTTGTGCGCGTGGATTCCGATTTTCTTTCCGTATTTGTGGCCGTATTCGCAGTAGAGCTTCGCGATTCTCTGCATCTGCTCCGGATAGATTGAGCCGTACGAATCGACGATGTAGATTACGTCGACCGGAGATTTTCCGATGATGTCGAGCGCCGCCTTGACGTCCCCGTCCTGCGCGGTTGAAATCGCCATGATGTTGCAGCTCGTCTCGTATCCCTTGTTGTGCGCGTCCTCAATCATCTCGATGGCGCCGGGAATCTGATGGAGATACGTCGCGACTCGTATCAAATCGACGGGAGATTCGCTCTTCGGCAGGATGTCCGTCTTGAAGTTCGTGCGACCGACGTCGGCCATGACCGCAATCTTGAGGTCGGTGTTGTTGTCGCCGACAATCGAGCGGATGTAGTCGTCGTTCGAGAACTTGCTCGGCCCGAACTTGCTCTCGTCGAACATGTCCTTCGCGGCTTTGTAGCCGAATTCCATGTAATCGACGCCAGCCCTAACGTTCGCCTCGTAGAGCGCTTTTGCGAACCCATCCGGGAAATAGAAGTCGTTGACAAGACCGCCGTCCCTAAGTGTCGCGTCCACCACCTTGATGTCCGCCCTGTAGTCGATGAGTTTAGAAATCTCTTTCATCTTGAAAACCTCGTTTTGAGAATGGCGAATTGTAGCATAATGCGCCTTTTTAATCAGCACGGGAATTCTTTATGGCAAAGAAAATCATCCCGAAAAAAAACGCCCCGCGCCCCTTTTTTCCTCTCCCCCAACTCTCACTTTTCAGCTTTCACTCTCCACTTTCAACTCTCCACTCTCCGCTTTCAACTCTCCACTCTCCACTTTCCACTTTCCGCTCTCCGCTTTCCTAATCCTTGAATCCGGACCATTTCCGTATTTGCGCGAGTTTTTTGAGAAGGTATTCGACTTCCTGCTCGGTGTTGTAGAAATAGAGGCTCGCGCGCGCCGTTGCCGTCTCTCCCAGATACGCGCCGAGCGGCTGAGCGCAGTGGTGTCCCGCGCGTATCGCAATGTTCTCGTCGGAAAGGAGGGTCGCTATGTCGTGTGGATGAACGCCGTCGACCGTGAACGTGATGATTCCGCACCGTTTCCTTCCGTCTTTTCCGCCGATTATGTTGACGTGCGGAATCTTCTTGATTCCCTCGGCGAGCATCTCGGCAAGGTTCGCGTCGTTCTCTTCTATCGTGTCGAGCCCTATCGACTGGATGTACCGGATTGCCGCCGCCATGCCGACAGCGTCGCCCGCGCTTACCGTTCCCGCCTCGAATTTGTGCGGGACGTCCGCCCATGTGGCTCCCGTCTCGGTGACGTACTCAATCATCTCGCCCCCGCGGAGGAACGGCGGCATCGCGTCGAGAAGCTCGTATCTTCCCCACAGCGCGCCGATTCCCATCGGGCCGCAGAGTTTGTGGCCGCTCATGCAGAAGAAATCCGCCCCTAGCTCATGGACGTCGATTTTCATGTGCGGGGACGACTGGGCGCCGTCGACGACGACAATCGCGCCGTTCTTGTGGGCGATGTCCGCGATTTTCCGCACGGGATTCGTCGTGCCGAGGACGTTCGACACGTGCGTTATCGAGACGATTTTAGTTTTGGGCGTGATTTTTTCGAACTCGCTTTCCGGAATCTCGCCCGTCTCCTTGTCGACGTACATGAATTTGAGGGTCGCGTTTTTCTTCTCGCAGACGAACTGCCACGGAAGGATGTTCGAGTGGTGCTCCATTATCGAAATCACGATTTCGTCGCCTTCCTTGACGTTCTCCATTCCCCACGTGTTCGCGACGAGGTTGAGCGATTCCGACGTGTTCCGCGTGAAGACAATCTCGCGGGAATCGGTCGCCCCGACGAAGCGTGCGACGACGTCCCTCGCGTCCTCGTATGCTTTCGTCGCGCGCTCGCTCAGGCTGTAAAGCCCCCGGAGCGGATTCGCGTTCTGCGTCGAGTAGAAATGCGTCATGGCGTTCAGGACGATGTATGGTCTCTGCGCCGTCGCCGCCGTGTCCATGTAGACAAGGCCGTTGTTCTCCGTTGAGTTGTGCTCATCTATCGCTTTAAAAAGCGGAAAATCTTTTCTGTATTTGTTCATGCGCCCTATTCTAGCGATTTTCGTTTTTTTTGAATAGCTACTTGTTTGGTAGGAAATAAGAATGGCGAAAAAAAATCCGCCGGAAAAAGCGTTCCCGGCGGATTTTTTGCTTTAGACGATGAATTTGTCTATCTGCTGCCCGATATCGTCGATTGACTGCTTCACCTGTACGGAAATTCCGCGCAGCGCGTCTCCCGTCTCGCTGATTTTCCGGGCGCCCGCGCTCATGTCGTCCATGCTCGTCTGGATTCTTCCCGTCGCCTCCTGCAGATTCTGCACCTCGGACAATATCGCCCTGTTTCCTTCCATCATCTCCTTTCCGGCGTTGCGCACCTCGATGGAGCTGTCGTTCATCGTGTGGAGGACGGTGCTTATCTGCTTCGAGCCTTCGTCCTGCTCCTGCATCGCCGCCTTAATCTGCCGCACGAGCTCGTCCGTCTCGCGGATTTTTTCCGTCACGCTCTGGAACGCGTCGCTCGACTGCCCTGATGCCATGACGACGCTTGAGATTGCGTTCTGTATGTTCGTCAGCTGCTCGCCGATGGTTTTCGACTGCTCCGATGATGTCTCTGAAAGCTTCCTGATTTCGTCGGCGACGACGGAGAATCCTTTTCCCGCCTCGCCCGCGTGAGCAGCCTCTATGGCGGCGTTCATCGCAAGGAGGTTCGTCTGCTCGGCGATTGCTGCGATTGCGGAGTTCGCCTCCTGCAGCGTCTCGCTCAGGCTCTTTATCTCCTCGACGCGCTCGTTCACGTTCCGCTGGACTTCTGTTCCGCTCTGCGCGTTCTCTGAAAGCTGCTCGAACGACGACGACATCTTCTCGACCGATTTGTTGACGCTCCTGATGTTCCCTATCATCTCCTCGACTGCCGCGCTTGCCTCCGCGACGCCGTTCGACTGCTTCTCTATCATGCGCTCGAGGCTTTCTATGTTCGACGCGATTTGGTTGACGGCGCCCGCGGTCTCGTGGACGCTCTGCCCCTGCTTCGTCACGTGGTCGTGCACGCTGTCGATGCTCGCGAGAATTTGCGATATCGACGCCGTCGTGTCCTCCGTGCTCGCCTCAAGGTCGCCGCCCGCCATTCCGAGCGAGCTTTTCGATTTCTTGACCTGCGAGATTATTTCCTGAAGCTTTTCCGTGAACGCGTTGAATCCCCGCACGACGTCGCCAATCTCGTCTTTCGTGGCGGACGCAATCCGTTTCGTCAGGTTCGCGTCCCCGGACGCAATGTCGAGGACGGCGCCCTTTACCGCGATGAGCGGCTGTATGGTGAAATGCGCCGTAAAATAGCTCGCGGCGAATGCGATGATGAGGATTATCGAAAGCGTAACCGTCATCATGCGAATCATAGCCGTAAGCCCCTGGAAGAAGTCCGTGTACGGGCAGATGTAGAGAACGGACCAGTCGACTCCCTCCACGGGACGGTATGCCGCCGTGTTGAGGGAGCCTGATGCCGGATCCGTGAACGAGCCTCCTCCGATGCCTCCTTTCAGCATATTGTCGATAATCGGCTTGATTTCGGGCGGGGTCGGGGCATCGGAGATTTTCTCGCCCGTCTTGATGTATTCGGGGCTTGTCGTCGCGACGATTATTCCCGTCTTTCTGTTGGCGACTACGATTTGCGCGTCTTTTTTCTTGTTTATGTTCCCGATTTTTTTTGAGAGCGTGTCGCCGTATATGTTGCACGATATTATCCCGACGGCTTTTCCCGACTTGTTCTTTACGGGAACGGAGAACGTCTGGAACATCTTGTTGACGACAGTGCTGAAATACGGGTCGGATACATAGCGGTTTCCGCCTATTGCCGTCCTGAAGTATTCGCGTTCCGCAAGGTTCACCAGCCTTCCGTCCGCCGTGACCGTGTTTCCCTGCGGGTCGTAGAAACCGATATTCTCGTATTCGTTTCCGACTTTTGACGTCTCCTGTATTTGCGCCGCCTTGGCGTGGTAGGGGATTGAATCGTCCTGAAGAAATTCGAAGGAGGCCAGACCCTCAAGAAGCCGGTATTGCAGTGCGATTTCGTCCCGTATCGTTCCCGCGACGTTGTTCGTCACGGAGTCGAGAAGCAGGTGGACAGTGTCGTCGACAGTGTTCGAGGCAAGATTCCTCGCGATGAGTGCCATCGCAACGTTCGAAACGACGGCAACAGCCAGCACAAGAGACATCAGTTTGAATTTCAAGCTTCGTAAAATCATTTAGCATCTCCATAAAAAAATAACAGGAAGTGCCGCGGAAAAAAGAATCTCCGTGGCAGTTCCTGAAATGATAATTTGATATGTCGTATTTAAATATCTTTAAATATTATAAATCCGTTTCGGCAAAAAGTGAAATGCAATTCCGCTTATGCTCTGAAAATGGCATGCTGGCTTTTCACGCACCGCGCAAAAAGTTAGAATACGGCAACAAAAGGAATTTTCCATAATATATATGGCGGTTCCGAAAAAAAACAATTGTTTCCGAGGTGAAAGATGAGCAAGAATTTCCCCCTTCCGCACGAAGCGCTTGAGGATTTGACGAAGAGATTCCCCACGCCGTTCTATATTTACGACGAGAAGGCAATCCGCGAGTACGTCCGCTATTTCCACAAGGCGTTCTCGATTTTCCCCGAGTTCCGCGAGTATTTCGCCGTCAAGGCGTGCCCGAACCCGTACATCCTCAAAATCCTCGCGGAGGAAGGCTGCGGCGCCGACTGCTCCTCGCTTCCCGAGCTGATGCTCTCGAAAATGGTCGGGATGAAGGGCGAATTTGTCATGTTCACCTCGAACGAGACGCCCGCGAGCGAGTACGAGTACGCGGCGGCCGAGGGAGACATCATCAACCTCGACGACATCACGCACATCGAATACCTGAAGAAGACGCTCGGGAAGCTCCCCGAGACAATCTGCTTCCGCTACAACCCCGGGCAGGCGAAGCACGGCTGCAACTCGATAATCGGAAGCCCCGAGGAGGCGAAGTACGGATGCACGCGCGAGCAGCTCGTCGACGCGTACAGAATATGCCGCGAGAACGGCGTGAAAAAATTCGGGCTTCACACGATGGTCGCCTCGAACGAGCTGAACCCGGATTTCTTCATCGACACGGCAAAACTCGTCTTCGATTTGGCTGTCGAGCTGAAGGAGAAGGCGGGCGTGTCGATTTCGTTCGTCGATTTGGGCGGCGGCATCGGAATTCCGTACAAGCCCGGGCAGAAGGCTGTCGATTTGGATTACGTCGCGCGCGGAATCAAGAAACTCTACGACGAGAAGGTCGTCCCCGCAGGTCTCGACCCGATGAGAATCTGCTTCGAGTGCGGACGGCCGATTACGGGCCCGTTCGGATATCTCGTCACGCGCGCAATCCACGAGAAGCACATCTACCGCGAGTATGTCGGCGTTGACGCGAGCATGGCGGATTTGATGAGGCCCGGAATGTACGGCGCGTACCACGAGGTCACAGTGAGCGGAAAGGAAGACGCCCCGCGCGACCATGTCTACGATGTCGTCGGAAGCCTCTGCGAGAACTGCGACAAATTCGCCGTGCAGCGCGAGCTTCCGAAAATCGACGTCGGCGACCTTATCATCTTGCACGACGCGGGAGCGCACGGCCGCGCGATGGGATTCAACTACAACGGAAAGCTCCGCGCCGGAGAGCTTCTGCTCCGCGCCGATGGAAGCGTGAAGCAGATTCGCCGCCGTGAGACAATCGACGACCTCTTCGCCACGCTCGACCTTGACGGCGTGAAGGACTTCGAATAAAAACGTCGGCTCCGCCTTGCCTCCGTGATGAAAAACTGGACGGCAGGGCGGAATTTTTGCATTCTCTTGGAGAGAAATATGCCGCCCGGCTTGTTGGCGCGCGGGAATGCGTGCCGTCCTGAAAGAATCGCCTCGGACATCGGTCGAAAAGTCAAGGTCGAGTGCGGAATCAGCGAATTTAGAATCTGCATTCCGGTTTCGTGCCGTTCTCTGAAAAATTCACGGAATTCATCCTGAATGGAAAATCCGAACTGGACGGAGCTGAATTCGGCTTTGTCGAAAAGGAAGATGAATATGAGCGAAGACAGAAAATATTTGTATTTCAGTACAGCCGACCTGACTTTGCCGGAAAGAAAGATGAATATGAGCGAAGGCAGTCCATGGATTTCTGCGTCCTCCGCTTTGAGGTCAAAGCGGAGGATTGCGAGGCGCGGCGCAATGTTCGAAATCAGGGAAGCAATGCACGGTTTCCTTTCTGAAACTGCCGCCGAGAACGGGATTCCGTCCGACTTCGCCGGAGGAGCCTTTGAAAAAAGCGTCGGGCGCTACAATTCCGTCCTCGATTTTTCGAAACCGCTCGGGCTTCTTCCGGGGCTGGAGAAAATCAGCGATGAGGACGTTGCTCTGCCGAACTACTTTTCGGAGCAAATCTCGTCTTCGCAAAAATTCAACGTCTCGTTCTGCGCCGATTTTAGCAGTTACGCAAAATTTTATGTCCGGTTTCTCATATTCGGAAAGGAGAAATCTCGTTTGGCTGATTTTCTTGACGAGCCGAGCTCTCCCTATTACAGCGTCTTTAAACTTCCTCCCGAGCCTGAAAAAATCGCGCGTTTCATTTTTGCGCTGAAAACGAAAACAGCTCCGTTCGTCGATTGCCTTTTCGCGTCGAAAATAATTCCGTGGGACGAGCTTCGTAAAAAAATGCAGTTTGAGTATGCGAGGACGATGAAAATCCTCGATGTCGAGGCAGCCGGAATCGGGGCGCTGCTTTCCGAGCTTCTTGAAGATTTTTCAGAAAAAGGCTTCGTCGGCAGGGGGCTTGAAAGCTTCCGCGTCCGCTACAAAATTGACGACGAAAAAGCCGCCTTCGCCTTCGTTCCACGCGGTTTTTGCGATGTTGCCGCGTTCGCCTCCGCATTCCGCGCGTTCGTTCAGACGGGAAAAGCCGAGCTGGACGGCATCAAATTCGGCATAGTGCCTGCATCGGGAACGATGCTGACTCTGTGAGGAGAGCAAAGCAGGCTCCTATTAGGAAGAGAGTTTGCAGTGGGGAGTAGTTTTTAGGAAAATCGAAGCGCATTTTACGAAAATGTGTGATTTTACGAAAATAATTTACGAAAGTGTTGTGGGGAATTTGGAAAGCGGATGGGATAAAAAATGCGATGAAAACCAAAGAATGGGGGGTAGTTTTCATCGCAAGTGAAATGTAAAACTTATGTTATGCTTATTTACATTTACCTTCAGTTTTTAGGTCGTTATATATCTCAGAACTTGTACCTCTGAGAACGTTGCAGACATCTTGTGTGTTTTGTTCAGATTTTTTTAAAGCCTCGCAGCTCGGACAATCTGCAGAATAGTCTGTTACATATACCGACTTTCCATTCTTCCTACTATCTGAAGTTTTAACTGTGCGTGCACTCTTTTGATGCTGTCCACAGCGATATCTTGTAATCTCTGTGTATGTGTAATCCGTTGCAAACGCCACACCAACCACTGTCAGCAATACTGCCAACACCAAAAACATTTTTTTCATAAAAACTCCTTGCCAGTTTGAGTTTTTGGCAGAACATTGTGTTTATTTTTCGGCTCTATGGCTGTTACAGTTTGAATGCAGCCCCAAGCGAAAAATCCCTGCCTGTCGTTCCGAACCTTACATGCTGAATCACGGGATTTTGCTCGGCTTTCGCGAAAATAGATTCATCATTGGCTATTGCATACCACAAGCCTCCAATAATCATAAGAGTGCCAACCGATAAACAACCAATCCCCAATCCTTTCTCTTCAGGCATTATTATTAAACTTCCGATTCCCAGCCCTACAAGAAAACCGCCGCCGTAGGTAAGTGTCCCTGATATTTCATCAGCCCTCGCTTTCGGAACGGCGGTGCCAACAAACAGGACGAGACCGACAAGAACCGTCACAATCCTTTTCTTCAATTCCATAAAATCCTCCTCCTCATTTATGAAATGATTTTCTTCGAATGTATTGGAAACTATGCTAATTTCGTATTTTCTTTCCTCTGTAATTTAGTAACGATTTTACATACTGGATTTCTTTAAAGCAACACAAAATTTGTTAAAAAACATACAATTTTTCATCAAAACATGAACCAAGTGCATTTGTTCCGCCATACTATATTGCTTAGACTTTATTTCTATATGACGATAGAAGAGCAGGAAAAATATATTTGTTCCCGATTGCGTCAAGAACGCGAAAAACTTCATCTTTCTCAATTGGATTTATCGTATGAGGCGGGGATTTCTCAAAATATGGTTGCTTATATTGAGACAGGAAAGCGAACGCCGAGCATAACAACCATCCTCAAACTCTGCAACGCCATGAAAATCGACCCGTCAGTGCTCTTCCTCAAACACGATGCCGAAAAAGAACAGGCAAAACAGGCAGTCCTCGAAATCATTCAGAAATACATGTAGAAAAAATTAGATTTGTTTGAAAATTGATTATCTTTTCAGTTTCTTCTGCGACTTGTGGTCTTCCGGAAATATATGTGGCCCGAATGTCGGGGTTCGGGCATTTTGTGGTTCGTCATCGGAATAAGGCGGTTGAGCGCAGGCGAAAACACTCATAAAAAGGGTCAAACTGCCATTCCGACAAGCTCAATGACCGTTTTCCGCCATCCATAGACAGAGCGGTCCAATAAAAATAGGCTCTGTCCGGATTTTCGGTGGATACATGTTTCTGTCGACATTTTTAGAGATTGTCACACGGATTTGAGATTCCTAACGGAATCTCTTTTGAATGAAAACGCGGGATGATAAATCCGATTTTCATATGACAAAATTTAAATCAACCGTTTTTACGGACATAGCCTAAAAATAAAAAATTCGGCATTCAGAATATGCAGACAATTTGCTGATTTTTTTTTCGAGGAAAATTCTTTTGAATTCTGCTACTATTCAAGCAGCTTTTTTGATGGTTCAAAATGAGGAGGAAAACATGACATTGGATGAAGTCGCCGGAATGAGGCGCAGCGTCCGCCATTACGCGGATTCGGCGCTTTCCGCTGATGATGTCCGCGCGAAGCTTGAGGAAATCCTCGGTTTCGTGGGCGAGAGCGCGCCGAGCTGGAAAAATTCGCAGACGCACCGGTATTACGTTGCCGTTTCCGCGGAGAAAATCGCGGAGGTGCGCGATTCCCTCGTGGAGCGGAACCGTCCCAAGTGCGACAACGCCGTTGCCCTTATCGTGAGCGCGTTCGTGAAGGATACGTCCGGGTTCAGCGACGTTGACGGGAAGAAAGTCGCCGACAACGAGCTCGGAAACTGCTGGGGCGCGTATGATTTGGGGCTTTCCGACTCGCTTCTTCTTCTGAAGGCGCGCGATGCCGGTCTGGACACTCTTATCATGGGGCTCCGCGATTCAGCTGCGCTCAGGAAATCGCTCTGTATTCCCGCGGACGAGGAAGTGTGTGCCGTGATTTCCGTCGGAGTCCGGGACGGGGAGGCGAAGAAGCCCCCGCGGAAGGCTCTTTCCGATATAGCCCATTTTATGTGAGGGGAATTGTTTTATGGTGACAGGAATTCTTATCGTAATCGTTATTGGCGCCGTCGTCGGCGCGGTGGCAGGAATAATAATGGGGAGGAGCATGTCGCTTCTCGGGTGCATAGCGTGCGGAATCGTCGGCTCGGCGCTCGGCGGCTTCATCGCGCAGAAACTCGGCATGAGCGGCGGGCTCGTGATGGCGCTCGTCTTCGACCTTATCGGCGCGTGCATCGTGATTTTTATAGTCAACCTGATTTTCGGAAGGCGGCGATAGCCTTTCCGTGAAAAAAATCCCCCGATGGTCGAGAGAATCGGCTGCCGGGGGATTTTTCTTTTTCCGGGGCTGCCCGGAACATCATTGGACCTGTTCGGAAACTGAATGTTCCGAACAAGTTTATTCATGAACCGGCGCCCGTGCCGTCGGATTTTTTTGCGCGGTATGCCTTGATGGAAATGCCCCTGTCCGATGTCTCGGGTACGGGGATTCGGACGGAGACGGTGTATTCTTCGCCCGCGTCCGTCCTGAAAATCGCGCTTTTTCCAGGAACTTCCTGAATTTTCTCGGCCTTCGCGCCGCCGTCTTTCGCCAGCGAGATTTCCGCGCCTTCGGGAAGCCCTTTCGCGCTTATGCTCGTCAATTTTTCGGCGGCGGTGAATTTCCCGCAGTCGGTCCATCCGTCCGTGCCGCGCCGAACGGTGAAGTCGATTTTTTCCGTCTCGCTCTTGCGTTCCGAAGCGGAGCGGGCGGCCCGCACCCCCTCGAATGCGACGAGCGTCACGAGAACCGCCGCCAGCGCGCCCGTCCTCATCGTCCGCTCTCTTCGTCCGCGCCGATGAACGCGCCGATTCTGCTCCTCAGCTCCTCGTCCGGGATTTCCGAGGCGACGCTCATGACCTTCGCGCAGGAGAGGATTTTCTCCGCTGTCTCCGCGCTGATTCCGCGGCTCTGGAAGTAGAAAAGCTCCTCCGCGCCGATTTTTCCGAGCGTTGCTCCGTGAGTTCCCGAGACGTTCTCCTCGTCGCAGAGAATCATCGGAATCGACTTGTTGACGGCTGCCGGGGAGAGGAGGAGCGTCTCCTCCTGCTCGTCGCCGGTCGCCTCCGCGCATCCGCGCTTGAAGTCGATGGTGCCGCGGTATGTTTTCTGCGCCGCGCCGGACACTGTTCCCTTGACGACCATTTTTGTGTCGGTTTTGTGCCCCGTGTGGTTCACGACGTAGTTCATGTCGAGCAGCTGCGTCCCTGCGGTGATGTACGCCGTGCTGCTTTTGAACGAGGATGCGAAGCCTTTCAGCTCGTTCTTGACCTGCGCGTATGTTTTCGCGCCGCCGAGCTCAATCTGCGTGACGCTGATTTCCGCGTTGTCGGCGCACTCTCCGTCCGTGTCGTCAATCTGCACGAATCCCTGCCCGAGCATGTTGACCTTCACCAGGTGGATTTTCGAGTACGGCTTTGCCACGAGCCGCGTTTTTACGGATGAGAATCCGCCCGCGCCCGCGTCGGACGTGTAGTCGATTATGACGGTTATTTCGGAATTCTCCTCCGCCGTGACGACCTGCTCGTGCTCGTATCTCTTTCCGTCATCGAACGCAAGCGGAATCCGCACCGTCTCGCCTTTCTTCGTCGCCTTTATTTCCCGTTTCCCGCCTTCCGCCTCGGCGTCCGCCTCCACTTCAAGCGAGGCGCGGTTCATCTTGAGCCAGTTCCATGTGAGGCACGGGCTTTTGTTTATCTCGTTGAATGTAAGTTTTTCCCTCATTTTTCTTTCCTTGTTGGAGCGTCAGTCCTCGACGAAATCGTTCCTGTACGGATTGAATATGTCGAGCAGGATTCCCGCCTCGAGACATCTGCATCCGTGGACGACGCCGTCCGTTTTGAGCATCGAGTCGCCCGCGCGTACCGTTTTTTTCACGCCGCCGATTTCGAACTCGAACGCGCCGCTGACGACGTACGTTATCTGCGTGTGCGGATGGCTGTGGAGTTTTCCGATTGCGCCCGCCTCGAACGTGTTCTCGACGCACATGAGGCTGTCGCTGTACGCGAGGACGCGCCTCGTGACGCCTTCGCCGCCGTCCGCCGCCTTCGCTTCGTCGTGGAATACCCATCTGTCGTTTTTCATCAAAGACCTCCCTTCATTTCAAGCCTGATGAGGTTGTTCATCTCGACCGCATATTCGAGGGGAAGCTCCTTGGAGACGGGGTTCGCGAAGCCCGAGACAATCATCGCCCGCGCCTCCTCCTCCGAGATTCCGCGGCTCATGAGGTAGAACACCGCGTCGTTGGAGATTCGCCCGATTTTCGCCTCGTGGCCCACGTCGCAGTCGTCCGTGTGGATGTCCATTGCGGGAACGGTGTCGCTCCGGGAGATGTTGTCGAGCATGAGGCTTTCGCAGGACACGCTCGCGCGGCTTCCCTTCGCCTCCTTCCCGATATATATCGCGCTCCGGTAGGTGGAGACTCCGCCCGACTTCGAGAGCGACTTTGTGGTGATGACGCTCGTCGTGTTCGGGGCAATGTGCACCATCTTCGCGCCCGTGTCGAGGTTCTGCCCCTCGCCGGCGAACGTGACCCCCGTGAATTCCGCCCGCGCGCCTTTCCCCACGAGGTCGCTTTGGGGGTAGAGGTAGGAGATGTGGCTTCCGAAAGAGCCTGAGACCCATTCGATTGAGCCGCCTTCCTCCACGCGCGCCCTCTTCGTGTTGAGGTTGTACATGTTCTTCGACCAGTTCTCCACCGTGGAATACCGAAGGTGGGCGTTCTTCTTCACATACAGCTCCACGCAGCCGGCGTGAAGGTTCGCGACGTTGTACTTCGGCGCCGAGCATCCCTCGATGAAGTGCACGTCCGCGCCCTCGTCGACGATGATGAGCGTGTGCTCGAACTGTCCCGCGCCCTTGGCGTTCAGGCGGAAGTACGACTGGAGCGGAACCTCCACCTTCACGCCCTTGGGGACGTAGACGAACGAGCCGCCCGACCAGACCGCCCCGTGCAGCGCCGCGAACTTGTGGTCGTCCGGCTTGACGAGCTGCATGAAGTGCTCCCTCACCATGTCGGCGTACTCTCCGCGGAGGGAGCTTTCAAAATCCGTGTAGATGACGCCCTGTTTTGCCACCTCGTCCTGAAGGTTGTGGTAGACGAGCTCCGAGTCGTACTGCGCGCCCACGCCCGCAAGGCTTGTCCGCTCCGCCTCGGGAATGCCGAGCTTCTCGAACGTCTCCTTTATGTCGTCGGGGACGTCCTCCCACTTTCCCTGCATCTTCGTGTTCGGGCGCACATATGTCGCGATTTCCTCGATGTTCAGGCCCGAAATGTCCGGCCCCCACTCGGGAACTTTCAGCTCGTTGTAGATTTTGAGCGCGTTCTGGCGGAATTCCCTCATCCATTCCGGGTCGTTCTTGTCGTCGGAGAGCTTCGCGACGATTTCCGCCGTCAAGCCCGCCTCGTTCCTGTAGAATCCCTTCTCCTCATAGCGGAAGTCGTAGGGAGAGTCCGCCATGCTCTTTATGTCCTGCTTTTCTGCCATAGTGTTCCCCTTTCACGCGTCCAGGAACTGCTCGAAGCCGCTCTCGTTTATGCTCTCCACGAGCGAGCCGTCGCCTTCCTTGATGATTTTTCCTTTCACGAGGACGTGCGTTTTGTCGACATGGAGGCTCTCAAGGATTTTCGTCGAGTGCGTGATGATGATGAGCGCGCCGTTCTGCCGCTTCTGGTACTCCTCGATTCCCTTCGACACGGTGCGCACCGCGTCCACGTCAAGCCCCGAGTCCGTCTCGTCCAGAATCGCGAGCTTCGGCTTGAGCATGAGGAGCTGGAGAATCTCGCTCTTCTTCCGCTCGCCGCCGGAGAACCCCACGTTGAGGTCGCGTCCGGCGTAGCTTTCGTCCATGTTCAGGAGCTGCATCGTCGCCTTCAGCTCCTTCTGGAACTGGAAGAGCTTGACGCGCTCGCCCGTCCGCTGCTGGAGCGAATTCCTGATAAACGATTCGAGCGAGATGCCCGGAACCTCAAGCGGCTGCTGGAAGCTGAGGAAAAGCCCTTTCGCCGCCCGCTTGTCGGCGCCCAATGCCGTGATGTCTTCCCCGTCGAAGACGATGCTTCCGCCTGCGACCGTGTAGCGCGGGTTCCCCATGAGCGTGTATCCGAGCGTCGATTTTCCGGCGCCGTTCGGCCCCATGAGGACGTGCGTCTCCCCCGAATTTACAGAAAGGCTCACGCCGTCGAGAACGCGTTTGTTCCCATCGCCGAGCGATATGTCAACAGAAAGTGTATTTACGTCCAAAAGACTCATTGTCGTGCCTCCGAATTTGAATGTGATTTCAAGATTGCCTATTAGAAAAGTGGGTAATGATTTCCGTAAACGGAAAGATACTCAATTGCACCGATAGATGCAATGCGTATTCTATCGGAAAACGGGCGGAGATAAAACGGCGGGTTTTTGCACTGCCGGGGCTTCGCGGCAAAAAATGCCCGGGGCGGAATGTCGTCGGACTTGTTCCCGGCACCCCGGACATGACGGATTTTCTCTACTGGCCGTGCTTTTTGTCTCGGGGTACCTTCATTCGCTCGGGAATCGACCGTACGAAGAAAATCATGCGGAACAAAAACATGATGAGCGGCGGCGGCCCGAATTTCTGCCTTTTTCCGTGCTCGATGTTGTCATCCTTCAGCGGGTCGCGGACAAGCGCGCTTGTCGGGAGGTTGTAGGACGTGTGGAGGGACGTTTTTCCCCGCCATCTCGTCTTCCTGAATTCGAGCCCCGTCATTTTCGGGATGAATACGATTTCCTTGTCCCTGAGGTTCTCGTTTTCGGCGAATGCGATTTTGAGCGCGTATATCGTGGGCATCATCTTCCCGCGGAACAGGAGCGGGCGGAGGAGCCATTCCCCGGTGAGGTACGTCCTTCCGTTTTCGCCCGGGGTTATGTACATGTCCTCCTCGATTCTGTCCATGTTAATGGAAAGCATCTTCTGGAGTATTTTTGCTTTTGGTATGTCGTTGCTCGCGTTGTTCTTGTTCTGCCTCCTGAATTCCCTGTCGATTCCCTTCATTATTGTCGGCGTGAGCAGGTCGTAGAGAAGCATCATGATTTCGCATGATACGTCGAATTCGAGCGGTTCTTCAAAGTCGTGCATGAATGTATTTTATCATAGATTCAGGCGCTTGAGGGGGAATGCTGCGTTCCAAGTTTGGATTTGTCGGCGCAAGCGCGTGCGCGGAACGTGGTTCCGCCCTTTTTTGCGTGCGCGGATGATGGGCGAGACGAGTTCTGAGTTCGGCGCTTGAGGGGGAATGCTGCGTTCCAAGTTCGGATTTGTCGGCACAAGCGTGTGCGGAACGTGGTTCCGCCCTTTTTTTTGTGCGCGGATGATTGGCGAGACGAGTTCTGAGTTCGGCGCTTGAGGGGGGGATGCTGCGTTCCAAGTTTGGATTTGTCGGCGCAAGCGCGTGCGGAACGTGGTTCCGCCCTTTTTTTGCGTGCGCGGATGATGGGCGAGACGAGTTCTGAGTTCGGCGCTTGAGGGGGAATGCTGCGTTCCAAGTTTGGATTTGTCGGTACAAGCGCGTGCGGGGCGGGGAGATGTGAAAGTTCTCATGGTCGGGATGGGGCGGCAGGGTTTCCGAAGGGGGGGATTTTTGGTAAATTTCTGGTGCGGAAGGGCGGGCGTGCCTGATGTTTCCGGGGCAAATCCAATTTTTCCTTTCGGCGGAGGTTTTATGGCGATTGTGACTGTTTCTCGGCAGTTCGGGTCTGCGGGTGATGACATATGTGTCAGGCTTTCCGAAAAATTCGGTTTCCGCCTGGTGGGGAAAAAAATCCTGAGGGAGCGGATGCGGAGTCTGGGATGCTCGGAAAGCGTCATCGCGAAGTACGACGGGCTCAAACCCGGTTTTTTTGCGAGCCTGTCGCGCGACAAGGACGAGTATCTCTACTATCTGCGCACGGCGATTCTTTCCGAGTCGGAGGACGGCGACTGCGTGATTGCGGGGCGGGGGGCGTTCCTCGTGCTGAAGGATATAGAAAGCTGCGTCTCGTTCAGAATAATAGAAGAAAGAAAACTGCGTGCGGCGCGTATTATGAGAAGCAGCCCCGAGATGGACGAGAAAATCGCGCTCAAGGTTTTGCGGGGCGCCGACCGCCATCAGTACGGCTTCCACAGAAGCTTCTTCAATTTCAGGATACACGACAATTTCCTCTATGACATGATAATCAATTCCGGAAACTGCGGCGTCGATGCGGCGGCGTCGGCAATCGCGTCGTACGCGCGCGAGAAAGTCACCCCGGAAGTCGAGAAGGCGGGGCAGGAGCGGCTGAACATGCTCCTTCTCGGGCAGAAAATCGCGAACATGCTCGTCTTCACGTACGACGTGAAGATTGACGATTTCCGCGTGACGGTGGAGGGGCAGACCGTCGTCCTGAACGGCGTCGCAAGTTCCTATGCGGAAGTCGAGAAGGCGTGGAAGATAATCTCGCTCGAGCTTCCCGAATTCTCGTTCAAGTCGAACGTCAGGATTGTCCAGGATTACATGAAGGGGCGCTGATTTTGGCACGCCTTTTTTTTCCTGCCGCGGCGCTCGTTTCCCTTTTCGTTTCCGGATGCGCCCGCGTTCCCGAGATGACGCTCGACGAGATTTCCCGGTGGCGCGAGGAGAACAGGAATTCGCTTGTTGAGCGGACTGTCTCGCGTCCCAAGGAAAAAAGCGGGTTTGCTCCGGGGCGCCCGGGCGGCGTCTGGCGCACGACGATGATGAGCGACCCCAAAAGCTTCAACATCATCATCGCGGAAACGGACGGCGACACGTCCGCGTTCATCGCCCCGCTTTACGATTCGCTTATCGGGTACGATGTCATAACGCAGTCGTGGTACGCGCGCGCGGCATCGTTCTCCGTCTCCGTCGATTCCGATGCGGGTACGATGGACGTGACGTACACACTCCGCGACGATTTGTGGTGGAGCTTTTACGGCTCCGGCGAGAAAGTCAAAATTACGAGCGACGACGTCGTCTTCTGGTACGACGAGATTATGTGCGCCGAGGACATCGGCTCGTCGCGGTACAATTCCCAGTTCATGGAGATGGATGACGGGTCGTTCGAGCGAATCTCAATCGAGAAAATCGACGACCGCTCGTTCGTCTTCCACATCCCGCGCATATTCTCCGAGCCGCTTCTCCTCACGAACATGAGCTTCGGACCGGCGTTCATCTACAAGAAGGCGAAGGACGAGGGCGGCGCGAAGGGCGTCAAGGCGCTGTTCAACATCGGATGCGACCCCCGGACCATACCTAGCATGGGTCGCTATTTCATCGCGGAATACATTCCGGGGCAGCGCCTCGTCTACGAGCGGAACCCCGATTATTGGGAGCGCGACTCGAACGGCGTTTCGGTGGCGTACCCGCAGACGCGCGTCGTCCGCATCGTGGGGGACGCGAACACCGAGATGATGATGTTCAGGAACGGCGAGCTTGAGAGTTTCGTCCCGTCGCCGGAAAAAGTCGGCGGGCTTGTGGACGGAGCGCAAAACGCGTTCGACTTCTACGGGAACGCCACGGGCGCGCGCGACGGGTACACCGTCTTCAATTCCGAGGGGGCTCTTTCCGCGTCGTTCTGGTCGTTCAACGAGAATCCCGTGAACAAGGACAAGCCGTTCTACCGCTGGTTCTGCAAAAAGGAATTCCGCCAGGCGATGAGCTGTCTCCTCAACCGCGACAGGATAATTTCCCAGACTTACCGGGGGCTTGCCTCCCCGAAACTCACGTTCTTCTCGGAGGCGACGGCGTTCTTCGACAAGGATGCCGTCCTCGACTACACGTATGATGTTGACCGCGCGCGGAACCTTCTCGCGTCGTGCGGCTTTTCTTTGGGCGATGACGGAATACTCCGCGACGAGCAGGGCGTGAAAGTCGAGTTCGACCTTTCGATTCAGTCGACGGGGACGGTGGTAAGCGACATCGCGCAGATAATCGCCGACGAATGCAGGAAGGCGGGCGTTACGGTGAACGTGCGGCAGGTGGATTTCCAGAGCCTGATAGGGCAGCTGATGTCGAAATACGACTGGCAGTCCGTCATAATCGGCTTCAGCGGGGGATATTTCCCGACGCAGGGAAGCAACGTCTGGCTTTCGTCCGGGAACCTCCATCTGTGGAATCCGCTGCAGAAGACGCCCGCGACAAAATGGGAGGCGCGCGTCGACGAGCTTTTCCGGAAGGCGTCGTGCACCGTCGACAAGGACGAGGCGTTCCCGCTCTGGAGCGAGTACCAGCGGATATTCCTTGAGGAGTGCCCGCTCATCTATCTCGTCCGCCCGCGGAGTTTCTTCGCGCTGCAGAACAGGTGGGACATGGAGAACGTGACGTTCGACAATGTTCACGGAGCGGAGCTTTCGCACGTGTTCATCGCGCAGTGATTTTTCGGAATCAAATTTCGTAAGGAGTTGAAATATATGATAAGGACGATTTGGGCGTTCATCAGAATCGCGTTCTATATGGTGAGGCAGAATCCGAAACTGCGCCTCGTTCGCAGGCTCGACAGGGAGGGAAACATCGCCGAGCGCGACAGGATTGTCAACGAAATCGTGCCGGCATGGGCGCGGTACGTCTTCGAGGTGACGAAATCGGACGTGACTGTCGAGGGGCTTGAGAAGCTTCCGGCCGGCCGCGCCGTCGTTTTCATCGCGAACCACCAGGGGGAGATGGACATCCCGCTCCTCTTCGGCTACACGGGAAAACCGATGGCGTTCGTGGCGAAAATCGAGCTTTCCAAGATTCCCGTCCTTTCCGCGTGGATGAAAATGCTCCAGTGCACGTTCATCGACCGGAAAAGCCCCCGCGCATCCGTGCAGGCAATCCTCGACGCTGCCGCGAACGTCTCCAAGGGATATTCGCAGGTGATTTTCCCGGAGGGAACGCGCAGCCGCGGCGGAAAGCACCACGAATTCAAGGCGGGAAGCTTCAAGCTGGCGTTCAAGTCGAACGCGCCGATTGTTCCGGTCACGATTGACGGTACGTGGCGCATCTACGAGGAGAAGAACCGCCTCCAGAGCGCGAGCGTCCGCATGATAATCCACGATCCGATTGAGACGGCCGGTTTGACGAAGGAGCAGATGGCGGAGATTCCCGCGCGCGTGGAGAAGATTGTATGCGCTCCGCTCGGCGAATGAATCTTTTCGGGGACGCCTTTTTCTCGCGTGTTTCGTACCCGTGGCGGGCGTTCCGGCGGAGGTTTCCGCTTGCGGCGTTCGTCTCGTCGCGTCTCGTCACGATGGCGGCCGTCCTCCTTCTTCTCGGGTGGGCGATGTTCGCGCTTATGGCGCTCGCTCCCGGCGACATCGTTGACCAGCTTGTGTCGCAGCAGCTTATGGAGCAGGCTTCCGCGCCGACATCTGCCGGAAACGACGGCGGCGCCTATTCCGACGAGCAGCTTGCCCGTACCCGCGCAGAGCTGGGGCTGGACAAGCCGTTCACTATGCAGTATCTCGACTGGCTCGGGCGCGTCTTTCGCGGGGACTTGGGCGTGAGCCTTATTTCGCGCGCGCCCGTCTCGTTCCTCATAAGGAGCAGAATCGCGAACTCGCTTCTCCTGAACATAATCTCGCTGGTTTTCATAACGTTCTTCTCGTTCCTCCTCGGAATTTATTTTTCGAGCAAGGCGGGGACGGGAATCGACGTCGCCGCGACGTTTTTCGCGCTGTTCTTCCACGCGTTTCCGGGAATCCTCCTTCTGATTCTCCTCCAGCTCTTCGCCTCGGCGACGGGGCTTTTTCCCGTTACCGCGTATCCTGAATTCCCGTTCCGCGAGAATCCGGGGAAATTCGTGTTCTCGTTCGCGCACCACATTTTCCTCCCGCTCCTCGCGTCGTTTCTGGGCGGCGTCGGCTCGACGATGCGCATGGTGCGCTCGACCGTCCTCGACCAGATGGGAATGCCGTACATCGTCGCGCTTCGCGCGCGCGGAATAAGCGAGCGGCGGATTTACCTCGCGCACGCGTTCAGGAACACGCTCAACCCGTACATCACCGGAAGCGCGAACCTCCTCGCAAGCCTTTTTTCCGGCTCCCTCGTGCTTGAGGTCATTTTCTCCTATCCCGGAATCGGGCGGCTCATGTACGAGGCGGTCCTCCAGCAGGACGTGAACCTCGTCCTCGCGAATTCGATGTTCATCGGCGCGCTCGTCCTTTTCGGGATGGTCATATCCGACATCCTTCTCGCGCTGGCGGACCCGCGCATACGTTATGGTAAGAACTGAATGAAAATGAAGAAGATTTTTGGATACCTTTTCCGTAGGCCGCTTGCGGCTTTGTCCGTCTGCCTGCTCGCTTTCCTGTATGCGGCGATGATAGCGGCGCCGTTCGTTGCCCCGTATTCCCCGACGACGTCGTTCGGCTCGTCATCGTTCCATCCGGGAAACGTCGAGCTGACGCGGCACGGTCTTGTCGCGCGCGAGTGCCGTGTCCTTGAGCCTTCGAAATGCCTCTACGCGAAAGTCCGGGGCGAGGAATTCCACCACAAGATAACGTTTTTCGCGAAGGGGGAGCCATACTCGTTTTTGGGGATGCGCTTCTCCCGCCATCTTTTCGGCGTCGAGCCTGATGGGAGCGGGAACGCGTATCCCGTCTTCCTGTTCGGCGCGGACAATTTGGGGCGCGACCTTTTCAGCAGAATCGTCCACGGAAGCAGGATTTCTCTCACAATCGGGTTCGTGGCGAGCGCGGTCTCGCTCCTTCTCGCGATTGTCCTCGGCGGCGCGGCGGGATTCTACGGCGGCGCGGCTGACTGGACGATAATGCGGGCGAGCGAGTTCTTCATGCTCATCCCCGGCCTCTACCTGATTCTCTTCCTCCGCTCGCTTCTGAACAACGTCATGGACAGCGGGACAAGCTACATGATTATCACGGTGATGCTCGCCCTCGTCGGGTGGCCGGGAAGCGCCCGCACGCTCCGCGGAATGGTGCACGCCATAAAGCGCGAGGAATTCGTGGAGGATGCCGTTCTTGAAGGCGTTCCGGGAATTGCCGTGATATTCAGGCACATCATCCCGCAGGTTTCGAGCCTCCTCATCGTCAGCACGACGCTCGCGATTCCGGGCTTCATAATGAGCGAGACGACTTTGTCGTATCTGGGGCTGGGAATTGCCGACCCCGCGGTCTCGTGGGGCTCGCTCATCAACCGCGACATATCGACGCTGTCGAACCTGCGTAATTTCCCGTGGCTCCTCATCCCCGTGTTCCTCCTCCTTTCCGTGACCATGGCGTTCAATTTCGTGGGCGACGCGCTCCGCGATTATTTCGACCCCTACCACACGTTCGTTCCCGGCTGGCGGGAATCGTTCTTCCGTGTTTTCGGAAGAAGGCGGCAGGCGGCAGGCGGAATCAGCCTCGGCGGGGAAAACGGCGTTTCCTCTGGCGGCGATATCCTCCGCGTGGAGAACCTCCGCGTGTCGTTCTCGATTGTGCGCGGGATGGAGCGCGTGGAAGTCCGTTCTGTCCGCGGCGTGAGCTTTTCGGTGCGGCGTGGCGGGATTCTCGGCATCGTCGGTGAGTCGGGAAGCGGAAAAACCGTCGCGACGATGGCGGTTACCGCGCTCCACGGTCCGAACGCGTCCGTTTCAGGGCGCATCCTGTTCGACGACGGGGAAAAAATCGTCGACATGTTGCGTCTCGGCGAAAAAAAAGTCCGGGAATTCCGCGGACGAAAAATCGGGATGATATTTCAGGAGCCGTCGAGGAGCTTCGACCCGCTCCAGAGCATCGGAAGCGCGTTTTTCGAGACGTTCAGGAACGCTTGCGGAACAATTTCCCGCGCCGACTCGGATTCACGCGCGTCCGAGATTCTGCGCGAGGTGGGGCTTCCCGAACCGGAAAAACGGCTCGGGAATTTCCCGCACCAGTTTTCGGGCGGGCAGCTTCAGCGGATATCCATCGCGCTCGCGCTGGCGCAGGGGTGCAGCCTCCTCATCGCCGACGAGCCTACGACGGCGCTGGACGTTACGATTCAGGCGCAGATTGTCTCCCTTCTCAGGCGGCTGAACGAGACGCGCGGGCTTTCGGTCATATTCATAAGCCATGACATACACCTTGTTGCCGATTTCTGCGACGATGTGATAGTGATGTACGGCGGAGTCGTCATGGACAGGTTCCCCGCGGAAAAGATACGCGGGACGGGCGCTGCCGGCGACGGCTCGCTTTCTCCCTATTCGCGCGCGCTTCTGTCGGCGACGCCCTCGTTCGGCTCACATTACACGGCGGGGCGGCTGAATCCGATTCCGGGGCGCGTTTTTGACCCGGCGTCCCCCGTTCCCGGATGCCCGTTCTCCCCGAGGTGCGCGTTTTCGTGCGGAAAATGCGGCGAAGCGGGCGCGGAAGCAAAATGCTGGAGGATTCAGGATGTCTGATTTCGTTGTTGAGGTTTCGAATGTCTCAAAATCGTTTCCGCTCGAGGCGGGTTTCTTTGCGGGCGGGAACAGGCGCGTCTACGCGGTGAACGATGTCTCGTTCGGGATACGGCGCGGAAGCACGTACGGGATTGTCGGCGAGTCCGGATGCGGGAAGACGACGACGGCGCGGATGATTGTCGGGCTCCATCGCCCCGACGCGGGGACAATCTCGTACAAGCCGGATTCTTCGTCGGACGGGGTCGACGTGTCGTCGCTCGGGCGCCGGAAGCTGAGGCTTTTCCGCGAGAAGGTGAAATACATTTTTCAGGACCCCGCTCATTCGCTGAACCCGCGCCTTTCGGTGGGCGACATCATCACCGATTCGTACCGGTATTCGTCGGTGTATCCGGGAAGGCGCGCGGCAGGCGACGAGGCGCGCGATGTCCTGAGCGAGGTGGGGCTTTCGCCAGAGGATGCCGACCGCCACCCGTCCGAATTCTCCGGCGGGCAGCGTCAGAGAATATCGATTGCGCGCGGCCTTATAATGAAGCCGGACGTCCTTGTCTGCGACGAGATTGTCTCCGCGCTCGACGTGTCTGTTCAGGGGCAGATTCTGAACCTTCTGCAGGACATAAAGGAATCGCGCGGGCTTTCGCTCCTCTTCATCGCGCACGATTTGCGCGTGAGCTGCTATTTCTGCGACACAATCGGCGTCATGTATTGCGGCTTCCTCGTCGAGGAGGCGCCCGCCGCCGACTTGTACAGGACGGCGCTCCATCCGTATTCGAGGATGCTCTTCGGCGGCGCGGGAAATTCCTTTGGCGCGAAGGCGGGCGAGGCGAGAAGCATCACGGGCGTCGTTTCCGGATGCCCGTTCGCGCACCGCTGCCCGCACGCGTCTTCCGTCTGCCTTTCGGAGCTTCCCCCGTGGAAGTACGACGGGAACCACAAGGTGCGCTGCCATCTCCTCTGATTTCGGTTCCGGAGCGTGTTTTAATTGAATGATTCCGGCAAGGGCTGTAGAATATGACTCTATGGATAGAAACGAAACGGAATGGCAGAAGCCTGCCGCCGAAAAAGATTCCCTCGGGGGAGAGCAGCGCGGAGCCCTCGACGAGATGTGCTTCCTCCTTTCGAAAATCGACGACCAGAAAGTCATAACGGATTTCTTCGGATGCCTTTTCACGGCGTCGGAGCTGCGCGATTTCGCCACGAGATGGCTTCTCGTGCGCGAGATTGACAAGGGTACGACGCAGCGGGAGATTGCGAACAAGTACCACATGTCGCTCTGCAAGATAACGAGGGGCTCGCGCGAGCTGAAGAAGAACGACAGCGCGTTCAGGAAGCTGCTGGACAAGGCGCGGAGCTTGGGGCTGGAGTGACATGAACGGCAGCGTAAAGAAACTCCTCGACGAGAGCCTCAACATACGGAATTCGTTTTCTCCGGCTTCCGTCAACATCTTCACTTATTTTGTCGTCATAGCCGTCGTCGGTTCCGGTTTTCTTCAGATTCCGTTCTTCTACAAGGATTTCAGGCCGGCAAGCTACATCGACACGCTTTTCACAACCGTTTCGGCGCTTTGCGTCACGGGGCTCTGCCCGATGGACATCGAGCGGTTCAACATCGCGGGGCTTTCGTTCCTCATGCTTATAATCGAGCTTGGCGGGCTGGGGCTCATAGCGTTCTTCACGATATACCTTGCGCTTCCCGCGCGGCATCTGTCGCTCGTCAGCAGGCAGGTCGTGAAGGATTTCTTCGTAGCCGACGTCGAGACGGACCACCGGAGCATCGTGAAGCGGATTGTCGTGTACAGCCTTGCCATCCAGGTTCTCGGCGGGATTGTCCTCGCGCTCATATTGGGCGACTGCGGCGAGGGCAACTGCGCGTTTTTCGGGTTCTTCCTTTCCGTGTCGGCGTTCTGCAACGCGGGGTTCGCGCCCTGGGGCGACAGCCTCCATCATCTGAGCGGGAACGCCCCGTTCGTCTCCGTCATCATGTTCCTGATTGTCTTCGGCGGGCTGGGGTTCACCGTGATGCAGGACGTCATCTCGTTCTGCTCGACGCGCATACGCAGAAAAATCACCGGGAAGGGAAAAATGCACAACATCTCCCTCCATTCGAAAATCGTCTTCCTCATGACCGCCATACTGATTGTCGTCCCGAGCGCCGTCTATCTAGTCCTCGAATGGGACGGCGCGTTTTCCGGGATGGGCGTGCGGACGAAAATGCTGAACGCCCTGTTCCAGAGCGTGACATGCAGGACGGCGGGGTTCGAGCTTGTGGGCGAGGGGAGCTTCTCCCCCGCGGGAACGTTCATCACGGAGCTCCTCATGGCAATCGGCGGGAATCCCGGCTCGATGGCTGGCGGAATCAAGACGACGACGATTTTCCTCGTGATGTGCCAGGCGTTCAGGACGAGCTCTGATTTGCGCTACCTTTCGATTTTCCACCGCGACGTGTCGTACGACGACACCGACAAGGCGTCCGCCGTTTTCGTCAAGGCGATGATTTTCATCAGCGTCATCCTCTTCGCGCTTCTTTTGAGCGAGCGCTCTTCGATTTCCGCAGGCGTTATGAGCGCGGGCGACCTTTCGTTCGAAGCGATAAGCGCAATCGGGACGGCGGGGCTGACGCGCGGGATAACGTCGTCGCTCAGCCCTCTCGGCAAGCTGATTCTCATCGTCGCGATGTACGGCGGGCGCACGGGCGTGATGACGCTCTCGCTGTCGATTCCGATGCGCTCGCAGTACGTCAAGCGTTTCGTCGATTACCCGCGCGAGGAAATCCTTGTCGGATGATTTTTTCGCGCTTTGCAGAAGGAGGAATAGTTTATGGGTACGATTTCGATAATAGGGCTGGGGAATTTCGCGTGCAGGATAATTGACGAGCTTTACGCGCTCGACAGGACCGAGGTTTTCGTCGCCGACAAGGACCGCGTGAAAATAGAGCAGTACCGCGACAAGGTGAAGGACGCGCAGATTCTGGACGTCATCAACTTCGACCTTTTGCGGAAGATTGTGCCGGAGGACACGACGCACGCGATTGTCGACATGGGGCACGACAACACCGAGGCGGCGATTCTCGTGACGAATTATCTCCACAAGATGAACATCGAGAACATAATCGTGAAGTCGCAGGGCGACACGAACGCCGAAATCCTCAAGCTTGTCGGCGCGACGCAGGTCGTCCTCCCCGATTTGGACGCGGCGCAGAAAATCGTGCAGCTTTTGGTCTCGTCCTCCGTCTACGATTTCCTTCAGGTCTCGTCGCTTTTCTCGATGGCGGAGGTCAGCGTGAAGCCGGAGCTTTCCGGAAAGACGCTCGCCGACGTCGAATTCAGGAAGAAATACCGGCTGAACGTAATCGCGTACAGGACGGGCGAGGGCACGGAGCTTTCTCTCGTCCGCTCCGCCGATTTCGCGCTCATCACGGGGCAGCATCTCCTCGTCGCGGGGACTGAGGCGGACATAAAGGAGTACATCGGCACGAACGCCGAGGCTGATTCCGCTGTCTCCAAGATACGGAGGCTCGATTTGATGAGCAAACTTTTCAGGAAAAATCGGTAAAAATCAGAAAAAGTCATTGACGGACTTTTGAAAAAAACAATAATAAAGGTACTTCCGTCAGCACAGCGGAGAGCCGCTTGCGCGCATTGCGTTTCCGGAAGTTTCGATGCGAGTCTATAAAGGGAATTGGGGAACGAGTTCTTCTCCAATTCCTTTTTTCTTGTCGGACAAAATGCGGCGGCGCTGAAAAAAAATTCTTGGAGCAGTACATGAAAGCTATCGAACTAGAGAAGGCATACAACCCTAAGGAATTCGAGGACAGAATCTACTCGGAATGGGTCGAGAAGGGATATTTCAAGCCGTATTCCGACGGCGACAACCCCGTTCGCGCTCTCCGCGAGGCGAAGAACATAAACTACACCGTCGTCATTCCGCCGCCGAACGTGACGGGTGTCCTTCATATGGGTCACGGGCTGAACAACACGCTTCAGGATGTCGTCGTCCGCTATCACCGCATGAAGGGCGACAACACGCTCTGGATTCCGGGAACGGACCACGCCGGAATCGCGACGCAGAACGTCGTCGAGCGCGCGCTCAAGAAGGAAGGCAAGGGACGGAACGACCTCGGGCGCGAGAAGTTCATAGAACGGACGTGGGAAGTGACGCACGAGCATCACGACACGATTGTCAGGCAGCAGAAGAAGCTCGGGAATTCCGTGGACTGGTCGCGCGAGCGCTTTACCTACGACGAGGGGCTTTCGAAGGCTGTCCGCGATGTTTTCGTCACGCTGTACGAGCGCGGGCTTATGTACAAGGGGCAGTATCTCGTGAACTGGTGTCCCCGCTGCGGTACGGCGCTTGCGGACGACGAGGTCGACCACATCGACACGCAGGGTGCGATGTACCATATTTATTATGATTTTGCCGACGGTTCGGGAAGAATCGAGGTCGCCACGACGCGCCCGGAGACGTTCTTCGGCGATACTGCCGTCGCCGTCAATCCCGATGACGAGCGGTACAAGAATCTTGTCGGAAAGAAGGTCGTCCTTCCCCTCATCAACAAGGAAATCCCGATAATCGCCGACAGCTACGTCGACAAGGAATTCGGGACGGGCATGGTGAAGATTACGCCCGCCCACGACCCGAACGACTGGGAAGTCGGAAAGAGGCACAACCTCGAAATAATCAACCTCCTCAATCCCGACGGCACGCTCAACGACAACGTTCCCGAAAAATACCGCGGAATGAAGTGCGAGCAGGCGCGGAAACTCGTCATCGAGGATTTGACAGAGGCTGGATTCTTCAAGAACGAGGAGAAGATGACGCACTCTGTCGGACACTGCTACCGCTGCAAGACCGTCGTCGAGCCGTATCTCTCATACCAGTGGTTCGTCAGGATGAAGCCGCTCGCCGAGAAGGCGCTCAAGGCATGGCAGGACGGCGACATCGTCTTCTATCCGAGAAAATGGGAGAACACATACCGCCATTGGATGGAGAACATCCGCGACTGGTGCGTGAGCCGCCAGATTTGGTGGGGACACAGGATTCCGGCGTGGTATTGCGAATGCGGCGAGACAATCGTCTCCCGCGAGGATCCGAAGTGCTGCCCGAAATGCGGCGCCGACGCGTCCAAGCTCAGGCAGGATTCCGACGTCCTCGACACGTGGTTCAGCTCGTGGCTGTGGCCGTTCTCTACGCTGGGATGGCCGGAAAATACGGCGGATCTCCAGAAATTCTACCCGACGACGGCGCTCGTCACGGCATACGACATCATATTCTTCTGGGTCAGCCGCATGATTATGGCCGGGCTCGAATTCACCGGAAAATCGCCGTTCCACGATATCTACATCCACGGTCTTGTCCGCGACAAGCAGGGCCGCAAGATGTCGAAATCCCTCGGGAACGGAATCGACCCGCTTGAGATAATCGAGCAGTACGGCTCTGACGCGCTCAAATTCACGCTGTCGTTCCTCTGCGCGCAGGGGCAGGACGTTCTCATCGACAACAAGACGTTCGAGATGGGCTCGAAATTCTGCAACAAGGTGTGGAACGCGAGCCGCTACATCCTCGGAAACCTCGAGGGAAGGAACCTTATCCCCGTATCCGACGGCGAGCTTACCGAACTCGACAAGTGGATTTACGCCGAGCTCGACACCTGCTGCAGGACGGAGCGCGACGCCCTTGAGGGATACCGCTACAACGACGCGGCTTCCGCGGTATACGAATTCTTCTGGTACAAATTCTGCGACTGGTACGTCGAGGCGACGAAGCTTTCGTTCAGGAACGGCGACGAGCACGAGAAGGACAGGCAGGTTTCCGTTCTCCTCAACATCCTTGAGGAATCGCTCCGCCTTCTCCATCCGTTCATCCCGTTCGTCACGGAGGAAATCTATTCCAAGCTTCCGCTCGCGGAAATCGTCGGGAACAGGAAGGCTGCCGGCGGGCAGAAAATCCTCGCGGACGAGTTGTATTCCGACATGCTCACGACGGCTCCGTTCCCGAGAGTCAGGGACGAGCGGCGCGACGAGAAGGTGATGAGCCGCTTCAACGTCCTTCAGGAGCTTATCCGCAATGTGCGCGGCCTTCGCAACGAATGCGGAATCGACCCCGCGTTCAAGGTGAACATCGCGATACACGTCGTGCCGGGAAGCGATGCCGAGGTCTGCCGCGAGAAAGTCGACATGATAAAGCTCCTCGCGGGTCTTTCGAATGTCGAGTTCGTCGGCGAGAAGCCTTCGTCATCGATTGGAACGGTCGGAACGGGATTCGAGGCGTTCATCCTCCTCGACGACAGCATCGACAAGGAGACGCTCCGCAAGCATTTCGAGAAGGACTTGATGAAGGCCCAGTCCGATGCGCAGCGCACCGAGGCGAAGCTCGGCGGCAAATTCGTCGAGCACGCTCCCGCCGAAGTCGTTCAGGCTGAGCGCGACAAGCTTGAGGAAACGAAGCGCAGGATTGAGAAGCTTTCTTCATACATAAAGGAATTGTAAGTCGTACAAGACCACGGAGCTGATGGTTCTTCGTCGTATGGCGGAACGGTGGCTCCGTGGTTTTTTTTCGCTCCGCCCGAAAATGCGGTGAACGCGCGGGCGTTTGTTTTGGGGCGGCGTCTTGTGGCTGCCGTTTCAAAAACGGTTCCGAGAACTCATGTTTTCGGGATGTTCTCCAGATATTTATTTTCAGTTGGATATACAGTGGAGGTTTATTATGGGTGACAAGTGCGAAAACAAGTCGTGCGTGGCGGAATCTGATTCGGGGACAGATACGCAGAGAAAAATGGAGATGCCCGAAATGCGGACGGAAAAGCCCATGCAAATGGAAGCGGAGCAGATGCAGCAGCTCAAGGAGATTTTTATGGCTCCTTACATGCAGATTGCGACGGGGCTTATTGGAAAAGTGCGCCATGCCGGCGGGAATATGTTCCGCCACCAGATGGACACGCTGGGGATTCTCATCGATTACGGGTATATCGATTCCGTCCTGCTGAAGGCTTCAATCGTTCACGACACGGTGGAGGATATTCCCAATTTTGACAGGAACCAGATTGTGAATGCCGATGCAGAAGGGCAGAAAGTCCTCGACCTCGTCCTGGAGGTCACGCGGCGCGATGACGAGGACAAGCAGCAGTTCCTCAAGCGCATAATCAGGAACGGAAGCCCCAAGGCGAAAATACTCAAATGCGCCGACCGGATTTCCAATATGATTTCCCTCGGTTTCGTCACGGACCCGAAATTCATCGAGCGGTATTGCGATGAGACCGAATGCTATCTTCTCCCGATGGCCATTGAGATTGATTTCAATATGTATCAGGAGCTTATCCAGCTGATACGAACAAGGCGGCGTTACCTTGAGGACGGCGGTTATTTCGACAACCGCGTCAAGGAATCGTCCGTAAAAGGAAGTGGAAAATGATTGTCAAGTGATTTTATCCAGCTGAAAATAGAGCGGCGTCCCGGAAACTCCCCGGGGCGCCTTTTTTCTGCCTTCTTATCCGAGCGCGAGCGCCTCGACGGAAATCCGCGCGCAGCCCTCCGTTATGTCGACCGATTTTCCGTGCCTGAGATAATGCAGGACGCATCGTATCTTTTCTTCGGGAACGCCCTTTATCTGCGCGAGCGCGTGCCGGTACAGCGCGAGCTGCCCCTCGTACATTTTTGGCTCGACGATTTGGTTCGTCTTGAAATCGACAATCGTCATCGTCCCGTCGCCGTTCTCGAAAACGAGGTCCATAGTTCCGCGCACAATCCTGTCGCCCTTTTTCGCGGTCGGAATCCTGCTCCTGAAATTGAATTCGCTCCGCCGCCAGCCTGCATCTTTCGCGCGCTTGCCGTATTCGGACGAGAGGAAAACGTCCCGCATCTTCCTGCACGCGCCGAAAACGGCGTCGATTTTCGTCTTGTTTCCGTGAAGGGCTGCGATGAACTTGCCGACTCCCGCCGGCTCCTGCTTTCCGGGCGTGAACGCCGCCTCCATGAACGCGTGCGCCACGGAACCGAAGTCGCTGAAGCCGAATTCGGGCTCGAGCGCTTCCCCGTTTTCGTTCGTTTCCGGTGGAATCGAATCGCGGACGATTTCGTTGATTTCCTGGAACGGTGACTCGGCGTGGAAGACCGTCTTCGTGTCGCTTTCCGGATCGTCGCCTTCCGCCGCGATTTTGCTCGGCGCGATGTACGGGCTCGGGTCAATCTCCGGCTCGATTTTTTTTGCCGTGGAATACGTCTTTTCGAGCGCGGAAATCAGCTCCGCTTTCTCGCCGTCGCTGTTCTCCCGCAAATCGCTCCGTGCCGTCTTTTCCGGCGACGATTGCGCTCGCTCCTTCTTTTCTATATTTTCGAACGTGAACGGCATGTTTTCCATCGTGAGGAACGGCTGGATGATGTTGTATATCGACTGCGGGACTTTTCCCGTTTCGTTTCCGTCGGAGCTTCCGGGAAGGTACGTGCTCCCGTTTTTTCCGGGATCCCCGTCGTAGCTTCCGGTAAGGAAAAGCTGCTCCTCCGCCCTCGTGAACGCGACGTAGGCGAGCCTCCGCAGTTCCGCGCCCGACTTCGCGTCGTTCTCTTTCTTTAGCTTGTCGTAGAAGTAGTTCACGTTCTTTCTTGTTGAGCTGTGCCCCTTCGAGCGGACTTCTTCCACCGCCTTGCACGGCGGCGTGTTTATTACGGCTCCGTTCTCCTTCGTCACGAAAACGGGCGTGTCGTTCTTGTCGAGCGACTTGCCGCCGTTTACCTCCGCGACGAAGACGACGGGGAATTCCAGCCCCTTGCTTTTGTGGATTGTCATTATCTTCACGGCGTCGCGCGCCTCGAACGGGATGTCAAGGTTCTCGACATTCTCCTGCTCGCCCGCGTACGTCCTCATCTCGTCGACGAACCCCGCGAGACTCTGCGCCTTGTCGTCCGCTTTCCGCGCCATCTCGAACAGTATGTCGTAGAGCGTCGCGTACATGCTCACGCTGCGGTTCCACATCGTCTCGTACCGGTATCCAAGCCCGTACCACAGCGAGCTTATCGTCTGCGCAATCGGCTCCGTTTTCGCGGATTCGCGGATTTTTTCGTACAGCGCGGCGGTTTCCCGAATCCGCGCCTTCGCCTCCTCCGAGATTCCCGCCCGCCCGATTGTCTCCTCGTCGAACGGGGGAACGCTCTCCATGCGCTTCGCTTCGATTTCCCGCTTCGCCGCCATGAATTCCGCGGCATCGTCGACGGACACGTTGATGAACGGCGACGGAAGAAGGACGGAAAGCGCGTTGTCGTATTCGGGATACGCGCACAGTGCGAGGAACGACACGATGTCGTTTACGGGGCCGTCCCCGAAGAGTCCCTTGTAGATTTCGGTGGAGTAGGGAATGCCGGTCGCAAGCAGCATCCGCTCGAAGACGGGCTGGTTTGATGTCCGCTTCAGGAGGATTGCGATTTCGCCCGCGCGGTATTTCCTTCCGCCGATGCCCGTGTCGATAAGCATTCTGATTTTGTCGGCGACGAACGATGCTTCCGTCTCTATCGGCGTCAGCGCTTTTTCGTCGCCGTCCTTCTCGTCAACAAAAAGGGCGACGTGCATCCGCTTCTTGCTGAAATCCGCTTCTTGAAGCTTTGCCTCCGGAATGAGCACTTCGCTGTATTCCGCCTCGTATTTCGGAATGTCGCCGAACCGTTTCCGCGTCATGAAAATCGACGGCGCGTCGCCTGCCTCGCCGCCTTTTTCCGGCGGGTAGGGAAGCCCGCCGAACAGCGTGTTGAACGCTGCGATAAGCTCGGGCTTCGAGCGGTAGTTCGTCCGTAGGTCAAGGTTTCCCTTGCCGTCGGCTCCCCCCACCGTGTCCTTGAGGCTCCTGAAAACGGAGACGTCCGCTCCCCGGAACTTGTAGATGCTCTGCTTCTCGTCGCCGACGAAGAAAAGCTTCCGCCCGTCCACGTCCGCATAGTCGGGGACGCCTTTCTCCTCGCGCTCCTCTTTTTCCGCGAGCATGAAAAGGAGGTCCTTCTGCATCTCGTTGTTGTCCTGGAATTCGTCAATCATTATCGCGCGGTACTTTTTTTTCTCCAGCCGCCGGATTTCGGGATGCTCGCGGAGCGTTTTGAGCGCGAGGGAAGCGACGTCCGCGAAGGTGAGCGTTCCAGAAATTCGCTTCGACCTGTTCGCCTTTTCCTGGAATGCCGAAAGAAGGCGCGCCGCTTTTGCCGACATCCTGTAGCCGAAAATGCCGTTTGCGAGCGCCTTTATGTTGTCTATCACGTCGTACAGCTCCGTCAGCTTCACGCCGATTTCCGCCATCATAATATCGGCGGCGTTCTTCCTCGGTTTGTTGAACGACGTGAACGGCGCGAACGAGCGCGCGTACTGCACGATTCCGTCGATTTTTCTGCTGTCCGCCGCCCGTATCTCGTCCGCCGTGATGCGCGCCGCCTCCGTGCTCCTCGAGGCGAGCGCCGCCTCGATTGCCGGTGCCGGAGCCTTGCTCCTGTTTTCGACTTCGGCAAAAAGCTTCCCTATTTCCGCGATGAGCGATTCCGCCTTCTCCGATTCCGCCTGCCACGCTTTCGCAAGCTCGTCCGCCTGCCTTTCCGCGTCGCCCTCGAAGTCTACCGGCTCCGCTATCGTCGAGTTGTCGAGAATCGATTTCACGAAGAAGTCCTCGGCAATCCTGTTGAAGTCCATCATGCGCGCGAGCGACTGGACAGCCTCGTCGTCCCTGTGCTCGAGGAGGAACGGAATTGCCATGTTCCGTATGGTTCGCTCCGCCTCGTCGTTGTCCTGCGAGAATCCTGGCGTTATCCCGTAGAAATGCGCGCCCTGCCGTGCGATTTCGGAGCAGTAGCTGTCTAGCGTTTTTATCTGCGCCGCGTCGAAATTCCTGACGGCTGTCTGGGCGAACGGGTTTCCGTTCTCCGCTTCCTCTCGAATCGTGCTGAATATGCGCGACTTCATTTCGACGGTAGCCTTTTTCGTGAACGTCAGGACGAGAAGCTCGTCAATCTTGAATTTCTCCTCCGTGACGAGATGCGCCGCCCTTTTCGCGAGGACGGTCGTCTTTCCGGAGCCGGCTCCCGCGCTTACGACAACGTTGCTCATCATCTTTACGGCGTTGTCCTGGTATTCGTCGAGTTTCTTTGCCATGTTCGCTCCTATTTCCTGTTTACGTTGAAGAACCGCCTGCATATGGCGCGGTAGTCGCTGCAGTCGCTTGCGGCGCATGTCTGGTACGTCTGCGCCTCGTCCGTTATCCCGAAGTCGCAGGCGGCGATTCTCTCCGCGTATTCGTCCGCCATATCGATGAACCGCTCTATCGTCGCGCCGAAATCGTCCGGCGTTTTTTTGCTGTCGTTTCCGAAAACGAATGTCGCCTTTGCGTCCTTGATGTTGTAGAACGCCGCCGCGGTGACTTTCTCCGCCGTCCCGTTCCCCTGGTTTTCGAGAATTGTCTTGTACATCGGAATCTGCGGGTCGGGAACGGAGTCTGGGCCGTCCGCGTAAAGGTTCTTCGCGGGGATGGAGCCGGCGGTCGATTTGTAGTCGATGAGCGTGAAGTCCCCGCTCGTTTTGTCGAAAAGAAGGCAGTCGATTTTTCCGCTGAGGAAATAGTTTTTTCCCTCGGGCATGTAATCGTATGTCTGCTCCGTCTCCGCAATGAAAAGCCCGTCGAATTCCTTCGAGAATTCCGTGACCGTTTTCACCATCTGCTCCGTTATCGCCGCCCTGTCCGTCAGAAGAAGCATTTTCGGGATGTGGTTCGCCCGGAACGTCTTGAGCGTCTCGTCGATGCTGTCCATCAGCAGCGCAAGCCGCGTCTGGTCGAGCGCGCCGTTTTCCGTGCGGAGCGGGATTCCCTTTACGCCGTTCTCCGTTTTGTTTTTGAGCTTCTGGCAGAACGTGTCGAGAATCTGATGGTAGACGTTTCCCATGGTGAACCGCTCGATGAGGAGGGCTTCGTTGTCGGGGGCTTCCAGGTTCAGTATCGCCCTGTAGAGCCAGAGGCGCGGGCATTTGAAGAACAGCTTGAGCGCCGACTGCGAGACTTTTATCCGTTTTCGCTCGTCGTCCCACAGTTTTGCCATGACGGCCGCGCGGATTTTTTCCTTGGACGCGCCGCCGTCGATTTTTTCCGCGGCATTTTTCCATGTTCTGAAGCCGCGCCCCATCTCTCCGAACAGAAATGCGGGGTATGACGGCTTTCCGATTCCCGCGCTTTTCCGCCTGTACAGGACGAAATCCCGTTCGTCAGTCTGCAGGAGCGCGTCCTTTTCCTCGCCGTAGATGTCGTAGCCCATCTCCGGGATGATTCCCTTCGACGGTTCGGGGATGAGGTTTTCCGGCTCGAGCATCCCGTGCAGAAATGCGTATCCGCCGAACGTCTTTGCCGCCGCCGAGAACGAGCTTTCCGCCTTCTCCGACATACCGTAAATCCGCAGGAAATCCTCCGTCGGGTCTATGTCCTCGATGCCGAGCCTGCTGCGCTTCATTTCGTTGAGGAACGACATCCGCTTGTAGAGCGACGACACCGACACAGAGTCCTGGCTCGCGTCGATGACAATCTGCGCGTCGAACGGGGATGCGACAGCCGCCCGGTACGCGAAAACCTGCACGCCGCTCGTCTCCGATTTCATTACGTAGGGCGTCTCTGAGAGGTGCGACGTGAAGAACTGGAACGGGTTCGGGACGGGGCAGTCGGGAAAGTCCTGCTCAAGCTCGCCGAGCGTGCCGAGCTCCTTTATGCAGCGGCTGATGATTCTGTCGCTTTTTCCGTCGCATTTGTTCATGTCGAAGAAATAGCTCTTGAACCGGAAGTACGATTTGTTTATCTCCGCGAACGAGTCCGCCGTGACAAGCCCCTGCGGAATTTCCTGCCCGATTCCGGCGAAGAATTCGCGCGCCGATTTCTCGTCCTTCCGGAACGCCTTGAGCGCCGCCTCGGAGAATTCCCGTCCGTCCGCGTTTTTTCCTATCGGAACGCCCTTTTCCGCGAGAAACGACTCGATTTCCGTGCGGTGCGCGCTGAACGAATTCGCGTATATTTCCTCGAACGTTCCGCGCCCGACTTTTCCCTGAAGCATGAACCGGAGCGTCTCGTAAAGGCGTCGCAGCTCCTTCTCGTCGAGCTTCGCGTATTTCTCGTTGTGCGACGCGAATTCCTCCGCGCCGATTCCTTCCGGAAGGGGATGGTGGCATCCGTCGAAGAATTCGACGACTTTCTTCCATTTTTCTTCGTCGCCTGAAACGATGCCGAACGCGCGTGTGAAATCTTCCCGCCCGATGGCCTCCCCGTCGGGGACGTCGGCTCCGAGCCCGTTGTACAATTCCGAAAGCTTCCGCGCGCGCCACAGCCAGCCCTCGAACGATTCCTCCCAGACGTCCACGTGCTTTCCGCCGTACCTGTACGAGCAGATGCAGCTTTTGTCCTTGCCGAATTCGACGAGCCGCTCGTTGAGTTTCTGGTCCTTCCACGGGAGCGCGTTGTTCATGAGAAGGTTCCGCACCGATTCGAGCGAGAAGTCGTTCTGGACGCATTCCTGCGCCTGCACGAAGAAGCTTCCCGCCGCCGTCTCCGAAAGGTTCCGCCCCGTCCTCATCGAAAACGGCACGGAGTAGAGGGAAAGCTCCCGCTCGATGTACGGCGCGAACGTCTCCAAGTCGGGCACGCTCAGCGCGATTCTTGCCCACGGGATTCCGTCCTTGTCGTGCAGGTTCCGTATCAGCAGCGCCGTCTCCCGAAGCTCCACGCGCGAGTTCTCGTAGAATTTCGCGCGGATTTTTTCCGTTTTCTCAATCGATTTCGTGCTGACGAGGTGGATTTTTGGCGACGATTCGAGGATTCCCTTGTACTCGGAATAATCCATGAGGACTTCCGGGTAGATTATGAAATACTCGTGCCCGTCGTCCTCGAACGGCGGCGTTTCCCATGCCGGGTCGAACAGCCCGTGCGCGTCGAGGAATTCCTTGTACCTGCCGTATATGCTCGAAAAATCCCGGTCTTCCTCGTCCCATTCCGATTCGTCGGGCGACATTTCCTTCCACGCCCGCAGCGAAGGCAGCAGCTTCGCCACCCATTTCGTGAATCCGGACGCGTCGGACGCGAAGTCCGGCTGTATTATCGAGGCGAGGAACGGATTCTGCGCGTTCTGCTGAATCAGGTTCGCCGCGAAAACCTGCCTCATGAGGGACGGTATGGACGTCTTGTCCTGGTTGCGGCTTTTTATCGACCTGCCCTTGAAGTCGTCCCATGCCGCGAACTGCTCCATCGCGACGGAGCGGTGCTGCTCGTCTTCCGTTATTTTTTCCGCCCACATGTCCGCGGCTGTCTGTGTCGGGAACACGAAGACGGACGAGGGATTCGATATGTTCTCGCGTATCGCTTTTTCTATCGGGGATATGATTTTGCTCATGATAAAAAATATAGGTTCGTTTTGATGAACCGGCAAAAAAAAACGGCGGTAAAACAAACCGCCGTCGTGCCGTCATTTCTCAATGACAGTCAGAATTATTTGCTCAGGAGAGCCTTGAACGGGTTGTACGTCTCGCCTGAGTTGTCGCTCTTGTGTGCGGAGAAGTAGTCGTTCGCGCTCGTGTCCTGAGCGACGCTTGTCGCCGGGCGGAGTGAAATCCTGTGCTCAGCCTCGTCAACTTTGTCGACAACGACGTCGAAATCGTCGCCGATGTTGAACTTCTTGCTGAGGTTCGTTCCCTGCTTGAGGCCGAGCGTCGAGATGTGGACGAGGCCGTCGAGTCCCGGCTCAAGGTTGATGAAAAGACCGAACGTTGCGGTGCGGGCGATTTTCGCGGTGAGCTTTGTTCCTGAGGGGTATTTCTCCGCGACGCCTTCCCACGGGTCTTTCTCGAGTTCCTTCATGCTGACGGAGACGCGCGGCTTCTTTCCTTCCTCGAATTCAGCCTTGATGATTTTCGCCTCGATTTCCTGTCCCTCGCTGAGGACGTCCGCGACGTCGTTCACGCGCTGGTGGGAGATTTCGCTGACGGGGAGGAGCGCCTGAAAGCCCGTTCCCGCGATTTCGACGAACGCGCCGTAGTTCTTGAGCGACTTGACGACAGCCTTGACCGTAGTTCCGACCGTCGCGATTTCGGCGAGCTTCTCGTTCGCCTCTGCCTCGAGAACCTTCCTGTTCGAGACGACGATGTTCTTTCCGCCGTTCTTGAATTCGGTGATGACGAATTCAAGCGTGCGGCCGATGTACTCGGCAGGCTCCGCCTTCGTCATGAATCCCATCATCGAGTACGGGCAGAACGCGCGCATTCCGGAAACTTCGACCTCGTAGCCGCCCTTTATCTCGCCCTTTACCTTTCCCTCGACCTTCATTCCCGCGTTGAACGCGTTCTCGAGCATGTCGCGCGCCGCATCGCCCGCAGCGTCAGCGTCGCCCTTCGAGGTGCCGAGCTTCGTGGTGAAGCGGAGCTCGTCGCGGCGTTTCTGTGACGGCATGTAGAAAGCCTTTACCGTGTCGCCCTCTTTTACCGAGACCGCGCCGTCTTTATCTGTGAATTCCGCCTTGTCGATGAAACCTTCGCTTTTTGCGCCGACGTCGATGAATACGGTGTCGTCGGTTATCTGGACTACTGTTCCCTCAACTGATTCCCCTATCTGAAATGACTTCAATGCAGCTGAGAAGTCCAAGTTTTCCATGTTCTCCATGTTTTGCTCCTAAAAAAAGTTCTTATAGATTCGATAGGATAGCTTTTTTTTGGGAATTGATAAAGGGGCGGAAATGCTGCCGGAAGCGCGCCGTGGGGAACGCATTTTCAGCCGAAAACGCCCGTTATGAGGTTGTGCGCCACGGAGCCTGCCGGCGGGATTGCGGGAAGGTCGTCTTTCCTGAACCAACGCGCCGCCTTGATTTCGCTTTCCTGCACGCGGATTTCCCCCGACTCGTATTCCGCGCGGAACGCAAGCATCAGCTGGTCGGGGAACGGCCACGCCTGGCTCGCGACGTACCTGAGGTTCTTCACGCGGATTCCCGTCTCCTCGAAAATCTCGCGGTGGACGGCATCCTCGATTGTCTCGCCGAGCTCCACGAATCCGGCGAGCGTCGTCCACACGTCCGTGTTGCGCTGCGCGTGCTTCGCGAGGAGGTATTCGTCCCCGCGGCTCACGAGGACGATAATCGCGGGCTCAATCTGCGGGAAGAACTGCCTTCCGCATTTTCCGCACGTTCTCGCGGTGAATTTGTCGTCGTCGTGCAAATTCCCGCCGCATACGGAGCAGAATCGCTTGCTCGCCTTGAAATTCAAAAGCCCCTTCGCCCGTGCGGCAAGCGCGCCGAGCTCTCCATCTCCCGATTCGTGGCAGCGGTGGAAGAATTCCCTGAGCGGAATGTCCTCGCATCCCTTGGGGTTCGGGGCGCCGCCCTCAAGCTCAAGGGCCGACATCGACATCTCTGGCTCGGAAAGCCAGTCCGATGCCGCGTCGAGCTGCAGGCACAGCCCGAGCGTCGGGGCGTCGGGAAGCTTTCCGTCCTTGAGCAGTATCGATTTGTCGCGGAATATGAAATTTCTCGTGTTCTCGTTGTTCAAAAGAGTTGATGTGATAGACATAAGACCATTTTACAACTGAAAATTGAATTTTTGCTGAAAAAAAAGCCGGCGCTCGCGCAATTTTCACGATAAGTCGATTTCGGTAGAATGGGGGCGTCCCTTCCGGTCTCGGCGGGATTTTTTTGGAGGTTTCACATGAAGGTTGCGATTTTCTTCGGTTCCAAGTCGGATACCGAGCAGATGAAGAAGGCCGCGGATGTTCTGCGCGAATTCGGCGTGGATTTCAAAGCATACGTTATTTCGGCGCACAGGGCGGGCGCTCTTCTCGCGCGCACGGTTCGGCAGGTTGAGTCCGACGGCTGCGAGGTAATCATCGCGGGCGCGGGTCTTGCGGCGGCTCTTCCGGGCGTAATCGCTTCCGAAACAGTTCTTCCCGTAATCGGAGTCCCGCTCGAATGCGTCTCCCCGGGAAAAAGCAACGGCCTTGCGGGAATGGACTCGCTCCTTTCGATTGTCCAGATGCCGCCGCAAATTCCCGTCGCCACGGTCGGAATCAACAGCGCCAAGAACGCGGCGTATCTTGCGGTCGAAATCCTCGCGGTGAAATATCCGGAGCTTCGCGCCAAGCTTGCCGATTTCAGGAAGAAGCTTGCCGACGACGTCGAGAAGAACGGCGGTCTCGGAATCGAGCTGTAGGTTTCTGGGGTTTTAGGGGATTTTTTCTATGGAAGACAACAGTTGGTTTTGCGCGGAGGAGGACAAGCTTCGCGACGAGTGCGGCGTTTTCGGCGTTTTTCTTAACGCCGTGAAGAAGGACGATGCCGCCGATATGAACGCCGCCCAGAAAGTGTACTACGGGCTTTATTCGCTGCAGCACAGGGGGCAGGACAGCGCCGGAATCGCCGTTTCCGACGGAAGCGAGGTGAACGTCCACAAGTCGCTCGGCTCCGTCGCGGAGGCGTTCGACACCGCATCGCTCGGGCGCCTGCGCGGAAGGATTGCGCTCGGGCACGTCAGGTACGCGACCGCGGGAAGCTGCTCGATAGAGAACGCGCAGCCGATGGTCCAGTCGTCGAAATTCGGGACGATTTCCGTGGCGCACAACGGCCAGCTCGTCAATTATGAGCAGCTCAGGGAGCTTCTTGACGACTCTGGATGTACGTTCAACTCGACGAGCGACACCGAGGTCATCGTCAAGCTCATCGCGCGCTCGTACAAAAAAGGGCTTGAGCGCGCGCTGACGGATACGATTCAGATGATAAAGGGGAGCTTCGCGCTCTGCGTCATGACGGAGAACGCGTTGATTGCGGCGCGAGACCCCAACGGAATCCGCCCGCTCTGCCTCGGAAAGCTCGACAACGGATGGATAGTCGCGTCGGAGACGTGCGCCATCGATGCCGTCAACGGCTCGTTCGTCCGCGACATACGCCCGGGCGAGATTGTCATCATAAACGACGACGGCGTCCTTTCGTTCGAATTCGGTGAGCGGACGAGCAAGCGCACGTGCATATTCGAGTACGTCTACTTCGCGCGCCCCGATTCGGTCATCGACGGGATTGCCGTCCAGGAGGCGAGGTACGCGATGGGGGCGGCGCTTGCCCGGGAGAGCGGGGTTCCTGCCGATGTCGTCGTGGGCGTCCCCGACAGCGGGATTGGCGCCGCGCTCGGATATTCGAAGGAGTCGGGCGTTCCGTTTGCGACGGGAATCGTCAAGAACAAGTACATCGGGCGCACGTTCATCGCTCCGACGCAGAAGGAACGCGAGAACATGGTTTTCGTCAAGCTGAACGCCGTTCCCTGCGACGTCCGCGGAAAGCGCGTGATTGTCATAGACGATTCGATTGTCCGCGGAACGACATCGCGGAGGCTTGTGCAGATTCTCAGGAGGGCGGGCGCGAAGGAGGTCCACTTCAGGATTTCTTCCCCGCCGGTGAAATTCCCGTGCTACTTCGGGATAAACACACCGACGCGCGGCGAGCTTATTTCCTCGGCGCACAACGCCGACGATATCTGCGCGATGATTGGCGCGGACAGCCTCGCGTTTTTGAGCCCCGACGGGCTGCTTGAGGCGTGCCGCTCCGTCTGCCCCGAGTCGTTCGGCTTCTGCACGGGATGCTTTTCGGGAGAATACCCGATTTCGGTTCCGGGCGAGGTGAACAAGGCGTAATCCATGCGCGCGAAGTTCCTGTTTGCGGCGCTTCGATGGGTGCCGGCTTTCGCTATCGTCTGCGTCAGCTGGCATCTTTCGTCGCTTCCGAGAATCGAGATGATGCCTTCGTTCTGGAACGCGGACAAGCTCGTCCATACCGTGTGCTTCGCGGGGCTTGCGTTCTGGGCGGCGTTCGGTGCGAAAGCGCATGCGCTCCGCTCTTCGTGGATTCCCGCGCTCCTCGTCTCCGCGTACGGCATAATCGACGAGGTCCACCAGTCGTTTACTCCGGGGCGCTCCAGCTCCGTTCCCGACTGGTGCGCGGACACGCTCGGAGGAATAATCGGAAGCCTCGCTTTCGTCGCGGCATTGTCCGTTTTGTCGGCCATCCGCTCCGGCAGCGCAAAGTCCGGAAAAAGTGGCGGATAATGCAATCGGGCGCGGTCGCTCCGACAAAACCCGAGCCGGGAACTAGCAATAGATAAAGCAATCGATTAAGATGAACATCTGTCATCTGCGGTCCTGCGGAGACATTCATTATGGAGAAAATCATGGCACAGAATTCAAAGACGATGGACTACAAGGATTCGGGCGTTGATGTCGAGGAAGGATACAACGCTGTTAACGAATACAAGAACCATGCGAAGCGTACGGCTATCCCCGGGCTTCTTACGGAGCTCGGAAGCTTCAACGGCATGTTCGAGATTCCGGCTGGGCTCAAGCATCCTGTTGCGGTCAGCGGAACGGACGGCGTCGGCACGAAGCTCGACATCGCGTTCCAGATGGGGAGGTACGACACCGTCGGAATAGACTGCGTCGCGATGAGCGTGAACGATATACTCTGCTCCGGCGTCAGGACGTCGTTCTTCCTCGATTACGTCGCATGCGGGAAGCTTGACGCGAAAGTGGCGGGCGAGCTCGTGAAGGGCGTTGCCGACGGCTGCGTCGATGCGGGATGCGCGCTTCTCGGCGGCGAGACTGCGGAGATGCCGGGATTCTACGATGTCGGAAAGTACGACCTCGCGGGGTTCGGCGTCGGTTTCGGCGAGAAGGATTCTATGATTACGGGAAAGGACATCCGTGAGGGCGACGTCCTCATCGGTCTTTCCTCCACAGGGTGCCACTCGAACGGATACTCGCTCGTCAGGAAGCTCGTCACGGATTTCAATGAGGATTTCGGCGGGCGCAAGATTGGCGACGTGCTCCTCACCCCGACGCGCATCTACGTGCGTCCCGTGATGGACGTTCTTGAGTCGTTCGGAAGCGCCGTCCACGGAATGGTGCACATCACGGGCGGCGGATTCTACGAGAATGTTCCGAGAATGTATCCCAAGGGAACGCAGCTCGTCTCCCGCATAAAGAAGGATTCTTGGGAGAAGCCCGCGATTTTCGCCGAGCTTGAGCGGCGCGGTGCCGATGCCGAGGGAATGTGGGGAACGTTCAACATGGGAATCGGGCTTGTCCTTGCCGTCAGCGCGGACAAGGCGGACGAGATTGTCGCGCACATCAACGCGAATGCCGGAAAATGGGCGACGGACGTGCACAAGCGGCTCGGAATCCCCGACCTCAAGGCATACCGCATCGGCGGCGTCGAGAAGAGCGCGAAAGTGCTCGGAGGCGAGCTGAAAGGTTCGCATGACGCGACTATTCTTGAATAGGACATCTTTTTGGGATTTTTTTTGTGGAGGCGCATCGCTTTTTCGGCGTGTGCCTCCTGTCTTTTTTATGGAATGACATTCGGGAAAAAACAATGAATATTTCAGTTTTCGTTTCCGGCGGCGGAACAAACCTTCAGGCGCTTATCGATTACGAGCGCTCCGTTCCGTCATGCCCCTATAAAATCGTCTCCGTCGTCGCCGACACAAAAAGCGCGTTTGCACTTGAACGCGCGCGGAATGCCGGCATCCCCACGGATATATGCTCGCCGTTTTCCGTGATGGGCGCGGAGCGCGCTAAGTCCGCCACGAAGGATGAGAAGCGCGTCGCCGTTTCCGATGCGGCGATGGAGGCGGCGAAGGCCCGGGGCGCGGACGCAATCGTGCTTGCCGGTTGGCTGACGGTTCTTTCGGGGCGGATAATCGACGAATTTTCAGGGCGCATCGTGAACCTCCATCCGGCGCTCCTTCCGAAATTCGGCGGCGTCGGCATGTGGGGCCACCACGTCCACGAGGCTGTCCTTGCGGCGGGGGAGAAGGAATCGGGCTGCACCGTCCACCTCGTCGATGCGGGATGCGACACGGGGCGGATTCTCGTCCAGAAGAAGGTTCCCGTTGTCGAGGGCGACACGCCCGATTCCCTGTATGCGCGCATCGCGCCGTTCGAGCACGAGGCGATGGTTGAGGGCGTCTGCGCTTTGGCAGGAATCCTCGGGAAGTGATGCGGGATTTTGCCGAAAACCGTTGCCTGTGAATGAGAAACGCCCGGAATTTTTCCGGGCGTTTTTTTTGACGGCGTGCGAATGAATGCCTAGTTTTTGAGTATGAACGTCCGGGCTGTGGGTTTCGCCGTGATGACGACGCGCCTGTTTGCGGCCCTTCCTTCCGCGGTGTCGTTCGTGGCGACGGGTTCCGTTCCGCCGTGTCCCTTGTACGTGAAGATTTTCCTCGGAAGCCCGTTCCCGACGAGCGTGTCGACAATCGCCTTCGCGCGCTCCTCCGAAAGCTTCTGCTGTCCCGTCGGCTTGTTCACGTCCGCGGTGTGCCCCTCGACGAGAATCGTGTAGTTCCCCGTCTTTATGAGCTTCTTGAGCGATTCGGCAATGCTTGCGAGTTTCGGAAGCTCGCTGTCGAGCAGCCGCGCGCTGTCCGCCACGAACTGGAGGTTCGACAGGACGGTGAGTCCTTCCCAGCCGTCGATTACGTCGTCGTCCTCGTCGTTGTTTTTCAGAATGCGCTTTATCTCGCGGAGGGCGGTGTAGTAGCTTTCCGTCTTCACGGGCGCGCTCACCGAGTGCACGAGGTTCTCCTTGTCGAGGAGGATGACGATTTTCCCTTCGCGGAGGAGCTTGAGGTTTTCCGGCACGGTCAGGATTTTAAGCGCGTCGTTCCTCGAGATGACGGGGTCTGTCCTCTGCTCGCCGTAGACTTTCCTCGCGCGGATGTGCATCGGGTCGAGCCCGATTCTGTCCTGGTATTTCGACTCGTCGTCCTCCCAGTCGTAATGAATCATGCCGATTGCCTTCTCGATTTGCGGGTCGCCCATGTTGCGCTCGTAGATGAGGTTCATGTTCTCGTCCCAAATCTCGGGGAAGAAGCAGGGGTATGTGCTGTCCTTGACGAATTCGCCGTGGACGGGAAGCGTTCCCCGCGCGTCGATTACGATTCCTGTGTAGATGCGCGACGACGTCTGCTCTATCGGCTTCGCGTTCTTGTACGGTACGTGGTGCTTTATCATCAGCGCCTCGATGTCGAGGAGGTTTACCGAATGCGTCGCCTTGAGCGTCAGCGTCCCGTTCGCGAAAACGCCCGGGGTCTTGTCGCCGTCGTCGATTATCTGCGTCAGCTGCTCGAGCGTCACGGTGTCCTCCATGACGAGGTCGCCGAGCTGCTGCCTGTTGTTGACGTAAAGCGAGAGGAGCGGGTCTTTTATGAGGACGGGAAGCTCGGTGTTTATGGTGTTCGTCGCCGATTTTTTTCCGGACGGCATCGCGATTCCCGCTTTTTCCGTGTCGAGGCTGACGTTCGATATGAATTTTGCCTTCGACCAGTCTATCGAGCTTTCCGACGTGATTGTGTTCTTCTTTCCGGCGCTGAGAATTTCCGCGCCCTCCTGTGCGTTCCACGTGCTCTGCGCCCCGAGCGGGAAGGCGAAGCCGATGACGAGGGCCGAAGCCAGAAGGGCGTTCAATGTTGCGAATTTTTTCAAAATAAAAACCTCGGTAAAAGATAAGGCCCCGTTCCGATTGGGGAACCTCTTTTGAATTTCGGCATTATTTGAGCGGAATGTAGAGGACTTTCCCCAACTTGAGGATTGTCTTCTGCGAGATTCCGTTCAGGTCGCAGATGTCGTCGACCTTGCATCCGTACGTGCGCGAAAGCCCCCAGAGCGTGTCGCCCGAGATGATTTTGTGCTCCACGTAGAAAGACGAGGCTCCGCCCGATTCCTTCTGCAGCTTCTCGACGGCCTTCTTCGCGATTTCCGCGGTGCCGAGCGGAACCCTGAGCGGGAAGCCCTGCATGGGCGGCGTCACGTTCCGGACGAGCGATGGGTTCAGCCGTTTGAGCGTCTTGACGCCGATGTTCATCTCCGACGCTATTTTCATGAGGCTGACCGGCCGCCCCGTCTTCACGAAGTCGTATTGGGCTATTTCGGCGTCGTCCTCAAGGACGGGAAGGTCGAGCCCGTACTTTTCCGGGTTCTCGGAAAGCTCCGCAATCGCGATGAGCTTTGGAACGTAATGCACCGTCTGCTTCTTGAGGTAGCCCTGCTCGGCGAGAATCCAAAACGATTTGTCCGGGTTTTCCCTCGTCGCCTTGAGCATCGCCCCCGCCCCGCAGTTGTATGCCGCGAGCGCGAGCGCCCAGTCGCCGAAGACGTCGTAGTTCTCCTTGAGCTTCCTTATTGCCGCGTCCGTGCTCTTCCACGGGTCGAGCCGCTCGTCAATCCAGTCGTTTTTCTTGAGGTACGGCTTTATCGAATTCTCCATGAACTGCCACATTCCCTTCGCGCCGCTTTTCGATGTCGCGGCAATCGTGTACTCGCTTTCGACTACGGGAAGGTATTCGAGCGCGCGCGGAAGCCCCGCCTCCGCAAGCTTTTTCCTGACGAAAATGCGGTATTCCTCACCGTTCCTGAGAATTGCCCTGAGCGTGCGGCTTCCTTTCTCCGAGGTGTAGATTGCCATGTATTTTCTGACCATCGACTGCGCGTAGTCCGTCTGCTCCACGTCAAGCCCCGCGACGTGCGTGATGTCGTCCTTCTTCGCTGGGATTTCCTCTGCGACGACCTCAATCTGCACGTCGATTGTGCCGTCGGCGACTGCCCCTGCCTGAATCGGTTCTTCCGCGGCCGTTTTTTCGCCCGGCTCCGTGTTCTTCTCCGCCTCGATTATCTCGGATTCAATCTGCGCCTCGAGCTTTTCGAGGTTCGCGCCCGCATCAATCTCCTGCGTCGTCCCCGCATCTGCCGCCGCGCTGTCTGCGTTCTTCGCTGCCGCCGGAAATGCGGATATGGCGACGGCGAGAACCGCCGCAATCTTCCTTGTCGCGTTCATCGTAAAAAGGTTCCTTCCATTTTTTTATATGCTGATTCGGCGTGCGGGAAGCGTCGCTTTATTTCCGTTCCCGTTCCGCCTGCTTCTGCCGTTTTCCTACATTTTTTCGCCGAGGTAGATTCCCGCCCATTCCCATCTTCCGTGGATTTCCGGGTCTACGGGGAAATTCACCTTGCGGAAATACAGGTACCAGACGTTGACGTACGTGCTCCAGCCCGTCGTCCTCAGGTATGCCTCGTTCGGGTTCGTCGTGTCGTCAAGCTCCGCGTTGTAGCGGATTCTGTTCCCGCGCATGAAATTCCGCATCGAGAATTCCTCTCGCGCGTTGGCGTCGGACTCGCTCGTCTTCCAGCTCATCGTGAAGAAGTTGACCTTCGAGCGGTACGAGTCGAGCGATTTCCAGTCGTAGTTCGAGATTGCGTTCTTCACCGCGCGCTCGAGCGCGCCGAGGCTTTCGAACGTCCAGTTTTTCGGGGAGCGCGAGAAATCGACCATCTTCCGCGCGTTTGCGTGCGCGTCAGGGATTCCGGGAATCTGGATTGTCGAGGCGTCGGGCTGCTCGAGGAAGAGCGAGTACGCCTTGAGCGCCTGGTTCCATTCGCCCTCGTTCTCGTATTCGAGCGCGAGCCTGACGTACATCTCCGTGATGCTGACGTTGTTCGGGAAGTTGTTTATGAGCGTGTTGAAATAGTTGATTCTGTTCGCGGTGTTCTTGCTTATCTTTATGAGGTTCTGCAGGCACGCGAAATGTATCGACTGCCCGTTGACCATCAAGTCGGGGTAGTTCCGCAGAATCCGCTCGAAGTAGTATTCCGCGACCGGCCCCGAGTCCTCCCGCTTGTAGTATTCGAGCGCGACCATGAAAAGCCAGTACGCGTTGTAGGTGTCCCCGGGATTCTTCTCCACCCAATCGGTAAGGAACAGGACCATATCGTCCGGGTTGTCCGCGTGCAGCGTCGTCGCTATTTTGTTCATCGCGGCGTACCTCGACTGCTCCGAGAGCGTGCCGCCGTCGAGGAGCGCGAGCAGTTTGTCGATTTCGCTTCCGTCGCCGGCGCCAGCATTCCCGCACGACGGGAGGGCGATTGCGATTGCGGCCGCGAATAGTGCGCATGATAGTTTTTTCAGCATGGTTTTTCCACCGTATCACAAATCGCGATGTTTTGCACTGAAAATGCTTCCGCTTCCGGAAAAACTGCTGCCATAAAAAAACGGCTCTGTCTGAAAAAAGGTTTGTTTTGTCATGACTTGATTCGGAATGACGCCGGGAATCATGTATCCTACGAAAATCCGGACATGGCAAAAAAAACGCATGGCCGGAAAAGGTCATGCGCTTCTTTCTCCTAGAATTTTATCTGGTACGCTAGCCCAATCTGCAGTCCGCGGAACGTCACGAGCCCCTTGTCCTTGTACTCAAGCTCGTTCATGCCGAGGTTGTAGCGGATGTCGGCGACAATCGAATTCGTGAAGTCGATTTTGAACGTCGACGCGAGGCCGAAGACAAGACTGAAGAAAATCGATGTGTCGGGCGACATCTCGGTTTTCTCGTCGTCAATCTTGTATGTGGCGTCCCCGACGATGAACCCGATTTGCGGGCCTGCGAACGGCGTGAGCGTCGCGAACCTAGAGGCCTCGAAATCGTACGCGACGAGGAGCGGGATGTTTATCGTGTTGAACGCGAAGCTTCCGTCCGTGCTTCCCCCGTGCCAGTCGAAGTCGAGCCCTGTCTTGTTGTGCGTGAACCCGATTTCCGGCTGGATTGCGAGCCCGCTTTCGCCGATGGGCACGTGTATGTATGCCGCGCCGCCTCCGCTGATTTCGCTGGAAGTCTTTATTTTGCTGATTGTGCTGTCCTTCATGTCGTCGGAGACGGAGCTTCCCGCGCTGAGCTGCATTATGCCGCGCACTCCTGCCCAGACCTCCGCGCCCGCCGCAGCCGTCGTAATCGAGAGCGCCGCAAGCAAAGTAACTATTTTCCTCATCATCTGAAATCCTCCTTAAGCGATTTTTTTTTCTGATAGTACCCTCTTGAAAGTTATCTTGTCAAATGGGCGCACGCATTGTTTAACGCGCGTTTATCGTTTGTTTCTTGGAGCGTGCGCGCGCAGCACGTGCGTGGCACGTGTGCGTCTTGGTGGATGTGGGGATGGAAGTTTTTGTTTCGTGCGCGTTTGGAGAAATGTGCGGCGTGGGGATTTTTTTTGGGGGGGGACGCATTGTTCAGCGCGCGTTTGTCGTTTGTTTCTTGGAGCGTGCGCGCGCAGCACGTGCGTGGCACGTGTGCGTCTTGGTGGGATGTGTGGGAATGTTTTTGTTTTGTGCGCGTTTGGAGGAATGTGCGGCGTGGGGATTTTTTGGGGAACGCATTGTTCAGCGCGCGTTTGTCGTTTGTTTATTGGAGCGTGCGCGCGCGGCACGTGCGTGGCACGTGTGCGTCTTGGTGGGATGGGGGAGGGAAGTTTTTGTTTCGTGCGCGTTTGGAGAAATGTGTGATGTGGGGATTTTTTTTGGGGGGACGCATTGTTCAACGCGCGTTTATCGTTGTTTATTGTGGCGTGCGCGCGCAGCACGTGCGTGGCACGTGTGCGTCTTGGTTGGATGTGGGGAGGGGAGTTTTTGTTTCGTGCGCGTTTGGAGGAATGTGTGATGTGAGGATTTTTTTTGGGGGGGGAGGCAGA